>BNJS01001909.1_pt1 | contig 96109 bp, 86 predicted proteins | sample 8540461 | NCBI WGS metagenome assembly BNJS01 (sample SAMD00202454, study PRJDB9452) | human saliva metagenome | isolation source: human saliva | place: Japan | reverse complement strand
TCTGTCTTCCTGTCCTTTTACTTTCACAGACTTCTTATACACCGGAATCTCAAATAAAGGAAGTTGTTTTCATGCAACATCTGAAGTCATATATCACATAGTAATCAATTTCTTGAGACCTAAGCTTTCGAAGTTCAAAATAAAAATTCAAAAATTACTCTCATACGGATCATCACAATTACAAAAGACAACTTTATCTTTTGGAAATGTTCTTTTGTAGTGATTAAGCTCATTCTCAATATCCGAGAGCTGAGTATAAAATTCATCATTCTTTTCTTTCTTTTGCCTGATGCAAATTTAAGTTTTTCCCTTCTTTTTCTCCATAATCAAAACAGTTGCGGATAAAGCACCGTTTTCAAGAGAACATAAAAAGCACCCTTACTAACGGTGCTATATCAAACAAATTGTAGGTTTTTGCAATCAACTGTTTAATCCGTTAGCAAAGATGCTTAAAGATACCTTTAATCACAAAAACCCTCAACTCGAAAAGTCCTACTTTATATATTTGTTGATATAGCCACTACAATATATACAAAAACAAAAAGCAAGAAAAATAAACAAATCTGATTTTTTACTTTTTGTCTCTAAAAACAGGATTTTCCACTATCATTATTTTACTAAAAATCGTAATATTACCATAATTCTATTGAAAATATATCAAATTCTATAATTCTGTTGAAAATTCTAAGATTCCATTTTATTTGTTGAAAAAGAATACAAATCTTGCTATAATAACACAATCATTTTTATTTTACTATTACTGATATGCTCCTGTATCTCCTCACCTATATCATACTTATCAATCTCATCACTTTCATTATCCGAGGTATCGACAAGCGAAAAAGCTAAGCATCACAAACGAAGAATCTCAGAAAAATACCCTATTAAGACTAAGCCTTGCCTGAGGACGAATCGGAGCTATCTCAGCAATAGGGTTTTTAGGCACAAAAACCATCAAATCTAGCTTTTTATGGAGATTTTATCTAATCGGATTTATCTGGATCTGTGGACTAATAGCACTTGCTGTCTTTTAACTCTATTCTACTAAACTATGCGTATCATCCTCACTTGCAATGGAGAATATATCAATGCTCATTGCCCTAGCCTCGGTCATTGCAATGATAGGCTTTCTGAAAAAGGAATTCTATCCTCTCTTCGCCTAGCAAAAAGAACTCAAAAATCAGATTTTTGACTATATTTTTGTAGTGATTTTGGATACAGAAGAACGACAACCGATCTCATCGTTGAAGAACTTATCTCACAAAAACTGCAAAATTATAGTAGACGCAAACCTTAGAGAAAAAGACGCAGAAATTTGCACACAAAAAATCAAAAGAAAATCTGACACAATCAAGCGATCCTCATCCAGAAAGTAGCCAAATCATCTCTAGACTTTTTATCAAATCAGACATTGTACCTACAACAAAAAATACCAGTGAAAGTTCAGAACAAGTGCTTATTCGTGCTCAAAATTTCCTCCATCAACTCTTTCATAATTATCCGAGTTCTTCAACTGTTCTCATCGTAGGAAACCCAATTATCAACAGTTTTATCATCGCTCAGCTCAGAGGATCCTCAAACTTTACTCAATATATCACTTTCAGTCCTTGTTCTCTTAGCGAATACGAACAAAAAGGGAATAATTGGCAACAACTTCGCTTCAACGACATTTCTCATTTATATCTCAAATAATCCTGATGTACTTTACATTCAAAACTCACTACGAAGATTTTATCGTTGAAAGAACTTCTTGATTATAGTCCTAGCGGAATTGGCGATGCTTGGCACCTTTTAATAGAGGTATCAACACCATGGACATCGTCAATCATCTCCTCGATCTTTTCCCTCTCAAAGAAGACATTGGAATTGCTGGCCTCAAAGACAAAGACGGAATTACTAGACAACGACTCACTTTATACAAAAAGAGAATCAAGGCTTGTGGATGAGAATCTGTAATTCTCTCTGCTCTCAATCAAAAATGCACTATTTTGCAAAAACTCGACACGAAACTCCACTAATGGTTTGAAAAACCTCGGGAATCACTTTCAAATCAGACTCAGAAAAAGAAACACTTCCGAAAATTTCAAAATCCAACTTGAATCTAATCTTGAGCCAAAAGACTGATTTCCAAATGTGTTTGGTTTCCAGAGATTTGGTAAATGAAATAAAAACTTCAAAAAGCTGACAAAATTTTTCAAGAAGGACTTTCCCATCCTGCAACTTATGAAGTCAAATTCAAGCTCCAATCTCGAGGAAGCGCTGCGATTCAACGAATATGCCATGCAAAAGACGAGAAAACGGGAAACTCTCTTATAAACTGAGATCTGTTGATCAATAGTCACAATGGATTCTGAGCCCAAGTCGCCTATTATCAAGATCGCAAACTTCATCACTTTGACTATCGAAAAAGCAAAGAACAAAATCAAAAATCTGATTTTTACTCTGATTTTGAAACCTTTGCGACAGACTATAATCCTGACAAATGGCGAGTAACTGGACCAGTCCTCTGACGAAATCAACTCCTCCTCCAGAGTGAAGTAAAGCGTTTTTCTTCGACCAAGATTTCATCAAAAACTGGATTCGAACCAGGAGGTATTGCTATCAGCAAAAGATATCACCTCTATGGTTTTAGAAGAGCACTTGTCGTCAAACCCTCAAAATCTGGACGAAAAGCGAGATCAAGATGACCTTCTTATCTCTTTTGATCTCCCAACAGGATCAGTATGCCAGTAGTTTCCTAGCCCACATCTTGCAAGACATCGACCCCAAAGGATGCATCAGCAATAACCTCATCATTCCTAGGATCTCACAATAACAAAAAGAAGTCTAATTTTGAGATTAGACTTTTGTGATAAAAGTTTATAAAGACGTCAAAATACAAAGAACTCAAACCTAAAAAGTCCCATAATCAAAACAAACAAAATTCAGATCTGACTTCCGAGTTTCTTCTTCCTCAAAAATCAGACTTTTCTTTTTTTTAATCATGATATCCTTGTTCTTCTAGAGTCATACCAATAATTTCATCATTTGGTTCAATCTGAATATTTTGCACTGCTTCACGATTGATATCACATACAGCATAAGCATAGAACTCTACCGATAATCTTTGTAATATATTCACTGAGATCTTCTCTCGATATTTTTGAGATTATCTTTGATATCCATTCTCCTTTTGTGACTGACTCTATACTTTTTCTCTTTGCAAATTCTACAATCTGAGTATGAATCTTCTTAACTTCTGAGAGAATATACAAAACCCCTTGATTCAATCTGGATATTTCCAACAAGTTCTTTTGTTTTTGTATCTACCTTAAAGATAAGTCAGATTACACCATTTTCTGCCATAATATTTCTCGCCTTCATCACATACTCCTCCAGACAAATGTCCTTGTCCCTTTCCATCAATCATTACGGTATCAAGTTTAATCTTTTATCTGAGGCGAAGACAATGTCATCACATCTCAATAAACTGTCAATTATCTGGCAAAAAGAATATTTTGTTCAGGAATTCCTATTACCATGGCGATCTTCTTATTAGCATGTTCATATATGGTTCTCCATGGATAGGACAATAAAATTCAGGATTAACCAAAGACATCATCAATTTGATATCTTCTTGATATCCATGCCCTGAAGTATGAGTATCTAACCCTGGTTCGTCAATAACTTCCACTTTTGAGCCTTACAAGATTATTGATCATACTAATTACTGATTTTTCATTCCCGGAATAGTATGAGATGATAGCAATACGCATCTCCAGCCCTAAGTTGAAAATCACTTAAATTTCTCAAGTAGCCATCCTTACCAGCACTATTTTCCTCCTGGATCCAGCACAGAGAACAAGCACTTTTCAGCTGGCATAGATTCAGCTTCTGCTGAGAGCTGACGAATCATTCCTTTGGACAGTAATATATCCAAGTTCCTGACAGAGTTGTACATTTGCAATCATAGATCCTTCCTGCCAAGAAAACACCATTGCATCTACTTTTATCGCACTATTGATAATTTGAATAATTCTTCCCACATTTGAGGCAAATGTTGACACAATCATTCTATAATCTTTTGTAGCTACGAACAACTTTATCCAAATTTTTCCAATAACCTTTTCTGATATACAGAGTGTCCAGGTTTGTTAGCATTGTAGATTCTCCAAGATAGAGCTCACCTTCCTGTCCAATTCCTTGAAATTTTTCCAAGATCTGCTGGCCTATCAATAGAAGGCTGAAATCTACCTTAAAGTCTCCTGAAATACAACCAAATCCCTTTGGAGTATGTACAGAAAGACCCATAGATTCAGGAATTGAATGATTTTACTCTATTCTACTGTAGAAAGCTCCAAGCTTGACAATATCCATATCTGATCCACAAGCTTAAATTTCAATTTTTAAGATCTCTGTCATCAGTGATTTTTGATCATCCCCAAAAGGTCAAAGGAGAGGTATAAATCACTGGAAAAATCAAGCGGAGCTAAAAATATTTTTGAGTGCTCCAATATGATCCAAATGACCAGTGTGATCAAAATTCCTTTGATATTTTCTTTTGGCTACAAGATAGCTAATATCTGAATAATATAGTCAACTCCCTGGCATATCATCAGATGCAAATTCCATACCGCATCAATTACGATGATATCATTTATATCCCATCATATCATGTGATCCAATCTGTTCCAAAACCTCCAAGTCCAAAAACTTTTACTGGTTTTTCCTCCTTTGATAAGTTTAGTAGGATCTTCAATCTTTTACCACAGGACGATTTCTAAGACTGAAGAAACGCTTCTGATGACATCCTCTTTTCTCCTTCTCATTTGTAGATCTACGAGGACGAGTGAACGAGGTTTTGTTCAGACTTTTATTGTGTCTGGTAAATTGATAGATGTTTGATTGCATAATTGTTTCCATTTTTATATATCGTATAAAGTAAATAAATGATTGATAATTATTTAACCACATTAGAGCTTCCTGTCAACAAAGAAGAGTCCCCCTCATCTACCTGAATCACAAAAGCATTTTGCTCAAAATACTCACCATACAAACCCAAAACATGCCTTGAAATAGAAGTGCTATCGGTTATAGTGGGATTTTCATTACAAATACAATCAAACAATGGTGAGGAAATTTAACTTCATTTGAAGTAGCATATCCGTCTTATCTAGAAGCACAGTATCATGCTTGCCAAACCAAGACGACTAATGTGTAGCTATCCCTTTTGATATTACCAAAATCGAAGATACAAGCAATATCTTCGCAAAGCAATGTGATTTTTGTATTTATTGATGCACAGAAAAGTCAATACTGAATCTATATGGAAAAATACAAGAAAATCTAAGCTCCGGAAAATATGATAGTACTCGATGATATATCAAATATCATACCAAATAACTTGATTATACGAATTCTGAACAAAAATCAAATCAATTATGAAATCCTCAATAGTGAAAGAGTGAGATGGTATGATGATTATCCACAATGCACAGAGCTAAATAGCTGACCGTTATTTTTGGTCGATAAAATCTTTAAAATGTTACTATTTTTCCAAAATTTTGACTTCTGAGACTCTGTTCATATCCGCTCCCAGTGCTTTTCTAACTCCTTTACCGTAAAGAGTCAGGACAATACAAATCCGTAAAATACAATTGAGCATACAATCCACCAAAGCATAAATCAGAAAGAGTCTCTTCATGAGTTTTTGTTTGGTTCTGATTACGAGAGTTCTACAGGGCAGCCAGCAAAATCTAAATAACACTCCATATTCTCATGGTCACATTCTCTTCAGTAGCAATAAGCTTTTGGTTTGCTCTAAGGATTTCATCTTGCCGCCATAATTGACAGCAAGGACAAAGTCCCACTCTCTGGACAAAGTAAATTCATCTTGCTTTTGTTCCAAAAGTCCACAAACCGTCCTAAGCGATCACTTCCATATCGACTACACGAGTAACCCTTCTGACTATTGAGACCAACTCATATAAATTCTCCGTAATCTGCTTATGCAAAGTCAAAAGATAATCCAATTCTTGCTGACTTCTATTAGTCAGGTTTTCAGTCCTCAATCACGAAAAGTAAAACCTCAATCTCTGTCAGAGTATGATATGCTGTGCAATCTTGATCGTCTGAGTTAAATCATTCTAGATGCCCACTTTCAAGCCCTCTGGCTTTTGCCCAGTCCTATTTCCATCAGGAATAATTTGCATGTGTTTTGAGATGTTTCGTACGCTCAATATTTTCAAGACTAGATGCTTCCTCGAGTTTTATCAATCTAAATCACAAATGCAAACAAAAGTCATTTGCTCACTATCTCAACCTCAATCTCACTAATAAACGATCAAAAATCTGATTTCTTCTTTGTTTTTCTTCTTCTTCATTCTTTCTTTTCTTTGTTTTGAGCGGCGTTCTTGCGAGATTGTCTACTTGCTCTTTTGAGTCCAAATTGTTCAGCTTGATTTTGCTGATTTGTAAAATGAGTTATCCCTCTTTATTTTCACGGCTCTAATACCTTCCCTCTATACTTTTGCAAAGAGTTTTCTTCCGGGTAAGCCCTTTTCGATCAACGCTTTTCTTGATGCGGACAATTGGAGCTGTCAAAAGCTTTTGCCTAGCAGCATTCGTTTGTTGCCTGCTCTGCTTCGTTCCAGGAAGTAGCTCTCTTGCGATCTCTAGATTGCTCTTTTCACTTATGCTCATTAGTCACAAAATGCTCATAAAATCTTCACCTGCAAACTTGTCACATCAAATCAAGCAAAGAATGAGGCTGAGCTGCGGTGAGTTCCTAAAACGACCAAATGCTTCCATTCTTTTCTGCTGCTTCTGACAGTATGCACACGAGAAATCCCTGTTTTCTCAGCAATTCTGATCACTTGCATTTGGAAAAGCTTGAAAGAAAACAATTTCACTATCGCCCTTTTCGTTCCTTGTTCATTATATTCCCTACCTAACAAAGATCAGATTTTCCTTGAAGATTTTGCCAATCATCATCTGCACGGGGACGACATATATTCTCCTGGATTTGTTGTTGCTTTCGCATAGCCAGGGAAAATAAGATCAAAATTTCTCTTCCATCGGTTTAACGTTGGCTTCTACTTCTTTATTGACGATTTCTCAAGTTTCAGAATCTCTAATATGCTGATGAGATGCGCAATCTCGGGCTTTCTTTTTGGATGGATAAAGATACTTTCATGATCTCGCCATTGTTAGGTCCTCTAACTTGTCAATCACGATCTGTGTATGTGTCCTCACTGCACAACTGGATATGCACTGAATTCCTCAGGAGGATTTCTGGCCCTCTCTAGTACCAAAAATTCCATCAATAAAACGATCCGCCAATCTCGGGGCTAGTATGATCCCATCGTAGAACGCTGCTGACTGAGTGCAATTCCTGAGGGATTTTTCTTTTACCAGATTAAGAAACAAACAAAAAGTACTAGACCTTAAAGTTCGTTTCATCCTAGATTTGGAAGATGGTCTCAAACCGACGATTCCCAAAAGGTCAAAGGTATTCACTCTATTATATCCAGTTTTCTTCTTTTTCAAATTTTAGACATTAAACTTGAGACAATCATCGCCATGTCTTGTATACGATATAATCCTTTCCTTCTAGTCCTAATCTGCCCTTTGTCTCTACGCAGCAGACCACGAACCTATCTTCCAAAACTTTCTGTTACTGATCACTTCCCGCTTTGATAAATCCTCTCCTCAAATCTGAATGAATGCCTCAGCCGCTTGTGGAGCTGATCGGGTAAAGTGGGAATAGTCCAAAGCTCGTCGTCGCACTACTCCAGTAGTAAATAATACATAAGCCCAAGCTGATTAAACGCCAGGCTGAGTCAGATCATCCAAAGTTGGGATTTTCTTCTCTCCTGAGATTTCAAAGCAATTCATTGATAAATTCAGCTCTTTCTTCTGCAGAAAATTCCATCATCTCTGACTCTAACTGACACTACTGGTGCAACTGGTGCATTAAGTTTTGCTTCATATTCCGCTTTGAGTGCATCTGCATTTGCGAGATCCTCTTGTGCAATATTGAGGAGCATAAACAAACGAGTTTAAGAGTGAGAAAATTATACGATCTAATCAATTTCAAATCTTCCCGCACTCAGCTCTGACCTAATAGTGATTTTGCTAATTCTCCTCTATTCAATGCTTCTTGAATCTTTTCCAAAAATCGCAACGACTTTCCCTCGTCTTTATTCTGACTTATTTTTGCTGCAATGCTGGTAGCTCTTTTCAATTTGTTCCAAATCTGTAAAAATAAGTTCTGTATCAATGTCATTTCTCTATCTCTAAGTGGATCCAACACCTCCTTCTACATGGACAATATCACTATCTTGAAAATGTCTAAGCACCTGCACAATTGCATCAACCTCTCTAATATGAGACAAAAACTTATTTCAAGCCCTTCCCCCTTTACTCTTTCCTTTTACAAGACCAGCAATATCTACAAATTCTGTATGAGCATAGACAATCTTTTGTGTCTTGGACATCTCAGAAAGTCAATCATCCTCGGATCCTTTACATCTACAATTCCTACATTTAGGCTCAATTGGCCACAAAACGGAAAATTCTCCGCAGGTGCAGCATACGATTTAGTCAATGCATTAAATAGTAGATTTTCCCATTTGGTATTAACAATTCTATTTTCATTCCTTTTCATAAAACTAAATATTTCCCTACTATAAAAGAAAAAGCAGGGGTTTTCAGGACTTTTATACAAAAAGACAAAATCAATTTTTAATACACAATTGCAAAATCATAAGTAAAAGAAAATTTTTACTCTTAAATACATGTCAAAAAGATTCCACAAAAAATACAAAATTCTCCGATATCAATGAAGTACTAAAAGCACTTGACAAAGTCACAAAATGACTCAGAAAACCTTTCAAAAACGCTCGACAAACAAGACAGAAGAAAAATCCTGAAGAGATTTCGAGTCTCGGAGATGATGAAAAATAAGAGCTGTACCGCTCTGTAATAACTAAACTAATCAAGTCCTAAAAGAGATATTCATCTCTATTGTTGGTTTAGCACATTCTTCGTATGACATCAAAAACCTCATCCAAAGAGTCCGCTTTCTTCAAGGATTTAGATGCTCTTCAATCAGAATCAGTAAATCATTCATTCCTTGACAATATCCACACACTCTCCCGAAATGAAAAATCCTTTACAGCCTTAAAAATAAGAATCAGCCCACTGCACTTGTTACCAAAATAGGATAGCGTCACTCTGCAAAGCAGCAATGTATTCATCAAACACCTTTGCGGTTCTACCATTTCCAAAACGAAACGGATGTAATTCTAAAAATCGCGCGTGAAAAACAACGCTTTAAGGGGCAGACAAATCTCTAGCCAGACAATGTGCCATTCTCAATGTTCCTCTAACTTTTCCGGAAGAGACAAAATTTTTAGAAGCTGCCTAAATTGCTCATCCCTAAACCCTCTAGTTATATCTCCTCTCGTTCAAAGATTTTGTCTAGCGATCTGATGTACTGCAATCAAACCCGTTCCATATAGGACATCAGAAAAATTTCATCAATAGTTCATAAATACCAAATCCTACTAGAAATTGTAGACCCTAAGGCCATATATGCAAAAAGCATTGATAAAATCCTTTTCATCTTGATTTTCTACACAATCATCTAGCTTTTAGATCAGACTCCATCTCTAATTAAAGGATTGTTATCTTCAACACCAAAGAAACATTCCAGATTGGAGGCTTGATCATACCTCGAAGCGCTCTTAAGGGTCTGAGCCCTTTTCAATGAAATATACTCCCGCAATACGATTTGAATAAAAACTATCCCAAAAAGCAACGTTTAAAATCTCGTCTGCTATCATACAAATAGCCACCCATAGTAAAACTCAAAAATTTAAAGTACATCATGTAACTTTTGAAACTTCTCCAAACTTTGATTGTCGATTCTATAGCCCTATATGATGAAGTTGGAATATTTATTGTCATACTAAACTTCAGCTCCATCAACCTTCCCCGTCAATGCATTGTACGCAAATGCATAAATGTTTTCCTAGGTTCTCCTTTACCATAGAGGAATTGTTTAATTCCTATTTGCCTAATCGCCTCAAGATCTACTATCCAAAATGCTCTGCCATCAACTCAACAAGTCTATTAGCACCATTTCTCTAAAATTTTCCTCTTGAAAGAAAGCTCTAGTGCACGTTCTATACAGTACTGAAATATCATGATAAATCTTACGATAATAGTTTCCCCTCACAAGATTTGTTTGCAGTCAAACTGACTGCGTAGTTTTCTACATTAAAGCAATCACAGAATGATCTGACCTTACCGGCCAAAAGGTGTTTTCGAACAGTTTGTCCTCGTCCAGAGCAGTAATTCCACTCAGTGTGTGCACTCTCCACTCAACACAGGTACTCTAGAATCTCCATAAACGATCTATGACTGTCTCATCCTCGTATTCTCAAATATCCAATATATAGATCAAAGAATGAGTCAAGTCAATTACCCTGTATAGTCTCCATTATTTTGTTCCCCAGAGCCTTTTACTAATTTGTCCAAGATGCTTCTCTTTCCTAAAGCTCTTGAACATTATCTTTGATAACATAATACAACATCTCATTTATATAAATCAATCGAAAGTAGTTTCACACATACACCTGAGCGAAATTCTCCTATTGAATACTAAAACAACAAATCTTGGTTTTCGAAAGTGGAATGGATCTAATCTACGCCAATGACCTTGATACTTCTTCTTTCACAGCTCTCGCACCAAAGAAAATTCCTCAATCCTTAAATACGTCTTGTTTCAATACTTATCCATTATTTCGTGATCTCCTGTTCAACTTTCTCACAATCATCAAATCCACAACGTTAGCCTATAGTCTTCTTCTCAGGTGGCACCATGGCGAAAACAGCATACACCCGGAAATACTACAACTACTGACGTCTAGATCAAGTGGGAGGAGGACACATCGTACGCAAAGTCTTCGTATTCTTCAATATATTCTTTTGCAAAAGTTGAGATAGCTCTTTCTGAACCAACAGGGATGAACACCGTTGCGATCAAATATTTGGAGCAGAGCTTCCAGAACAAGGAGGTCAACAACATCCTGTCGCATCTACATCTCTAAAATGATTGACACACTTCCATAATCAAAAGCTGGAGGGACACACTTTAATCATTTCAACGCAAACTTTATCAGATAATGACTATCGTATTAATCCACTGAGACATACATATTTTCAAATCTTTGAAAATCTTTTTCCAATCCACGACTTCTGAGATAGAAAACATCATTTTCTAGTTGTTTGGTCAATGCTGTGATTCCATAGAGCTTTTGCCTCTTCTCCATACATACTGATAACATCTACAAAACTACCTTCTGATCTCTTCATCGATATCATCATTGAGATCCGCGATAAATAGTCTACTTCTCAGTCTACTCTCAGCTTCCTCTCGTGAAAGATGGGAAAATCTGCTACCAGACCAAACTTTCCACAGATCTCGTATCAGACTTTCTGGACAACCTGATTCAGATTTGTCACTAGTATCAAAAATACAACATCACTATTTTTAGTAGAAAATAAACTAGCTATAATATAATCAGATAGCAAGCTTCCCAAGTAACTCAACTTTTTATCATCCAAGAGTAAGAGCAAAAACGATCAAATATCTTTCAACACGCACTGTGACACTCTTTTCTATCATATAATTTCTGACTTTTTTACCTATTCATCAAATAAATCTTTTCCAAAATCTCAAGACAACTCAAAAACTCAATTAGTTTTACAACATAACAAATTTGTCTCATTTTTAGAAATTTTACTCATTTTTACGAAATTTACATCAAATTTTGACTCATATTTATCACAAAAGCCTGACTCAATATCCGAGTCAGACTTTTCTGTCAATATTCATGCAAATTTCCTTACTTTTCATAACGAGATCTCCATCAATCTTATTCACCAATCTCTTGTACCACACCTACAATAGTCATTCCTCCAGATCCAGTCGCTACCATGAGGCCGAGATCCAACTCACTTACGATACTTTGGGTAGTGTGAGTAGCGAAGTAGCAGAAAGTATAGTGCCAATTACTGCAGGTAAACCACCCCAAAAGACAAAAGATCATCAAGATTTTATTGATGGCCATTGGCAGTGTGTGCAGCGCGGGTCTGATTCCAGGGATAAATCGCCTCTACTGGATATTATCAGAGATTCTATCGAGGACTGAAAGTAATCATCGCATAAAAGAAATAAACAACTACGATAAAGATTACATATACACGATGGCCAGAGTCCGGGGTTTGTGAGAATAGACCATTGAAATGAGGTTTCAATCCAATTCGCTTCCGCAACAAGTTGCTGATTTGCAAGGATTAAGCACCGGGTAATCAGCACTTTGACAACAAATACTGGAAAGATACAAATGCCATACAAGATGAGTTGGAGACTCATCCCTACCGATTGGAGGGCGAGGAGGTGAACCTGCTGGGCACCCACCTTGCTTTACGTAAATCACAGTGAGCTGTCCTGATCTAACATAAAAGATGAACAAAAGTACCAATACCAATACAATACAAGTCATAAACAAAGCCATTCCTCCAAGATATTCCGCAGTGTGCACGTGATCCGTGAGGCTGAGTGATACCTGCTACGATGAGACGGAGAGATCAAGAGAATTCCATTTGATTCCTGTACCTTGTAGCGGTTCTCCAATCACGCATAAGCATAATAGAGTCCAAACGTCATCCACCACGTGCAGACAACATCTCACGGCCAACAAAAGCTTGCTCCAATAACTCCACCACCGAAACACTATTTACCAAATATACCGCACCAATTCCTTGCAAAAAGCCAAAGGAACTGTCAAATATCACGTATATTGGTTGAGTTTTAGCACCTGTCCAACCTCTCCTTGTTCAGTCAGATTCCTCCACAGCAGGAATACTACACCAACAGGATGCAGATGAGTACGGAAACAGTAATATGAGGAGAAATACCAGCCATAGTAGAAAAATTGATCCAATGCTCCACCAAAGAAGCATCATAAAACTTTCCATAATCAAGAATTTGAGGGTTCAAAGGTTTGAGAGCAACGTTCCCAAATCAGCAAAAGAATGAATAAACACAAGCAATCTATAAACAGCTAACAGGCCAAGAAATCAGAATTTTTATTTCTAATAGTCTTGTTTCCAAAAATCTCGAGACATTTTTAAAGAACTTTTCATCATAATTGATCAAAAAGATAAATAAAGGTGATCTGACATCGTTTATCCTCAGACAGGATCTTTTCACTAAAAAGCAAGAAAGAAAACGCGATGGTTGGTCGCGTTCCTCCGAAAAGACTCTCACTGTTTAATGCTTCCACCTGCTTTTCAATTTTTCTTTAGCAGAGTCTGAAAAATTGTTCAATACCTTCAAATGACAAAGCTTTTAGGAACAACTCTCCATTTCGAGGATCTTTTACGGATTCTAGAAGATTTCAAATATCCAAGTTCTACCAAAACTTCCTTAGTCACAAGGTAGTAACTCTCTCATCATTTTGCAAGCCTAGCAAGATTTACTACTGCAACCTGATCTACAAGTTTGTAATATCTCCCGAAACCTCATGCTTAGGCATTCTCTGAACGATTGAGTTTGTCCTCCTTCAAAAGAAAAGGCTTCAGGTGAGTGCCCACTTCTAGACTTTTTGTCCATTAGCTCCTCTTCACGAAGTACTTCCTCTTCCGAACCCATTACCTCTACCTCTTCTGTCGAGTTTATCTTTTCAACGCCTTTACTTCTAACTATGAAGTTTTCATTATCTCATTATCATAAATACTAGAAAACAAAATTCTGATTATTCTGCTTTTTCTTCGGTCTTAGCTGTTTTCTTGGCGAGGAGCTTTTCTTGTTGCTTGTAACTCTCTGACTGGAGCTTTTCTTCTGCTACTGCTTGAGCAACAACGAGACTTCCTCGCTATTTGTCTTTTGCATAGCAACAAAATGTTTCCGGATGCTTGTACAGAAGACAAAGCCTAATAGTAGCCAAAAGCATTATTAAACATTGTTTGAACCTACCATCTTAGAAAGGATATTTGAATATCCTGCAAGTTCAAAACAGATCTGATAGATAGAACCTGCCTTAAGTCCAGTACCCTCTGATGCTGGCAAAAGCTACTACACAAGCCTTATATTTTCAAAGGCGATTGGGATACGGAACGGTATCATTTTTGTCAAAGGTACTTCAAAGAGATTTTTTTATACGCCTCGTGAGAAGCTTTTTGAACTGCACTCGCTACATCATTACCCTTTTGAAATTCAAGTCAGATTTTTCCTTTTTGTTTTCCAACTAAGATTGTTGCTCTGAAAGAAACCTTCTCCCTCAGTAGTCACTCTTGTTACTCTTCTTACCTCAAAAGAAAACTCTTCAAACTCCTTCTTTGGCTTTTCTCTCCTTACATCTCTCTTATTGTCCTTTTTCTGATCTCATAGACATCATAGATTATATAGATAAATACAATATACTCACTTAAAAACTGAATACCCTCCTTTTCTAAGTCCATCAGCAAGCTTTAATCCTTCCATGATAGAGGAATCCATTTCCTATCAAAAGTCAGTTTTTCAACTTTTTCTTTTAATACTGCAGCAAATGCTTCACCCGCAGCAGCAGCTCTTTCAGTTTTAGTAGCTCCAGACAGCAGCTTTATCTGTAGTTGTTGCAATAACAACTCCGTCAGCTCTCAACACCTGAGCTTTTACATAAAGATTAGATCTTTGAATCAAAAGTCTGAAATTCAGGATTCAATGCTTTAATCTTAGCATTTACCCTTATTCTTCCTTCTCAAAGTATTTACTAATCTTTTTCTTGGGTTTATTCTTCAAATAACTCATTTGTATACCGAAATAACAATCTAAAACTAGAACATCTATTATTTTTTCGCAGATTTACCTGGTTTAATTTTCACGAACTCATCAAAGTATCTAATTCCCTTTCCTTTGTAAGGTTCAGGCTTTTTCATGCTTCTAATCTTCGCAGCCACTTCACCAACTAATTCTTTACTGATTCCTGAGATAAAAACTACAGTGTTACCTTTTTGGATCTTGCTCTGTTCTTATTTCAATACCTTCTGGAATCGGAAAGTTTACCTTGTGAGCATATCCAAGAGAAAGTACTAGAGTATTTCCTTCAACCTTTTGCTGAGTATCCTACTCCAATAATAAGTAATTTCTTTTCATATCCATTAGAAACCCTTCAACCATATTAGCAACAAGGTTCTTGCCAATCCCCAAAAGATTCTTATATTGATCATCAAGAATAGAAAAACTAATTCTGATTCATTTTTCAATTTTCCTCCATATGGCAAATGAAGATCCAATGTTCCTTTCGGTCCTTTTACCTGCACCACGTTTTCCTTCAAGTCTACCTCTACTCCCTGAGGGATTACAAGAGGCTTCTTACCAATTTTTGACATTTAGATAGCAACTTAAATAGTAAAAGCACAATATAGCATCTAAAGACTAATAGATTTCAGCAATCAATTCTCCACCAAGTTTCTTTGCTTTAGCAACATGCACTGGCAAAAGTCCCTGATTTGTCGAAATTATACCAAGCCCCTTCCCACCAGCAACCGTTTTCAAATCTTTATATCCAACATACCAAGGTCTAGATGGCTTAGAAAAAACTTTCACAGAAGGAATATCATTTACAGGATTTACTACTTTTAACTGAAGGGTAAGAAATTTCTTTCCATTCACTTCCTGCACTTCAAAATCTTTCACAAATCCATATTGCTTCAAAAGCTCAAGAACATTTACCTTAAATTTTGAAAACCACTCCATCTACAGTTGTTTTTCTCGCCATATATACATTCTTGATCCTGATTAACAAATCATGAATTGGCGCATTAACATAACTCATCTTAGTGATACGATTCATAAAATAAAATTAAACAATTACCAACTTGCCTTTTCTAAGCCCCATAATTACCCTTCTCTTACATACCTTCAAGGCATACTCTACAAATTCAAAAATCTCTAATATACGCCTTTGACCTTCCACAAAGTCTACATCTATTATAATATTTTGTAGGCTGCTCAAGATTCTCTCCTTTCACGAACCTCTTTTTCAAACATTTTTCATTGTTTAGCTTTTAATGCTGTTCTTGCCATTGGTTATTTCACAATAAAGATAAATACCATATTATTTGAAGATAAATCCTAGTTTCCTGAAGTAATGCTCTGAGTTCCTTCTGGAGTTCCTGCATGTACTTACAACAGTGAGTTGGATTCCCATCGGAGGTGTCACATCATCTACTCCAAGCTCAGGAAAGATATTATAATTCTGAAGCCCAAGATTAAGATTTCCTTTGGGTCAAAAGTTCTTCTTAGAAACCCTGAAAAAGTCTCTTACTCTAGGAGCACTAGTTTACAAAATCTATCAGAAAATCATAAGCTCTTTGCTCCTCTCAAAGAGTCACCTTTAACATTACTGGCATCCCTTCTCTGAGTTTAAAGGTTTTGAAATAGCCTTTCTTTGATTTTTATCAACACGGGCTTCTGACCCGTAATTCTAATCAGATTTCTTTTCAAATTCTTCAAAATCTTTATGTCCTTTTCTTGTCATAAAGAATCCAATCCCCATAGCAACAATCACTTTATCCACTTTTGGAGCTTGATTGATGTTTTTAAGGTTCAAATGATCCTTAAGCTTTGCAAACAACTCAGATTTTTCATAGCTAAACCATCAAAAATATTTAAAACAATTAATCAATAATTTTTCAGTAACCTTTGCTTTTCTCACTTTCTCTACCTTCTTTCGTAATCTCAAGTCCAAATCTTTTGCGCCTTTTTCTGATCCGCAAGATAGTAAGCAACATTAGAAACATGAAGCGGCAAAGTCTTTTACTGAAACCCTGTCCTTTACTGCCTTTTTATAACATTTCACATCCTTTACAGTTACCATATCTCCATCTAGAGCTTCTAGTACAGAAACTGCTACCTTTTGATTTTTCATGCAATCACGATAACTGGATCACCTTTTCTCAGTTTTTCATCAGAACATCTCGTTACAAATAAGTTTCATAGTCAAATTACAATACTTCTTCTGCCATATTAGTCATTGGTCTATATTTTTCTCTAATTCTCTTGCTACAGGACCAAAACTCTTTTACCAATAGGATTCATATTTCCTTTTGCATCGTCGTTAAAGAGAACAGTGCATTATCAAGCAAATCTAATATAAGTTCAATCTTTTCTAGCAATCTCTTTTTTGAGTTCTCACTACTACAGCCTGAACTACCTGCCCTCTCACTGAAGCAGTAGGTGCTGCATCTTTAATAGCAACAACAACTCTATCTCCAACATGCCTATTCTTCCATGAGAACCCTTCAATACTCTGAGTAATTTTCGCCTGCCTGTGTGTGTTATCAGCTACCACTGACCAACGATTCCTGTTGCAACATCATTCAAAACAAAACTAATTAAAAACTATAAGATCTCAATAATATTCCATCTTTTTAAGTCTAGAAATTGGTTTTACCAATCTCAACTTTACAATGTACAAGAACTTTGCTTTGATTTTCTGCATTATGAGCATAGTACTTTTTCTCACACAAATCTTTTTTTATAGATAGGATGCATTTTTACAGACTTTACCAAAACTACACAAAGTCTGATCCATTTTTATCACTTACCACCCTCACCAATGAGTTCTTTAATATTTTTCTACCGATAATCGTCATTATGCATTCACTTTTAGATGTAAAACGGTATTGATCCTAGCAATCTTAACTCTAAGATCTCCTATCTTATGGGTTTCTTTAAGAGCTCTTACGCTATTTTTCATTCTGAGTTCAAAAAGCTCATGTCTAGCCTGTGTTTCTCATAGCTACCAATTCTTTCACACTCTTACCAGCAAGCTCTTTCATAAATAAACCAGTCCTTTCATTATAACAACTTCTTTAGAGGTATAAAAAACATTATTTAATTTCACCCTTTAGCCACAAATCTTGCTTTAATTGGCAACTTCTTTTGCAGCACTTATAATTACTTCCTCAGCCAATTCCCTTGAAAAGCCAGAAATTTCAAAAAGCACTCTTCCTTTCTTCACTGGAGCTGCATAAATATCTACCTCTCCTTTCCAGATCCATCAGCATTTCTAATCCTTTTCTTAGTAATCGGTGTATCAGGAAACACTCTCATCCAAAGCTGACCAACCTTCCTAGTATGTCTAACGATCACTTTTCTAGCCGCTTCTAACTGTTTATTAGTAACATAACCACTCGTTGTAGCCTTAAGACCATATTCTCAGAAAGAAATTGTAGTTCCTCTCGCACTTTTCCCTTAAGAGGAAGGAACGATCTGCTTTCTATATTTCCATTTCTTTGGAGTCAATAACATGATAATAACAACTGATCAATTAAAATTGAAATCTCAAACCCATTCTTAATCTAGATTCAGAGTTTTTTTTCCTTTTTTCTTTGATGAAGGAATCACTCCTTTTTCAATCAAACCTTAATTCAAAGTACTCCATACTTCGTCATAGCCTGAAGATAATGATAATCAATATCTGATCTAAAGTCTGAAGAAAACCCTACCATCAATAAAATTTTCACTTCTTGCGATATCTGCACCTCAAGTCTTCCTCAATCTGAATCTTAATACCATTAGCCCCCTTTTTCCATAACTTTATAAGTACATTCTTTACTACCTTTTCTATAAGGCATCCTAGCTTCAAGTTGAGAGGCAGCATACTCAGCCATAATCTTCTGAAAGCTCAGGAACTCTCACTTCTTTCACGTATCTTGAATGAGCTTTTCCAAATCTCTTGACAAGATCACTTTCCAACGTTAATTCTTTCTCATTCTTCCCCATAAGACACATCAACCTTTGAAGCAAAGACAATAATTTCACCTTCTTTAAGCGTCTTCCTAATTACAATTTCAGCCACACCAGATCATGCGAGTTGCTTTTCTCAACGAAATCTCAGTTGAATATCTTCTACAAAAGTCTGCATTCATTTTCTTGTTTTGTAAACCATTCTGATGGTCGTGATTTCATAATCCCAACTCTCCATTCCAACTGGATTTTACCTTTTGTCGCATACTCACAAAACTGCACCAGTATTTAAAATAACTTTCACATATACTCTGTATTTTCATAATAGTAATCCTGAACTAAGAAATAAATCTTACTCTCTTAATCTTTAGGACCCCTTCCTACGTCAATTCTCTCAATAAAGAGCTGGTCAAGTGGAAGTGGGATTATTATTCACAGCATTTGCGCTGCCGAGCTTAATAAGTTTGTAAAGCACTCTCAGCTCTTCTTTGGCATAAATTCAAGCATATCAATGCAGCAGTCACTTTCTTTCATCTCTCACAGATCGCAATAAGATTAAGCTTTCCTATCGGAAGAAAGCATATTTTAATGTTGCTGTAACCTGATTACTCATAACAATATAATTTTTACCAAGTAAAAGTAAGTAGTTTCAAAATCTGAGCTTTTACTTCAGATAGAGAGTTTTAGAAACGGATGTCCTCTAAAAAGTTCTTGTAGGAACAAACTCTCCCCAATCTATGTCCTAACATATCTTCAGTCACGTATACACTTACAAATTGTTTTCCATTATGCTGACAAAAGGTATATCAATAAATTCAGGAACAATATGACTAAGCCCTATCCCAAACTTTAATCCTTTCTTATCTCAGGTTTCATTCATTTTCAAAAACCTTATTCATAAGTTTTTCATTCACATAGAAACCTTTTTCAGAGAATCTAGCCATTTTAACAAAACATATCTAAATAAAAATAGATTTCGAAGATTATTTTCTCTTTGAAACGATAAATTTATCTGACCACTTTCTTTTCCCTCTTCTTGTTTTCATTCCAGCAGAAACAAGCTTTTCCACTAAATGATTTAGGGACCCTCTTTTAGAACCAATAGGGAGGTGAGCTTCTCCACCTCCAAGTGGATGGTCTACAGGGTTCATATTCTTTCCAAGCACTCTTGGCTTTCTACCAAAGCCATCTTGTCTTCCAGCCTTACCGATTTCAACATTTTTATGATCAGCATTAGAAACCTCACCAGAGTGTTGCTCAGCAATTTTCATTAGAACTTTCTCTACTTCTCCTGAAGGCATCTTCACAAATACAACTTTAAGTGCCTCATCTCTACCTGCTAAAGTAGCAAATCCATCCAGCAGACTTAATCAGTTTTCCTTCTGAGAAAAGGAGTAACCTCAAGATTAAGATAGTCATTCCTTCTGGAATATCCTTAAGTTGCTCTTCTATTTCCCAGGAGCAATTTCTCCTTTACACCATTCATTACAACCTGACCAACTCTTTGCACCCTTTCCAAGCCAAAACATATCTCTTTTCTCCATCAACATAATGCAAAGAGCAATTCTAGCAGTTCTATAAGGATCATACTCTACAGCAGCAACTCTGCAGGAATATCTATTTTATTATAGCCCTTTAAAAGTCAATAATTCTATATAAAGTCTCTTATGTCCCCCTGCCATAAACCTAGAAGTAATTCTTCCTGATTATTTCTTCCTCCAGTTCTTCCAATCAGTTTGTAGTCAACGATTTTTCTAGGTCTCTTCTGAGTAAGCTCTGAAAAGTCATACCCAATCATAAATCTCCTGGAAGGAGTATATGGTTTATACTTTCTTTGCAGCCATCTGAACAAAACATTATAATTACTGAAAACAATTACACAACAAAATCAATCTTCTCCTTTTCTCAAGTTACTATCACTGCCTTTTTGAAAAGCTCTCTCTTACAAGTTTTCTTCTTTCTCTTCCCTTAAAGTACAGTATTTACATATTAATCTTAAGAGGAGTAACTTTATAAAGATACTGAACTAACAGCATCAATATCACTTTTTATTAGCATCATTATGCACTTTAAAAACATATTTATTAGTAACCTCTTGCTGTCTATAAGTCTTTTTCAGTTAATACAGGAGCCAAGGATAATATCATAAGGACTAAACTCACAAGTGCCTTTTATTGAATCATCTTTTCTCGCCCTTCTCTGCAATTTCTCTTTTAAATGTCCATATATGTTGTAAAACAAAAACATAAATAATTTAACTAAGCCTGATTTACAAAATTCAAGTGCTGCTTTCATAAAGACAATAGCTTCAGCATTTATCAGATCATATGGATTAGAGATAATCACCAAAAGATACTTCAACCCCTCAATATTTCTAAAAGACTTTACAACACCTTCTTCCTTTTTATCAAGAACCAACACACCTTTTTCCTCATTTCCCCATTTTTGCAAGAAGAGACAATGCTGATTTTTAGTACTCAGATTCCATAGTATCAATAGTCCTGAAATAACCCACTCTGCTGACTTTTCAAAAGTCAAAGATCCATTCAAAAGCCAATTTCTTGCCTTTTTGGTCATCGTTTTTCAAAATTTCTCTCTGCATGTGGGTCCAAAAAGCAACTCCACCATGCCTTCTAATTGGAGAATTTTTATCACCAACTCTCGTTACCAGTTCCCTTTTTGCTTATAAAGCTTTCTCCAGATCCAGAAACCTCAGCTCTTGTCTTTTGTACTAGCAATCTACATTAGAGCGTTTGCTGTCTGAAGAAGAGAGATATTCATGAATCAAAGAAGGATTTACTAATTTCATCAGAAAAAGCTCTCGATTCAAAATCAAACTTTTTGAAAGCTAACCTTCCCACTATCATATACATCAACTGACTATACCATCTTTTCGATTACATAAGGTCATAAAAATTATTCTACAAAAATTTTCGATTTAATTTCTTGCACCTGGCGAAAGACAACTAACAACCATCAAAATCTTTCTCCATCACTTTTCCAAATTTTCAACAGAGAATTCTTTTTAACAGTCTATCTGTTCTGATCCCTATATGTCATGCATGGGGTGTCCTTCATAGTTCTTCTTGGCTTTCTATTGCCACCTCTCTAGAACACTCACTTGTGTAAACATGTACATGAGTTGCACCTCCACCTTTAATAATACATCTCTTTTTGACCATACCTTGAAAGCCCTTTACCCTTTTGACTGACCAGTTACTGAAACAGAAGTACACTGTCAAAAAGATTAGCATCAAGAGTCTTTGACCCTGCGTATGGCAGCAATCAGTTTTTCATCTACTAAAACTCGTCACCATACTATAGTCAACCTTTTTGCCCCTTTTCTTTTATTTGAGTTCTCTTTCTACTCCAACAACAGCTGCCAGATATCCATCTTTCTCCATTTGTCTTATATCTACGATTTCCTGAGGAAGAAGTTTTACCAAAAGTAACGCAACAAATTTATCATCAATCCATATTTTGTCATTTCTCTGTTTAGACAACAAGCTCCTCCTTCTATTATCATAATCACTATTTCTGATCAATTAAAACAAAAGCACAAATTACCAATTACGAATAGATTTCATATCCACAATTCGTAATTCGTATTTTATAATACTCTAAACTTAGAAAACCTTAACATCAACAAAACTCTACCAGGATTTGAAAGATTTTGAAGATATTCCATAGTCTTTTGCACAGTTTCTACCACATCAACGACTCTTGTATAAGAAATTCTCTCAAATTGTTCTCTAGACTTTCTTAAACTTTAAAGTTTGATCTCAAACACAGTATACACTTTCCTTTTTCTTTGGCAAAGGTGGTCCTTTAATCTGAGCACCTGATTTTTGCAAAAGTCCTACAACCTTAGAAACAGAAGCTTCAACATTCTCACATCATAACTCTTAATTTAATTCTTAATTTTTGAGTCTGATCTTTCTTTTACAGCCGACATATAACCGTTTGATTAGAAAAATAAATAGTTAAGAAAACAGACTCAGATCTTGAGATAAACCTTTATCCAAGGTCTGCCTTTATATCTTTCCTGTATAATTATTCAAGATACTTTTTGTAACAACTCCAGCACCCAACTAGTTCTACCTCCTCTCTAATTGCAAATCTCAATCCATCTTCCATAGCTACAGGATAGATAAGGTCAACAATGATCTTAGCGTTATCACCTGGCATAATCATTTCTACACCAGCTGCAAGTTCAATATTTCCAGTAACATCTGTAGTTCTCATAAAGACTGAGGTCTATATCACTCATAAATGGAGTATGTCTTCCACCTTCTTCCTTTTTAGCACATATGCCTCTGCTTCAAACTTTCTTGTAAGTTTTACAGTACCTGGCTTACAAAGCACTTGTCACTCTTTCAATGACATCCTTTATGCACCTCTAAGCAAAAGTCCAACATTCATTCCAGATTCTGCCTGATCCCATGCTTTGTGAAACATTTCGATACCTGTAACTACGGTCTTCAAAGGATCAGCTCCAAAGACCAAAAAGTTCAAGTTCATCATTATCTTAACAATACTCTTCAATTCTTCCTGTCGCCTGGTACCCTCCTTTAATAGACATACATCTTTCAACTGGCATCAAGAAAGGCTTATCATTATCTCTTTCGGGAACTGGGGATATAGTATATCCAACGCTTCAAAGTTCCCAATAGGTTTTGCAGCAGCTTCATCTGTAGGATTTTCCACAGCCTTGAAGCTGAACCTCTATCAATAGGACGATCTCATCATCATTCTTTCTTCAAAAGCTCTCTCAATTCTTCTTCTACAAGATCGATCATATCAGCATCATCAACCATATCACATTTGTTCAAGAATACAACGATCTTTGGAACATTAACCTGTTTAGCCAAAAGAATGTGAACTCTTGTTTGAGCGCATTGGTCCATCTACAGCAGAACAAGCAGATAGCTCCATCCATCTGAGCAGCACCTACACGATCATATTCTTTGCATCAAAGCGTACCTGGACAATCGATATGAGGCATAATGTCTGTTAGTCAGTTCATATTCTACATGCTGAGAAGCAATAGTAGCCCTCTTGCCTTTTCTTCAGGAGACGTTGTCGATTTGATCGCCACGCTGATGAACATACCCTTTTAGTAGCAGCAACAGCTGTAAGAGCAGCAGATCAATGTTGTCTTACCGTGATCAACGGACCAATAGTTTCAACTATTTGCAGTAATGGTTTAGTAGCCATAGTAATGGTGGTTAATACAATTAAAATAAACCCGACATAACGATACTATACAAATCCTCTGAAAACACCAGTGCAGAGATCAGCTGGATTTTGATCATTTGACAAGTGTCACCAACCTCGAAAGAGTCAGGCTATCAACCTGCTGCAAAACCACATCCCACCCATATCTAACCCTACCTAAAGATAAGAAGTATGCGATGTCACTATTACAAATCGGGAATGCGGGATCGAACTCGCGACCTCTCTTGAGAATTCACGACCAAGCGCCTAGCCATCTGAGCTGATTCGAACACAATCTCAAGATGAGAATGCGCGTGGATTCGAACCACCGACCACGCACTTATCAGAGATGCGCTCTGACCGCCCGAGCTGCACGCCCAGTATCATCTTGAATTATATAGTGGTGCCAAGAGGCAGAATCGAACTGCCGACACAAAGGTAGCTCGGGCCTCTGTCTCTACCACTGAGCTCATCTTTGGTCTGCTATTAAAGAGCGAGACACTATATTTATTTTCTAGGACACAGTGCTAAGAGATTTTTGACTGTGATCATATCTAAAAGAACAAAAAGACTAAACCAAGTCGCAGTTCAGCCTTTATATTTTAATTGATAACTTGTTTATATACTTGGAGTTTTCTCTCATTCCATCGAAGACAATATCTTTCGAGTCACAAACCTTTCTATCGCTCTGGTATCGCTCTGATAAAATTCTCCATAAAATCAAAATCGATTTGTCAATCAAAAGAGGAATTTTAAGAACAGAATTTCTAAAGACCATCAAACGTAGGACAATCCAACATGCTCATCCTTGGAAAATTTAATCAAAGATTTATTGATAATTGATATAATATACAATCTATTTTTCACAAGTTTTCTGCTTGATCCTTTTAGGGCTAAACATATTTTGACTCGCATACCAATCAGCACTCCACAGAATTGACAAATATTTTCGCCTATTTGAACGACAGAAGTATTTTTAGAGTGATTCATAATTCAGCTTTTGAGCATACCTGAGTCAATTATTTTATGCGAGTGCTCGACTGACCAAATTCCTTGTTCTTTAGAAACAAAATATTAATTTATTTTTATCTGTACTTTTGGAAAGATAGAAACTTATCAAACTAAATCACGAAAATCTTGAGATAATTTCGAGTCCACTTACTCGTTCTATTCTCAGAGCCGGCCGAAATTCCTCCGGTGTCATCAAGAATATTCCTCACACCGGGTCAAACGATGGGATCTTTCAGACCAGTGGCTAAAAGATTGTGCATCGAGGTTCCTCGGAGGCGTTCAGCCTCGAGGGCTTTTGATATATTTTCCATAAAGGTCAAAGCATGATTTTCAGTTTTGAATTGGGGAGAATGGATTTTCAGTGTTATTCATCGCTCCTGATACCCTAGAAAATTTATGTACCATCATCATGTTATTTCTTGTTTGCATGATCTCTTGCAACAAGAAATTATGGTATATGAAGCAATTTGAAATTAAAATCTATTTTTGGTTTTAAATGCTGAATATGTGAAAATCAAATAAAAATCTTGTTTTTGATAAAACATTGTATCAGCACTCAATAGTGGTGTCTGAACACGTTATAGTATTTCATTTATTTCAGGGTTCTAAATTTGAAAATCCCATAATTCAATTATCAGTTGAAGAATTAGAAACCAAAGGGAACTTTTCAAATTTTTAGAAATTATTTCTGTCATTTTAACTTATAATATTTTTGTTGGTTATTTCAAAATATCCCTAATTTCATTTCCTCAAATTTACCTCCGTTTTCTTGAGTCTTCCTCAATTTTAGCTAAACGAGAGCTTATTTGTCCCCAATTCAGATCATTATAAGAATTTGACCACTTCCAACAAGATAGGGCAGATCTGTCTGAAAGTCTTCTAGTTTTTGGGGGTTGTGTCACTGGTGAGCAGTTTTATTCAATCTGCTCAATTTTCTCGGATCAATTGTATCTTCATAATATTCTTTCTCTGTAAAAATTTTTAATTTTGATTTTCCAAATCTCACAAGATTTACAAGTTCTTCATATCTTCATTTTGCATTGTCTGTATCTTTAGGGATTGATACTTGCTCTACGCAGTTCTTGTGTAACCATCATTTGTAAAAATCTATAAATTTTACAATTTCATCTTCGTGATGAGGTTCTCAAACTTTAAATACATAAATATTTGTTTGTACTCCAGCTTTTCCACTGAACAAACTCAAGGCATTTTGAGTAGAAGCAAGCAAAGTATTTTGAGAAAAATCTCTGATATATATTCTTTTGCTTGTCCGTTCATGCGAATTTTGTACACGCAGCACATCATTTATTCATCATTGATAATGCTTTTTCTACAGTCATTCATCTAACAGGTCGAATATGGAGGATTAAGAACAAAAGCATCTGCTGGAAAAGCTACTCAATCTTTCCCCAAAACCATATTTTCAGTCAAAATCTCGAGGAATCCTTATTCAAAATATTAGTAACTTCCGTCTCCATCAAAGATCATATTCAACACGGCTAGCATGTAAACATGTGGAAGAATTTCTAGTCACAAAAAGTTGCTCTGCTTTGATTTTAACTCTTTTGCAAAAGTTCATCAGGAGAATTGATAGTATTTTGCATCGATAAGCATATTTCGTTCATTGCAGCAACCAAAAAGCCTTAGCAGAACCAGTTGCTTAAAATCCCAAACATAACTATCTTTTACTCTGCAAGTTTTACTAAAGTGATGAAACATAAGACGAGGTTAAGACAACATCATTGAGTTTATCTTGTGTAAAACCGAAGCCAAGAATACATTTCATTAAAAGATTTCCTGTAAAATCTGTGGTTAATCCAATTTTATAATAAATACCCAAATCGTCTACAGTTTTCAAAAATTCTTTTAATTGAGTTTCTCAATTTACAATTTTATTTTATATTTTCTGCAAGAATAGCATTTTAAAGATTTGTACGATAATGATACTTCTACTCTCTTTGGTAAATGTTTTCTCGAAAGGTGCCTCAATGGTCTCATCGACCCCTCAATCGGTATTTCAGTTTTTCAAAGTTCGATTTTAATTCTTCTTCAAGAGGAGCTACTTTTTCCAGGAATCAAGAGTTTGCCATAATAACAGCTGCAACAAGATAAACTCTATCATTTTCTCACAAAGTCACTCTTCATTTTGATAAATCTCATTATTGAGTCTCACGAGATTCTTGCATCACTTTCTTTCTCTTTGATTTTTAATTTTTCTAATTCTTCATCACTGAGTTTTAATCCTTAAGCTAATAAAATTATTAAATTTTCTTCTCTTTACAAAAATGAAAAATCTGTTATGTTCTCAGACTCTTGACCTAACTCAAAATTAGATTTTGACAAAATAAACTCAAATAGAATGTTCAAGGTCTCAAAATCATTTCTACCAGTCATGGCCTCATAATAGCAATAATATCTGTATAACTTGTATAATGCAAAAGTGCATTAGCATAATGAATAGCACTCATTTACAGCATAAGAGTGATATTTTTAAAGTTTGGTTCATTATTCAAATTGCGATTTTCGACATGTGCCATCGGAATCCAAGTTTCTAAAGCTTTATCTTTTATATCATTTGTATTCAATCAAATAGGAAAAATCAAAATCATCCTGCAGTAAAGAAGTTTTGCATCAGGGACGAGTTTTGCTCATGCTCCACCATGCAAAAATATTCTTTCAAAAGCATTGTCAATTTCCATATTCAAAGCTTTCTTGTTCAAAGTCTGTAATCCAAGTCCATAGTCTCCAATCCATCAATTTGCCAAATCAGCACTTTTGGCTCTTACTGGATCTGTGTTTTCATTTGTGGCTTTCATTTCTAAACCATGATAATATAAAACAAACAAACAGACTTTTTCTTGATACTGAATAATTACTTAACAACCAACAATACACAAGAAGGAAGTCTATAAAATTCAATATTTTCTTAAAACATCATCTACCATATATCACTTTTGGAGATAAAAACAAACGGGTTATACTTCTTACAAAGTCCCAACCACAAACTCGCCTTCAGTAATAAGTTTCAACTTTTCCATTTTCTACAAGCCTGTGTCATCCTCAATGGTACTGAACCTCTTCAAATACACTCACTCAATTCTCTGTAATCGCCATTTTCCTCAGGCCAAAGCTGTTCTTGTGAGCTCTTTAATCAATCCATTCTATGAACCGATTCATAGCTGGAATCTGACTTTTGGATAGCGATTTTAAGTGCAGTTTGACGTCCCTTTTTCTGGAGGAAGTGAATCCAATATATACAAAATTTGAAGTATCAAATCCAGCTCCCTACTGCAGGAACCAATGCATTTGCCCCAGGTAACACGGAGAAAACTTCAAACCATTTTCATAACAAAGTTGAATCCAAAACCTTTCCAGGATCAGACAATCCAGGAGTCCAGCATCCGGAGTATTCCACCTCATTTTCAGCAATCAAATTGACATAATGACTCAACTTCCTTTATCTGTAAAACTGTCAACGAAAAATTGCTTATCCGAATAATCGATCTCATACACTCTGCAAAAGCTTTCTCGTAGTCCTTGTATCTTCACAGATTAGAAATTTCAATTCCTTCATCAATCTCAACGTCTTAGCGAATTATATCTTCTTATTTCCAACAGGCGTTGGTATCAAATACAGCATTTTCATAAATAAATCTGCTTCTTTTTCTTCGTTCACTATTCGATCACAATTTTTGATCTTTCATTATCACAATCAATCCTTAATCATTCCTTCTACTATTTGTTTTATATTTTTCTGAGGAAATTCAATCAAAACCTGATCCAAAATCAGACTTTCCACCTTTTTCCCTGTTAATTGTTTGAGAATCCAACCTCTTACCTGCTCTATCCGAACACTTCAAACTTTTGACTGCCTACCAAGTGATTTGATCTTTGTTTTTCGCAGTCAATGCACAGCCCCAATCCATCAAAGCATTATGCCAATCACGACTTCTCCTGAGGAATCAATTTTGTGCGATTTTTCAAGTCTTAATTCCAATCCCTTCATCCAACTCAAGCAAAAAGAGCAAGACTCTTCTGATATTAGTATTCATAACAACTTCCTCCTGATTATAAGCAAAAGCACAAATTGCACCAGCCGTATAGGGTCAAATTCATGGAAAGTCAATAAATCTGACTTATTCTTTGGTAAATATCCATCCCAAAGATCTACCACAACCTCGCACATTCTTGTAATCTTAATGCCCTACTATTAAAACCAAGTCCTGATCGATAAGTCAAGCGCACTTTTTGAAATAGCCCAGTGCTTGATAATTTGGAATGTCTTGCATTCGCCTTCTTCGATAGGGATTGCACGATCAACCTCGAGTTTGCTGACTCATTACCTCAGAAATATGGATCGCATAAGGATCTTGCATGCCTCAGCTGTAAATCTCTCATTCTAGCTTGTATCGAGACAAGATCTTTTCTTGTAATTCTTGTTTCTTCTTTAGATCAATCACTATTTATTAAAAACAAAAATAAAAATCTGATTTCTCTCTCTAATCTCAATCCCTTATTTCTACTTTTCACGTTATTAATTCTTCATGGTTAATTGTCTAATCCCATCTTGATATCCTTGCTCAAAATAGTTCTAATTTTATCTTCATCACTATCAACACCCTGACATTCAAATTCTCTAAAAAGATAACTACTTTGGATCCAAAATCCCTTGAGCAAATGTGCTTGCATCGATACTGCATATGGACAGAAAGCAAAGTATCCATCAAATTACGCACTGGCTGATCTTTCTTAAACTGCCCCAAATAAATTCCAATCGTCTCATACTCTGGATAATCTTTTTGAGCATATTCTAGAGGAAAATTACACAAAACATCATCTACCAACATTGATCCATCATACTCTACAGCAGGAAAACCCAGGAATCGACATACTGCCAAGACAGGTTTTCAGCAACTCACTGAAAAACCTAAATTCTGCCTTCCAGTATCTGCTACATGAGTTTCATTTCAAATCTCAGCACCACATCTTGTGTCAAAAAGCTCCTCAACCATCGAGGACTTAAGCAAGGACATCTTTGGTGGAAGAGCAATATTCTTAAAAAGAAAATAAATCCGAATGTAAAAATCTTTCCAAAATATCTTCTGCTTTCCATCCACTCAGCCCAATATGCACCCAGTTAAAAGCCTCAGCACTCACACCATAAATCGCTTCACTCTTATCCTTAAGTCCGAGTTCTTCCATTGCCTTCAAAACCCCCACAAGCATAGAGTCATTTGATCCTCCACCTGCAAAATTACCAACACATATCTGACTCAACATCCATCTCACAACAAACATAAAAACAAATTAAATCTAGTAATTTCCTGAAAAATACAAGAGATAGTACTTTTACAAGAAACAAAACAAAAATCTGACTCCAGAGTCCATTCATTCTCTAAAGTCAGAATCTTTCTTTATACAATATATTAATAATTTTTCCAGGAACAAGACATCTTTTTGATCCCACCTGTCAACAACTTACAAGTTTCTCATCTTGCTTAATCAAGTCCGTAATTTCATCTTGACTTGCACTTGGAGAAACCTGCAAAGTTCCCCTCATCTTTCATTGATCTGCATCAGGTAATGTAATTATACTACTTATTAGTTTTTCTCATCAAATTTTGGCCAGCTTCCTTTTGTAAAAATTGAAAAATCATTTCCCAACCTCTCCCAAAATTCCTCAGCCAAATGCGGAGCAAACGGAGAAAGCATAAGCACCAAATTTTCAAAAGTAGGTCTAGAAATCTGATCTTGTTCTCGAAGCTTGCTTTACCAAAATCAACTGAGAAAGAAGTATTAAACTTAAATTCATCAATCTCTACTAGTCAACTTTTTGATCGTTTGATGAACAAGTGTCTCAATTTCCAGGATTCTCATCTTCTTTTGCAAACCACCTTATCCCATAAAGCAATAATTTTATCCAAAATCTTTCATTCCCTTTCATTCCTTGAGTATTCCAAGCAATCGCCTGATCAAAGTGGGCTCCCCATAAACATTTTCATAAGTTCTCAAAACATCTGCTCCATATTCAGCAATTGCATCATCTGGATTTATTACATTTCCTCGTCTTTTAGCTATTTTACGACCATCTTCGCGATAATAAGTCCAACTTTCTTTGATACCTCTGAAATGGTCATCTTTACTCACCATCCCAAATCATAAAGAGTTCTGCCAAAATCTTACATAAATAATATGTCTAGTCACATGCTCAGCACCCCAACATAAGTATCCATATTTTGCCAATAAGCTTCCGCATCTTTTTTCAGACCAAAAGATTTATCATTTCTGGATCCATATATCTAGCCAATCTCAGCTCGAACCTGCCCATCTCATCGTGTTTGTCTCTCTTCTTGCTGGTCTTTCCATCTTCAGTTGTAGTATTAACCCATGTTCAACTTTCTGCAAGAGCTTCTTCCCCAGTTCCTGTTGGTTCATAATGATCTACATCTCGGCAAAAGTAGTGGCAAATCTGACTCATCATGCACAAGTTTTCCCTTCTGAGAAGATAGAGAAATGGCTCTCAATATCTCTGTCTGAAAATACCCAATCTTGAATTTATAATTCACTTTTTACCTCCAAAACCTCTCGGTAAGCCGATCGCATCTTTGCAATCGCCTCTATCTGAACCAACCCTCAGAGTTCACTGACTCACCAATATACCCTTTTGAGGTTTGCCAAAGGATCAAGCGTCTCCCATAGCGACAAAATCAAAAGAAAAATCTAACTCTAGATACGACCCCATTTCATCTCTAATCCATACTCAGCAAAATCAAAATCTCTCATCATGTGCTCGCTACCCCCATTACTGCATCCAGTTCCATGTCCCACAAAACATAATCTCAATATACACAGGATCTCCTTATTATTAAACGGATTAATCATAAGCTCCTGTAAAAACTCATGTTTTCTTTTGAAGTTCTGTTCTCTCAAGTTGAGTTTTATGTTTAGCTGTTCTTTTGTAATCTTGAACCGCTATTTTTCTGAGTATCAAGAGTAATCTTTATCTACCAAAGGATGTTTTGGAGCAAGCACTACAAAAACTCATTCCAAAAACTGTATCTAGTCTTAGGTAAAACCCTCAAAAACTCTTTTCTGAATCTTTGAATTTTCATCTTAAATTGAGATCCTTCAGACCTCAAATCCAATTTCTTTCTAGTTCTTTCATAGAATCCTCCCAATCAAGTCCTCCAATCCATCACAACCTTGTGCATATTTCGTAATTTTAGCCTGTTGTCCTCATAGGTCTTTGTTCTACGGGACCACCGCACTTCACATTTTTCCATCATCTAAATTCGCTTTGCAAGCCCTGTTTTACAGTGGGGACATCGATTGATCGGTCTATAATCCAAATAAGCTAATCTTTCAGAATCCAAAATAACACTGATCTCTGATTCAGACTTTCCTTCTAATCTTCTTCCAGCTCAGAAATAGGTTTTGCTTTTCTGATCTTTTCATCAAAATAAGATTATTGTAACGTTTAAGGAAAATCATCTGAGTCCACTTTATAAAACTCAGGATCTGCTGTACTAAAAGCTCCTCCCAATCATACGAAAACCAATCTTCTCGTTGAGAAATATACGTTTTTATATTCTGCTCTGCTACTACTTGAGGTTTCATCTTATGATCAATTGCATATTGCTCAGTCCCCAAACCAAAAGTATCAAATCCCATGGGATGCAATATACATGTATCCTCAGCATCTCTTTTGAGAACATCAGAGCTACATAACCTTTTGATGCCCAACATGAAGCCCCGCACCACTGGATAAGGGAAACACATCCAAAACATATTGTTTGCCTTTTCACCTCATTCTTTTTAGTTAGCATAAACTCCTCATCTTTCCATCTTTTCTGCCACTTTTTCAGCAAGACTCTATCTATCAATTCCCATCACAAAAATTCATAAATAAGTCTGAGTTATTTTTATGTTTTACCTCCAAATGCAAGATTAATTAGTCTAAATTTCACACACAATGAATCAAACACAAACAAAATAATCCAAAATCATCAAAGAACTCTTACATAACCAGCAACATCGACAAAACTTAGTCTCAAAAGACGAAGACAAAAATCAGACTCTTTCGTTTTCTAAAACTTATTTTTCATTCTTGATGATTTTTCTCATAGTATTTTAGTGAGCTATCTTCCTGAGCTTTTTCTTGTTCGTTCATTCTCAGTTCGCTAGTATTTCATCAGCCCAAATCTTCTGAACTATAAAAGCAATACATTACCCTTATCGTCTACTCTTTCTCAAAAATTTTAGATGTTGGCAGCACCTTAAACACCTTTTTGAATCATCTCCTGTGCCATAGTTTTATAAGATTTTACTGGCATTTTGTAATTTCCTTTACCTTTGGATAGATATTTTCTAGCACAAATTTCTCGGCCACTTCAAAGCCCATATCCAAATACAATACCTAATCAATGCTTCCAAAGCATCAGAAGTGATTGATCGCTTTTTCACGCCCCTTTATTTTTTCTCCTCCCGTTACATAAAGATCCTGCTGATTGTCAGATTTTTTGGGCTACTTCTGCTAGAGTTTCCTCTCACCAATGCAATCTTATATAAGTCATCGTTGATTCTTGCATCCAGGAAAATTGAGAAACAATGCCTTTGCAATCACTGCCCCCAAAAGCCGCATCTCAGACGATTCCAATCTTTCATTGTGCAGATAAACCCTCCTTAAAATCTGAAGCATACGATTTATGAACAAATGCACACAGCTCAAAATCCTAATTTTTGTGTGTCAATTTCCACCTTTCGAGGTATCTCAACAAATACTCTTGTTTCTCTTTTTACTCACGGTGGCAATCACAACATTTCTCATTTTTCTAGTACTCTAAAATTAACGATATTGTGCTGATAGTTTTTCACCATAGGCTGTGCTTGAAGTCCAGACAAACAGCTTGCCCCCAAAACACCTTCACTATCAGCTCCAGTATAAAGCACAACTTCATTTCCATATTCATCAACCATTGTTCTCTGAACCCTGTATATATATACTACTTGATCAATAGGAAGGAAATTCTGAATTGCTTTGATTGTTTCTTCATATCACTTTGATTCTCCTCATTCAACATTGATATATGCTGTAGTCAAGGTATGTCTATTTGGATTATTTTTCAGATCCAATAATATTCATTCCATATCTTTTCATCTTTGCTCCAACTCTACTTGCAAGTTTGAGATTCTGCATTCCCTGTACACGCAAAGTTTCTTTTCCAATTCCAGTTATCTATAGAGATCTTTGCTCCTTCTACCAAATGCCCCTGGAACATGAGCAGCAAAAATCTGCATAATTATTCAACATCTCATAATGTGAAATATTCCCAGGAGTTGCTCCATAAGGAAGAATTACTGATGCCCCACCAAACAAATTCCTTGGAGGATTATACAGAATGCTCACTTTTGCATTGCATGAATACTTCCTGGTACATAAGAGACATTCATTCCAAAAGAGAACATCTTCAATTTATCTGCATATTGAGCTGTCCAAAAGCATTTCATCTACGCTGATATTTGTCTGAATCATCTTGGTCAAATCCGCATAAAGCCCCTTAATTCTCTCCAAAGAAAGTGATTCTGAGGACATAATCTTAGTCTTAACTGCTTCGATAATAAGTTGTTGTCTCAAAGAACGATCAAAAATCTGATGCATGTCCAGCAGCATGTCTCAGATCTCTGCATACTTCAATGCAATTGCTCCACTCATATGTTGCCATCCTGCCTCTACATGCAATGGATCATATCCTCTCAAATTATCATCTGGATACTCATAATCATGCAAAGATGACGGAACATTAACATCAATTCCACCAACAGTATCAATCACCTGCTTAAATCCAGAAAAATCAATTGTAGCATAATAAGGAATCTCCAAACCTGTAATATCTTTTCAAAACAGCTTGAAAACCTGAAGCTGTTTGGATCATATCTCTTTTAAATGCCCATCAAAGTTTGAGAGAATACTGCACACTTGTTGCTCATCCTAAAGGATTTTAATATACAAATCTCTAGGAATAGAAAGCATTGATACCGCTCATTTTCTCAGGATTCCAAGAAGCAACAATAATCGAATCAGCCAAATAACCTCCTCCATGATGAGCACCACCATATCCAATCAAAGCAACATTTACATTTCCATACTGATCTCTTTTCATCTCAGTTCCAACAGTCTTACTTTTACAACCATAATAGCTCACTTTTGTTGCGTTAGAAAACATCTTAAAATTTTGTGCATAAGAACCCAAAAATAAAAGCAACTAGCACACACATAATCCCCGCTTTCCACCGGAAATAAGACCTTTTTTTCTTTTCTGTTGTAGAAGCATACATTTCATCTACCCCAACCTTTCTTCTTTGCATTCTGCTTTTTGATAAAAACTAAAGTCAGTGCTTGAGTATACAAATATTAGATCCACTTCAAAGCAAAAATCAAAAAATATCCCAAAAATATTTTCTATTTTTAGGAAAAGAAAAATCTGACTCTAGACATCATTCCATCTCAAAATCAGACTTCTTTTATTTTATATTCAATTTACTTAACCAGAGCTCTCCACTAAGAAGTTCAGGAGACATTGCTGTCTCAAACATTCCTCACAAAAGGTATCGCAATATCTTGAGCATCTTTTTGAGTTTGAAAAACATGATTATCAATTTTTTCACACGATATTCTCCAGCTGCACAAGCCTTCACCCTTCACTACAACCTTCATCAGGTTTAACTGATAAAAGCATTTTTCTCTCATTACAAATGCAGAGTCCCTGAGCTTAAGCTGTTCAACTTCTTTATTGAGCTGAATATTTCAAATCAAACTTCCTTTCCGCATCTTTTACTGTATAAACAAAGGATATTTCCTGCTTTTTCCCCAGTTAAAGCTTCTCAGTCATAATCGGTTGAACTTTAATAATTCCTTCAGTAATTTTTGCAGTCACTTTCTGAAAAAGAAATTTTTGCTTGATCGCCCAATGATCATATCTCCACTCTTAATCCTAAATTTGATATTATCTTTAGCATAAATTACAAAATATGCCTCCATATTCTCAAACCTCATTCCATCAATAAAGAGATTCCATTTTGAGCAAAGCTTTTCTTCATTTTCCATAAAAAGTAAATTTCCTGTAACATTAGTTCCTGAAAGCTGATTTCACTCAAGCTTTGCTCCAGAGAACATTGATCTCAAAAAGCGCCTAGCATCAGGCCCAATCACATCCATATTAAACTATACTTTCCAAGTTGGCTGACCTTCATATTTTACACTTTCTACTCCTGTATAGTACTCAACTTTGTCCTTCATCAATTCTCCTGTAAAAATGAAACTTCAGAGCATTCATTTGAGAAGCCAAATCTTAAAATTAGCTCCAGAAAGAGTTAACCACTTTCCCTTAAATCCATCAACCATTGAAGTAACAAAAGAAAGCTGATTTTTAATTGTTCATCTGTCTTAAGATCAAATTTTTGAAAGTTGAAAAATATGGGATATATTCCTTGATCAAACTTTTCAATCCAAGATTTGCTGTCAAATTTACAGCAGTCCCCATCAAAAGCTTCCTGAGAAGAAAGATCTAGTTGAAGATCTATATCAGAGTCTTGATCTTCTGTTTTTGTATCAGTAACACTGGTAGTATTAACAACTAATTTTCCTGCCTCACTCGGTTCCGAGTTCAAGATTGATTGCTCATAACCTTACTCAGTAAAGCATTCTTGTCACAAGCAAATCCAGCAGACAACACTGCAGATCTCTGATCTCCATAAGCCTTGATAGTCTCTTCAAAACTCAAATTTGGGAGCTTGTTGGTTACATGCAGCAAGAACAGTCGCTCCAGCAATAATCACCAATCACAAAATTCCTCTTTTTCAATTGCATTTTCTTTGTATAAAAATTAAAACCTTATATTTAGTCTTGCTAAATACTCGTGCAATGGAGTATACGATTTTGCAAAAAGATTGTAAAGACTTTTTGATCTTATTCTGTTTTAAAACTGCACTTCACTGAATCTTTTTCTCCCTTTCACAAGACATCAACCAGTAAAAATCTGATTTCACTTGTCATTTATCTCATAAAATTTGGAAATTCAAACTTCGCTTTCCTAAATATCATGAAAAACAAACTTATCTCATCTCTTTTCCCCAATCAATTCTCCCTCAAAATGATTTCAAACTTTTTCTTTTGTTTGTAAAAATCAAGACTCCTCTTTCTCACTCAGCTCAAAAAGACCTTCCCTCAAAAACTCCAAAGTTCAAGGTACTTTAGAGTTCTAAGCGAAGAAACAAATCTTGTAGCATTAAATATTCCTGACTTTTCTTGCAAATCAATTCCTAACGAAACTTGTTTGACCAAAGAAATCTTTTCTTGCCAAAGATCATTTTGTACATTTCATACTCCTCCAAACCAACCTCAAGTCTAGAGCATTCCTCGAAATTTCTTCCCCTCTCCAAAGACTACTCCTACTCAAGAAAACTCCCAACTCTCTGCAATTTCTTCTCCTTTTGCTCAAAAAGAAAACATCTGACTTCATTCTCTGTTCATCTTTCTCTCCTGTTCAATTGAGCGTCCCTAAAAATCTCACGTTCCTCAAAACTGATAAACAAACTCTCAAGAAAATTCAAACCCCCTCTTTTATAAATTCAAAAGATTTTAGATAGTCCAAAGCTCATTTTTGATCGCTCTGTTCCCAAATTTCCAGAAATCAGATATCCCTATACATCAAAGAATAAACAAGATCAAAAATCAGAATTTCCATTTGCATGTTTTTCTCAAAAAGCAAAAATAAACAACTTATCTCTAGCAAATTGCTAGCAAAAAGCAAAACAAAAGTTAAATTTTTGGACAGATTCCATTTTTTGAATACAATTAAGAGGAAAATCTAATCTCAAATATAACAAAATGAACACAACAAGAGTTGATATTGACAGCATAATAGTGATCATCTCTAATAATCCATCGATTTCAGACTCCATCTCCATAGCAATGAAAAATCATCCTATAGAATCAGATGGGGAAATAAGGATCCAAATTTACCAGTCCTTAACTATGAAGCAATGGAAATTATCCCTAAACAACTCTTGCAAAACAACGTTCAAAAACTTTGATAAAACTTTTATCACCGACAAGGAAAGTGATTTTGCCCTATGAGGGAAAAGATGGTAGCACCTATAGAGTCAATGCACTTTTTGAAACAGGAAAAATCTCGAATCGTAATGAGAAAGATCAATCAATTTTCATCAGAAAAACTCGAAGAAATGATCGTTCTCAAAATCAAGCAGAAACAATCAAAAATCACATTCTCAATCAAAGAAAAGGACTTTTCCTCGTCACTGGACCTACTGGAAGCGGAAAATCTACTCCATAGTCTCTATGCTCGAGACATATCAATAATGACCAGATCTCGACAACTCATCACCATCGAAGATCCTATTGATTTTATCTTCAAACCAAACAAGTGTATCATTGCTCAAAGACAAATCAGGCAGACTCTCGATCGTTCAAAATGCACTCAAATCACTACTTTAGACAAGATCCAGACATCGTATTTATCTGAGAAATCCGCGATACCGAAACTGCTGAAACAGTACTAAGTATTGCAGAAAGTGGGCATCTCGTGTTCTCAACTTTTGCGATAAGTTCTGCATCTGATACGATTGAGTAGATTTCTCTCTCCTCCCATCCAATATCCAAGAAAGTATCGCAAACAGACTCGCAAAATATCCTTCTAGGAATCAATCTCTAAATGTTGTAAAAATGTCAAATAAAGAATCAAGAATCTGAATTTTTGAGATCATGTCCAACTCGACCTGCAATCAAAAATAATCTCATGACATCAATCAAATTGACTCAACAATCGAGGCATCAACATCATCAGGAATGATCTCCATGGATCAATATGCAAAAAGCTCATCGACAAGCAGCTATCAATGCAAAGACCCGAATGGATGCTCAAAAAGAACAAACCAACTAAAAATCCAGATTTTATCTCTTTTTCTATCTAACAGATGCAAGAGACCTATAATGGAAGCAACAGGAGAATTGACTTTCATCTCGAGAAATCAGAAAAATGAAAGAAAATATGAGAAAAAGTCCCTGAAATTCATCTGATGCTCATCATCGTTTAGAATCTCAAGAAGCAGATAAAAATTCTTAAATAGCATCTGAAAATTCATCATGAACAGAGAACAACAAGAAAGTTCATCACTTCGAGATAAACTTTTATTTAACAAAATAATCAAACACCATGCACTAATATTACACTTATCCAATCAAAACTCCTCAAACCCTTCTGGGAATCAGCCTGTGCAATTTCACATTGATGATAATAGCCCAAATCTCCATGCAGATTTTGATTGTTTTGATCCTTAAATTCAAAAATCTCTCGCAGACACAATGCCGAAAAACAAAACGGTTCAATTTACTCACTATTATGAACAGCAGCAAACTGCAAAACCCAAGTAAACTCACCAGGAGAGAAAAGCAAAACTCGAAGATAGGCTCAATCAAAAATATGCTCAAAAACAACAAGAAATCAATCAAAATATCAGCAAACGATCGATCCACAAGCTTTATCAAAAAGCACATGCCTCAACAGGCACAACTTCAAGCCAAAGACATCAATAGACAACAAGAACCTGAAGAAGCAGACAATTTACTTACTCAAATCTCAAATGACTGCAACCTCATCAAACATCTTATTTTATACACTAAAACAGCATTAAAAGTCCGATTTTCTCTACCTCCATAATTTCTATTTGATCAATTGCTCTGCTACGAGGTGGAAAGTACGCTTACGATCTCCTCCAACAAGCTTTTTGATCCAGCAATCACAAAACAATGTGGACCATCGGTGTGGAGATAGTATGAGAACAGATAAAGTGCAGAGCGTTGGAAAGTACGACTCAACTGAGGTTCGACATATCGACTCTGAAAAGGAATTACAAAAAGACAGTCTCCTCATCATCGAGATTACCGTTTTATCATCGAATGACAGTTCTTTAGCGGTTCTCTATGCTCATCTACAATGACATCCAATACATGATCAAATCACCAAAAGGAGAACACCCAAAAGATATGCAATCCTCAAATATCATGTATATTTTAGCAGGAATTTTCTGTGGCATCTCTAGTGTAATCACTCAATAGACTTGCCAGTTCAATCGTAGGTTGAGTAGCTTCTCATGACATTATCTCCAAATTTATTTACTTACACCCCATGATGAAAATCATTTTTCTCTACTCTACTTTCACTCTCTCATCCGTTAGGAATGGTTTTCTGCTATCGAAGTCAAACTTCCTAAAAGCCAATGCAAAAGATTTAAGCACAACCATACAAGCGTATCAATTCTTCTAGTTGAGGAGCAGCTAACGAAACCATCCGTCATCAATTTTATCACCAAAAATCTCTGGCGATCATTTTCAGTTGGTTGCTATGTGATTAACTGCTTATGCTTGATACGAAGCACATTATCAGGAGGAGACAGCAAAACACACCCAGCAATGCGAATCTTTATCTGAGTTGCCGTTCGACTCCATCGCATTATCGCACGTTTCCTCATCTGCTCTGCAGTAAAATCGTAGTAAACTACTATGTAATAAGATGATCTGATCTCATCTCAAGCGTCGATTTTTCTTTTTGTTATTTTTACTTCCTCTTTTATCAACGATCCTCAGCCTCAAGCAAAACTGAGACTGAAATTCTTGAGGAACTTTATCTTGGACAATACCAGCAATATAATTATCAAAAATCTCCTCATAGTGGATTCTGTAGAAACTATCAGGAGCAATACCTCGATTAGCTTTGCTATCTTTTCTGGATAATCACTCACCGGAGATTCAAAGATTAGTCAATGTGATTATTGCTGTGTTTTCTGCAGCCGGAAAAACGCTTCCAAATAAAGATCTTTTTAATGAATTATATCCTTATTCTTTTCATAAAACTTCTTCTCAATATAATCAAGCTGCATGGGCGAGGAGACATTGGGTTAATATTTCCTTTTTAAAATCCCCCATCCTTGTAATGTTTTTTAAGTATACTGAATCAAACCTGCAGCTCATGATTTATTATTAGCAGTAGAATCCAAACCAGACCTTTTGGCACATCACTGCCATCAACCAATTTGACATTTCAAAATTTTTGAATATTTTCTACTTTTTCCTGAAAAAGATGGCAAATCAGTTTACAAGCCCTCCTTATCATTTAGTCTCATAAGTTTCCATCATATCCTTAGCTCCTTATATTCCCACCACACTAGACGATTATCTGTTATTTCTGAAGAGCATGCAGTTTCAATTGAAAATACTTGTCTCAAAAACTCACTGGAAAGCTTTCTGTTTTCATTCCGCTAGGACCACCGTATCAACATTAGCCCAATTCCAGAAAACCACTGCAAAAGCAAGATCTTCGCACCAGGTCAATTTTTACATAAAATCTTGATTTCACCAATTTTGAAGTACTGTTTGAAGATATTCATCTATAAACCCTGCCTAATACTGTTGAAGAAAAGAAATCTGACCCTTAATTTAAGTTCATCTTTTCACCTGAGTTTTTGGTTTCAACAAAGAGCGTATCTACTGGTATACTATTGAGCACTGCCGGATTGATCTGCTGTGCAGAAGTCATTTTCTCAAGACAATCATCTTTATATTTTTGGATCATCATTCATTTTGATTTATCTCATTTTTGACCCTTTTGTTCGTTAAATTGACTGATAACGGATCGAGTCTGATTTATCTCTTTTTTCTGCATATTCTTTCACAACATCTGGAAATAAATGCCTTTTCTCAGGTGATTAAGATTTCTCTAATATCTCTTCTCCACACTTTTGGCAATCATTCCAACTCTCCAAGTCCCAAAGTGTCCCAAAACAAAATTTAAACCCTATCTTACCATTTTTTGATTGATTTAGACCTCAAAAGATCAAACCCAAAACTCGTAACGTCTTTTGTCAATTCCTTCAAACTTATCCATTGAATTCATAATTTATTATGAATAACTCAGTTTTTGAAAAATCCATCTGCCACACCAACTACCGCCAAAAGCCACTGTATTTAAGATTAGAATTTAACATCAGTCTGATCAAGACTGTTGCTCTTATCACTTCCAATCCCCTGTTGCAATACTTAAGTTCTTGATTTCAGGATCTACGTTCTTGCTTTTTGCAACTTTTTATCCAAATGTACTCATTTTACCATTTTAAGATCCAAATTTTCTTCAATTGATTTTTTCATTACTTTTTCATAAAAATCATAAGGTTTTTGAGATTCACAGTAATGCTTTTTGTGAGAAGAACAAAAATCTGATATCATCATTAGTTTTTAGCCTGAGAATAGACATCAGTAAATTTTGAGAAAATTTCTCACTCAATAAAGAAACAGATAAATTTTCAGTCATCTTCCCAATTCTCACAAAAACTGAACACTTATTCTCCTGTCTCCTCTCAAAACATCCATCAAAAACCATTCTGTAGCGAACTATCACTTTATGTAAATACTCGGTACTGGATCTATTGGTTTTGAATTCAAAGTTTTCTTGTATAAAATCTTGAAATTGAAGTATTGTACCCAAAAAGATATTCCGCTCTTTGTTCTGGAGTCCTTTCATCTCAGGATAATTATCAAAAATCAGGATGTGAGACATTACCTTAAGTATTCTCTGCTCTAATTCTGTTCATTTACTACTTCATTATACGTCTGCAAGGAAGATTTTCATATTTATTCTTCATCTAGTTCATGTTCTAATTGATCTGTCTTTTGTTTAGTCTCGGTTGTTGCTTGTCCAACTTCTAACTCATTCAAAAGCTGAATTAGTTCAGGCTTCCACTTGATTCTCTTGAGGATGTTTTTCTCTACTGTAGTTTGTCCTTTTTCCATATTACTCATTAGTCTCTAAGAAGAAAAATAAAACTTACCTCAATTATGTTGTTATCCATAAAAGAACAAAACCTGACTTTTTATTCAGGTTTCTTCATGTTGATTTAGAGATTATTTGGATGTCTTGTCTAAGTACATTTCCATAAGAATCAGAAATTTCAACATGTAATATCAGAACTTTTAGCATTAAACTGGACAACAAGTTGTCATATCGACAAGCTTGCTCTCAAAGTTGCTTCTCATCTATAGCTTTTCATAAACTTAATTGATGAAATGGCATCCTCTCCTGCCAAAACAACATTGAAACTTCCATCTTCAACTTTTGGACTACCAGATTGATCCCTTTTGATCTGAGGAAGTCATGTATCTGTAGAAATCAAATTCATAGCAGAAACTGTTTTCATACCATTATTAATCTATCGCGTATCTGCCAAAGCTATGGTCCATCAGAAAAACGAGATAAATCAACAACCCTCGTACCTTGAATATCGATGCTGTGTCAATAAATGAACCTGACTTTGCTCTCCATCCAAGAAATCAAAATCTTTTTAATATTAATCGGAGACTTGACAGTATAGACAACAGTATTTTCTTTGCAAAACTCTCTGCTTTTCTAGTGGTTTAATAAAACCGATTTGAATAGCATCATTATTTATAGGTTGCATACATCACAATACTTATCAGGCTCACTCACAAACAGTAGCAACGTAGCTCTTGATCGGTTGCATTAATACTTTCTTGTAAATATTTTCTTAATTCCTCCCAAATCCATTTTATTTGGCATAAAAGTTTAGAAGGCTGAATCAAATATCATATTCTTTCCGCAGTGTCAATGGACTCGCCTTACCAAAACAAGCCAAATCTACTGCTATATCACGAACTCCTGTATCTGCTTCTTTTTGGTAACATTCCATTCCATCACAATATGGGAACCACTAAATCAGCCGGAGTTTGATCTGAAAAGCAAGTTTTCCTGAAAGCTTTTGAAATATTTAGTGTAGAAGTATCTCTCATCAGCATCTCTTCATTGGTCAAAAAGTCCTTGTGCCAAAAGATCTGCCAAAAAGCTTTTTACACTATTTGCATGCTCACTTTCATCCATAGCTTTTGCATTCATTGGTCTCTGCATCAGCATTTCCTGCCCACATCATCAAAAACCTTACTTGGAGTATAAGCGCCAACCATCAATCCCTTGGTAATGACTTTTCAGTTCTAACGTTTGATGTTCCTGTCTTAGAGCATAAGTCAATCCTCTTACATTAAACTTTGTCGCCCTTATGCACCAATTCTATTATTTGGATCTGATAAGATTTTCCACATCAATGAGACAATTCCTGGTTTAATAATATTTTGCTGAATTTCTGGCTCTTTAGTATCAAAAATAGCTCCATTACTTCATCTAATCTCTAAAATTGGATTAATTACCTTGCTGAGTAGTAGTTGAAAAGATGTGTATATGCAGAAGCAAGTTCTGCATACCACCTCAGCAGCACCTAAAAGAAAGAGGATATCAGTATTCAATTTTGATACCCCCAAAGTCCCAAACTTTGCAAAAAGTGGCTTTTGCAACCTGTCAAACTCAATGCCAAGAACATTTTACCGCAGGAATATTTCTACTAAATCCAAGAGCTCTTTTAAGAGGCAATGGACCCTCAAATTTACCATCAGCATTATTTGGGTATCCTTACCAACAGAGAAAGGAATATCATAAATTGGAGTATCCAAAAGTCAAAAGGTAATTTATCAAACCCAAAGCATAAATTAAGAGTTTAATTGATGATCCACTTTGTCTAGGATTTTTACCATATCATTTTGTCCTTGAATATCCTTATTAAAATAATCCAAAGAACCAACATAAGCTAAGACATCTCCATTAGTCGAATCTGCATAGTAGTGATGAATTACTTGCTCAAAAATTCAAAGAGAGAATTAGCATTTTGCTTTTGATTGCTTTTTCTGCCAACTCTTGAATATTAGCATCAAGTGTTGTTTTTAATAATCATTCCATCTTGCTTGTGTGGATCCTGAACCAGAAATTCTTTTCCAAAAGTTCTTTAATCCAGCACTAAAGTGAGGTGCCCTTATATTGCAAAAGTACCTCTTTTCTCAAAAATCTTAGTGAAAGACTCGAGACAATGCAGTTTTCAAATCTTCTTCTTTACCCATGCACTGTCTTCAAACATCTCGAAGTACATATTCCGCTCTTCCATCGATCATAACTGACAGTATGGTCGCACCATCTCGTAGAATAGTCTTTAATGACAAAGAATCAGATCCATTCATGATTCTGCACTTCCCCTTTCCAGCCAGATGCTGTCATCAAATTTTCTCAAATCAGGAGACAACCATTGTTTTATATTTCTCCATACACACTTTTCAGCCACTATCTTTTACTGTCAAAGGATCTCAACAGTGACGTTGACTTATAAGGGTCTATCTGTGGTGCTGAATAGAAGCTAAAATTGCTGATTCCATAACGTCAACTTTAGCAGGTTTATTGAAATAAATCTTGCTTGCCCTCAACCCATGTGAATTACCCCAAAAATACATAATCCAAATAAAGCTCGAAATTTTATTTTTCATTTCATGTTTAGTTTGACCACTTGACAATTTCCTTTTTCAGCTCTAATCTGCTGTTGTAAAAACATTATTGAGTCTTTTGTGCGATAATCTGTGTCAATTTTATAGTCTACTTTTTCAAAAGAAATTTCATCAAAAATGGCCTTTCAAGCTTCATAAGATTAGTAATCAACTGCTGAGTCGAAGTAGACCCACATCTCATCCATTTTTCAAGCATCGCTTTTACTCATGCTCTGAAAACTCATAGGATCCAGCCCCTCATGTTCCCAGAATCTGATCCTCTACAGCAACAATTGCCTTAAGCATCAAGGACTAATTTTATCTAAAATCTACATATTCTCTATTCTCATCAAAAATCTTATAAATGTTCAACCCCTATCTGTACATGATAGTCGCTTGAGTTAATTTCATATCTTTGATCTGACTAACATCTGGCAAAATTTCTCAAAACTCTCAACTGTAAATATATTGAAAACTACAATTACAAAATCAAAAACCAGAAACTCCAAAAGAATAACTCTTCATCGTCACATGTGTTCAAGCTTTGCTAAAAGCCCTATCTTTCTTCAAAAGATGAGAAACCCTGATCTCCTAGGTAGCAAATTCTCTTGATCTGGAAATTTGCATACTGCATTCCCTTTGCATTGTTTTCAAAAACAAATATAAAGTTCAAAAGACATATTATAATGTCAAATTACGCTGATTATGTTTTGCTTTCTTAAAACAAGACCTGACTTTTTAATCAGGTTTCTCTTTTTATTTATGAATATATCCAATAATTTTTGAATTAGATACATTATCCCATCTTTTGAGTTACAATATATTTACCAACATATTCATACTTCCAAGAGCATTTCTCAGGAATCAGAGATAATATGCTCTAATAACTGATACATGACCAGCATAACTTCTCAAAGAACTATAAATCACAAGACCTCAAACTTTAGAGTATTTCTTGATGTTTTATTCCAAGCAGCTTTTTGCTTTTTGCACTTTGAGCATTTACCTGTACCAATCCTTAGCATTTCCTCCAAAAGAGCCTATTTCCATTAGAATCAAACATCCAGAAAGGAAAAGATCGCAGCATACCAAGTACAATATCCAGGAGCAAAACCATTAGATAATCTCTTATTGAAATACCACTGTTTCTGTCACTTGTTGTGAGAAGTTGTAGCTGTTTGACTAGCTCAAACATAAGACAATCCAGCTGAAGATCTAGTATTCGCGAATTAGACTTTATAACATGAGGTTTTTACTGCACAGAACTTCATCTTTAGGAAGAACTGGTTGTTCTTTTTGCAGACCTAACTCATAAGCTTTTTCTGTTCACTAACATTGATGAAAATTTCTTGTCCAGGATAAAGAACCTCCCTCTCATCAGAAAAATAGTTCAAAGTAACAAGATCTTGGAGATTAAGTCTCATAATCACCACAAAAGCTTCAAAGTCTTTAGCTTCCTGCACTACATACAAAAATACCATCTTCATTATCACTTCAATAAGTTTTTGACCTGATTTGACTTCTCAAGAAAAGTTTATTAACTAGTTCTTCTCAGTAATTCCAAATTCTTGAGAAACCGACTCTAAAGTATCTCACTTTTGAACGGTATAAGTTATAATAGATGATTTATCATCATCTGAAGAAATATAATATTTACATTATCAGGATTAATTCAACCCGATCATTTCTGTTCCTAGAATACTGAGTTAGTATTTACTGGTTGCTCATTTGCACTACAAAGGCATCTGCATAAAAAGCATACAGTAACCACAAATACTACCATTTTGAAACATAGCAACAAATACAACCTCAACCTGCTGGTTTTTGTAGATTTTCCCATATAATCTTTGAATCATAAATGGCGGAGGGTAGGTTTGAACCCACGGACCGATTTTGCTCGGTCAACAGTTTTCAAGCACTGCCGCATTCAACGCTCTGCCATCCTCCACTAAACAATACTTAACTTACTCATCAACTGTGGGTTGAATGATTGTGCAAAAGCAGTATAGTGAATTGCTCTTGATTTTTCAAGAAAATAACTATAGTAGTTTTACTAGTTCAAAAGTAATATTTCAATACTATTTATGATATTATTTTATTTATTTCTAAATTATTTTGAAAATATGTATGAAATAAACTAAAATTTTCTATCCGCTAGAACTATGAAAAGAAAATCCAATTTTAAGAACAGTTTGCGAACCTATCAATAAAATTACCTCTGAAATAAAAGAGTTTGATCTACTTGACCTTATGCGAGAATACGATGAGTCTGACTTGCTGCTCCTCAAGTTTGAAAACACAGAATGATTGCAACGCACCACAACGAAAAGAGATTCCCCATGATCCAGATAAGGATTATATTTGAGAAACACTACTCATAAACCCGAAATCATCAATTTTTCAAAAAGAAATGCAAATTCTGAAGAAGCATGCCTTTCTCTACCAGGAGAAAGAGGTTTTGTCCTCAGACATCAGTGGGTAGAAGTAAAATATCAAGACCTTAAAAGGAAAATTCCATCAACAAAAAAGTACTCTGGATTCAATGCTTGTATTATTCAACATGAAATTGATCATCTCAATTGAGTTCTCTTTTATAGATAAACTTATAAAAGAAGACTGACACTAAAGTCAGTTTTTTCTTTTTATTTTAAATCTTTAACCATATAAGTTCAGTCAAAGCTTTTATATCCCAATTTAGATAATATTCTCTTACTCAAACACAGAAATAACAGACAATCTTTCATATCGACAGTCTTGAGAAATCCAGCCAAAAACAGAAGTTAAGCTCCAAGTCAAGAATGCTGAACTTTCACATTTTGATCCTCCCGCTTGCTTTTAAATCAAACTTCCACATACATGAAAGCTCTCTAATCAGTCTGTTATGTTTCACAGCCCTTCTCGCGCTTAATATTTTGATCTTCCTCAATCATCAAAAGCCTGTAAATCCATGGGCCAAATATCCCAGTTCATCTCTCAAAACAATAAAATATTCTCCCCACACCAGAGCGATATTTTCTCACCGCTACAAATTAAATAGTCAGTTTGCTCGACTTTTGTTTCTGCATCTCTCTACTTCTGGTATCTCAGACCTCACAAAATGACCTTGAAAATCTGACAAATTTGTTGGTACTCCCAACTTCTAAAAGATTTAATATTATCAGAATCTCGAGCTAAACATTGTTGAATCACACATTCATTCTCAAAAACTTGTAAATTAGGATCAAAGTCTTTCGATAAAAATTTGGAACGATAATCTTGATCAGATGACGGTCTTTTAACAATGTCTCATGCACATGAGTTGGAGAAAGAAAGAGTTACATTTGATCCAGCACTAATCTCGTTGTTGGAATATCACGAGATCAATCTTTTAATTCTTGTATAAGGAGGAATAATAATTTCACGAAAAGTCTCGACGAATACTTTGACTAATTTCCTCTCTGCGTAGTGGTATTGATATTTACCATTCAAAGATATAAAGTGAGCAAAAGTTCAGTATTAGTGAAATTACTGCAGTTGGACAGGAATTTGTTTCATCTGCTTTTATATTTTTATCATGTATAAATATCCCTGAGCCCGAATATCTTTTTATCAACATTTGATCCATAAGACACCAGGCATTATATGAATTGGATATCTTAAATCCATATTGCCTCAAACGATTCATTGCAGTTCTCAATCCCTGCTAGAGTATGCTCGCCCTTTATTTAAATCTAAAATTTTGACCTATCTGTTCACTGTCACTCACATTTCACTCAGTAACTCACATCTCCCTCACGATCGACAATTTGCATGCGTCACAAAAGGAGGAGTTGTTTTCAATTGTCAAACCAATAATTTATTTTCAGCAGTTTCATTAAGTTTTGCATACTCTGATAAAGAAGATGAAAGCTGAATCTGATCCTCATTTTTCACTTGAAACGAATATTTTCGATCAGAATTTTTGGGACCTATTTTCTATTTCAAGTTGAGAAAAGGTATTACATGCATCATAAAAGTCTTTTGAATAAATTTCTCTTGTAATCATCAGGATAAAACCTAAGTTCCACAAGCACAATCATCTCGATTTTATCTGTTTTATGTCCAGTCTGTTGAAGAGAGTAAAGTCTATTAGTTACACTTGTTTTATAGGATCAAACCGATTAAGCCAAGCTCTCATCGCCCCAGGTTCTGATTTGATATAACTCTTTGGCATTTCAGGATCATTTGGACATACAACGACTTGGACAAGGATAGGGCTTAGTTAAAACCTGTACACTTACGATTCCTGACATGATCTAATAGCCCTTTTACGAAGCAAAAGTTCAAAATCTGAATTCTATCAATTTTTCCCTCTACAAGGTCAAAATATACCTGTAAAATTTGAGATTTACTAGTGTATGTATCTAAATTATGCAAAGATCTCTGAGCATCTCTAAAATGTTCAGCATTTAACTCCTTTTTATACTTAATAAATAATACACTAAATCTTCAAAACTCATCTATACCTATTTACAACAAACACCTATTTTACTAGAAGATAGCCATTAAAATATAATAATATCCCAAAATAATCCTTTTCCCAAGATATGCTATCAATAATAATTTTTATAGGTAGATATCTCTAAACACAGGTTTATTTACAATTCTTTTGTCATGTAATTGATAAAGTTCATCCCAATATGGGGAAAATCCAACTCATATATATTTCAGTGAAACTCATAAGACGAACTTTTACTACTAGACTTTGAATCAGATAGAGAATATAGAGAATAAAAGCTTACTATATCCTGCAATATCTGCTATAAATCCTGCATCATAATCAGAATTAACTGAAAAGCAAGTCTCCTCTCTAACATTAGCTAAATCAATTCAAGCACAAAAACGACTCTCTGACTTAGTTTCTTTTGACATTACATCAAAAAGTGGTTTCATTCAGATTTAGAATACATATAATCAAAATCTTTTCAACAAATTGATATCACGATCAATATCTCCTCACTTTTAGCTAAACTTCATGATTTTAATGGTAAATCAATATCATTTTTCATCAAAACAGTCTCCACTGATTTTTCTGGGATCTAAACGAAATATTTGTAGCACTCAATGGTCCATATAAAGATAAGACACTCAATCCAAATAAAAAGAAATCAAAATTCTGAAAGATATGGAACATATCAAAACAAAAGAAAAAATAATTATAAAAAGGATTGAAATCATTATAAAATACCTATTTATACTTATACCGTATTGCAAAAATTCTTTTGACCAAGAGCTATTGCCATCATAATAGCTACAAACAAAAACCACAAAAACAATATTTTTCTAAGAAGTTTGAATTTTTGTCATTTTTGCGGGAAAATAGTATAAATAGTCAATATTCACCAGACAAAAATCCTATTCCCAACATCACAATAATTCCCTACGGCCAAATACCTGAAACTAAAAATCTAACTCCATAAGCTAGAAAATATCGCTAAATATACAAAAGCCAATGGCAAGAAAACATATACACTCTAAAAATTTTTCCTGTACGAGATAGTTGAATATCAATATCTTGATCCTTCTACTGGCATCTGTTTATGCAAACAAATAATGATTAAAACAAAGGAACCACCAAGCAAGACAAAGAAAAAGCACCAAAATATCAATATAAATTACTTGAAAAATCTACTCAAATAATTTTTCTATAGATAATATCGCAGCGACACTAATCCCTCCCAAACAATAATCCCACCAATAATCAAAATGATAAAGACTGAAAAATACTTTGTCCATGAATAGATCTCATTTTTCTCATAAGAAAAGCTATTACTCCAAAAATTACAAGAAATCAATAACAATAAAAATTCCATATTGAAAAAGATTCTCCAGAATAAACAAAAACTCTTTTTCTACAAGGAAAAAATATCAAACTCAACATAAAATAGCTAATAATTGAGATCCCCAAAAACATAGCAAATTCTATTTTTACAAGGTTTTTGATGCAAAACATAAACAGATCCTAAAACAGCTATAAGCAAAGTTAATACTCTAAGCTGCTACAAGTTTTATCAATAAAAATCTCAGACATTGAATGATAAATCTCTCTCATCTCAACCACCATCATCAATGCTAGATGTGCAGATGGAAATTGCATCAGTGATTGTCATCGATTAGAAAAATCTCTTTTCGTTTCTTCATCATGTTTTAGGGAAAAATATAAAACATCCTAATATATCTCTATCTCTCTACAAAAAGTCAAATCAATTCTATCTCTCAAAATCAAGATTTAATAAATAATTTTTGAGTATTTTCAACAAGGAAATACATTTTAATCAAATGATAAGGAATTTTTCTTCAAGAAAAATAGCATCAAAAATCTGACGAATATCACTCAGCTAACCTTTTTATTGAGAAAATAAGATTTTCCTCACAATTCAAACATACTATGATCATCAAATCGCTATATCAGAAAAATCCTTATCTCTTTGATGAAAACTAATAGTACAAAATACTTACTCATTTCAGTTAAAAAATCAGAACAACTCCAAACCTTCAAAGGTTGCTGATCAACAAACTTGAGAGAGATATTTTTAACAAAAGAAGAATCTTTCAAGATATCAGCACAGATTACAATATCACTCTGATTTAATACGATATTGTTCTTTATCAGCAAAAAACAAGATTTGTATAAGCTAAATCTTGAAACAACAAAAGATAAATTATTCATTCACAACTCTTCAATACCTGAAAGTACAATTTTTCATATGCTTTAATCCTAAAAAGAATTTTTGAAATTTTTCTTTCCCTTGTGAAATAATTCAAAGATGATCAACTATTTTCAAATCTTTATGCCAATCAATATGTTTTAATCAAAAATAGTTTCCAATTTTTCCCATAAAATCAGGATCTTCCTGATCAATCGAGAATTCATGTTTTACACGCCAGAGAGCATTATGATCATGGGTCCAAGGAAGAGGAATCATCTTAATTCAAAATAAATCTTGTTCTCGCTAAAGAGTTGTACCTGCTCTAGTTATAACCAAATCTGATGTCTCATACAACCTCCCAATCTCCTCTTTTGTGTACAAAAATCTTTAACTTCCACATTTTCGAAAAAGATAAACTGATTTTTCAAATACTGATTTAACTGTCAAGTACGACAACAAAATTTAATTCTCAATTTTCTGCATTATTTAAAAGAGTTAATAGAGTTCATAAATAGTAGCTCATTGTGAACCTCCACATTACCAAAACCTGAGTATTTTCAGTACTAGGTCTTTTCAGGTATCAAATCCTCTGACAAAATTTGTCCAACAATAATTCAATCCTTCAATACCTCTGGGAAAGCAACAAAATTATGAGAAGAAAATTTAGACAATACGATTTACAAGTCATGCATGAGTATCTGATTCATGAACAAATATCTCAAAAATCCATCAACAATAATCATCGGCAAAGCAACATATCCTCCTTTACAAAAATTACATTTACACCAAACCTTATCAAATAGCCTGAAAATACCCAATTGTAAACTTAAAAAGATCAATAATATTTTATACAAAGCAATTTATTCCTTTTCTCCTCCATTTTCCAGAAAAGAGGAAGAAAAGTCAGATTTTTCATTTATTTTTAAGTTCATCTGCACGTCTTTTGCTCAAGACTATCAATACTTCCCGCCCAAAAATGCTCTCAAATTTCAGCCTGATGATATTTATCTAAATATTGTATCATACTCTTAATAGGAAAGGTATGACCTCAAATGCCTCCCTCATGCCCACATAATATTAATCTTTTTCTTCATAATTATAGAGATAAAAATCTGATTATTTTCAAATATTCTCCAATTCTTGACAAACTTTTCTAAAGTACAATTCTCACATTTTGCTTTTGTAAGGTCAAGAGAAAAAGGCTATAATTTCAGGCTCATTCAGATCCTCATTGACGAGAATTTCTTTTGAAAGTTAACATCGTTTTTAATCTTAGTAAGAATATCATCGATATCTTCTTGATGAACTTCTCCCTCCATATACAGATAAGGAAGGTAAAAATACTTCCATAAACTAAAGATTTTATTTCTCATAATTTTATACCTTTTGAGATTTCAGTAATGTTTTCAAAGCATAAACTTTTAACTGATCTGTCAAAAGATTTGGTCATAAAGGTTCTTTTCCTGTTTTCAGTCCAAAAATAAGATAATTATTCCCTCATTTTACAACTCAAAATCAGGACTCAGCCATAATATTGATACCTTGTAAGTCTGAAATATTTCACAAATCAACTTTCGATTGCTTTAAAATCTGGTAATCTCGGATGTTCAATATAAACAGGATGGTGAGATTTAATGAAAATCAATAACCGTTCTTCCCCATTCAGAAGTAAATAATTGATCCAGATTTTTAGTTACTTTTTCAATAATTTCTTCTATTTATCATCAATATTTTCTCAATAAAATGTTCATAATCCTCAAAACTCTCAAAATTAAGAACAGAAAAATCCTTATTTTTGACAATTCAAATTATTTCTCATCTCATGAACCATATTTAACTTTATCTGATCCAAATCAACATCATCCCCATTTGTCAATGCATTGAAATAATCAGAAATAAGGTAATGAGGTTTTCTCCCATCCACATTTCTATTGACTTACAACGCTAAAATCTGTGCTTGCTTCCATAGTTCTGGAAAAGTCAGATTTTTAATCAAGCAGTATAATAATTCAAATAATATTTCTTTTCACAATACTCCAAAAAGTGTTATTCTTGTATTTGACCAACTTAATTTATGTCTCTATATTTGACATTTTATCCGAAAAAGAAATAAAATAGTTTTATTATCAAGCAATAACCTCTAAAAAGTCAAACAAGACCTATCATAGCACCATTATCCGTAGAATAAACCATTTTAACAGGAGGAAAAGAAGGATAATTCAGATCTCATTTAATTCTTTAATCATTTCAGATAATCTTTGATGGAGATACACCACCTGCTATTGCAATACTTTTTAGCTCAAAATTCCTGTGCTGCTTGCAAAAAGCTTTTTCCATCACTTCGACAACAGCTTCTTGAAACTCATAAGCAATATCACAAATCAATTGTTCAGTCAATTCTATATTTTCCTTTTTCAACCTTTCCAAAAAGAAAAGAAAAAACTTGACTTTTCATCCCAGAAAAACTAAATTCATATTTATCATGAGCAGAAAAATTCTTTTAAACCGATCTGGATCATTAACCTTTTCCTATTTTTGCTTTCTGACCAACGCAAGCACCTCATGGATAAGGACCTCCCAACATTCTTGACACCTTGTCACAAAAGCACTCTCATGCTGCATCATCTAAGGTTCCACCAAGCTTACTGATCCTGAAGACCTGCAGTCTTCTGTCAAAAACGAGAAGAAAAACTCGATTTCTGTTCTCATCTCAATAAGATGAGAGATCACTTATGCCCTCCTGAAGCAGTCAATATTACCAAAAATGCAATATCATCTCTTTCCAAAAGGATTGATATGACCATGAATATGATAAAACAGGAACAACGCTTGTCAAAATAAGATCAAAGCTCAAAAGCAACGGTTTTACCAACAACAAGAGAACCTGAAGTCCAGGTTGAGTCGTCACGAAATCATGTCAACATCTTTAATCTTATCCCAACCTAGTGTTTGTAATGCTGCAATAATTTTTCACTATCAAGTCTCGAAAGGCTAATTCCCGGCACTACACCTCCGAATTTTTGATGCTCTGTAATTTGAGAATAAGCCAATAACTCATCAACGAGAGAAAAATCAGTTCTCATCACAGAAACTATCGCCAAAGAAAGTATCATCACAACTAGTTTCTATCGCCAAAGTCTTCATAAAACAAAAATACTATCAAATAAATTACTTTTGAATATACGATTTTTACGCAAAAGAAAAGAAAAATCAATAAAATATATGCTATCAAAACTATCCTTAACATTATTTTATTTTTATAAACAAAAATATCTGACGCAAAAGAGTAAATTCCTCAAAAGTCAGATTTTTATTTTAATACCATCATTCACTAAGTTCACTTCACTGTTAATGTCAACATCAAATATGCAGTAGGAACAGCTACAAAAATACTACTCAAAGTTGAGTAATAACTCCTGTACCTACAGTAAAAGCAAATGTCGCCAATACTCCAGAAACCAAATACCATCATTGCAATCAAAACAAGAAGAGTAGAAAAGGATGTTCCATTGATCTTTTCATTGTTTGCCAGATACTATCGTCAAACACAGCCAAAAAGCTGATCTTGCTTAATATCCTTATGAGCAAGCATATGCTCTCTCTTACTTCTATCAAAGATAATAATAGTATCATTGATACACATAAACCAATAATAGTCAAAATTGCAACAATAAAAACAGTATCAATCTGAATTCTTGCATCAAACTCATCCAAAATTCCATAAGCTCCAGCAGGAATACTTACACTAATAAGTGTTGTCAAAATTACCACAACTGCCAAAAATCGCTGGTAAATCTGTTTCTAATAGTTCCAAAAGAAAAATCATATAAATCACCATAGCAATTATACCAAATCAAAGTGCTTGACTAGCAGTTTCTTGACATAATCTCATACACTTGGACCAATAATTGCTTGATCTACACTTTCTTCCACAGAATCAATATGGTTTGATTCTTGCAAAAAGAGAGGAATAAGTTGAGAAATCTGATTTACTTTGTTCATCATTATCAAATCTTTTGATTAAGTTTTACAGAAATCTGAGTATTTGATTTTTCAAGTCAGATTTTTCACTTTTTGAAACCTTTATCTACCAAATACTACTCAAATCCTCTTGAAATTTAGAATCATCAGATACCTTACCTTCAAAAGTAATACTTACCCTCCTGTAAATTCTTCTGAAAACTGAGCATTGATCAAAAACAAAACCCAAGAAATAATCATACCAGCAGCTCAAAGAATAAGCTCATAAATATGCTACAATACTAAATGGTTTCTTCCATCTTGACAGAAATAAATTTGAATATAATGTATCTTTTTACCATTATTTTTCAAGTTAAAAAGAGGTAAAAATCAGATTTTTAATTTTTACTATTTCTCCCTCTTTTTACAAATTGTAAAACCATTGATTAAGATATTTTGCCTTGTTTTGATTATGTTCCTCTAATGTTGCTCCATAATAAATTTTCCCTTGATTATCATGAAGATAAAACAATGCATTTGTCTTTTGATAATTAAATAGTGCATCTAAAGTACTAATACTCGGAGAAGAAATCGGAGTTGGCATACAGTCCTACATTTTGCCTTTGTATTGTATAAATTACTTCGCATCAGAAAGATTAGCGACTATTGCATCTTTACATTGACTATAAGGAAGTTTAAGTCCATAACATAAAAGTAACATCAGCATCTAATCTCATCCCTGCCAATAATCTATTGATAAAAATTCCAGCTATAATAGGTTTATTTAGAATTTTTCTTCATTTTCTATTACAGAAGCCAAAAATCAAAGCACGATAATTTGTTAAATCTAAACTCTGAGGAGTAAAAGTAATAAATTGATCACGGTATTTACTCCAAACTTTTTATCAAAGTTATCAAGTTGCATCTTTATAACCTTTTCAACAGAAGCTCACTGCTGATCAAGAAAGTAAGTATCTGGATACAAGAAACCTTCCAAACTATTCCTTCTGGTAAAAAGAGCTAAAAACTGAATTCTGCTCTCATTTTATCAATAAAATTTTTGATCTTGTACTTTTTGCTGATAAGCACCTGCAGAAAAACAACCATTTTTGATAAATATTGATCCGTATCATACATTGACCATCCTTCCAAAAAGTTAGCTTAAGATGATTAAGTTCTGGACCTTGAGAAATAATATTCATAAGTTCAGACTTACTATAAGATCCACTCAAATGATAAATTCACTCTTGAAGTTTTTGTAATTCTTGAGAATGATTTCTCATCCAAAGCTTCATCATAAATCTTGGAATCCTCCAAGATGAGCATAAAACTTGAAAAAGTTTCTCATTTAGAAATTTCAATTTTAGTTCCTGACTTATAAGTAATATTAGCTGAATAACTTGCTCATCAACCAAGAAAAATTACAATCATTACAATACCTATTACAAGAAAAGGAAACCTTGATTTTTCTTTCTTTTTAGTATAATATTGCATTAAAAATAAAAAGAAAATAAACTAAAGAGTCTAACTTAAAACCATTTTTCTTTTTAAATATCCAAACGATAAATATCCCCCATCACAATCATAATCACCAACAAAATCAAAAATGCATAAGGACTATCTGCAAGAGGAAGCTTTTACATTCATACCAAACATTCCACTAATCATCGTCATGACTCAAATAATAACAGTCAAAATAGTCAAAAATTCAGACATTAGTATTGGTCATCATATTGGTCAAAAGTATTGAAAATTTCTCAAAATAGAATCTATATTTTTCATGGATAATTGAAATATGCCCCAAAAATTTTACTTTGTTTTATATTCAAGATCTTCAAAATACTACATCCAAATCTCCCTCATAAAAATTAGCCGTTGCCTTTTTGAAGTTCAACCAAAAATCTCTTCATGAGGAGTAAATATCGTTTTTCAAAAAGCACTCGTATTTCTTTTAATCAAGACTTTTTAAGAAAATTTGCATCTACATAATTTTTATCAAAAAGCCTGCTTTTTCCATCTCCATCAAATCCAAATTGAACTTATTAAGTCCAAAGCAAAACTTTATCATACATCACATCAATAATCTTATAGAGAATATAATAAGGAGAAACCTTATATTCTTCTGCTTCATCACCTTCTTCTCTAAGTTCCGAAAATATATTCTTGTCTAATTTTTCAATATTATTAGTTGGATATTTGGTAATTGTAATGATAAAAATCCTTTTCCCAAAATTATATTCATTTCATTAGATACATATTTTCCTAATTTTTCATTATATTTTGGAAAATGCATAATCAAAAATACAATCATCATAAATATCAATCTTTATCATGAGCACTTGGCTCCAAAATATCCTGCTCAACCATTTCATGCAAATCTAAACCTTTAATCATATCCTCAAGTTGTTTACGATCAGGCCTAGAAAGATAGATCCATTTCATTTTCCCAATTTTGAGTGTAGTTGTACTCATACTCATGGAACAAAAATAAAAAGAGCAAAAATGAACTATACTTTTTCCAACCTAAAATGCAAAGCAAAGATTATTTTTCTAAATATTTCTCTATTTTTATTTTAAAAAGAAAAATCTGAACTTAAATCCAGATTATTATCAAGATTACCTAGAGCGGGACTTGAACCCGCACGACCGTGAAGTCACCAGATTTTTGAGTCTAGCATGTCTACCAGTTCCATCACCTAGGCTTATTCTGACTTTCTCAGTATAGTAAAAATCCCAAGAAAAATCAAACTATTTTTATCAAAAATCAGACTTTTTCTACTTTTTATTACCAATAATCATGAAAAATCAATTTATACCTCAATAATCTCTAAATCTTTTTCTTTCTTTTTGCTTCTTGATATTTTTGAGTAAAAATTAATCCTGTAGGACCAATAATCAAAGTAATAACACAAAAAACGCTACAATATCACCATTCCTTGAGCTCCATCATTTGCAAGTAAAGTTTTTCCAACTACTAAAAGCAACAAGCCCAATAACAAATAAAATAGATCTACTAAACTTAACATGTGTAGGGAACCAAACCATAGCACCAAACAACGTATCAAAAGAAAGAGCTATCAAAAATAGCGTATACTGGATAATTAAATTCTTGATAAGATGACTGTACAATACTATTCCCTAACGATCAAATTATATCCCAAGAAACCTATAAATAATCACTAAGTACAAACAATCTTTTTACATAATCTTTCATATCTAACAAATAAACAATATGTACTTTACTAAAGTGAAAAATCTTTTCAAGAGAAAAATCAATCTTCTAAAAATCATGTTTTTATTTAATAGTAAATAAAAATTTTTTAAAAATAATGATAATATTAAAAATACTTTTTAAGATATTTGTGAATTTTAATATTTTTTTATAGGTTTAAACTATTGTTTTATATATTTTATCTATTGTGAAAAAAGTGAATTTTTGAAAAAATCGTGAAATATACTACCATAGAAAAATAAAATTATAATCTTTTTGTTAAAAACTTTGTGAAAATCAAAAATGAACTTTTGAAAAAATGGAAAAGTTGAGTTTTTCACATTACTCATTTTAATCAAAAATTATAATTATCATTTAATATTTCCTATATTTTTGATTTATCTGTTTTTCACAAGTTTTTCATATTAAAAAGTTTTTTGATATTCATTTGCAATTTTTCGTTATGGGAATAAAAGGGATTCAGGAAGCAAGCCATTTAGTATATTTAAGGCTAATATTTTGTAAGTTTTGATTAGATAATATTAATAAAGGAATATATATTTCATATCATAATTGCTCTTTTATAATTATTTTTGGAGGTAAGAAAGATTCTGGTATATAGTAGTGGTATTTAATCAAATTTTTGAAGATTACCTTTTTGTAATCATATAATCAAGTTTGTTGTTTAATGTTGAAAAATGTTATCTCACTTTGAGGAAGTAGTCTAAAAATATCTCAGCTTGGATCTTGAATAACAAGAATACTTTTTCTGTAGTGTTTTTGATGATTTGAATAGAGAATAACTTATTTTTGATCAGCAGTATACGGTAAAAACAAAAAGAAAAAGTCTGATTTTTATTCGTTTTTCTTGATTTCAGATGATCGATTAATAAGGAGATAAGAATTTTTGATCTGGGTTTTTAGAAAAATGATAGAGACGATATGTGCGAGATTGATAAAAAGCTATTTAGATCAAGTGGGGTTCTATAAATCATAAAAATTTCTATACTGAGCATAAAAATCAAAAATACTTAGGCTAATTCCTAGTTTGAGATATTTGCTAATCGAGATATAATCAAATCTGCTCGTATAGATTCAGACACCACTTAAATAAAAGAGGAGAAATTCTCAATGACTGAAATTAAGTATGGGTTTAATAATCATAAGTAATATCAGATAGATTTCTCATGTTAAAAGGATATTTTTGATCATTTTTATTTCTTGGATCTTCTCTGACCATAAAAGAGATAGAAGAAACCAACCGAAGAAAGAAAAAGACTAAAAATAATTCGAGAGTTTTCAAATCGAATTTGTAAATTTTCATAGCAAAAATGGATAATCATCATAATAGTGATGATTCAAATATAGCTTAAAACCCAAATAAAGCTGATTTTTGATCAGCATTCATCTTTTTCTCTTTAATTTAAAGAATAAAAACACTCTAATTATAAAACTGCAATTTTTACATTTTCAGCTATACTTAGCTGTTTTTATTTTATTTAGAATTCAAAAATATGGAACAAAAACTTGTAAATATTATTCAAGTAGTACAAGATATCAAAGATATTAAAAATTCAGGGGTGCGACTAATATTGCAAAAGCAGCTTTTGATATTTTGATTATTGGAATCTAAAAAAATCAAACTTTTGACTCGTCAGAGGAATTTTTGACATTTATAGAAAAGCGCTATGCAGATGCTTATCTCAGCAAGACCTACAGAACCAATGCTTTTTAATGGTATGGATTATATAAAATCTCAAATTGCTACATGTAAAAGATAATCTATGTGATAGTATTCAAAAAGATACTTATTGAATCTGCAACCTATTACCTTAATCTAATCAAAGAAACAGCAGAAAGAGCTATTCTTAATGGACTTGGAATTATTAATGATGGAGATAATGTGTTGACTCATTGTCATAGTACTTTCAGCAGTAAAGACTCTAGCTCTCCACAAAGTAAAAAGGTTTAAAAATTTAAGGTTTTTAATACTGAAACACGTCCTCTTTATCAGGGAAGAAAAACAGCAAAAGATCTAATCGAAGAATGAATTGATGTGACTATGGTTTGTTGATGGAGTTGCTCCTTTTTAATGGATGAGGAAAGTGGAACAGATTTGATGATGGATTGTGTAATTATTGGTTGTGATGCTATCAAACTTGATGGAGGTGTGATCAATAAGGTGTGAAGTTATGCAGTTGGACTTTCTGCTTTGTATGCAAATGTGCCAGTTTATATTGCGGGTAATCTTCTCTAAAGTTGATGTCCATGACACGATTCAAATTGAGCAAAAGACATTCTCATGAGGTTTGGGAAGATGCACCAGATAAGCTAGATTTTCTTAATTTTGCTTTTGATAAAATCCCACAAAGTTTATTCGTGGAATTATTACTGAATTTGGAATTATTAAACCAAGGAAGTAGATCTTATATTGAAAAGTATTATCCTTGGATGAAAGTTAAGAAGGAGAAAAAGTAGAAAACAATAAAAAGAGGTCTAAAAGCAGACTTCTTTTTATTTGTATATATGATAGATTCTATAAGCTGGGGCGATTGACGGGAATCGAACCCGCGACCCTCAGGACCACAATCCGATGCTCTAACCAGCTGAGCTACAATCGCTATCGTTCCATATAATAGGAAAATCCTATAAAAATTGCAAGCGATTTGCAATAAAAATATTGTTTTATAGTATTTAATTTGACCTATCATATAAATATAAATAAGGGATCAATCTTTATAAAAATTTTGCAAAAATAAGAATTCTATCTATACTTATATTGTTTTATTTTTCTTCTCTTATCTTTATGGAAAAACTTGAGAAATTAGACTCTTGATCTAAAAACATCTAGATTTTGATCTAAAATAAAAACTACTACTGAAATCAAAGAGATCAGACTGAGATTATCAGGAGATGCTTTTTAATACAATAGTTTCTGATTTTTGAAGAACTATGATATGAAGAAGCAAAGAATCTTTATCAAGAATTAAAAACTTTTGTTAGATAATCCAAAATGTATCGATAAGGATGAACGAAATCAGTTTTTGTGAATAGTAGTGAATATTTTCCTTCTTTATCTGAACTTTTTCTTAGACGAGAAACCAGTTTTATCAAAAAGTCTCAAATGACTTTTTATCTGAACTTGAAAAATATTTTTAAAAGATATGGAGTTTGACTATCAGGATGAAGAATATTAAAACAAAAATCTGACTCTAATGTCAGGTGGTATCTTTAAAGTATAGATTTTTATATTTCTTATAATAACTTAATGACAAAAACAAAAAGAATTGATGGAATCTTTAAATCCTCATCAACTAGCCTATGTTAATTTGGAGCTCCCAACTCAAAAATGGGCAATATATGCTTTTATGCCTTTCATTTGCAAGCAGGTAAAAATTTAAATATTCTTCAAGCTGCTTGTAGAGGTAGCTGCAGAATCTTCTACAGGAACAAATTTTCTTGTAGAAACAGAAACAGCTTTTTCAAGAAAATGAATGCTCTTGTTTATAAAGTAGAAGAAGATAAAGAATTAGTATGGATAGCTTATCCATGGAGACTTTTTTGATAGAGGAGGAAATGTTCAAAACATCCTCACTTATATTGCAGGGAATGTCTTTGGAATGAAAGAAGTAAAGGCATTAAAAAAATTCTTGATGTATGGTTTCCACCTGCAATGCTTGAGCAATATGATGGACCAAGTTATACTTTAGCAGATATGAGAAATTATCCGGAGTTCATAATAGACCAATCCTTGGAACAATTATTAAACCAAAAATGGGACTTACCTCTGCAGAATACGCAGAAGTATGCTATGATTTTTGGGTAGGAGGTGGAGATTTTTGTAAAAATGATGAACCTCAAGCAAATCAGGATTTCTGTCCTTATGATAAAATGGTAAAAGCATGTTAAAGAGGCAATGGACAAAAGCAGTAAAAGAAACAGGACATAAAAGGTGCATTCATTCAATGTCTCAGCTGCTGATTATGATACTATGATTGAGAGATGTGAAATGATTAGAAACGCTGGATTTGAGACTGGATCTTATGCATTCTTGATCGATGGAACAACAGCGGGATGGATGGCGTACAAACTCTCAGAAGAAAATATCCAGATGTTTTTCATTCATTTCCATAGAGCTGGACACGGTGCATTTACTAGACCAGAAAACCCTATTGGATACTCAGTTCTTGTTCTTTCAAAATTTGCAAGACTTGCTGGAGCCTCAGGAATTCATACAGGAACAGCAGGAGTAGGTAAAATGGCAGGGTGATAAAGCCGAAGATGTAACAGCAGCTGAAAAATATTAGATATATGAAAAAGACTGGACATATTTTTGAACAGTCTTGGGGAACTATTCCAGAAACTGATAAAGATTTCATTGATATCGTTCAAAGAGATCAGGATAATGAAGAAGTACTTAGAGATGATAGTTGGAGAGCAATCAAAAACTTGTTGTCCTATTATCTCAGGAGGATTAAATCCAACTCTTCTAAAGCCATTTATCGATTTGATGGGAAATATTGACTTTATTACAACAATGGGAGCTTGATGTCATGCTCATCCAAAAGGAACACAATCAGGAGCAAAAGCGTTGGTTCAAGCTATGAAGCATATCAAAAGGAATTGATATTCATGAATATGCAAAAATAAGCCAGAACTTGCAGAAGCAATCGCCTTCTTTGAAAAACCTGAAACTAAGGAAAAGATGAAAACGCTGAGAATTGCTGTTAATCAAAAACTCTCTAGATATTCTAGAGAGTAAATATCCATTTTGAAACTTATCCAATCCATTGTCTTTTTTTCATTCTGGTTTTAGAAGAATTTCTTTGACTGCAGAGTGAAGTTCTCATTGAGAAGAAAAAGAGGGAATTCTGATTTTTGTTCGTAGTTAGTCTTATCAAGTATAAGTTTTTCAATGATTACTTTTTACCATCGAGGATAAAGTGAATCTTTGGCCAAAAGATAATATCCTCTATATTTTTGCATAGATTGTTTCAATGAATCTGAGAAAACCTGTATTTCTCAGTCAGATTTTTTTCAATTTTTACAATCAATGACTTGTTTTTCATCTTGTTTTTTTGTGCTTTTTATCTTATTTTTGCATAATCTCGAAGGGTTTGATTGAGAAATTTTTGGACCAATTTTTGCATATGTTCGATAGAGTCTAGACAGGTCCAATCAAAAGGAATTTTTAAATGTTTTTGAGAGATGATGTCTCAGGTATCCATTCCTGAATCCATATGCATTATAGTGATTCAACTTTCTTCTTCTTTATTAAGAAAGATTGTTTGAATTGGGCTTGCTCGAGCGATATTTTGGCAAAAGTGAGCCATGGACATTGATTGGTCAAAATACAGGAATATCCAAAAATATTTTTGTGGAATAATTTTTTTCCATAAGCAATAACAACAAGATAGTCAGGTTTCAAATCTTTTAACCAATCAAAAAGTTTTTCCTTCAAGAGATTTGTCAGGATTGATTTTTTTGTTGGAGTTTTTGATGTTTTTCAGCAATTCCTAAGGTTTTTTTGCTTGTGTTTTGATGATATTTTTCCTGGAGATTTAATCCTCTACCAACAGGTTTATCTGGTTGAGTAACAACTCCAATAATTTCAAATCTATCATCATTCATTAATTCTCCAAAAAGGAATTCAAATGGGGGCGGATGAAATAAAAACTACGCGATAATGTTCAGGATCATAAATTTTATTCATACTTGGAAGACAATGTAAAACTCTATCAATGATTTTTGGTAAGCCATCAAAAATCAATATCTTTTTCAAGCTCAGTATTCACTGCAGTGTGGTATATGAGAACAGACTTTTCCTCTCAAAATAAAATGAGAATAGACCTTTGTCTGGTGAGAGTGTTTTTGATAGATTTTGATCAAAAAGAAGCTTTATTTTAGCTAGTATTTTATCCAAGATCAAAAGAATATGAAAAAAATCTGATTTAGTATTTTCTGATCTTTTAGTCATTCCTATCATTCTTTTCAATTAAAAAGCTTGAATATATCCAATCATTAACCCATACAAACTAAAAAGAGATAATTGACCATACTATCTTCAAAAAACATGAAGAAATAATCCCATAACCATAAGTGCCAAAAGCCCTTGCTGAAAAAGCTTTTTAAGAATTCAATCTGATTAGTTAGAGATTTTACTTTGATAAAAAGTTTTCTTTTAGTTTTTGTTTTCGAAAGAAAATACCCATTACAGCACACCAAAAAGAAAACCAATTGTTCCCCATATCAATCATCAATTGAAGATAATAATTTTCAGGAAGTACTGTTCCTCAATGATGAATCGCAGGTCCAGAACTTCATAAACCTTGTCCTAGTGGATGATCAATTACACTCATTATTCCTCACAGTCAATATGAATACGAGTTGATTCCCATTTCCATATGCTGAGTCCTATCACCGCAATTACTAAGCTGCAAATTCCTCAAATAAGCCATTTATGTCTGAGAATAGTTTTGATATTGATTAAAAATAATTGCAATGGTCCTCCAATTAGACCAGCTCTAGATAGTGTTGAACCTAGAGTTATAATCCATAAAAAGAACAAAAAAAGACTGATCCATTCTGATTTTTCCATTTTTCTTTCAAAAAAATATTTTTCATCTCAAAGAGTTCCCAAAGTAGAGGAATAAATACTACAAGAAAATAGGCATAATTATTTGGTCAAGAAAAAGTCCTTGTCGTCTGAGATGTCCCTTAAATCCTGTTAGATAATAAATAGGAGGATTTACTCAAAATGAAAAATCATCTAATCCTCAATATCATAGATGGTAAAAATATTCTGGTACAAGTAGTTTGAGTATCTGCCAAATTCGTCCAGTAATTAGCGTAAAAACAATTCCTCGTTTTATCCATTTAAGAATATGAGAATCAGCATTAAGTTCAAATTTTTCTTTTTGAATAAAAATATCAAATTCCAATAGATAAGAGTAGAATAAAGAAATATCGAAAACCATATTTTATTCAAATTAGGATTTCTGTCATGCCTTTTCCAAAAACTAAATCGAGAAAAAGAAGTAAATCCAATAAGTATTAAAAAAAGCAACTATCATTTCCCACCACTTTGAAAAATAATTTTTCCAATACTTAATATGAAATAAAAAGAATAATGCTCATTATAATCCAAATTCAATCCCTTAAAAATAGCAATTTTTTTCAGGAGAGTATTTTTAATCAAAATCAAAAAGAACCACAAAAATTTGGTAAAAAAGCTGACTTCCTATAAAAGAGAAAAAGAAAGACAATCATCTGAAAAATAATTTATTAATAAATAATTGTCTGAAATTATGAGAAAAGTGAGAGCAAGGAAAAATCAATTTTATTATTTTTGTAGAACATTTATTATTTATTTGACAAAAATATAGAAATTCACAGAGATAGTGAAATTATTATTTTTTTGACAAAAAGTGAAAATAAGTATACTATATTTATAGAAATATAAAATTCTAGAAAAATGAAAAATTCACTATTATTGTGAAAAAAATATGGTAAAATGTGAAAAATGTAGAAAAATTCACTAATATAGTGAAAATATGAAAATGTTAAAATAATAAAATAAGTTCTTTTAATTCACTATTTGTGTGAAAAATGCTTCATCCAGGGAAGGAAATTATGATGAGGTTACAGGATCTGGGGGTTACTCAGAAGTCTTTTTCCGAACAAATAGGGAAAAGAGTGAGTGAAATCAATGAACTTATAAAAATGAAAAAGAAATATTACTATAGGATGGGATTATATTTTATCCAATTTTTCATACTGAGTATAAATACTGGATTTTAAAACAAGTTGATTATGATTATGAGCAATTTTAGCAGAAATGGATTTAAAGGAGCAGTTTATAGAGAGAAAAAGAGGAAAAGAAAAGAAAAATAATGATAATCAGAAAATACAGGAGAATCTATGAATTTGATATATAGACAATATTTATAATAAAAATAGTAACGTCTCTTGATTAAATATTAATTGAGAATTGATAAAAATGAAAAAGATTCTGCTATTCCAATTATATCACAAAAACATCATTTATTAGGAAAAAATAATAATTCGCAAGAAGAAGTTTTTAGAAATTTTTAGAGATTATAAGTTATCTTGCTATTGTTAGAAAGTGGAGTGATCATAATTGCTGTAAACAATAAAGAAAAATGAAGTCTAGATCCTATTCCTTCACTACAGGTATTGAGTGTTTCAAAAATAGTGTCTAGATTGTGATTTGTCCAAATAAAAAAATCTGATCCTGTTTTCAGATGGTCATTTTGTCTGTTATGTTATTTAGATCAAAGTTGAGATCACATGGAAAAATATATGAGGTCCTTATTTTTATCTTTTCTCAGATTTTTCATCGTTTTTGAGTTTTAGAGAAGGACTTAAGTTAATTAAAATAAAGTTATTTTGATGATGTTATATTTTGTGATTTTCGATAATGTATAAGATCTAAACTGAAATCATGATGGAGTTCAGTTTTTGACACTTTTTTTCCTAAAAATATGTTGGCAAATATGTAGTGAATGTGTTTCTCTGAGGATGAGATGATTGGCTTTTGTGTACAAGAAGGTTTTGTTAGTCATCTTGTTAAAAGGGATTTTTGACTACCAAGTCCTCACTCAGAGTGCAAAAATTGCCATTTAAAATTGATTTTGTATGAGAAAGATGAGATTTCGTCAATTATGTGGGAAGTGTCTAGTTTCATCAATTACTTCTCATCCTCCAAATATCTTAAAAATATTTACGAAAAGGATGTTTCCTAGGATAATATGAATATAAGTATTTCTGTTTTTTTGGTAAAAATTTACTAAACCAAAATTGTTTGTTTTTGAAATATTCTTCTGTGTTAAAAATAATATATTTTTGCCAGTCAACGCTGATTCCTTTTGTGTGATAAAAATTTTTAAAAATGAAATATTTTTTTACTTACTCGTTCTTTGATTCGATTAGTATCCCCAACTTCTATTACGAGTTCTTCTACTGTATAGTGAGAAAAAATTTCTTCAATAATACCAAAAAAGGAGGAGTTCATCTCCAAAATTCTTATATCAATAATAACCTTTGAGATATATTTTTCATCTTATTTTCAAATATTTCAAAATTGTTTTTGCTAATACAATAACATTGCTAAATAGGCTTGCAATTGTTAGTGGTCCAATTCATCCCAGGCACTGGAGTAATATGTTTAATTTTATCTTTTACTTTTTCAAAGTCGATATCTCCTGCTGCTTTCCCTTGTTTGTGTCCATATCAAATATCAATCAAAATCTGATTCCCTTTTTGTTGAGATATTCATCATTGATAAGATCAATGACTCCAGTAGCACAGAAGAGGTATTCAGCATCTTGACATCCTTTTTGATTTCTTCAGGATTAAAAAGAAAGGTCAAAACACTGTACAATAGCTCATCTTTTGATAGCTTCTAAGGCAAGAGGTTTTCCCACAATAATACTTTGTCAAATAATGGCAACTTTTTCCTCTAAGATTTCCGAGATTATAAGCATCAAGTAGGGTAAAACAGCTTTTGGGTGTTGCTGGACAAAAATTCTATCATATCACAAAAAAGCTTTTTCTATATCAAACTTCCTCATAGCCCATCAATATCTTTACTTTCATTAATAAAGCTTGCAAAAGTTCAAGTTTGTGTTGAGTAAATATTTTTAGGTAGAGGAAGTTGTATCATTATTCCAATACATTTTCTATCTTGATTCAAAAATTAATAAGCTCAAAAATTTGCTTTACTTCTGTATATATAGTCCATGTTTTTAACATCGGAAAAATAGGTTGTGTCTTGTTCTGTCTCTTGTCAAAAATAAAGGTAGAAATTCAGATTTCTTTTTGAATATTTCTGCTTGTGGTGGACATAAGTTGTCGAAGACTTATTATCTCCAAAAATAAGATTGCTACATATTTTTGATTTTTCTCCAAAAAGTTGAAACCTGAATTTTGAGTTCGTCTTTTATTTTTCAGCGATAGGTTTCTCCATACAAAAGCATATTATCTCCTTAAGAGGTAAATTTTGTCTAAGCTATGGATACTTTTAGTTAAAATCAAGCAGTAAATCAAAAACTCAAGATTTCTCTCGAGTTTTTGTTATTTTATTTTTGATGAGAATTTCTTGTGCTTTTTAAGCTGATTATCTGTTTTATTGTTTAGGGTATCCTGTGAAATTTAATTCTTCTTCAATATCTGGAGTGATTCATTGTCAATACTTGTTCCTTTTTGGTCCAAATCGTTTTCCAACAGTGTATTTGAGAGAGTCTTTGTTGTCGAGTTCTTGAAGAGTTTGGATACTTCATTTTCAAAATGACTTTGTTCAGATTATAGTACTTCCTAGTTGTTCTTTTAATGCTAGTGTTAAAAATTTCACTTGCACTTGCACTTAGCCCATTGATAAGAACTACCAAAGGATAGTTTTTAATTCTCAAAACCCCTCACTCTTATAGGTAGTATCTTTATAATTACGATATTTACTAATAACTACATTTTCTCATTTTGGGATAAAATGTCCAGCAAGGTCTACTGCACTCTCGAGTAATCATCCTCAATTTCCTCTGAGATCAAGAATGATTCATTCAACTTTATTGTCAAGAAAGTTTTTATTGCCTGATTCATAAGTTTATTTGTCTGATCTCAAAAAAATAGAAACTTCAAGGTGTCAAAGTTTGTGACCATTATAATTTAATATATTTCCTCTTACTGAAGGAATATTGATTACATCCCTCACAACTTCTTTTTAATGTATTCATTGGTTCCAGAGCTATTAGGTCTCTCAATAAAAAAGGTCAATTTTTGTCCCTTTCTCTCCTCTGATTTTTGTTTACGGCTTCATTTGTTGTCAAATCTTTTGTTTCTCCCTGTTCATATAAGGATGATTCTATCGAGAGGTTCAATTCCTGATTCAAATGTTGGGGATCATTTCAAAAACTTCTTCAACTTGAATATAATAGTCTTTTTACCTACAACGGCCCTATTCCTTCAATATGTCCTTCTCATTCAAGTTCTTGTTGAAGTCCAGAATAGCTCTCAGCATCTAAGTATACAGTATAAGGATCTCAAATTCCATTAATATAAGCTTTCATAGCTTCTTTTAATCATTTCCTGTTGTCCACTTTTGGAGTATTTCCTTGTCAAAAATATTCTCTTTGTAAGAGTTGGTCTACTTTTCTCAATAGGGAGTATATTTTTCCCAGGATTTTTATAAAGATAATCAAATTTTTGATGCTCTTTTCATGATCAATAAAGCACAAATTCCTAGGCTTACAATGGTTCATCATAAAAAAATCCCAAAGCTATTCATTCTCGTTTTGTTTTCATTTATCTTGTATCTTAAGGTAAAAATCGTATATAGTGTATATTTTTAAGTTCCATTTTCAATCTAAATGAAACAAAAAAATAAGTCAGATTTTTTTCTTCTTCGTTTTGCTCTTTTTCAACTAATTTTTATGATTGGCTAAAAAGTGCTTGCAGTTGTTACTATGGTTATTGATCATATCGGATATTATCTTTTCCCAGATATTTTAGGACTTAGGCTTGTAGGAAGAATTGCTTTTCCTATATTTCTTTTTGGTTGGTGTTAATGGGAAGTTTTTCGTTGGAGATGGAGTTTATTTCTGATTGCACTCTTGGTTCAGTTTGCAATGCAAATCTAGCGATCATCATTTTCCTTACAGGGCGAGTTGTAGGTAATATTTTACTAGTTATTGTTTGTTCGAGGGTATTACTTTTATGAATTTCTAGGTTCGTAATTATTCTTTATTTTGTTTTTCCCTTGTTTGATTTATATCTTGTTTTATACTTCCTTTTTGATTTTGATTTGTGCAAGATATTCAAAGAGTTTTTGATTACTGAGTTTTAGGTTTTTATTTGCTTTTTGTGGATATTTTTACAAAAAGCCAACAAATACGAGAAAAGATTCTTTCTATATTTTCTTTAATTTGGCTTCTTTTTCTCTTAGCAACTTCAAATATTGCAGTGTTTCATTTTTCATATTTTTTGAGATTTGATGTTTCTTTTTATAAGTTATATTTTTATGACTTGCTTTAATGATTCAAGCTTATCTTTTTCAAAAAGAAAAAAATCTGACCTTTGATCTAATTCTATCCTTTTAATCAGATTTTTACTTTATTTCTCATAATGCACTTTTTATTTATGCAGTGCATATTTTCCTTTTGCTCATTATTTCTTATTTTGTGAGAAAAAGGATAAGACAAAGTTGTTTTGATTTGCATTTTAAGAGAAAATTGCTACAATAATCACGTTGCCTCGATAGCTCAGTAGGTAGAGCGCACCCATGGTGAGGCGAGGTCGCCAGTTCAATCCTGGTTCGAGGCTAATTGAGTAGTATGCAAGTTAAAAATATTCCAAGTCTCTGTGTTGATTGTAACATAGGGACTTTTCTTATGAATTATTTCATCTTCTACGGAGTTTTTATGCTTTAAATGGAAAAAGTTTAATTAGTCCAATAACATTTATCTTTTTATAGATATTGAGTCTATCTTTTTCATTCCATTTTTACTATATTGTTATATTCTTTTTCTAGTTTTGATTTGAACTTTTATTTTCCTCTAATTTTTAGACCAATACTGACAAGACCAAGCTCTTTTTCCAAGGATCCTACCGTAGAGTGTATCTCAGACAATAGGGTATCCAATCTCAGAAAGATGACTTCTAATCTGGTGTCTGATCCCTTTATTGATTTTTATAGAAGTGTAGAAGTTTTTATCTTCTTTATATATTCTCGCTCTAAGATTTCAGTGATTCAGTGTAGTGGGGTATTTTTGATTTTGTGGAAGCAGAGATCAGAAGAAACAACGACCATACGGTCCGATGAAAATTTATGATGTGCGATTGGAAAAATTAATTTTTATTCCCTTTGTCTTTGATATAGTAGTTAATATCTCACCAAACTTGTGCAAGATACAATTTTTCAATATTTCCTTCGCTTTGTAGTTTTTGTAATGACTTCAGGATTTTTGCAAAAATAAAGGAGTCATGTAGTTGGAGTGTCTAATCTATTCAGAAGTCAGAATTTTTCTTTTTCACTCAAAAATACTTTTGCTCAATTTTTGATAATTTCCATAATTTTTCATCTTCTTTTGGTCAATAAGTTCTTCCAAAAAGAATATTCTTCTCCATAAGTGCTATGTTTGCCAGCTTTTTCCATATATAATAACAGTATTGATCTTCATAAACGCAATATTGCATTAGGCTTTTCAAAAAGTAAAACAAATCTGATTATAGTGCTTTTTCCCTGAAATCAACGAATTTTCTCTGAATTTTAGGTCAAAAATAGCTAAGGTCTAGTCTTAGAATTTAGCTTATTGATAAAGAATGGATCTGAATAAAGTAATGCTCATGGGGAGAGCAACGGCAATTCCTCAGCTCAAAAAGATAGAATCTCTTAATATCTCAGTAGTAAATTTTTACTATTGCGACCAATAGGAGATATAAAAACAAAGATTGAAATCTGTTAGAAGATACCGAATATCATAAGTGTGTAGCTTATGATAAAACAAAGCAGACCTGCTCTCAACCTATCTTACCAAAGGAAAAACTTTATGTAGAGGGGAAATTGAGAACAAAAATGGCAAGATTCTCAAGGAATAGACCGTTTTACTACAGAAATTATTGTTGAAAAACTTTATTTTTAGAAAAAGTCTGATACTTCTTGAGAGCTTATGGAATTTGAATCTTCAGATGAACTTCCTTTTTTTAATTGATAGTTTGTAGATAAAATGGTTAATTGGAAAAGAAAAAAATAACAAAATGGGCTTTGGATAGTTTTTGATCTTGTTGTTTTTTGATTTTTGTATTGGGAATTATTCTCTTTATTAGATTTTTCGTAGGAACGCCTTATACTGTAGTAGGATATAGTATGAATCCAACCTTTGATCAAGGAGATCGAATTTTTGTAGAAAAAGATTACTCAGAGATTTTGAACACTTTGCCAGAGGGGATGTAATCGTTTTTGTTCCTCCAGGGAAAAATATTCCTTTTATTAAGAGGATTATTGGACTTCCCGGAGAAACTGTAAAGTTTGTGGATAATCAGACCTATATTTGTAATGATACGACTCCAGAATCTAATATTAAAGCAAAAAATGGACAATCATGCTTTTAAATTAGATGAGACATATCTTAATCTCAGGGGCAGAAACTATTCCTCAGCAGTGACGAGATGAATTTCAGGTAAAATGATGATATTTTGCTATGGGAGACAATAGAGGTCATACTACAGATTCTCTTCATTGTTTCTCACACCAGTGTTACAAAGGTGCGAATTATGTAGTCCCAAATAATTATATGATTGGAAGAGTAATGTTTAGAGTATTTCCAAAAAGCTGCGATGTTTTAACTCTTAACAGCTATCAAGATGAAAAATTTTTCAAACTTCGATACCAATCGAAAAACATGAAGCTTATCAAGAAGCAATTGATAAATTTTGAGTAGATAAAGGTGCTTGTGCTTAAAAAAAGTGGATTATTCTTTATGGAAAAAGTTTTTCTTTACCTATTTTGTGATGGACTACACTTTTATCTTTTATTGCTTTATGGATTTTTATGTTGTAGGGGCTGAACGAGGTGTGATTTGGTATTTTTATTGTGACTATTTTTCTCTTGCTTATATCATTGTGATTTCTCCAAATATCAAATATTATCTTGATTATAAAATGGATTTTTCACTGGTGACACCAATGTTTTTGACTAGATATAACCAATCAGGTTTCTTCAAAAGAGACATTAAGTCAAGTAGTGTCAAAAATATCAAGACTATCTCAATTCAAAAGGATTCATTTTCGATATAATCTTTTTGATAATGGAGATTTAATCTTTCTCTGAATGAGATAGAGCAGATCAATGAGAGATTACTCTACATTATATCTATGATCCAGAAGAGAAAAGAAAGCTGATTACCCATATTATGAGACCTTAATTTTTGGTTTTATTCTTAAATTGTTTTTTTAGTAATGTCAGATTTGATATCCACTCCTGAAATTCCTTATGATCTTTATGAATCTCCTCAAGAGATCCTTGTTATTCTCCCCTTTGATGAGTCAAGAAAGATACGCTTAAACTTAATATTCAAGATTATAGATTATTTATTCAGTGAGAAAGATCCTTTTTCCCTCAAAAGAAAACCTTGTTGCAATTAAAGAAGATTGTTATTGGGGTAGAATTTCTCTAATTATAGATCTTCCTTCCCAGGTCTATTTTTGATCAGATTCATAGTAAACTTACTCCTGATAATATTCTTCAAATTATTATCCCCAAAGGCGAGTATTCAGATACTATACCTTTAGAAATTCAAGAGTAAATTTTTCTCTATTCCAATGTTTCAAAAACAGGAATTGACAACTTTTTATTTGATGTAATAAGTAGTAAGATCTTATCCAGAATAATCTTTTTGAAGTTCTGTAGTGTTTTTGAGAAAGTCGTAATTTGGGTGATCCGCACAATACTCCATCATAATAATAGTCGACTGAAATAAGTAGGGAGATCTTTTTGGAGAAAAAACGTACTATATCAACTTTTATAATAAAGACAAGCTAAAAAGCATTATTTTTATTTTTATTCTCTTGGTTTTTATTCTTTTTCTTGACAGAACAGATCTTTTTACTAGTATATCTTTTACTTTTACTATAAATGATCTGGTATGAATAAACTAAGAATTTGGATTTTTTGTTGCTATTATTTTTGTCCAGCAGGTTTGAATTTTTCTTCTCTATGCACGGAACATACAGAAAGCAGCTCAACACTAGGAGTCCCTAGTAGCTCTGAAGAAACTTCTACTCCAAGTACTACTCCCATACCACAACCTTCAATAGCACAAAAAAATCTGATGATTTCAGAGGTATTTTTAAGGGAAACAATGAATTTATAGAAATAGCGAATATTAGACGACCTTGACTATCAAGGCGAAGTAATACTCGAACAAGAAGGTAGAAAACCTCAAAAACAACAATTGATATTCCAGCTTACCAGACCAAGCTCTTTGTCAAAGGAAATAATCAATGAGATTATCCACTGGAGTTTGCTCTAACAGATACTGTGCGATTAACCTATCACTTTCTGATGACAATGGACTTCTAGACCGCTTTGAAGTAGATGAAATACAAGTCAAGAAACTCAATAGATCAAAAGATTCCTACATCATTTGAAAAAAATATATCAAAAATGAAAATCGAATCATCTTACCAACAACAGTCGAAAAGAACAAAAATAGTCCAGAATGAATAATTGCAAACCCTAGATATTTTTCAAAAGAAGATCAAAATTCTGACTGAAATCAAAATTTACCTCCTGAATCTTGAGATACCCACAATCTGATTCAGACTCTTCTCTTTGCATGATAATAATCAAAAAGAAAAATCAAATCACTCCGCCAAATAATCAACTCATCTTAACTGAAGCTTTTTAATAAAGACAATAACCGAGTAGAAATTAGCAATATCAGCGATCAAGATTTTGAGGGGAGGTAAGTATTGATGGATTTATTGGAAACAAAAAGCAACTACTCACTTGAATATCCCTGCACAAAGTTCAATAATTCTAGCAAAAAAATACTAAATATCTTAATGAAAATCTCAATATTCAAGTGTACAAAAATTTTTCCAACTATTGACTGGAAACTGATCTCAATCTCGTTTTGACCTATAAAGACAAAAAGTGATATCCTAAATGCTCATCTTGACCGAGTTAAAAATTAAAAGGAGCAGATCAATCTTTTTGAAAAACTTTTGATCAATGGTAGACGAATTACTACCAGAAATATGGAGAGACAAGAAAAATATCAGAGGATCAATTAAAGCAAATCCTGGTAAATATTTTTACTGAATGAGAAAATATTAAAAGATATTTCTCAACCAATCAATCAACCACAAAGCGATAATATCAGCCTAATAATCCTAAATGTGAACAGATCAATGATCCATATATGATCAATATGAAAAGAATTTTTGCTGGGAATAGTTCATATCCAGCATTTGTCGAGATTGAATTTGTCGATGATCCTAAAGACTTTTCTCAGATTAAACTTTCCTGACCATTATTTAATCAAGAAGTGGTATTTGACAAAAATGAAGACTTTTTGGGAAAAAGGAAAAAGAGTGATTCTCAGTTCCAGCAACCAACGGTCAGAAAAAGGAATTGACAGTCTCTTTTCAGAAAAATTTAAGCTCAATTACCAATGATGAGAAGCTATTTTACAATGATGGGATGGACAAGATCGACAAGTTTTAGACATTGCACAGCTACCAGAAATAGACGCTGGAAAATCCTTTTTACCAAAACAAAAAATAACACCAACAATTGTACCAAAAAGTTTTGACAAAATAGGAGACTTTTTCTCCATGATTTGACAGAAAATTTTTGGAATACTTTAAAATAGAATCGACACCAAGAATTGAATACATTTATGTCAATAAATGAGGTGGTGGATGAGGTGGCCTTAGTTGTCCTACCAAAGCAGACCTTTGCCCAACATCAGAAGTAACAACAAAGAAAACAAACAAGAAGAAAAAATCTGACTCAAATCTTGAGAAAAACTACAAGAGAGACAATACTAAATCTAAACAGCACCCAGACCAAGACACGACAGAATCAAAAATAAGTACACGACAAAAACCAAGAAAAACAATTATCAGGTAAAAATTGAAGATCTCGTCTATGATCCTCCCGGTGCGGATAGTAAAAGGAAAGTATAACACTACTTTTTGACTAAAGGAGATCAGCTCGACCTAAAAAGACAACCCTAAGCATTGATGGCAAGAATAAAAATTAACGGAATCCTTAACTATGGTGAGAGTAAAACTCTTGTTGGAAGCTTTTGATTTCCAAATAAGAAAAAGACAAATCCAATATCGTTATCCAACTCAAACTCGGAAATCAGATTTTAGATACCTTTGTGTATACTATCGCTGAGAAAAACACAATTAGAAAAGAGAAAAACAGGAAAAATAAAAAGAGGGTATCAAAGTATTTTCTGTACTCGATGGAGATACCTTTAGATATAAAAGATGAAAATGGGAACCCAATCTGTAAGACTTATTTGAGTAGATAGCCCTGAAAGTAACACTGCTAGATACAGAAAAACTGAATGTTATGGTAAAGAATCCAAACAAGCTCTAACCAACCTCATCAAAGGAAAAACAGTCAAACTCGAATTTGATCAAAATCAATCCTCAAGTGATAATTGCGTGAACAACTTGCCTATGTGCGACTAGATGATCTACTTGTCAATCAGCATTTGATTACTGAAGGATATGCAAAAGAATATACTTTCAGCTGCTTATAGCAAACAACATGAATTTCAATCTGCACAATCTCCAAAGCAAAGAGATCTGACTCTGGAGTCCAGTCCATTGTCCAAACAATCTAGAAAAACGAAGAAGACAGTCAAGAGAACAGCAAAAATTTAGTTATCAAAATCACAGACATTGACTATAGATCCAAAAAGGTGGCGATAAAGACAATGAGCGTCTAACTCTCTCACTCTTTCCCAAAAACAAGGAACTTTCTCATATTGATTTTTAGTAAGCAATGGGGAATTTTTGGTCTTTGATTGGACAGAAAATTATCAACAGCTCAATCTTGAAGAAATAGAAAGGTAGCAGTGAAGATTTATTGATTTGAGTAGTTTTTGGGAAACAAGAAATAAACAATCCTCTCGTCTTAAAAAGGGCATTTTAATCTCCCAAATACTAAATCAAGCTGTATTGCTCTTTTTCAAAAAGATCACCTCTATGATATTAGCTTTGTTATCAAGTCAAAGATAAAGAAAAAAACACTAGAAACTATCCAAAATCTCTATAACACAGGGGCTATTAAAATTATTTCAATTCTTCCAAATCCAAAAAGGAAAAGATAAAGGAAAAGAATTTATCGAACTTAAAATCTCATATCGAACAAGATATAGAACTTAGTAGTTGATTTTTACTTTTGATCAATGGAAAGACAAAAAGAAAATCAGTGGACATCTCCTTGCTTGAGAAAGAAAAAGATCTATGGAAATTTTTCATTTTCAAATGATCACAGTTGTGTAAGTATCATACACCAGAATCAGATTTTAGATACTTTTTGTTATGGAAAAAGAAAAAGAAGGAGTGATCATTACAAAAGACAACACCATCCTCTCCCAGCAAAGTACTGAAGATCTCGCTATTCTCAAAAAGTGAAATTTGTAAAAATGAAACCAATGGTGTATTACCTATCAAGATACTCTACTCAAATGTCGCAACATCCCTAGGTCTAAAACAGATCCATTGCTTAAAGTAGAAAGTGCCATGTACGCAAAGCTTTCAAACTCTTTGAAGAAATAATTAGAAATAACTATACTCGATATATTATCAAAGCGATCTTAAATCACTATTTGACCTTATCAAAGAAGGAAAAAAATGATTTAAAAACAAAAGACTAAAAGTCTGATTTACGGAGAACGATACGATCGATCAGATTTTGACAAAGTTTTTTGAAGCTAAGTATGAACAACAAATCTGGAAACAAGGAATTTACTTTCTTAAAAACTTTTTAAATTTAGAAGAAAAACAAAGCCTAATTGCTTGTTTTTAATAAAATCTTCAAATTTTCTTGTATTTTCTCAAAATATATTTATACTTCAAATTCTTTATTATTAAATATATAAAAATGCACGAAAACATTTGTACAAGTGAGGCAGGATGCGTAAGACTTGAGGCTAAATTGCCTAACTTTTGATCTTACTCTCTATAATCCACTTACTGATGATGTAGAAAAAGATCTATCGAAGATCTCAAAGGAAAGTGGTCCAGTATTTTTCTTTTATCCAGCAGATTTTACTTTTTGTATGTCCTACTGAGCTCAAAGATCTTGGAAATAAATTTGAAGAGATTCAGCAAATGGGAAATGTAGAAGTATTCAGCAGTGAGTGTGGATTCATGTATTCTCTCACAAATCTTGGATACAATCAGAAGATTTGCTCAAAAACTTTAAATTCCTATGATCTCTGATAGAACGACTACTCTATCAAGGTACTTTTGGTATCCTCAATCAGAGAGTGGAAATTCAGAAAGAGGAACTTTTATCGTTTTCCTCCAGAAGGAGTTTTGAAAACAGTAGAATTCATACTGATGCAGTAGGAAGAAGTGCAAAAGAACTTGTAAGAAAAGCTCTATGCACTCAAATATGTAACTGAAAAATAAAGGTCATGCTTGCCCTGCAAGTTGGGAAGTAGATATAGAAGACTATGAAGCCTTCTATCAAAATGGCAGGACATGCAGAATCTGCTATGGAATAATTCCTTACTATTTATTACAAAACTTTTATTTTATTGTCAAAGAATACTAATGAAAGGATACAATGCAAATATCGAGCAACTTACACTCGAAAACAACAACTTTAGAAAAAGTGCTTTATACTACTAATGGACTTCAGCTTGTGCTTATGACTCTCAAACCAGGAGGAAATTGGGCGAAATCCATCCTGAAAACGATCAATTCTTCAGATTTGAATCAGGAAAAGGGAAAGTAATGATTGATGAAAACTTCTATGAAGTAGAAGATGGATCTGTAGTGGTAATCCCAAAAAGGAGCAAAATCACAATGTTATCAATACTTCAGATACTGAAGCTCTCAAAATGTATACTATCTATGCTCCAGCGCATCATAAAGATGGTGTGATCCATGAGACTAAAGCTATTGCAGAGCAAGCAGAGTTGATGGAACTGATGAATTTGATGGGAAAAACAAGTGAATAATTCTGACTCTTAGGTTAAGAAAGACATTACCTTTGTGGTAGTGTAATTAATTTTATTTTTGTAGAAAAATTAGATTGGAGAAAGTTAGAAATAGTAATTATAAATTGTGGTATTCTTTATAAAAAAACATTTTTACTACAATAATTATATCATATAAAAATAGAGATGTCAATCAGAAACGGACTCTGAATGTCAGATGATTTTTATTTTTGGTATATAATTCCATAGTATTTTTATATTGTGTGGAAAAGTTTATGAACAAAATGAGAAAGATTTTTGGATGGGTTGCGATGCTTTCGTTGCTCACACAAAGTTTTTACCTAGTTTGACTGCTGTATATGCGGATGAGGAGGCTCCAGTTGTTGCTGATGTTCCTGCACCAGTAGCTACTGATACTCCAGCACCGGAGGTTACAAATACTGAAACAGCAACACCGTCAACAGAAAAAGTTGAAAAAGGCTGATTCAGATCATGATACTGCTGAAGGTGGAGCGGCTCAAGATGGAGCAACTCATGAAGAAAAACCATCTTCTGATACGGCTACGTCAGCTACAAATCCAAAAGAACGATGAAGAAAAATACTTCAGAGTCGCATAATGCAGTAGCTCCAAAAAGCCAACGAGGTAGTAACTCCAAAAACTGAAAAATACAGTATTGAGAGATAGCAAACCTCAGGCAACACCTCCTGTGGAAAAAACAGAAACAGTAGTAGATAAGGTTGAAAATGCTGTTACATCTGTTGTTGATGGAGTAGCGAATCTTTTTAGATCTGCACAGCCTACAGATCGTTCTGCTACACCTCAGCCTACTGAGACAGCTCCAGACAATACAACTGCTCCAGTAGAAAAAGATGCTACACCACAACCAGCAATCGATCGTGAAGCATTGATGAAAAAGGCTCCAGCATTAGTGGCTAAAGAACTTGGTATTAACTGGGACAAGGATAGAGCATTTTATGCAAAAAGGCAGGGTATAGATAATTATACTGCTACTTCTGAGCAGAATGAAGCACTTTAGAGCGTGGCTCATTGATAATTATGGTGAGATATCCTTCTCCTGATGCAGAAGAAAAACCCTAAGGAAGAAAAACAATCAGGAAGACGGAAAAATTTATCTTTTATTTTACAGATCGTGCAAATGAAGAGAATAAGTTTCATTTTTATGCAGGAAAAACTTGTTACTGCATATTTAAGTATTATCCGACAGGAACAAAATTAAAGGTTAATAGTCCAAAAACTTAAGGTAAAATTTCCAAAGGAAAAACTTAGCAGAGAAGGTAGGATTTTCTGTTCCGGAAAAGGCAATTTCACATAAGTTTACAGAAGATGATCAATACTATTATGCTGAGTATGAGTTTGATCAGTTGGTAGGAGGGCTAACTATTGAAATGCCAATTATTTATAAAATACAGAATAATAAAACCGTACCAAATGGTTTTCTTTTCTCATGCGGAAGCAACACTTTATGAGTCTGACGGTACAACAGTCATTGCTGAGGCAAGGCAGGCTTTTTGTCGCAGAGACATTTCTCTAAAGACATCGATAGGAGTCTATACACGTATAATGCTGGTACTTCTTTCCCTACTCGAGCATCTTTTTGATGAAAATGGTCAAGCTACCTATACGAGTGATATGCAAGTCGCTTATAGTAATGATCCTGATACAGCAAAGACTCGTAAGGAACAATCAGAAGAACCGAGAGTGATCTATAGAGTAAATCTTGCATATAGTGGTGCAGGAGCAGATTTTAATGATAAGTTTGGTTTTTCTAGTGAGGAACCTGTAAGAGTGATCGCACATCTCCCAGAAGGTGCAGTATACAGAGACACAGATTCAGGAAGCTGTCCTAATTATTCTTATCCTTATTATTCTTATAATGGCTGTAGATGGAAATATGATCAGGAAAATAATACCCTCACCTATGATGGAAAAGTAAAAGATCTTCTAATATATGATCAGCTTTCAGACAAATATAATCGTTCAAGTAATAATGCTATTTATCTCAATCTAGCATATCCAGATCTTCCTTTCAAGGAAAAATGGGAGATCAAGACTCATCCAGTTAGATTTGAGATCATCACATCTCCAGATACACAGCCAGCTACGATCAATGATACTACACTGAGTCTCTGATGGAATCCTGTCATTTACAATATCGAATCTGGTGTAAATGTATCTATGCATAATTATCATAGATATTATGATGGATATGATTGGTCAAATAATAAGTCTCTTGTTCTCAAAAATTACACTTCTTGTTCTGTATCTAGAAAATCTTTTGATACAGGGATAAAAACTCTCAAAATAATCAGGCTTCTTATCTTATTTGGATCGAGGATTGGGTCAAAAATCCAGTATCAAACTATCGTCCGACACAGTATGTCTCAGAGGTATGGAGTGTGGATCTAGATCCGAGGATGTATTATGAATCAGTTCAGATTTCTGATCGAAGAAGAAACACTCTATGAGAATGAGTGACCTATACCCTTCGAGGGGTAAAAGCAGATGGTTCAGAAACTGAGATTGCGACCAATACTTTTGATGGGACAAGGCCTAAAAATCGATATCCATGATACCACTCGTCAGTATAGCAAGCTCAAGATTACTTTTTCAAAACCACTTGCATTTAGTAATGATTATCTTGGTTTTACAAATCAATACAGCACTAGTTGATCCAGAAAATGTAGTACTTTCTCCAAATAGTTACCTCAATTATTATGCTAGGTGAGAGAGTTCACTGAAACAAGTTTGTGATCAATCAACTCCAGCAGATGGATGTTATTATAATGGTGCTAAGATTACAAGATCAACTGCTGATGGTACAGAGCTCTCTACTATGACTGATCTCACAGCTATTCGTTTCTATGAAGTAAATAGAGATTTTACTTATAGGATGTATGGAAAGATCCTCTGATCAAGAAACTGGGAAACCCAAGATTTCTATTATAGAAATAATACTGGTCAAGAGTGGAGATTTGAGATTGGAGCTGATGGAGTGAGTCAAAAAGATCTCTATATCAAGACACTCAAATTTAAGAATCTTGATGATAAGCTCATCTATACAGGGGTAGCACTTTATAGTTGGAATGTTTCTTCAGATAAGTATACAGCAGGGGCCCACTTGTCCGTATACTATCTATGGAGTCAAGTCTGATGGATCAAAGGTACAGATAGCAACAGCTACTATCGATAAATATTCTATAGGGACAACAACCGCTTATCCCAGTATCTGATCCTGATATTAGAAGTTTTGAGATTGTGTTTGATACGACATTGAGATTTCCAGTCGGAGCAGGGTTTACAGTTCTATGCACACTCAAAGGTCAAGGATACTACAGCACGAGATAAAGTAGCTGAAAACCTGATTCCGTTTGATTATTCTATTTACAGCTATTATAACTATTCTGGATATAATGCGTTATCAACATGTTCATGAAAATCTTGTCTCTCAAATGCGATGGAGATTATTTCCTCTTCTGATGATCAATGAACTACTCTGGAGTCAACCCAGAGACGCTACTGGTAGTATAGGATATGGATCAGGATGGCATGAGGTAATTATTGACAAGACACCTGTTTCTAATGAAAGATCTCGTTATTATACTTCTGAGAGAGTAGGACGAGATATAAATAAATTCTTTTTATTACAAAAAGAAAAACCAATCTCTCTCAGGAACCTTATGCCTCATATGCCAAGATCACGCTGTCTGAGAGATCAGAGGGAAAGAGTGGGGGCTTATGTCTATGAGCTTTCTGATACTCTGCATGAAAACCTTTACTATGAGGGATTTCGTCTCTCTCTTGGACCAAATGAGGAAAAGAGTCAGACTTCCCTACTTCTTATACCCTCTATGGTATCGACAAGGACAATACCGCTAACAAGCTATGAACCTCATCTACCAAAGAGCAACGAATCTCTATCTCAGATGCAGATAGAAAGTACAAAAGTCTGAAAGTAGTTTTTGATCAGCCTGTCTTGATGGATGGGGCAAATCTCTCTTTTGAGATCAAGACTTACTTGACCAAGGAAGCAGGGGTAAAAGATGCTTTAATGGACAGATAGCAGGGTACAGTTTTTGAGACTACTGCTACAGCCAAGACTAATGCAAATACCAATAATAATGAAACAGTGGTCTCAACTAGTAATAGATGTGAGTATGAATATAGTAGTAGCTACAATCCAAATTATTGTTATTCTATAAATAGTTCTTCTATTAGAAGAAAAATCTCCAGTGATTCCTTACAAAGAAGTTGCTCTCGAATCAAAGGATCGTCTCAGTGGATCTGAGAAAATAAACTCTTAGGATCAGCACAAAAGGAAATTACTATAGAGTATCGCAGCAGAGGGAGACCAGATAGCACTTGATGATTTTAAAGCTCCTCAGGCATATTTGATTTCATTGCTCCCAGCAGGAATAGAATATGTGCCAGGATCTATCAAAGATGACGCTGACAAGTCCCTTCCAGAGCCACGTATTATTCCAAATTTTTAAGTCCTCAGGAAAGACACTATTAAAGTTCCCACTTGATACTTTTGACCAATGAATCTTGGAAAAAAATATAATCTTAAAAACCTTAAGTTCAAAAATCTTTGTTTCTAATAATACCACAGAAGGAACCAATGAAATTGAAAATTATCTGCATTGGAATAATGAATCAGATGTTGGTATAGATTATAGTCGTATAGATTGGAAAGATGAATATGATTTTGACAATGATGGTAATACCGAAGAAAAAATGATTCGTCTTGGAAAGCATTCTTTTTGTCTATGTCGCACCAAAGGAGCTTGTCTTGAGTAATAAAGTATCTGATGCTGGGTTGTAGCTTTTTAGTAAGGAAGGATATCTAGACAGAGAAGGAGATAATTACTACAAACTTGAACTTAATAATAAATCTTTTGATCCTGTTAATAATATCCAGATTCTTAGTGTACTCAGCAGATATTGGGGATCTTACAATTACTGAGGATCGTCATGGAAATTATAATCCAAGAAATTCGGAATATAGAATGGGTCTTCTCAAAGCACTTGAAGATGTTCCTGAAAATCAGGATCTCCTAAATGATTGGGATATTTATTATTCAACAGATGCACAAGGAAAGACAACGGCTGAAACCTTAGCAAAGTCTTTTTGTTCGCAAAGATCAGATTTCTGACTTTTCAAAAGTAAGAATGATCAAAAATAGTACAAAAACCTGATGCAAAAACTTGGTAGTTCTCAGACTGCTAATTTCTATGTGCCGACTTATCTTCAAAACCGATAATCCAGATAAGTTACTTAAAGCAAGAATTTCTTCAGCTGTTTGAGAAATAATTCGCCATTTTTCAGAAGCTAATCAGGCAGGAGTATATCTTGTTAATGAATATCGTATTGATGGAAAGGTTTTCTCAGATAAAGATCAAGATGGTGCATTTTGCTGGGAGGAAGGACTCAGAGATTATGTCGTAAAGCTCTGGCATGAAAATGGTCAACCGGTTATTGACTCAGCAGGAAAGGCACTTGAAACAACAACAGATGCTCTTGGAAACTTCTTCTTTAGAATTTATAAGAGAGGAACTTATTATCTTACGACTACTAAGAGATCTCAAAATGATGAAGCAACACAAATTTATGCTCAAATGGAGTTCGTCAACCTGGGTTGATGGAAATGACGCATTTACAGATCCAAATGATGAAAACGTATTACGCTCAAGAAGTTTACTGTAAATCCCTATCTTGTTAGTAATGTACTTAATGTCTTTTGAGAAACCAAGTAGTATGGTTGCGACTCGTAATTTTGGACTCAGACTTAAAAATGGTCGTATTTTGATTACTTTTGACAGATAAAAATAATCCGAATACTCCACTGTCAGGTGCTCATTTCCAAATTACATCAGAAGATGGAAATACCTATGAGCTTTGAAACTAATATTGATGGACAAACATTGTCAACAGATCTAAAATTTGGGAAATATAAGATTAAACAGCTTTCGACCTCTCCTGATTATTCTTTTCAGCAGATAAAAGAGTATGAAGTAGTTCTAGATAAGGGGTGTCAGAATTACCTCTTACTAATGAAAATGGTTATGTGACTGTTACACTCAAATCAGAAGAATATCCAGAAGTATTGCTTTCAGGGGCAGAATTTACTTTGACGACGCCAGATGGTAGATCTTTTTGACTTCACTACTGATGAGAATGGTCAATTCTCTACCAAGAAATTGCCTTTAGGGAGAATATACTTTGACTCAGAGGTCTACAATAGTTCTTATAATCCTCGACAGATCCACAGACAATTATTATTGATCAATATCATAAAGAGATTACTCTTACCAATAAAATCAAAAGATCGACATTGACACTTGAGTTGACAGATGCAGCAGACAATACCCTCAAATTAAGTAAAGGAAAGTATGAACTCAGAAATGCAAAAAGATGAGCTAGTAACTACACTTACTACAGATAAGGATGGTGCAGCTAAGTTTGATGAGCTTCCTTATGGAACTTACACACTTAAGCAAATCGAAGCACCACAGTATTATCATATTTCTACTGAACCAGTTTCAGTAGTTGTTGATACAAATGCTGTGCATAAGGATCTCACTAATGTTCGTAAGTCAGGAACTATTACCTTGACACTTCATGATGCTAAAGATCCTAAAAAAACTTCTCCAAGGATGAGAATATACCCTCATTGATCCAAAGGGAAAAGAGATTAAAACCTGACTTAAAACTGATGAAAAGGTCAGATTTCAGTTTCTAATTTGCCTTATGGAGATTATACTCTTGTGCAGACTGAGGCACCAGCTCGCTATAGGTTAGATGCATCAAAGATTAAGGCAGGGTCTTTATGTAGATCAAAAAGATATTAAACATACCAATAGACCTAGGCCTGATGATGAACCGAAAGTTCAACCAAAGCCTGAACCTCAAAAGCCTGAGATTGTTCCTGAACCAACTCCAGAACCAAAGCCTGACGTTCCTGTAGTTCCAGCTCCAATTCAACCTGTTGCACCAGATCCTAGTGTCTATGAGAGGTACTCACAGAGGTTGTTCAGCCAATACAGCAGAGTTCAGATGTACATCCTCAGACAAATTCAGCTGACACATTAATCAAAACTTATGTTAGAGATTGCCAAAAACCTGAGCTCTCGATGAATCACAACTTCATACAAAGGTAGGTGTTGCCTCAGTAAAAGGAAGAAAGACTGTGGAAACTTCACTTCCAGATGCTAAGACTTTCCGTCTTGCAGGTAGTAAAAATACAGATCTTGCTTACTGGTTGTCTGTATTGTCAGCTTCTGAGAGAAAGGCAGATCAATACATCGTTCTTCCTACGCAAGGTCTAGTGATGCCAGTGAATACAGTATCTTCAGGATCAAAAGCCTACAATAACTTTGTAAATGGTAGAAATGAGGATTTTCTTTCTTATTTGCATAATGGTGCTGTTCAGCTCCGGCAACTTCAAAAAGGATCATATGGAGAGTTGGGAAATAAGGTAATTGCTGGACATTCATCTTATCGAAAGTCTTCAAATGCTAAATACAAGACTCATTTCAAAAAGATTATCGGAATGGAATCTGAGTGAGCAAGTATGGATATATAAGAAAGATGCTTCTGGTAAGTATGTGAGATATGTGTATAGAGTAAATGCAAGTTATAATACTTCAGCTACAGATATTTCAGTTCTTCATCCAACTGCTACAGATCAACTTACTTTTGATGACATGTACGCCTATTGGATGAGTTGCAGTAGACGAATGGTAAAAAGCAACGTTTATCGGTCACTAAAAATAAATATAAATAACTTTTAAAAAATAAAAAAAGGCTGAATAAGGACATTGTTCAGTCTTTTTCTTAAAAACCTTGTCCCTCTTAAAACAATAGGTAAAAAGCTTTATAAAAAAATTTTCTCACAAAAACTTGCAATTTTATAGGAAATAGATAATATGATTCTCGCAACCAAGAAAGAAAAATAAAGATTTGGTTGTAGAAGATGAGATCCTTAACAATAGCATAATATATTACACTATTTCTTAGTAGATAAATCTATTTAAAAGCAATAAACGGATGCCTTGGGTAAAAAGAGGAAGAAGGACGTAGCTGGCTGCGAAAAAGTCTTGATGAGATGCCAACGATCGCTTGGAGTCAAGAATTTCCGAATGGGGCAACCTATTCTCTATAAGAGAATACAAAGTTGACAATACTTGAGTGAGTGAAATATCTCAGTAACCAAAGGAAAAGAAATCGTAATGAGATTCCCTTAGTAGTGACGAGCGAACAGGGAAGAGCCCAAACTCTATTAGTGTAAGCTTCTAGGCGTTGCTAATAAGAGGGTTGAAGGACTATTTGTGAAGAGCTAGAAATCTTCGAATGGAGAGATGTTATATTAGGAGAAGTGCTTGGATGGCACACCATAGGAGGTTAAAGTCCCGTATCTGAAAAAATATGACACCACATTAAATAGCACCTGAGTAATGTCGAACACGAGAAATTGGCATGAATCTGCCCAGACCACTGGGTAAGGCTAAATACTTTTTACACCGATAGTGCAGAGTACCGTGAGGGAACGGTGAAAAGAACCCCAGGAAGGGAGTGAAATAGAACCTGAAATTTATTGCTTACAATTGAGTGGGAGCCTTTGAGCGACTCACGTACCTATTGACGAATGGGTCAGGAGTTATTGGTAGTAGCAAGGTTAAGCCAGTTATAGGCGGAGCCGAAGGGAAACCGAGTCTGAATAGGGCGCTTTAGTTATTATTAATAGACCCGAAGCGGTATGAGCTAGACATGGGCAGGTTGAAGGCATAGGAAACTATGCTGGAGGACCGAACGGGTTGGTGCTGCAAAACCTTCCGATGACCTGTGTTTAGGAGTGAAAAAGCTCATCGAATACCGTGATAGCTGGTTCTCTCCGAAATGCATTTAGGTGCAGCCTGTATTTCAAGATCTTGAAGAGGTAGAGCTCTGGAAAGGCTAGGGGAGTCGAGAGACATTACCAAACCTTACTAAACTTCGAATGCTTCAAGGAATATTGCAGAGTGGGACTACGGGAGCAAGTTTCGTAGTCAAAAGGATAACAGTCCAGACTTCTGATTAAGGTCCCTAAAAGTAATGCTAAGTGGAAAAAGAGGTGTCTTTGCTTATACATCCAGGAGGTTTGCCTAGAAGCAGCAATCCTTTAAAGAAAGCGTAATAGCTCACTGGACTAGCGAAGATGCGGCTGAAGATGTAACGGGGCTAAGCATTATACCGAAATCGAAGACCAGTGTAGAGATACACTGTGTGGTAGGAGAGTGTTCTTACAGGATGAAGCTACACTGTGAGGTGTGGTCGACTAGTAAGAAGTAAAAATGCTGACATGAGTAACGCTTATTGATGAAAATTCAATATATCGAAACCCCTAAGGATTCCTACGCAACGTTCATCGTCGTAGGGGTTAGTCGGGACTCAAGGACATCCTGAAGAGGATGGTCGATGGATAACTGGTTAATATTCCAGTACTTATTTATAGAGTGATGGGGTGACGCATCGAGATTTGTAAGAGCTTATTAAGGATTTAAGTCGAAAGAGTGAGGTTTTTATGACGTTAGTCGTAAAGGTAGTTGCAGGAAAAATCCACAACTATTGATACTGAGCTTGATCAGGGATTTAACTCCTCGGAGTTAGAAATTCTTATCGTTTTTGGTGCCGAGAAAAACCTCTAAACTTAATCTATAGATAACCCGTACCCAGATCAGACACTTGTGGGGTGGTAGAGAATACTAAGATAATCGAGATAACTAATGGGTAAGGAACTTGGCAAATTAGCGGACGTACTTTCGAAATAAGTCCTGTCTCCAGTGATGGAGATCGCAGCGAAAGAGATGGGGGGAACTGTTTATCAAAAACACAGCTCGCTGCTAACTCGTAAGAGGATGTATAGCGGTGATGCCTGTCCAATGCCAGAATGTTATGCTCTCTTGTGCAAGCTCGAGGGTTAAGCACTGCTGAATGACGGCCGTAACTATGACGGTCCTAAGGTAGCGAAATTCCTTGTCAGGTAAGTTCTGACGCGCATGAATGGCATAATCATCCCCATGCTGTCTTACCCTTAGACTCGGTGAAATTACATTCCCGGTAAAAATGCCGGGTAGTCACAGTTAGACGGAAAGACCCTGTGAAGCTTTACTGTAGATTGATATTGGACTGTAGCATGTTTTTGCTCAGTATAGGTGGGAGGGCTTTGATGTTTCGACTTCGGTTGGAGGCGAGCCAAAAGTGAGATACCACCCAAAATATGTAGCAGTTCTAATCCCTGTGTTGGGAGACAGTTTCAGTTGGACAGTTTACCTGGGGCGGGTGCCTCCTAAAAAGTAGCGGAGGCGTGCAAAGGTTTGCTTACTACGGATGGAAACCGTGGTGAATGTGTATTCGCATAAGCAAGCTTGACTGTGAGACTGACAGGTCGAACAGATACGAAAAGTAGGCGAAAGTGATCCGGATCTTCCGAGTGGAAGGGGATCCGCTCAACGGATAAAAGTTACTCCGGGGATAACAGGCTAATGGAATCTAAGCGTTCATAGCGACGATTCCGTTTGGCACCTCGATGTCGACTCGTCGCATCCTGGGGCTGTAGAAGGTCCCAAGGGTTGGGTTGTTCACCCATTAAAAGCGGGACGCGAGTTGGGTTCAGAACGTCGTGAGACAGTTCGGTCCCTATCTACTGTGACCGTAGGATATTTGAGAGATGCTGACCCTAGTACGAGAGGACCGGGTTGGACGAGCCTCTGATAGTACCAGTTGTTCCACCAGGAGCACGGCTGGATAGTTAAGCTCGGAAAAGGTAACCGCTGAAAAGCATCTATGGGAAACTTGTCTCAAGATTAGATATCCTCTTCTATATGAAGGTAAGACCTCTGGTAGACTACCAGTTTGATAGGGCATTAAGTGTAAGTCCTGATGAGGGATTGAGCTGAGATGTACTAATTGGTCGAGCGGGTTTATCGTTTTTCTAAGAAATAGGTAATATATTATGGTATTGTAAGGATTGAAAAAGTAAGAAATCTGTTGAAATTCGATAGGAAATCAATAGATTTTCGACTTGATAATTCATTTCTAATAACGGTGGTACTGATGCGGTATGTGGAAACACCTGTTCCCATTCCGAATACAGAAGTTAAAGCGTATATCGGTCGATGATACTGGTTCTATCAGGGGCTGGGAAAGTAGGTTAGTGCTACCATTAATAGAGATGGAAATCTCTATGGAGAAAGTGATCATTAATAGTACTAAAAGAGATAAAGTGGGAAACTTTTTGAAGAGTTTGACCCTGGCTCAGGATGAACGCTAGCGAAATGCCTAACACATGCAAGTCGAACGGACCTTGCCTATGCTTGCACACAAAGTAAGGTTAGTGGCAAACGAGCGAGTAACGCGTGCTTAACCTGCCCTCGAAGATGGGAATAACTACAGAGATGTAGCTAATTCCCAATATGCTCACGATAGTGAGAATTCCGATGTGAGGAAAGATTTATCGCTTCGAGGGGTGCGTCCTATCAGGTAGTTGGTAAGGTAATGGCTACCAAGCCTCATGACAGGTAACCGGTCTGAGATGATGTCCGGTCGCGATGGGACTGAGATACGGCCCATACTCCTACGGAGGCAGCAGTGGGGAATCTTGCACAATGGACGAAAGTCTGATGCAGCAATTTCGCGTGAAGGATGAAGCATTACGGTGTAAACTTCTTTTTGGAGGAAGACGAAATGACGGTACTTCAAGAATAAGAGACGGCTAACTACGTGCCAGCAGCCGCGGTAATGACATGAGGTCTCAAGCGTTATCCGGATTTACTGGGCGTAAAGTGTCCGTAGTCTGAATTGTAAGTCTGTTTCAAATCCTACGACTCAATCGTAGAAAGGGAGTGGATACTGCAATTCTAGAAGTATCTAGGGTTAGTGGAATTTCCGGTGGAGCGCTGAAATGCGTTGATATCGGAAGGAACGCCGAAAGCGAAAGCAGCTAACTATAGAATACTTGACGATGAGGGACGACAGTTTGAGGAGCAAACAGGATTAGATACCCTGGTAGTCCAAACCGTAAATTATGCTTGCTAGATGTTTTTATCAGTTTACTGGTAGGAGTGTCGTAATCTAACGAGTTAAGCAAGCCGCCTGGGTAGTATATTCGCAAGAATGAAACTCAAAGGGATAGGCGGGGGAACACACAAGCAGTGGATTATCTAGATTAATTGGATAATAAGCCAAGAATCTTACCCTAGGATTGACATGTATTGTGTCTCAGGTAAAGCCTGATATCCGTAGCAATACGGAGCTTTACACAGGTGGTGCATGGTCGTCGTCAGCTCGTGCCGCAAGGTGTCTAGTTAAGTCTGGAAACGAGCGCAACCCTCGTGTTTAGTTAGTATGTCTAAACAGACTGCTCGGGTAACCGAGGAGGAAGGAGAGGATGACGTCAGATCCTCATGCCCCTTACACCTAGGGCCTCATAGATAATACAATGGGTAGGTACAGCGAAGCGATACCGCGAGGTGGAGCAAATCTTTAAAACTGCCCTTAGTTCGGATTGTACTCTGGAACTCGAGTACATGAAGTTGGAATTGCTAGTAATGGCAGATCAGCCATGCTGCCGTGAATACGTCCCTCGTTCCTTGCACTCCGCCTCGTCAAACCATGGGAGCTGAGGGCTCTTTGAAGACTCATTATATAGGGTTAAGGAGGGAATCAGTGACTGGGGTTAAGTCGTAACAAGGCATCCCTACCGGAAGGTGGGGATGAGACCACCATTCTAAAAACATTCAAAAATTATACACTTTGTTCACTACTTTATCTCTTTTCAGTACTATTGAATTCAATTAAGAATCTGACATAAAAGTCAGATGTTTTTCGTAATAAGATTATATAGCTGAAAGTGGTGTTTTTGATCTTTCCGCATCTCTGATCTTATAAAATAAGCGAATTTCTTTGGAGCTTTAGTGGTGTTGCTAATAATTTGAAATTTAAATTGTTGATTTTTGTTATCTCAGGAAATAATACAGAATAGTATAAGCTTAGATAGTAGTAGATAGTCATTTTTGTAATTATAATTTCTTGAGGGTGTGCTATAAAGTATATTAAAAATAAAAATCTGAATTTTAGAGATTTATCGAACTTAAAAATCAGATTTCTTTTTATTTTTAATATTGCTATATACTGTAAAAGCACTCTATATAATAGGAGGAAAAATAAAAAGAAAAAGTCAGATTTTTGTCACAGATGTTTCGTAGACAAGATTGCAAGGGATGTAGTGTTTGTAGTTTTGGTATACATACTTGTGGTAGACTTCTCGTCAAGAGTAATTGGCAATATTCTGTCAAATTCTCAAAAAGACTTGAATTTGCTATGTATTTTACTAAACTACTTACTAAGTTGTCTATGTGGAGACATAGAAACGAATACTGGTACGATGATATAATCTACTAACTCTATTACTCAAAATGATCAACTTTATTTGTGTTGTTTGAATTATTGAACATAGTAGACATTATGTTATCTAGTACTACATTCATGGATGTTTGTCATCCAAAAACCTTTTATCTTTATTTATACACACAGAATGAACGTTAAAAAAATGTTCGCAGCTTCAACTGGAGTGTTGATGCTTGCTACTCTCGTTACGCCTGCTGTAAATGGTGCAGCTAACTCACGGGACAGAACTTACTGGTGCATATGAATATGCTTTCTCAAAAGGAATCACTACAATGACTTCTATTGACAATGCTAATATGTACGGTAGAATCACTAGAGGTCAATTGGCTAAAATGATCTCTAACTGGGCTGAAAAAGAGCTTGGAACTAAAGTAGACGCTACTAAAGTTTGCTCTTTCACAGACACTAATACAGCTGAAGGAGACTTGGCTGCTTACCTTACTAAATCTTGCCAGATGGGATTGATGGGTCAAGGAATTGACGCTTTCAGACCAAATGCTAAGGTAACTAGAGGTAATTTGGTACAACTCTTTCTAGAGCTTTGTGGGGAAATAAGTACGATGGAGTCTACTCCATTCTACGCAAATCATCTTCAAGCTTTGAAAGATGCTGGAATCATGACAAAGATCGAAAATCCATCTCAATTGGAAATTAGAGGATATGTTATGTTGATGCTTCAGAGATCATCTGCAGAATCACTTATCAATAAGGTAGTTAATACTGGTACTAATAATACTGGTGCTAACGGTGTTGTTAAGTCTGGTGATTTGAAGATTTCTGCTACTGCTGCTACAAACAGAAGACTTGTTGATGGAGACTGTTAATGATCTTGATACTATCAAATTTGAAGCAAGCGAAAATATCACTCTTGATAGAATCGTTCTTGAAAGATTTGGTTACTCTAACGCTGATGCAATTTCTGGTGTTTGGCTTGAAAATGCAGAAGGACAAAGAGTTACTAATGATAGAAGTGTAAACTCTAAGGATGAAGTTGTTTTGTCTTTCAATAGAGATTACAGAACTTTCGGAAAAACTGCTGATTTGACTCTCGTAGTTCAGGTTGCTAATGGATCTGCTAATAAGACTATTGGATTCAAGGTTAAGTCTGTAGAATCTTCTGCTAAAAATCTTGATATTTTCATCTTATACTCCATTCACTTATGATGTAGTTAAATACGATGGAACAAAAAGTTGCTGTAACATTGAAGGGATCTGATAGAAAATACAATTATGCTGAAGGTAAAATGTATGAAGTAGCTAGACTTCAAGTAAAAGCCTGCTACATCTAATATTGATGTACATGGATTTACTTTTGCAAAATACTGGAACTTTGGATCTTCCTAGATATCTAGACAAGGTTGAAGTATTGGCAGATGGAAAGGCTGTTTCTAATTTGAAGTTCTCTACTAATAGAGATGATCAGTTGGTTGTTTCTTTTTGATGCTCTTTCTGCAGAAAGAGGAAAGAATATTAACTTTGTAGTAAATGCTTCTTTGAAGAATTTCGATAAATTCGGAAATAATGTTAATCTTATTCCTGTAGATGCTTCATCTATCAATGCTGTTGAAGCAAAGACAAGATCTAGAGTTACTACTACTGAAAATACATTTGCTGGAAAAGGAAAAGACTTATACATTCCAAGGATCTGAAGTAAGATTGACAAATACAAGATTGACATCTACAGTAGATGCTGCTGCTGGATCAAATGATGTAGTTGTTGCATCAGGTAGAGTTGAATTATCAGCTCCTATCGTATTGAAATCTTTTGAGGTTAAAGTAGATGGAACAGGACTTGATACATTGTCAATTAAAGTTGATGGTAGATCAATTGAAGGAAAAAGAAATAATGCACATACAGGTTTCTCTTTTCTCAAATATTGATATTGAAAAGTCTGGAACTATCCAATTCGTAGCATCTCTTGATACAAATGCTACTTACAATAGAACACTTACCTTTACTCCAGCATCTTTCGATAAGACTATGTTTGGAGATGCTAAATATGATGATAGCAGAAATGATGTTAAGGATAATGTAGTTGGATCTATTTCTTTCTCTAAGATTAAGGTTCAACCAGCTAAGGGATCTCTTTCAAAGTCTATTTCTAAGGATGTAGAATTTGTTACTGGAGAAACTGCTACTAAAAACAGTATTTGAAGGAACTTATACTGCTCAAAAAACAAGATGTAATCCTTAAGTCTTTTGCTTTGACAGGAAAAAATACTACTTTGATTGATAATGAAAAATCTTACTTTCAGAGTATTGATCGACGGAAAAAGAAGTTGGATCTGCTGATTTTGTAAAAGATACTAATTCTAAAGACGGCTTCTTTGCTTCTGATGTTGTTGTAGAAAAAGGAAAAATCTGTTTCTGTTAAGGTTACTGCTGAAGGATACCTTTGTAAAAGCTGCAACTAACAATACTTATAATTATGACTTCGGTCTTTACGGAGAAGATAGAGATGGTAATGTTGCAGGAAATGCTACATCTACTTTGGTAGCTATCAAGAAAAGTTGATTCTGCATCTGTAACTGTTTCTGATGCTGATAGAGCAAATAGAAGTAATGTTGTATTGAGAGGATCAAATATTACTCTTGGTAAATTCGTTGTAAAATCTTCTAATTAGCAATACGTAACTA
>BNJS01001369.1_pt1 | contig 96143 bp, 100 predicted proteins | sample 8540461 | NCBI WGS metagenome assembly BNJS01 (sample SAMD00202454, study PRJDB9452) | human saliva metagenome | isolation source: human saliva | place: Japan | reverse complement strand
TTCTCATTTCGCAGTGCTACAATATGGGTACTTAAAGGCAGACGGAAGATGCTGTTGTAGCTCCCTTTCTCATTTCGCAGTGCTACAATTCAGATATGAAACACAGTCAGCCGTGGCCGGTTGTAGCTCCCTTTCTCATTTCGCAGTGCTACAATACCGCGTAGGTTGGAAGGCCGGCTGGATAAGTTGTAGCTCCCTTTCTCATTTCGCAGTGCTACAATTTTTGCGGTTTTGCAGGCTGTGCAACAGGTGTTGTAGCTCCCTTTCTCATTTCGCAGTGCTACAATAATCTATCTTTAACTTACGAAGGTGAATTCGTTGTAGCTCCCTTTCTCATTTCGCAGTGCTACAATCGTGTGAGCGGTCGAAACCTTTTGGCTGCTGTTGTAGCTCCCTTTCTCATTTCGCAGTGCTACAATAGCCTGAACAAGTTCATACATTTCGGGGGAGTTGTAGCTCCCTTTCTCATTTCGCAGTGCTACAATTTAAAACGTTCAAAGGGTGTCATGAATGATGTTGTAGCTCCCTTTCTCATTTCGCAGTGCTACAATGAAGTTTGCACGCCACCGCTTGCTGAATTGGTTGTAGCTCCCTTTCTCATTTCGCAGTGCTACAATGGGTACTCCTACCGAATGGATGTTGGCTGAGTTGTAGCTCCCTTTCTCATTTCGCAGTGCTACAATTCCCATTTTCGCTTTAAGCAATTCCCAGCCGTTGTAGCTCCCTTTCTCATTTCGCAGTGCTACAATTCATGTATGCAATTTTGGCATTGTATTCATGTTGTAGCTCCCTTTCTCATTTCGCAGTGCTACAATTACAGGGAGTTTTAAATGGCGGCATATAGCGTTGTAGCTCCCTTTCTCATTTCGCAGTGCTACAATTGCCATGCCTTCCACTTGCTCGCCGAGTTTGTTGTAGCTCCCTTTCTCATTTCGCAGTGCTACAATAATTATTGTGTCAATCCAAGAACCTGAATGGTTGTAGCTCCCTTTCTCATTTCGCAGTGCTACAATAGCAAATAAAGCGGTTATAATGACCCCAGTTGTAGCTCCCTTTCTCATTTCGCAGTGCTACAATACAAAGAGCGCACATTGGGCGGCTTGCCGGGTTGTAGCTCCCTTTCTCATTTCGCAGTGCTACAATAGCTCAAAGACATCATCGCCATCGTCCCATGTTGTAGCTCCCTTTCTCATTTCGCAGTGCTACAATTTCTATTTTGTTTTATTAATTTCAGCGGAAGTTGTAGCTCCCTTTCTCATTTCGCAGTGCTACAATTAGCAACTTTGTCTTTGATTTTTTTGTTTAGTTGTAGCTCCCTTTCTCATTTCGCAGTGCTACAATACAACCACCATAACTAATATCGATAGAAACGTTGTAGCTCCCTTTCTCATTTCGCAGTGCTACAATAGAGGCTAAGCTGCAAAAGCAAGCCGAACGGTTGTAGCTCCCTTTCTCATTTCGCAGTGCTACAATTCGTGTTTTGGCTATGTCCACTACTTGCGCGTTGTAGCTCCCTTTCTCATTTCGCAGTGCTACAATACCAATATCGAAGCCCACGAGCTCATCACGGTTGTAGCTCCCTTTCTCATTTCGCAGTGCTACAATAGAATGGGAAATATTCATTAGGTTTTATCGGTTGTAGCTCCCTTTCTCATTTCGCAGTGCTACAATAGATATTTGGAAGAAGATTACTGGTTTAGAGTTGTAGCTCCCTTTCTCATTTCGCAGTGCTACAATTCTCCCCCCCGCACGCGTATATAGTTGAAAAGTTGTAGCTCCCTTTCTCATTTCGCAGTGCTACAATCTGCTCCCCTGCCGCGTGGCGAACGTCGCCGTTGTAGCTCCCTTTCTCATTTCGCAGTGCTACAATAAATCAGTAATAGGAGAGGTCAACCCCATCGTTGTAGCTCCCTTTCTCATTTCGCAGTGCTACAATTGTTTTCGAGGGGCTATCAAATAGCCCTCCGTTGTAGCTCCCTTTCTCATTTCGCAGTGCTACAATGAATGCCGATGCGGTTGTTATTGATACAGAGTTGTAGCTCCCTTTCTCATTTCGCAGTGCTACAATACCTCAACGGGAAACCCTTATTCTATAAGGGTTTTCCATTTTATTTGGTCTGAAAAATAGGACTTAAAATAATAATAGTTGGTCTGAATTTACTCTTTTTTCTTGGGTTTTTAGCTCTCCCAACAGTAGCTTCATGGTGGCATATTGCTTTTCTGTTACTTCCAAACAGCGAATTGACCCTTCTTGCGGTAGGTTTGCACATAGCCTATTGTGGTGTTTTTGCAACGAATCGCGGCCTTTGACAATACGACTGTATACGGAAAGCTGGAGCATTTGGTATCCATCTTTTAATAGAAACTGGCGGAATTGATTAGCGGCTTTGCGTTTTGCTGCAGTGGTAACCGGTAGGTCGAAGAAGACAATAATCCTCATAAATTTGGCCTCACTCATATTGGTATTCTTTCAATGGCAAGATTTCAGGCAGTTTCAGCTGTTTGGCGTTTTTATTGGTTACGCTGGCTTGAAATGAGGAAATCATTGGTCTATGGCAGCCAAGGTGCTGAAATGTTGCTGTTCGATGCAGATTTGACAGTGAAGGGTCTTGATAAGGTTTTGTTTTATATTGGGTGTCAGATCAGTTTTCAGACGGCCTTGTTCATACAAATGTATAACGACCAGGTCAGCCAATGGGCGTAAGGGTTCGATAAAGTCATCGGCGAGGTTGAATGGATTTAGTTCGCTTCTATGAAACAAGCCTAATGCAGGCAACCAGCCATATAAGGTCAGGGTGCGTGCAACTGCTGCACGGAGTACGGCGTAGGTGTAGTTCAATGCGGCATTGACGGCATTGTTGTCACTGCGAGTAAACTTTTCTCCAAAGAGGGCTTGGAAGTAGAGGGCGGCAGCTTGGGCTTCACGGTTTCCTGTATCGCCTGAACGGACTTCAGATGACAAAGTGCGCAGCCGTTTGGCTGCAAGATCATTGCCTGTTTCGTCTGCGACAAATGCTTGATTCAGGATTTTTTGGCGGACGATATGTTGCCAGATTTGCTTTTTTAAGGGTTCGCTTATGTTCAGTTGCAGCTTGAGGATTTTAAGTTGGCGGTGATATTGGGCATAAGGCAGCCATTGTCCGCAGGGGAGGAACTGCTCGTCGCAGGTCAGCAGGGTTGTGCCATATTCGGCTAAGGCTGATAAGAGCGGGGCGGTAATCAGGGTTTTGCAGTTTTCAATGATGATAACGGCGATGTCCTCTAATGGTACGGTGTGGGACTCGCCGTTTTGTTGAATCAGTAGTTGCCGGCGTTGCAAGGATAGTTTGCCGCCATTTTGAATAAGCAGGCTGCGCCAAGTCATGTTTTTCCCCTTATTTTGATATAAAAAATCCCTGCTTCAGGCCGTCTGAAACAGGGATAGATTAATTTATCGGACAGGTGGGCGTTTTTTCAGACGGCATGGTCTGATTTCTTTGCCGAGTTCGTCGATTTGGTATTTTTGGAATGAAAGGGCGGTTTTGACACCAACACTTTGGAAAATGCCGTTTTTCCCTTTGGTGCTATCTGTGTCATGTACACGGATATCAATCGCTCCTGTGGCTCTATTTAGACTAACAAAGTAACCAAAGAATACGTTTTTCTTGGCAGTTACTTTTATTAAATCATTCGAATAAAGTACAAATTTAAATCTGAAGCTTTCATCTATTACAGTCCAGTCCTCTTCATCTGCATAAGCAACAACAGCCCTATCCGGCAAAATCCCTTTCGCTACCTGCCAACTGTAAATCGGGACCAGATAATACTTGCCGCCTTTCTCAAACACATCTACGCGTACCATGGTTGCGTTGTCGGCAATACCGTTATGGTTGCGCACCCATACGCCGGTTTTCTGTACTTGCTCTACGCGTACGGCTTTTACCTGTTGGGTACGGTTGCCTGCTTTATCGTATTTGTAAAACGGCTCGGCAAAGGCTTTGGCCGGGTCGTCTTTATGTGCTTCCAAACGTGCTTTCAGTCCTTCGTATAGCTTAGGTTCGCGCTCCCGATTGACCATTTTTTCCAAGTCTTTCAGTTTTAACTGTGTCAGCGGTACGCGCAACACGCTGATGCCTTCGTCCAGGCGTTTGGCGGATTTGACAGTCTCCATATGGCCTTGCCCGCTCATCTTCCGAGTGGGCGCGCGCGAAACAAACAGCGGGGAGACGTATTCGTGTACGGCTTCGGGGCGAGATGATAATTTTTCGGCAAGCAGCGCACGCAGTTTTTCGGGGGTATCCGCTTCTTCAAATTCGGGTTTGCCGTCCGGTTTGCCGAAGATGCGAAGCATGACTTCTTGTGCGAAAAATTCCCAAGGTTGCGGGAAGTGTGTTTTTTGATGCAGCACTTCTCCTGTTTCTTTATCTATGGTTTTGCCGTCAAACGCGTTCATCTCTTTATAGCGTACAAAACGGGTAATTTTCTGCTGCATGGCAACGGTCGAGCAGGCAACGACGACTGCGTCCAAGGCGTGATGGCGGTCGTTTTCCGCACGCACTTTGCGCAATCCCCAAAAACCGCGCAACAGATTGGTAATTTGCCCGTTTGAGGCAAAGACACGTCTTTTCCCTTTACCTGTCAGCCGCATATGGTCGGCAACAAATTGACACAGGAAACGGTTGACGTAGCGCGTATCGTTCAGATTGCGTTCTTTAAAGCCATCTTCATCGAATTTTTGCAGCAGAATCCGTTGTTTTTTACTGCGTGGGAAACGGCTGGTTTCGACACGCGCTTTAAATTCCTGCCATTCGCGGCTGTTGTCTTTGCCGTTGAAATATTCGTAAGGGGTTTGGTTGCCTTTGTTTTGGTTTTCGCTGCCCAATACCAGCACTTTATTGTTGAAACTGTCGTCCCATGTGCGCGAGAACGGCAGGGCATGGTCGATTTCGACATAGCCTTTTTCGTTCAGACGGCCTAAGTTGATTTCTTTGCCCGAATACAGGCATTTGCCGTGTTGTTGCTCATACAGGCGCAGTTTCAGAATATCTTTGGATTTGGGTTCGCCGACAAAATTGGGGAAATACTCTCGGAATTTGGCGGCGGCTTTTTCACGGTCTTTACGGTTTTCTTCTTGGCGTTTTTCGATTTCTTTGCGGTCTTTAAACGATTTGCCTACTTCCCTTGCCGTTTCAATATGGATACGCGCAGGGGAGCCGTAACGGCGCACAACGGCGTTAATAACTTTCCGTGCTTGAGATAAGGCGCGTAAGACGACGGGGTTGCGGATTTCGTCGGCGGGAATCGGCGGCAGATAAATCTCTTCTTCCGTATTTTTCTTGCCGTAATGGTCTCCGTAGATTTCGGTGCAGGCTTCATCGTAACGTTTGCCTTGCTCCATTAGAGGCACAATTCGCCGCAACGCTTTCAAGGAAATTTGGACGAACTTATCGAAGTTGATGTGCTTTAACAGCGCTTCTAAGATTTCGGGCTGTACACGGTCTTTCAGACGGCCTGTAATGTCTTCATCGGTTTTGAACAGGGAGAATACCGTGCCGATTTCGTCTTGTAATTCGGGAGAAAGGTTTAATGGGGATTTTTTGTCTTTCAATCCTTCTTTTTCCAGTGCACGGCTGATGGCATGGTAGGCCTTCATTTCCATCAATGTTGAGGCTTCGGCATTGTCTTTACCATAGCGCAAGCCTTTGAAAAAGGCGGTATCGTCTAGATCCAAAAGCTTACGGGCTTGTGCGTAAGTCAGTTTCTTTTTATACGGCTGATTTATAAGTATGGCGCGTTCGATATCGGTCAATGGCCGCTCGCTGCCTTGCTCTAAAATACGCAGGTTGTTCAGCTTGGTCAGCCAGATGAAACGTTCGGCGGTATAGGTGTTTTTAGCGGCTTTCGGCTCTGTCGGCTCAAAGGTGCAATACCCCAACATTTTTTGAACAGCATCGCCAGACAGGGCAGGGCGTTGCGCCATCAGCAGGGTTTCAATACCTTCTTTAAGGCCGTCTGAAACATGCGGATTACCGAATTCTTTTTGTTTTTTAAACAGTAAATTCAGCTCTGCCTGCAAATCTTTGCGGCTGAACGTATGCGAATAATCGCCGCGCTGGTTGCGGATATGGCCGCTTTCTTTTTCAAATTTATTTAAAGCCAATTCGGCCGGTGTGCGGAAATTGCCTGTCTGTAAGGCATGGGCATTGTCGGCTACGCCTTTAAGCAAAGCGCCAAGCTCCTTATCGGCAGTTTCTCCCTCGTTTTTCCGTTGCGATAAATAGCCGCGATGTTTGATTAAATGCAACAAGACTGCCGACCATTCTAAAGGCGTCAGTTTTCGGTCTAATGCGGCGGCGCGAAGTTGCCATGGTGTATTCGGCAAGGATTTAATCAAGCCGTTTTCATCAAAATCGGCGGCTTGTAATACGCCTTCGCGTTTCAATAGGCGACGGGCCCGAAGCAGGCGATGGGCGCGACGGCGGGTCAGACGGCGAACACTGCGTGCCAAGCGTCTTGCCGCTGCGAGAGAGTCACCTGTTTTCGGTACTTCTGCACGCTCAAATACGCGCACGCCCAAATCAATCAGGCGGATGGGGTTTTCTTCTTCGTCAATTTCTACCATCGCCCAGCCGACGGATGCGATGCCGATATCGAGGCCGAGGATGTAGTTGATTGGATTGGGTTTGAATGCAGCCATCAGTTTCTCCGTAATGTGATGTTTGGTAAGTATAAATATATCCTAGGTAAGTATTTCCATGCAAATGAAATGCTTGACTGGGTGCCGATTTGGAATTAGAATCTGTCCATATTGTTGCACTGCGAAATGAGAAACGTTGCTACAATAAGGCCGTCTGAAAAGATGTGCCGCAACGCTCTGCCCCTTAAGGTTTCTGCTTTAAGGGGCATCGTTTTGTCTAAATGGCAGGGATTAAAAAGGCCGTCTGAAATTTCAGACGGCCTTTGGTTTTACCAGATATCGGATTTGATTTTGCGTTTCAAGCCCGGGTGTTCGGAGAGTTTGAACTCTGGGTCTTTGCCCATTTTCAGCTTGGCTGTGTAGTCTTTCAACAGCAGGAAGGCAAGTGGGGACAGGAGCAGGATGGCGACGAGGTTAATCCATGCCATGATGCCCATTGCCATGTCTGCCATATCCCATACCAAGGGTACGTTGGCAACTGCGCCGAAGTAGACCCATGCCAAAACCAGCATACGGAAAACGGCGGTAACCAGCCAATGGCTCTTGATGAATTGGACGTTGGACTCGGCATAGGCATAGTTGCCGATAACGGTTGAAAAGGCAAACATAAACAGGATGGCAGCAAGGAAGCCCGCGCCCCATTCGCCTACCTGGCTGACGATTGCCGCTTGGGTCAGCGCTGCACCGCTCAGGTCGCCGTAAGGCTGTTGATAGGTCAAGACGATAAAGGCGGTGCATGAGCAGACGATGATGGTATCGACGAAAACGCCCAGCATTTGAATCATGCCTTGGGAGACGGGGTGTTTCACTTCGGCTGCGGCTGCAGCGTTCGGCGCGGAACCCATACCCGCCTCATTGGAATACAGGCCGCGTTTGATACCCTGCATCATGGTAGTCGAAATCAGACCGCCGAGGAAACCGCCTGCAGCCGAATCGAAGTTGAACGCGTTGGAGAAAATCTGACCGAACACGTCAGGAATCAGGGAAATATTGGTAGCAATGATGAAGAGTGCTATGACGAGATATAAAACTGCCATCAGCGGAACGATGATTTCCGCGGCTTTGGATACGCGGCGGATACCGCCGAAGATAATCGGGGCAGTCAGAATGACCAGGGCGACGCCGACATAGTGTTGATCCCAGCCCCATGCCGCTTTGGTGGTATCGGCGATGGTATTGGTCTGTACGGCTTCAAATACAAAGCCGAAACAGAAAATCAGGCTCAGGGCGAACAAAACGCCCAGCCATTTTTGTCCCAGGCCTTGAGTGATGTAGTAGGCGGGGCCGCCGCGGAAGTGGTGGTTGTCGTAGTCCCGGACTTTAAAGAGTTGGGCCAGTGAAGATTCGACAAACGCCGAACTCATGCCGATTAAGGCGGTTACCCACATCCAGAACACCGCGCCCGGTCCGCCGAGTTTGATGGCAATCGCCACGCCGGCAATGTTGCCCACGCCTACGCGGCTGGCCAAGCCGGTAACGAATGCTTGGAACGGTGTGATTCCGTGCGGATCATCACCTTGTTTGCGGCCGCCCAACATTTCTTTGATACTGCGGCCGAAGAGGCGGAATTGTACAAAACCGGTGGTAACGGTGAAAAAGAGGCCTGCGCCTAAAAGCATATATACCAACCCCGACCACATTGGGTCGTTGATGGTGTTTACCCAGCCGTGAAGCTGTTCGAAAAATTGATCCATACAAACCTTTCAGAGTTTCTGCATTTTCAGACGGCCTGTGTGTGGAGGCTGTCTGTAACTGGATGTATTCTAGCAGACTGTCAACAAACTGAAAAACGTTTACATATTCTTTTTTATATTATCTTTTTGATTATCATGTGATTTTATTATTATGGTGTAAAGGATTTATCGATTTTAATTTTTCCGTTTTACATATTTGAACAAAAAGGCCGTCTGAAAACAGAGTCTTGTTTCAGACGGCCTTGATTTTATTTCAATGCGTTATTCGGGACGCATTTGTGGGAACAGAATCACGTCGCGGATGGTTTGCGAATCGGTCAGCAACATGACCAAGCGGTCGATACCGATGCCGCAGCCGCCAGTCGGCGGCAGGCCGAATTCCATGGCGCGGATGTAGTCGGCATCGTAATGCATGGCTTCGTCGTCGCCGGCATCTTTTTGTGCCACTTGCGCTTTGAAGCGTTCGGCTTGGTCTTCAGGGTCGTTCAACTCGGAATAGCCGTTTGCCAGTTCGCGACCGACAACGAACAATTCGAAACGTTCGGTCAGACCTTGTTTTGTATCCGAAGCGCGTGCCAACGGGGAAACTTCGACCGGGTAATCGACGATGAAAGTCGGATTCCACAGTTTGCTCTCGGCGCAACCTTCAAACAGGGCAAGTTGTAGGCTGCCGATGCCTGGAGACGGCGGCAGGCTTTCGCCGTGTTTGACGATTTCTTTTTTCAGCCACTCCGCATCGTTCAACTGCTCGTCGGTGTAGTGCGGATTGTATTTTTTGATGGCGTCAAGAATGGTCAGGCGCTCAAACGGGCTTTCCAAATCAACTTCTTTGCCGTTGTAGCTGATTTTCGCCGTGCCGTTTACCGTGCGCGATGCGTTGCGGATGATATCTTCCGCCATCTGCATCATGCGTTCGTAGTCGGAGAAGGCTTCGTAGAATTCAATCATGGTGAATTCGGGATTGTGGCGCACGGACATGCCTTCGTTGCGGAAGCTGCGGTTGATTTCAAACACGCGCTCCAAACCGCCGACCACCAAGCGTTTCAGATACAACTCAGGGGCGATGCGCAGGTAAAGCGGGATGTCCAAGGCATTGTGATGGGTAACGAAAGGCTTCGCCGTCGCGCCGCCGGGAATCGGGTGCATCATCGGGGTTTCGACTTCGAGATAATGCTCGTTCACCATGAAATTGCGCACGGATTGGATGATTTGGCTGCGTTTGATGAAGGTATTGCGCGATTCTTCGTTGGCAATCAAATCGACGTAGCGTTGACGGTATTTGGTTTCCTGATCGCTCAAACCTTTGTGTTTGTCCGGTAGAGGGCGCAGGGATTTGGATAGCAGGCGGATGTTGGACACGCGCACGGTCAATTCGCCGTGGTTGGTTTTGAACAAAGTACCTTCCGCGCCGACGATGTCGCCCAAGTCCCAGTGGTTGAAGTCGTCCAAAACTTCTTGGCTCACGCCTTTGTTGTTCAAATAAAGCTGGATTTGACCGGTAACGTCTTGAATGGTGGCGAAGCTGGCTTTGCCCATTTGACGTTTGAGCATCATGCGGCCGGCTACTTTGACGGGAATGCCTTGCGGGTCGAGTTCTTCTTTGCTGATTTCACCGTATTGGGTGTGCAGGTCGGCGGCAAAGCTGTCGCGTTTGAAATCGTTAGGGTAGGCGTTGCGTTCTTTGCGGATGTTGTGCAGTTTCTCGCGGCGCAGGGCGATGATTTGGTTTTCGTCCAACTGCGGCTCGATTTGAGGATTGTTTTGTTCGCTCATGGTGTTTTCCGGAAAAATGAGTCAGGCTGCCGGAGTTTTCAGACGGCCTGAATAAAGTGAAAAATTGGCTCTATTTTACGCGATGTCAGTGTTTTTTTCTATAAAGGCAGAAAGGCCGTCTGAAACCTGAAAAATCGGTTTCAGACGGCCTTTTGTTTCATGAAGGGCAGTTAGATATCGGTTTCCAAATAAACGACTTGGGTTTGCAGATATTCTTCCAAACCGTGTTTGCCGTCCGCGCCGCCGATACCTGATTTTTTCCAACCGGCATGGAAGCCCTGCATGGCTTCGAAGTTTTCGCGGTTGATGTAGGTTTCGCCGAAGCGCAGACGACGGGTTACATAAAACGCTTCATTCAGATTGGTGGTATAGACAGAGCTGGTCAGGCCGAATTCGCTGTCGTTTGCCAAGGCGATGACTTGATCGAGCGTGTCGAAAGTGGCAACCGGCAGGACGGGGCCGAAGGTTTCTTCCTTCATGATGTCCATGCTGTTGTCGGTATCGGTCAGCAGGGTAGGTTCGAAGAAGTAGCCTTTGCCGTCGGCACGTTTGCCGCCGCAGACCAGTGTCGCCCCTTGTTTGACGGCACGTTCCACTTTTTCGGCAACGGCTTTGACAGCACGCTCTTCAATCAGCGGACCCATTTCCAGCGCGCCTGCTTCGGCTTCGGCTGGGTTGCCGTAGCGTACGCCTTTCATGGCGGCGGTCATTTTTTCGATAAACGCGTCTTTCAGGCTGCTGTGGACATACACGCGTTCGGCGCAGTTACAGATTTGGCCGGTATTGCCCACGCGTGAAGCCAAGATGGATTTGACGGCCAGATCCAAGTCGGCATCTTTCAGAACGATGGCAGGGGCTTTGCCGCCCAGTTCCAGTGAAACTTTGGTGATGTTGGCGGCGGCGGCTTCCATCACTTGGCGACCGGCATCGACAGAACCGGTCAGGCTGACCATATCGACTTGCGGATGTGATGCCAAGGCATTGCCGATTTCTGCGCCCGGGCCGTTGACGACGTTGAATACGCCTGCAGGTAAGCCTGAGGCATGGACGATTTCAGCAAAGATGTAGCAGTTAATCGGGGTAACGCTGCTTGGTTTGACGACGATGGTATTGCCTGTTACCAAAGCCGGGCCCATTTTGCGGGCGATCAGGAAGAATGGGAAGTTCCACGGCAAAATGCCGGCGATCACGCCTAAAGGACGTTTGAACAATAAAATGTTTTCGCGCGGGCGGTCGCTTTGGATGATTTCGCCTTCATAACGGCGCGCCCATTCTGCTTGATAGTCGAGATAATCGGCAGTGAACATAACTTCTATGCGTGCCAAATCTTTGGTTTTGCCGCCTTCGGCAACAATGGTGTCAGTCAGCTCGTCGGCGCGTTCACGGATGTCTTGGGCAATTTGCGCAGGTATGCGCCGCGCTCAACGGCAGGCAAACGCTCCCATGCAGTTTGCGCATCTCTGGCTGCGGCAACGGCACGATCAACATCGGCTTTTCCACCTTTAGGCTCACGCGCGATGACTTCTTCGGTTGCCGGATTCAATACATCACGCCATGTACCGTTAAAGTCGGTTTCAAAGCGGCCGTTGATATACATAGACAGTTGTTTCATCAAACCTTCTCCTGTTGTTGTAGTTGGATGTAGTTTTAGTCTATGCCTAAATTGTCTGGCATACAAGAGGATTTAGCGTGGGTTGATGGTAGGTGTTTGGAAGCTTTTAGAAAAAGATGATGTGTGGTGAGTTGGGCTTGATTGATTTAAGAGGTTTGTGATGCTTTGAGTTACATCTATAACAGCATTGTGAAAAAGCTCGAATATTGCTTGATTTTGATGATGAGAAAGGTATTAGGTGAAGAAAGGCTTAATAGAGAATATAAAAAAACCTGCTTTTTTCAAAGCAGGTTTTCATATTTGGTGGGTCGTGAGCGATTCGAACGCTCGACCAACGGATTAAAAGTCCGCTGCTCTACCGACTGAGCTAACGACCCGATAAGCTGTGCATTATAGGTAGCTTGTTTCTTTTCGTCAACTGTTTTTTTGAAATTTTTTTCAAAAAACGTAAATCGGCTGTTATTTGGCGTTAATTCTTCCTTTTTTGAGCGTTTATTATGTTATGATTTTTTGGTCTGTCAGTTTTGACAGATATTTTTTAGACCAAAGGATATACAACATGAAAAAATTATTGATTGCTGCAATGATGGTAGCCGGCTTGGCTGCGTGTACACAAGAAGCGAAAAAAGAAACCCAAGAGGCGGCTTCTGCTGTTGCTTCCGATGTAAACGCTGCTGCTGAAAATGCAGCTTCTTCTGTTGATGCTGCTGCTTCTGAAGCCAAAGGTGCGGCCGAGCAAGCTGTTTCTGATGTTAAAGACGCTGCTGCAGATGCTAAAGCGACTGCGGATAAAGCAGTTTCTGACGCTAAAGATGCTGCCGGTAAAGCGGTTGAAGAAGCTAAAGAAGCGGTTTCTGATGCTAAAGATGCTGCCAAAGACGCAGCTAAAGACGCTATGGGTAAAGCAGCCGATGCGACTCAAGAAGCTGCCGACAAATTGAAAGATGCTGCTAAATAAGCTAGTGTTTGATATTTGAAAAGGCCGTCTGAAATGTTCAGACGGCCTTTTTATATCGGTAGATTATTTTTTCTCTTGCTGACTCGTATATACCAAAGAAGTCAGGATGGACGCGCCCAGTGCGCCGAAGACGATGGACAGGGAGATGGAAATCGGGATATGTACCCAGTGCATAATCAGCATCTTGATGCCGATAAAGCTCAACACGAAAGCCAAGCCGTATTTGAGGAAAATAAAGCGTTCGGCAAAGTCTGCCAGCAAAAAGTACATGGCACGCAGGCCCAAGATGGCAAAAATGTTGGAAGTGAGGACGATGAAAGGGTCGGTCGTTACGGCAAAAATAGCGGGGATGCTGTCCACGGCGAAGATGACGTCGCTCAATTCGATCATAATCAATACCAGCAAAAGCGGCGTAGCGATGCGTTTGCCGTTTTCGATGGTAAAGAATTTTTCACCGTCAAACTGTTGGCTGGTCGGGATGACTTTTTTGAGCAGGGTCAGGATCTTATTTTGGGAAAGGTCTTCTTCAGCTTCGGCTTCCGGCTTCATCATGTGAATGCCGGTGTATAAGAGGAATGCGCCGAAGAGGTACAAAATCCATTCAAATTGTTGTACCAAGGCTGCGCCGATGAAGATCATGATGGCGCGCAGGACGATGGCGCCGAATACGCCATAGAGTAAGACGCGGTGTTGGAATTTGGGTTCGACTTTGAAGTAGCCGAAAATCATCAGGAAAACGAAGATATTATCGACGGCAAGGGATTTTTCAAGTACATAGCCGGTGAAGAATTCGAGGACTTTTTCTTTGGCGACAACGGCCCCGTAAGTCGGGTTGCCCGCCAGTTCAAAATAGAGCCAGCCTGCAAATGCGCAGGATACGGCCACCCAAATGCCGCTCCAGGCGAGGGCTTCTTTGATGCTGACTTTGTGGGCGCCGTTTTTTTTCAGCGATACCATATCGATGGCGATCATGATTAAGACGGCAATAAAGAAGATGCCGTAAAACATCGGCGAGCCGACGGACGGGTATTGGGTCATAAAAAATCCTTGTGTGTGGGGTATGAGTAAGGTTTACCAAGACAGGTAGAACATCGCCTTGGCAAAAAAGACGATAAACAGCATATGGCTGAATACAACGGCGTGTATGTATTTCGACCAGCCGACGGTGAGCGTGTGTCGGGCCATTTTGACAACGGCGATGGCAAAATGCACCAAAACGCTTACTGCCAATAGGATTTTGATGCTCAACATAATGCTGAAGGAACTGTCGAGAGGATGGTGCAGCATTGGCAGATAACGGTTGTACACCATAACGATGCCGCTGATGAAAAGAGTGATGACGACAATCGGCATCACGCGGACGGCACGATGGGACATGGCACGTTCGACTTCGCGGCGCGATTCGCGCGAAACGCGGCCGGTGTGCAAAACGGAGAGAACCAGCATTTCGAAAAATACGCCGCCGACAAAGGCAATCGCGCAATAAACGTGGATGATGTGTGCCAGTGCGTAGGTACTCATGACGGGTGTTTCCGGTAGTTCAGACAAGTCGTCATTGTATCACTACCGAATGCGGTTGATATATGCGCAATTTTATGCCAAATATATTAAATTTTATAAATATTCTATTGGAATTTCCGTTTGTTTTTAAAGTTAACCGTTCATCAAAAGCATTATCTTAGTTTAATCTGTCTTTACTTATCAGAAAATATATTAATGAAAGGTTGTGCCATACTGCTCCATATACAGCTTAACCTCTGATGGAGAATCAAACCATGAAGAAAACTTTTGCAAAAACTGTGACCTTGATCATGCTGGCCGCCTCTTTAGGTGCATGTGCCAATATGACTCAAACCCAACGCAACACTGCTGCTGGTGCGGTATTGGGTGGCGTGGCAGGTAACTTGATTGGTGGCGATACCGGTTCTACCTTGGGTGGTGCGGCTTTGGGTGGCGTTATCGGCAGCCAAGTTCATACTCGCTACTAATCCTTTATTCGGTTAAAAATAAAAAGGCCGTCTGAACATTCAGACGGCCTTTTGTTTTGTGGTTTATTCGTTGACGAAGGTTACACCGGTCAGTTGCGATTGCAAAATAGCAGTGCGCAAAGCAGTCAGTGCTTTCGGGCGGACAAAGTTGCGGCGATAGGCCAAAACGACACGGCGGTGCGGCGCATTGCCTTCAAACGGGATAATGCTGAAAAGCATATGGTCGTTTTCGGTCAATGCGGTAGCAGGCATGACGCTGATGGCCAAACCGCTGGCAACCATGTGGCGGATGGTGTTGATGGAGCTGCCTTGCAGGGTATTGGTCAAACCTTGGATTTTCTGTTTGGAGGCCAATTCGGAACAGCTTGCCAACACTTGGTCGCGCATACAGTTGCCTTCGGACAGCAGCAACACTTGTTCTTCGCTCAAAAAGCTGGGGCGTAACGGCATCGAGTTCTTCAAAGTGATGGCCTTTGGGAACAATGACGAAGAAAGGTTCGTCATACAGAGGCTCGGTCACGATGCCCGGCTCTTGGAACGGTTCGGCAACGACGATTGCATCGACATCGCCACGTTTGAGCGACTCGGTCAGGGATGTGGGTATAGTTCTCTTCCAGCATCAGCGGCATTTTTCGGCGCGGTTTCACGCAGCGCGGTAATGAGCTTGGGCAGAAGGTAGGGGGCAACGGTGAAAAATCAGGCCGAGTTTGAACGCGCCTTCCAATTCGTTTTGCTCTTCATTGGCAAGGTGCTTGATGAGTTCCGCTTCTTCCAGAACCCGGCGGGCTTGGGCGACAATGCGCTCGCCCGCTTCGGTGGTGATGATGTCGTTGCTGCTACGGTCGAACAGGGATACCGACAGCTCTTCCTCCAGCTTTTTGATGGCGATGGAGAGGGTGGGCTGGCTGACAAAGCAGCGTCGTGCGGCACGTCCGAAGTGACGTTCTTGTGCGACGGCTACGATGTAACGCAATTCGGTCAAGGTCATGTGTTAAGCCTTTTTTTGTTCCGGCAGGGTGATGTTCAGCTCAAGAACGTCCAAGCCGTCTTGTTTCTCTTGGGAGATGCGGATGTCGTCCAATGATACATTGACGTATTTGGACAGGACTTCCAACAACTCTTTGCGCAGGGTCGGCAGATAGTCCGGGGCTTGGCCTTCTTGTGCGCGTTCTTGCGCGATGATGATTTGCAGGCGGTCGCGCGCGACTGTGGCGGTTTTCGGCTTTCTGCCGAACAGCATATCGAGCAGTGACATGTATTAACCTCCGAACAGTCGTTTTAAGAAGCTTTTCTTCTCAGCTTCGAGGAAACGCATTTCGCGGTTTTCACCCAAGAGGCGGGCGATAACGTCTTTGTAGGCTTCTGCCGCTGCGGCATTGTCTTGGTGGATGACAGGTTCGCCGGCGTTGGAAGCTTGCAGGACGTTTTGTGATTCAGGAATCACACCGATCAACGGAATACGCAAGATGTCGCAGATGTCTTGTACAGACAGCATTTCGCCTTTGGCTACGCGCTCAGGGGAGTAGCGGGTAATCAGCAGGTGCTCTTTAACAGTGCTGCCTTGTTCTGCTTTGCGGGATTTGCTTTGCAAAATGCCCAAGATGCGGTCGGAGTCGCGGACGCTGGATACTTCCGGATTGGTGGTAATGATGGCTTCGTCGGCAAAGTAGAGTGCCATCAGTGCGCCTTGTTCGATACCGGCAGGGGAATCGCAGATAATGAATTCGAAGCCCATTTTTTCGCTGGCCAGCTCTTTCATCACGTTGTCCACGCCTTCGCGGGTCAGTGCGTCTTTATCGCGGGTTTGCGAGGCGGGCAGGATGTAGAGGTTTTCGCAGTTTTTGTCTTTAATCAGGGCTTGGTTGAGTGTGGCTTCGCCTTGGATGACGTTGATGAGGTCATACACGACGCGGCGTTCGCAACCCATAATCAGGTCGAGGTTGCGCAAACCGACGTCGAAGTCGATTACGGCGGTTTTGTGGCCGCGCAGGGCCAGGCCGGTTGCGATGCTGGCGCTGGTAGTGGTCTTGCCTACGCCGCCTTTACCTGAAGTTACTACGATGATTTTGGACACGATATTTCCTTTTTAAGTACTGATGTTTATTCGGCGTCGATTGCGCTGATAACCAGTCGGTTGTCTTGCAATGATACTTGTACGGGTTTTTTGTGCAGATGCTCGGGCAGGTCTTGCTCGAAGTTGCGGTAGATACCGGCAACGGAAACTAACTCGGCCTGCATGGAATGAATAAAGATGCGCGCGTTGGTATTGCCTTTTGCACCGGCCAACGCTCTGCCGCGCATGGGGGCGTAAATATGGATGTTGCCGTCGGCGATAAGTTCCGCACCTTGGCTGACAATGCCGGTGACGATGAGTCGCCGTTTTCAGCGTAAACCTGCTGGCCGGTACGCACGGGCGTGCTGACCAATACGGTCGGATTGTTGATAACGGTGGCTTGTACGTCTTGCGGCTGCGGTGCTTGGCGCGGGGCAGGTGCTGCCTGTGTGTCGGCTGCCTGGGTGGAGTTGCCTTGTTTGAAGACCAAGTGGTAACGCGCCGCCGCTGCCGCCCATGTGTCGCTGGTGTGGTGCAGCCCTAAGATTTGCATGCCGTAACGGGCAAACAGGGAAATCATGCCGCCCAAATCGATGGATTCGGGGTGGTCGAAATCTTGTACGTCTAAAATGAAGGGAACGAATTCGTCTTGGGATTGGCCTGCCAGTTGGCGCAGGAATTCTTCCAATTCGGTTAAATCTGCGGTGTGCAGATGGATGGATAAGACGTCCAAACGTGACGTTTTTATGTCGAATGCGGGTTTCATTGTCATGAAATAATAAAATTTTTTAATGACGTAAGTTTACCGTGTAAATCTTGGCTATTCAATCTGTTTGGTCGTCTGAAACCAAAATATTTTGTTTGAACGTTTTTCAGCTGTATTTAGTGTGGTTTTTTGGTGTGAACCCAGGTTTCAGACGGCCTTGGGAAAGGGGTAGCCGTGTGTGTGTCGATGTCATCGGCGGCGGCCCACGGCGTGTGGATGAGGGTGGACGGCAGGTGCGCCAATTCGGGGATGTAACTGCGGATGTAGCTGCCGTCGGGATCGATTTGATGCGAACGGTGGGCATAGCGGACGGTGGACGTGTCTTGTGCGGCGAGGTGCCAGTTGGCTTGGTTGAGCGCGGGGTCGGTGCCGGTTTGGACGGAGGCTGTCCACGCAATGCCTTGGTTGGGGTTGAGGTTGAGCGCATGGCAGAAATAGTGGGCGCACAGCTGCTGGAGAACGGGGTGTAAGTGGCCGGTGGCTTCGAGGCCGCGGATGGAGGCGTCGATGATGGGTACGCCGGTTTGGCCGTGTCGCCAGTATTCGCGTACCGGAGCAGCATCGGTTGTTTCGGGCAGGCGACGGTGGTAGGCGAGTTGGTAGCAGTAGTCGCGGAAAATGAGCTTGTCCAGCCATTCGAAATGTCGGTTTGCCAAGCCTTCGGCGGCCAGCAGGCGCGGGGAAATGCAGCCTGCGGACAGGTAGGCATTGAGGAGGCTGGTGTTTTTTCGTGCCGGAAAGTTTTGGGTAATCGGGTAGTGAACCAAATTCTGTTTGAACGCGTGCCATTGCGTTAAGGCTGCGGTTTCGCCGCCCTGTTGATAGGCAGGCAATACCGCGCCGGTATGGGCTGGGAACAGTGGAACGTTTTGTCCGGTTTGAACAGGCAATTCGGTTTCAGACAGCCTTTGTCCTGAATAAGCCTGCAACCATGCTTGTTTATAGGCGGCAAAATCGGTGTAGGGCAGGCCGTTGGCATCCATGAGGGGGGATTTGGCCAAAATGCCGCGGTCGTTGGCGTGTTGCAGGGTAATGCCTGCTCGGTCGAAATTGTGCCAGAGGTGGTTGTCTTGGCGGATTTCGGCTTCGGTGTAGGCTTCGTCTGTGATGACGGTATGGGCATTGAGCGCAGCAGCCAAGGGGAGGAGGTCTTCGTCGGAAGCGATGACATATAAAGGAATATGGTGCGCCGCCAGACGGGTATGCAGCTCTTGTGCGGCTTGATAATGGAACAAGCTTTGACGCGGATTGTGGTTTTCAGACGGCCTTTGGCTGACCCAGACGCAGGCGATGGGCAAACCGCTTGCAACGGCGGCATTAAGCGCGGCATTGTCGTGCAGGCGGAGGTTGCGGCGGAACCAGACAAGGACGTGAGCAGATTTCATGAGCATGTTCCGACGAAAAAGGGGAGACCATTTTATCAGAATCGGCCTCATGTATCAGGCCGTCTGAAAAATCTTTTGGTTTGATTTTGCTATATAATTTTGGTTTTAGCAATGAGGCGGCAATCATGACCGAGAAAACCGTTTTGGCACTCATTACCTGCCAAACCTATCCCGAACCATCGGACAACCTGAAAACATTGGCGGCATGCTTGGAAACCATGGGCGTGAAAACCGTATTTGATGCGTGGCAAAACCATCCGTCCGCGCCATTTTTGCTGCCTTTGTGTGCATGGGATTATGCCGCCGAGCCCGAAGCCTTCCGCCAATGGTTGGAGCAAGCCGAGCAGGCGGGGCAGCGTTTTATCAATCCGCCCGAGCTGATGGCTTGGAATATGGAAAAGACTTATTTGTGCGATTTGGCGGCGCGCGGCGCGCAAGTGATTCCCAGCGTGTTCGTTCCGCCGCAAAAAGCCGAGTTGGCCGACATTTTGAACCAACAAGGTTGGATAGAAGCGGTCATCAAACCGGCATTCGGGCAGAGCGGCAAAGGGGTAGTCAAAGTTTGTGCGGATGTATTGGACGTGAACATGGCGGATTATCCGCAAGGCATGATTGTTCAACCTTATATCCGCGAAATCGAAACAGCAGGCGAAACCTCGCTGGTGTTTTTCAACGGCGCATTCAGCCATGCCGTACGCCGTCAGCCGCCACAAGGCGAATGGCGCGCCAACTCGGCCTATGGCGTGTCAGTGTTCGGTATCGAGCCGCCCGAGTTTGCCGTCCGTGCCGCGCAAGACGTACTGGCCGCTTTGCCGCAAATGCCGGTTTACGCTCGAGTGGACGGTACATTGGTCGGCGACACCTTCCTGCTCAATGAATTAGAACTCATCGAACCTGCCCTGTATTTGCACACCAGCGAAGGCGCAACGGAACGCTTTGCCCGAGTGTTGACGCAGTTGCTTGGGCAACATTCATCAACCTGACTTTATCAATATAAATAGCAAGCCTCAGGCCGTCTGAAAACCATCTTTCAGACGGCCTGAGGCTTTTTTTAAACAAGATTTGCGCATTTGTATTTTTTTCAATAATGTGCCATTTGTCGATTGTGTCATTTTAATTGTTGCAGTCTTAATTGATGGTTGATTAACTTTCATTTGGCATTTTATCTCGACTGCAGCCTTTATTTTTTTAGCGGATTGTAAACAATCTGGTCGGTCTAAATAGATATCTTTTTAGGGTAAAACCTCAAAAAAATCTTTTTTTAAAAAAAGAAAGATATTGTCTTATTGAATATTCTGTGCTGAAATTACATGACACTACAAAAAGTAGTGCATAAAAAAATAAAACAGACAAAGGAGAAAGCCATGCAATTTTTTTAGACAATCTCAAAGCCTTTTTTTCGAAACCATCAGCGGCTGGGTCTGGGGACCTATTATGTTGATGCTGCTGGTCGGTACGGGCATTTTGCTGACCGTTTTGCTGAAAAGGCTTGCAGTTCACCATGTTGGGTTATGCGCTGAAGCAGGCGTTTGTGCCGTCAAAGAAGCATGAAGACTGCGAAGACCACGAAGGCGATATTTCCCATTTTGCGGCGTTGATGACCGCGCTTTCCGCCACCATCGGCACGGGTAACATCGCCGGTGTGGCGACTGCGGTGGTAACCGGCGGCCCGGGCGCGGTATTTTGGATGTGGATGACCGCCATTTTTCGGCATGGCCACCAAATACGGCGAGGGCGTGTTGGCGGTGAAATACCGCGTCACCAATTCCAAAAGGCGAAATGTCCGGCGGCCCGATGTATTACATCGAAAAAAAGGCTTGGGCAAAAACTGGAAATGGATGGCCGTCGCGTTTGCGCTGTTCGGCACATTCGCTTCCTTCGGTATCGGCAGCTCGGTGCAGTCCAACTCGGTTGCGCAGGCAGTGCAAACCAGCTTCGGCGTCGAACCTGCCTACACCGGCTTGATATTGACCGTATTAACAGCCATTGTACTTTTGGGCGGCATTAAGGGCATCGCCAAAGCCGCGTCCTTTATCGTACCTGCCATGGCTGTGTTTTATGTAGTAGGCGGTATTGCCATTATCGTGATTAATTCCGATGTGCTGATGCCTGCCGTCAAACTGATTTTCTCCGATGCATTTAGCGCGCAAGCTGTGGCAGGCGGCGCCATCGGTACGGTCATCCGCTACGGCGTGGCGCGCGGCGTATTCTCCAACGAGGCAGGGTATGGGTTCTGCGCCGATTGCCGCCGCAGCCGCGAAAACCGACCACCCCGTCCGTCAGGGCTTTGGTTTCCATGACCGGTACTTTTTTGGACACCATCGTTGTCTGCTCGATTACCGGTATCGTGTTGGTCATGGGTCTGCTCGGCGCAGGCGGCGAGTTTGTGAAACCCGAATTGAGCGGCGCGGCGCTGACAACCGTCACTTTCCAAAAAATGCTGCCCGGCATCGGCGGCTGGATTGTCACCATCGGCCTGATTTTCTTTGCTTACTCAACCATTCTCGGCTGGTGTTATTACGGCGAGAAATGCGCGGTTTACGTCTTCGGCGAGAAGTTTGCCGCCCTGTACCGCGTCGGTTATGTTTCTTCGGTCATGCTGGGTACCGTGTTGAGCCTTGATTTGGTGTGGCTGGCTTCGGACACATTCAACGGCTTGATGGCATTGCCTAATCTGATTGCGCTTTTGTTGATGGCGAAAGTCATCGTCAATGAAACGCGCGACTTCAAACAAAAAATCAAAAACGGCGAATTGCCGCATTAATATCCAAGGCCGTCTGAACCTGAACATTCAGACGGCCCAATGTATATTAAGTTTGTTTTGAAAAAAGTCAGAGGAGGAGAAAAATGAAAGTGCTTGTTTTAGGTGCTGGTGTGGCCGGCGTATCTTCCGCGTGGTATCTGGCAGAGGCAGGACATGAAGTAACGGTCATCGACCGCGCCGAGGGCGTGGCGATGGAAACCAGTTTTGCCAACGCAGGCCAGCTCTCTTACGGCTATACCACGCCTTGGGCTGCACCCGGTATCCCGATCAAAGCGCTGAAATGGCTGTTTAAAAGCCATCCGCCTTTACTGTTTCGCCCTGACGGCAGCCTGTATCAAATCGAATGGCTGTGGCAAATGCTGCAAAACTGCACGGCAGCGCGCTATCAAATCAATAAAGAGCGCATGGTCAGGATTTCCGAATACAGCCGAGAAATGTTCCGCCGTTTTGAAGCGCAAACCGGCATGAATTTTGAAGGACGTAAAAAAGGGACGTTGCAGATTTTCCGCCAAACTAAAGAAGTCGAAGCGGCAGAACAAGACATTGCCGTTTTGAAACGATACGGTGTGCCGTACCGCCGTCTGAAACCCGAAGAATGTGCAGAGTTTGAGCCTGCGCTGGCACGCGTTACCGCCAAAATTGCCGGCGGCCTGTACCTGCCTGCAGATGCGACAGGCGACTGCCACCTCTTCACTGAAAACCTATACAAATTGTGTCAGGAAAAGGGCGTACAGTTTCATTTCAACCAAACCATCAGCCGCATCGACCACAACGGACTGCGCATCAAAGCCGTTGAAACCGAAACAGGGCGGTTTGAAGCAGATGCCGTTGTCTGCGCGCTCGGCTGCTTCAGCAGGACGGTTTTGGCGCAGTTGGATCTCAATCTGCCGATTTATCCTGTCAAGGCTATTCCTTGACCCTGCCGGTCACAAATTCAGACGGCGCGCCGGTGTCCACCGTTCTCGATGAAAGCTACAAAGTCGCCATCACGCGCTTTGACAACAGAATCCGCGTCGGCGGCATGGCGGAATTGTCGGGCTACGAAATCAAACTGCCCGAAAAACGCCGCGAAACCTTGGCTTTGGTCGTCAACGACTTGTTCCCCGAGGGTGGCGATTTGAACCAAGCATTGTTCTGGAGCGGACTCAGACCGATGACGCCCGACAGCACGCCGTTAATCGGGCGCACCCGCTTTGAAAACTTATTCCTAAATACCGGCCACGGTACTTTGGGCTGGACCATGTCGCTGGGTTCGGCAAAACTAACCGCCGATATCGTGAGCGGTAAAGACACCGAAAATCCGAAGCGACGATTTGAGACTGTCGCGCTATCAGGCTTAAGCTGGAAAGCGATAAGGTTTAGTGACATTTCAAACTTAAGGGCCGTCTGAAAACCATTTTTTTCAGACGGCCTTTTGTATTCAAAAATCCGTGTATCCAATCAATAAAATAAATAATAACTATTATCATATTCATTAAAAAGTGTTAGTCTGAACCTGTCCCAGCTTTTAGCGCAGGTTTTCTCATGCCCGATTTTTCGATGTCCAATTTGGCCGTTGCCTTCTCCATCACGTTGGCTGCCGGTTTGTTTACCGTATTAGGCAGCGGCTTGGTGATGTTTTCCAAAACGCCCAATCCGCGTGTGTTATCGTTTGGTTTGGCATTTGCCGGCGGTGCGATGGTGTATGTTTCCCTGACGGAGATTTTCAGTAAATCCAGTGAGGCGTTCGCTGAAATTTATGATAAAGACCACGCGTTTGCAGCGGCGACCATGGCATTTTTGGCCGGGATGGGCGGCATTGCGCTGATTGACCGCCTGGTGCCGAACCCGCATGAAACTTTAGACGCGCAAGATCCGTCGTTTCAAGAAAGCAAACGCCGCCACATCGCGCGAGTCGGCATGATGGCGGCGTTTGCGATTACTGCGCACAATTTTCCCGAAGGCTTGGCGACGTTTTTTGCCACCTTGGAAAATCCGGCGGTCGGGATGCCTTTGGCCTTGGCGATTGCCATCCATAATATTCCGGAGGGCATTTCCATCGCCGCGCCGGTTTATTTTGCCACCCGCAGCCGTAAGAAAACGGTATGGGCGTGTCTGTTATCCGGCCTGGCCGAGCCTTTGGGTGCGGCTTTGGGCTATTTGATTTTGCAGCCGTTTTTGTCGCCTGCCGTGTTTGGTTCGGTATTCGGCGTGATAGCCGGCGTGATGGTGTTTTTGGCGTTGGACGAGCTGCTGCCGGCTGCCAAACGTTATTCAGACGGCCACGAAACCGTTTACGGCCTGACAACGGGTATGGCGGTAATCGCCGTTAGCCTGGTATTGTTCCATTTTTAAAACCCGTATGCCAAAGGCCGTCTGAAATGATTCAGACGGCCTTTTTGCGTTATAATCCGCACATCAAAAATAACCTTAATTTCACAAAGTTCCATTATGTTAGACAAATACAATCCAGCCGAAATCGAATCCAAACATTATCAAAACTGGGAAGAGCAGGGTTATTTCCAGCCTGATATGGATTTGACGAAACCGTCTTTCTCCATCCAACTGCCGCCGCCCAATGTAACCGGCACGCTGCACATGGGCCATGCCTTCAACCAAACCATCATGGACGGCCTGACCCGTTACTACCGCATGAAAGGCTGCAACACCGCCTGGATTCCTGGTACCGACCACGCAGGCATCGCCACTCAAATTGTGGTCGAGCGTCAGCTTGCCGCGCAAAACGTGTCGCGTCATGACTTGGGCCGCGAAAAATTCTTGGAAAAAGTGTGGGAATGGAAAGAAGTTTCCGGCGGTACGATTACGCAGCAGATGCGCCGCGTGGGCTGCTCTGCCGACTGGACGCGCGAGTATTTCACGATGGACGACGTGCGTGCTGAAACCGTGACCGAAGTGTTCGTACGCCTGTTTGAACAAGGCTTGATTTACCGCGGCAAACGCTTGGTGAACTGGGATCCGGTATTGGGTACCGCAGTGTCTGATTTGGAAGTGGAAAGCGTGGAAGAACAAGGCTCTATGTGGCACATCCGCTATCCGCTGGCGGACAATCCTGCCGAAGCCGTTATCGTCGCGACCACCCGCCCTGAAACGCTGTTGGGCGACGTTGCCGTTGCCGTCAATCCTGAAGACGAACGTTATACCCACTTAATCGGCAAAGAATTAATCCTGCCGCTGACCGGCCGCACCATCCCCGTGATTGCCGACGAATACGTTGAAAAAGACTTCGGCACAGGTTGCGTGAAAATCACGCCTGCACACGACTTCAATGACTACGAAGTCGGCAAACGCCACGACACGCGCTTGGTTAATGTGTTTGACTTGGAAGCCAAAGTGCTGGCAAACGCCGAAGTGTTCAACTTCAAAGGCGAAGCGCAACCAGGCTTTGCCCTGCCTGAAAAATACGCAGGCTTGGACCGCTTTGCCGCGCGCAAACAAATGGTTGCCGATTTGCAGGAACAAGGCTTGTTGGTCGAAATCAAAGCGCACACGCTGATGACACCGAAAGGCGATCGTACCGGCTCAGTGATTGAGCCGATGCTGACCAGCCAATGGTTTGTCGCCATGTCTGCCACGCCAAACGGCGGCGAGCCTGACAGTGAGTTCAAAGGCTTGAGCCTTGCCGACAAAAGCCAAAAAAAGCCGTCGACAGCGGCGCAGTGCGCTTTATCCCTGAAAAACTGGGTCAACACTTACAACCAATGGATGAACAACATCCAAGACTGGTGTATCTCGCGCCAACTGTGGTGGGGTCATCAAATCCCTGCGTGGTACGACGAAGCAGGCAATGTTTATGTCGCCCGCAATCAGGAAGAAGCCGAAAAACAAGCCGGCAAAACAGGCTTGACCCGCGAAGAAGACGTATTGGATACATGGTTCTCCTCCGCGCTCGTGCCTTTCTCTACACTGGGCTGGCCGTCTGAAACCGACGAACTCAAAGCCTTCCTGCCGTCCAATGTCTTGGTAACCGGCTACGAAATCATCTTCTTCTGGGTGGCGCGCATGATTATGATGACTACCCACTTTACCGGCAAAGTACCGTTTAAAGACGTGTACATCCACGGCATCGTGCGCGACCACGAAGGCAAAAAAATGTCCAAATCCGAAGGCAACGTCATCGACCCTGTGGATTTGATTGATGGCATCGACTTGGAAAAACTGCTGGTAAAACGTACCACCGGACTGCGCAAACCCGAAACCGCGCCGAAAGTGGAAGAAGCAACCAAAAACTCTTCCCCGAAGGCATTCCGAGCATGGGCGCGGACGCATTGCGCTTCACCATGGCGAGCTACGCCAGCCTCGGACGCAGCGTCAACTTCGACTTCAAACGCGCCGAAGGCTACCGCAACTTCTGTAATAAATTGTGGAACGCCACCAACTTTGTGTTGATGAACACCGAAGACAAAGACTGCGGTCAAGACGAAATGCAACCGTTGGCGTTTACCTTTGCCGACCAATGGATTATCGGCAAACTGCAACAAGCCGAAGCCGCGGTTGCCGAAGCCTTTGAAACCTACCGCTTCGACCTTGCCGCGCAAACGCTGTACGAATTTGTGTGGAACGAATATTGCGACTGGTACATCGAGCTGGCAAAAGTGCAAATCCAAACCGGCTGCCCGACAACCCAGCGCACCACACGCCGCACCCTCGTGCGCGTACTCGAAACCATCCTGCGCCTGCTGCACCCAATCATGCCTTTCATTACCGAAGAGCTGTGGCAGGTTGTTGCTCCTCTGGCGAATGCCAAAACTGCCGACAGCATCATGTTGTCCGCCTATCCGCAAGCCGATAAAGAAAAAATCGTTCAGACGGCCTTCGACAAAATGGCCGCATTGAAAGACTTGGTGGAAGAAGTGCGCAAACTGCGCGGCGAAATGGGTATCGCGCCAAACGTCAAAGCACCGCTCTTTGTCGAAGGCAGTGCAGAACTCGAAGGCCTGCTCAAATACTTGCCGTCGCTGACCCGACTGACCGAAGCCAAGCTGGTGGACAACCTGCCCGAAGCGGAAGACGCACCTGTCGCCGTCTGCAACGGCGCGCGCCTGATGCTGAAAGTCGAAATCGACAAAGCCGCCGAAACCGCTCGTTTGAGCAAAGAAGCCGAGAAGCTGCAAAAAGCCTTGGACAAACTCAATGCCAAACTCTCCAAACCCGGCTACACCGAAAAAGCCCCTGCGCATTTGGTGGAAAAAGACAAAGCCGATTTGGCGGAATTGGAAGACAAAATGGCGAAAGTTCAAACTCAGTTGGCGAAGTTGAAAGACTGATTTTGATTGAATAGATAAGGCCGTCTGAAAAATGTTTTTTCTGACGGCCTCTTTTAAGAAAGGAAAAAAATGTCTGATCATCGCTACTATATAGTTCCTGTATCTCCCGTAGGTAAGAAAAAAAAGGAGCTTGCAGAACAGATTCGAAATTATATGCTGGAGCAAGGTTGGATTTATCCTGAGTTGCAAGAAGTTTTTTATTATGGAGAACTAGGTTATACGTTTACCAACAAAGGAATTATTGAATTTGTAGGTGAAAAAAAATGCCCAATATTCCCATGGCGTCTACTTTCAGATTGAAGATGAGCCGACGTTGTTCACTGCTTTGGAAAACTTTGGAAGCGGCGAGCTTATTTGTCCGCATTGCAGTCAGCATTATGCTCGAGGTGAAGAGATGAATATAGAAGACCTATTGCCTTCGTTTGATTTTGATGACGAAGGTGGTCGTCTTACTTGTTCTGTTTGTGGAACTGAAGATTGGTATTATTGCTTTTTACCGTCGAATACCACTGATGCCGATATGGCTTATTCCGATTTTGCTGTTGTTTTCCCGGGAGTTGGCGAAGTGTCAGATAGCAGCTTGTGCAAGAAAATTGCTGAATTTGCAGGTATCCCTTGTGTGACTATATACGAGGTCTCTTAATTGTACTTGATAATAACAAAGGTCGTCTGAAACTTAAATTTCAGACGGCCTTTTTCTTTTTCTCCATTCCCTCAAATTCAATCAAACCAAACAATCTGATTTTCATCCACGCTGATGCGGATTTCCTGTCCGGTTTGCGGTTTGTCTACATTGTGGTCGGCGTGGAGATACCAAATCAAATCGCCGTATTGCGGATGGACGAGGGTGAGGCGTGTGCCTTCGGCGAGGGGGACGGCTTCGCTGATGCGGACGGCTGTGCCGTTCGGGTCGAATCGGATGGCGTGTTGGGGAATGTAGCGTGTGTCGCCGGTGTTGGCCAAACCGAGCAGCAGGGCGGCTTGGGCGTTGACGGGGCGGCGGATAAGGGTTTCCGGCGTGCCGTGTTGGAGGATGCGACCTTCGTGCATGATGGCGATGGTGTCGGCCATGGTGCAGGCTTCCTCTGCGGAGTGGGTCACGAGGATGGCGGGGATGTTTTGACTGCGGATGCGCTCGGCGGTCAGGGTGCGCAGGTGGTGGCGCAGGTGTGTGTCGAGGCTGGAGAAGGCTTCGTCCAAGAGCAACAGCGACGGGCGCGTGATGAGGGCGCGCGCGAGGGCGAGACGTTGCTGTTCGCCGCCGGAGAGACTTTCGGGTTTGCGTTGCGCTTCGTGTTCCAAACCGATGTCGCGCAAGGCCTGCATGGATTGTTCTTCGATTTCGGCTTTGGGCAGGCGGCGCATTTTGAGGCCGAAGCCGACGTTGTCGAGGGCGGTTAAATGCGGCAAAAGGGCGTAGTCTTGAAACATCAGCGAGATATTGCGTTTTTCAGACGGCATGTCGGTGATGTTGTCGCCGTTGAGCCAGACTTCGCCGCTGTCAGGACGCACCAGGCCGACGATGGTTTTGAGTAGGGTGGATTTGCCGCAGCCGGAGCGGCCGAGTACGGCGAGGATTTCGCCTGCTTCGACGTTTAGGTTGATGTCTTGGGCAACGGTTTTGCTGCCGAAGCGTTTGTTGATGTTTTTGAGTTGCAACATGGTTTCAGACGGCCTTTAAAAATGGGGTCGGCAACGGATGCTGTCGAGCCATGCGGACAGCGGATGTTTGGGGTCGATCAGGCCGTATCGACGGCAGGCTTCGATCGTGACCAACTGGGCATCGTGCATCATGTGTCCGCCCAACATGGCATCAAGCAGGGTGGGGATGTCCATCAGTTCAAAACCGGCGACTTCGCCGTCTTGGTTGGCGGGTTGGAAGTCTTCGGGCAGGACGATGTCGAAAATATACAGGATTTCGTTGTGGACACCGCGATTAACGGGGCGCAAACTATATATTTGGGCAGTCGGTCGGATATGGGGGGTTAACGAAGCGGGAATGCCTGCTTCTTCTTCGCCTTCGCGGCAGACGGCTTCAGACGGCCTCTCGCCGCTGCTGATACCGCCGCCGGTCAGATTGTCGAGTTTGTTCGGATCGACGGCTTTGTGCGGACTGCGGCGGCCTATCCAAAAGCGCAGACTGTCTTCTGTTTCGACCAATCCGTTCAAATGCACTGCCTGACTCATCAGGCCGAACGGGCGGAAGGCGGCGCGTTCGAGTGCACATAAAGGCTTGCCCGACTGGTCGCAGATGTCAAACTTTTCATCGCGCCAACCTTTGAGCCAACCGCACTCGCGCCATTGTTGCGCCAGCGTTTGCAAACTGTCGCTCATTTCTGCCCAGCTGTCGGTTTCCAAATTCAGACCGTCTGAAAGGGTTGACTGCCTGCCTGTCCAATCTTGCCCGAGGCGTTCGCGCCATAACGGGTTCAGACGGCCTAAAGGCAGGCCGTTGAGATACAGAATGCACCAATCGTCGGATGCGCCATAGCTTGTCTGCGCCCAATCCCACAATGCGTCGTGGACATCGGACGCGAATACCTGTTCAAAACGGAAAGACTGAGACATGGCGCATCCTCCAAAAGAACCAAAGATACGTCGATTTTAGCCGTTTACGGCGAATTTGCAAAACAACCATACCCCCTGAAAACCGCTATAATAGAGTAAACCATCCGAAACGAGCACATCATCATGAGTGAATTGACCGATATCCTTTCCTACAACCAACATTTCGTTGAATCGGGAGAGTACGAAAAATATTTCACCAACAAATACCCCGGCCGCGAGCTGGCCATCCTTTCCTGCATGGACGCACGCATTATCGAATTGTTGCCCAATGCCTTGGGCTTGAAAAACGGCGATGCCAAGCTCATCAAAAACGCCGGCGCGCTGGTGACCCACCCTTGGGGTTCGGTAATGCGCAGTTTGTTGGTGGCCGTATTTGAACTCAAAGTCAAAGAAATCATGGTCATTGCCCACCACGACTGCGGTATGCGCGGATTACACGCCGAAGAGTTCCTCCAACGCGTACACGACAGCAATATCCCCGACGACCGCATCGAAACCCTGCGCAATGCCGGTATTGATTTGGACGGCTGGTTGACCGGTTTTGACAACGTCGAAGACAGCGTGCGCCATACTGTCGAGCTGATTCGCAAACATCCACTGATGCCCGACAACATCGCCATCCACGGCCTGGTCATCCACCCGACCACAGGCAAGCTCAACCTGATTGTTGACGGCAGCCTGCCTGCTTCAGACGACCAAAACATCTAACGCAGACACCACCACGAAATGAAAAACATCGGATTATTCGGCGGCACGTTTGACCCCATCCACAACGGCCACCTCCACATCGCCCGCGCCTTTGCCGACGAAATCGGTTTGGACCTTGTCGTCTTCCTGCCGGCAGGTGACCCGTACCACAAAGACAGCACGCGCACGCCGGCACAAGAGCGCCTCAATATGGTTGAACTCGCCATCGCCGACGAGCCGAAATTCGCCGCCAGCGACTGCGACATCGTCCGCGACGGCGCAACTTATACGTTTGACACCGTCCAAATCTTCCGCCAGCAATTTCCCGGCGCGCAACTGTGGTGGCTGATGGGCAGCGACAGCCTGATGCAGCTGCACACATGGAAAAATGGCAAACCCTCGTGCGCCAGACTAATATCGCCATCGCCATGCGCCAAGGCGACAACCTCAACAAAACCCCGCGCGAATTACACGCATGGCTCGGCGAAGCCCTGCAAAACGGCAGCGTCCGCATCCTCAACGCGCCGCTGCACAACACCAGCTCCACCCAAATCCGTGCCAATCTCGCCAAAACGCACCATTCAGACGGCCTGCCACAACCCGTCGCCCAATACATCCGCCAACACAAACTCTATGAAAAATAGCGTTTATTCAGGCAGATAAGCTATAATGCCGTCTGAAAACATTTCAACTAGGAAAACAATGAACGAACAAGAATTGCAAGACCTGCAAAAAATGGTCGAAGTGGCCGTAAACGCCCTCGAAGACATTAAAGCCAAAGACATCTCTGTTTTGGAAACCCAAGACAAAACCTCCCTGTTCGCCCGCATGATTATTGCCAGCGGCGACAGCACACGCCAAGTAAAAGCACTGGCGAACAACGTTGCCGTCGATTTGAAAGAAGCCGGTTTTGAAATCCTCAGCACCGAAGGCGACACCGGCGAATGGACGCTCGTCGACGCAGGCGACCTCGTTGTCCACGTCATGCTCCCTGCAGTGCGCGACTTCTACGACATCGACACCTTGTGGGGCGGAGAAAAACCGAGTTTCCACGCCGGTATGCAAAAACCTTGGCACGCCGCCGACTAAAACGGTTTACCCATACAAAGGCCGTCTGAAACTTGAAAGCAAGCAAGTTTCAGACGGCCTTTTGCTATAATTCCATTCTTTTCACATTATTCAATTTATTGCACCATCATGCCGCAACCCGATTTCGCCCAAACCCTTTCCAAAGACCGCCATTTTCTGCGATCTGCCTTTAAAAACCCCAATAAATACGGCGGCTTGGCCAAGGTCGAGGAAAAAAATACAAAAAAATCGCACGACCTCTATCTGCAACGCCTGTCCAAACTGCCCAAGCCCGAATTCGACAACACGCTGCCCGTTCACGAAAAAAACTCGACGAAATCAAAAAAAGCCATTGCCGAGAATCAGGTAACGATTATCTGTGGCGAAACCGGTTCGGGCAAAACCACGCAGCTGCCCAAGATTTGTTTGGAACTCGGGCGCGGGGCGGCAGGATTGATCGGGCATACCCAGCCGCGCCGTTTGGCCGCGCGTTCCGTGGCAGAGCGGATTGCCGAAGAGCTGAAATCCGAAATCGGCAGCGCGGTCGGCTATAAAGTGCGTTTTACCGACCACACCTCGCGCGATGCCTGCGTCAAGCTGATGACCGACGGCATCCTGTTGGCAGAAACCCAGACCGACCGTTATCTCGCAGCCTACGACACAATCATTATCGACGAAGCACACGAACGCAGCCTGAACATCGACTTCCTCTTGGGCTATTTGAAACAGCTGCTGCCGCGCCGCCCTGATTTGAAAGTCATCATCACCTCGGCAACGATAGATGCAGAACGCTTCTCCCAACACTTCAACGGCGCGCCCGTTTTAGAAGTGAGCGGACGGACGTATCCTGTCGAAATCCTCTACCGACCGTTGACCAGCAAAGACGAAGACGATGCAGAAGTCGAGCTTACCGACGCGATTGTCGATGCAGCCGACGAATTGGCACGATATGGCGAAGGCGATATTTTGGTGTTCCTGCCGGGCGAACGCGAAATCCGTGAAGCCGCCGAAGCCCTGCGCAAATCCACGCTGCGCCGCAACGACGAAATCCTGCCCCTGTTTGCACGCTTATCCCACGCCGAACAGCACAAAATCTTCCACCCCTCAGGCGCAAAACGCCGCATCGTGCTGGCAACCAACGTTGCAGAAACCTCACTCACCGTGCCGGGCATCAAATACGTCATCGACACCGGCCTCGCGCGCGTCAAACGCTATTCCGCACGGGCGAAAGTGGAGCAGCTTCATGTAGAAAAAATCTCCCAAGCCGCCGCCCGCCAACGCTCCGGCCGCTGCGGCCGCGTTTCCGCAGGCGTCTGTATCCGACTGTTTTCAGAAGAAGATTTCAACAGCCGCCCAGAATTCACCGACCCAGAAATCGTCCGCAGCAACCTCGCTGCCGTCATCCTGCGCATGGCATCGCTGAACCTGGGCGATGTGGCGGCATTTCCATTTTTAGAAATGCCCGATTCGCGGTATATCAATGACGGTTTTCAGGTATTGCTGGAATTGGGGGCTGTGGAGGAGATTGGGGCTGCGAAAACAGAAAATTGATAAAATACTGTTTTTTTAACGAAAATTTGGAGATTTGAAATGGCAAGACAAAAATTAGTGGATTTTCTTTTAACTCTTGATAAACAACATGTTAGTGATTTAGTTGATATATTAACTGATTTCGGCAAAGGACGTGGCACATTAAGTGCAACAGTCAAAAATGTTTTAATTTCTGCAAAAGAATCAAATCGACCATTCACAAAAAAAGAGATTGATTTGTTATTGATTGAATTTCAAAAATATGGGGGGAATACTTTTGCTAATGTATTTAGAAATAAAAATAACTTAGTTTCATACCATGAAATTTTAGATGATGTATTTAAGCTGTTACTCTCAGTTGGAGATACAAGCCAATTTACAGATGAAGAAAAAGAACGAAAAATTGTTCAAACTCTATTTTCTAATAAATGGGAATCCATGCCTTTTCCAGAAAGATATGAAAAAAGCGTAGCTATGGGAAAAATTATTTTCAAAAATGTAACTGATGGAGTAATAGGTGGTGGTTTGATAAATTTAGGATTAAAGTTGTTTATGAGAACCAATCCAATAACAATGCCAGCAAGTTTAGTAACAAGTATTGCTGGGGAAGCTACACGGATTACCATGCCTTTTGTTGCTCAAATCGCATGGCTGAGAATGATGAAACAAAATCAGCAAAATAAACATGAGACTAAACCAGTAAAAATTTTATCAAACCAAGATTTAATTGTTGCAGGTAATGATGATAATGACGCTATTTTGTCGCTAACGGAATACTCTGAACCACCTAAAATAAAAAATGAATTTAACTCATCTAATATTTCTATATTTAGTCAGTTAGTTAGTAATTTTCCAACGTTAGCAAATAAATTAGAAATGATGAGAAGCCACGTAGTGAGTATCAATATAGACCCTAGAAAACTTACACCTGCCAAAGATGGAAATGGTTTACGTGGCATGGTTCATGGCTATAACGAAAATGGACATTTTGGCATTACAGAAAATGTAAGAATTTTTGAAGCTGATACTTTGAGACAAGTTGTTAATTCAGGTGTTATTCTTAATTTAGCTTCTACTGTTGTTGCTCAAAAACATTTAGCTGATATTAACGAAAAATTGAAAGAGATCCAAAAAAATCTTGATGATATTAAAGGTTTTCTCAATAATGAACGACGCAGCAAAATTGAGGCAGCCATTAAGCTGGTTGAGCAAGTAAGCAAGCATATGGCTAAATATGGACAAGAGGTACCTGATTTTGATGAATTTAAAGACAGATTAAAACGATGTCTAGATGATAATCGATCAATAAAAATCCACTTAGAAAAAGATTTAGGTGATACCTATAATCAAATGAATAATATTAAATTTGATAGCTTTATGGGACGAAATAATAACAGCGACGTCCAAGCTCTGATTAAACAAATGAAAAAATGGCAAGAAAACTATGAATCGTACCGGCTATGCTGTAATGTTGTGATGATGGTATATGCTATTCTTTATGCAAATAGTTTTAATAACGCAAGCAAAGAATATTATGCTAATGCATTGAAAGAATTTGTGAGTGATACTGATAAATTTATGAATGGAAAAGTTACTCAAATAAAAAAATATTTACAGCAAGCTTATGGGAAAGCCAAAGGTGTTACTAATTTTGAAAGTAGCGAGCTGGCATATGAAGCATTATTTGACGGGTGTATTGAAGGTTTCAAACTACACTAGCAAAAATTGAACAAACAATTAACGCAAATTGCCACGTCAGTTACAGAACCCATGCCCTTTAAAGCGATTTTGCAAATTGAAAATGGAGAAATTCAAGGTGGGCAGTTTTTATTTGATGAAGCTTTAGAAAGAAGAAGCTAACTCGATATGTCAAATTTCTCATGTGATTGAAATCTATATGATCTCTGAAAACTGATTCTAGCTTTCTTGATAGTGCCTGAACAAGTTTGTCGAATAAATGCACGACTGCTCATTGACCTGGAATGCCCTGTATTTTATTGGCGGCATTCCCATTTTTAGAAATGCCCGATTCGCGGTATATCAATGACGGTTTTCAGGTGTTGCTGAAATTGGGGGCGGTAGAGGCCGTCTGAAAATAAAATCTTTCTTCATAAAATGGCAGGCCATGTTTCATTTTCAGACGGCCTAAATCATTGAGAAACTAAAAACTATTGGAAAGGGAATATTGGGTTTTAAAACTCAATCGGTAAATTTTTTATTGTGAATATTAATGATGAAAAAATCTTTCTTCACGCTTGTTCTGTATTCGTCTTTATTGACTACCAGCGAAATCGCCTATCGCTTTGTATTCGGGATTGAAACTCTGCCGGCGGCAAAAATTGCGGAAACGTTTGCGCTGACATTTGTGATTGCTGCGCTGTATCTGTTTGCGCGTTATAAGGCTTCACGGTTGCTGATTGCGCTGTTTTTCGCGCTCAGCATCATTGCCAACAATGTGCATTATGCGGTTTATCAAAGTTGGATGACAGGCATCAATTATTGGCTGATGCTGAAAGAGATTAACGAAGTCGGCAGCGCGGGCGCGTCGATGTTGGATAAGTTGTGGCTGCCTGCGTTGTGGGGTGTGGCGGAAGTCATGCTGTTTTGCAGCCTTGCCAAGTTCCGCCGTAAGACGCATTTTGCCGCCGATATATTGTTCGCTGCGGCGATGTTGCTGATTTTTGGACGTTCATTCAGTACGACACAGGAACACGGTATTTCGCCCAAACCGACATACAGCCGTATTAAAGCCAATTATTTCAGCTTCGGCTATTTTATCGGGCGCGTGTTGCCGTATCAGTTGTTTGATTTAAGCAAAATCCCTGTGTTCAAACAGCCTGCACCAAGCAAAATCGGGCAGGGCAGTGTTCAAAATATCGTCCTGATTATGGGTGAGAGTGAAAGTGCGGCGCATTTGAAATTGTTTGGCTACGGACGTGAAACTTCGCCGTTTTTAACCCAGCTTTCGCAAGCCGACTTTAAGCCGATTGTGAAGCAAAGCTATTCCGCCGCTTTGATGACGGCTGTGTCCCTGCCCAGCTTTTTCAATGCGATACCGCATGCCAACGGCTATGAGCAAATCAGCAGCGGCGATACCAATATGTTCCGCCTCGCCAAAGAGCAGGGGTACGAAACGTATTTTTACAGCGCACAAGCAGAAAACGAGATGGCGATTTTGAACTTAATCGGTAAGAAATGGATCGACCATCTGATTCAGCCGACGCAGCTTGGCTACGGCAACGGCGACAATATGCCTGATGAGAAGCTGCTGCCGCTGTTTGACAAAATCAATTTGCAGCAGAGCAAGCATTTTATTGTGTTGCACCAACGCGGTTCGCACGTCCCATACGGCGCATTGTTGCAGCCTCAAGATAAAGTTTTCGGCGAAGCCAATATTGTGGATAAGTACGACAACACCATCCACAAAACCGACCAAATGATTCAAACCGTATTCGAGCAGCTGCAAAGCAGCCTGACGGCAACTGGCTGTTTGCCTATACCTCCGATCATGGCCAGTATGTGCGCCAAGATACCTACAATCAAGGCACGGTGCAGCCCGACAGCTATCTCGTGCCGCTGGTGTTGTACAGCCCGGATAAGGCCGTGCAACAGGCTGCCAACCAGGCTTTTGCACCTTGCGAGATTGCCTTCCACCAGCAGCTTTCAACGTTTCTGATTCATACGCTGGGCTACGATATGAAGGTTTCAGGTTGTAGCGAAGGCTCGGTAACGGGCAACCTGATTACAGGCGATGCAGGCAGCTTGAACATTCGCGACGGCAAGGCGGAATATGTTTATCCGCAATAAGCGGCGTGAAAAACAATAAAGACAAATTATCTTATTTATCTTGCGGTAGGTTTAAATTTTAGCTAGAATAGAAGAGATGTATATCAATAAGTCTCACAATATATTTTAAGCAAAATATTTGCTTGGGGCTATTGCCCTAATAGGAAAGCATGTACCAGGTGGGCTTCGCCCATTACTGATGTTGTAAAATTAGAAATAGGGAAATATTCAAACTTTTATTGGTTCTATTTGGTGAGAAATCATTGTTGGAGATAGCGCTTAATCCATCATTGATGAATAGGGCTCTAATGTACATTAGGTTTGGGCAATTGAAAATTGTTAGGTATTTCCCAAGCTGGAGAAGGACGCTTTTCCAGAGCGGCAGCCGTTCAGGCTGCCTTTTTTTTAGGATAATTATGGATATTTTGTTTGCTCCTGCTGTACCTGCATGTGCATATAGGCAAGAAGAGAGTTTGTTCAAACCAAAATTAAGCCACTCCAAATCATACGAATGGTTTAATAGCCCGCTATTTAAGATTCGGTATGAAAAAGCATTATTTGTAGTTCTGAGGACAACAGATAAGATATTCTTTATTATTGATAATAAGAACATTTATTATAATATGATTGAGACAAAAGGGAGAGTATGTCATACGCCTTGTTATGAATTAAAAGGGCTTCATTCTCGTTTAGCTCAATTTTTAGTACGTATAAAAAAGCCTAGGTATCTTTATTCTGGAGTAAAAGGTTTATCTTATTTGGATAATGCCCGTGTGCATTCGGTTTATTATGAAACATTCAAAACGGATATTTTGGGGTTTTATTCGGCTACAACTCAAGCTATTGTTTTTAAATTTTTTAGAAATAAAATGCAATGTAGCCATAAGGTTGCTAATATTTTAGCAGAATTATGTACACTAGAAGGAAAGTTACCAACCGGCAGTCAGCTTAGTATGATTCTAGCCTTTTGGGCAAATTCAGATATGTTTGAGCAGTTAAACCAACTTGCTCAAGAACATCATTTGGTAATGACAGTTTATGTTGACGATATTACATTTTCGGGTGCAAAAATTCCTGCTGGGTTTCGTCAACAAGTCGCACAGATAATGTCAGAGCATGGTCATACCATGAATAAAAAGAAAACACGACTATATCAGGCTAATTCTCATAAAGAAATTACAGGTTTGATTATTAATAGAGCTGGTGACAGTCCTATTCCTCCTAATCGATTTTATTTAAAGTTACACAATAAATTAGCAGAATTTAATCAAATTTATGCTGAAATAAAAAATGGTAAATCCAAAATGGAAGAAGATACTTTAAGACAATTAATTAATCATCTGATTGGTCTATTAAATCATGCTTCTCAATTTGATAAAAAATATAAGCTGGTAAAAAAGCATATTCAGAAGCAGCATGATGATTTAATTCAATGTCTACAAAAACAAGGGGAAGAAAAACGAGGTTTTTGTATAGAATTTACACCAGTTGCACCATAGGTTTGACTACACTCTTCAATAAATATGCAAGATAGATTCTTACAAAAATACCACCTGACCAAACTCGGCGAACAAATGGCGCGTCTGCCTATCGACCCGAAAATCGCGCGCATTTTGCTGGCGGCGAAGAACACGACTGCATGGCGGAAATATTGGTGATTGCGTCCGCGCTGTCGATTCAAGACCCGCGCGAGCGGCCGCTGGAAGCGCGCGATGCTGCGGCTAAGGCACATGAACGCTTTACCGACAAGCAATCCGACTTCCTTGCCTATCTGAATATTTGGGACAGCTTCCAGCGTGAGCGTGACAAAGGTTTGTCCAACAAGCAGCTGGTGCAATGGTGTCGTCAATATTTCCTGTCGCACCTGCGTATGCGCGAATGGCGCGAGCTGCACCACCAGCTTGCCCAAACCGCGATTGAAATGGGCTTGACCACCAAAGAAGCCGCGTTTCGACAACCTCCTACCCAAGAGCAATTAAGGCCGTCTGAAAGTCAAGGCGACCAAGATTTGGCGGCCAAACTCAAACAAAAACAACTGGACAAGAAACAACACCGCGCCCAAATCCGTGCCGCCAAAGAAGCCGGCTACGAACAAATCCACCGCGCCCTACTGACCGGCCTTATCGCCAACGTCGGTATGAAATCGCCCGACGGCAACGACTACACCGGCGCGCGCGGCAGCCGCTTCCACCTTTTTCCTGCCTCAGCCCTGTTCAAAGCCAAACCCAAATGGGTGATGGCGGCAGAATTGGTTGAAACCACGCGCCTTTACGCGCGCGACGTCGCCGTTATCCAGCCCGAATGGATAGAGCAGGAAGCGCCGCACCTCGTCCGCTATCATTATTTCGAGCCACACTGGGAACAAACGCGGCGAAGTCGTCGCCAGCGAACGCGTGACGCTTTACGGCCTGACCGTATTGCCGCGCCGCCCCGTGTCTTACGGCAAAGTCGCGCCCGAAGAAGCGCGCGAAATCTTTATCCGCGGCGCATTGGTGGCGCAGGAAAGCAATCTTCAGACAGCCTTTTTTGTCCACAATAAAAAGCTGATTAAAGAAATTACCGAACTCGAACACAAATCGCGCAAGCAAGATGTATTGGTCGATGACGAAGCCCTGTTTGCGTTTTATAACGAACGCCTGCCCGAGCTGGTGTGGAAAGATGCGAAAGGTGGCGTTTGGGGAAGCGAAGATTCCGTACGGCTTATTGAATCCGACAAAGCCGAAAGGTCGTCTGAAAATGAGCGCAACGAGTTTCGTAAAAACAAGCGTAATGGGTCTCGCCAAAATGAAAATCACGGCAACACCGTAGGTTGGGTTGAAAACCCAACATTAGCCGCAACCGCAAAAACTGTTGGGTTTGACAACCCAACCTACGATACTCAGCAAACTACCCCCTCCCCTGTGGGGGAGGGTCGGGGAGAGGGCAAAACAGTTGCCGCTCAAACTAACTTTTCCGCAACCTCAACAAACCCTCTCCCTAACCCTCTTCCACATGAGAGGGAACAGAGTGCTGCAGCTTCAACAGTTTCAGACGACCTCAAGCCCAAAAAGCAGCCTGCATCTCAAAAAGGCCGTCTGAAACCTTTGCCCCTTGCAGATATCCGCACCTTTGAAGCCTGGCTCAAAACAGCCGAGCGCGACAATCCGCGCCTGCTGTTCCTCAGCCGCGACGATTTGATGCAACACGCCGCCGCGCACATTACCGAAGAACAGTTCCCCAAATTCTGGCAAACCGCAGACGGCAAATTCAAACTCAGCTACCGCTTCGAGCCGCACCATCCGCTCGACGGCGTGACCATGACCGTGCCGCTGACCGTCCTCAACCGCCTGCACGCGCCGTCGCTCGAATGGCTGGTGCCCGGTATGTTGCGCGAAAAAATCCAGCTGCTGATTAAAGCACTGCCGAAGCAAATCCGCCGCATTTGCGTGCCCGTACCCGATTTCATCACCAAATTTCTCGAAAGCAATCCCGACCGCCAAGCGGCCATCATTCCTCAGTTGGCACACTTTATCGCCAAAAGCGCCGGCGATATGCGGATTCTCGAGCAAATCGACCAAGACGCATGGGCGGCGCAAGAATTGCCTGAACACTGCTATCTGAATCTGCGCATTATCGACGACGGCGGACAAGAGCTTGCCGGCGGCCGCAAACTGCACGAATTGCAACAACAACTCGGCCAAGCCGCCGCCGTTACCTTCCGCGACAACACCCAAGAATTTGAGCGCGACAACGTGACAACATGGGACATCGGCACCCTGCCCGAATCCATCAAATTCGCACGCGGCAAACAACAGCTCACCGGCTACCTCGGCCTGCAAAAAGAAAAAGACGGCCGCATCGCCCTGCGCCTGTTCGACACCACCGAAGCCGCAGAGCAGGCACACCGTCAAGGCGTAATCGAATTGATGAAGCTGCAATTAAAAGAGCAGGTAAAAGATTTGAACAAGGCATCCAAGGCTTCACCCAAGCCGCCATGCTGCTCAAACACATCAACGCCGACACCCTGCTCGAAGACCTCACACAGGCCATCTGCGACCGCGCCTTTATCGGCGAAGACGAGCTGCCGCGCAACGAAAAAGCCTTCAAAGAACAAATCAAACGCGCCCGAAGCCGCCTGCCCGCCGTCAAAGAAGCCCTCAGCCGCTACCTGCAGGAAACCGCATCTGCCTACGCCGAACTCAACGGCAAACTCGGCAAACACCCATTGACGCACCTCCTGCGCCAACGCCTGCAAACCCTGCTTGCCCCCGGCTTCGCCAGCCATACCCCATGGGCACAATGGCCGCGCCTCCCCATCTACCTCAAAGCTATGACCCTGCGCCTCGAAAAATACAGCGGCAACCCCGCCCGCGACGCAGCCCGCGAAGCCGATATTCAAGAGCTGGAACAAATGTGGCAGGAAAAAACCGACGGCTTAGTGAAACAAGGACTACCCATTTCAGACGACCTCGCCGCGTTTAGATGGATGATTGAGGAATTGAGAGTGTCGCTGTTTGCGCAGGAATTGAAGACGCCGTATCCGGTGTCGATGAAGAGGTTGTTGAAGGAGTGGGAGGGGATAAGATGAATTAAAGGCTACCTGAATGTTTCAGGTAGCCTTTATTCATTTTTAGGCTGTTTGGTTGAAGGGAAAAAACGAGCAGATATACCAGCAAATATACCCAATAAGATATGGTCAATTTTATTTGTCGTCGATTCAGATAGCCATTTCCAACAATCTGGAGCTAATAAATGCCATACCCTTATTAATAATACCGAAACGATAACTGCCAAAAGTACACAACCTAAGACCTTTACATACCAAGCACTAACTTTATGAAAAGACTGTTGAGCTTCTTTTCCAAATAGCCAATTATCCTCCTCATAGGCTTTTTTTTGGCTAGCTTCATTGAAAATAGTATCAGGGTAATTTGCGTGAATTTTATCAAGTTGAGTATTTTCACTGTATCCTTGCTCAGTAACTTGATCCATTTTATTTCCCAGATGATAATTCTAGATAATGATTTCGAATAATTTCATCAGGAATTACAGTATTAGGTATTCCAGTCCAAGTTAACGACCAAGGAGTGTTTGGCTGATGGGTAATTGAGCTTAGTTGCCAACCAGAATATACCTTATAAACCTCCCAAATTTTATTTAAAAACTTTAAAAGTTGAGGATCAGAAATGGTTTCACCACTGAAAAATTGCTCTGTAATACGACCATTACCGTACTCTTTAAAGGCCCTATAAACAGAGGGAATAACTGGACCATATTGCCATGCTTGGATAGGTTCATTAAATAGTTGAGAATTATAGAGTGCCCAATACCATCCATATGCAATATATGTGAGCTTTAATACTTTCATTGGTGTCATCCCACTGTCTTGTTCCTCAATCCCTTTCCTAACAAAGAAATTGGCAACTGTAATAGCAGATATTGACATGTCAACCTCCTTCTTCCTAAAGAAATACCAAAACAGATATAAAACAAACCCCTAATGTTTCATATTGGGGATAAGTACCTTTTGTCAAGACTTGACACTAACAATTTTTTGAGATTATAGGTCAAGAGGTTTAGTTTATCAAGTAAGCAAGCTGTAGCCTACATCAAACTGTATGCTTAGCTTTCAGCATACTCCACCTAATAAATCACTCAAAACTTGAAATCCGCGCGTAGCGTGTGTGCGGTATACACGCACGCGGTCTTTCTAAACTACTTCGCTTGTCAGCCAAACAAGAATTCCCACCACCCTCTCCCCAAACATCGCTCGAACCAGTAAACTCCCCATGTTTCAACAACTTCTTGGAAGCAAACCATGTCCGGTATCTACTTACCCCGCCTATTTCCGCCCCACATCGCCGAACGCGGACTGCTGTATTTTCAGCAGGACAAGGTTCGCGATGTCCAAAAAACTTCCGCAGGGCGTTATCGGGCGGAGGTGTGCGGTTCGGAAAACTATTCGGTATGGCTGAAGCTGGATAGTGATTTATACATTAAGGATGGGGGCTGCGATTGTCCTTATGGCGGGGCGTGCAAGCATATGGCGGCGTTGTGGTACGCGGTGCACGCCCAAACGCCGGTCGGGCAGCCTGACGAATCTGACGCGCAGCAGCCTAAAAAGGGCGGCAATCCGTATCGGCAGCAGCTCTCCCGAATTTTTTCCCGAACCCGATATTATGATTACTACGAAGCTGCTGATTTGGGCTTCAGGCTGCAAAACTGGTTGGAAGATGTGGCGCAGGAGGGAACGGCGGCGTTGCAGCAGGCTTTGCCTCTATTGATACCGCGCTTGCAGGATGCTTTTGAAAAGGCGGACGATTCGGACGGTATGTTGGGCGATGCTATGTATATGGCAATCGATCTGCTGGAAGAGGCGGTCATGGAAAACGTCCCAAAGCGTTTGATTAATTTTTTTGGACAAATGTTTGGATGACAGCCGCTATTTTGATTCCTCTGAGGCGGGCAACAAAATCTACCAAATCCGCGCCCGAATCTGGCGGCTGCGCGGCGAATGGCAGGCTTGGCAAGACTATGTGGCTAAACGTTTGGCGGTTGCCAAATGGGATTGGGATTATGAATTTTGGGCATTCGAGGGTTGGCAGGTTTTGCAGGCGAAAGGCGATACTGCTGCCGCGCAGGATTATTTCAGACGACATCTGCGCCTGCCGAAATTCAGACAAATTGCGGTAGAACAAGCTGTCGGGCAGCAAGATTGGGTGGAAGCGGAGCGTCTCTTGCGCGAAGGCATCAGCATTGCCGAAGATGAAGGAACACTCGGCACACTGCACAAGTGGAAGCTGCAACTTTTTGATGTATTGAAGGAAACCGGTAAAAATGTACGCGAAATCGCAGCGGATTTGGCGTTTTCCACCAGCCTTTCATTGCCGCATTACGAGGCGTGGAAAGCCACGTTTTCCGCCGCCGAATGGCCGTATGAATTTAACCGCCTGCTTGCGCGCTTGTCGGGTCAATATTCGCTGCAAGCCGAAATATTGGAGCATGAACAGGAATTCGACCTGTTGCTTGCCCTATTACAGCAACACCTCTTGTTGTTGTACCCGATGGATCGTTTTGCCCCGTCTTTCCCCGAGCCGTATCACGACCAAATCGTAGCTTGCTACCTGAAAATCTTTGTGGCTGAAATCAATAAGGCAAGCAACCGTAAGCAATACCGCCAGCTCTTGAACCAATTAAAGACCCTCCGTCGCCAATATTCCGCTCAACGGCAGGCGATGGAAGACTTTGCCGACGAAATCAGGGAACGATATAGCGAAAAACCGCGCCGGCCTGCGCTGTTGGAAGAATTGGATCGGGCGGGGTTTTAGGAGAAAGCTGTTCATCTATACCTTGTAATAGATCTTTCTAAATAGCAAGCTGTAGCCTGCATCAAACCGCGTGCGTGCCTTCGGGTGCACACCCTACCTATGAATCACAAAGAATTTGAAATTTATGCGTAGGGTGTGTGCGGTACGCACGCACGCGGTCTTTTTTAAAATGTTCTTCCCAATCAAACCAAAGGCCGTCTGAAAGTATTTCCCAACTTTCAGACGGCCTTTTTATATTCAATATTTCTGTTTATTTTTCCAACCGTGCAATCAGCAAGCCGTAGCCTGCAACCGCGTGCGTGCCTTTGGGCTGCAATCTCACAAAACCCGTCTGTAGGGTGTGTGCGGTACGCACGCACGCGGTTTTTTTAAAATGTTCTTTCCAATCAAACCAAAGGCCGTCTGAAAGTACTTTCTACCTTTCAGACGGCCTTTTTATATTCATATTTCTGTTTATTTTTCCAAACGTGCAATCAGTTCATCAGCCAAGTCCAGATAAGCCTGCGTGCCTTTGGCGTGGGCGTCGTAGGCGAGGGCAGGGAGGCCGTGGCTGGGGGCTTCGGCGAGGCGGATGTTGCGGGGGATGACGGTGTCGAAGAGCAGGTTGCCGAAGTGTTGTTTGAGCTGTTCGCTGACTTCGACGACGAGGCGGCTGCGGCTGTCGTACATGGTGCGGACGATGCCGGTTACGTCGAGGTCGGGGTTGATGGCTTGGCGGATTTTGCGGACGGTGGCCACTAAGTCGGAGATGCCTTCGAGGGCGTAGTATTCGCAAAGCATGGGGACGATGACGCCGTTGGCGGCGACCAGGCCGTTGAGGGTGAGCAGGGTCAGGGACGGGGGGCAGTCGATGAGGACGTAGTCGTAGTCGTCGGCAACAAGCTGCAGGGCGTTTTTGAGGCGGATTTCGCGTGCGATTTCTTGGACGAGTTCGACTTCTGCGCCGGCCAGTGTGCGGTTGGCGCCCAATACGTCGTAGCCGCCTTCTTTGCTGCGGACGACGGCGTTGGGAATGTCGGTTTCGCCGAGGACAACTTGGTAAACGCCGTTTTCGATGGTGGCTTTGTTGATGCCGCTGCCTGTGGTGGCATTGCCTTGGGGGTCGAGGTCGACGACGAGGACGCGGCGGCCTTTTGAGGCCAGGGAGGCGGCTAGGTTGACGGTGGTGGTGGTTTTGCCGACTCCGCCTTTTTGGTTGGCGACGGCGAGGATTTGTGCGCTCATGTGCTTTGCTGTCGTGTTAAGTGTGGATGGCTGGATTGTACCGTTATTCGGTATGCTTGGGTTGTTTTTCAGACGGCCTTTTTGCGGATGATGACGATATGGCGTTCGGCATTGAGTTGGGGGATGTGCAATGCTTCGACTTTTTCGACGGCGACGCTTTCGGGCAGTTTGTCGATTTCTTCTTGCGGGTATATGCCTTTCATGGCCGCCCAGTAGCCGCCGTCTTTGAGGAGGTGCTCGGTCCAGTTGACGAAGTCGGCGAGTTCGGCAAAGGCGCGGCTGGTGATGACGTCGGCGCGGCAGTCGGCGGCGGCTTCTACGCGACCGCTGATGACGCGGACGTTTTTAAGGCCGAGTTCGATGACGGCTTGTTGCAGAAAGGCGGTTTTTTTGGTGTTGGCATCGAGGAGGGTGATGTCGAGGTCGGGGCGGCAGATGGCGGTGGGTATGCCGGGCTGTCCGCCGCCGGAGCCGACGTCGAGCATGGTTTGGGCGTGTTCGGTATAGGGCAGGAGGGTCAGGCTGTCGAGCAGATGATGGCTGACGGTTTGGGCGGGATCGCGCAGGGCGGTCAGGTTGTAGGTTTTGTTCCACTTTTGCAGCAGGGCGGCATAGTCTAGCAGTTTGGCCTGTTTGGCTTCGTCGATGTCCAAACCCAGTGCCTGTATGCCGTCGCGGAGCTGTTGCGCCTGATTCATTTGTTATTCCTTATTGGTTAAAACGCGTTGGATGTAATGGTAACGGAAAGCATGCCGTCTGAAAATGTTTGTGCCTGTTGAATCAACGTTTCATTTTGTGAAAGACGATGGGCTGCTCCGGTGCGCGCGTGAGCTGTTTGGGCAGGGTCAGCATGGCGATAATCCACACGGAGAGGGTGTAGTAGAACACGCCTTGCCCGCGCATACCGGCCAATGCGGCATTGCCTAAGATGGCTTCAAAATCAAGCCTGCCGCCGCCGAGGCACACGCTGCGACACCGGCAAGGAAGATGGCGTAACGCGAATGCCGGCGCATCATTTTTTTATACGCCAGCTTGGTCAGTCCGCCGGCAATCGGCAGGTTGAGGAAGGCAAACATGCCGCAGACAAACCATGCGACGGAATCCTGCCAACCGCTTTGCCATGCCCACGCGCCGTCTTTGAGCGTGACCAACAGGCCTTGGCCGTCTGAAAAGGCGATTTGCACGATATTGTGCAATATCATCGCCAGCGGCAGGGTAAGGAACATCAGTGCCACCAATAGGGGGCGGTAGGGCTTTTCTTGAGTCAGGTACATGGCGGCTTGCCTTGGGGAAATAAGTTGAAATGATAGCAGATCGGCGGTTGATTCACGTTAGTTTGCCACCGAAATTGCTGACAAAAACAGTCAATTAAAAAAGAAATGAAAAATTCTTTTTTCTTGGCAAACATTGGCAAATAAAGGGTAAGAAAACGTTTTCAGACGGACTAATCTATTATTTTTATATGAACCGAACAGAAAATCTTTGCATTTCTCCGTAAAATCTACTAAATTCTTAATAACATATTATAAAGACCTGAAATCTGGAACCCAAACCGAAACTGCCTTCCGCCATTTACGCTCGGAAACTCAGCAGGCAAAAAGTTTCACACACAACAAAACCAAAAAATAATTCCTCTGAAATCAGTTGTTTATAATGATAGATAACCACAAGGCAAACCATGCCTGACTTTAGTAGGAGTAAACCATGGCTGAAGCAACCGATGTCGTATTAGTAGGCGGCGGCATTATGAGCGCCACTTTGGGCGTATTGCTCAAAGAACTCGAACCATCTTGGGAAATCACCCTGATCGAACGCTTGGAAGATGTAGCGTTGGAATCATCAAATGCATGGAACAATGCCGGTACGGGACACTCTGCGCTGTGCGAATTGAACTATGCGCCCCTGACTGCCGACGGCACGATCGATCCGACCCGCGCCCTCAATATTGCCGAACAATTCCATATCAGCCGCCAATTTTGGGCGACTTTGGTCGAAGAAGGCAAACTGACCGACCGTTCTTTCATCAATTCCGTCCCCCATATGTCGCTGGTGATGAACGCCGACCATTGCAGTTATCTGCAAAAACGTTTCGACGTGTTCAAAAACCAAAAACTCTTTGAAAAAATGGAGTTTTCTACCGACCGCGCCAAAATCGCCGAATGGGCGCCGCTGGTTGTCAACGGTCGTGATGAAAGCCAACCCATTGCCGCCAACTACTCCGCCGAAGGCACAGACGTCGATTTCGGCAGCCTGACCCGCCAGATGGTCAAATACTTGAGCAACAAAGGCGTAAAAATCAAATTCAACCGTCATGTCGACGACCTCAACCGCGAATCGGACGGCGCATGGGTGCTGAAAACCAGCAGCACCAAAGACGATGACGACCCGTTGACACTCCGTACCCGTTTCGTCTTCCTCGGCGCAGGCGGCGGCGCACTGACCCTGCTGCAAAATCCGGTATCCCCGAAGGTAAAGGCTACGGCGGCTTTCCGGTTTCCGGCCTCTTCTTCCGCAACAGCAATCCCGAAACGGCCGCGCAACACAATGCCAAAGTATACGGCCAAGCCTCCGTCGGCGCGCCCCCTATGTCCGTTCCGCATTTGGATACCCGCAACGTGGACGGCCAACGCCATTTGATGTTCGGCCCGTATGCAGGCTTCCGCCCAAACTTCCTCAAACAAGGCTCGCTCATGGATTTGCCGATGTCCATCCAAATGGACAACCTCTATCCTATGCTCCGCGCCGGTTGGGCTAATATGCCGCTGACCAAATATCTCTTGGGCGAGTTGCGTAAAACCAAAGAAGAACGCTTTAATTCGCTCTTAGAGTATTATCCGGAAGCCAATCCTGACGATTGGGAACTGATTACCGCCGGTCAACGCGTACAAATCATTAAAAAAGACCCGAAAAAAGGCGGTATACTCCAATTCGGTACCGAAATTGTCGCCCATGCCGACGGCTCGCTGGCCGCATTGCTGGGCGCGTCCCCAGGTGCATCAACCGCCGTGCCTTTGATGATTAAGCTGATCAACCAATGCTTCCCAGATCATGCCGAATCATGGTCAGGCCGTCTGAAAGAATTGGTGCCCGGCTACGGTATCAAGCTGAACGACAATCCGACTTTGGCGGACGAAATCATCAGTCACAACGCAACCGTTTTGGGCATTCATCACTAAATGGAAGCAGACACAAAGGCGGGCATTCTTGCCCGCCTTTTTTCAAACCATTAAAATAGCGGCATTCAGGCCGTCTGAAATCTAATCTGCGGCAGCATGTTGCACGATTCAAACCCGAAAATCAGCCCCAATAGAAAAACGCCATGACCGATATTCTCAACAAAATCCTTGCCACCAAAGCAGAAGAAGTGGCCGCCCAAAAAGCCGCCGTTTCCTTGGAAGACATCAAAGCCCAAGCGCAGGCTGCTGCGCCGGTTCGCAGCTTTATCGGCTCGATCCGTGAAAAACACGCGAAGAATCTGCCTGCCATTATTGCCGAAGTCAAAAAAGCCAGCCCGAGCAAAGGCCTGATCCGCCCTGATTTTCATCCTGCCGAAATCGCTGTTGCCTATGAAAAAGCCGGAGCAGCCTGCTTGTCCGTGTTGACGGACGAACCTTATTTCCAAGGCTCGCCCGAGTATTTGAAACAGGCGCGTGCGGCCGTGGCGCTGCCGGTCTTACGTAAAGATTTCATCATCGACGAATACCAAATCTATCAGGCGCGCGCGTGGGGTGCGGATGCAGTTCTTCTGATTGCCGCTGCCTTGGAAGCCGAGCAGCTTGAGCGTTTTGAAGCCGTTGCCCACGAATTGGGCATGACTGTCTTGTTGGAGTTGCACGATGCGTCCGAGCTGGAAATGCCGCAACATGACCACGCCGTTGTGGGGCGTCAACAACCGCAACCTGCGTACGTTTGAAGTGACCCTGCAACAAACCCTCGACCTCTTGCCTGAATTGAACGGCAAGACCGTTGTAACCGAAAGCGGCATCCGCAACAAAGAAGACGTCGATTTCATGCGCAGCCACGGCGTGCATACTTTCCTGATCGGCGAAACCTTTATGCGAGCCGACGATATCGAAGCCGAAGTCAAAAAACTGTTTTAAACCCTAAAAACATCAGGCTGTCTGAATTTTCAGACGGCCTGAATCGATTTGAAGGCAGACATAATGTTTACCGTACAACGCATTTACGCTTATCAGCCGAATCCCGAGCAGACCGCCGTCTTTATCGACCGCCTCTATCCGCGCGGCGTCCGCAAAGAGGTTTTTGCCACTGCGCTCTGGCTGAAAGACATTACGCCCAGTGCAAACCTGCGCCGCTGGTATCACGAAAATCCGGCTGAGAATTTTGACGGTTTTGTCAGCCGTTATCATGAAGAGCTGCAAGGCGATACCGAGCAGGCAGCCATCAAACGGCTGCTGGATTTGGAAAAACAGCACGGCAATATTTTATTGCTGACCGCCGTCAAAGACCTTCGACATTCCCACGTCTCTGCGCTGGCTCAATTTTTGGGTGTATCGTTTGAATATCGTGATTAAAAAACAGTATTTGAACCGAATACAAAAAAGGCCGTCTGAAACCAAGGTTTCAGACGGCCTGCTTATTTCAAATCAAGAAGGATAACGGTGTGCCACCAATTTTCCGTCTATGTATTCGCCGATATAGACTTGCGAGGCTTCAAGGTGGAGGCGGTCGAGTTCCTGTTGTAGCCATTCTTCATCACGCTTAATGATTTCGAGGATGTCGGGGTCAACTTGGCCGTCTGTAATCAGTGGATAGCGCAGGCTTTCGTCGCCGTACTTAATGACGGCGAGCTGGCCGTTTTGTTCCATCACGGCACGTTTGACGGCAGAGATTTCGTAGATGCCGGCGGCGCGGAGTTTGAACATGAGGTCGTGTGCGCTGATGCCGTTTTTCATGCATTCATCGGTTTGGATTTTGCCGTTGACGATAACCCAGACGGATTTGCCGTCAATGATGGATTTGACCCAGCGGTTGTGGTTTTTGATGAATTTCAGGCTCAAGACCAACAGCGTCCACAAAATCAGCACGAGGAAAAATTGCAACAGGCCGACGCTGTCGCTGTAAATCACGCCACCGATGATGCCACCGAGTACATAGTTTTGCACTTGGTCCATGGCGGAGGTCGGCGCGAGGTTGCCTTTACCTAAGAGGTTGATTTGCAAAATCAAACCTAAAATACCCATCAGTAGTTTGAGGGCGAGCAGGGAGTATGCTTCCATGTGTGTGTATCCTGTTATTCTTTATCGATGAGTTCGATATTGTTGTTGACCAAATTGATGGGCGTCAGCGTGTAGGCGGAGAAGTCTTGATTGAAATGGACTTCGTAGTATTGGTTTTTGATGCCGATAATCATGCCGTTGAACAGGCGCGTGCTGTTGACGATGATGTCTTGTTTTTCAACTTTTTGGTTTTCAATCAAGGCATTGAGAAAACCCACCATGCGCGAAGTATCGGCGGCAAAGTTTTGACGCTCGCTGTATGAAAGATATTGCGTGCCGCAGATGAGGATGAGCAACAACAGCGCAATAATGCTCAGATCGCGGTATTTGGTGTCCATGCGGTGGCGCAGGTATTGCGATACGGTGAGCAGGAGGATGACGAGGGCGGCGAAAATCAGGATATATTTCAAGTAGTCGTGGAAATACATATGATTTTCAAGATAAAAGTGAGAAAAGAATTTCATGGTATTTGATAAATTTGGGAAGGGTAATAAGGCCGTCTGAAACTTACATTTCAGACGGCCTCGTCTATTAAACAAGGATGTTGCGTTAAGTTTTCAAAATAGGGTGTTTTTAAAGCGGTATCAGTTGATAAATCCGTCGTCTTTCATTTTCTTTTCGGATATGTATTTAATTGTACATTCATACACATATATATTTTTGATAGGTATTGGGTAGTATCACAGCAAGGTCTTCCAGTGTCCAATTTCTATTGGACTGAAAGGTGGGAGAGTTTAATTCTTGCTGTTCGATTTTTTGCCACTCTGTGTTGGCTTTTGGAGCGAATTCTTTGGTAGTTTTTTCGAATGCGCGAATACCAATGCGGTTTCTCTTGCTGTATATTCTGCCTGCCAAGTAACGTTGTTCAGGAAACTCATGCTCATGCCCCTTCAAACTACCACTGCAATAGTTTTGAGTAGCTTCAGTATCAGCCAGCCGATCGGCATCATGTAAAACAGCAAGATAGTGGCTTTTACCTTGCAAAATCAGCCAAGCTGCGAAGCCATAAGTATTGTATTTATGCTTACCACCGTACACCAAAGATAGCGCAGACCAAATTAATCTATTGGGACTGGCAATAATTGTGCATTCGTACATCTTAAAGAAATAATCGAAATATAATAAATCCTCATCTGGTAAAGATTCCAATAACCGATTCAAGTTTTGGTTGAATTCCCCAATATTGCGAGATTCAGGACGTGCTTGATCAATGATGTTCCAAAAATCGTTGATTGTCATGGCTCCAATCTTTCGAATAATCCGAGACAGGCATAGACGCCGAGTTTAAACACGTTCTTTTTCCAAAATGACGACGTAGGCTTCACGCACGAAAAACAGCAGCATGCGGCGCTGGTCTTTTTCCATGGTAACGACCTTCCAGCCTTGCGAAGCGTGGCTGTTGAGGAAATCGCTGAATTTGACCGGATTGATTTTGGCGCTGCCGAAAACCAAACTGGACAGCAGGTTCTCTTGATAAATGACGGCTTTATATTCTTTCATTTTATTCCTTTAAAAACAAGGGGGCTTTAAAGCCCCCTGATTCTACTCCTTATTATTCAACTGCGGTAATACGGAGCCTTCGCCCAATGCCAACAAACCACTTTGCGAGTAAATACCCAGTTTGGCGCGGGTGTCGGTGATGTCGAGGTTGCGCATGGTCAGTTGGCCGATGCGGTCGAGCGGTGTGAACGCTGCGTCTTCGACTTTTTCCATGCTCAGGCGTTCGGGTTGGTAGGTCAGGTTAGGCGATTCGGTGTTCAGAATCGAGTAGTCGTTGCCGCGGCGCAGCTCGAGGGTGACTTCGCCGGTGATGGCTTTGGCAACCCAGCGTTGGGCGGTTTCGCGCAACATGAGGGCTTGGCTGTCAAACCAGCGGCCTTGGTAGAGCAGGCGGCCGAGGCGCAGGCCGTTGATGCGGTATTGTTCGATGGTGTCTTCGTTGTGGATGCCGGTAACCAAGCGTTCGTAGGCGATGTGGAACAATGCCATGCCCGGGGCTTCGTAGATGCCGCGCGATTTGGCTTCGATGATGCGGTTTTCGATTTGGTCGCTCATGCCCAAGCCGTGGCGGCCGCCAATGCGGTTGGCTTCGAGGAAGAGTTCGACAGGATCGGCGTATTCTTTGCCGTTCAATGCGACCGGCACGCCTTCTTCAAAGCGCACGCTGACTTCTTCGGGTTTGACTTCGACGCTTTCGTCCCAGAAGGCAACGCCCATGATGGGCTTAACGATTTTGATGCCGCTGTTGAGGAATTCCAAGTCTTTCGCTTCGTGGGTGGCACCCAGCATATTGGAGTCGGTAGAGTAGGCTTTTTCAACCGACATTTTGTAGTTGAAGCCGTTGGCAATCAGAAATTCGCTCATTTCGTGACGGCCGCCGAGCTCGTCGATAAATTGTTGGTCGAGCCAAGGTTTGTAGATTTTCAGTGCCGGATTGGTCAAGAGGCCGTAGCGGTAGAAACGCTCGATGTCGTTGCCTTTGTAGGTGCTGCCGTCGCCCCAGATATTCACATCGTCTTCTTTCATGGCGGAAACGAGCATGGTGCCGGTCACGGCGCGGCCCAAAGGCGTGGTGTTGAAGTAGGCGATGCCGCCGGTGGAAACGTGGAACGCGCCGCATTGGATGGCGGCAATGCCTTCGTGTGCCAACTGCGCGCGGCAATCAATCAGGCGGGCATTTTCTGCGCCGTATTCCATCGCTTTTTTAGGAATGGCGTTGTAATCGTCTTCGTCAGGTTGGCCGAGGTTGGCGGTGTAGGCGTAAGGCAGTGCGCCTTTGAGTTTCATCCACAACAGCGCGGCAGAGGTATCAAGACCACCGGAGAAGGCGATGCCGACTTTTTGACCGATGGGGAGATTTTGTAAAATGGTATGGTTTTGGCTCATTGGGATTCCTCCAGACTTGAAAAGTTGAAACCATTATCTTATAAATGGAATACATTGTCAGCAATTAGGCCGTCTGAATGTTTGAAGGGCCGCATTAAAGAAACCTCATCATGAACGCTTTTTAACCTCATCATCATCGGCGACGAAATCCTGCACGGCAGCCGTCAAGACAAGCATTTCGCCTTTTTTTCAAATCCTTATTGGAATCGCGCGGGCTGAAGCTCAATCAGGTGCAATATCTGCCTGATGAACCCGAATTTGTTGGTCAAACAGCTGCGCCGCAGCTTTTTCAGACGGCCTGCCGACTTTCGTTACCGGCGGTATCGGTTCTACGCCTGACGACCATACGCGCCAAGCCGCCGCGGCCGCTTTGGATTTGCCTGTCGTCCGCCATCCTGAAGCCGCCAAGTTTATCGAAGGCGTTACCCGGAAACGCGGCGAACCGCTCGATTCGCCGGAGCACGCCCAACGCCTGAAGATGGCGGATTTTCCCGAAGGCGCGGAATTGGTGCCCAATCCGTTTAACAACATCGCCGGATTTTCCATCCGCGAGCACTATTTCTTTCCCGGTTTCCCCGTGATGGCGCACCCGATGGCGGAATGGGTATTGGAAACTTATTACGCCGACCGCTTCAACCAAACCGAACGCGGCAGCCGCAGCGTGTATGTGTTCGACCAACCCGAGTCGCGCATTACGCCGATTATGGAACATCTTGAACATACCTACGCCGGTATCCGTTCGTACAGCCTGCCCACCGTGGGCCGTACTGATTCAGACGGCCGTTATACTCCGCCGCATATCGAGTTCGGCATCAAAGCGGAAGGCGAGGCCTGCCGATTACTGGATGCGGCATGGGAAGATGCGTTGCAGGGTTTGCAGGCGATTGGCGCGACTTTGAAAGAAACGGTGGAGTAATGCACTTATCCCCAGCCCAATCCAGACGCGCACTGACTTTTGCCTCTTTGCTGTTTTTGCCGCCAACCCTCATCATCGGCATTTGGCTGGCGCAATATGGCGGCTTCGCTTTTGAACCGCCACTGATGCACGCCATCCATGCCCACGCGGGAACATGGTTTGACCCGATTGCCACCGTGTTGCACTATCTGGGTAAAACCGCGATTGCCGTGCCGCTGATCGGCGCGGTTGCCGCCGCCCTGTATTTTGCCGATAAGAAGCGCGAAGCACTGTTTTGCGTGTTGGCGGCATTGGTGCCGACTTTGAACATGCTGATTGTGAAGGTATGGTTTGCCCGCGAACGCCCGCTGCTTTGGCCGCGCCTGATTGAAGAGAGCAATTTTTCCTTTCCCAGCGGCCACAGTACGTTTTCCGCCGCCATTGCCGTCATGCTGATATTGCTTTGCCGTCGCACGCGCTACCGCCGCGCCGCTTGGATAGGCGGTATTTCCTTTGCCCTGTTGACCGGGTTTTCACGCATTTATTTGGGCGTGCATTATCCTACCGATGTTTGGGCAGGCTGGACAAACGGCACGCTGACTGCCTTGCTGGTGTATATGCTCATCTTCAGGCCGTCTGAAAAATAGAAGAAATAAATCATGAATACACGTTCACCCAACACGCCTTATTGGCTCAAAAACGGTCATGCCGACACCCTGTTTGCCAAGCTGCTGCAAGGCAAGGCGCCCGACTACCGTCGCGAGCTTCTGCCCGACAGTACCGGCAAAACCCAAGTTGCCTACGATTTTGTCGACAGCGCCGACCCCGATGCGCCGCTGGTGGTTTTGTTCCACGGACTGGAAGGCAGCAGCGAAAGCCATTACGCGGTCGAATTGATGAAAGCCGTACAGCAGCGCGGTTGGAACGGCGTGGTTGCCCATTTCCGCAGTTGCGGCGGCATAGAAAACACCGCGCCCGTGTTCTACCACCTCGGCGATACGCCCGAAATCGCCTTTATGCTCAACACGCTGGCTCAACGCTATTCAACCATCTACGCCGTCGGCGTTTCTTTGGGGGGTAATGCTTTGGCTAAATATTTGGGCGAGCAGGGCAGCAATGCCGTTCCGCGCGCTTCTGCCGTCGTTTCTGCACCGGTTGATGCCGTTGCGGCCGGTACGCGTTTTGATCAGGGCATGACGCGACTGATTTACACGCGCTATTTTTTAAATTCGCTGTTGCCGAAAGCTCGAGCGATTCCCCGGTTTCAGACGGCCTTAAGCCAGCAAAACTGCAAAACGCTTGGCGATTTTGACGACCGCTTTACCGCGCCGCTACATGGTTTTGCCGACCGCCACGATTACTACCGCCGCAATTCCTGTAAACCGTTCTTGAAAGGCGTGGATACGCCGTTGCTGTTGCTCAATGCCGTCAACGACCCTTTCCTAACGCCGGAAGCCCTGCCGACCGGGCGGGACGTGTCCTCGGCCGTTACGCTGCTGCAACCGGCATACGGCGGGCATGTCGGCTTTGTCAGCCGCGATCAAGCCGTCTGAATCTGCAATGGCTGCCGCAAACCGTGTTGGACTATTTCAAACAGTATCAGCCGTAAATAGAAAAGGGCACATGTGCAGACATGCCCTTAAGGTGTAGAAAGTAAAAAGGCCGTCTGAAAACGAATTTCAGACGGCCTTTTGAATAGCCTGATTATTTGCCTTTGTCGGCTTTGGCTTCTTTTTTCAGAGAAGCGTACAACTCAGGGTCGCGGTTTTTCAGCAGGGAAGCAACGGCCAAGTCGTCACGGTTAACTTTAGCCAAGTCTACGCGCTCGATGTGTACCAAACGCAGCAATTCGCGTACAGGTTTAGGCATATTGCGGCCAGATTCGTAACGAGAACCACCGGATTGAGTCACACCAATGCGGCTCCAGAAGTCCATTTGGTTCAGGCCGAGTTTTTTTACGGATATCGCGGATGTTTTTCAATTTTTTTCGAACGATTTCATGAATCTTCCTTATTGTGGTATTTAGTTGCATGCCTCTAGGCATAAAAAAATGGGTCTGCAAGAATGCCGGCATCCCTTTTCCTGTAGGCTTTTTGGGGTGATATGTGGGCGTATTGCAAATGACTGATCTAGATAATTAGACAGTATATTCGAAAGAAGTTTTCTGCTGTCTGCCATAATTTGTGTAAATATTTCTTAATTCATTATTTCATTAAAATTTTTCATTATATAAATCATCAAATTATGCGATTATCTTAAATATGGCGTAAGCAAATTTTTACATAATTAAACAATTCAATTTGGGTAAAAACTTAATTTCGAGTTTTTATTCGGTTTTCTAGGTTGAGAATACGAATAAATTTCAGGCCGTCTGAATCTATGTTTTCAGACGGCCTGAAGGTTTTTCAAGGTTAAGGCTTACCGCTGGCAGGGCTGATGGTGAGGATTTCGTAGCCGGTTTCGGTAACCAAAACTTCGTGTTCCCATTGGGCGGAGAGGGAGCGGTCTTTGGTGACCACTGTCCAACCGTCGTTCAGGATGCGCAGATGGCGTTTGCCTTGGTTGATCATCGGCTCGATGGTGAAAATCATGCCCGGTTTGAGGACGAGGCCCTCACCTTTGCGGCCGTAGTGGACTACTTGCGGCGCTTCGTGGAAGCCGCGGCCGATGCCGTGTCCGCAGAATTCCTGTACGACGGAGTAGCCGGCATTTTCGGCAACCTGTTGGCAGGCGTAGCCGACATCGCCGAGGGTGGCGCCGGGTTTGACTGCTTCGATACCCGCCATCATGGAGGCGTGGGTCACGTCGATCAGGCGTTGGGCAATCGGGGAGACTTTGCCGACGGTAAACATACGGCTGGAGTCGCCGTGGAAACCGTCTTTTTTAATGGTCAGGTCAATGTTGACGATGTCGCCTTCTTTCAGCGGCTTGTCGTCGGGAATACCGTGGCAGATGACGTGGTTGACGGAGGTGCAGCAGGATTTCGGGTAGGGCGGGTTGCCGTAGTTGAGGGGGGCTGGATAACCGCCTTGAACGTTGACGTGGTAGTCGTAAACGAGTTTGTCGATTTCGTTGGTGGTTACGCCGGGTTTGACGAATTGGCCGATGTAATCGAGGGCTTCAGCGACCAAGCGGCCGAGTTCGCGCATTTTTTCGATTTCTTCGGGGGTTTTGATGATGACTTTGTCCATGAGGTTTCCTTCTTGTTTCAGACGGCATGGAGGCAGTCTGAACGGGACGGGTGTGCCGTCTGTTTAAAACAGGTTGTCGAGATTGTCTTTATTGCGCGGTTTGGTTTGTGGTTTTGCCTCAGGCTCAGCTTTCGGAGTCGGTTTGAACTCGGGGGCTTTGGCTTTTTCCGGTTTGTTTTCTACCGCTTGTGCGGCAGGTTTGTTGCTTGCGGCTTTGTTTTCTACCGGCTGGCTGTCTGCTTTAGGTTTGTTTTGAGCGGCAGAGCTGCTGTTGTCGGATTGTGTGTTTTCTGATTTGTCGGTTTCAGTGCGTTTGTTTTCTGTGCGTTTGCTGCGGTGTACAGCGGGGCGGTCGTTTTTTACACCTTCTTCCGCGTTTTCGCCTTTTTTGTCTTGTGGGACGACAGGATTGGCGGAGGCGGTTTTTGCGTCGCCGTCTTTGGCAGGCTGAACGGTTTCAGGTTCGACAGTGCCGTTTGGACGCCAAACTTCAATGCGTGTGTCGTTTTGTTCGGCAGGGCTTTTTTCGGGGACGTCGGTTTTACTAGAGTGTAGGGTGCTGAATACACCGGCAACCAGGGCTGTGACGGCGATAAAGCTGACAAGGAATAAAGCGCGGATTAGGTGTTTGGGCTTAAGTTGGAAAGGGGTTTTATTATTCTTGGACATGATGTGGCAGGTAATCGTTGGAGGAATGGCCGTCTGAATGTTCAGACGGCCCGGGATGCCTGTAAATCAGTTGGCAACGTAGTTTTGATAGAGGGTCACGACTTTTTGTACGCCGATGGTCGTGCTGACTTTTTGGGTCACGCGGGCTTGTTCGTCGGGCGTAAGGATGCCCATCACATAGGTCACGTTGCCGTAAGTCACGATTTTGACGCGTGCCTGGGTGGCCGGGCTGAGGCCCAACAGGGAGGCGCGGACTTTGGATGTGCCCCAAGTATCGTTGGTTACATCGCCGAACGAACGCGCTTGTGAGGCAACGGTGATGTAGTTGTAAACGCCTTCTGCGGCTTGTTCGGAACGGGCGATGCGTTCAACAAATTGTTTTTCGCCTTCGGTAGCCACTTGGCCGAGCAGGAGCAGGTGGCGGTTATAGCCGACCACGTTCAGTTTGGGCGTGTAGCCTTGGACTTGGTTGTTTTGGCGCAGGTAGGAGCGTGCGGTGGTTTCGACGCGCAGTGCCATAACGTTGTCGTCGGTTTGCGCGCCGGTGGTGCGGCGGTCGACGGCGGATTTGGTGCCGACGGCTGCACCGCCGATCAGTGCGCCGACGCAGCCGCTCAGACTCAGGCTCAAGAGGGTCGCAGTCAGAACGGGGAGGGCGTAGCGTTTGATATTCTTCATATCCTTTTCCTTGGGTATGGACGGTTGGGTGTTCAGACGGCCTTTAAGGGATAGGCCGTCTGAAAAGAAAGGGTTACATGCCTTCAAGCAGGACGGAGTCGATGCAGTCGCACATGGCGTGAATTAGCAAAATATGGTTTTCCTGAATGCGGGCAGTGCGCGGATAAGGGACATTGAGCAAAACGTCAGTATCTTTGAGCATGGCGGCGATTTTTCCGCCGTCACGGCCGGTCATGGCGATGACGTGCATGTCGCGCTCGTGTGCCGCTTTGATGGCTTCGATAACGTTGGCGGAATTGCCGGAGGTGGAGATGCCGACCAATACGTCGCCAGCACGTCCAAGCGCGCGCACTTGTTTGCTGAATACATGGTCGAAACCGTAGTCGTTGCCGATGGCGGTCAGGGCGGAAGTGTCTGTCGTCAACGCGACAGCGGCCAATTCCATGCGTTCTTTTTCAAAACGGCCGGTCATTTCTGCGGCAAAGTGTTGCGCGTCGGCAGCCGAACCGCCGTTGCCGCAGGCCAGGATTTTGCCGTCGTTCATCAGGCATTGCAGCATCAGCTCGGCAGCCTGTGCGGTCGGCTCGACCAGTACTTTTTCGGCTTCCTGCTTGGCGCGGATGCTCTCGGCAAAATGCGCGGAAACGCGTTCTTGTAATGTTGTCATGAGGTTAACCTGTAATATTTTGAATCCATTCGGGTTGGCCGTCGCCCTCAATCAGTACCGCATCCAAGCGGCAGGGCGCATGGTTTAACCCGTGCTTTTGCAGATAATACTCTACACTTCGTTGCAATTTCAATAATTTGGACGGCGAGATGCTGTATGCGGCACCACCGAAACCTCGGTTTTTGCGGTATTTTACTTCAACAAACACAATCGTACCGCCGTTTTTGACGATTAAATCGATTTCACCGTAGGCGCAATGCCAGTTCCGCGCCAGCAGCGAGCAGCCTTTGCCCAGCAGGAATGCCAGCGCCGCATCTTCGGCCGCCGCTCCCTGTTTGTGGTTTAAGCGCATGAAAAGTTTACCCGTTATATAATCATTGTTTTTAAAGAGACGCCGTTTCAGACGGCCTTGAATCTATGTACACAAAACACCTGCAAAAAGCCGTCGACAGCATCGAAAAACAGACATTATACGTTGTCGCCACACCCATCGGCAATTTAGCCGACATAACGCTGCGCGCGCTGGCCGTTCTGCAAAAGGCCGACATTATCTGCGCCGAGGACACCCGTGTTACCGCCCAGCTTTTGAGTGCGTACGGCATTCAGGGCAAACTCGTGAGCGTGCGCGAACACAACGAGCAGCAAATGGCCGATAAAATTATCGCCCATCTTTCAGACGGCCTGAGCGTCGCCCAAGTTTCGGATGCGGGCACGCCTGCGGTTTGCGATCCCGGTGCGAAACTTGCCGCCCGCGTGCGTGAAGCCGGATTTAAAGTGGTGCCTGTGGTCGGCGCAAGCGCGGTCATGGGGCGTTGAGCGTGGCCGGGGTGACGGAATCTGATTTTTACTTCAACGGTTTCCTGCCGCCTAAAGCCGGCGAACGCCAAAAGCTGCTGGCCAAATGGGCGGAAGCCGATTTTCCGATTGTGATGTTTGAAACGCCGCACCGTATCGAAGCAAGCCTTGCGGATATGGCCGCGCAGTTCCCCGAACGCCGTTTGACTTTGGCGCGCGAAATCACCAAAACGTTTGAAACCTTCCTCAGCGGCACGGTTGCCGAAATCCAAGCCGCCCTTAAAAACGACAGCAACCAAACGCGTGGCGAGATGGTGCTGGTGTTGCACCCTGCGGTGAAAGAGAAACACAGCGATTTGCCCGAGGCGGCGCAAAACACGATGAAAATCCTTGCGGCCGAGTTGCCGACCAAACAAGCCGCCGAGCTTGCCGCCAAGATTACCGGCGAAAGCAAAAAAGCCTTGTACGATTTAGCGTTGGAGTGGAAACGGATTTCAGACGATGCTTGAGGTCTTGCAGGCTTATTTCTCTCAACCTGTGGTGTGAACGATGCGACGATTTCCTACAGGCAAGGCTGGGTATTGTTCGTTATCCGTTTGCCGGTTCTACAGGCTTTATATAGGTAAAGTTTTGTTTGCCGCATTGCTTCCCCCTTGCAATTTATAATGACACCGCATACAACTAGTATGTTCTTAAATCTTTCAACCCACGGGAGTAGACTTATGAAACAAAACATCATCGTTGTCTTATTCAACATCTCCAGCGAAGCTTATCAAGCCTTTTCTGAATTGAAAGCTTACTCGCAGACAATAGATGCTTTGGTGGCACAAGCCGTTTTGATTAAAAAGGAAAATGGTCTGATTATCCCAGCAGAAAGCACCGACTTTACCGCCAATACGGTCGAAGGCACATGGACGGGCAGCCTCATTGGTTCACTGGTCGGCATTCTCGGCGGTCCTATCGGTGTTCTGTTGGGTGGAGCTACTGGCGCACTCATCGGCAGTGATGCAGGTACTGCCCAAACATTGGAAGAGGGGGCGTTGCTGGAAAATACAGCCAAAAAACTGGATAACGGCAGTACTGCAATCATTATTTTGGCGCAAGAATCCGACGAGGCTGTATTGGATGCTTTCTTCCACCGTTTCAAAACCGTTATTCTCCGGCAAGATGCAGCCGTTGCCCAACAGGACGTATTGGCAGCAATAGAAGCGCAGGAAGAAGTGGCACGTCAGGCACACGAAGCTTGGAAAAAACAGCGCAAAGCCGAGCGCAAAGAGAAAGTGGAAGCCTTCAAGGCCGACATCAAACAAAAATTCGACAAATTGGCAGCCAAGTTGAAATAACACTGCCACCAACCCAAGGTATGTAACCGCTCAAATTTTCCGTTTCGGATGCATGCCAAACCGGTTTGAGGCTACCTGAAAATCTATTTTTCAGGTAGCCTCTCCCTTTTTCATGCCCCGAGACCTTTGCAAAGGTCTCGGCCTTTTTATAATTGGATTTTAGATCGATCCAATAGGTTCAATACGCTTCTAAGTTTGCGTTTCAGACGGCCTCGATGTTTGGCAAACCTGCTTCAACGCTGCCATGCGCTGCGCAAATATTCGATGCAGTCGGTCAGGGCGTAAAACGGGGCGTTGCCGTGATTGGCGTTGGGGTAGAGGGTAAAGCGGACATCTGCGCCGAGGTGGTGCAAAGTGCCGGCAAGGATTTTGGCTTGTGCGACCATGCCGCGGCTGGTTTGGTCGGGACGGTTGTTTCTGCCTTCATGCTCGCCTGCTCCGAGGCGGATGCCGATTCCTTGCGGCAAAGCGTCGGGCAGCCAATCGAGCACGCGGCGGTCTTGCCACCAGATAGACGGCGAAACCAGCAAATAATGGCGGAATCGTTCGGGACGGGTGAACAGGGAATAGAGGCCGTACAGTGCGCCGAACGAATGGCCGAAGACGGCTTGGTTTTGGGTATCGATGCGGTATTTGCTGTCGAGCAGTGCGGAGAGTTCGTCATCGATAAAGCGGCTGAAGCGGTCGGCTTGGCCGTATTGTTTGCGTTCGGATTCGGGCGCATTGTCGGGCAGCGGCGGCGTGTAGTCGAGGGCGCGTTGGCTTAAGTCGCGGATGTTGCCACCGGTGTAGCCGATACCGACAATCAGACAGGCGGCATGGCTTTTGGTGATGGGGGTTGATGAGCAGGGATTGCGCCATATTGAGGATGGCGGGGAAAAAAAGGCATCTCCGTCAAGAATATACAGCACGGGATAGCCGCCTGCCGGACGCTCGCCGAGTGTCGCGGCTTGAATGCGGTAGGTGCGGCCGGTGTGGGCGGAGGTAACGGAGGTTTCTTCGGCTTGCAGCAGGGTGGCGGTTTGCCAGTTGGGACGGATGGGCATGATGGGGTGCTTTTAATCAATGGGTTGCTTAAGTAGGAGAGAAGGCCGTCTGAACAATGGATTTCAGACGGCCTTATTGTACGGATTTCTGCTTTTTTAACAATACGCGCGATTAGCGTACGTCAACGTATGAGCTGCTGTGCAGTTCGCGCAGGAGGTTGGTGGTCGCCTGTTGTGCTTTTTGTTGGGACAGGTATTGGCGGACGGCGTTTTGTTGGCGCTCTTCAGGCGTACCTGCTTCGCGGACGTCGTTCAGCTTGATGATGTGCCAGCCGAATTGGGTACGAACAGGGGCGCTGATTTGGTCGGGTTTGAGTTTGTGGACGGCTTCTTCAAATGGGGCAACCATCATGCCGTCGGCAAACCAGCCCAAGTCGCCGCCGTTGCCGGCGCTGCTGTCTTGCGAGTATTGGCGTGCCAAACCGCCGAAATCTGCGCCGCTGCGGGCTTGTGAGTAGATTTTGCGGATGGTGCTTTCTGCGCCGACGGCGGCATTGTCGTTGTCGGCTTTAATGAGGATGTGTTGGGCATGGTATTGGCGTACAGGGTCTGCTTCAGGCAAGGTCACGCCTTGTTGTTTGGCCTGCTCGATGTAACGTGCCACTTCGGAGTCGCTGACACGGCTGTTTTGCATGATGGCCTGTTGGCGCACTTTTTCAACAATAATGCTGTCGGCGATGTCTTGACGGACAGCGGCAGACGGGTTTTTGATGTTGGGGTTGTGCGCGATAACGGCTTCGATTTCGCTATCGGTCGCTTGGATGTTGCGGCGTTTGCCTGCTTGGAGGATCAGGGATTGGTTGATCATTTGTGCCAAAACCTGTTGGCGCAGCTCGTTGGCGTCCATTTGCGTACCTTTAGGCATGGTTTGGCGCGCTTGCGCTACGGCTTGCGCTACTTGGCGGTGGGTAATGACTTCGTTGTCGACAACCGCGGCAATGCCGTCTGAAAGATGTACGCCGCTTTGTACGGCAGGCATGGTAGTGGCGCTGACGACTGGAGTTTTGTTGGCACGCGCTTTGGTCGCTTTGGCTTTAGGAGCGGCGTGTGCGCCTACTGCGAGAGTGAGTGCGGCGACGAGAATCAGGGGTTTGAAGTTCATTGTTTGACTACCTCGTTGGTTTTGCTGTAACCGGGGATGGCTAAGCGGAGTTTTTCGAATGGGTTGTTGCCGATATTGCTCAAGTCTTTGAGTTGGAGGTTGAAGAATACGGCGTTTTTGTGGCTGTTTTCGCCGGTAACATAGCGTTGGCCGACCAAGTTTGCGCTCCAGCAGCCGCAGTTGCTTTTGTATTCTGCACCGATAAGCATTTCCAGCGGTTTTTGGCTTCGATTTCGTAGTTGTAACGGGCGACGGCGTACAGGTTTTTACTCAACGGCCATTGGGCGGCAAGGTCGACTTGGCTGAGCCTGTCGTAGAAATAGTCGCCGTTGGCTTGCAGATAAATGCGCTCGTTGCGTCCGTATTTGTAGCGCGCGCTTAAGACTTTGCCGGGTTCGGGGTTGTAGGTAATCCCTGCGGCGTAGCTTTCGGCACGGCTTAGGTTTTGGTTGTAGTGGATGTCCAAATCAATGCGGGTGCTCGGGGTAAGGTTGCCGTGTGCAAAGGCTACCCAGTCGGATTGGCTGCGCGGATAATTGCTGACGTTGCCGTCAGGCAGGACGTTGTCTTTTTTGAAATAAAACTTCTGGCCGATACCTGCACGGAAGAGTTCCGCACCGGTGTTGGGGTTGAGGATACGGCTTTGTGTGGCCAGCGTCAGGCTGTTGGCCGAATTGATACGGTCGTTGCCCGAATACAAGTTTTCTCGGAACAGCTGCGAATAGGTAAAGCTGTTTTCGGAGCTGTCGAAATTGGGCAGGTCGTTTTGGGACTTGGTCGGGATGTAGTTGTAAAACAGGCGCGGTTCAAGCGTTTGCAGGTATTCCCCGCCGAAGAGTCGAGCCCTGCGCTCGAAAGTCAGGCCGCTGTCGACGTTGATAATCGGCAGAACGCGGCTGACATTGCGACCGCTTTGACCGTTGAAACTGTTGAGGCTGTAATAAGTGGCATGTACGCCGACTTTAGGCCGGATGTAGCCCCATTGGTTGTGGAAATCCCATTTGACGCTCGGGTAGAGTACCACGCGGCTGCCGTCTTGCTTGGTATCGTGGTCAAAGCGGGTGAATTGTCCGAATACGTTGAGTTGCGCCTTGCCGAAATGGCTTTGCCAACGGCCGGTCAGGCGGGGCATGATGGCATAAGGCTCGTCTTTATAACCGTCTTGGTTGGCCAGCGTTTGGTATTTTTGTACGCGCAACGAGCCGTCGAAGCTGCCGCCCAACAGTTTGTCGCTGTAATTGAGCCATGCCTGACGGTCGAGGTTGACGTTGCGCGCGATGTCTTCGCGGCCGTAGAAGTCGCGGTAGTAATCGTCGTCGGAAACTTGGTTGTAGTTGATGCCGCCACTGATTTTGCTGTTCAGCTGCTGCTGGTGTTTCCATTTGAACTGATAGCGGTTGTTGTGGACGCTTTTTTGGTCGTTCGGCATCCAGTCGCCATCGACTTCGCCGCTGTAATTCGGTTGCAGATAACGGACTTGGCCGCCCAGTTGCACGCCGCGTTTGCTGATAATGCCCGGGCGGATGGTGGCATCCAAATTCGGCGCAAGGTTGAAGTAGTAGGGTAGGCTCAGCTCAAGGCCGTCTGAACCTGTGGCAATGGTCGGAACGAGCAGGCCGCTTTTGCGGTTGCCGTTGATGGGGAAGTCCGCCCAAGGCGTGTAGAGGACGGGTACGCCGCCGAATACCAGTGAAGCGTGTTTGGCCACGCCGATGCCTGTCGATTCATCGGCTTCGATGCTTTGCGCTTGGATATACCAGCTGGCATCGCCGGGCGAACAGGTGTTGAATTTGGTGTTGATGAGTTTGTAGAGGCCTTTGCCTTTGAGTTCGGCTTTTTCGCTGACACTTTGAAGGCGGCGGCCGCCTTGTTCGGTATTGAGGCGCACGGCAGTGCCGGAACCGGTTTGGTCTTTGAGGTCGTAAACCAATTGGTCGCCGGATACGGTCGAACCGTTTTGATACAGGGTAAAGCGGTCGCCGGCGGTAACGGTATCGGTGGTTTGGTCGTATTGCGCCCAATCGGCGTTGAGAATATCGGCATTGCGCTCGACAATGACATCGCCTTCGGCACGGACGCCGACTTGGGTCTGACCTTCTATTTTATCGGCGTTGACGCGGGTGTAATCGGCAGGCAGGGCAGGCTCGCCGCTGCGTTTGATTTCGGCGGTTTCGGCCGGCTTGGCATCTTCGTGGTCGCAAAACAGGCAAGTGCTGCCCAAAGAAAGCGGATCGGCTTCGCTTTGGCTGGTTTGTGCCGGTTTGGATGCAGCGGTGTGGGCAGGGGTATAGTCTTCCGCCTGCGGAACAGAAGCATCTTCCGCGCGCACGGCTGTTGCGCCAAAGCCCATAATTAAGGCGAGTACCAAGGGTTTGAGTGAAAATAAACGAGCCAAAATCGCCCCTTAAATCGGTTTGCCAGTTAGAATAGCGGTTATTGTAACCTGAAATTCTGCGATACCGCTATGCAACGACAAACCGAATTACAAAACTGGCTGGAGTCTGTTTACCCGAACCAGCCGTTTGAATTGAGCTTTGCGGCAGCCGATGCCGACTTCCGCCGTTATTTCCGCGCGACGTTTTCAGACGGCCAGACCGTTATCTGTATGGACGCGCCTCCTGAGAAGATGAGTGTTGCGCCGTATTTGAAAGTGCAAAAACTGTTTAACATGGTCAATGTGCCGCAAGTGCTTCATGTGGATGAAGCGTTGGGCTTTATGGTGTTGAACGATTTGGGCAATACCACATTCCTGACCGCCATGAATCAGGAAAACAGCGAAACCGCCCACAAAGCCCTGCTGCTCGAAGCCATCGACGAACTGATCGAACTGCAAAAAGCCAGCCAACCCGGCAAACTGCCGGAATACGACCGCGAAGTCATGCTGCGCGAGATTAACTTGTTCCCCGAATGGTTTGTAGCCAAAGAATTGGGCCGCGAGCTGACCTTCAAGCAACGCCAGTTGTGGCAGCAAACCGTCGATACGCTGTTGCCGCCCCTGTTGGCGCAGCCTAAAGTGTATGTCCACCGCGACTTTATCGTCCGCAACCTGATGCTGGCAAAAGGCCGTCCGGGCGTGTTGGACTTCCAAGACGCGCTTTACGGCCCGATTTCCTATGATTTGGTGTCGCTGCTGCGCGATGCATTTATCGAATGGGAAGAAGAATTTGTATTGGACTTGGTCATCCGTTACTGGGAAAAAGCACGCGCTGCCGAGCTGCCTGTGCCTGCCGAGTTTGACGAGTTCTACCGCTGGTTTGAATGGATGGGCGTACAACGCCATTTGAAAGTGGCCGGCATTTTTGCCCGCCTGTACTACCGCGACGGCAAAGACAAATACCGCCCTGAAATTCCGCGCTTCTTGAACTACTTGCGCCGCGTATCCCGCCGTTACAACGATTTGGCGCCGCTTTATGCGTTGCTGGTCGAATTGGTCGGCGATGACGAATTGGAAACAGGCTATACCTTCTAAGCTTGGTTTTAAGATTTGATTCCACTTTTCAGACGGCCTGATCAATAAAAGGCCGTCTGAAACCTTTACAGAACACATAAAAATGACTTACATGATTTACCCCAAAACCTACGACGTGATTGTCGTCGGTGGCGGCCATGCCGGTACCGAAGCCGCGCTTGCCGCCGCACGCATGGGTGCGCAAACCCTGCTGCTCTCACACAACATCGAAACCCTCGGTCAAATGTCGTGCAACCCCTCCATCGGCGGTATCGGCAAAGGCCATCTCGTGCGCGAACTCGACGCATTGGGCGGCGCGATGGCGTTGGCCACCGATAAATCCGGTATCCAGTTCCGCCGATTGAATGCCAGCAAAGGCGCGGCAGTGCGAGCCACGCGCGCGCAGGCCGACCGTATCCTATATAAAGCCGCTATCCGCGAAATGTTGGAAAACCAAGAAAACCTCGACCTTTTCCAACAAGCCGTCGAAGACGTCACGCTTGACGGCGAACGCATCAGCGGCGTGGTTACCGCGATGGGCGTGGAGTTTAAAGCACGCGCCGTTGTGCTGACCGCAGGCACGTTTTTGTCCGGCAAAATCCATATCGGTTTGGAAAACTACGAAGGCGGCCGCGCCGGCGATCCCGCCGCCAAATCGCTGGGCGGCCGTTTGCGCGAATTGAAGCTGCCGCAAGGCCGTCTGAAAACCGGTACGCCGCCGCGTATCGACGGGCGCACGATTGACTTCTCCCAACTGACCGAACAGCCCGGCGACACACCCGTTCCCGTAATGTCCGTACGCGGCAGCGCCGATATGCACCCGCGCCAAGTGTCCTGCTGGATTACGCATACCAACACGCAAACCCACGACATCATCCGCTCAGGCTTCGACCGCAGCCCGATGTTCACCGGCAAAATCGAAGGCGTCGGTCCGCGTTATTGCCCGTCTATCGAAGACAAAATCAACCGCTTCGCCGACAAAGACAGCCACCAGATTTTCCTCGAACCCGAAGGCCTGACCACACACGAATACTATCCAAACGGTATCTCCACCAGCCTGCCGTTCGACATTCAAATCCAACTCGTGCGCAGCATGAAAGGTCTTGAAAACGCCCATATCCTGCGCCCCGGCTACGCCATCGAATATGACTACTTCGACCCGCGCAACCTCAAAGCCAGCCTCGAAACCAAAACCATCCAAGGCCTCTTCTTCGCCGGACAAATCAACGGCACAACGGGCTACGAAGAAGCTGCCGCACAAGGCCTGCTCGCAGGCGCGAACGCCGTGCAATACGTCCGTGAACAAGACCCGCTCCTGCTGCGCCGCGAACAAGCCTATCTCGGCGTATTGGTGGACGACCTCATCACCAAAGGCGTGAACGAGCCTTACCGAATGTTCACCAGCCGCGCCGAATACCGCCTGCAACTCAGGGAAGACAACGCCGACATGCGCCTGACCGAAGACGGCTACAAAATCGGCTTGGTGGGTGAAGTGCAATGGCGCATGTTCAACGAAAAACGCGAAGCCATCGAACGCGAAATCCAACGTTTGAAAACAACGTGGTACACGCCGCAAAAACTCGCCGAAGAAGAGCAGCTGCGCGTATTCGGCCAAAAACTCAGCCGCGAAGCCAACCTGCACGACCTCCTGCGCCGCCCGAACCTCGACTACGCCGCGCTGATGACCCTGCCCGACGCCCAACCTGAAACCGCACTTGCCGACAGCGTGGTCGAACAAGTCGAAATCCAAGTCAAATACCAAGGCTATATCGACCGCCAAAACGAAGAAATCGACAGCCGCCGCGACATCGAAACCTTAAAGCTGCCAGAGGATATCGATTACAGCAAAGTCAAAGGTTTGTCGGCAGAAGTGCAGCAAAAGCTCAATCAGCACAAACCCGAAACCGTCGGCCAAGCCAGCCGCATTTCCGGCGTCACGCCTGCCGCCGTCGCATTACTGATGGTGCATTTGAAACGCGGGTTTAAAGATGCTAAGTAAGGTTTAATCCGAATAAAGGCCGTCTGAAACTTTCAGACGGCCTTTTTAAAACTGACACATATTTATGTAGATTAAAATAGAACGTATCCCTGCTGTCATTCTCGTGCAGGCGTGAATCTAGAATCTGATCTACTGCATACCCAAAACCTGTCGAATAATAAGGCTTATTCTGGCAGGCAATTTATTGTCAGAGCAGAATATGTTTGTAATTTATGTGAGCAATACCCACACTTGTGTCTATATTTGTTATTTCATCTCCATACTGACTTCGACGTCTGTATCAGTAATAATGCAACGAGCACGGTACTCTATTTCCATGCCAGCGTTATTTTTTGCGGTAAAGCCACGAGTAACTACGATATTCTCTGTTATTCCGAGGAATGTCCCTGTATCGAGAACATGCCCTCTAAACGTGGACGGATTTACTAATTGCTGTTTAATGGCGACATCGCATAGGTTAATAGCAGCAGCTTCATCAATCTGCTTATCTTGCACAGCTGTAACATGGGCTTGGTTTTTAATATCATCCTCGGAAACATAGAAACGTTTACCGTTGGTGCAATCAGCAAAGAATACAATTTTGCTGCGAGGTTTGCTTTTACTGTCAGAAACTTCTACAAGCTCCACTCTGTCGCAACTGGATTCTTTGGCTATGAGTCGTGCTGCTTTGGAATGAGTTCGTTAATTTTTGCAATACCTGACTTGCCCCAACGCTGATAAAGTTTCGGATTGTCTTTTTTCGTATACTTGAAATTTAAAATATCTGGATAGATTTTGGATTCTGGTGAGATAGTGGAAGGTTGGCTGCTGTCACTAGAAGAGTCTCTACCATCGCAACCTCTAACAAGTGAAAAAATTACAAAGCTTGCAAAAAGTATCCAAAGCACCTTTTTCATAGGATTTTTTTGTTTAGTCCCTGCAGAATCTGATCTTTGTCGCTGTAGCCAGTTTTGCCTACGTACCTCCAAATCTTGCGGTTCATTAAATAAAGCGGTACGCAATGTTTTGATAAACCGATCATTTTGTTCTATAAGAAGTCGTCTACCATCAAAAAGGTAGACTTCAATTACTTCGCCACTTTTTTCATTATATGATTCGATATCAATTAGATAAATCTTTGTTTTACGGTTGAAAACAATAAATGAATCATTGTAAGCAACAGTAGCTTTTGGGAAGTCTCCTGCCAGCACTCGGATTAAACGCATTATCTTCTCGTTCTCTCGTGTAGTTAAAAATATTACTATATTCTAACAAAAATTCACAATTATTCAAACAGCAAGTAACAACTATCAGATTGATAATCCAACCTTTTTTCAGGTGGCCTTTCTCTCGTTCAGGCTTCCTAAACCTACACATTAAGCAACAATTTCAAACATATCTTCATTTCCCCAGAGTCTTAACTAACAAAAAAAGGCCATCTGAAACCTTAAAATCAGGTTTTCAGATGGCCTTAATCATTTTAATAAACCGATAATTGTCCTATCGAGGCCGTCTGAATTTCAATACGCCAAGCTCGGAGACAAAGCCGTTTAGGGGGATGTCGTGGGGTTCGGTCGGCAGTGTGTCGGTCAGTTGGCAGCCGAAGCCTACGCCCAGGGTTTGGGTTTGCAGGCGGTATTTCGTGGCGGAGAGGGTGGCGTCGTAATAGCCGCCGGCTTGTCCGAGGCGGTAGCCGCGTTTGTCGATGCCGACGATGGGGACCAGCAGCAGGCTGAGTTGGTGGACGCGGATTTTTTTGCCGGTGAATTGGGGGACATGCAATTTGGCGCGGCCGCGTTTGCGTTCTTGTTTGGCGCCGTCGGCAGGGTAGGGGGTGAACCACATCCGCCGCGTGTTCGGTTCGATATAGGGCAGGTAGAGTTTTGCGCCGCGTTTTTGTGCAGCACGGACAAAGCCGTCCAATCGCAATTCCTTGCCCATCGGCCAATACACGCCGATTTTCCGTCCTTTTTTGATGTAGGGTTTGAGCAGGCGGTTGATGGTTTCAGTGGCGGCGTTTCGCTCGTCGGCGCTCATTTGGGCGCGTGCGCGGCGGAACTGTTTGCGTAGTGCCGATTTTTCGGGATTCCTCATTTTCAGACGGCCTTTCGGGATTGCGGTAGAATGTTGCGATTATAACGATTTTGTTAACATTCAAACAGGACGCACACAATGTGGCACATTGTCGCCATCGGCTATCTTTTTGTTGCCGTGATGTTTTCCGCCGCGCAGCCGAGTATTGCGCGCGCGTTGATTTATTTGGTTTTTTGGGCAGTGTTGCCCACCGTGTTCACGGTCTTCGTCGTGACCATCCGCCGCCGCAACCGCCTGATGAAACGGCAGGAGCAGGCGGAGTTTGAGGCGGCCCGCCAAAAGGCGGTACAGGCGGATGAAAAACAGGACGGAAAGGTATAAATCCCTTTTCAGACGGCCTCTTATCCGCTATAATCCGTCAGTTTTCCATTTCGGAAACACTCTTTTATTTTTTAAAACTTATGCCCACTTTCGCCGAAGGGTGCTTGACAATAGGCGCCGCCTATCAAGTTCTATGCGATTGAATGTGTGCTCTTTAACCCTTTCAAGGAAATAACATGTCTCAAATTACTATGCGTCAGATGATTGAAGCTGGTGTTCACTTCGGTCACCAAACCCGTTTCTGGAACCCGAAAATGGCTCAATACATTTTCGGTGCGCGCAACAAAATCCATATCGTAAACTTGGAAAAAACCCTGCCGATGTTCCAAGAGGCGCAAGAAGCCGTACGTCGTCTGGTTGCCAACAAAGGTACAGTATTGTTCGTAGGTACCAAACGCCAAGCCCGCGACATCATCCGCGAAGAAGCTACCCGTGCCGGTATGCCTTTCGTTGATCACCGTTGGTTGGGCGGTATGCTGACCAACTACAAAACCGTTAAGCAATCCATCAAACGCCTGGAAGAAAAAACTGCTGCTCTGGAAAACGCTGCCGAAGGCGGTTTCAACAAAAAAGAAATTCTGGAAATGCAACGCGACGTTGAAAAACTGGAACGTTCTTTGGGCGGTATCAAAAACATGAAAGGCCTGCCTGACGCGATTTTCGTTATCGATACCGGCTACCAAAAAGGTACTCTGGTTGAGGCTGAAAAACTGGGCATCCCTGTTATCGCCGTAGTCGATACCAACAACAGCCCTGACGGCGTGAAATACGTTATCCCTGGTAACGATGACTCCGCCAAAGCCATCCGCCTGTACTGCCGCGGCATCGCTGACGCAGTTTTGGAAGGCAAAAACCAAGCGCTGCAAGAAACTGTAGCCGCTGCCCAAGAAGCTGCTGCCGAGTAATTCGGTATACAGAAGAGGGGCGTTATGCCCCTTTTCTCAAATCCCGTTCTGAAATCCGTTTCAGACGGCCACTATTTCCAAACACGGCAATGGCCGTGTTTCCAAAAATCTAGGAGATTCAAAATGGCAGAAATTACTGCAAAAATGGTTGCCGACCTGCGCGCCGCTACCGGCCTGGGCATGATGGAATGCAAAAAAGCCTTGGTTGAAGCTGAAGGCAACTTCGACAAAGCCGAAGAAATCCTGCGTATTAAATCCGGTGCGAAAGCCGGTAAACTGGCCGGCCGTACTGCTGCCGAAGGCGTATTGGCTTATGCGATCAACGGCAATGTCGGCGCATTGGTTGAAGTAAACTGCGAAACCGACTTCGTTGCTAAAGACGCCGGCTTCGTAGAATTTGCCAACTTCGTTGCGAAAACTGCTGCCGAGAAAAAACCGGCTACCGTTGAAGAACTGAGCGAATTGGTTGAAGCAGAACGTAAAGCCATTATCGCTAAATTGGGCGAAAACATGTCTGTTCGCCGCTTCCAAGTGATCGACACTGCCAACCAACTGGTTGCCTACATCCACGGTGCTTTGGCTACCGAAGGCGTATTGGTTGAGTACAAAGGCTCTGAAGACGTAGCACGCAAAATCGGTATGCACATCGTTGCTGCCAAACCTCAATGCGTATCTGAAGCCGAAGTGGATGCCGAAACCATCGAAAAAGAACGCCACATCTACACCGAGCAAGCCATTGCTTCCGGCAAACCTGCCGAAATCGCCGCTAAAATGGTTGAAGGCCGTATCCGTAAATTCCTGGCTGAAATCACTCTGAACGGCCAAGCATTCGTGATGAACCCTGACCAAACTGTTGCCCAATTCGCTAAAGAAAACGGCACTGAAGTAATCAGCTTCGTACGCTACAAAGTAGGCGACGGTATTGAGAAAGCCGTTGTTGACTACGCGGCCGAAGTTGCTGCCGCTGCTAAAGTGTAAGGCACTTATGAAAAAAAAGCACCTGGATTCCAAACGAATCAGGGTGCTTTTTTTTGAGAAAACCGTTTACGGTACCTAATTTAAGACGGCCGAATATAAAGGCCGTCTGAAAACCAAAACAATAATAAACCAACACACTCTATCATTAATATTCCGACCGTTTGAAAATTCAGACGGCCCGCCCCCCGACCGACGACATTCAAGAAAGCAAGGTATCCCATGACACAGCAAATCAAATACAAACGCGTATTACTGAAACTTTCCGGCGAATCCCTGATGGGCTCTGATCCATTTGGCATCAATCACGATACCATCGTTCAAACTGTCGGCGAAATTGCCGAAATCGTGAGAATGGGCGTGCAAGTCGGTATCGTTGTCGGCGGCGGTAACATTTTCCGCGGCGTATCTGCTCAAGCAGGCAGCATGGACCGCGCCACTGCTGACTACATGGGCATGATGGCGACCGTCATGAACGCCTTGGCGCTCAAAGACGCATTTGAAACCTTGGGCATCAAAGCGCGTGTCCAATCCGCACTGTCTATGCAGCAAATCGCTGAAACTTACGCCCGTCCTAAAGCCATTCAATATTTGGAAGAAGGCAAAGTCGTGATTTTCGCCGCCGGTACCGGTAATCCGTTCTTCACGACCGACACTGCCGCCGCATTGCGCGGTGCGGAAATGAACTGCGACGTGATGCTCAAAGCCACCAATGTCGACGGCGTGTACACCGCAGACCCGAAAAAAGATCCATCAGCAACACGCTATGAAACCATTACTTTTGACGAAGCCTTGTTGAAAAACCTCAAAGTGATGGATGCCACCGCTTTCGCCCTCTGCCGCGAACGCAAACTCAATATCGTGGTATTCGGTATTGCCAAAGAAGGCTCGCTCAAACGCGTGGTAACCGGCGAAAACGAAGGTACACTGGTTCACTGCTAATCATTGAAAGGCCGTCTGAAACAGCCGAACGGGATACATTCGGCTTTCAGACGGCCTTTTATTTTCAGTCGGTTGCGTGGGCATTGGCTCATGGTTTGAAAAGGTTGAGAACTTGCTTGACCATAATGCCCAACCGACAATTCGACAACAAAAGGATATCCCATGAATATCACCGTCTTGGCTGTCGGCACAAATGCCGCGTTGGGTGGATGAAGCCGTCGGCGAGTACGCCAAACGCTTCGGGCGCGATGTCAATTATGCTCTGAAAGAAATCAAGCCGGAAAAACGCGGCGCGGGTGTGAATGCGGCTCAGGGCATGGCGGCTGAAGAAAAACGCCTGCTGGAAGCCATACCGCAGGGCGCGTTTTTGGTGGTATTGGACGAGCGCGGTAAAGCGCCGACTTCGGTCGAATTGGCACAACATTTGAAAGGCTGGCAGCAAAACGGCGAACACGTCTGCTTTATTATCGGCGGTGCAGACGGTATGACCGACCGCTTGAAACAGCAGGCAAACATAATGATGCGCCTTTCCAGCCTGACCTTACCGCACGGCATGGTGCGCGTTTTATTGACCGAGCAGCTTTATCGCGCCGTTTCGATTTTGCACAACCATCCGTATCATCGGGAATAATCCGTTTTGATTGCTGGGATAAGAAGGCAATGCCGCCTTGTCGGTTTGAAAGGGAATAGGGCAAGTCGGTTTAAAGCGGGGTTGAACCTGTTTTCAGACGGCCTGATTTTTCCGCATGAATCCTTTATAATCGTTTCTTTGATAAATCAACATCTTTCGGGAGAACCCAAATGTCCGATTTCCGTCAAGACTTCCTCAAATTCGCTTTGGCACAAAACGTGTTGAAATTCGGCGAATTTACGACCAAGGCAGGCCGTCAGTCGCCTTATTTTTTCAATGCCGGTTTGTTCAATGACGGCGCATCGACTTTGCAACTGGCGAAGTTTTACGCTGAGGCCATCATTGCCAGCGGCGTGAAGTTCGATATGCTGTTCGGCCCAGCCTATAAAGGCATTATTTTGGCGGCGGCAACAGCGATGATGTTGGCGGAAAAAGGCGTAAACGTACCGTTTGCCTACAACCGCAAAGAAGCCAAAGACCACGGCGAGGGCGGTGTGTTGGTGGGTGCGCCTTTGAAAGGCCGCGTGCTGATTATCGATGATGTAATTTCCGCCGGTACATCCGTGCGCGAGTCGGTCAAACTGATTGAGGCCGAAGGCGCAACGCCTGCCGCAGTGGCCATTGCGCTCGACCGCATGGAAAAAGGCACTGGCGAATTGTCGGCGGTTCAGGAAGTCGAAAAACAATACGGCCTGCCGGTGGTTTCGATTGCCAACCTGAACGACTTGTTCACGCTCTTGCAAAACAATGCCGAATTTGGCGGCTTTTTCGAGCCGGTCAAAGCCTATCGCGAACGTTACGGCGCGGTTTAAACCATAACATCATGCTCAGGTCGTCTGAAACAGTTTTCAGACGGCCTGAAACATTGGCTAAAATATATTTTTGATTCAATACACTTACGGAAAATACTCATGCCTGCTTGTTCTTGTCCTCATTGTAAAACACCGCATTGGGTGAAAGATGCCCAGTTGAACGTGGCGCAGGGTTTCGTGGTCTGCACGCGTTGTTCGGGGATGTTTAAGGCCAAGGATTATCTGTCGGGCAACCTGCCGGCCGATCCGGCCCATCTGCCTGTGGCGGTAACGGATGTGCGCCTCGTGCATAACATCGGTGCGCAAATCCTCAAGCATTCCAAACTCTCGCGCAAAGAAATTTCCGATTTGCTCAATAGTGCGCTCAAAGAAGAGCCTAAGGCGGAAGAGCAGGTGGCGGTCAAAACGCGCAAGGACGGTTTCAACTGGACTTTGGCATCGCTGATTGCGCTGACGGTTTTGATTATGCAACTCTTTTATCTTGCCCTGCTATGAGTGCCATCGCCCATTTTGTCGCCAGCTTTCGTGAGGCCGCGCCCTATATCCAATATTTGCGCGGCAAAACCATGGTGGTCGGAGTGACCGACAGCCTGTTGGAAGGCGAAACCCTGATTCGTTTGGCCGCAGATTTGAATCTGTTGGCCAGCTTGGGCTTGCGTTTGGTCTTGGTACACGGTTCGCGGCATTTGCTCGACAAATTGGCTTCGGGTCGGAATTTTGTTCCAAATACAGCGGCAGCCGTCGGATTACCGATGAAGCGACCCTGATGGAAGTGAAGCAGGTGGCGGGGATTATCCGCAGCGATGTGGAAGCCGCCTTGTTCAGCAGCGTATCTGCGCAGCAACGGAGCAAGCCGCCGGTTATCGCGTGCGGCAACTTTATTACCGCCCGTCCGTTGGGCGTTATCGACGGTGTGGACATGGGCTATACCGGTACCGTCCGCAAAATCGACGCGGAAGAAATCCGTTTGCGTTTGGATGGCGGCGCGGTGGTGCTTATCAGTCCTTTGGGACATTCGTACAGCGGCAAAACCTTCAATCTGAGTATGTGCGAAACCGCTCAGGAAGTGGCCATGGCTTTGCAGGCGGAGAAACTGGTTTTCTTAACCGAAGAAGCCGGTATTCGTCGTGCCGACGGCTCGTTGGCCAATACTTTGTCTGTCGGCGAAGTGCAGGAACTGATACACGATAATCCCGATGCGCCGGCCGATTTGCTGCATGCGGCGGTAGGCGCGTTGGAAAACGGTGTATCGCGGGTGCAGATTCTTAACGGCCGTGAAGACGGCAGCCTGTTGCGCGAGCTGTTTACCCGCGAGGGCAGCGGTACATCTATTGCGCGTGAGCCGTTTGTTTCCATCCGTCAGGCACGCAGCGACGACATCCCGCACATCATTGCCTTAATCCGTCCGCTGGCAGAACAAGGCATCTTGTTACACCGCAGCCGTGAGTATCTGGAAAACCATATTTCCAGTTTTTCCGTATTGGAACACGATCAAAACATTTACGGCTGCGTGGCGTTGAAAACCTTTGCCGAGCCGGACTGCGGCGAATTGGCCTGTCTGGTGGTGTCGCCCGAAGCGCGCGATGGCGGCTACGGCGAATTGCTGTTGGAACATCTGTTTCAAAAAGCACGCGCTTTAAATATCAAAACGCTTTTCGCCTTATCCACGCATACGGGCGAATGGTTTGTCGAACGGGGCTTTCAGACGGCCTCAGCCGATGACCTGCCTGCCGAACGCCGGCAGGAATACAATGCCAACGGCCGCAATTCCAAAGTATTTGTTTATGACTTGCAGGCCGTCTGAAAACCTCAATCCTATTATCCGTTTTTAAAAATTACTCAAATCTTATGTTGAAAATCATCTCTGCCAACGTCAACGGCATCCGCTCCGCCTATAAAAAAGGTTTTTATGAATACATCGCCGCTTCCGGTGCCGACATCGTCTGCGTGCAGGAACTGAAAGCTCAAGAGGCCGACCTGTCAGACGATATGAAAAATCCGCACGGTATGCACGGCTACTGGCATTGCGCCGAAAAGCGCGGGTACAGCGGTGTGGCGGTGTACAGCAAACGCAAACCCGACAATGTGCAAATCGGCATGGGCATTGAAGAATTTGACAGGGAAGGCCGTTTTGTCCGTTGCGATTTCGGCAAGTTGTCGGTGATTTCGCTGTATCTGCCCAGCGGCAGCAGCGCGGAAGAGCGCCAACAAGTGAAATACCGCTTTTTGGATGCGTTCTATCCCATGCTCGAAGCCATGAAAAACGAAGGACGCGACATCATTGTCTGCGGCGACTGGAACATTGCCCACCAAAATATCGACTTGAAAAACTGGAAGGGCAATCAGAAAAATTCGGGCTTCTTGCCTGAAGAGCGCGAATGGATAGGCAAAGTCATCCACAAGCTTGGTTGGACGGATATGTGGCGCACACTTTATCCCGATGTGCCGGGCTATACCTGGTGGAGCAACCGCGGACAAGCGTATGCGAAAGATGTCGGGTGGCGCATCGATTATCAGATGGTTACGCCGGAGTTGGCCGCCAAAGCCGTTTCCGCACATGTTTATAAAGACGAAAAATTCTCGGATCACGCCCCTTTAGTTGTGGAGTATGACTATGTTGCCGAATAAGGTTTTGGGTAAATATGATTGGAATATAAACGGCAAAACCGGCGTAGGCGCGGCGTGGGTCGTGGCAGCATTTGTGCTGCCTATGCTGGTGTGGGCGGTGTTTATGCTGGCGCGGATGTCCGGCTGGGTTGCGCCGACCAAGGCCAATCCGACTTGGGCGTTGGTATGGCTGCTGTTTTCCCTGCCTTGCCTGCTGATTGCGGCCAAATGCTTTGCTTGGAAGGGTTGGCGGCTGATTGCCAACATCGTACTTGTCTGGCGACTTGTGCCATCCTTAGCGTGCCTGCCGCATTGCTGATTGCATTTACACTCAACGACTTGCTCAAATAGGCCGTCTGAAATGCAGAGCTTCGAACTCGAAGAAATGGCACTGTTTCTGATACGCGATGCGGATGAAGCGGAAATGTGGATAGACCGCTGGGCGGTCAGCTATCCGATTGTTCAAACTGCCGAAGCCGATAGTCGGCAAACCATTTCCGAATGGCAACACGCCATTCAGACGGCCTTCGATCATATCGTCAGCAGCAATATTGCCGTCGTGGCTCATGGTGCCGGCGTGTCCGCATTTTTGGCATGGCTGTATCAAGCCGACATCCTGACGCAAAAACGCCTGACTAATATTATTTTGGTCTCGCCGCGTCCAGAAGCTTTTCCCGAGGACAAAATCCATACGTTCCAGCGTGTCCGCTGCCCTTGCCGTACAGCGCTGGTTATCGCCGAAAAAAACGGCACGCCACGCGATTGGGCGCAAGAACAGGCTGACCGTTGGCATGCACGCCTGCTTCAATCGCCGCATTCCGGCCAGTTGAACGGCGCACTCGGCGGCTGGCAATGGGGTATGAAGCTGATGCAGGAAATGCTGTTGAGTAAATAGTTTAGAAGTGTCTATCAAGAAGAGAGGCCGTCTGAAACTGATATGTGTTTCAGACGGCCTTTGTTTACAAATATCATGTTAAATATAATTAAAAGAAACTATTCTCATTTCTTTTTTTGAAGCAATATAATTCGGTTGTTTCGTTAAATTGAGTATAAAAATGCAAATACCATTTCATTTGGCTTTATTACCCACGCTGATTATCGCTTCCTTCCCTGTTGCTGCCGCCGATACGCAGGACAATGGTGAACATTACACCGCCACTCTGCCCACTGTTTCTGTGGTCGGACAGTCCGATGCCAGCGTACTCAAAGGCTACATCAACTACGACGAAGCCGCCGTTACCCGTAACGGACAGCTCATCAAAGAAACGCCGCAAACCGTCGATACGCTCAACATCCAAAAAAACAAAAATTACGGTACGAACGATTTGAGTTCCATCCTCGAAGGCAATGCCGGCATCGATGCTGCCTACGATATGCGCGGCGAAAGCATTTTCCTGCGCGGTTCCAAGCCGACGCATCCGATATTTACCGCGACGGCGTACGCGAAAGCGGCCAGGTGCGCCGCAGCACTGCCAACATCGAGCGCGTGGAAATCCTGAAAGGCCCGTCTTCCGTGCTTTACGGCCGCACCAACGGTGGCGGTGTCATCAACATGGTCAGCAAATACGCCAACTTCAAACAAAGCCGCAACATCGGTGCAGTTTATGGCTCGTGGGCAAACCGCAGCCTGAATATGGACATCAACGAAATGCTGAACAAAAACGTCGCCATCCGTCTTACCGGCGAAGTCGGGCGCGCCAATTCGTTCCGCAGCGGCATAGACAGCAAAAACGTCATGGTTTCACCCAGCATTACCGTCAAACTCGCCAACGGCTTAAAATGGACGGGGCAATACACCTACGACAATGTGGAGCGCACACCCGACCGCAGCTCGACCAAGTCCGTGTACGACCGCTTCGGATTACCTTACCGCATGGGTTTCGCCCACCCAAACGATTTTGTCAAAGACAAGCTGCAAGTTTGGCGTTCCGACCTCGAATACGCCTTCAACGACAAATGGCGCGCCCAATGGCAGCTTGCCCACCGCACGGCGGCGCAGGATTTCGACCATTTTTATGCAGGCAGCGAAAACGGCAGCCGAATCAAACGCAACTACGCTTGGCAGCAGACCGACAACAAAACCCTGTCGTCCAATTTCACACTCAACGGCGACTACACCATCGGCCGTTTTGAAAACCACCTGACCGTAGGCCTGGATTACAGCCGCGAAAACCGCAACCCGACATTGGGTTACAGTCGAGCCTTTACCGCCTCCATCAATCCATACGACCGCGCAAGCTGGCCGGCTTCGGGCAGGCTGCAACCCATCCTCACCCAAAACCGCCACAAAGCCGACTCCTACGGCATTTTCGTGCAAACATCTTCTCCGCCACGCCCGATTTGAAATTCGTCCTCGGTGGCCGTTACGACAAATACACCTTTAATTCCGAAAACAAACTCACTGGCAGCAGCCGCCAATACAGCGGCCACTCGTTCAGCCCCAACATCGGCGCAGTGTGGAACGTAACGCCCGCCCACACGCTCTACGCCTCGTATAACAAAGGCTTCGCGCCTTATGGCGGACGCGGCGGCTATTTGAGTATCGACACTTCGTCTGCCGCCGTGTTCAACGCCGACCCCGAGTACACCCGCCAATACGAAACCGGCGTCAAAAGCAGTTGGCTGGACGACCGCCTCAGCACCACATTGTCCGCCTACCAAATCGAACGCTTCAATATCCGCTACCGCCCCGACGCGCAAAATAATCCCTACACTTGGGCAGTCGGCGGCAAACACCGTTCGCGCGGCGTGGAGTTGTCCGCCATCGGACAAATCATCCCCAAAAAACTCTACCTGCGCGGATCGTTGGGCGTGATGCAGGCGAAAGTGGTTGAAGACAAGGAAAATCCAAACCGTGTGGGCATCCATTTAGAAAACACCAGCAACGTTACCGGCAACCTGTTTTTCCGTTACACGCCGACTGAAAACCTCTACGGCGAAATCGGCGTAACCGGTACAGGCAAACGTTACGGCTACGACTCAAGAAATAAAGAAGTGACCACGCTTCCAGGCTTTGCCCGAGTTGATGCCATGCTCGGCTGGAACCATAAAAATGTTAACGTTACCTTTGCCGCGGCCAATCTGCTCAATCAAAAATATTGGCGTTCGGACTCTATGCCGGGTAATCCGCGCGGCTATACTGCTCGGGTAAATTACCGTTTCTGATGAAATCAGGCAAAGGCCGTCTGAAAATAAGGCTAATTATCTAAGCCATATTTCAGACGACCTTTATAAAGGCTGAAATAAAACTAAACACATTTTTTCACTCAAATTGAACACGCCTTCAACAAAATGCCATAAATCGGCCCATTGATTTGAATGTAAAGAGATACCTATGAAACTGAAAACCTTAGCTTTGACTTCATTGACCCTGTTGGCATTGGCCGCTTGCGGCAAACAGGCTGAAACCAGCGTTCCGGCAGACAGCGCTCAAAGCAGCGCATCCGCTCCGGCAGCGCCAGCCCCATTGACCGAAGGTGTCAATTACACCGTATTGTCCAATCCGATTCCGCAACAGCAGGCCGGCAAAATCGAAGTATTGGAATTCTTTGGCTACTTCTGCCCGCATTGCGCCCATCTTGAGCCTGTCTTGAGCGAGCACATCAAAACGTTTAAAGACGATACCTATATGCGCCGGGAGCATGTCGTGTGGGGTGATGAAATGAAACCTTTGGCACGTTTGGCGGCCGCAGTGGAAATGGCCGGTGAATCAGATAAAGCCAACAGCCATATTTTCGATGCGATGGTTAACCAAAAAATCAACTTGGCCGATACCGATACCCTGAAAAAATGGCTGTCCGAACAAACAGCGTTTGACGGCAAAAAAGTATTGGCTGCATTTGAGGCTCCTGAAAGCCAAGCGCGTGCGGCTCAAATGGAAGAATTGACCAATAAATTTCAAATCAGCGGCACGCCGACTGTGATCGTCGGCGGCAAATACCAAGTTGAATTTAAAGACTGGCAGTCCGGCATGACCACGATTGACCAGTTGGTGGATAAAGTACGCGAAGAGCAGAAAAAGCCGCAATAAGTTGAAGGTTGAATAAGCAAAGGCCGTCTGAAAATAGGATTTCAGACGGCCTTTTATATGAGATGTTATAGAAAGAAATGGTTGCTTAAAGCCTTATGGTTTTAAATCAGAATGCAAAACCAAAACGCCGTCTGAAACTTTTCAGACGGCGTTTTCTGTCAAATCGGCTTACAAACCTGGGAACATGCCTTTCATTCCCTTCATGCCTTTGGCTAAGCGCATCAGTTTGCCCAAACCGTTGCCGCTGAACATCTTCATCATTTGTTGCATTTGTTCAAACTGTTTGAGCAATTTGTTCACTTCCTGCACGGTCGTACCCGCACCCATCGCAATACGGCGTTTGCGGCTGGCTTTGAGCAGGGCAGGGTTGGCGCGTTCTTTTGGAGTCATCGAGTTGATGATGGCTTCTACTTTGCCCATCGCTTTTTCAGCCGTTCCTTCGGGGATTTGTTTCGATATTTGACCCAGTTCGCCCGGCATTTTCGACATTAGGTTTTCCAAGCCGCCCATATTGCGCATCTGTTGGATTTGTTCTTTAAAGTCGTTGAGGTCGAAGCCTTTGCCTTTTTGCAGCTTTTTCGCCATTTTGGCGGCAGCTTCTTCATCAATACCTTTTTGAACGTCTTCAATCAGGGTCAATACGTCGCCCATGCCGAGGATACGGCTGGCAAGACGGTCGGGGTGGAAAGGTTCGAGGCCGTTGATTTTTTCGCCGACACCGATAAATTTAATCGGTTTGCCGGTTACATGGCGTACGGACAATGCCGCACCGCCGCGTGAGTCGCCGTCCATCTTGGTCAATACGACACCTGTCAGCGGCAGGGCTTCATTAAATGCCTGAGCAGTGTTCACTGCATCCTGACCCAGCATGGCATCGATAACGAACAAAGTTTCAATCGGGTTGACCGCAGCATGAAGCGCTTTGATTTCGTTCATCATCTCTTCATCGATTGCCAAACGGCCGGCGGTATCGACCATCAAGACATCGTAAAAATGTTTTTTGGCGTAATCGACGGCGGCAGTTGCAATCTCAACCGGTTTTTGGTTGGTATCGGATGGGAAAAAGTCCACACCGACCTGTTCGGCCAACAGACGCAGTTGTTCAATCGCGGCAGGGCGGTAAACGTCGGCAGATACCACCAAGACTTTTTTCTTCTGATCGTTTTTCAGCAGGCGGGCGAGTTTGCCGACGGTTGTTGTCTTACCGGCACCCTGCAAACCGGCCATCAAACGATGGCAGGCGGTGAAACAGACAAATCCAGCGTTTTGTTTTCCTTGCCCATCAGTTCGACTAAGGCTTGGTTGACCACGCCGATAAAGGCTTGGTCAGGCGTCAGGCTGCCGACGACTTCTTGGCCAAGGGCTTGTTCTTTGACTGTGTTGACGAATTCTTTAACGACGGGCAATGCAACGTCGGCTTCCAGCAGGGCAAGACGAACCTCGCGCAAGGCTTCTTTAATATTGTCTTCGGTCAGCGTTGATTGGCCGCGAATATTTTTAAGTACCTTGCTGAAGCGGTTGGTCAGGTTGTCTAACATACTTATCCTTGATAATGAGAATAGCTGCCCAATACAGGGCATTCTTTGTTAAAATAAAATTCGGATTATTTTACACGATAGTCCGAAGTTATGCTTCAAGAACACAAACACGACACCAAGGCCGTCTGAAACCCTGTCGGGTGTCCGTCAAGTGTTCACATGTCTATTGAGAAAGATATTTATGCCGATTGTCTTAATCTGCCTTATGCTGGTGTATGCCGGATTGGGCGCATTTTCCTGGTTGCAACATAAAAAGCACAATAATAAGTCTTACCCGCTGAAAACCGAGCTGCTGATTTTGAGTGGCGCATTATTGGTACATGGTGCAGCATTGATGTTCCCGGTATTGCAGGATCGGGTATTGATTACCGGTTTTGGCTATTCGCTCAGTCTGATAGTTTGGCTGATGCTGATGATGTACTGCCTGGGCAGCTTCTTTTATTGTCTGCGCGGTGTACAGCTCTTATTGTATCCCTGTGCCGCATTGACTTTATTGTTGGGTTTCCTTTTCCCGGGGGATTTTTCAGGCCGTCAAATCGTAGACTTATTGCCTCTGTCGCACATCGCATCATCATTGCTCGCATACGGATTGTTTGGCATCGTTACCTTATTTGCCATCCTGATCCTTTTGCTCGACCGCAATCTGCACAAACGCCGTTTTTCCGCATTGGTCAGCTTCTTGCCGCCATTATTGAGTTTGGAAAAACTCATGTTCCAAGGTATGTGGGCAGGATTCGTCTTATTGACCTATTCCGTTATCAGCGGTACGTTTTTTGCAGAAACCATTTTCGGCAAGCCGATGACTTTCACGCATAAAACCATCTTCAGTATTATGTCGTGGCTGATTTATGGTGCATTATTGCTGAAACACAGCATGACCGCATGGCGCGGCAAAAAAGCTGCCGTTTGGACTATTGTCGGATTTGTCAGTCTGATTTTTGCCTATGTAGGCAGTAAATTTGTCCTAGAAATTGTCCTTCAACGTATTGGATAAATAGAAACCATAAAAAAAGGCCGTCTGAAAGAGCAATTCAGACGGCCTTTAGTTTGTATTTTTTGTATGTATGGATTGTATAGGAAGGTTGCTGGAGTTTTTTATAAAATAAAAACCCTGTTAAAACAGGGCGGTGGTTAAATTTCTGAAAATAATTCCGAGAAAGGTGTTGACTGGTTTTGTTTTGGGGCGTATAGTTCGGTTCTTCGCTGCTGACGCGGTGAAGAAAACGAAGCAGACAGTATAACACAGTTAGTTGAAATTTTCGATAATTTTAGTTGACATTTGCTAAATGTACTGTATAATTCGATTCGCTCTTTAAAAAACAGATTACCGATAAGTGTGAGTGCATTAGGCCTCACACTGTTTGAAAGACAGACAAGATGATGTTTTAGACATTGTCCTGTCGGTTTCTTGAAGCAGACCAGAAGTTATAAGTTAGAGATTAAACATAAGAGTTTGATCCTGGCTCAGATTGAACGCTGGCGGCATGCTTTACACATGCAAGTCGGACGGCAGCACAGAGAAGCTTGCTTCTTGGGTGGCGAGTGGCGAACGGGTGAGTAACATATCGGAACGTACCGAGTAATGGGGGATAACTAATCGAAAGATTAGCTAATACCGCATATTCTCTGAGGAGGAAAGCAGGGGACCTTCGGGCCTTGCGTTATTCGAGCGGCCGATATCTGATTAGCTAGTTGGTGGGGTAAAGGCCTACCAAGGCGACGATCAGTAGTGGGTCTGAGAGGATGATCCGCCACACTGGGACTGAGACACGGCCCAGACTCCTACGGGAGGCAGCAGTGGGGAATTTTGGACAATGGGCGCAAGCCTGATCCAGCCATGCCGCGTGTCTGAAGAAGGCCTTCGGGTTGTAAAGGACTTTTGTCAGGGAAGAAAAGGACAGGGTTAATACCCCTGTCTGATGACGGTACCTGAAGAATAAGCACCGGCTAACTACGTGCCAGCAGCCGCGGTAATACGTAGGGTGCGAGCGTTAATCGGAATTACTGGGCGTAAAGCGAGCGCAGACGGTTACTTAAGCAGGATGTGAAATCCCCGGGCTCAACCTGGGAACTGCGTTCTGAACTGGGTGACTAGAGTGTGTCAGAGGGAGGTAGAATTCCACGTGTAGCAGTGAAATGCGTAGAGATGTGGAGGAATACCGATGGCGAAGGCAGCCTCCTGGGATAACACTGACGTTCATGCTCGAAAGCGTGGGTAGCAAACAGGATTAGATACCCTGGTAGTCCACGCCCTAAACGATGTCAATTAGCTGTTGGGCAACTTGATTGCTTAGTAGCGTAGCTAACGCGTGAAATTGACCGCCTGGGGAGTACGGTCGCAAGATTAAAAACTCAAAGGAATTGACGGGGACCCGCACAAGCGGTGGATGATGTGGATTAATTCGATGCAACGCGAAGAACCTTACCTGGTCTTGACATGTACGGAATCCTCCAGAGACGGAGGAGTGCCTTCGGGAGCCGTAACACAGGTGCTGCATGGCTGTCGTCAGCTCGTGTCGTGAGATGTTGGGTTAAGTCCCGCAACGAGCGCAACCCTTGTCATTAGTTGCCATCATTTAGTTGGGCACTCTAATGAGACTGCCGGTGACAAGCCGGAGGAAGGTGGGGATGACGTCAAGTCCTCATGGCCCTTATGACCAGGGCTTCACACGTCATACAATGGTCGGTACAGAGGGTAGCCAAGCCGCGAGGTGGAGCCAATCTCACAAAAACCGATCGTAGTCCGGATTGCACTCTGCAACTCGAGTGCATGAAGTCGGAATCGCTAGTAATCGCAGGTCAGCATACTGCGGTGAATACGTTCCCGGGTCTTGTACACACCGCCCGTCACACCATGGGAGTGGGGGATACCAGAAGTAGGTAGGGTAACCGCAAGGAGCCCGCTTACCACGGTATGCTTCATGACTGGGGTGAAGTCGTAACAAGGTAGCCGTAGGGGGAACCTGTGGTTGGATCACCTCCTTTCTAGAGAAAGAAGAGGTCTGATGCATTCACACTTATCGGTAAACTGTAAAAGATGCGGAAGAGAAAAGCTTGAGTGAAGACAAGATTTGCTTAAGAAGAGAATCCGGGTTTGTAGCTCAGCTGGTTAGAGCACACGCTTGATAAGCGTGGGGTCGGAGGTTCAAGTCCTCCCAGACCCACCAAGAACGGGGGCATAGCTCAGTTGGTAGAGCACCTGCTTTGCAAGCAGGGGGTCATCGGTTCGATCCCGTTTGCCTCCACTAAGAACTTTACAAATCAAAGGAAGCCTGCTATACTTAGCAGCTTATTTTGATTTGCGAAGTGAAATATCGACGCATCGATCTTTAACAAATTGGAAAGCCGAAATCAACAAACAAAGACAATGAGTTTGTTTTGATTTTTTGTTCTTTGCAAAGGATAAAAATCTCTCGCAAGAGAAAAGAAAACAAACACAGTATTTGGGTGATGATTGTATCGACTTAATCCTGAAACACAAAAGGCAGGATTAAGACACAACAAAGCAGTAAGCTTTATCAAAGTAGGAATTTCAAGTTTACTTCCCTAGTCAACGGGTAGGTAAACGAAGTCAAAGAGGTTCTTGAAATGATAGAGTCAAGTGAATAAGTGCATCAGGTGGATGCCTTGGCGATGATAGGCGACGAAGGACGTGTAAGCCTGCGAAAAGCGCGGGGGAGCTGGCAATAAAGCTATGATCCCGCGGTGTCCGAATGGGGAAACCCACCTCTTAGGAGGTATCCTTATCTGAATACATAGGATAAGCGAAGCGAACCCGGAGAACTGAACCATCTAAGTACCCGGAGGAAAAGAAATCAACCGAGATTCCGCAAGTAGTGGCGAGCGAACGCGGAGGAGCCTGTACGTGATAACTATCGAGATAGAAGAACAAGCTGGGAAGCTTGACCATAGTGGGTGATAGTCCCGTATTCGAAATCTCAATAGTGGTACTAAGCGTACGAAAAGTAGGGCGGGACACGTGAAATCCTGTCTGAATATGGGGGGACCATCCTCCAAGGCTAAATACTCATCATCGACCGATAGTGAACCAGTACCGTGAGGGAAAGGCGAAAAGAACCCCGGGAGGGGAGTGAAATAGAACCTGAAACCTGATGCATACAAACAGTGGGAGCACTCTTGTGGTGTGACTGCGTACCTTTTGTATAATGGGTCAACGACTTACATTCAGTAGCGAGCTTAACCGAATAGGGGAGGCGTAGGGAAACCGAGTCTTAATAGGGCGAACAGTTGCTGGGTGTAGACCCGAAACCGAGTGATCTATCCATGGCCAGGTTGAAGGTGCCGTAACAGGTACTGGAGGACCGAACCCACGCATGTTGCAAAATGCGGGGATGAGCTGTGGATAGGGGTGAAAGGCTAAACAAACTCGGAGATAGCTGGTTCTCCCCGAAAACTATTTAGGTAGTGCCTCGAGCAAGACACTGATGGGGGTAAAGCACTGTTATGGCTAGGGGGTTATTGCAACTTACCAACCCATGGCAAACTAAGAATACCATCAAGTGGTTCCTCGGGAGACAGACAGCGGGTGCTAACGTCCGTTGTCAAGAGGGAAACAACCCAGACCGCCAGCTAAGGTCCCAAATGATAGATTAAGTGGTAAACGAAGTGGGAAGGCCCAGACAGCCAGGATGTTGGCTTAGAAGCAGCCATCATTTAAAGAAAGCGTAATAGCTCACTGGTCGAGTCGTCCTGCGCGGAAGATGTAACGGGGCTCAAATCTATAACCGAAGCTGCGGATGCCAGTTTACTGGCATGGTAGGGGAGCTGTCTTGTAGGCCGATGAAGGTGCATTGTAAAGTGTGCTGGAGGTATCAGAAGTGCGAATGTTGACATGAGTAGCGATAAAGCGGGTGAAAAAGCCCGCTCGCCGAAAGCCCAAGGTTTCCTACGCAACGTTCATCGGCGTAGGGGTGAGTCGGCCCCAAGGCGAGGCAGAAATGCGTAGTCGATGGGAAACAGGTTAATATTCCTGTACTTGATTCAAAATGCGATGTGGGGACGGAGAAGGTTAGGTTAGCAAGCTGTTGGAATAGCTTGTTTTAAGCCGGTAGGTGGAAGACTTAGGCAAATCCGGCCTTCTTAACACCGAGAAGTGATGACGAGTGTCTACGGACATGAAGTAACCGATACCACGCTTCCAGGAAAAGCCACTAAGCTTCAGTTTGAATTGAACCGTACCGCAAACCGACACAGGTGGGCAGGATGAGAATTCTAAGGCGCTTGAGAGAACTCAGGAGAAGGAACTCGGCAAATTGATACCGTAACTTCGGGAGAAGGTATGCCCTCTAAGGTTAAGGACTTGCTCCGTAAGCCCTGGAGGGTCGCAGAGAATAGGTGGCTGCGACTGTTTATTAAAAACACAGCACTCTGCTAACACGAAAGTGGACGTATAGGGTGTGACGCCTGCCCGGTGCTGGAAGGTTAATTGAAGATGTGCAAGCATCGGATCGAAGCCCCAGTAAACGGCGGCCGTAACTATAACGGTCCTAAGGTAGCGAAATTCCTTGTCGGGTAAGTTCCGACCCGCACGAATGGCGTAACGATGGCCACACTGTCTCCTCCTGAGACTCAGCGAAGTTGAAGTGGTTGTGAAGATGCAATCTACCCGCTGCTAGACGGAAAGACCCCGTGAACCTTTACTGTAGCTTTGCATTGGACTTTGAAGTCACTTGTGTAGGATAGGTGGGAGGCTTTGAAGCAGAGACGCCAGTCTCTGTGGAGCCGTCCTTGAAATACCACCCTGGTGTCTTTGAGGTTCTAACCCAGACCCGTAATCCGGGTCGGGGACCGTGCATGGTAGGCAGTTTGACTGGGGCGGTCTCCTCCCAAAGAGTAACGGAGGAGTTCGAAGGTTACCTAGGTCCGGTCGGAAATCGGACTGATAGTGCAATGGCAAAAGGTAGCTTAACTGCGAGACCGACAAGTCGAGCAGGTGCGAAAGCAGGACATAGTGATCCGGTGGTTCTGTATGGAAGGGCCATCGCTCAACGGATAAAAGGTACTCCGGGGATAACAGGCTGATTCCGCCCAAGAGTTCATATCGACGGCGGAGTTTGGCACCTCGATGTCGGCTCATCACATCCTGGGGCTGTAGTCGGTCCCAAGGGTATGGCTGTTCGCCATTTAAAGTGGTACGTGAGCTGGGTTTAAAACGTCGTGAGACAGTTTGGTCCTATCTGCAGTGGGCGTTGGAAGTTTGACGGGGGCTGCTCCTAGTACGAGAGGACCGGAGTGGACGAACCTCTGGTGTACCGGTTGTAACGCCAGTTGCATAGCCGGGTAGCTAAGTTCGGAAGAGATAAGCGCTGAAAGCATCTAAGCGCGAAACTCGCCTGAAGATGAGACTTCCCTTGTGGTTTAACCACACTAAAGAGCCGTTCGAGACCAGGACGTTGATAGGTGGGGTGTGGAAGCGCGGTAACGCGTGAAGCTAACCCATACTAATTGCTCGTGAGGCTTGACTCTATCATTTGAAGAACTTCAAAAGATAAAAGCTTACTGACTGATTCAGTCATCACCGAATAATTGATTTAGGCTTTACCGATTTGTAACAGTTTAAGTTTGGCGGCCATAGCGAGTTGGTCCCACGCCTTCCCATCCCGAACAGGACCGTGAAACGACTCAGCGCCGATGATAGTGTGGTTCTTCCATGTGAAAGTAGGTCACCGCCAAACACCCATTCTGAAGCCCCCGACTGATGTCGGGGGCTTTTTACATGCCTGTCGTTTCTGTCGGTTTGGTGGGAGGTAACAGGTATTGTATGATTACCCTGTTGTTATTCTTGAACAAAAATACCGAAAGGTACGGTTAACTGTTTAGAATATTTGAAATCAAACGATATTTGCGTTAATATGTCGTAAGCATTTATGCGGGTATAGGCTGTTGCCCTATCTGCGTATGTGCAGTGTTTACGGAGTGGGATAAAACCATTCGGTAGACTTTATGACTGATTCAATCAAATATGTTATGGGAAAAAATCTGATGAAGAAATTTTTATTTGGTGCATTTGCCGCTGTTTGTGCAGCGTTCTCTTTGGCCGCTGTGAACATCAATACCGCGTCTTCTGCCGAACTGGAGGCCTTGCCGGGTATCGGTCCGGCTAAGGCGAAATCGATTGTGGAATACCGTCAGAAGAACGGTGCGTTCAAATCGGTGGAGGAGCTGAAAAACGTGAAGGGCATCGGTGATGCGGTGCTGAACAAGTTGAAGGCGGAGGCGACGGTTTCTTCTGCCGCGCCTAAGGCCGCACAGCCTGCCGTGAAAAAATAACCTGACGGTCAATCGTGCCGTATACGCCGCCCTGATGCCGAACCGCTTGCCGGTTCGGGCTGACGGGCGGCTTTGTATGGGGGCGGCAATGAGAGCTTGGACCAATGGGGGCTTTACATTGGGTAAAGGGATAAACGGATAGCCTCTTGTTGGATGGGGATAGAAAAGATAAAGGGAATAAAGATATGTACTCAAATGCATTTGACGGAAAACGGGATAGGACAACTGTGCAGAGGGGCTACTCTTTGATACAGCTGTTGGTGGTGATGCTGTTGGTTTCGATAGTGGCGATGGCGGCATTTACGGCTTATCGGGAATCGGTCCGCTCGGCCAACCTGCGTGCGGCGCATGCCGCCCTGCTGGAAAATGCGCGCTTTATGGAGCAGTTCTACACGAAAAAGGGCAGCTTTAAGCTGACGTCGACGAAGTGGCCGGAGTTGCCGGTCAAGGAGGCGGGTGGCTTCTGCATTCGGATGAACGGTCAGGCTAAGGGTATCTTGGAGGGGAAGTTTACTTTGAAGGCGGTGGCACTGGACAGGGAGGCGGAACCGAGGGTATTGCGCTTGAACGAGTCGCTGACGGCGGTGGTGTGCGGGAAGATGAAGGGGAAGGGAAGCTGTACGGACGGTGAGGAGATATTTAGGGGCAATGATGCGGAGTGCCGGCCTTTTACGGGGTAGAAACCTGATCTAAAGGGAGGATGCGGATAAAGAAAAAGGACGTGCTCAGGCACGTCCTTTGGGGAGAGAGTAGTTTTAACACAAACAACCTCAGTTAGCTAAGGAAGGAGATGAAATATTTAGTCTTATCTGATTGGCACACTATCAATTTTCAGACGGCCCTTTGTTATAATCCTCTCTTTACCTGAACATAAAACAGGCCGTCTTATGGAAGTTATCCAATATCCCAATTCCCCCTTCAAACTCCACCAGCCTTTCCCGCCCGCCGGCGACCAGCCTACTGCCATTGCCGGCCTGCTCGAAGGGCTTTCAGACGGCCTTGCTTATCAAACCCTGCTCGGCGTAACCGGTTCGGGCAAAACCTACACCATGGCAAACGTCATCGCCCAAAGCGGCCGCCCCGCCATCATCATGGCGCACAACAAAACCCTTGCCGCCCAGCTCTACGCCGAAATGCGCGAGTTTTTCCCCGAAAACGCGGTGGAATATTTCGTCTCCTACTACGACTATTACCAACCCGAAGCCTATGTGCCCAGCCGCGATTTGTTCATCGAAAAGGATAGCGCGATCAACGAACACATCGAACAAATGCGTCTTTCCGCCACCAAAAATCTGATGACGCGCGACGACGTGATTATCGTCGCCACCGTGTCCGCTATTTACGGTATCGGCGACCCGACCGAGTATCAACAAATGGTGTTGTCCGTCAAAGAAGGCGACACTATCGAGCAACGCGACATCATCGCCACGCTCGTTTCCATGCAGTACGAACGCGGCGATTTGGACTTCAAACGCGGCAGCTTCCCGCGTGCGCGGCGACGTGATTGATGTGTACCCTGCCGAAAGCTCCGAAAACGCCTTACGCATCAGCCTGTTTGACGACGAAATTGACCGCCTCGATATGTTCGACCCGCTTTCAGGCAGCCTTATCCAGCGCGTCGGCCGCTACACCGTCTTCCCGTCCAGCCACTACGTTACCCCGCGCGACACAGTATTGCGCGCCTGTGAGTCCATTAAAGAAGAATTGCGCGAACGCATCGAATTTTTCGCCCGCGAACAACGCCCCGTCGAACAACAACGCATCGAACAGCGCACCCGCTTCGACCTCGAAATGCTCTACGAAATGGGCTTCTGCAAAGGCATCGAAAACTACTCCCGCCATTTCTCCGGCAAAAAAGAAGGCGAACCGCCGCCCACGCTGATGGACTATCTGCCCGACAACGCCATCATGTTCATCGACGAAAGCCACGTTACCGTTACCCAAATCGGCGGCATGTACAAAGGCGACGCATCGCGCAAGCAAAACCTCGTCGACTACGGCTTCCGCCTGCCTTCCGCCCGCGACAACCGCCCGCTCAAATTCCACGAATTTGAAAAAGTCATGCCGCAACCATTTTCGTTTCCGCCACCCCCGCCAAATACGAAGAAGAACACGCCGGACAAGTGGTCGAACAAGTCGTCCGCCCCACAGGGCTGGTTGATCCCCAAATCATCATCCGCCCCGTTGCCACACAAGTCGATGACTTAATGAGCGAAATCAACGACCGCATCCAAAAAGGCGAACGCGTACTCGTTACCACCCTCACCAAACGCATGGCGGAACAACTCACCGACTATTACAGCGAACTCGGCATCAAAGTGCGCTACCTGCACAGCGACATCGACACCGTCGAGCGCGTTGAAATTATTAGAGATTTGCGGCTCGGCCTGTTTGACGTACTTGTCGGCATCAACCTCTTGCGCGAAGGCTTGGACATCCCCGAAGTCTCCCTCGTCGCCATCCTCGATGCCGACAAAGAAGGCTTCCTGCGCTCGCATCGCAGCCTGATTCAAACCATAGGCCGCGCCGCGCGTAACGTGAACGGCGTCGCCATCCTGTACGCCGACAAAATCACCGACTCCATGAAAGCCGCCATCGACGAAACCGAACGCCGCCGCGAAAAACAGATTAAATTCAACGAAGAACACGGCATCATACCGCAGCAGATTAAAAAACAAATCAAAGACATCATTGACGGCGTGTACCACGAAGAAGACAGTGGCAAAGGCCGTCTGAAAGGTAAAAACAAGGTTAAAGTCGGCGAAATTCACAGTGAAGAAGACGCAATTAAAGAAATTGCCAAACTGGAAAAAGCCATGCAGCAGGCGGCTAGGGATTTGCAGTTTGAAGAAGCGGCTGTGTTACGCGATAAAATTAGGAATATTAAAGAGAACTTATTGTTTGGATCGGAATAAATTTAGGAGAATCCGTCTTAGTAGATAAGTATTTTTAGGTTAAGGATAAAATTTTCAGTTTTAAATGCCGTATTTAATTTATTAAATAGCTGATTAAGCTTTTTACTTAGAAGCTTTTGAAGCTTAGAATAAGTTTGATATATCGCATATAGTTAAGCCCATGGTTAAATGGACTTGTATATAGGATTATAGGATGTAAAAATTTTTTAGAAGAGCTTGTATAGTTCTATATTAAACGTTTAATTAGTTAATAAATGGTTAGATAGTTACATAGATAATATTAAGAATCTATGTGCTAATATTTAACCAATATGGTTATTTTTATATATAATTGATTTTTTGAGTATAAGGCTATTTAAAATGCAATGGAATATTCCTGAAGTTCCCGCAACATTAGTTCCAGAAGTCAAAAATAAGTGGGGAAAGCCATGGATGTGGGTCGCTACTTTGGCATTCGCATGTTGCTGTTCATTGCTATGGATTTTATTGTTGAAAAAGTATGCAATTTATTCGTTGGCATTTCCTGTTATATGGTTTGCAGCACTTTCTTACCGCTATATTTCTTCAGTCCATCGTTATGCCGCTATGGAGGCATGGCAGAAAGAAAAAGACAATATTCGTAGGAAGTGGACAGAGTGGGCTGGTAAGAGGGTGGCTGTAATAGACGCTTATGTAGCTCTGCCGTCTGAAATTGCATTGAATGATGTAATTGCTGAAACTAAAGGTAATGAGAGATTTGATTGTATTGCTTTATTGATGAAGAAGATAACTTTGAACGACCATTGTGTCATGAAACAACGGTATGGCAACTAGAAGAAAGAATTAGATCTTTGGCTGAGTTTTCAAAAAAATTGACTGTACATATCCATACTCCTGATAATGATATTTATGAAGCCTGGCAAAATAAGCTAATCAATATGTCGGAAACTATTGGTATAGAAAACTTGGATCTAGTCATAATGCCTCTGCAGAATATGAGTGAATTTATCGATAATTGGTTTGAGAAATCCGAACCTGAAGGTATTCATGCTGTCTTGTCGGCTTGGTTAAATCCAGATGTAGATGATTTAGAATTTACTGAAACAGTAACCTGGATAGTTTTTTTCTCTCAGCATTTGGCTAAACAGAATAATCTACCAATTCGTGCATGGGTACAACGACCTATTACGCTGGATGATGGAAAAAAAACACAGTTATTGAAAAAATATGTGGATTATGGATTACATGGTGAAGCAGTTGATGCAGTATGGTTTGCTTCCTCACATGAGGAAATCCAGCAATATATGGATGGTATTAAGGCAGCAGGAGGAGACTGGCATTACGACAGAAATAGTGTTTTAAGACATAATCCTGGACTTTTTATGGGGCCTCTGGCTTCGGAAAATCAATTGCTCATGTTAGGTTTGGCTGTTGAAAATACTGAGCAGAAAAATCAGTTATTTGGTTGGAATACAGATAATGGTTTTTATATGGGGCGTCTGATTCAGGCTTATAGTAATGTCTGAGATCTACAATCTGGTTTATAGGAATTTTGACGGCAAAGGAATGTAAAAATGAAGGGTATTATTAGATTGGGTGATTCTACTACGCATGGTGGTATGGTCATTCAAGCATCTTCCCAAATGACTATTGAAGGAAAACCTGCGGCACTAGTTGGCGATTTAGTTAGTTGCCCTATAACTGGTCATGGTGACAATCCGATTATTGAAGGCAGTCAGTATATGATGTTTGAAGGTAAAGCAGTTGCTGTTGATGGTTGCAAGACTGCATGCGGATGTGCTCTGATTAGTAGTCTGCCTAGTGTTGGGAGTGATTAAAAAAATCCTCTTTCCTTTTTGGAAAGAGGATTTTTCAAGTTTACCTAATTGAGACCTTTGCAATAACATAGGTCATTAAAATTTTATGCTCAATCTCATTTTCAAAATGCAAAACCTTTCTGATTTTTCCTACTTTTTGCTCAATATTAGGAGGGTTTTAGTCAATTGAAAATTTTTTGGCGCATTTTTATGCGTCAAATTTCGTTAATAGACTATTTTTTTTGC
>BNJS01001860.1_pt1 | contig 96217 bp, 104 predicted proteins | sample 8540461 | NCBI WGS metagenome assembly BNJS01 (sample SAMD00202454, study PRJDB9452) | human saliva metagenome | isolation source: human saliva | place: Japan | reverse complement strand
ACGCATTCGTCTCTACGGACTGGTAGGAGCCTCGTCATGAGCCAGCAAGCCGCCCGGCACCCCCATCGCACGTCCACGGCACCTAGGCACCGTCGACATCGATCCTCCCGGCTGCTCCTTGCCGCAGCACTGCTGGCCCTCCCGTTGAGCGCCTGCACCGGTCAGCTGACCTCGGCCCCGAACCAGGCCACACAGGAGGTCTCCGTCAAGACCACTGCGCTCAGCGCCGAGCAGGTCACGAGCATGGAGGCCGACGCCAACACGGGCCCGGACGTCGACTTCACAACGCTTCCCGCTCACAACAGCACGATCACGGTGCTCATCAACTGGGAGAAGAACCATCGCACGCCCGTGGGAACCACCCTCGTCAGCCGGAACCGATCAGACGGCGCCCTGAAGTGGGCGGTGACGATCACGCCGCCGGGTGCCTCGCTCAATGCGCTGGAGAATGCAGACGCCCCGCAGCACAACGTCTCAGACCTGATGACGTCCCAAACCAGCGGAGAGATCGTCGTCAGCCCCGACGGGCGCCGTGTCTCCCTCATCCTCACCCCGCATCACGGGCAGCTCGAGGAGAGGCTCGCCGAGCAGGAGTCCTACGTCGTCGTCCTGGACGCCACCAGCGGCGCCGTGGTGCGCACTGCGGAGCTCAGCGGGTGATCCTGGGCAGGGTCTGACGAACGGCTCTCTGGCCGTGGAGACCGCCAACGACTACTTCCCCCGGCGGTACAGGGGAAGGCCAGGTCCATGTCTTCGGGCTGGATGACCCGTCCTCCCCACCCTCGTCATTCGCCACTGATCAGTGGCTGGCGGGGGCCGGAACCGACTCGCTGCTGCTGTCACCGCAGCCGCCTTCCCCGTACGGGCTGGAAAGCAACTCCGGCGCATCAACCTTGACCCAGGTGGATACCTCCGGGAAAGGTCCGCGCAACCATCAAGGGTGTTGAGGCCGTGCACCCGGGCGGCTGGGTCACGCAGGTCAGTAACCCGGCGGCCGTCAATGCGTCGGCCAATCTCGCGGCGGCGGGCAGAAGGAGAAACCGGCCTCTCAAGGCCGCCCTGCAGAGCCTGACGCGGCAGGTCGTCAACGTCTCCATGGGAAGCAGCGTGGATGTCACCGGAATGATCGTCGAAGACCGGGGAGTCCCCACCGGACCCGGGCTGGTGGTCAGCCGGACGAGTACTGACGCGAGCGGGGAGACGACCTCCACCCCGCTCTTCTGGCTCAGCTCTGCCGATGACGGACACCCCCACACCGAGAACCTTGAGCAGTTCACCAGCAAGTAGCGGCCCGGAAGACAGCACGATGACCGATCAGCACAGTGACCAGCCCCAGGACACCGAGTCCCCTGCACCCGCCGGCTCGGCGGAGGCAGCCGAGGCCACCGAGACCGCCGAGGCCGAAGAGTCCACCGAGGCCGCTGACTCCGTTGGCGCCTCGGACGGCTCGGTGCCCGATCCTCCGCGACGCGTCCTCACGATGCTGCGGGCTCTGCGGGCCCTGCGCCTCGGCTGGCTCCTGGCGGTCGGGGCGATGGTCGTGCTGTTCCTCGTCTACCAGAGCGGGATGATGGATCCCGGTGACGCGATGAAGTCGGTCGGGGGCTTTATTGGCGGCCTGGCCGTGCTCATGTGGATCGCCAGCTACTTCAAGTGGAGGGAGAACGCGCGTTCTGCCTTGAAGAGCTATCCCACCTCACCGCGAGCGCTCGTCAGGAAGACGGTTCTCTTCCAACCGCTGTGCTTCCTGGTGTTCTCGGGCGGCTTCGCCGTCGTCCTTCTTCGTCTGTGGTACGTCCAGCTGCGCAGCACCTCGGTCAGTATCGACCAGCTGCTGACGCTGGCGGTGGGGGCGCTGGGCCTGGGCCTGCTGGCGGCGACCGATCTCCTGGTTCGTGCCACCCGGGCCACCTATTTCCCGCCGCCGCAGAAGCAGCACCTGAGGGCGCGGCTGGGAGGCCTGCGGAGGATTCGGCTGCCCCGCCCCTCGTGGCGCTCCGTCCTCGGCGCGGTCATTCTCATCGTTATTCCGCCGCTCGCCCTCGGGGCAGCGGCCACGGTCCCACACCTGGTTGCAAGCCGGGTCACGCCGTCGACCGCTGCGAGTATCGACACCTCTGCGCTTCCGGCACTGCCCCGGTCCTTCGCCTCGACGGCGGCCTGGTCGCAGGACATCCACAACATGGCGGAGGTGGTGGCCGGTGCTGCCGGACCGGTCGTCCTGAGCAGCGACGGCGTCGTCGGCCTCAATCCGGCCGACGGCTCGACCCGGTGGACCTATCCGCGCAAGCACGCGCGCTTCATCCGCTGCTACTCGAGCCCGGACCGCCGTCACCTCGCGGTGACCCTCGATGCCACCGACGGCGAGCAGCCGGAGGGCATGAGCGTCGACCCCCTGGTGGTGGTTCTCGATACGGTGACCGGGCGCGTCACCTACGAGGGCTTCAGGCAGGAAGGCGTCCTCCAGCTCACCGACTCCGTCCTGCTCAACGGCGCCACCGGCTACTCGCTCGCCGACGGCTCCCGACTGTGGTCCATCGACAAGGAGGATGTCTCCGTCTCACCTGATACCTGGCCCTACTCGGGCACGGCCGGTCATTCCACCTTCCTCCTGCGGGGCACGCAACGACGCCCCGATGGGGAAGAGTCCAGCGACGGAGTGTACGGAATCTACACGCTCATGCCCGACACCGCCCCCTCGGTACGCCGTGAGAGCGCCCCGCTTCTCACCGACGGCCGGAGCGACCTCTCGTCGTCGATGGCTGCGACCGCCTTCACGCAGACACCCACACCGATCGACTTCCAGACCTCCCCCACAGGCTGGGCGGCGCAGGCCGTCAACCTGGACGCCATGGCGGGCGTCGCCGGTGCCGACACCACCACCTATGACCTGGGCCTGACGTCGGGAGCCAACCTCACTGCCTCCCGCGCCACGAGCACGCTGACGACTCTGCCTCCACGGACCGTGGGTTACGGAGCCGGCGTACACCGTCATCTCCCAGGAACTCGAGGGCGGTACTACGACCGCCGCGATCTTCGACCCCCAGACCCGGACCGTCTCCCACTCGGCGCAGGAGGCCGGGGTCCTGTCCTACGCCGGCCTCGCCCGCGCCGAGTCCGGCGGTGGCGGCGTCCTGAGCGTCAGCAGCGGGAAGCGCACCCCGACGACGGTGGACGTGCCCGTAGGCTCCACCTACTACCCGCCCGGGCTCGGCACGTGTGGACCATCGAGGCCCCTTCGCCGTCGTCGGATCCGCTGCTCACCACCCTGAGCACGCCGGGAACGACCCTCGTCATCATGGCCACCGGCCCGGACCAGGGCTCCCTGCTCCTTCCGTATCTTCGGCATCTCAGGAGCCTCCTCATGACCAGCACACACCCTCAGCTCCGTCGCCGGCGCCTCATCGGCTCGGCCCTGGCTGCGGCTGTCCTGTTCGCGGGGCCATGAGCGCCTGCAGCCCGAGCCCCTGGCAGCTGCAGCGGTGGAGTCCACCGCCCTGAGCGCCTCCCGCAGGTCAAGGAGCGCATCTCGAAGACTCCCACCAGCACTGATGACGATGCCTTGCCTGTCGGCGAGGACTACCTCTACGTCTCTGCTCCGGAACTGACGGAGAAGGAGAAGGCGCAACGCGGCAGACAGGATCGGTCGGGGGCGAACAGCTCCATCGTCGCCAGGTACCGCGGCTCAGACGGCTCGGTGCTGTGGGCGCGTGAGATCACGCCGGCCGTCGTCAACTGGTTCTACGACGACGACGGCAGCTCTGCCCAGGACGTTGCCCACGACCTCCTCGACTGGCGGCCGGCAGGCTACGCCGTCGTCAGTCCCGATGGCCGATATGTCTCCCTCGTCCTGCGTCCACCGCAGATGAGGCCCGTGCTTCATGACTCGGATGAGGACCGCAACCCGCTCGACGTCGCCGCTCAGCGCACCCACGTCCTCGTCCTCGACGCCGCCACCGGGGAGACGGTGCGCACCGTGGAGGTCTCGGGGCTCGTCCTGGGACAGGTTCTGACCAACGACGCCCTGGCCGTGGAGACCGCCCGCCTACTACCCGGCCGGGGACGGGAAGGGGACGGTCACCGTCTACTCCCTGACCGACACCTCCGCCGCTCCGGCATCCTTCTCCACCGACCAGTGGCTCACCGGAATCGACGACGGCGCTCTGCTCCTGTCCCCTCAGTCGCTGGCCACCGGATGGCGCAACGACGTGTCGGTGACGCTCACCCGCGTCGATACCCGGGGGCGAAAGCTCGGCACTATTGAAGGCGTCACCGCACCCGACCGGAAGCACTGGGAGCGACCGAAGCAACGTTAGATCGCCTCCTGGGGCACGCTGGCTCCGATCTCTACGGAGGGAGAACTCATCCCCGTGTTCTGCCTCGTTCCGCCTCCCCATCACGATCCGGTCACCACAATGGGAGCTATGTCCACCACGCCCGACGCCGACGACAACGGCACCGATCAGGCCGACACCGATCCGGTACCCAGCTGGAGCTGCCGTGTCCGGCGATGAGGCCTCAATGGCGCCGGACACGGGGAAGCCGAGGCTCACGCCGACCGCAATGCCGCTGGGCCCAGCAAGGCCACAACCGACACCGGCGACAGCGAGAGCGAGGGCGAGGCCTTTCCCACCACGCGGCGCACTCACTCTACGTGCCCCTGCGCTGGGGCGGACTCCCTGGCGCCGTCGCGTTCGGAGTGACGGCGCTGGTGCTGAGCCGAGCTCACGGAGGCCAGCAGCGTCATCCCGGACAAGGCCTCCACACTGATGTGGTGCATGTTCTTCGGAGGGCTACTGGTTTGGCCGTTCTTCAACTTCAGGGAGAACAAGGGCCCTATCCTGACAACGATCGTGACCACGGTCATGGCGGCTCTGGGCATGACAACGTCAGCATCTCTGACTCTGGCGTGGTGGGACACCTATCAGGAGACCGGATTCTCCGTCCTGTTCCTCCTGGCCCTGGCTGGAGTGATGCTCTCAGCCGCGCTCTTCCTGAGCGCAGGCACACTGTTGCACTACCTGCGCATGTGCACCACCGCGACAGGTATCGGGGATCCCAATGACCCGAGCCGCTGGCGCCGCCTTCATGTCAAGACCGGAGAGAAGACCGACAAGGGGCTCCCCCGTTACGAGCGCATTCGGGTACCTCGCCGTGCCCGTGCCTACTTCGCGGCCCTCATCATTGCGCCTGCACTGGACGCTCGGTTCCGCCATCGCGGGAACATGGGCGCTCGCGAACCCGGTCCACCATGTCATCGCCAAGGCCCCCGCCGACGCCTCACTGGCGCCGCCCACGTCGCTGGCGCCGAAGGCTTCCTGGAGCAAGGAGATCTCCTCCACCGAGCTGAGCACCGTCGCTGGCGCCGGCGGCCCTATCCTCCTCACCGATGACGGCGTCATGGCACTGAGTTCCAAGGACGGCAGCCTCCTGTGGAGCTACAGTCGCAAGCACATGACGTACGCCCCCGCCGGCTGGAACTCAAGCCGAGGCGAGCTGGTCACCAGCCCTGACGGCAAGTACGTGGCCGCCCGGGTCCAGCTGCCCACATTCGTCGCATCTCCTCAAGCCATCACCCTGGTCTTCGACGCTCTGACCGGCAGGCTCGTCTTCGAGCGTCAAGGTACCGGCGGCTATCTTCAGTTGACCGACTCCGCAGTCCTCGACGGCGACACTGCCTTCTCCCTGACCGACGGGTCCCAGATGTGGTCTCTCCCGAGAGCGCCGACGCCCCTATTCCGGTCCGGCTGGCACTCCTCCTTCATCCTGAGGCTGTCTGAAGACCGCTCCACCAAGGATGCCTCCTCCAACTCAATGATGTCGGCAGTAAACATCACGGTCTGCCCACAGAACGACCCTAGCTCCAAGGTTGAGGTTCAGCATGTTCTGTCAGAACCTCCTTTTGGATCAAACCATACCGATTACCTACTCAGTGTCTTCATCAACGGGTGGGCAGCCCGCTACACCGACAAGGTTGATTCCTCGGGTAACCCTGTGGCTGGAGGCGATCAGTCTGGACGCACTGGCTACGGTCGACGGTGCCGACACCACGGCCTTTCCCTTAGGAGCAACCTCGAGGGATCAACGCAGAGGCATCACGCGTCTCCGGGAAGCATGGTCACCTATCCTGTCATTAGTCGGGACACGAACATCCTCTACCCCCTGCAGAGGGTTCACGAGCCGCGACAGTCTTCGACCCCTCCACCCGCACAGTCACCCCGGCATCACAGGATCGGAGCCTCGCAGCCGCTCGAACCGGCATCGTTGAGGTATCGGCCGACGACGGCTCCACCCTCCGCCGCACTCGTCATTCGGCCCGGCGACGGCTCATCGGGAACGACCATTCCCATCACACCCGGTTCCACGTATCAGCCATCCCAGAGGCTGACCGACACCAGAACGCACCAGCCCAGCCTCTCACCCCCGGGACGTCAGCCCCACGAGCCGCTCAAAGGCTATCAGGACACCTGGCGCCGTCATCGCCATCCTCAACGCAACCGATAAGTTGCGCACCAGCTGTGGTGTCGATTCAGGTGGCAACGATCAAACCTGCCGCAGCACCTATCGGATATTCGGAATCGTTGGAGGACAGAAATGAGAGCCGCACACCCTCTAAGTCCCCACGCCTTCTCCACGCTCCGGCGACTGACGGCACTCACCGCAGTCATGACGCTCACGCTCACCATGGTTTCATGCAGCATTGGAAAGAGTAACGGCGATCCAGTCATCTCCTCCCTCACCGCACAGAAGGCAGATGCCACCGTGCCGCGAAATTCGAAGCACGACATGGACAACGAATCATTGTCATCGGCCGTTGGCACCGTCAGCATGATCACATCAGCCGAGAACGGAAAGAAAGGTGCCGTCTCCGGCGACCTGACGACGACCGTGGTGAGTCGAGAGCGTTCCACTAATAATTTCCAGTGGGCGGTTTCTATCAAACCCGCAGTCGCTAACCAGGAGAGAACCGAATACGCGGACAACGCCCAAAGTGCGATGAGCGAGAACATGGACCTTTCGTCGACGGGGAGCGCCGTCGTCAGTCCTGACGGACGGTACCTGTCACTGATCCTTCTTCCCGCCGAGCAGCGGTCGGGAGAGACGGCAGCTGATCTGCGCACACATATCGTCGTCCTTGACACCACAACCGGCAAGACGGTCCGGAACGCCACAGTCTCCGGGATCGTCCTGGGGCGAGCTCTCACCAACAGCACCCTCGCCGTCGAAACCGCCCAGAACTACTTCCCGGCCGGCTCCGGGAAGGGAACCATCACCACCTTCTCCTGACAGACACCAGCGCTCAGCCCTCCTCCTTCCCCACCGACAAGTGGCTGGTGGGCGCGACCTGGGAGAACCTCGCGCTCGCGCCCGAACCTTTTTCGGATAACTGCTCCTACGGATGCTCGATGATGACCGTCACCCTCATCAACGCCGACGGGAGCACGGCCGGGAGCATCTCCGGAGTGACTGCCGTCCACCCCGGCGGATGGATCCACCGGGTCGCAGACCCGAAAGTCAGATGAGCAGCAACTCGTCAATCCCAGTATCAAGAAGACAATCGACATCACGGGAAAGAGAACCTTCGAACGTGACGTGCCGACTGGCCCCAGGGCTGCTCGTCGAGCAGAAGAGTCCCGATGGAAAGGGCTCAACGGAGCCCAAGCCCGCCTTCTGGCTCAGCTCATCCGATGACGGCCACCCGCACACCGAGAACCTCGAGCAGTTCGAGAACCACTGACATCACCACGATCCACACACATCATGGAACCCACATCTTCTCTGCCCACCTCGTCCTCACCTTCCGAAGCCGAGGGAGACCGCCTGTGCCGACGCCGAGATATCACCGGCGCACCTCGATCACGACGATGCCGTGCTCGGCGATCACCCGCGCCTGCTGGCGTACAGCTGCGCGCCCTGCTCACCGGCAGCGTCATCACACTGATCGTGGCAGTCATCCTGTTCTTCGCCTGGAACAGCGGCATCAAAGGCGTGGGCAGGATAGCGGTGGCTCAGTCATGGAAACGATGCGCACCACTACTGGTGCTGTGGATCATCGGCGCATCCGTATGGCCCACGCCTTACTACCGTACCGCCGGGAAGAGCAAGCTCCTGAACGCTGTCATCACCGCCCCTCAAGCTGCTGCCCGTGGCCGCGGTCGCGGCATGCACCGTCTACGCCTGCCTTCCGGTCCTGGAACCTGTGGCGGAGACGTCCTCCACCTTCGGTGTCCGTCTGGGCGAGCTCCTGGCCTTCACCATGGGCATCGCCGCATGCGGGTTGATCGTGATGGCGCATATCGGGCTCTGGGCGGCTCTGCTCAGTCATCCTCCCATCGAGGAGCCGTCCAGCGGCGATCCGGCTCCCGAGGACCTGGACCCCCGGTTCAGCCGCCCTCGCGGCACCGGAACGTGGCAGGGGTGCCTCCGAGCTCTGCAAGGACACCCCTTTCGACGCCTCAGCACGGCGGCCCTCGCGCTCCTGCCCGCAATTGCCTTGGTGACAGGCTTCGGCATCCCCTACCTCACGGTGAAGAGCACATATGCCGACACCCCCACTGTCACACAGACCACCGCATCTGCTATCGATGATGCCCAGCTCCCCCACCTATCCCACGTCCTTCGGAACGCAAAAGACTTGGGGTGAAGGATGTTGACAGCTTCCTCGATATCGCAGGCGCCGCGGGCCCGATCCTCCTCACCAAGGACACGATTACTGGGATCGACCCCGCCAACGGCTCGGCGCGCTGGCAATACCGCCGTGCCGGCGCTGAGTTCCGCAGCCAGCTACTCGAGACGGATCCCGTCGCGTCAGGGGATCTGGGACTCATCACCAGTCCGAACGGGCGATACGTGGCAGTCGTTGCCACAGATCCGACGATCTACTCGTCCATGAGCCCAGAATGGCGTGAACTCGACGGCACGTCACCGGTTACGACGCTGGTTCCTCGACGCCGTCACCGGGAAGGTCATTCTGGAGCATCCCCGTCAGACCGAGGACCACGAAGACACATTTCAACTCAGCGATTCAGCTCTTCTTGACGGCACCGTCGCCTACTCCCTGACTGACGGCTCACGGATGTGGGACCTCAGGACATCCACCTCTACAAAGATACTGTACCGAATCCCGTCGCCGCCTACGTGGGCTCGGCAGGACACGCGAGCTTCATTTATGGATACGATAGCGGTAGCGACTCTCTCATAGTTCTACCTCAGGCTAACCCCTCCCAGCCCAGGAAGGTTACCGGCGCCCTTCAGGAGCAGGGAATTCGGCGACATCATCACTGCCAGAGGGTGGATCGGCGTCTACGACGATCGCACCCCAACACAGCATCATGAGAACGACGACCTGAAGGCACGACGAGCCCACGCCATCAGCCTGGACGCCCTCAGCGAGGCGCCCGGTGCGGACACTCGCGCCTTCGACTTGGGCACAACGCTGGGCATCAACGCCCCAGCATCCCTCTCCACCGGCACGATCTCAGTCTTTCCGGCGACGACACCGGACGGACGACCTGTCGAGACCAGAAGCCTTAATTACTCTTCAACATGGAAAGACTCGAGCAGCATCGGAACGGTCTTCAATCCTGCCACCATGACTGTGGCACCACTCAATCAGTCTCCGCACTATGTCACGGCAGTGGGGATTACGGCAACGAACATTGAAAACGGCACACCTGCCACCAACACAACAGATGGAAATAGCTCCGTTATCACCACAGGTGACGGCCACATCACGATCAAAACTGGTGACAGCAGGATCATTCCGCTCGCAGAAGTTGAGCCAGGATCAACCTACTACCCGCTAAATTCAGGAGAATATAACTCCACCATGAAGGACACCGCTGTCAGCCGGGACGATTATCACTACATCTCCTCATTGAGTACTCCCGGAGCCACTCTCGCCATCGTCAACAATACCCCTAATCTCCCCATAGCATCACAGTCTTTCCGAATCTACGGGTTCCCCGGGTAGGTTGACGTGAAATCTAAGTTCCCACACAACATTGCCTTCATAAGCCATCGAAGCACAGCGCTCATGGTGGCGCTTCCACTGCTGCTGTCACTCACGGTGACCGCCTGCCAATCCAATTCACGTGCGTCATCTTCGAGCACGGCACCACCCATGTCACCGACGTCTCTCACAGCGGAACAGATGAAGGACTGCCAAGACAAGGCGAGCGATTGGATAAGCAATCCTGGATCTCAGGATCCCTCCTACCTTCCCGCGCAGGAAGCGGACATCTGCGTCATCCAGTCATTCAACACCAAGAACCAGGAATCGACACTCATTGCACGATACGAGGCCTCTGACAAAGAGCCCGTGTGGGCTATGTCCCTGACGCCGAGGATTGCAGCCTACAGACGTCACGACAACGGCATGGATGTTCAGGCAGCACAGGAGCTGGCTCGAGACGTCCTCAACTCCCGTACCGCAGGCTATGCAACCGTGAGCCCGAACGGGAAGTACCTCTCCTGGTGCTGCGTCCACCGGAAGTCGCCGACGACAGCCCCCGCCCCGCTCGGCAGACACCTGTCGTCCCCGCCGAGCAGCGGACGACCGTTGTCGTTCTTGACGCAGTTTCCGGGAAGCTGGTGCGCACAGCAGAGGTCTCCGGGCTGGTCCTGGGCCAGGCCCTGACCAGCGACTCACTCGCCGTCGAGACCGCTGACGCCTACTATCCCGCGGGGAAAGGCAAGGGACGCATCAGCGTCTTCTCACTGACGGACACAACGTCATCTCCGACGTCTTTCAACACAAGCCTGTGGCTCGCAGGCTCTGGAAAGAGCTCTCTTCTCCTGTCCTCGCAGCCTGCCCACTCCCGCGACAGCGCGACGACCTCCACGGTGACGCAGGTCAATCTTCACGGCAAGCACCTGAACTCCTTCACCAATTCCAGCGAGATCCTTCTCGGCGGGTGGATCAGGCGGTGCACCTATCTTCCCGATGAGGGTCGAATTCACTGGGAGGTCGTCGACACCAACTCAGGCACGGTCTACGACGAAACCAACGAGATCGCTTCGATGCACCGCGTCTCCACTGGGCCGGGGCTAGTCATGAGCGAGGTTGTCATCAACGACAAGGGATACCGGGGTCAGGCACACCACGCTTCTGGCTCCAGCGCCGCCGACGACGGACACCACCACACGGAGAACCTCGAGCAGTTCAAGAGCAACTGAGACGAGCACCAGGATGCCCCTGACGGTGGCACTGGGAGCGACCGAAGCGACGTGAGACCGCCTCCTGGGGCACGGTGGCTCCTATCTGTACGGGAGGGGAGAACTATCCCAGCGTTCTGTCTCGTCTCGGCCTCCCATCACGATCCGGCCTGAGTTGCACAGTGTTTTTAGTGCCCTGTCGGGATGTTCAGGGCGGTGAGGATTTCCTCGGCTTCGGGGGTCAGGGCGTCGGCGGCGGTGAGGTGGTGGCCGTTGAGGTCGATGGTGACGTCCTGGAGGGGCTTGAGGGCGCGGATGATGCGTTTGACGCTGATCCCGGTGGTCTCCTGAAGGTGCCGGGCGACGGCCAGGGCGGCCATGACCACGGTCAGGTGCGCCTCGATAGCATCGCGGGTGTGGTGGAACACCGGCCGGGCTCTCAGGTCATGCTTGCTCATCCGGAAAGACTGCTCGACGTGCCACAGCTCGTGATACGAGGAGACCACCTCACCGGCACCCATCAAGCGGGACGGAATGTTGGTGACATACCCCTTGAGCCCCACCAGCGACCTGGCCCGGGCCAGGGACGCCTCATCGAGGACCTGATCGCCTTTTATGGGTGGTGACGAACCGCGTTCCCTTGGGACGCTCTCGCCGGCGACGACGGCCCGGGCCCGGTTGGCCTGAGCGGTCAGGGGTCCGAGTGTCCCGGGCCGCGCGCTTCTTGGAGTAGGCCCACACCGCCCGCCACGACCCCGGATACTCGACCGGGTCCCAGATGGGCTCAGCCCTGAGGCTCTTATCCCGCTCGCTCCTGGAGCCCCTCTTGGGGGTGATGGTGTCAATGAGCTGCCCGTCAGTGAAGGCGTCACCGGCCCAGTGGAAGTGGGCCTCAAGGTCGCCTGGGGCCCGGGTGGTGCGGGCCCCGACAATGAACCTGCAACTTCGCCTCATCCAGGGGCCGTCAGGGTTGGCGGCCGAGACATGCCGGCATCAGCGACGATGACGAGCTCCTCAATACCGTGAGCGGCCTGGAAGGCCTCCACGATGGGGATGATCGTGGTGGTCTCGGCCTTGTTCCCTTCCCAGCACCCGATTTTCAGGGGGAAACCACGGCGGTCGACCAGCAGGCCCACGATGACCTGAGGATCGACCCTCCTCTCCTGGAGTAACCGACCTTGCGCAGGTCGTCCTCCTTCTCAGCCTCGAAATAGAGCGTGGCCACGTCATAGAGGCACAGGGCCAGACCGGAGGTGCTGGTGACGTGCTCGAACAAGGCCCCAGACAGGCTCTCACGGTAGCCCCGCTCGACGCAGCGGCCCAGGGACGCGTACAAGGTGTTGCGGTGAGCCGGGGCCGGCCAGCCGATCTCGGACAGGGACCCTGGGAGTGTCGGCCTTGGAGGTCGGCTCGATCAGACGAGCGGCGACCATCTGCTCAAAGGCCCGGTCACCTCCAACCGCCTCGCCCAGCCCCAGACGCCTGTAGGCCGAACGGAGGGCCTCGATCAGCCAGGCCGACCTGCGCGAGATGATCTGCGGCCTTCGCACCGCACCACCGTCACCCGGCTCGTCACCCGGCTCGTCACCGGGAGTCTGGCCGCCACCGTCGAGTGCTGGCCCCAGGTCCAGGGACCTGCTGGCCGGCCAGGAGCCGCTGGCGCCCCAGACGCATCAGCGCAGCCAGCTCGGCCTCGTCATGGGCCGACCCCAGGTGCTCCACGATCCGGCGCACACCATGCTCCTGGCCACGACCTGCACGGCCGTGGCCCCTCGAGGCTGTCTTGACCTGACGCAGGTACGGACTCACCCACCAGATCCTACCGCCGCCTTAGTGCCCCGAAACGACCACCCCACCCCCAGAATCCCAACGAAAAACCCCACTCTGAAACACAAACCACCCCAACCTGTGCAACTCAGGTGTACGGAGGGAGAACTATCCCCCAGCGTTCTGTCTCGTTCGGCCTCCCCATCACGATCCGGTCACCACAATAGACTCATGCCTCCCACGCCTGACGCCGACGAGCACGGCACCGATCAGCCCAGCACCGATCCCGGCACCCAGGGGGTCGGCCCCCAAACAGGCGCTGCTGCCTCCGGCGACGAACCCTCGACGGACCCGGACACAAGGGAAGCCGAGGGAAGGCCCGGCCGCGAAGTCGCCGATGCCGACCAGGCGGCAACCGACGCCGGCGACAGCGAGGGCGAGACCGAAGGTGAGAGCGAGGGCAAGTCCTTCCCGCCGCGCGGCGTCCTCGCCCTGCGCGCCCTGCGCTGGGGCGGAGTATTAGCGATGTTTGCTTCGTCGGGTATCGAGAATGTACTGAATTCGATCTACAGGATCGACATCGACGTCCTCCACATGAATTCAGTGCGATCTGCCTCCGACTTGGCAACACAGCCAATCGTCGCAATGTTCACACTACAGCTCCTCTTATGGTCCGTCTCCGCAGTCGCCGGTCAATTGAGGCGAACGGCGACGACCATCATCGTCAGCCTCGTTGCACTACTTGGCGCCGCAATGGCAGGCATCAATATTCATCACTGGATGACAGCATACAAGCACTCCGGAATCTCCATCCCCATTTTTCTGTGCTACACGTCAGGAACTCGGCTCACAACACTCATCTGCACGAGCATCATCCTACATCGCGTACGAACCCTACTTTCCATACACCCTAGGCAGCTCAGCAATCCGGGCTCGCTGGCGCAAGCTGTATCTCCCAGCACATCCTCAGCCAGGCGAGAGCAGCGTCAAGGTAGCCAAGCAAGCATCATTAAAACTCCAACCGATCACGAAGATAAAAACTTGCCGCCATATCACTCACGCCAATCATCGCACTTTCATTGCTGACATCGACGGCACACTATTTCGTGACACCTTTTATACACAGGTACCTCTGCCGGACCTCACAAGACAGCACCCATCGCAACAACAATCAACACCAAAAACGAGTTGGGTCAAAGATATGGTGGGAGTCGATCACGTCATCGCCGGTTCGGCAGGGACCTATTGTGATCAGCAGCGAGGGGATCACAGCATTAGAGCCAGCCCACGGCGGTACCCTATGGACATACGGAGCAACCCTTAACACACTATATGCCTTTACAAGCTCCCAACAGAGACTACCTCGCTCTCAGGGCAAGAATCCCAGATGATCTGGGCATCAATTCTGAAGAATACTTGTCAGCATCCGATCCACCAGAGACGACACTGGTATTTTGATACTCGGAACAGGCACTCCCGTCATAAAAACACATGAGCCACGGTGGCAGCTTACAACTCACAGATTCCGCCCTTCTCGACGGGGGACACAGCATACTCCTTGAAGGACGGGAGGAAGTTGTGGAGCGACAGCGACGCCATTGATACTACCTTCATGGGGGCAGCCGCCACAGTACCTTCATTGTCTCAACCTTCGAACAAGACAATGAGGACACAGATGAAGAAAAATGGGCAGGAACCTCAAGCATCGCTGTGGCTCGACACCAACCCGTCCGCAAGCACCCGCATCGACAATCTGCTCATTGATCCGATGATCGTCGATAACTTACGGTCACGAAGCTACAGCGATGACATGGGAGCAAATCCGGTCATCATTTCTGGATGGAGCCGCCCAGTTCACTAATCAGAGCGACAAGAACGGGAACCCTACCGCACAGGCCATCAACATCGATCAGGCCTCTAAGAGTGATTCCAGCAACATGGACAGAATTCCTCTTGGCGCAGCGTCAGGGTATTAACGAAGTCGCCTCCACCGCATCTCAGACTTTGGCGACATACCCTTACTACGGTTCCGACAAGTCCATATATGACGTCATGACTGCCTGGGACACTCCACGAGTCGCCACAGTATTCACGCCCAGAGACCGGACGGCCCACCTGCAGAGCACTACCCAGGCCTAGCTTCTGCTCAGGCGGGGATCGCCCCTCGTCCAGACGGTGACTCCATCGTCGCGACCATCTCCCTACGTCCATCGGACGGCTCGCCGGCACTCACTATCCCAGTCAAAGGTGACACTATCGACACGAGTCCACTCAGTCTCTCAGAGGGAGTGCGTCAACTTATGGCAGATAAAGGAGAGCCCAGGAGCCCTTACGTGGATTTCAGAAGCACCCCGGATGCACCACCATCCTCCTGAATGTCAGTGGCCCTAGCGAACATTCTTCGACCTATCGCCTCTACGGAGTTACGGAGCGGAACGCATGAATTCACAGTCGGCCTCTACATCTCACTCATTCATACAACAGGAACTACGGAGAGATGCCAGAGTATTCACTGTTGTAGCCCTTATGATTGCAGTCATGCTGACAATCAGCACCTGCCATTACCATCGCTCCTTAGATTCTACCATTGGACTTAAGATCACATCACTGGATCTCTCTACGGCTGAGTCGATAGATTCGGCCGAAAAATCCCCAAACCTCACATCGTGGAAGAACTCCATCGCCGCGAACGGATGCTACATTACCGGAGTAAGCCAGTTCATAGAAGAGGGAACCGGAGGTGAACCTCCCTCGCTCTCCGTGTTCGGAAGGCGATCCTCAGACAAGGGCAAGGACATAGTATGGGCAACACAGATCAAAGTGAATGATTTCACATATCCTCTTGATGCGCCAACCCACCCAGATTCTTCAGGTGAACAGTCACCATCAACCAAGACCACCACGCTTACGAACGACTGGGCACTCAGCCCCAACGGGAAGTACGCTAGCATTCAAGCTCAATAGTTCAACGAAAGCGACAACGTATTTTGCGGTCGTTGAGACCTCCACCGAGCAGTCGTCCAGACAACCCATGTCACTCGAAGAATTATTGAGTCGCACTGACTGACACACATCTTGCTGTCGAAACATCTGACCAGCCATTCCCCGGAGGGACGGACACGCCACATTAACAATTCTTTTCTTTATCACAGCAGGACTCACCTCCAACCACTCTACCCACAACGCAGTGGCTCATAGGTGCCAGCCACAGGTCTTTTCTTGTGAGCGAGACATATATAGCGAACCCTGCACGGGTAACTGCACTCCCAAGACGGTCTCTCGTATAGACGGTACAGGTCACACGATCGATACCATCACTGGCGTCATCGATGTCTACTCCGGGGCTGGATGTCACGATTTTTCCGATCCAGCTGCCGCGTCATCATTACTAGCTCAAATCTACGACCCCATCGGCAAACAAGAACGTCGAGCCGCGAATGAGCAATTGGATAGCATTCGGCGGGGAACTCGTGGATCCCGATTCAGGTCAACACACCGACATCACAGATCTCCTGATGAAAGAAGTCGGCCTCCCCACAGGGCCAGGTCTCCTCGCGCTTAAGCAGGGTTCCCTCAGAGGACGTCAACGCCAAGTACGCCCCTGTCTTTTGGCTCAGCTCCACCGACGACGGCCACCCCACACCGAGAACCTCGAGCAGTTCACGGACGACTGAGGGCGTGGGCCGTCGGGGCCGGTCTCCTGTCACCCGCCCCTTGAGGGCTCACTAAACCTCTGCGGCCGCCGGGAGCGACCTCGGCTCTCGCCCGCTCGTCGAGACTGCTCTTATCCGAAGTGCTGCTCGACTGCGGCAATGTCCCCGTAGGGAGGCCTGCGCCCCACCGAGGTCGTCGCAAAGGCGGAGACGGCCGAGGCCGCACCTGCCGCCTCCTTGAGCCCGGCGCCTGCGGCGGCGCCGCCAGCAGCGTGCCCAGGAAGGAGTCGCCAGCACCGGTGGTGTCCAAGACATTCACCGGGAACGGATCGACCGGGGTGATCTCCTCCCTCGATCACCACCGACCCACGGCCCCCAGAGTCACCACCGCGGAGGGAATCCCCATGGCGGCCAAACGCCTCGCACAATCACCCCAGTCCGTGGCGTCGTCGGCCCGCTCGCACGCCGGCTCGGCCGCCGTGTCAGGCGACCCCGGCTTCAGCATGTCGGCGAGCTCATGCTCGTTGACGACCAGGACGTCAATGGCCTCCAGGAGCCCGGCGGACAGGGACGGGGTGGAACGGAGGTTGTTGAAGACCACGCGGGTGCCGGCGTCGCGGGCGATGCGGGCCGCGGCCTCCACCGCGTCGGGGCTGACCTCCATGCACAAGCCCAGCACGCGAGCCTCGCCGATGACATCCTGGGTGCCGCTGCGCCGTCGAGACATCCACTGTCCCGTTCGCGCCGGGAGACACCACGATGGTGTTGTCCCCCGCAGAGTCCACGGTGATGATCGCGGTGCCCGGTGGCCCACGTCCTCGCGCTGAACCGCGGAGGTGTCACACCGGCGCGCTGGAGGAATCGATGAGCAGGTCGCCGTGGCCGTCAGCCCCGACCGCCCCGATCATCCTCACGTGAGCGCCGAGAGACCGGCCTGAACCGCCTGGTTCGCCGACTTGCCTCGGAAGGATCACCAGGTCCTCCCGCTGATCGTCTCACCAGGCTTGGGAAAGCGCTCCGTTCGGACCGTCAGGTCGGCATTGAGGACCCGAGACGGCGACCACGCCGGATACGTCACCCAGAACAGCTCGCACACCAGCTCCCATCTCCGGTTCCTCTCTGTGATGCAGCACGGACACACGTCCCATCACACACACCTCACCGTGAGGGCAGCACTCCTGCCGGTCCTGACCATCGGCCGGCGCAGGCTCGTGCGGCGGGCCGCCGTCCGGCAGGCCTCCACCAGGACGTCAATGGCCAGCGGACGGGGCTGCTCGGCGCGGTGACCACTTCGACGCGCCGCTGCTCACGGGCCAGCGGCCGCACCTGGACCCCCTCGTGCCGGTAGGCGCTCAGCGCCATCCCAGGCAGCAGGGCCGCCCCACCCCGGCGGCGACGAGCGCCTGCACGGCCACGTAGTCGTCGGAGGCGTAGGGCGGTCTCGGGCGTGAAGCCGTTGGCCCGCCCGGCGAGGAGCTCCTCGCGGCAGCGCGCAGCCGGTCACCCACCGGCACTGGGCGCCGTCGGCGATGCGCGTGATGCCGCCGGGATGGGTGACGAGGTAGAGGACGTCGTCGAGCAGGTGCTCGGCCTGAAGGCCCTGCCCGGCGTCGTCGTCGACGTAGGAGAGGACAGGGGCCGCGTCCACCCGCCCGCGCCGCAGCGCGTCGAGGGCCTCGGGCGGCTCGGCGTCGACGAGCTCGACCTCCAGGCCCGGGTACTGCCGGCCGACGACGTCGAGCACCCCGGCACCAGGGAGGCCACGGCGGAGGAGGCCGCCAGGCGCACGCGCCCCGCCTCCGCGCGGGCCATGGGAGACGACCTCGCGCTCGGTGCGATCCAGCAGGTCGAGGACCTCCCTGGCCCCGAGCCGCCAGCGCCCGACCCTCCTCAGTGAGCCGCACGCCGCGTCCGGCTCGCGTCAGCAGGACCGCACCGGTCGCGCGCGACAGGGCGGCGAGCTGGTGGGAGACGGTGGACTGGCTGAAGCCCAGGGACTCGGCGGCGCGAGACGGTGCCGGGCGGGAGAGCTCCACGAGGGCCCGCAGCTGCTGCACATCGATCACGCCACTAAGTATGTCTTGTATCGATGGGTATTCGTCAAAAAGATTCATTGGACCGATACTCCGGCCGCCCGCATCATGAATCCATGACCGCCACCGACACCCTGCCCCAGGCTCCCGCCGACACCCAGTCCGGCCTCGACTTCGACGCCGTCCTGCGCATCTACGAGGCCGTCTCGCGGGTCCTGCCCGAGACTCCCGCCTGGTCCTACCCGCTGCTCAACGCCGAGGCCGGGGTGGAGGTCACGGTCAAGCACGAGAACGTCCAGCCCACCGGCGCCTTCAAGGTCCGCGGCGGGGTGGCGCTCATGGCAGCGCTCAGCCCCGAGGAGCAGCGCCGCGGCGTCGTGACCGCCTCCACCGGCAACCACGCCCAGTCCCTGGCCTGGGCGGGCGCCCGCAGCGAGGTCCCCGTGACCGTCGTCGTCCCGGTGGGCGCGCCGGCCCGCAAGGTGGCCGCGGTGCGCGCGCTGGGGGCTCGGGTCGTCGTCGAGGGGGAGACGATGTGCGAGTCGCTGGCCCACGCCGAGACCCTCGCCCTGCGTGAGGGGATGCGCATGGTCTCCCCGGGACGAGCCCGCCATCGTGCTCGGGCACGCCACCGTCTACCTCGAGCTCTTCCGTCGCCACCCGGGCCTAGAGGGCCGTCTACGCGCCAGTCGGCTCGGGCTCCGGGGCGGCAGGCGCCTGCCTCGTACGCGACGTCCTGGCCCCCGGCTGCCGGATCATCGGCGTCCAGTCCAGCGCCGCGCCGGCCGCGCACCGCGCCTGGGCCTCAGGGGAGACCGGCCGCCATCCACAGCCGCACGCGCGTGGCGGGACTGGCCGTTGGGGCGAGCTTCGCTCTCACCCAGTCGGTGCTGGGCCGCAGCCTCAACGACTTCATCCTGGTCGACGACGAGGCGATCAAAGCGCCGTCGGCCTCATGGCCACCCACGCCACACCCCTGGCTGAGGGCGCCGGGGCTCGCGAGCCTGGCCGGGCTCATGGCCGATCCCACCCGCCAGGGCCCCTGCGCGATCGTCTGCACCGGCGGCAGCGCCGACGACCACGAGCTCGCCGGCATCTCCGCCGGTTCCGTCGTCGGCACCGACGCGACCCTCAACTGCTGAAGCCGGCCAATCCATACCTGACGGCCGGTTGGGGTACCACTCCCCGTTGAGCCGATGCGGAGAATCGGGCGACACTCGGTTGAGGGCCGGGGAGCGCAGTCGGGGCGCACCCGGCCCTCTCCTCTGCCCCGGCAGCGCGACCGGCCAGTCCGGGGCATGCCATCACCCAGTGTCCACAGAAATGACATTAGCCCGCACAAGCCACCCGCCCACCACCTAGAACCGCGGAATCACGCGGTTTTCAAGCCAACACCAACCTTGTCGGGCATCCAATGTCATTTCTGTGGACGATCAACAGGAGACGCGGCTCGTCGACGCCGGAAGTTATCCACAGGGACCAGCCACTTCCTAGCGCCTCAACTCCGGTAGTCAGGAGTGGCTCGCGGACGACAATGTGCTGACCCGCATCGGCGACGCGCTTGGCGCCGTTGCACAGGCTGATCTACATCTGAACCGTACCGGGCGCCGCCGCCTCCAGGCCCTGGTAGACGCGGGCGAGCTCAAACGGTACCCGCACGGAATCGTAGCGCTGCCCGGCACCGACCGACGCATCCTCATCGCCCGCCTCCACCGAGGTCTTATCACCTGCGAGCATGCAGCCGCCTACTACGGCCTTCCGCTCCCTTCTCCACCGCGCAGTGTCCATGTTCTGACTCCGCAAGGGACGTCGATTACCTCCGTTATGGGGTGAGCACAGACACGAGACTCGTGGGCGTTCCGTCCTTCGGCTGGAAGACTTCCCGGTTGTCTCCCTCGCCCGCTGCATCGCCGATCTCCTGTGCTGCGCAGAAGAGTGGACGGCTCTGGTCGCCGCCGATGCCGCCCTGCATCAGGGGCAGAACGACTCGCCAGCAGGTATCCGCATATCTGCGCGGTCCTCGCCGTGTTCTTGGCCGGAATCGCCTGAAGCGCACCAGCGATCGCGCTCGCAGCCCACTGGAGACCCTGGCCAGAGTTCAGCTGCAGGACGCTGGAATAGATGTTTCCGACGGCATGGTGATCTCAGACGTTGGAGAGTGGATCTGGTGGTGGCCGGGTGGCTTGTCATCGAGCTGGACGGCTACGATTTCCATTCCGACCGTTGGTCCTTCCACCACGACCGGGAACGCGATCGCGAACTGGTCCGGCAGGGTTATACGCCCATCCGCTTCACGTCAACAATGTGCGTTCAGGGAGGATCGTCACCGATGTCCAACGGATTCTCTCCACCCACCCATAGGCGATGCATGGAATCGACCTACCTCGCCCGGCCACGCCGATGTCCACAGAAATGACATTGGATGCCCGACGAGGTTGGTGCTGGCTTGAAGGCCGCGTGATTCCGTGGTTCTGGGTGGTGGGCGGGTGGCTTATGCGGGCTAATGTCATTTCTGTGGACACTTGCCGCGGGAGTCAGTGCTCAGCGGGTCCCTACCGTGCACGGCGGAGGCGGCCGCCGCGGGCCGGCTCCAGCGCAGGTAGGCGACCGTCGCGGCCAGCACCAGGATCCCGCCCACCCAGAAGTGAGGCATCCACAGAACCAGCCGCCACCATCCATAGTGGGAGAGCGGCTCCCCCGACAAGATCGTCGGGATCGCCGGCGCCGAGCCGACTATCCCGTAGGCCATGAGCAGGGCTCCCGAGACCCAGCCGAAGGCCAGGCGCATCCAGCGCGGCACCCTGATGACGTCCGGGCGCAGGAGAGAGAAGCCGAAGACGACGAACCCCAGCTTCACCAGTCCAGAGACGAGGACGACCACGACGAACCAGGTGGGTCGCTCTTGGGCAAGTCGCAGCCCCTCGCCCTGGAGGACCGTGTTGACCAGCCACGGGGAGCCCAGCGCCCAGGACACGCTGATACAGCCGAAGACGGCCCACCACAGCATCATGGCGATGACCACCGCTCGTGAGCGCCCCGTCATCTCAGCGCCCCCTTCGGCGGCGTCCTCGGCTTACTCGGCCTCGATGAGGATCGTCACCGGGCCGTCGGCCTCCATGTCGATCTTCATGTCGGCGCCGAAGCGGCCGGTGGCCACCTCCAGACCCCGCCCGCGCAGGTCCTCGGCCACGGCCTCCACCAGGGGCTCGGCCACCTCGCCGGGGGCCGCCTTGTTCCAGGTGGGGCGCCGGCCCTTGCGGGTGTCGGCGTACAGGGTGAACTGGGAGACGACGAGCACGGGCGCTCCGGCGTCGGTCACTGAGAGCTCGCCCTCCAGGAGCCGCAGGTCCGCGATCTTGCGGGCCACCGTGGCCACCTGGGTGGGGCCGTCGTCGTGCGTGGCGCCCACGAGGACCATGAGGCCAGGGCGGGTGATCTCGCCGACCACCTCGCCGTCGACCCGGACCGCCGCGCGGTTGACCCGCTGAATGACGGCGCGCATCAGCGACCAGCGCTCCAGCCGCGCCCATCGCGCCCCGGCCGACGCTGCGAGGCCCGCCCCGGGATACGGATCGAGGGAGCGCACCCGCACCGGCGCCAGTGCCTGCAGGGCGGGGCGCACATCCACCAGGTAGACGGCGCTGGCCACGACGCCCAGCAGGCCGAACATCGAGGCGGCCCCGAGCAGGCCAACCACCGCCGTGCCCACCGCGTTGACCACGTTCCAGAATCGCTTGGTGTTCTTGCCGGCCGCCGCGTAGTGCTCCGCGGGCCGCATCAGGGAGTCGATCAGCGCCCAGACCCCCATGACGAAGGAGATGAACTGGGCGGCGATCCAGCTCCACCTGACCGCCTCGGAGAGAAAGAATGACACAGCATAAAGGACGCTCACGCGCCCCAGGCTACCGGTCGCCGGTCAACGATCCCAGAGAGGTTGCCACGCCCAGCGAGAACAGTGGAGGCCTCACGCGGCGGCCGGCAGTCGTTCCATCAGCCACGGGCCGTCAGAGACTGGCACAGCGGGTGACAGCACCCCGAACCATCACCAGGTAGACGTCGGGCTCGGGTCCCAGAGCAGCCAGGCTCAGGGAGCACCCGGGATCCGGCGCACGACCGGACGGCTCAGAGCCGCAGGCCCTTGCGCAGCTCGGTGCCGGGCCGCTCGGCCGGACTGGCCTGGGCGCGTCCCTCGGGGAGACCAGCACCTCCTGGGCGGCATCGACCCGGCCGACGGGGATGGTCTCGCCGGTGGCCTCGTCGACCTCGGTGATCTCCACGGTCAGCTGCTCGCCCGCGGGCACGGCGCGGCGCAGCAGGGCCAGGGCGATGGGGCCGAGCTCGTGGTGGCGCGCCACGGAGGTCACGGCGCCCACGGCCCGCTCCCCATGCGCACGCTCGCTCCCGGGCGGGGCAGGGTCGCCGACGAGACCGTCGAGCTGGAGCACGGTGAGGCGGCGCGGAGGTCAGCCCAGGTTGAGGGTGCGCGCGATCGTCTCCTGGCCGGGTAGCAGCCCTTCGCCAGGTGCACGGCCGTGCGCAGCCAGTCCAGCTCGTGGGGGATCGCGCGGGCGTCGGCCTCGCGGGCCCAGCAGGGGCGGCCGGCCTCAATGCGCAGCGCCTCCCAGGCCAGGGCGCCGGCCAGGCGCCAGCCCTCCCCGGCGGCGAGGAAGGGTTCCCACCACAGCATTCACGCTCTGTGCGGGCACGAGGGACGAAGCCGCCCCGGTAATCCTGACCGGGATGCGGCCGGTCCGCTCCGACGTCGTAGCTCGTGCCGCCTTCGACGACGCCCGGCCACGGGTCGCGCCACAGGCCGATGAGTGAGCCCTGAGGCTCGGCGTCACCGGCCTCGGCCGGTGAATCGGAGGCGTCCGGCGCGGTGTCGCGCGCCGCCTGGACCAGGGCCTCGAGGCCCTCCCAGGGCGCCCAACGCCATGACGTCGGGGCGCTCAGTCACCTCGACGCGCAGCATGAAGCGCATGGAGTCCAGGAAGGTCGCCAGCGCCTCGCCGTTGCCGGCCTCCGTGACGAGCCAGAGCGTGCGGCCGTCGTCGAGGGGCCGCGAGCGCGTGGGTGATGTGGCCCTGGGCGTCGAGGAGCAGCGTCTCTGCGCCGCCGTCGCCGGGCTTCAGGCCGGTGAGCACCTGGCTGGACAGCGTGGTCAGCCAGCTCAGGCGGTCCGGCCCGGCGACGGTGACGACGTCGCGCGCCAGGGCGCAGACCGCGCGCCCCTCGGCCAGGGCGGCCTGCTCGCGGCCGGGGTCACCGAGGTGGGCGGGGACAGCGCCGTCAGGGGTCGTCCGGCGCGGAGGCGACGGCACCGGGGTCGGTTCAGCAGCGGGGAGGTGCGCATCAGACGGTCGGCTCGGCGTCGTCGGAGGCGGGAGAGGAGGAGGTGGAGGACTCGCCCTCCGGCTCAGCCGGGTCGAGGGCGGAGCCGGGCTGGGCGGCGGGGTCATCTAAGTCGTCGACGCGGCCGAGGGCGGCCGGAGGCGTAGTAGTCACCTCGCTCTGGCCGAAGGCGGCCATGTCCTGGGTCCACATGGGGTCGCCGCCCACGAGCCCGAACATGCGGGTCATCTCCTCCACGGGGACAGCGGTGCGGGCCCGGCCCACGGCCTGGGTGCCGACCTGGGCGCGCGGCCCTGGATCCAGCCCTCCCAGACGGCGACGTGGCCGGAAGGGGTCGGCCGAGACGAGCTCGAGGCTGGGTGACGGGGACGAGCGGACCGCCGGAGCCCTTGGTGTCGGCGGCATCCTCGGCGGGCTCAGTGGTCTCAGCGCCATCCGGTTGCTCCTGGCCGACGGGCCGCCAGTAGAGTGGTCTCAGTGGACCAGATCTGGGCGGGGGGCCAGGAGGGAGGCGCCCTGGAGGCCCGGGCATCTCGAAAGTCGAGGTTCTTGGAGCGGGTGGCGTCGACCGTCCAGATGGTGGTGGTCTGGCGCAGGTAGGGGCCACCGTCGTGGTCGAAGGTCATCTCCTGGTAGACGGCCTGCTCGGGCACGGTCTCGCCGTAGGTGAGGATGCCGTAGCCGCGCCAGGTGCCGGGTCAGCCAGGCCAGCGGGTAGAGCTCGGGTGCCAGGTCGTCAGGAAGCGTGAATGCCATGCCCGCAGCCTACGACGTCCCCCGGGCCGCATCACGCGCGCCGCCCGCTCGGGCCGCGCGGATCCGCCAGGCCCTGAGCCTCCGGCGCAGTCTGGAGCCGCAGATCCGGGCAGGATCGGCACTGCCGTGTCCAAAATGGATACAAAGGCGGCGAGGAGCACTGAGTGCGCCAGACGAAACCGCATGATTCTGCGGTTCCTTCGCGTGACCGCTGGGCCTCGGAGTCTCTTTGTATCCGATTTGGACATCCGGCCGCCGTGATGCGGCGTTCTCGGGACCTCGCGGGGCCGGTCGGCCGCCCTCAGCCGGCGATGAAGCCGCCCATGAGGCGGGCGATGGCGTAGACCGGTACGCCGACCGACAGGATCGGCACGAGCGCGGAGGCCACCGCCGCCCGCCCACCGGGCACCCAGCGGTGGGTCCACAGGACGCGGTTGCCCGAGGCCATGAGGACCCCTGCCACGAAGCCGACGGCCACGCAGGCCACGGCGCTCTGCAGGGCCGCGGTCGCACTGATGTGGGACAGGCCGAAGAAGCCGGCCGAGGCCAGCACGTAGCCGGCAGCCCCGGCGAACAGGGCCGGCACCGTGACGGTGAGGGCCTCCAGCATCCGGGCGCGCACGTTGAGGACGGTCAGGACGGCGCCGACGAACAGCGCCAGGCAGGTGGGCACGACGATGGCCGGGTCGGCCAGCCCCGGTTCCAGGGCGCACCAGGCCGAGCCGGAGGCCGCCACCAGGCAGCCGGCCACCGTTGAGGACAGGTCCTCGACCAGGTTGTGCCGGCCGTCGCGGCGCAGCATCTGGCCGACGAAGGCCAGCAGGATCGAAAAGGCCATGATCAGGCCGGCAACCCCCATGTCGTCGAGGAGGTAGACGCTGGCGGCGGCCGACAGTCCGCTGATCGTCATGACGATCGTGCCGCCCAGGTCGTGCCGGGCGCGCACGAGCGCGGGCCAGCCCTGCGCGGCGGCCGGCACCAGGACGGCCACGAGGGCCAGCCTCACCCAGCCGGGCAGCACTGAGCCGACCGCCAGCAGCAGCGGCACCACGCCCGCGAAGGCGAGCCGGGTCCAGGCCGGGTCCACCAGGCCCGGCTCCTTGGGGCGGTTGGAGGCGCGACGGGTGGCGTATGCCCAGGTCCTCGGCAAGGTCGGCAGTGTCACCCTGAGTCCGCCGAGCGGGCCGCCTCTGGAGCGTCGGAGGAGCCGGCCGGCTCACCAGCGGCATCCGAGACGGCCGGGCGCGCGGCGGGCTCCGACCCAGTCGGGCCCGGCCGAGGCGTGGGAGTCGCCCGCGCCGATGACGCTGGCCCAGTCCGACGCGCCACCGGCGGCCGTCGGAACGGCTGCGGCATGGGGAGTCATGGCGCGAGCCGCGGGAGGCTCTGCGAGTGCGCGCGGCCGGTTGGGCTCGTCGGTGGTGGGTAGTCACAGCACGCATCGTCCCACACCCGGGCGGCCGCAGGGACCCACTGCGACCTCACTGCGGCCCCGCCCCGCACTCCTCGCGGACGGTCACTATCCGGACAGTCGTTGCCCCAGGAGATTCCGCCTGCGACCAGGTGTGGTTGACTTGTCCCAACAGTATCGCCGCTGGTCAGCTCGACTGCGCCGGCGGTTCCAGGTCGCGAGCCACGGAAGGAGCAGCCATGCGGATCATCATGTTCACTCGTGAGAGTGACGCCACTGATGTCCTGCCGGCGACCGCCTTCCTCGACTCCCCGGTGGAGTGCCTCCCCCCGATGCCCTCCTCCTACGCGGAGGTGGACAGCGCCGACGTCGTCATGATCGACGCCCGCGGGGACCTGACCCGCGCTCGCGCCCTGTGCCAGCTCTTCACCGGTCCCATGGACTGCCCGCCCATCATCCTCATCGTGGAGGAGGGCGGCGCCGCCGCGGTGCAGATCGACTGGGGCGCCGCCGACTTCGTCATGGCCGGGCGCCAAGCCCGCCGAGCTGTCGGCCCGGCTGCGGCTGCTGCGCGCCCACGTCCCGGTCGTGGACGAGACCGACGACGACCGCATCGACGTGGGTGACCTCGTCATTGACGTCACCGCCTACACGGCCCGACTGCGCGGCACGATCCTGGACCTGACCTACAAGGAGTTCGAGCTGCTGAAGTTCCTGGCCGCCAACCGGGGGCGGGTCCTGACCCGAGACGCGCTCCTGCACGAGGTGTGGGGCGAGGGACTACATCGGCGGCTCGCGCACGGTGGACGTGCACATCCGTCGCCTGCGCGCCAAAGCTGGGCACCGAGCACGACAACCTCATCGGCACGGTGCGCAACGTCGGCTACCGTCTGGACGCCCCCGAGGACGCCTGAGCGCGCCGGCCCCGGGGAGCCTGAGAAGGCCCGGGCCGGCCCAGCCAAGGGGCAAACGCCTGCCCGACCACCGGGTGGATTCACTGGGTGGACACCGCCGCGGCCCGGAGCCCGGACCTGTAGACTCGTGGGCGGCGTCGGGCCGTGACGGGCCCCGGGCTCCAACTCAAGCCGCCGCGAGCGGCATTCGCGCCGACTGGCGCTCTCCGGCCCGACGTCCCCCTCTCCCCAAGCGCCCTGTCGCCCGCTTCCCCCTCGTGTCGCACCGCCGCGTCACGCACGGCGCCCAGAAGTGTCACTCCGGGCGACTTTTACCTGCGCAGCACCAGTTCCCGGATCAACGTGTCATACGCTGACCTGCGCGAACGTGAATCAGGGGCTGCGCTCGGACCGGCCTCAGGCGGCCTGAAAAGTCGCCATTCGTGACACCTGGCCCCTCGATCCTCAGCCGAAGCGGCCCGAGATGTAGTCCTCGGTGGCCTGCTGGCTGGGAGCGGAGAAGATCTTGTCGGTGGAGTCGTACTCGACGAGGTGGCCCAGCTTACCGGTGGCCTCCAGGTTGAAGAAACCGGTCATGTCGCTCACGCGCGAGGCCTGCTGCATGTTGTGGGTGACGATGACGATCGTGTAGTCCGTCTTGAGCTCGGAGATGAGGTCCTCGATGGCGAGCGTGGAGATGGGGTCCAGGGCGGAGCAGGGCTCGTCCATGAGCAGGACGGCCGGTTTGACCGCGATGGCGCGGGCGATGCACAGGCGCTGCTGCTGGCCGCCGGACAGGCCCAGGCCCGGCCGGTCCAGACGGTCCTTGACCTCGTCCCACAGGTTGGCCCCGCGCAGGGAGGCCTCCACCAGGTCGTCCGCGTCGGACTTCTTGATGCGCCGGTTGTTGAGGCGCACGCCGGCCAGGACGTTCTCGGCGATGGACATGGTGGGGAAGGGGTTGGGCCGCTGGAAGACCATGCCGATGGCGCGGCGCACCTGGACGGCATCGACGCCGGGGACCGTAGAGGTTGACGCCATCGACGATGACCTGCCCTCGACGCGGGCACCGGGGATGGTCTCGTGCATGCGGTTGAGCGTGCGCAGGAAGGTGGACTTCCCGCAGCCGGAGGGGCCGATGAGGGCGGTGACGGACTTGGGCTCGATGACGACGTTGACGTCCTTCACGGCCAGGAAGTCGCCGTAGTAGATGTTCTCGCCGATGACGTCGATGCGCTTGGACACGTCGGTTCCTTTACCTGAGGTGAACGGTGGAGGGGCTCTGGGGGCGCTGCAGTGGTCCCGGCGGCTCCGGCCGGGCTAGCGCCAGCCGCCCTTGGGGGCTGAAGTACTTGGAGATGAGGCGGGCCGCGAGGTTGAGCAGCATGACCAGGATGATGAGGGTCAGCGCCCCGGCCCAGGCCCGCTCCATGGCGGCGGCCTCCCCGCGGGAGTACTGGTCGTAGACGAGCACCGGCAGGGTGGACATGGAGCCGTCCAGCGGGTTGGTGTTGGTGCGGATCGTCAGCCCCACGGTGATGAGCAGCGGGGCGGTCTCGCCGATGACGCGGGCGATGGCGATCATGACGGAGGTGGTGATGCCGGCCACCGCGGTGCGCAGCACGACCTTGACGATGGTGAGCCACTTGGGCACGCCCAGCGCGTAGGAGGCCTCGCGCAGGTGGGAGGGGACGAGCTTGAGCATCTCCTCCACGCCGCGGATGACCACCGGCGTCATGAGGGACGCTCAGGGCGACGGCCCCCGATGATGCCGGCCTGGTAGCGGGGGTCCGGCCGCGATGAGGGAAGATCGAGTAGGGCGAACAGCCCGGCCACGATCGAGGGGATGCCGGTCGCTGACGTCGACGAGGGAAGGTGATGGCCCGGGCGATCCAGCCGCCGTTGTACTCCACGAGGAAGACGGCGGTGAACAGCCCCAGGGGCACCGAGATGAGGGTGGCGATCCCGGTGATCTGGAGGGTGCCGACGATGCCGTGGTAGAAGCCGCCGTTGGAGGCGTCGGCGCCGCGCATGTTGGTGGTCAGGAAGTCGTAGCCGAAGCGGGCCGAGCCGCCGGACAGGACCATCCACACCAGGGAGACCAGCGGCACCATGACGACGGCGAAGGACAGGGTAGATGAGGAGCGTCACCAGGGTGTTGCGGCCCCAGCGCTCGCCCTCGCGCACCCAGGAGACGGCGGTGGCGCCCACCACCCACACCAGGGCGGTCAGGGCGACGACGGCGGCAATGCTCCACCCGGCCAGCAGGCCGATCCCGCCGACGACGACGAAGGCGGCTCCCAGCGCCGCCCAGATGAACCAGTCGGGCAGGCGGTAGGAGGTCAGGGGCACGCCCTCGATGGAGGGCGGGTCGGCCAGGGGGTCGACAGGGGCGGCCGGGGCCTCGGCGGCCGCGAGCGCGGCCTGAGGGACTTGGGCGCGGGGTGCCGGTCTCGCCGGCTGCACCGGCAGCGGCGGCCGGGGTCGGGGCGGGAGACCGCGCCGTCGGGAGCAGCGCCGGCGGTGGGCTCAGGGGTGTTCGTGGGCGTCATGTCAGCTGGCTCCTGAGAACTCGGAGCGGCGCGCGATGATCCACCGCGCCAGGGAGTTGACCGCGAAGGTGATGATGAACAGGACCAGGCCGGTGGCGATGAGCACGTTGACGCTCAATCCGTAGGCCTCGCGGAACTGCGAGGCGATGTTGGCGGCGATGGTCTGGTGCTGGCCGGCCTGGAGGATACGGAGGTTCAGCCCCATCCCGGGCGAGAGGATCATGAGGACGGCCATGGTCTCCCCCAGGGCGCGCCCGAGCCCCAGCATGGAGGCGGAGATGATGCCGGAGCGGCCGAAGGGCAGGGACGGCCTGGCGGATCATCTCGTAGCGGGTGGCGCCCAGGGCCAGGGAGGCCTCCTCCTGGAGGGTGGGCGTCTGGAGGAAGATCTCGCGGATGGTGGCGGTGATGATCGGCAGGATCATGACGGCCAGGACCAGGGAGGCGGTGGTGATGTTCTTGGCCGGGGCCGTGTAGTCGGCGAACAGCGGGATGAAGCCGAGGTGCTCGCTCAGCCAGGTGTTGAGGGGGTCGAGCAGGGGCACCAGCCACAGGAAGCCCCACAGGCCGAAGACCACGGAGGGGATCGCGGCCAGCAGGTCCACCATGTAGCCCAGGGCCTGGGCCAGGCGGCGCGGGGGCGAAGTGGGGAGATGAACAGGGCCACTCCCGATGCTCAGCGGCACCGCGACGCCCAGGGCGATGGTCGAGGACAGCAGCGTGCCGAAGACGAGCGGGGCCACGTAGCCCCACAGGCCGCGGTCGCGCATGAAGGAGACCGACTCGAGGGTCTCGCGCGAGGCCGTCAGGGCGGGCAGCGCCTCCCGGATGAGGAAGGCGGCCACGAGGGCGAGCACCACCATGATGAGGGTGCCGGCGCCGAAGGACAGGCCGGTGAAGATCCGGTTGCCGGTCTGCCCGGGGGCCTTGCCGGGCTGGATGATGGCGTCGTCGGCGCTGCTGGAGGCGGTCGCGGTGCCCGCTGGGGGTGGCGACGACGGCGGTGCGGTGGTGCTGGCCACGGCTGACCCTCCTCGGGGTGTCTGGGGCGGCGGCTGGGCGGGTGGGTGCTGGTTGGTCATGTGGTTCGGTGCGGCGTCGGGCAGGCCGGGCGGCCTCAGGCGGCGATCTTGTCGATGGCGGCGTTGATCTTCTCGCGCATCTGGCGGGTGATGGGGGCGCAGCCGGTGGCCTTGGTGGAGGCGTCCTGCCCCCGGGTGGAGGCGGCGAAGCGCAGGTAGGCCTTGACGACGGCGGCGATCTGGGCGTCGTCGTAGCGCAGGCGGGCGGCGAGGTAGGGAGACCAGGACGATGGGGTAGGCGCCCTCGGCGTCGTGGCTGGGGCTGGTAGAGCAGGCGGGTCTCGTCGGCCTCGGAGCCCAGGGTGGCGGCATCGAGGGCGGCGGCCGCGGCCTTGGCGGAGACGGGCACGTAGGCCCCGTTGGAGCCGACGGCGACGGTGCCCAGGGTGGCGGGGACCTTGGAGGCGTCAGCGTAGCCGATGGTGCCGGTGGCCGCGGAGACGGTCTGGATCATGCCGGCGGTGCCGTCGCCGGACTGGCCGCCGCGCAGCGGCCAGGTCTCCTCGGGCTCGTGGGGCCAGGCCTTGGGGGCGACGGTGGCCAGGTAGGTGGTCAGGGCCTTGGTGGTGCCGGAGTCGTCGGAGCGGCCCACGACGATGATTCGCAGGTCGGGCAGGGCGACGCCGGGGTTGAGGGCGGCCAGGGCAGGGTCGTTCCAGCGGGTGATGGCCCCGGAGAGGACCTTGGCGAGGACCTCGCCGGTCATGTTGACGTGGGACTCGCCGGTGAAGCCGGGCAGGTTGTAGGCCACGGCGATGGGCGAGATGTAGAGGGGCAGCTCGACGGCGCCGCCGATCCGGCTGATCTCGTCGGCGGTCATGGGGGTGTCGGTGCCGGCGAAGTCGACGGCGCCCTCGACGAGCTTGGTGCGCCCGGCCCCGGAGCCGCCGCCGGCGTAGTCGACGGTGGCGCGCAGGTTGGCGCCCATGAAGGTGTTCATCCAGGCGTCCTGCGCGTCGGACTGGGAGGTGGCGCCCGCGCCGCGGATCTCCCCCACCAGGTCGCTGGAGGCGTTGGGGTCGGCGGCGCCGGCGTCGCGCCCGCAGGCGGTCAGCGCGGTCAGGGTGGCCACGCTCAGGGCGCCCAGGGCGCCGCGACGGGTCAGGAGCACAGGCTCTCCTCGCTCAGTCAGAGGGGGTCGGGGGTCCAGTCGGATACCGGGTGATTGTCAGGCAGCGGTCACGATAGGCGCCCCGGATGAAGGTTCCAGGTGACCGGGGTAAACGGCTGGTAAACGATCCCTATGAGGACCGTCACCGGGGAGGCCCGGTGCACCGGGCCTGCGGTCCGACAGATGCCCAGGCCAGCGGTCCGGTCAGCGCCCCTCGGACAGGACGGGGCGCTGCTTCTCGATGGCGACGGCGCGGATCTTGCCGCGGGGGCGGCGGGCCATGTGGACCACGAGGATCTCGCCGGTCTTGAGCCAGGGGTCCCGGTCGGGCACGGAGCGCAGGAGTCGGCCGGGGGCGTACTGGGAGACGACCTCCATGATGGTGGGCAGGACGGGGACGGTGGGTGCACAGCGCCGTCGGCTCCTCGCGCACGCGCAGGACCTTCTTGACCACGGAGCGCACCCCTTGGGGGCTCTCAGCGTGGGCCATCTCGGTGAAGCGCCCTCGGCCATCTCCAGGTCCAGGCCCGCGGCCGCGGCGTAGGGGGCGACCGTGTCCACGCAGCGCTTCCAGGGGCTGGTGAGGACGCGCCCCACCCGTAGGCGGCCAGGATCGGGACGAGGGCGCGGGCCCGGGTCTCGCCCTGGTCGTGGGTCAGGGGCGGGTGGCCTCGTCGGTCTCCTTGTCCCGCTCCTTGGGGCGGTTCCACACGGAGCGCTTGACGGCGCGGCCGTGGCGCACGAGGACCAGGGTCCAGGTGTCGAGCTTGCCGTCCTCCCACAGGTCGACGAGCTCGCCGAGCAGGTCCCGGTCGTAGGGAGTAGGTCAGGCGCTTGCGGGCCTGACCCACGCGCAGCCACTCGACGGCGTCGATCTCCTTGGTCGAGGCGGGGCTTTGACGGCGCAGCGGGCGGCGACGGCGGCCGAGGCCTCGGGGGCGACGCGGGCGGCCCAGTAGTGGACCTCCTTGCGGGAGCCGTCGGCGAGCTTGTAGTGCACGCGGCTGAGGGGCTGGCCCAGGATGACCTGGATGCCGGTCTCCTCGGCGACCTCGCGCACGGCGCAGGTGCGCACCGACTCGCAGGGCTCGACCTTGCCCTTGGGGATGGACCAGTCGTCGTAGCGGGGCGGTGGACCAGGAGCACCTCGAGGTGCTTGCCGTTCTCACGCCACACGAGGGCGCCGGCGGCCTTCACGGTCTCGCGCGACCGGTTCTTCTTGCTGGACGGGCTCATGGCACGGCCGTCTCAGTGCCGGCCCTTGACGCGCGAGCGCGCCCGGGCCATGAGGCTGTCCTGGATGTCCTCGAGGGCGGTTGCCCTCGGCGTCGACGAGGTGACGCTCCCAGGAGCCGTCGGGCTGGAGGTGCCAGGAGGCGACGTCGTCGGAGGCGCAGTGGGTGACCAGCCACTCGAGGTCCTCGACCATGGCGGGGTCGGTGATGCGCACCAGGGCCTCGACGCGGCGGTCGAGGTTGCGGTGCATGAGGTCGGCCGAGCCGATGAACAGCTCGGTCTGGCCGCCGCCGGCGAAGGCGTAGATGCGCGAGTGCTCAGGGAAGCGTCCCAGGATCGAGCGGACGCGGATGTTCTCGCTGAGGCCCTCGACGCCGGCGCGCAGGCCGCAGATGCCGCGCACGACGATGTCGACCGGCACCCCGGCGCGCGAGGCGCGATAGAGGGCGTCGATGACGGTCTCGTCGACGATGGAGTTGACCTTGATGCGGATCCAGGGCGGGCAGGCCGGCCTTGCGGTTGGCGATCTCCTGCTCGATGTGCTCCACGAGCCCGTCGCGCAGGCCGCGAGGGGCCACGAGCAGGCGGCGGAAGCGGGCGCGCGGGGCGTAGCCGGAGAGCTGGTTGAACAGGGTGGTCAGGGTCCTGGGCGACGTCGCGGTCGCAGGTCAGCAGCCCCAGGTCCTCGTAGCCGCGGGCGGTCTTGGGGTGGTAGTTGCCGGTGCCGACGTGGCAGTAGCGGCGCAGGCCGTCGGACTCCTGGCGCACGACCAGCAGCAGCTGCAGTGCGTCTTGAGGGCCGACCATGCCGTAGACGACGTGGACGCCGGCGCGCTCGAGCTTGCGGGCCCAGGAGATGTTGGCCTCCTCGTCGAAGCGGGCCTTGATCTCGACGATGGCCACGACCTGCTTGCCGGCCTCGGCGGCCTCGATGAGGGCGTCCACGATCGGGGGAGTCGCCGGAGGTGCGGTAGAGGGTCTGCTTGATGGCCAGGACCTTGGGGTCGGCGGCGGCCTGGGCCACGAACTCCTGGACCGAGGTGGAGAAGGAGTCGTAGGGGTGGTGCAGGAGGACGTCGTGCTCGCGCATGGCGGCGAAGACATCCGGCGCGGAGGAGGACTCGTGGGCGGCCAGGGCCCGCGGCCGTCACCGGCACGAAGCGCGGGTACTTCAGGTCGGGGATGTCCAGGTCGTGGAGCTGGTTGAGGCAGGTCAGGTCCAGGGGCGCGGGGAGCTCGAAGACGTCGTCGCCCTTGAGGCCCAGGGCGCGCACCAGGTAGCGGCGGGTGAAGGAGGAGATGGTGTCCTCCACCTCCAGGCGCACGCAGTCGCCGAAGCGGCGCCGCTCGAGCTCCTTCTCCATGGCCTTGAGGAGGTTCTCGGCGTCGTCCTCCTCGACCTCGAGGGTCCTCGTTGCGGGTGACCCGGAAGAGGTGGTGCTCCAGGATGTCCATGCCCGGGAAGAGGTGGTCGAGGTGCTGGCCGATGACGATCTCGATGGGGATGACGGCGCAGCCGGCGGCCTTGTCCGCGGCGTCGAGCTCGCGGCCGGGGACCTGGATGAGGCGCGGCAGGGAGTCGGGCACCTTGATGCGGGCGAAGTGCTCCTTGCCGCTGCGCGGGTTGCGCAGGATGACGGCGAGGTTGAGGGACAGGCCCGAGATGTAGGGGGAAGGGGTGGGAAGGGTCGACCGCCAGCGGGGTGAGGACCGGGTAGATCTGGTGGCGGAAGTAGCGGGTCAGGCGCTCCTGCTGGTCGGAGTTGAGCTCGTCCCAGCCCAGGATCTCCACGTTGTGCTCGGCCAGGGCGGGGCGGATGTCCTCCTGGAAGAGGGCGGCCTGGCGGGCGGTGAGCTCCTTGGTGCGGCTGGTGACCTGGGCCAGGACCTGGTGGGCGTCCAGGCCGGGAGGCGCGCACCGGGGTGATGCCGGCCTTGATGCGGCGCATGAGCCCGGCGACGCGCACCATGTAGAACTCGTCCAGGTTGGAGGAGAGATCGACAGGAACCAGGCGCGCTCCAGCAGGGGCAGGGGTGTGGTCCTCGGCCTGCTCCAGGACGCGCTCGTTGAAGTCCAGCCAGGTCAGCTCCCGGTCGATGAAACGGTTCTTGAAGGACTTCAGGGGCGGCAGGAGGTCCTCGGGGTCCACCTGGGCGGTGTCGGCGGAGGCGGCTGAGGCCGCGGCGTCGGCGCGTCGGCAGCGCTGGCCGTGCGCTCAGTGAGGAGGGCTGCGGAGGGGGCGCTGGCGGGAGCCGGCGGCGGGGCCCGCGCTGGGGGCGCTGCCGGGAGCGGGCAGACCCGGGTCCCCCGAGCGCCGTGGCAGCCGGCGCCGCCTGAGCCTCGGCGGCCGACGGGGCCGAGTGCGAGCTGGCGGAGGTGATGGAGGAGGGGCGATGGCGGGGGTCGCGGTGCCGATGGGGCCGGGGGCGGGGGCCGCCTCGCCGTCGACGATGTCGTCGAAGTCCTCGTCCTCGTACTGGGGCCGGGTCGTCGGCGAAGTCGCGCGGGTCGGCGACCTCGATGACGTGCTCCTCCTCGACCGTCTCCTCGGCGCCCTCAGGGGTCGTCGGGGTTGGTGGAGCCGGCCGGGTCGTCTGATTCTCCCGGGGCCTCGGCGCGCTCGGGGTCTCCTGCTCCTCACGGGGACCTCGCTGCCGACTGGAGGACACGCTGGGGGCGGCCGGGGTGGCGTCGGGCTCGCCCTGGGCGTCGGCGCCGGCGACCACGGCGGAGACAGCCGGCCCGTCGGTGCTCGCGGCCTCGGGCGAGACCGCCGACTCGGCGGCCTCCGTGGCTTCCGCGGCTTCGAGCTCGGCAGCCTCGGTCGCCTCGGCGTCGTCGGGCACCTGCTCGGGCTCCTGGGGGCTGGGGTGACGCATCCACCCGCCCAGGAAGCGGGAGAGCGGGGTGGGGGCAGGGTGGGGGCGCGTCGTTGGTCATGGCCACATGGTCCCACGTCCGGGCGGCCTTGTGGGGCGGGGGTCCGCCCCAGTTCAGCGAATATGCGAGGCGCCGCGGCTCACGCCCGATCTTCGGGACTCGCGGCCGATAGGCGACCCCGCCACCTGAGACCACGCCCCCGCTGCGCGCTCCCCCACGTCTCGTCCAACGAAGCGCGCATGATCTCGCCAATCGTGTCCAAATCGGAGACAAAGGAGCTTGCGCACTCTTCACGGCTTCAACAGAACCGCGGAATCATGCGGTTCTGATCTACCTTCACACACTCACTTCGGGCCTTTGTATCCGATTTGGACATCTCGCGCCCGGATCGCCCCTGCGCAAGGCCCTCTCAGTCGAGGAGGCCGGCGGCGGCGCGGCGGGCGGCGTCGGTGAGCTCGTCGGCGGTGGCCAGGAGGGCGGAGGCGCGGCGGGTGACGCGGTCGGCAAGCTCGTCGGTGTCGTCCTCGATCCACACGGGGTTGGAGCTGGCCGCCAGGGCGCGCAGGAATCCGGCGGTGGCGCTCAACAGTGGGGCGATCTCGGTGACGGAACCTTCGACACTGCCGGCCAGAACGGCGTCGAGGCGCTCGCGCAGGTCGGTCGGGGAGGGCACGGGGCGCGCCTCGCCGAGGGCGGACTCGAGGCGGGCGTTGGTGGTGTCGTCGGCCTCGGTGAGGTCGATGAGGGTGGCGTAGCGGCGGGCGACGAGCTCGGGGTCGCGGCGGATCCACTCGCGCACGAGGAAGAGGCGCCACAGGGGTGCCGGGCAGGGTGGTGGCCGGGGAGTCGGCCCACAGCTCGGCGATGTCGTCGATGCCGTTGGCGGCGACCGCGGCGACGATGCCGGAGCGGGTGATGGGGTCATCCTCGGTCTCGGTGCCGGGGAAGCCGCCGATGAGGGCCTGGGCGGCGCGGTGGGCGAGCTCGGAGGCGACGGCGGTGTCGGTGCTGCCCTCGATCTGTTCGGCGGCCTCGGGGTCGAGCCGGGCGGGGCGGTGGAACTGGCGGGCCATGGGGACTCCTCACGCGGTGCGGGCGCGCCGGCGACGACGCACGGCCCCATTATCTCGCGGGACCATGGGCGCTCCCCATGGGTTCACTTCCGGCCAACGGTGGAGGCAGGCCGCAGGGCTCGACGGCGGGTCTGGGCGGACGCGCACGGCTCAGCGGCGGCGCAGGGCGGGGTTCGACACGGCGGTCGGTTGTCCGGTTATGCTGGCCCCCTGCCGACGGCGTCTGGACTCTGCTTCCGGCCGTTGGTACGCCCCCTTAGCTCAGTTGGTCAGAGCTGCGGACTTTTAATCCGAAGGTCGTGGGTTCGAGCCCCACAGGGGTACCGCACCGGCCTCGGCCCCAGAAGGGACCGAGGGCCTTACTTCATGTCCGGGACGCAGGCAGCTGCGCCAGCCCGCTGCCCTGTCGGCACATGGTTTCGGGATGCGTGATGGTTGCTGGGAATCCGGGTGAGCTCAGGTGGCGCCGATCCACGTGGGGTGGACACTCCGGCCGACGAGGAAGGTAGAGGCCGCGCGCGTTGAGCCGGGCTCAATCGGCGCCAGCCCAGATGGCCGGATGCGAGTACGGGATCACGCAGCCACAGCGACAACCCAGCCCGGGGCCCGCACCGCGCGGATCGCAGACCGCTCCGGAGACTCACCATCCAGCCTCTGCGGCAGCTTGGTCATTTTCCGCTTGCGGCGGCGTCGAGCACGCGCCCGACGTAGCTGCCGAACTTCTCGGTGATGCTGCCGTGGTCGTCGTCGGGCCATTCGCTCCAGATACGGCCGAAGCCCACCGAGCGGTAGTAGGCCAGGCTGTTGCGGGCGTGCCCGCTGCCGTCAAATCCGTCGAGGCTGTTGGCAGGCACGTCGCGCGTCCCGGTGACCCAGTTCAGCCAGAGCCGTTCCTTGGCGCCTGAGGAGAAGCCGCCTGTTCCCTCGGGCGCGTCGCCGCCCCCGAAGAGCAGGGAAGCCCCCGCCCGCCATGCGCTCGGCGTAGGCCGGGAAGAACCACTGGCTGATGAATTCCGAGCCGCCGGAGTAGCCCACGAGCCAGACCCGATCCGTGGTGGCGCCGCACTCGGCGACCACGTAGTCGAGCGCCTGCTCCAGGTAGTGGACCTTGCCGTCCTGATCCTCCAGCCACCAGGTTCCGTCGTCTCCGGGAGCGCGCACCGAGACAACGTCGTACCCGCGAGCGCTCGCCGCCTCGACAACTCCCCGGCGCCGGCCAGGCCACCGCGGGACCTCTCGTCCTGGTCCTGGTTCCCCTGACTGTGGAAGGACTGCCCGTCGCCGTCGAGGGTAGACGACCAGTCCGACCGGCGCTCCCGTGGTCGCGTAGAAGATGCAGTCGGAGGTCTCGTCCTCATCATCGGTGTAGGAGAACGCGGCGGGAACCGACAGGTCGCCCGACGTCGGCCGCAGGCTTGGCGCAGCGCCGGCCCCGCGCGAGCGCAGGTACGGCGGCGGAGTCGAGTGCGTTGCCGCTCGCTGCGGACCCCGAGAAGCGCAGCCGGCCAGGATGAGACCCGCCATCGCGCCGGTCAGGGCTCGCCGCGAAAGGTGCGCCACCACGCTCTCCACCCACCTTCCCGATCGCCGTCAGCCACTCGACGGTAGCACCGGCATCCCGGTTCCGCTCGGCCGGAGCTGAGGCTGAACCGCCGTACCACCGGCGCCACTCGCCAAGGCGGGTAGGAACTCAGCGCGGGAGCGCGGCGTCGGACACGACCCAGTTGCGTCCAACCTTCCTGCCGGGCAGGCGCCCGGAGGTAATGCGGTCGCGCACCGCCTGCGGAGTGATCCCGAGCCGGACGGCGGCCTCGGACACGCCCACGAACTCGACGTCGTCGATCTTCAGGCCCTCGCGGCGGTCCCACATTCTGGTGGGGATGACCTCGATCCCCACCAGGTCGCCGACCTGCGCCGCCAGAGCGGTGGCCGTGGCCACGGCCTGGGTCAGCGTGTGGGCGGGCAGGGGTGATGACGGCAGTGAGGGCCCCGGGCATGCGGGTGCGTCCCCGACGGCGGGGATGGTAGGGCGGCGAAGGCCTCCATGACGTCGTCGATGTCATCATTCTCAGTGGCGGGCTTGTTCGTGTGAATCGTGAGCGTGGCGTTGTAGTCCACAGTTCCCCTAGATGCTTTGCTTAGACCAAGATCATTTCACCCGAACTTGGTTTTACCACAAGTCTTCAGGCAGGACTGCCCTGACCTCCTTTGGCCCCGCGACCGCGGCCTCCACGTCCACGGGAGCCGCCGCTGCGCCACCCCTGGCCGGAGGGCTGCCCGGAGCCCTGCTCGCCACTTCCGCCACGTCGCTTCGCCTGCGCCCGCCTTGCCCACATCCCGCGCCCGCCGCGCTCCCGCTGCGCCACCCCGCCGCCCGCCACCTGCGCGACCGGACCGACTGCGCCGCTTCTCCGTGGCCGTGCCCCGACGCCCGGTGGAGGCCCGACCGCTGGGGCTGCCGCCCTTGATGGCCACGCCTCGGGCATGTCCTCCAGCGCGACGGCCTCGGCGACCTGCCCCACGAGGGCGGACACGGCGTCGTCGTCGGGACGGATGCGCTCGATGTCCGCACGGATCCGCGCCTTCTTGAGCAGGACCTGCACATCGTGCTTCTGCTCAGGCAGGACCAGGGTGATGACGCTGCCGGCGGCCCCGGCGCGCGCGGTGCGGCCCGAGCGGTGCAGGTAGGCCTTGTGCTCGGCGGGCGGGTCGACGTGGACCACAAGCTCGACGCCGGAGACGTCGATCCCCCGGGCGGCGATGTCGGTGGCGACCATGACGTGCACCTGCCCCGTGGAGAAGGCCCGCATGGCGCGCTCACGCGCGTTCTGGCTCATGTTGCCCTGCAGCTCGACAGCCGGGATCCCAGCCTGAACGAGCTTGCGGGCCAGGCGCCGGGCGAGGTGCTTGGTCCGGGTGAACAGGATGCGCTGCCCCTCCCCCGAGGCCAGGCGCCGCACGATGCCATCCTTGGCGGTCTTGTCCGCGACCATCCACACACGGTGAGTCATGGCGTCCACGGGCGAGGTCGAGGGTCCACGGAGTGCTGCAGCGGGTCGTGGAGGAACTCCTTGACCAGGGATGTCCACGCCGTTGTCCAGGGTCGCGGAGAACAGCAGGCGCTGGCCGCGCTGCGGGGTGGCGCGCAGGATGCGGCGGACGTTGGGCAGGAAGCCGAGGTCGGCCATGTGGTCGGCCTCGTCCAGGACGGTGATTTCGACCTCGTCGAGGCTGACGAGTCCCTGCCCCATGAGGGTCCAGGAGCCGGCCGGGGCAGGCGACGACGACGTCGACCCCCGCCTTGAGGGCCTTCTCCTGGGGCTTGGCGGAGACCCCGCCAAAGATGGTGGTGACGTCCATATCGACCACCCGGGCCAGAGGCTCGATGACCTCGGCGATCTGGAGGGCGAGCTCGCGGGTGGGGGCCAGGACCAGGCCGATGGGGTGGCCAGGGGCGGGCCTTGTCCTGCTGCGCCGAGACGCTGGACCAGCGGCAGGCTGAAGGCCAGGGTCTTACCCGAGCCGAGTGCGGCCGCGGCCGAGCACGTCACGCCCGGCGAGGGTGTCGGGCAGGGTGGCAGCCTGGATGGGGAACGGGCGTGGTGAAGCCGCGGGCGTCGAGGTCGGCGGCGAGGTCTGAGTCCACGCCGAGGTCGGCGAAGGTGGCCTCACCCGCGGCCGGGGTCTTCCCGAGGCGAAGCGGTGTGAGGCGGAGGTGCGGTGTGCGGCCACGAGGATCCTGTCGTTTGGGAACCGCGGGCACGCCGGCGCGTGTCGCTGGCAGCGTGCGCGTCGGTGCGTGAGGTGCCGGCGTACGCGGCTCAACGGCGCGGGGCGTCAGGTGAGTCGACGCGCACCGGGGCCGGGGCACCAGCCAGGCCGGGCGGCGCCCGGACCAGGGAGCCATCCTGCCCGAGATCCCGCAATGTGTCACTCCGGGCGACTATTCACTGCGCGAGCACTCGCCGTGGCTACCACCGAAACGCTGTGACCAGCGGTTTGACGGCGCACCCCGGAAACGACGACCGCAGAACCGACGGAAAAGTCGCCATTCGTGACACTAAAGGCCCCTAATCCGACCCCGACGGCCACGTCATTCAGCCACGTGATGAGGCGGGCTACCTGCCCAGGCGGCGTTCCCGGCTGGCGAAGTCGCGCAGCGCCCGCAGGAAGTCCACGCGCCGGAAGGCCGGCCAGTTGACCTCGCAGAAGTAGTACTCGGAGTGCACCGACTGCCACAGCAGGAACCCGGAGAGCCGCTGCTCGCCCGAGGTGCGGATGACCAGGTCGGGGTCGGGCTGACCCTGGTGTAGAGGTGCTCGGTGATGTCCTCCTCGCTGAGCGAGGCGGCCACCTCCTCCAGGCTCGCCCCGGCGGCGGCCCGCTCGCGCAGCAGCTCGCGCACGGCGTCGGCGATCTCCTGCCGACCCCCGTAGCCGACGGCGATGTTGACCTGCATGCGCCGGTCCTCGGCCTCAGCGGTCTCGACAGCCTCGTCCGCCGACCCGCCTACCCCAGAGGCCTCCGCGCTCGACGGCCGGGAGCGGACGACGGCGGCGCGCAGGCGCTCGGCCAGCGGCTCGGGCAGGAGGTCGACAGCGCCCACGAGGCGCAGGCTCCAGCGGCCGGTCTCGGCGAGCTCGTCAACGGCGTGGGCGATGATGTCCAGCAGAGGCGATAGCTCGGCCGGGTCGCGGGAGAGATTGTCGGTGCTCAGCAGCCACAAGGTGACGACCTGGACCCCCATCTGTTCGGCCCACCCGAGGAACTCCTCGATCTTGTCCGCGCCGCGCTTGTGGCCCTGCGCAGCCCCGAAGCCCATGGACTTGGCCCAGCGCCGGTTGCCGTCGAGGATGACACCCACGTGGTGGGGCACCGTGGCCGGGTCGATGCGCGCAGCCAGCCGGCGCTCGTAGATGTCGTAGAGGAGGTTGTCGCCTGCCATGCCGTGTTCCTCAGGGGCTCCTCGGTGGGGTTGATGGGGGACGGGGCCCGACGGCTCAGGGGCCACCTCCAACGCTATCGCGCGAGGCCCCTCCTGCGCTGGACGAGCCGGTTAACAGCCGGGTCAAATCCGGCCATCAGGTTCGCCCAGGGTTGCCGGGGCACAACGGAGACATGCCAGGCGGCCGGACCGCACCGGCTCTGGCGACGGCGGCCGCGAACCTGCCGACGCAGGCCACCATGCCTGCCGTGTCACATCGCCGTCCGGATCGCTACCACCACAACCTACGGTCACGTAACCTACGGAGTCGTAAGGTTCAGCATCAACCCGTTCCCACTCCACACCACCCAGAAGGACGCTCACGCCCATGTCACCGACATCGCCCTCGACGTCGCAGGCCCCGCGCCGCTCCACGTCCATGAGCGCTAAGGGCGTCATCGCCTCCGTCAAGCCCAGGCTGCGCGGATGGATCCACGCCGGTACCGCACCGCTGGCCCTGGCGGCCTGCATCGTGCTGACGGTGCTGGCGCCGGGAGCGGGCCTGAAGTGGGCCTGCGCCGTCTACCTGACGTGCTCACTGCTGCTGTTCGCCAACTCCGGCGTCTACCACATCGGCACCGGGCACTGGCCGGCGAAGGTCGCGGCCACCCCTGCGGCGGATCGACCACGCGAACATCTATCTGCTCATCGCCGGCACCCTACACGCCCCTTTCGGCGGCGCTGCTGCCGACGCGCACGGCCACCCTGGTCCTGGGGATCGTGTGGGCGGGAGCGGCGATCGGCACGGCCACGAACCTGCTGTGGATGCACGCCCCGCGCTGGTTCACCACCGCCCTCTACATCATTCTGGGCTGGGTGGCGATCTGGTTTCCTGCCACAGTTCTGGCGGGCGGGCGGCCCAGCGATCGTGTGGCTGCTGGTGGCCGGCGGCGTCACCCTACACGCTGGGCGCCGTCATCTACGCCCGCAAGACTCCCGACCCCTCGCCGCGCTGGTTCGGCTTCCACGAGATCTTCCACGTGTGCACCGTGGCCGCGTGGGCCTGCCAGTGCGTGGCCTGCTTCCTGGCGGTTCTGCGCTAGCGGGACGGCCGACTGAGCGAGGCGGCCACGGAGGGCTGCTGGGCCCGGTGGGCGGCCCGCCACGCCGTCGAGCCGACTACTTTGTCCACCCTCTCCCCAACCCCATGCGACGACGTCGATCAGGCGGACCGGCACGGATTCGCCCGCCCCGCCGCCCAACCCCAGCCCCGGAGTATTCCAGTATCTTTCGCCAACCGCACAGCATTCCCTCAGGCTGCGGCGTAGACTCGCGCTTCAAACCCGGTCGGCCCGCGAGGAGCCGCCGGGTGTCGTCGTCGCAAGGTGACCCGTCGGCTGCCGAGCGACCATCACCAGTCATCCAAGGAGGACCCATGTCCGAGCAGTCACAGGGGCACCTGGCTCACCCAGGAGGCCTACGACCGGCTGGCCGCCGAGCTGAGCACCGCAAGACGACCGAGCGCAAGGAGATCGCCCAGCGCGTGGAGGCGGCCCGCCAGGAGGGTGACCTGCGGGAGAACGCCGGCTACCACGCCGCCCGTGAGGAGGCGGGACTCAACGAGGCGCGCATCATCCAGGGCTCGAGGAGACCCTGGAGAACGCCCAGATCGGCGAGGCGGCCGACGACGGCTCGGTCTCGGCCGGCACCATCGTCACCGCGAAGGTGGCCGGCAAGGAGCAGGTCTTCGCCCTGGGCGGCCAGGAGATCACCGAGGACGTGCCCGACGGCGTCAAGGTCTTCTCCCCCGACGCCCCGCTGGGGCAGGCCCTCATGGGGCACCGCGCGGGCGACACCGTCTCCTACGAGGCCCCCAACGGCCGGAAGATCCAGGCCGAGATCGTCAAGGTCGAGCGGGTCTGACCCCCTTTTCCGCCCCCTTTCCACCGAGCCGGGCATTCTTCGCGCAGCCCCACCGAATTTCCGTTGGGCGTCGCGAGAAATGCCCGGCTCGACTCCTAAGATACCCAAGAGGACAACCAAACCCTGAGATGCCGAGATGACGCAAGGAGAGTTCTGTGGGTTATGCAATGTATTTCTATAGATTCAGCGACGGACGCAGCATCGGGGGCGACAAGCGGGGGTTGTCGGACTTTCTTGAGCGCCGAGGACTAAGCCTTCAGCGCAGCACACACTCCAGCGACACCACACACCTGACGAACGCAGACGGTTCAGTACTGTTATTCGACGACGGCTACCCACGAGATCTCATCCTCTCCGACCCCTCCATTCACGACTCGGAGCTGAGCGCTTTCATTGCACACGCACATCTCAGCGATGACGAGTGCGAACTGCTCTACGACTTGTGCGTCTCAACGAACTTCCTCCTCGTTCACGTGGACGTCCCCCTACTATTCGTCATCCCGGGCGGGAATCACCGGATCGACCAACTGCCGCAAGAGGTGAGGGATGATGCAGACCGAGGTGAGATTGAGATTGTTGTGGCCAACAGTTGGCAGGAAATGCAAGCCGCATTAAAGTACGAGTATACGCGTATCCCGTAGATACGAGGAATCCAACCACGGACGGGACGTATCCACCCATGGGCTTCTCTCTTTATCTGTACAAGATCGACGGAGACCGACTCGTCGATCCGGATCGCGACGGCGTGCAGGAGTTCTTGCAACGGCGTCGAATGCACATGAAGGTCTTCCCGCCCTCCAGCGCAGACCGGTCATCATCCGCAACGCTGCTCAACGAGGACGGCTCCGACATCAATGTCGATGGGCTCCAGGACTTCCACTTCTCCAATGTGCTCGAGGGAGGATGAGGGCGATGACGGCCGGGGACCGGGCATGCCCACCTCACCTCCGGTGAGTGCGACTTCATCTTTGATCTGTGCATCTCGGCGGGCTTCATGATCGTCAACCCTCAAGGATGCCCCAGTTTCGTCGTCCCGCGTGGGAACCACACGGCCGAGAATCTGCGAGTCATCACGCAAGACATGAGCGCGGAGGATCAGGAGCAGGACATCATCGGCGTCAACAGCGGCGAGGAGCTTCAGGCGCTGCTCACCGGCGGGTTCCAGAGCTTCCTCAACTGGCGCGAGAGGGCCTTCACCCAGCTCGAGCTGAACAGCTCCGGGTCGGAGCCCTCACCGAGCGCCTGACCGACACCCGCACCTGTCCCTCCGCCCCGACCGTTCCTCGCGGTCAGTGAAGCGCGGGCGGGAATAGGGGTCGAGCCGCAGTACGGTGTCCCTCATGTTCAACGCCCTTCGTCACTCGCTCAGCGGATCGGCGCCGGCCGGCCGCGAGACGCCGGTCCTGCCCACCCCCGGAGACCACCCGGTGCTGGAGACGCCCCTGGACGGACCGTGGCCCGAGGGCAGCCAGGTCATCTACCTGGCGGCCGGCTGCTTCTGGGGGGTGGAGCGGATCCTGTGGCGCCAGGACGGCGTCGTCTCGACGTCGGTTGGCTACATGGGCGGCCAGACACCCAACCCCACGTACCAGGAGGTGTGCACCGGGACGACCGGTCACGCTGAGACGGTGCGCGTCGTCTACGACCCTGCCGTCTGCGGCGAGGGCGGGGAGACCCTACTGCGGACTTTCTGGGAGAACCACGACTCCACGCACCTGAACCGCCACGGCAACGACGTCGGCACCCAGTACCGCTCGGCGGTGTGGACGACGACACCGGCGCAGCGCGAGGCGGCTGTGCGGATCCGTGAGGCCTTCCAGGGCGAGCTGACCCGCCTGGGCCTGGGAACCTGCGTCACCACCATTGAGGACGCCGCGGACGCGCCGGCTCAGTTCGGCGGCCCCTACTACCTGGCTGAGGACTACCACCAGGCCTATCTGCACAAGAACCCCGGCGGCTACTGCAACCACGGCCCGAACGGGGTGACCTGCCCGGTCGGCCTCACGGACCTTCCCGCCCAGACCGACGTCCTGGCCCCCGACGACGCCCCGGCCTGAGGACACCACCCCAGCCATTGACGGGTCAATCACCAGCGTTCTCACACGTTGTCTTGAGATGCTGTCCCCCGGCCGCCGGCCAGCACTCCCAGCTGCGAGCGCCCGCGACTTCCTGACCTGTTTCCCTGCACACCACAGGAGGCTCAACCCCTATGAGCAGCCAGCAGACTCGCACCCCGTCGGACCGGTCTCCGGCGGGGGCGGAGCCGGAGACCCACTGGTCTGAGGACACAGACTTCCAGTGGCGCGCCGCAACCGAGCTGCTCATCGCCATGGGGGTCCCGCGCTCCACCGCCCGACTCACCAGTGACCTGCGCACCTCCATCGCGCACCTGGAGGAGGTCGACGCGCACCTGCCCCGCGACGGCAAGCCCCTGCCGGAAGCTGACCGTCTCACTCGCAACAACGCCGTCGACGACGTTGCCCGCGCCATCCTGCCGCTGGCGCACGCCACCCTGGAACGGATCCGGGCCGAGGAGCTGCGCACCGAGGTCGTCGGCGTCGACTACGACGCCCTGTGCGACGCCGTCGAGCAGCTCGAGGCCACCTACCGCGCCGGCTGGTGGCGCGCGGCTGAGAGAGAGGGCGCCGACTTCTTCCTGCGCGAGGTCGAGGCCCTCAACCGTCTCAACGTTCCGGCGGTGCGTGCCAACTGGCGTGACGCCGGCAAGATCGCGGGCATCCTGCGCAAGATGCCAGTCTCCACGCTGCGGCGCGTGGCTCGCACGAGCAATCCCCATGGCGCTGCGGCTCATGGTGCTGTTCAATCTCCAGGCCGGCTACCGCGACGGCAGCTTCGACAAGACCATCTCCATCCCCCGTCTCATCCACACCCGCACCAGCGAGTACCGCGCCGAGTACCGAGCCGGCTCAGCCGCTTAGCGCGAACCGCGCAGCCGCACAGCCCCCACCAGCCCCCGCCGACCCACTCACTTCGACCGAATCTTCAGAATCGACGCGGCTCCGGGTCGATTCTGAAGATTCTGGTCGAAGTGAGGGAGGAGGAGGGCTCACCAGCGTCGGCCAGTGGGCTGACCCCGGCAGCGGCCAGCCGCCGCAGCATCTGCGCCCCGGCGTCGCCCCAGGCCTGCGCCCATGTCCAGCGGGCCACCACCAGGCCCGAGGCCCGCAGCGCGTCCTCCCGAGCTTCTCACGCCACACGACATCCTCCGGGTCCTGCCCGAGGGAGGCCGACCGGTACTTGACCCGACCGTCGAACTCCCCAGCCACCCCATGATCCGGCCAGTAGAAGTCCAGGATGTAGAGCTCGACCCAACCCGCACACTCACCTGCAGCTCCGGCTTGGGAAGCCGGTGCTCCCACATGCGCACGCAGGACATCGACTCGCCCGGCGACTCGGAGCGGCCGTCGGCCGGGCGCACGGCCTGCCGCGCACGAGGGCCGCCACCTGCCGTCTCGGGCAGACGCGCCAGCGACTCCTCCAGGGCCTCCGCGGAGCACAGTCCGCCGTGCAGGGGCCGCGTCCATGGCGGCGACCCCCGCCATGAGGCCATTCCACCGAGCCAGGTCAATGAGCGCGTCCGGCAGCGCGACGGCGAGATGCCCGCCCACTCTGACGACCTCAGTGCCGGGGCGCCGGACATGGCGCCTCAGCAGGAGGTCCGCACCCGGCCGGGGCGCCCACCCACGACCTCCACCCGGCGCAGGACCGTCCCCACCAGTGGTAGCCCGCAGGCGGCGACGGCGGAGGCTCCCCGCCAGCACCAGGTCCTCGCCGTACTTCCGGTGCGCCGCCTCGAGCAGCAGACTCGTAGCGCTCCATCCACGCAGCCTCCTGCCAGGGCCGCGCGGGGCGCGTAGACGCCTGCGGCGACCCGCAGCCAGTCGTGGCTGAGGTCCGGGCGCGCACGCGGCGCCGTCGAGACCGGTCTCGTTCCACATCAGCGGGCGCAGGGCACCGCCGTCGGACAGGGGCGGGGAGGAGATTGCGGTGAGTCATCCCCATGCTGCCCGCAACGCCCCGGCCTCACTCGGCGCGCCCACCGCCCTGAGGGAAGCAGCGGGCCGACGACGCCGTTGTGGAGACCGGGATCGCCGATCACTTCGACCGAATCTTCAGAATCGACGCGGCTCCGGGTCGATTTTGAAGATTTTTGTCGAAGTGTGTGTGCGAGGCCTGCCGCCGCCCTGGGTCTCGTCAGTCCTCGTCAGGGCCGGCCGGCCAGGCTCGAGCCTTGCGGTAGCGGCTGACGGCCGCGGCGACGTCGACCATGCGGGGGCCGCACGAGGAAGGCGGGGCCGCTCGCGCTCGTCGGTCAGGGCGTCCAGGCCCTCCCTCATCGAGCAGGGGCCTCCAGGTCGTCCAGGCACTCGCGCAGCGGGGAGACCCCGTCGAGCGCTGCTCCAGCAGGGCGCGCAGCGCGTAGGCGATGGCCTCGGCCTGACCCGGGTCGGTGACGCCGCCGACGTCGGAGATGTCGATGTCCTCCCGGTCAGGACCAGGGGTGGAGGTGCCGTGGGCGCGGGTGCGCACCGGCCCCCGGCAGGGTGCGCGGCGGGGCGGGCTCGAGGACGCGCTGCCGGGGCGCGGCGAAGTCCTCCAGGCCGGTCGAGGGCCGGGGCTGGCGGCCACGACCCGGCGGGCCTGCTCGGTGACGTCGCGCAGGTGGTAGGCGTCCATGAGCAGGACCCGGTCGGCCACGTCCAGGTAGTCCCCGGAGCCGCCCGCTGACCATGACTGTGGAGACGCCCCTCCTGCGGAACAGCGCGGTGATGCGGTCCACCAGGGGCGTGATGGGCTCGCGCTCGGCGGCCACGAGCTCACGCATGCGCGAGTCGCGGATGAGCAGGTTCGTGGCGGAGGTGTCCTCGTCCAGCAGCAGCGTCGTGGCGCCGGCCTCGACGGCCTCGATAATGGAGGCGGCCTGGGAGGTGGATCCGAGGCGTTGCGGGTGGTGAAGAGGCGGTGTCGCGCCCGGCCGGCAGGTGGGAGATGAAGGGGGTCAGGTCGACGCCGGTCACGGCGCGCCCGTCGGCGGCCCGCACCTTGACGGCGTCGGGGACCGTGGCGACGAGCTCGCGCCCGTCCCCGGGCACGTGCGGGTAGACGCCGCGCTCGATGGCGCTCAACAGCGTGGACTTGCCGTGGTAGCCGCCTCCGACGATGACGTTGACGCCCGCCTCGACGACGGTGCCGCGCACCGTCCCGGCGTGCGGGAGCTCCACCGTGGCGGCCATGGACTCAGGGGGCCTGGAGGGGACACCGCCGTCCAGGGGATCGTCGCTCACCCCGGAGCGGCGCGGCAGGACGGGAACCGTCGGCGAGGAAGGCCACCCAGCCGTTGCTGGGCCACCGTCGCGGTCAGGGGCCCGGTGGTCCTCGAGGGTGGCGACGTGGCGCACGAGCCGGTCGCCCCGCTCGCCGGTGAGGTCCATGGCCTCCTCCAGCTCGCGCACGAGGTCGCGCCCCACGATCCGGGAGGCCTCGTGGCCCTGGATGGAGCGACCCTGGGCGGGCAGGGCCAGGCGGGCGCGGACCTCCAGCACCCAACCGGTCCCCTCCTTCTTCTCCTCGGGGGCGCAGGATGATGCTGGAGCGCTGGAGGATCTCCTGGCCCGGGGAGGCGATGGACAGCGCCGTGCCGCGGAAGCCCGCGTGCAGCTCGCGGGTGAGGAAGTCGCCCACGGCCGGGGCGGCGGTCTGCGTCGGCCAGCAGGTCGGCCTCGTCGAGGCAGCTCCAGGCCGTGCAGGTCGGTGGGCACGTCCACGTGGATGCGCGTGGGCGGGGCGTAGAGGGTCGGACTGGACGCGGTCGATGTGCAGGAACCAGCCGGCGGGCGCCCGGTAGCGTCCGACGATCGCCTTGTAGGCGGCGTAGGAGCGTCCGTCGAGGGCGTGGAGGTGGCCGACGAGGGTCCGCCAGGAGGCCGTCGCGGGGCTCGTCGTCGTAGACGCGGCGCGAGCGGCCTCGCTCGCCATCCCGGTAGCCGCGGTCTCCTCCGCGGTCAAACGGAACCTCCCCGGTAGCCGCGGTCACCGCCGCGGCCGCCTCCCGAGCCTCGGTAGCCGCGGTCACCTCGGTAACCGCGGTCGCCACCAGAGCCTCCTCGGTCACCGCGGTCGCCGTATCCGCCCCTGTCGTCCCGGCGGGAACCGCCTCGCTCGCTGCGCTCAGTCATGGGGGAAACCCTACCCACCCGCCATACCACTCCCGCCAGCCCCGGCACGAATGACGTCGCCGCCGGAGCACCCGCAGGTGCCGCCGACGGCGACGTCATGGACTGGCGTCCTCCGGCTCAGCCGAACGACCGAGCTCGACGTCCCTCAGCGCAGGGAGGCCAGGGGCGTCGGAGTGGGCGACGACGTCGCGCACCATGGCCGGGACCTCGGCGTCGTGGAAGGCGGCCGGCGAGAAGGCGCCGTCGGCGAAGTCGGTGTTGAGCGACAGGAACACGTTGGAGGCCACGACGGTGGCGCCCATGCCCTGGAGGATCTGCTGGAGGTGGCTGACGGCACGGATGCCGACGCTGTAGGAGTAGCCGACCACGCCCACGCCCTTGTTGGCCACGGCGCCGGGCTGGAGGAAGTCGATGGCGTTCTTCAGCGCGCCGGGGATGGAGAAGTTGTACTCGGGGGTGACGAAGATCAGCGCGTCGAAGGACTTCAGGGCCTCATCGAAGGCGGCGCCGGCCGGGTCGCTGGGGACGGCCATGCGCGGGGGGATCTCCTCGGCGAACAGGGGCAGGTTGAAGGAGGCGATGTCGACGATCTCGGCCTCAACGCCCTCGATCTCGTTGGCCTGGTCGACCACCCACTGGGCGATGGCGCCACCCACGCGGTTGGGGCGGACGGAACCGACGACGACGGCAAGACGGGTCATGTTTCTCTCCTGGTCGAGATGAGCCGGGGCGGGGTCAGCGTCAGGCGAAGACTCCGATGGCGCACCCGGCCGCGACAATTGATTTACCAACAACCTTATGGGAGTTTCGACAGAACGAACTCCTCCTTATTGCATGATACCGGCCACAACGCGCCCTTCCCGCCCTTCCGGTGAGGGCGCATGGAGCCGCGAACTCGTCACGGACTATCGCGCCAGGAAGAAGCGGAAGGCGGGGTCGGCGGTCTCCTCGTTGTAGGAGTAGCCGAGGCGGTCCATGTGCTCGGTCAGCTCGACGTCGTCGGGCCCGGCCGCGAAGGCGCACAGGATGCGGCCGTAGTCGGCGCCGTCGGTGCGGTAGTGGAACAGGGTGATGTTCCAGCGGGTGCCCAGCACCTGAAGGAAGTGAGCCAGAGCCCCGGGCGACTCGGGGAAGAGGAAGGAGAAGAGCCGCTCGGGCACGCCCGGGGTGGCGCGCCCGCCGATCATGGAGCGCACGTGGACCTTGGCGAGCTCGTCGTCGGTGAGGTCGATGACGTCGTAGCCGGCCTCCTCCAGGTCCGCCACGATCTCGGCGCGCTCCTGGCGCCGGGCGATACGCACACCCACGAAGATGCGGGCGGGGTCGGTCTCGGCACGGGCCGCTGAGAGCCGGTAGTTGAACTCAGTGACCGATCGGGCCCCCAGGACCGAGGCGAAGCGCAGGAAGGAGCCCTGCTCCTCGGGGATGGTGACCCCGAGGATGGCCTCGCGCTGCTCACCGATCTCGCTGCGCTCGGAGATGTAGCGCAGCTGGTGGAAGTTGAGGTTGGCGCCGGACAGGATGAAGGCGAGGCGCTCGCCGGACAGGTGGTGCTCGGCGACGTAGCGCTTGAGGCCCGCCAGGGCCAGGGCGCCGGAGGGCTCGGAGATGGCGCGCACGTCGTCGAAGATGTCGCGCACGGCGGCGGAGGTCTCGTCGGAGGAGACGGTGACGACGTCGTCGAGCAGGGCCCGGCACATGCGGAAGGTCTCCTCACCGATGCGGCGCACGGCCACCCCTTCGGCGAACAGGCCCACGTGGTGCAGGGTGATGGGCTCACCGCCCAGCAGGGCGGCCTTGAGGCAGGCCGACTCCTCGTGCTCGACGCCGATGACCTTGATCCCGGGCATGAGCTGCTTGATGAGGACGGCGACACCGGCGGCCAGCCCGCCGCCGCCCACGGGCACGAAGACGCGGTCGAGGTGGGCGTCCTGCTGGATGAGCTCCAGGCCGATGGTGCCCTGGCCGGCGATGACGCGGGGGTCGTCGAAGGGGGCGATGTAGGACAGGCCCTCGGCCTCGGCCAGGCGGGTGGCCTCGGCCTTGGCCGCGTCGAAGTTGTCCCCGTGGAGGCGGACCTCACCGCCCAGGGCGCGAACGGCGTCAACCTTGATCTGAGGGGTGACGGTGGGCATGACGATGATGGCGCTCATCCCCAGCAGGGCGGCGGAGCGGGCCACGCCCTGGGCGTGGTTGCCGGCCGAGGCGGTGACGACGCCGCGCTCGCGCTCGGCCGGGCTCAGGGAGCGCATGGCGTTGTAGGCGCCGCGGATCTTGAAGGAGTGGACGGTCTGGAGGTCCTCGCGCTTGACCTCAACGGTGTTGCCCAGGCGGGCCGACAGGGACGGCATCTCCTGCAGGGGCGTGTGCTCGGCCGCCTCGTAGACGGGGGCCTTGAGGGATCTCCCGCAGGTAGCGGGCGCTGTCCCAGGCTGGAGTTCCGTTGCTGCTGACGCTGTCGAGCTCATTCACGAGTGACAGCGTAACGGGCAAGACGCCGATCACGATGAAGGGCTCCGAATGTCCAAAACGGATACAAAGGAGCCTGCGGCTCGATCAGGTGGCTGATAGAACCTTGGAATCATGCGGTTCTTGTCTAACGCCTTGACCCCGTTTCGGGCCTTTGTATCCGTTTTGGACATTCTCAGGCCGATCGCCTCACGAACCGGATCAGCGAAGCCGTCAGGCCACCTTGCTCAGCACGCCGGCGCACCCGAGGTGCCAAGACCCCGCCGATGCACAACTGGACGCAGGACCGGAAGGAGGCTCTCGCCAGCACAGGCGGCCAACACCTCCCACGCCTGCCTATAGCTGGAAACACTCATACCTATGTGAGTCCGCAGAGCGAGCACGTCCTCAGTTCACCGGAGCCGGCGGGAATAATTCGGCTGGACCGCAAGGTTGGTACGCACACCCTACGGAAAGGAGCCGCCATGTCGCTCCAGCTCTTCGAGCTCGTCCCCACCACCCCGTCGCGCGAGGCCGCCGAGGCCCTCATCGCGCAGGTCTCCCAGGCCGTTGAGGCCGCCGGCGCCTCCGTCCTGGAGTCGCAGGTCACCGCCAGTCACGAGCGCATCTTCACCATCGTCGAGCTCGGCTCCGACGACGTCGCCGCCCTGACCGAGGCCGTCCGGTCCGCTGCGGCCGACGCCGAGGTCACCGGCCCCGACGAGGTCCGCCTCGTGGGCGCCGAGCTGGAGGACGTGCGCGCCCTGGCCCGCAAGGCCGACTACCTCGTGGAGTGGGACATCCCCGAGGAGATCTCCATGGAGACCTACCTGGCGCGCAAGAAGGCCAACTCCCCCAAGTACGCCCAGGTGCCGGAGGTGAGCTTCCTGCGCACCTATGTGCGCGAGGACACGGTCAAGTGCCTGTGCTTCTACGACGCCCCCGATGAGGAGGCCGTGGTGCGCGCCCGCGAGGCCGTCTCCACCCCGATCGACCGCCTCCACGCCCTGGAGGGCTGAGGTTCCGGTCCGCTGATGAGGCGGGCGCCAACCCATCGCGCGGTTGGCGCCCGCCTTGTTGTCTGTGCCCGACGGCGTAGCTCCTCGCGCCCGGCCTGGGCCCGGCCGGAGCCGGGCCGCTGCCACAAGACCTCAGCGGCTCCAGCGGTCTCCGCGGTCTCAGCGCCGCATGCTGCGGGAGGCGGCGACGGACGTGATCGACAGGACCACGAGGGCGGCGGCGGGCGTGGCCACGGCCCAGGGGGCCCGTTCGATGTAGGGCAGTGCGTCGGACAGGACCAGCCCCCACTCCGGTGCGGGGCTCTGGGCGCCCAGGCCGAGGAACCCCAGGGCCGCCAGGGCCAGGGCCTTGCCCGGCAGCCTCAGGGCCGCGTGGCGCGCCAGGGGCCGACGACGGCGGGCAGGACCCGGGTCAGGGTGATCCGCACGCGCCCCTCCCCCAGGACCGGGGCGAGGGAGGACGTCAGGGGCGCTGCCGGTTCTCGGCGACGAGCCCGGCGGCGTGGGAGGCCAGGGGCGCCCAGCCGACGCAGGCCACGGCGATGGCGGCGCCCGTGGCGCTGGGCCCGGAGACGCCGGCGACGATGAGCCCGGCCAGGATCGGCGGGGCGGCGTTGGCGACCTCGATGAACCCCGTGGCCGCCCGCGGTGCCAGTCCCACCAGCATGGCGATGATGAAGCACACCACCGTGACGATGACGGCGCCGCTCACGGTGGACACGGCCCCGTGAGCCACCCGTGCCAGCACGTCGCGCCCGAGCGAGTCGGCGCCCAGTGGGAGGGCGGCACTGGGCTGTGCGAGCTTGTCCGCGACGACGGCGTAGGGGTCACGCCGAGATCCCGACGGCGACCATGAGGGCCAGCAGGGCGGCACCGCTGACGGCGATGACGCGGGCGGCTCGCCCGGGTGCTCCACCGGGGGCGGTGCCGTGAGCCCGCCCGCCCGGCGGCCCGCCCCATGAGGAGGCGCCGGGCCGCTCCGGCGATGACGCCGGCGGCCAGTGCCAGGGCGAGCAGCAGCAGGATCTGGGCCTGGAGGGCCGGCACGTCCTGGGCGGAGGCGGCGTCCAGGAGCTCGCGCCCCAGCCCGGGGATGGCGAAGATCTTCTCCACGGCGACCGCGCCGCCGGTCAGGGCGACGACGACGAGCGCCACCTGCCCGGTCAGTGGTGCCAGGGCCCGCCGCAGGACGGCTCCGGCCAGGGTTCGGCCGCGGATGCCGGCGGTGGACCAGGTGGCCACCCAGCGTTCGGAGAAGGTGGCGGTGACGGCGTCGGAGACGAGTCCGCCGAGGTAGCCGCCGGTGGGCAGGCCCAGGCTGAGGGCCGGCATGATGACCTTCTCGGGGCTGCCCCACCCGAAAGGCGGCAGGATCCTGAGGTAGACGGCCAGGACGAGCATGAGGATCGGGGCCAGGAGGTACTCGGGCAGGGAGATGAGGATCGCGGAGGCGGCGCCGCCGCGGGGCCGGGGGCGCCCTCGCAGCCCGTCGCGCAGGGCGGGTAGGGACCAGGGTGGCGGCCACGATGGCGCCAACGCCGAGCGCTGCGGCCATGAGGCTCAGGGAGACTCCGAAGGCGTCGACGGCGTCCGGGCCGACGTCGGCGCCGGAGACCCAGGAGCGGCCCAGGTCGCCGCGGGCCACCCCGGCCAGCCAGTGCCCGATGACGTGGAGGGGGCCGCCGTCGATCCCGATGCTCGTGCGGATGGATGCCAGGACCTCCGGCGTGGGCTCCCGGTCGGAGGAGGTGGCGCGCAGGATCGTCAGGGCCGGGTCCTTGCCGGAGAGCCAGGGCAGCATGCCCACCAGGCCGACGAGGCAGGCCAGGGCGAGCAGGCGCGAGATGCCGGTGACGAGGTCACCCGTGCGCAGGCGACCGGCGAGCCGGGTGAGCACGCCGTTCACTTCTTCACGGTCGTGGCCGGGGTGATGAGGGCGCGCTCGTTGGGGTCGCGCTCGGCGCCGGTGACCCCGGAGGCCTCGCCCTGGATGACGCGCTCGTGAGCGAGCGGGATGGCGGCGCCGGTCACGAGGATGGCCTGCTCGGCGGCCATGATGGCCTTGCGGCGCTCGTCGCCGGGTTCTGCGGCGGCGGCCTTGGAGATGGCGGCGTCGACCGTCTCGTCGTGCAGTCCGCTCATGGCGTAGGAGCCGGAGGAGGAGAAGTCGGCCGTCATGTAGGCGACGGCGTCGCCGGAGTCCAGGACGGTGGAGCGCGACACGAGGACGGCGTGGAACTTTCCGGCCAGGGCCTCGGACTCGATCTGGTTGTACTCGCGCACGTCCTGGGTGACCTTGAAACCGGCGGCCTCGAGCTGCTGAGCCAGGAGGGGGACCATCTCGCCGAGCTCGGGGCGGTCGGTGTAGGAGGCCAGGGTGATGGCGGTGCCGGCGGGGACGGTCCCGGCGGCGGTGGCGCCAGGGGACCTTGCCGGTGGCGGCCGCGCCCGTGGCTCCGGGGTAGGTCTCCTTCTTCCAGGCGCGCAGCTCGGCGGCCCAGGGCACGGCCGGCCCCAGGAGTCCGACGGGAGAGTCGGCGTGCCCTCGAAGACGGTCTTGATGAGGGCGGCGGGGTCGACGGCGTTGCGGGCGGCGGCGCGCAGGGCGGGGGTCGGCGAAGGGGCCGGAGCGGGTGTTGAGGTAGAGGGTGGAGGTGCGCGGGGTGGCTACCTCGTGGAGAAGGTTCTTGTCGATGTTGCCGACCTGGGCGACGGGGACGGCCTCGACGATGTCGGCGGTGTCGGTGCGCAGGGGCGTTGGCGCGGGCGGCGCCGTCGGGAACGTAGGTGACGTCGATGCCGGGGGCGGTGGCCTTCGTGCCCCAGTACGTGTCGTTGCGTTCCAGAGTGGCGCCGGAGGAGCCGTTGGCCTGCTTGAGGATGAAGGCGCCGGTGCCGTGGCCGACGGGGTCGATGGCGCCATCGGCGGAGCTGGGGTAGGCGGCCGGGGACAGGGATGACGAGCTGGGGACTGGACAGGGCGCTGCGGCATGAGGGGGTCGGGGGCCGCGGTGGTCAGGAGGAGGTCCTTGCCGTCGGCCTTCGCGGTGAGGCGGACTCCGTCCAGGACGCGCGGCGGCTTGGCGGCCGTGGCGGCGAAGGTGAGGGCGGCGGCCGCGTTCTCGGCGCTCAGGGCGGTGCCGTCGTGGAAGGTGACGCCCTCGCGCAGGGTGAGCGCCAGGTGGTCTCGCCCTCACGCTTCCAGGAGGTGGCGAGCAGCTCCTGGGCGTCGCCGTCGGCGTTGAGCGTGGTGAGGCTCTCGGCGCAGGACCAGCGGACGAGCTTGGAGCCGTCGTTGGTGAGCGGGTTGAGCTTGCTCTCGGGGGCGTGGAACATGGCCAGGCGGATGCGGCCGTCGCCCGAGGGCTGCGCGAGCAGGAGGCGATGGCGGCGGCGCTGGCTCCGACGCCGAGGGCGGCGAGGACCTGGCGGCGGGTGACGGCGGGGGTGGGCACGGACATGGATGCTCCTTCGGGCCTGGGTCAGGGGTGTCAGCCCTGTCGGGGGGTCATCGGTCGGGAGGTCGTCAGTCGGTGGCGGTCGGCAGGGGTGGGGACGGCGTCGCGCAGGGCGCGGGTGGCCAGGGTGGGCGGGCTCGGTCAGGAGGCGGCGCATGGGGGCGTCCTCGACGATGGAGCCCTCGTCCATGACCAGGGCCCGCTGGCAGACGCGGGCGACGGCGGCCAGGTCGTGTGACACCACCAGCAGGGGCTGGGGCGGGCACGGCGCAGTAGCCAGCCGGGGCGGGCACGGCGCCGGAACCAGCCGGGGCGGGCGCGCCTCACCACTTGCGCCGGACTTGGCAGCGGGCGCTCCCTCACTCGCTCGTGTCGGCGCCGGGGCCAGTCTCGGGGTCAGCCTCGATGGCGGCGAGCAGGTCGAGGGTCTGGCGGCGCAGGGCGGGGTCGAGCCCGGAGACCGGTTCGTCGAGCAGGAGGTAGCGCGGGGACAGGGCCAGGGCCCTGGCGATGGAGACTCGCTGCGCCTGGCCGCCGGAGATCTCGTGGGGCCGGTTCTCCCAGATCTCGCGGTGAATCTCGAGGCCCTCCAGGATCTTCTGGGCTCGGCTGACGGCCTCCTCGCGGTCGCGCACCACGCCCAGGGTGCGCAGCGGGGTGCTCACCTGCGCCAGCACTGAGCGGCGCGGGTGGAGGGTGGCGGCGGCGTCCTGGGGCACGTACTGCACCGCCCGCCGGAAGGCCCGCAGCGCTCGGGCTCCGCCTCGGCGCACAGGTTCGCCGTCGAGCAGGATCTCGCCGGCGTCTTCCGGGCCCGGGGAGTCGAGCAGCAGCAGGGCCCGCAGCAGCGTCGTCTTGCCGCATCCTGAGCGTCCGATGAGGGCCACGTTCTCCCCCGGCTCCAGGCTCAGGTCCACGCCGTGCAGCACCTCTCGCCGCTCGCCGCCGGCCCCCGGGTGGGAGCGCCTCAGTCCACGGGTCTCAAGCCCGCTCATGCGGCGGCTCCCGCTGCGGCCAGGGCCCCGTCGATGGTCTCCTCGGCGCCGGCCTCGCACATGGCGGCCGTGACCGGGTGCTCGGGGCGGGTCAGGACGGAGCAGGGTCTCCCCGACTCGATGATGGCGCCGTCGTGGAGGACGGCGATGTTCTCGCAGATGGCGGCGGCGGGCAGGTCGTGGGTGATGAGGGAGCAGGGCGGGGGCCTGGGGCAGGCTGGTCAGGAGGCTCAGGAGCCCGAGGATCTCGGCGCGGGCGACGACGTCGAGGGCGGTGGTGGGCTCGTCGGCGATGATGAGGGGCGGGTTCGGCGGCCAGGGCCAGGGGCCAGGCTGACGCGCTGGCGCTGGCCTCGGAGAGGCGCCCGGGGACGCGGTCGGCGAAGGACTCGTCGAGCCCGACGGCATAGAGGTAGTCGGTGGCGCGCCGGCGGGCCTCGTCCCGGCTGCGTCCGGCGGCCTGGGAGGCCAGCGCGATCTGGCGGCCGACCGCGATGAGCGGGTGCAGGGCGGTGGAGTGATCCTGTGGGACCAGGGGCGATGCGGCTGCCCCGGGGGCGCCGGGCGGCGGGCAGCCCCAGCAGGTTGACGCCGCCGTCCTCACCTCCCGCTGGGGAGCTCGCGCGCGGGTCGCTGCCTGCGTCAGCGTCATCGGGCTCAATGGTCAGGGGAGCCGGTGACCTCCAGGAGGCCGGGAGGGTGCCCGCGAGCGCGGCGCAGGTGAGGGACTTGCCTGCTCCGGAGGCGCCGACCAGGGCGGTTCGGCTGGCGGGGGCGAGGCGGAGGGCGACGCCGTTGACCAGCGTCGTGCTGCCGGATCGCACCACCAGCGATCTGAGAACGATTGTCACACGCAAACCCTAAGTGCGAGTGACAACGATTTTCAAATATGCAGTTGGTCAACCCGGGCCAGCCCCTCCGGCCCTCGTCGGTCTACTTGATCCCGAGGCGCTTGAGGTCGCGCACCGCGCCCAGGTCGGCGCTGGTGGCGAGCATGGCGTAGGCACGCAGCGCTGCGGAGACCTTGCGGGGGCGGTCCACGTGCGGGGTCCAGGCGGCCTCGCCGCGGGCCTCCTCCTCGGCGCGGCGGCGCTCGATCTCCTCGTCACTCAGGCGCACGGAGATGGCGCGGCGCGGGATGTCGATGTCGATGATGTCGCCGCTGCGCACCAGGCCGATGAGCCCGCCGGCCGCCGCCTCCGGGGAGACGTGGCCGATGCTCAGCCCGGAGGTGCCCCCGGAGAAGCGCCCGTCGGTGAGCAGGGCGCACTCCTTGCCCAGGTGCATGGACTTGATGTAGGTGGTCGGGTAGAGCATCTCCTGCATGCCGGGGCCGCCGCGCGGTCCCTCGTGGCTGATGATGACGACGTCGCCGGACGTCACCTGCTTGCCGAGGATCCCGGCGACGGCGTCCTCCTGGGACTCGAAGACGACGGCGGGCCCGGAGAAGGTCAGGATCGACTCGTCCACGCCGGCGGTCTTGACGATGCAGCCCTTCTCGGCGATGTTGCCGAAGAGGACGGCCAGGCCGCCGTCGGCGGAGTAGGCGTGCTCGATGTCGCGGATGCAGCCGGCGGCGCGGTCGGTGTCGAGGGACTCCCAGCGGGAGGCCTGGGAGAACATCTCGGTGGTGCGCACGCCGGCGGGGGCGGCGAGGTAGCCGGTGCGGATCTCCCTCGCTGACCTGGGGAGCCGGGGACCCCGTCGGGGCCGGGGCGGGCGATGTCGTAGGGCGGCAAGCTCGTCACCCAGGGTGGTGCCCAGGACGTTGGAGGTGGTGGTCTCCAGCAGGCCGCCGCGGTCGAGCTCGCCGAGGATGCCGATGATGCCGCCGGCGCGGTGGACGTCCTCGATGTGGTAGAGGTTCGTCGAGGGCGCGACCTTGGCCAGGTGGGGGACCTTGCGCGAGAGGCGGTCGATGTCGGCCATGGTGAAGTCGACCTCGGCCTCCTGGGCGGCGGCCAGCAGGTGCAGGACGGTGTTGGTGGAGCCGCCCATGGCGATGTCCAGGCTCATGGCGTTCTCGAAGGCGGCCTTGGTGGCGATGGAGCGCGGCAGGACGGAGGCGTCGTCGTGCTCGTAGTAGGCCCGGGTGATCTCGACGATCTGGTGGCCGACGCGCTTGAAGAGCCTCGCCGCGGTCGGCGTGAGTGGCCAGCAGGGGTGCCGTTCATGGGCAGGGGCCAGGGCCGAGGGCCTCGGTGAGGCAGTTCATGGAGTTGGCGGTGAACATGCCCGAGCAGGAGCCGCAGGTGGGGCAGGCCAGGCGCTCGATGGCGCTGATGGTCTCGTCGGAGACAGTGGGGTCGGCGGCATCCATCATGGCATCGATGAGGTCGAGCTTGCGGGTGGTGCCGTCGGCGGCGGTCATCTTGCCCGACTCCATGGGGCCGCCGGAGATGAAGATGGCCGGGATGTTGAGGCGCATGGCGGCCATGAGCATGCCCGGGGTGATCTTGTCACAGTTGGAGATGCACACGAGGGCGTCGGCGCAGTGGGCGCTGACCATGTACTCCACGGAGTCGGCGATGAGGTCGCGGCTGGGCAGGGAGTAGAGCATGCCGTCGTGGCCCATGGCGATGCCGTCGTCGACGGCGATCGTGTTGAACTCCTTGGCCAGGCCCCCGGCGGCCTCGATCTCGGTGGCCACGAGGCGCCCGACGTCGCGCAGGCCCACGTGACCGGGGACGAACTGGGTGAAGGAGTTCGCGATGGCGATGATCGGCTTGCCGAAGTCGGAGTCCTTGACGCCGGTGGCACGCCACAGTGCACGGGCGCCCGCCATGTTGCGGCCGTGGGTGGAGGTGGCGCTGCGGTACTGCGGCATGAGCGATTCCTTCTCGGGCAGACGGACTGGAACGGCGTCGCAAGGAGCCGGCCTCAGGGGGTGGCCAGCGCTTCACGACGCCGTGTTGCCATAGCGTAGCCCTCGTTGGCTCCGGGCGCCGCTTCGCTTCCTGTCCCTGAGACGCACTGAGACGCACTGAGACGCGCCAAGGCCACCCCGGCGCGGTCTCGGGCCGGCGTCCCGCACCCGAGGAGGGCCTCGCTCACCGCCGCGATTTGCGGAACACCGGGCTTGCGTCACCGGCCGCGGTGACGGCGCTTGGCCCGCTGACGACGGCGCGCCCAGTCCTCGTCCGCCTTCTGGCGACGGCGCCTGCTCCGGTCACGGGAGGCACGGGTCGCGGTCTCCTCACGGGCAGCGGCCAGGGCGGCCTGTGCAGCGGTGGACGGACGCGCCCGGGCAGCCTCCTTGGCCGCCTGCCGGGCGGCGCGCTTGGGGTTGGGGCGAGGGACCGACGATGAGTCCACCGGTCTGGACGCCGGTACCGGAGGACAAGCAGCGGCTCGGTCGATGAGGGCCCCGCCGTGAGTCAGGAGGAAGTCGTAGAGCTCGACGTCGCTGGGTTCGGCCCCGAAGACGTGCCGCACCGCCCGCACCGTGCCGCCTTGGTCATTCGCCTCGGCCCCACGACGACGTTCGTGGACCTCAAGAACACCGACCCAGAAGCGGCCGTCGAAGGAGAGGGTGAACTGGGCTGAGATACTGGCGGGGACACCGGTCTGGTTGTCTGAGGCGGGCATGTTCGGCATGGAGGCTCCTGCGGGTGCGAGTGATCGCACCCGGTGCAGCAGGAGTCCCCGTGACGGCCGATGACCGGCCTCCCGAGGTGACGAACGCCTGGTTGTTGCTCGCCCACGCCAAGATCGGCGGGGCGGATCCGGGGTCTGCGGCCCCGACGGCGTCATCCGGACTTCCTCCGGACCGTGCAGTTCGTGCTACCGGGTGTGGCGCGAGCGCGCCGCCCTCAGGCTAGCGCAGTGAACGCCGCCCCGGGGGGCACCGTATGCAGACGCGCGTTCGCACGGTAGGGCTCCAGGGCGCACCTTGGGGGTGCTCATGGGCGCCTACCCTACGAACGCGCGGTCAGTGGCTCAGTGAGCTCGGCTCACATGACGCCGAGGATCTCCGTGACGAAGACGAGGGTGTCGCCGCCGCGGATGCCGGCCTGCGGGACGCCGCGGTCGCCGTAGCCGAGCTCGGAGGGGATGGACAGCAGCAGGCGCGAGCCGACGCGCTGGCCCACGAGGCCGTCGTCCCAGCCGCGGATGACCATGCCGACGCCGACCTGGAAGTTCAGCGGCTGGCCGCGGTCGTAGGAGTTGTCGAAGACGTCGCCGCCCCAGATCTGGCCCAGGTAGTTGGCCACGATCGTGTCGCCGGCCTCGACCACCGGACCGTCGCCGGCGTCGAGCACCTGGACCTGGAGCCCCTCGGGGGCCTCGGTCCCGGGGAAGGTGAGCGTGGGCTTCGTGCCCTTGGCGCCCTCGACGGAGGGCATGTTGGTGTTAATCATGCGGTGAGCCTACGTGAGGCCCTCGGTTCGATACCGCAGCGGGCCTCGGCCCAGCGCGAACCCGGCGAGCGGGCCGGGCACCGCTGGGCCGGCGAGCACGCAGTTGGGGCCGGGACGCATCAGCTGCGTCCCGGCCCCAGCCGAGGTGGTGGCGTCAGGCCGGACCGGCGAACCGGGCCCAGCCCCGCGCCGCGCGCTCAGTCGCGGAAGTAGCTCAGCAGGCGGAGGAACTCCACGTAGAGCCACACGAGGGTGACGACCAGACCGAAGGCCCCCGCCCAGGCGTAGCGCTGGGGCAGCCCGTTGCGGACCCCGTTCTCAATGGACTCGAAGTCGATCGCCAGGAAGAAGGAGGCCAGGATGACCGCGAGGATTCCCAGCGGGACTCCCAGCGGGATCCCCATGATGGTCAGGGAGCGCAGGCCCCAGGCGCCGGTGGTCATGCCGGTCATCATGAGGGCGAAGTTGATGAGGCTGAAGATCATGTAGCCGAAGGTGGCCACGACCACGACTCGCCGGAACCTGCCCTGGACCCGGAAGCCGCCGAAGGAGTAGGCCGCGAGCATGGCGCCGAAGGTGGCCAGCGTCGCGAGCACGGCCTGGACGACGATGCCCTCGTAGCGGGCCTCCATGACGCCGGAGAAGCCGCCCAGCAGCAGTCCCTCGAAGGCCGCGTAGGCCAGGATGAGGGCCGGGGAGGGCTCCCGCTTGAAGCTGTTGACCAGGCCCAGGACGAAGGCACCGACGGCACCGGCGAACACCGCCATGGCACCCAGAGCGAAAGTCGCCTCATTGGTCACCAGGTTCCAGCACAGGGCGCCCGTGGCCAGGATGAGGCCGAACATGCCGGCGGTGCGGATGATGACGTCGTCGTAGGTCATGCGGCGCATGTCCGCGTTGGTGGCCGATGGCGCCTGGTACTGGGTCTCCAGGCCGGCCATCTGCTCGGGACTCACCTGGCCGTAACCGGCCGCCTGCTGACCGTACTGGTTGGCATACTGGTTACCGTACTGGCCGTACTGCTGGCCGTAGCCGGCGGCCTGCTGACCGTACTGACCGGCCTGGTAGCCGGGCATCGTGGGGTAGCCGTTGGGCGTCTGAGCCGGGGCGGTCCCGGGCGCATGGCCGCCTTCCTTGAAGGCGGTGCTTCGGCTGAAGAAGGGGTTGGACATGTTCCTCTCATCCTCTCTGAGGGGGCTGGGACCGTCGGCCCGGAGAGGCCGCCGCTCGCAGTCCGGTCCGGCCACCACGGACCGGCACCCGAAACTGCGCATATTATGCGCAGCCCCCTGCACGGTCAGGGGAACCCTTTTCCCTCACAACGTAGCCATCTGGGGAGAGATCCCCACTTGCGCGTCGAGCGTCGTCGACTCCTCGGTGGCCTGCGGCGGCTCGCATCGACCGATCGGTTCTCATCCTCCAGGAGGACCCCTCCCCTAACGGCCCCCGCCCCGGCCGGCCCCGGGTTCCTCACCTCGGCCGATTCACCGACGACGGCGCGTTCCTAGGGCTGGAGCCATCCGGTTGCTCCGTGGGAGCAGCCCCTGGAAGAACCACGGCGAACCGCCCACCCACCCCTAGCCAGAGCCCACGTCGAAGAGAGAACATCATGATCGAGGCAGTCAATCTCACCAAGCGTTATGGCAAGAAGACGGCGGTGGACAACATCTCCTTCACCGTCGAGCCCGGCACCGTCACCGGCTTCCTGGGCCCCAACGGGGCGGGCAAGTCCACCACGATGCGCATGATTATGGGCCTGGACAAGCCCACCAGCGGTAAGGTCACGATCAACGGGCGCCCCTACCGGCAGCTGTCGGCCCCCCTGTGCGAGGTCGGTGCCCTGCTGGACGCCAAGGGCCTGCACGGCTCGCGCAGCGCCCGCAGCCACCTGCGCCAGCTGGCCGCCTCCAACGGCATCCCCGCCAAGCGGGTCGACGAGGTCCTGGACATCACCGGCCTGACCTCGGTGGCCAAGAAGCGCGTCAAGGGCTTCTCCCTGGGCATGGGTCAGCGCCTGGGCATCGCGGCGGCCCTGCTGGGAGACCCCGGTGTGCTCCTGTTCGACGAGCCCGTCAACGGCCTGGACCCCGAGGGAGTCAAGTGGGTGCGTGAGACCTGCCGCCGCCTGGCCGGCGAGGGCCGCACCGTGTTCATCTCCTCCCACCTCATGAGCGAGATGGCCCAGACCGCCGACCACCTCCTGGTCATCGGCCGCGGCCGGATCCTGACGGCCGGCCCAGTCAACGACGTCATCGCCTCGGCCACCACCGACCGGGTGCGCGTGGCCTCCCCTCAGGCCACCCAGCTCGCCGAGCTCATGGCCTCCCGCAACCTGGCCGCCCGGCCCGTGGCCCCCAACGTCCTGGAGACCACCGCGACCACCGCCGCCGCCATCGGCGAGCTGGCCGCCCAGGGCGGCATCGTCCTGCACGAGCTCACCACCATCCGCGCCAGCCTCGAAGAGGCCTACATGACTCTGACCAGCGACTCCGTGGAGTACCGCACCGACCCCGCCTCCCAGGCCCAGATGCAGCAGGCCCAGGTGCGGCAGGCCGTGCCGCAGGGCTCCGCCCGGGGCTGAGGCCCGCACTCCAGCGCGCCACGCCCGCCATCAGAAGCTCCATCCGTCTCACTCCAGAAGGTCAGCCATGAGTACCCACACCCCCGCACACGCCTCCGCCGCCCCAGCCAGCCCCGCACCGGTGCGCAACGCCGTCGGGACCGCCCCCACAGGCCCCGCACCGCGTCCAGCGCGCTCCCGCATCCAGGGCCGCCAGACCCTCCTGCGCTCCGTGCACGCCGAGTGGATCAAGTTCTGGTCCCTGCGCTCGACCTGGATCACCTCCTTCATCACCATCGCCCTGACCGTTCTGTTCGGCGCCGGCCTCACCGCCGCCTTCGGACAGTCCGAGCAGTACCAGGACGCGGCCAAGGACTTCATCACTCAAGGCCTGACATTCGGGCAGGTCGTGGTCGCGGTCCTGGGAGCCCTCATCATCACCGGGGAGTACTCCTCCGGACAGATCCGCTCCTCCCTGGCCGCCGTCCCCAAGCGCGGGCAGCTCTTGGTGTCCAAGGCAGTGGTCCTGGCCATCGTCTCCTTCCTCCTGGGGTCGGTGTCCGTGTTCCTGTCCTGGGCGATCTCCAAGCCCTTCATCGGCGAGCACGCCGGCTCCCTCACCGACTCGCACTACATCGGCTACATCTGGGGCTCGGGCCTGGTCTTCGCCACCATCGCCCTCCTGGCCCTGGGACTCGGCTTCCTGCTTCGCTCCACCGCCGGCACCATCACCGTCATCGTCTCTCTCCTGTTCATCATCAGCGGCCCCCTCCAGCTCGCGGCCAGCAAGTGGCCATGGATCTTCAAGATCATCGGCTGCCTGCCCAGCACCGTCGCCGAGGCCGTCTCCGACCCGTTCCAGCGCACCACCGAGTGGGGCGGGCAGGGAGCCCAGTTCCTCACCCACGGCCAGGCCATTGCGGTCTTCGCCGCCTGGGCGCTCATCCCGCTCATCACCGCCTGGATCGTCTTCTCCCGGCGCGACGCCTGAGCCTGCCGGCCCCCGCCTCCGACAGGCACGGGAAGAATCCCATCGTCGGAGGCGGGTGCCTCAGCCGCACAAGTCGACGTCGATCACGACCCCCTGGAATGACACACTGAGCCCTATGTCCAGCCAGCTGCCAGCCCCTCAGCCCGGCCGTCCAGCCACCGACACGCCCACCGAGGACGACGTCGAGCTCCCGCCCGAGCCGCGGGGCCTGCTGCGCACACTCAGCCGGTGGTACCACCGCCATCCGACGATCATCGACATCTCGATCGCTGCCGGCGTCGGCACCTACAGCCTCGTCGTGGCTATCCCGCTTCTCCTGCGCCCAAGCAGCCCGGCGAGAACCTATCCCATCCTGCCTCTGGCGTTGATCGTGATCGCACTGATGGGGGGTCGCGCTATCACTTCGCAGGCGCTTCCCCCTGTGGTGCTGGGCCGCCATCCTCCTGATCCCGGAGACGTATCAGTTCGCGGTGCTGCACGCCTTCCACCTCACCACGGAGCAGTTGCTGTACGCGGCCATCGGCGTCAGCGGCATGGAGCTGATATCAGTTCCCTTCGCCCTGGGCGCCATCGCCTCGCACCGCAGGCCGGCCGCCGCATGGACCGCGGGGGGCATCTCCCTGGTGGTTCTCATGGTGGACCTCAGCCTAACAACTCCTGGTTTGTCGATTGGGGAGCTCCTGCGCACCACCGTCATCCTCGTTCTCCTCATCCTGGTCGGCATCCTGCTCGGTTTCAACGCCCGCTCCGCCCGGCTGCGGCTCAAGGCCATGGAGCTGCGCTCGGCCCGAATGGCCCTGGCCAGCGAGCAGGCAGTGCTGCTGGCGGCCGCCGAGGAGCGCAGCCGCATCGCCCGGGAGATGCACGACGTCGTCGCCCACTCCCTGGCCGTCATGATTACGATGGCCGACGGCGCCGCCGCAATCGTGGAGCGCGATCCAGCCACGGCCAAGCAGGCCATCGAGACCCTGGCCGAGGCCGGACGCAGCGCCCTGGCCGACACTCGCCGCCTGGTGGGGGTCCTGCGGGAGGACCCCTCGGTGGCAGCAGAACAGGCCCCGCAGTCCCCGGAGCCGCCTGCACCCTCGGGAGAATCGCCGTCGTCGGCCCGCCAGCACGAGGTCCGCGACCTGCCGGTGCCCGAGTTCGCCCCCCTGGGGACGGTGACGCCGGTCGAGCCCAGCGTCCCCATCGCCAACCTGCGCCAGCAGGCCACCGACGGCACGGGCGACCGCTCCCGCGGAGACCTGCCCCTGGCCCCTCCCCCGAGCAGGCTGACATCACCGAGACTCGTCAAACGCTTCGTGGCGGCGGGGGTGCCGGTCACCTACCGGTGGGTGGGTGCGGCGCTCCCAGCGGACAAGGCCCTCCAGCTCACCGTGTTCCGCATCGCCCAGGAGGCCCTGACCAATGTGCTGCGCTACGCCCCGACGACGCCGGCCGTCAGCGTCGACGTCGAGCGGCACATTGGCACCGTGGTCCTCACCGTGGACAACGAGGCCGCCCCGGCACGCGCCCGATGCACGGATCCGGAAAGGGGCTGATCGGCATGCGGGAACGCGCTTCGGTCTATGGTGGGACCGTACAGGCCGGCCCGACGCCCACGGGTTGGCGAGTCCGTGCGGTCCTGCGCTGGGACGAGCATGACGAAGGGACTTTCTCATGGCAGACGCCCCTGTGAGCAGCGGTGATCCTCTCCAGCCCGACGAGCCTGAGCGCCCCGGCGAGGTCCGCGGCCCGGTCAGCGTCGTGCTCGCCGACGACCAGGCGCTCATGCGCATGGGCTTCCGCATGGTGCTGGAGGCCGAGGAGGACATCACCGTCGTCGGCGAGGCCTCCGACGGCACCTCCGCCCTGGCCCAGGCCAAAGCCCTGCGCCCCGACGTCATCCTCATGGACGTGCGCATGCCGGGGATGAACGGCATCGAGGCCACCGAGCGCATCGCCCAGGAGTGCCCGAGCACGCGCGTGCTCATCCTGACCACCTTCGACCTGGATGAGTACGCCTTCGCCGGGCTGCGCGCCGGGGCCTCCGGCTTCCTGCTCAAGGACACCCGGCCCACCGAGCTCGCCGAGGCGATCCGCACCGTGGCCTCCGGGGAGGCGGTCGTCTCGCCGCGCATCACCCAGCGGATGCTGGAGATGTTCGCCGGCTCGCTGCCGAGCTCGGAGGCGCCGGCCCAGCCCTCCTCGGATCCGCGGATCGACTCACTGACCCCGCGCGAGAAGGAGATCCTCGTGCTCATGAGTCAGGGCATGTCGAACGCGGAGATCGCCGCGCACCTGGTCGTCTCGGCCACCACCGTCAAGACCCACGTGGGCAACGTGCTCGCCAAGCTCGACGTGCGAGACCGGGTCCAGGCTGTCGTCGTCGCCTACGAGACCGGCCTCATGGCCTGAGCCCAGCAGCATCGCTGAGCCGGTTCGCGGTGAGGCGGACGGGACAGGCGCTCTTGGCAACCATCCGCACCGCCTCGTTCCTCACGGTGCTCCCGCCAGGCCCGTCCACGCTTTCGAGCACCTGCCCCACCCGCCCAGATCGGGCGACCGCACGTCAGCGGGGGGCGTGAAGGCGCTGCTGGGCGTCGTCGAAGCCGACCGTGACGACCTGCTCGACGGCGTCGGCGGCCTGCTCCAGGGTGACGCCGAGGTCGGCGCGCTCGCGGCCGGGGAAGTCGGACAGGACGAAGTCGGAGGGGTCCTGGCGGCCCGGCGGGCGGCCGATGCCTACGCGCAGGCGCGCGTAGTCCCTGAGTGGAGACGGACTTGCTGATGGAGCGCAGGCCGTTGTGACCGCCTTCGCCGCCGCCGCGCCTGAGGCGCAGCTCGTGGGCGGGCAGGTCGAGCTCGTCGTGGATGACGAGCAGGCGGCTGGCGGGGTCGATCCCAGTAGGAGACGAGCCCGGCCACGGGGCCGCCGGAGAGGTTCACGAGCACTGAGGGGCTCGGCCAGGATGACGCGGGGGCCGGGGGCTCCCGGGCATCATGCCCAGCCTGCCCTCGGCCACGCGGGCGCGAGCCTTCTTGTGCTGGGTGAACCGGGACCCGGTGCGCTCGGCGGGACGTCGAGCACCATGTAGCCGACGTTGTGGCGGTTGCGGGCGTACCGGGCCCCGGGGGTTCCCCAGCCCGACGACGAGCCAGGGCCTCACTCATGCGCCCCACCCCGGGATGAGCCCGGCGCGGGCGGCACAGGGTGGTGCGGGAGACGCCTGCCGGCGCGTCGTCATGGCTGGACATGTCAGTCACGCGCGATTCACTCGGCCTCGGCCTCGGCGTCACCCTCAGCGGGGACGACCTCGGGGACCTCGGAGGCGACGGCGTGCTCGTTGGCCACGTTGACCACGGCGGTCTCGGCGTCGGCGACGGCCTCGACGCCCTTGGGCAGGGCGATGTCGGCAAGGGTCAGGACGGTGCCGGCGGCGACGCCGGTGACATCGACCTCGATGGCCTCGGGCACGGAGACGGCCGGGGCGGAGACCATGACGGTGGCGGCCTCGATCATGTGGATGGTGCCGGGGGCGGCCTCACCGATGACGGTGACCGGGACCTCGACGTCGACGCGCTCGTTGCGGTCCACGAGGAGGAAGTCGACGTGCTGCACGCCGGGGCGGATGGGGTGGCGCTGCACGTCCTTGGCCAGGGCCAGGAGGGTCTCGCCGCCGGCGATGTCCAGCTCGACCAGGGCGTTGTCGTTGCTGCGCAGGGCCAGGCGGGTGGCGTGCTCCTCGAGCAGGAGGTGGCGGGGCTCGGTGCCGTGGCCGTAGACGACGGCGGGGACCTGGCCGGCGCGGCGGGCCTGGCGGGCCGAGCCCTTGCCGAACTCGGTGCGGTCCTGGGCCTTGAGGGTGATGGCGTTGTTGGCCATGTGGCTCTCTCCTTGCGGATGAGGCGGGGCCCGGTGCCCCGCGGCTGATGGTGGTCCGGCTGGGCGCGACGACGCGCAGTACCGCCAGGTACCACCACGTCGATCACGGATGCGCGCCGTGCTGGCGCGTCCCTCGCCGGGGCAACGTGGGCAAGACTACGGCATGGGCGGGGCGCGCGAACAGCCGCGCAGCCGGTGAGGCGCCCCACCTGGCGGGTCCGGTGGGATAGCAGGCCGGCAGGGCCAGTCACAGGCAACGAGCCCCCGCAAGGCCGGACCGGCTCGCGCGATCGATCCTTAGGTCGCGCGGTCGAGGGTTGAAGGCACGACCTCGCGACCCACCCTACGATGGCGCGGGCCGCAGGTTTGCAGCAGCTCAGCCGCGTCACGTACGCCATTCCCTCGCGATGAGGATCAGGAGGTTGGCGTCAGCGCAGATGGCGACCTGCTCGGTGTCAAAGGAGGACGACTCGAAACGGCTCGGGTCATCCTGCATCATGTGCTCGATGTCGAGGATCGCATCAGCCTTCTCCTTGGGGACCATGGTGAAGACCTGTCCCTCGGGGACGTACTGGCGCAGGTCGGGGTAGATCCCCGGGAGCGGATCGGCTTTCCCACTCGATGCCTCGGCAAGGGCCCGACTGCTGGCGGGATCGAGGGTCATCACCCCGTGCACCCATAGCGGGCGGTCCGGCGCGGGCAGGACCTCGCGTTTCTCCTGCCAGTACTGCATGACCCAGTGGGCCGAGGGAGATGGTGACGCCCGGCATGCGTCTGTCGAGGCGCCCCAGGTCGGTACGGATCTCCAGCGTCACGGGGACGTACTCGGTGAAAGCTCGCGAAACGACCATCCGACGTCGGCGTCGCACTCGGCCGCGACCGGCCGGCCTGCGCTGGGGCGCATCCACCCCAGCGCCAGTGCCGCCCCGCCGGCGAGCCCCATGCCGACGACGCCGCGCCGCCCATGCTCGGCCATGCCCGCCCTCCTTCGCTCCCCGCCTGCGACCAGGCCTGTCGCAAGACACTGCGGGTGCAGCGAAGACTACTCGCGCCGTGCAGCCGGAGGCCCGTGCTCGCGGCGGCCGGAGGCGGGCACTTGTCCCCATATCCCAGCCATGGGACACTCAACGGTGGGGAACTGAGATCATCCGCAGGACAACGGCCCTGAGCCCGCCAGCGCCTCACAACGCGGCAGCACTCCCGCACCCGACTACCAGAGAGCAGACCATGAGGTACTTCGCCGAGTACATCGTCGGCAGGAACGGTCCCATCGACGTCTTCCTGCAGCCCCAGACCCCGCAGCTCATCGCCGATGAGGTCGCCCGCAAACTCACTTCACCCGCCTACCTGGACGGCGCAAGGCACTTCGCCGTCGTGGTGTGGGCACTGCCCGAGGGAACGTCGCACATCGACGAGGTTCCGGAGTCCTCCCCGGCGCGAGCCACCTTCATCCAGTGCGGCGGCTCGGCGGCCGCCATGAGCGTTGAGATCCGCGTGACCCACGAGGACGACTCCTACGAGCACTACGCCGTGGCCCGCGAGCCCGTCGCCGACCCCGGAGCGTGGACCACGATCACCTGGGACAACGGGGGTCCCGAGCCCTTCTCGCTGCGTCTGCACCCCGAGGAGGTCTTCACCGGCGAGCAGGCAGCCCCCGGTCTTCCGCGCCTACATCGAGGACGGGGCCCTTCCACCCGCAGAGGCTCCTGCGCAGGCTCGACGTCTAACTCGCACCGGCTCCGCGCGTTCGTACCGTAGGGTGCCGGGATCGTACCCTCACCCCTCGACAGCGCGACCTACCCTACGAACGCGCGGGTGCGGACCATCGTTCAGGCCCGCAGCAGCTCCAGGCAGCGGCGCACGTCCTGGATCGGCAGCTGGCCGGGAGCGGAGGCCCGGGCCTGCCCCTGCTCGTCGGGGACGACGGCGAAGGTCAGCGCCGTCCCGAAGGCCGGCGCCACGCGGCTGACCGCCCCGAGCGCCCCCATGGACATGGCCGCCACGGGCACACCCAGGCCGCTGCGCTCCCCCGCACCTGCCGTGGCCCGCGCGCACACACCCAGGAGGCGGGCGACATCATCGGCACTGGTGGGCCACACGGCGATCTTGGCCAGGTCCGCACCCCTCGCGGGCCATGCGGGCCAGGACCTCCTCGAGAACCTCATCGGCAGGGGTGACTTCGAAGTCGTGGAAGGAGGCGACGACGTCGATACCCAGTTCGTGGGCCTGTGCGCAGACCTGAGGCAGGCAGCCGCGCTGAACCTCGACGTCGATGGCGGCCGGGCGGCGCTCGGGCGCCCAGTCGGCGAGCCCGTCGAGGACGGAGCGCAGAAGGGCGCCGTAGGCGGCGTCGTCCAGACGGGCCCGGCCCCCCTCGGCGGCGGTGCGGCAGGTGAGCAGCACCGGGGCGCCGGCAACGGCGTCAGCACCGTCGGCGGCAATGGCCTCCCCCAGCTCCCGCAGGCACTCCAGGACCTGGGCGGCGCCCGTGGCCGCGTCCAGCGGGTCGGGGGCGGCCAGGGTGCCGGCCTCCTCCAGCAGGTCCACGCGCAGCTCGAGGACATCGGCACCGGCGTCGATGGCGCTGCGGGCCTGGGTCCGCGCCTGGGCAAGGCTCGGCCCGGTCAGGGAGACGGCCACCGCGGGCAGGCCACCGGGGCCGGGGATGCTGCGTCCGCCCCAGGTCAGCGACGTCGCGCTCACGCCGGGGTCCCTTCGATCGGCCCCGACTCGGGCACGAGCGACAGGGCGATGCCGTCGAGGATGTCGTAGAGGGCTGGTGGTGACCCGCGCCAGCGGGCGCCCGGCGGCGGCGGTCCGCTCCACGACGCGGGTGACGACCTCGCTCCACACGAGGGCCCCGGCGGCGATGACGTCGCGGCGGCCGGGGGCCAGGTAGCCCCAGGAGGCGCGCTGCTCGGGCGTGGAGTGGATGATCGCCTCGCAGGAGGCCAGAACCGCCTGCGGGCCTCAGGCTCAGCACCGTTCAGGGCCTGCGGGTCGAAGACCCTGAAGATCCAGGGCATGGGCGGTGACGGTGGTGATGGTGCCGGCCAGGCCGACCAGCCGCCCCGGGGCGGACAGGTCGACGACCCGCTCGGCCTCATCGAGCAGGCCACGCACCTCGGCCCGAGCGGCGGCCTCGGCCTCGGGGGTGACACCGCCTGCGAGGAAGCGCTCGGTGATGCGCACGCTGCCGGTGTCCAGGCTGATGGCGGCGCTAGGGGCATCCACACCCAGGACCAGCTCGGTGGAACCGCCCCGAGGTCGACGACGAGCCGCGGCGCGGGCGCGTGCTCCCCCGGCCCTGACGCGCCCTCGTCTTCACCGGCGCCCAGGAGCGAGCCGGTGAAGGACAGGCGGGCCTCCTCCTGGCCGCTGACGACCTCGGGCTCAATGCCCAGCAGGCGCCTGACCCCGGCCACGAAGTCCTCGCGGTTGCGGGCATCGCGGGTGGCGGAGGTGGCCACGAAGCGCCGCACGTCGCTCCCGGGGGCGACGCCCAGCTCGGCGCAGTCGGCGGCGTAGGAGGCCACGGCGGCCAGGGTGCGCTCCAGGGCCTCGGGGTCGAGCAGGCCGGTGCGATCCACGCCCTGGCCCAGGCGCACGATCTCGTTGCGGCGGCGCAGCACCTCCAGGTGGGGGCGCCCGGAGTCGTCACGGTGGGCCTCGGCGATGAGGAGGCGGATGGTGTTGGTGCCGCAGTCGATTGCGGCGACGCGGGTCATGGTGGCGGCCTCCTGGGCTCGGTCGGGAAGGGAGAGAGCAGGGCGTCCCTGCCGCTCAGCAGAAGCAGCGCTCAGGATCCCACAGTCCGCGCTCGCGCAGGGCCTCCAGCGTGCGGTCACCGATGGGGTTGACGCCGGCTCCGGCGGCCAGGGTGTGCCCGAGCAGGGCATGGAGGCACTTGACGCGCGTGGGCATGCCGCCGGCGGAGACCCCCTCGATCTCAGAAACCTGCCCGAGCTCGGCACGACGGGCCAGGTAGTCGTCGTGGGCGGAGGCGTAGGCGGTGGCCAGCTCGGCGTCGTCGGCCAGCTCGGCGTTGAAGGTCTCCATGAGGTGCTCGGCCTCCAGGGTGGAGCAGCCCTTCACGGCGGCCGGGTGGGTGAGGTAGTAGCTGGTCGGGAAGGGGTGCCGTCGTCGAGGCGCGGGGCGGTGCGCACCACGGTGGGGCGCCCGCACACGCAGCGGGCCGCGATGGCGACGACTCCGCGCGGCACCCTCCCCAGCTGCTCGGCCAGGGCCTCGAGGTCGGCCGACGACACCGGCTCCTGCGTCTGGGGGGTGGGGCTCACGGGGTCTCCTTCGTCTGCGGGGGTGACGGCCGGTTTCGGCGTGGTCTTGGGCGGATCCGACGGCGCCTGGTTGGGCTCCCCGGTCGGCAGCTCCTTCTGGGCGGGGTTGAGGGTCTTGCCGTCCGTCCCACCCTTCGATCCTGCCGGGGCGGTGCCGCCTGCCTGGCCGGCGGCCCGCGAGGAGTCCCGGAGCTCCTCGTACCAGGGGTGCGTCCGGGGAGCCCGGGGTGGCCCCTCCGCCGGCCTCGTTCTCCTTCATGGAGTCGGCGCCGACGACGACGTAGCTGGTGTCGCCGGGCATGACGTAGCCGAGGCGCTCACGGACCTGGGAGCGCACGTAGGTGTCGTCCTTCCACTGGGCCAGCTCGTTCTCCAGGGTGGTGGAGGTGTCGGAGGCCTCCCTTGATCCTGTCGACGACGGCGTCGTACTGGGCCTGCTGTGACAGGTAGGCGCGCAGGGAGGTGAAGATGACGACGAAGGCCAGCAGGCACACGACCGCCAGGATGACGACCCGGGGCGGCAGGGGTCCGCTCGGGCACCGCCATCGGCAGGCCCTGCTGCCGGGAGCCGGACGAGCCGGAGCCTGACCCGACCGCGGAGGCCGCCCTCTCGGCCGGTACCTGGCGGGGCTGGGCGCCGCCGGCGACGCGGCGCGTCCCGGACTGGCTGGAGGAGGGGCGGCGTGGAGTCATACCGGCATCCTGCCTCACCAGGGCACAGGAGACAGCGCACCCCACCGGGCGCGTTGCTCACGCTTCGGTCATGGCCCGCCCCTGCCGGGCGCGCATACAGGACTGCCGTAGACGACGCTTCGGGGCAGGCGGGAGAACCCGTCTGCCCCGAAGCGGTGGGGTGCGTCGTCGTCGAGTCGCGGCTGAGGCGTCGCGTCAGTCAGCGGCTCGACGTCGGCTGGTCGCCGTCAGGCTCAGGCCTGGAAGCGGGGGAAGGCGCCGGCGCCGGCGTAGACCGCGGCGTCGCCGAGGGCCTCCTCGATGCGCAGGAGCTGGTTGTACTTGTTGACGCGCTCGCCGCGGGCGGGGGCGCCGGTCTTGATCTGGCCGGAGTTGGTGGCCACGGCCAGGTCGGCGATGGTGACGTCCTCGGTCTCACCGGAGCGGTGGGAGGTCATGGACTTGTAGCCGGCGCGGTGGGCCATCTCCACGGCCTCGAGGGTCTCGGTCAGGGAGCCGATCTGGTTGACCTTGACCAGCAGGGCGTTGGCGGCGCCGAGCTTGATGCCCTTGGCGAGGCGCTCGGGGTTGGTGACGAAGAAGTCGTCGCCGACGAGCTGGACCCTGTCGCCGATCTTGTCGGTCAGGGCCTTCCAGTCGTCCCACTCGTCCTCGAGCAGCGGGTCCTCGATGGAGACGATCGGGAAGTCGGTGATGAGCTTCTCGTAGTAGTCGACCATGAAGGCGTTGTCGCGGGCCTCGCCCTCGAACTGGTAGGTCTTGGTCTTCTCGTCGAAGAACTCCGAGGAGGCGACGTCCATGGCCAGGGCCACGTCCTTGCCGGGCTTGTAGCCGGCCTTCTCGATGGCCTCGACGATGAGCTCAAGGGCCTCGCGGTTGGAGTCGAGGTTGGGGGCGAAGCCACCCTCGTCGCCCAGGCCGGTGGACAGGCCGCGGTCCTTCACGACAGCCTTGAGGGCGTGGTAGACCTCGGCGCCCATGCGCAGGGCCTCACGGAAGGTGGGGGCGCCGATGGGGGCGATCATGAACTCCTGGATGTCCACGTTGGAGTCGGCGTGAGAGCCACCGTTGAGGATGTTCATCATGGGCACGGGCAGAACGTGGGCGTTGGGGCCGCCGACGTACTGGAACAGGTCCAGACCGGCGGACTCGGCGGAGGCCTGGGCGGCGGCCAGGGAGACGCCGAGGATGGCGTTGGCGCCGAGCTTGCCCTTGTTGGGGGTGCCGTCGAGCTCGATCATGAGCCCTGGTCGAGGCCACGCTGGTCGGCGGCGTCGAAGCCGATGATCTCGGGGGCGATGATGTCGTTGACGTTGTCGACGGCCTTCTCCACGCCCCTTGCCGCCGTAGCGGCCCTTGTCGCCGTCGCGCAGCTCAACGGCCTCGAAGGCACCGGTGGAGGCGCCCGAGGGGACGGCGGCGCGAGCGGAAGCACCGTCCTCCAGAAGGATCTCGACCTCGAGGGTCGGGTTGCCACGGGAGTCGAGGATCTCGCGGGCGTGAACGTTCTCGATGAGGGCCACTTGGTGCTCCTTGCTGAGGGGATCGTGATGCGGTCGTCGGCGTCGGGCACGCTCGCGCGCGACTGCCGAATGCAGGGATCAGCCCTAGCGGGCCGACTCCCCACCACGAGGGCCATGGTCCTGAGGATTGCACAGTGTTCACGCCCGGCGAGAAACACTGGACGACGGCGGTCCCCTCGGTTCCGCCGTCGTCCTGGGGCTCTGTGCGGCCCTACTGGCCGCTGGTCTCGGACTGCTCGGCGCCCTGGCCGGCCTCTCTCGCAGCACCGTCGGCCTGACCGGTCTGGCCCTGCCCGTCGGTCTGACCGGAGTCGGCGGGCTGCTGTCCGCCCTGCTGAGGAGCCTGTTGCTGAGGGCTGCTGCTGTTGCTGCGGGGCCTGCTGCTGGGGAGCCTGTTGCTGGCCGCCCTGCTGCGGGGAGCTTGCTGTTGTGGGTCCTGCTGCTGTTGCTGGGGAGCCTGCTGCAGGCCGCCGCCGAAGGGGCTGTTGCCGGCTTCCAGACGGGGATCGGTTCGGGTCAACCAGGTCTGAGCCTTATTCGAGTAGCGCGGGGAGATGTCACCGTCCAGCGTGCCGCGAACCTTGTCCAGGTCGGCGAGCGCGACCTGCCCCTGCTGTCCCTGCTGCCCCTGCTGAGAAAGCTGCTGGAAGTGGCCGGACAGCACAGTCGCCCGCAGGTAGGTGAGCGTTTCCGGCTTGCGGGGCTCGAAGCCCACCTGCTTCTTGACCATCTCCACGATCTGCGCATCGGTGACGGTCAGTCCGTGGGCCTGACCGACCTCTACCAGGATGGGCGCCTCAACGAGGAAACCAGCGATCTGAGGCCGATTCACACCCTGACGCTCCAGGTTCTCCCAACCGAGCGCGGAGTCCAGCTCCTTGACGACGACGTCGACGTCCTTCTCACTGACAACCACGGAGTGGCGGGCCCCGTCCAGGCCGGTGTAGTGCATGTCGGCCACCTGCCCGGGGTGGTCGGAGCAGCCGGCGAGCGCCCCGACGGCGAGGAGGAGTGCAGCGCTGGCGGCGAGGATGCGCGTGCGTGCGGCAAGGCTTCGGGTCACGGTCTGCTCCTGGAAGGGGGACGACGCCGGAGGGCGACATGGTGTCACAACATTTCTGCCCCAGACCCTACCGTTCCGCCTGCGACGACGCACGCAGCCGGTCCGCCGCCGCCCACCGTCAGCGGCGTTTGCGGTAGGTGGTGGCCTCGGTCTCGTAGGAGGTGTCGCCCTGGACGACGGCGCGCAGGAGCACCTCGGCCCACCGCACGACCTCCTCGCCGGACAGGGCCGCCCCGCCCATGCGGTTGGTGCCCGGGGCGGGCACCACGATGGTGCGCGTGGCGGGCTTCAGCACGGTGCCCCGGGTAGAGGCGGGTGACCTTCATGCGCGCCGACTCGGGCAGGGTCCACCGGGGCGAAGCGCACCGACTTTGCCCTGGGCGACGATCTCGCGCACCCCCAGGCTCGGGCGGCCAGGGCCCGCAGGCGCGCCAGCGCCGCCAGGCGGGCGGTGGCCTCGGGCACGGGCCCGTAGCGGTCGGCCAGGCTCCTCCAGGACGTCGTCGACCTGCTCCCCGAGCGCGCCGCCGCGAACTTCGTGTAGGGCCTCCAGGCGCAGGCGCTCGTGGGGGATGTAGTCCTCGGGGACGGTGGCGTCCACGGGCAGCTCGATGCGCAGCTCGACGTCCTCCTCATCGCCCTCCTCGAAGCCGATCGCGTCGGCGCCGGCCTTCCCGGAGCGGGCCAGGGCCCTCTTGTAGGCGGCCACGGCCTCCGAGACCATGCGCACGTACAGATCGAAGCCGACCCCGGCGATGTGCCCGGACTGCTCGCCGCCGAGCAGGTTGCCCGAGCCGCGGATCTCCAGGTCCTTCATGGCCACCTGCATCCCGGCCCCCAGATCCGTGTTGGTGGCGATGGTGCGCAGGCGCTCCAGGGCCGTCTCGGTCAGCGGCTTGTCCGAGGGGTAGAGGAAGTAGGCGTAGGCCCGCTCCCGGCCGCGCCCCACGCGCCCGCGCAGCTGGTGGAGCTGGGACAGGCCCATGCGGTCGGCACGGTCGACGATGAGGGTGTTGGCGTTGGACACGTCCAGCCCGGTCTCCACGATCGTGGTGCACACGAGCACGTCGGTCTCCTTGCGCCAGAAGGAGTCGATGACGGCCTCGAGCTGGTGCTCGTTCATCTGCCCGTGGGCGGTGGCCACGCGCGCCTCGGGCACCAGCTCGGCCAGGCGCGCGGCGGTGGCGTCGATGTCCTCGACCCGGTTGTGGACGAAGAACACCTGCCCCTCGCGCAGCAGCTCGCGGCGGATCGCGGCGGAGACCTGCTTGGTCTCGTAGGCGCCCACGTAGGTCAGGATCGGGTGGCGGTCCTCGGGCGGGGTCGCCAGGGTGGACATCTCGCGCAGGCCGGTGACCGCCATCTCCAGGGTCCGCGGGATCGGGGTGGCGGACATGGACAGGACGTCCACGTTGGTGCGCAGCGCCTTGAGGGTCTCCTTGTGCTCCACCCCGAAGCGCTGCTCCTCGTCGATGATGACCAGGCCGAGGTCCTTGAACTTCACCTGGCCGGTGATGAGGCGGTGGGTGCCGACGACGACGTCGACGCTCCCCTTCTCCAGGCCCTCAAGGATCTTGGCGGACTCGGTGGCGTCCTGGAAGCGGGACAGGGCCGCCACGGTCACCGGGAAGCCGGCGTAGCGCTCGGTGAAGGTCTCGGCGTGCTGGCTCACCAGCAGCGTGGTGGGCACCAGGACCGCGACCTGCTTGCCGTCCTGGACGGCCTTGAAGGCGGCGCGCACGGCGATCTCGGTCTTGCCGTAGCCGACGTCGCCGCACACGAGCCGGTCCATCGGCTGGGCCTTCTCCATGTCGGCCTTGACCTCGTCGATGGTGGAGAGCTGGTCGGGGGTCTCGGTGTAGGGGAACGCCTCCTCCAGCTCGGTCTGCCAGGGGGTGTCAGGGGCTGAAGGCGTGGCCGGTGGTGGCGGCGCGGGCGGCGTAGAGGCGCACGAGCTCTCCGGCGATCTCGCGCACGGCCTTGCGGGCCTTGGACTTGGTCTTGGCCCAGTCGGCGCCGCCCATCTTGCTCAGGGCGGGGCTGTCGCCGCCGACGTACTTGGTGACCTGGTCCAGGGCGTCGGTGGGCACCAGGAGGCGGTCGCCGGGCTGGCCGCGCTTGGAGGGCGCGTACTCGATGACGAGGTACTCGCGGGTGGCCGACGAGCGGGCCCCGCCCACGTGCGCCGGCTCAGCTCGATGAAGCGCCCCACCCCGTGCTGGGCGTGGACCACGAGGTCCCCGGCGTGCAGGGGACAGGGGTCCACGGAGCGGCGGGCGCGGCGGGCCGGCAGGCTGCGGCGCTCGCGGGGGCCGGCCGAGGCCCGCCCGGTGAGGTCGGACTCGGCGATGAGGGCCAGGCGCAGGCCCTCGGCGAGGAAGCCGTGGCCGGCGCTGGCCTGGGTGACGCGCACGACGCCGTCGCCGGGGCCCGCCGTCAGGGGGCGCCGGGCCGATCCGATCGTCGTCATCGGACACGGGCGGCCGGGGCGGGGGACTCAGTCGCCATCGCGGCCGAGCTCGGCGACCTCGGAGGCTGGGTCGACGATGCGGGCGGGGACGTCACCATCGCCCAGGAGCTGGGCCATGCGCCGGCCGGGTCCGGGCCCGTCGGTGGCGACGACGACGGTCCAGCCCTGGCGGGCCAGCCGGCCCAGGTCGGCCACGGCCCGCTCGAGCTCGCCGCGGTAGGTGTGGGGGTCGCTGAGGTCCAGGCGGGTGGTCTCGGGGCCGGCGGCCAGGGCGGTGAAGGACCACCAGCCGCGGTTGGAGGACAGGGCCAGGGCCCGGGCCTCGGCCAGGTGGGCGAAGGCGGCGGCGGACAGGTCGACGGGGACCGTGCCGCCGGAGGCCGCCGAGGTCCAGGCGGCGGCGAGGAACTCGGTGGTGGTGGCGGTCAGGTCCTCGGCGCGCTTGCGCACCCGCTCGGGCTCCAGCAGCACCGTGAGCCGGTCCCCGACGAGGTCGAGCAGCGGGACCATCGCGTCGACCAGCACCGGGGGCGAGGGACTCCATGCCCTCCACGGCGATGCCCTGGCTGATCTTCTCCAGCATGTCGGCGGCGCCGGGGACGGCGTCGGCCAGGGCGGCGGCGCGCTCGCGCACCGCGTCGGTGAGGACCAGCTCGCGGCAGGCGGTGGCGGTGACGGCGCCCAGCGTCTCGATGGTGCGCTGGTCGGCGACGGCGAAGGAGGAGACCTCGTCGATCTCGTCGCCGAAGAAGTCCACGCGCACCGGCCGGGGCTCGGAGGGCGGGAAGACGTCGAGGATGCCGCCGCGCACGGCGTACTCGCCGCGGGACTCAACCATGTCGACGCGCGTGTAGGCGGCGGCCTCCAGGCGGCGGGCGGTCTCCTCCAGACCGACGGTCAGACCGGGGGCCAGGCGGACGGGCTCGAGCTCGCCGAGCCCGGCGATGACGGGGGGCCAGCAGGGCGCGCACGGGGACGATGAGGACACGGATCGCCCCGCCCTCCTCGGGGTGGGCCAGGCGGCGCAGGACGGACAGACGCTGGGCGACGGTGTCGGCGCGCGGCGAGAGGCGCTCGTGGGGCAGGGGTCTCCCAGGCGGGCATGACGGCGACGTTCTCCGCCGGCAGGTAGCTGCGCAGCGCCAGGGGCGGTCTCCTCGGCCTCGCGGCCGGTGGCGGTGACGACCAGCAGGGGCGTGCCGGAGGCCTCGGCGGAGCCGGCCGCTGCGCGCGTCGCCGCCGGCGACCCGTTGGACGCCCTCCTCGCCCAGGGCCATGGCGGCCAGGACAGCGGGCGGGCGCCCGGCGCCACCACGAGGCTGCGGTCGGTGCGCGAGCGGGAGGAGGCGGCGCGAACGGTGCGGGCGATGTCGGCGTCGGCGAGCAGCGGAGGCAGGAGCGCAGTCAGGAGCACGGCCGCGAGTCTAGTGACTCCCCGCCCCGGAACCACCGGCGGGCCGGACCGGTCGGCCGGTGAAGGCCCGGCGGACCCAGTCCCCGCTGCGGACCTGGTTCCAGGGGTTGGCGTGCCCGGCGACGACGCCGACGCCCCCACCCGTGGTCTTGTTGCGGCTCTCCAGCAGGACGGAGACCTGCGCCGAGGCGGCCATTCCGGCGATGAGCCACACGACGGTGCCGATCTGGGTGATGAAGGCGACCGTACCGTAGGCCGGGATGAGGCTGAGCAGCGCGATCTGCGCGGGGTTGGAGCGCTGGACGACGGCCCTAACGGCGTAGACCAGCAGCCCCACCATGACGAGCACCACGGGGATCCACCCGAAGCGCAACGCGGTCAGGAGCAGGTGGTTGTCGATGGAGCTATAGCCGCCCCAGGCCACCGAGTCCCCTACCTTCTGATAAGAAGAGGACAGTCCCAGCGGCTTGAGCTGGCGCACCAGGACGAGGATGTCGCCGCGGTAGCCGGCGGAGTCCTCCTGCTCGCGGCCGGCCGAGTCGAAGACGCCCAGGACGTAGGGCAGCAGCACGCTGCCCACACCGACCAGCACCATGAGGAAGCTCATCCTCCACAGGGCGGGGATGTTGATGTGCACCTGCATGAGGCTGAGGATGACGGCGATGACGGCGCAGGCGATCGCCGAGCGGGAGAAGGTCGGGATGGTCGCCCCCAGGACGAGGGCACCGGCCGCGATCCGGTAGCCGGGCCTCCACCGCGCAGCCAGGATGAGCGGGATCCCGGCAGCCAGGCACACCCCCAGAGCGATGGGGTGACCGAAGGCCCCCTCGACACGGGTGAAGCTGCCCCGGGCCAGGGGCGGGGCCCACTCCTCGTAGAGGTTGTTCTCAATGGCGATGTAGCTGAAGGGGTGATGGTGGTGACAGCCTCGAACAGCGCCAGCACGGCCACCACGATCCACACGATGGCGAGGACCTCCGCCACTCGCCGCAGCCCGAGCCGCTCCACGAGCAGCCGTCCGGCGAGGTAGGCGGGCAGGGCGCCGAAGACGACGTCGGACAGGACGTAGTTGAGCGGCGAGCCCGCGGCGACGGACAGGCCCACCAGGCACCAGGCGGTGGCGACCATGAAGTCACCGCTGGTCAGCCGCCACGAGAAGCCGGGCAGGAGGGAGAGAGCCACCAGGAAGCAGGCCAAGGTGGCCGGAGGCACATTGGGCTCGAAGGGGATCATCACCCACACCGGCACGAAACCGATGGCGCCCATGACCAGTGCGGCCCCGGCGATGGGGCGGCGGTGGATGCGGTCAGCCACAAAGATGAGGACCGCCAGGGCGACGCTCACCATGGGGAGGACGATGAACAGGGGTCCTGGCGAAGGACATCGTTCCTCCCTTTGTTGCTGCCGCGACCGCGGTGATGTCACGGCGGTCGAGTCGGTGGTCGGTCGGTGGTTTGTCGGCGGACGGAGCGGCGTGATGCCCGGCCACCGCAGGTCCGCTGTGAGAAATGCCCGGAAAGATGCTGGGAGGGCCTCGGCGGCCCTGACCAAGGTCAGGACCGACCGGAAGAAATCCGTCGACGTCGTCCCGACTGGGCCGACCCCGCCGCCTTCTTCACTGTGGGGACGGGGTCCCTCAGGACCCTCATCCATCACACGATTCCAGTGAAAGACTCACCACATCGCCCGCTCCCCCACGTCTGAGGATTCCAGGCGTGGCCGGGGGCGCAGCGAAGGCTACTACAGTCACCGAGACCTGAGCGTGATCTTACAGTTAGGGTTGGGCCGTAGCCTTTCAGCATCCGCCGGGCCATGCGGCCCACGGTGCCCGACGGGCCGCCGGTATCGACCAGATCCAGATCTTCCCCAGACCAGATGAGGAGCAGCGTGCAGCCGTCGCAGATCCTTCACGCCATCCGCAGGAACCTAGTCGCCTGCCTCGTCATCCTGCTCGTATGCATCCTGGCCGGGCTGGGAGTGGCCCTGTCGACGAAGCCGGTGGCCATGGCCACCACGACTCTGGGCATCCAGCCCAAGTCCAAGGAGACCCCCTCCTTCTCCACCCAGGCCAAGGACCTCATGCCGACCCTCGTGGAGCTCTCCACGAGCCCGAAGGTCCTCGAGCCGGCAGCGGCCAACCTGAACATGGAGACCACCGACCTGTCGGACGCGCTGACGGTCACCAACCCGCCCGAGACCCTGGTCCTGTCCATCACCGCCAAGGCCGGCAGCAAGCAGAAGGCCGTCGACATGGCCCAGGCGACGGCCGACTCGCTCAACAAGGAGCTCACCTCCGGCGAGCTGCTGGGCAAGCAGGCCCTGGGCATGACGACGAGCACCACCTCGCCCGCCACGACGGCCAACACCACCATGGAGCGCCCCGGCGCCCGGGCCGCGGCGATCTCCGGACTGCTGCTGGGGCTTCTGGCCTCCGTCTCCTACGCGATGTTCCGTCACCGGCGCGACAGCGGCCATGGCGCCGACAGGGGCGCAGAGATCCGCCCCGGGCCGCACCGCGACCACGCTGAGCGCTCTGAGGCAGAAGACCTCGGACCTGCTGCGACCGAGCCAGCCGCCCGCGCAGCATCAGGTGCAGGCGCAGCCGCCCTACCAGTATCAGCAGCTCCCGGCCCAGTCTCCGGTCCCGGCCTCCCCCGAGGCCTCCGTCATCCCGGCCCCGGCGCCATGGCCTCGCAGGCGGCTCCCCGCCTCGATGCCGTCGCCCGCTTCCGCGCCCATGCTGCCGGGCTCGACGGCGGCCCCAGTACCGACCTCTCAGCCGACGGCCCTCATCAGCACCGGCCCCGGCTTTCTCGGCCCCCCAGTCGCCCCAGCAGACGACCGCGATGCCCGCGATCACCGACTCCGCGAACCCGGCAGCCCAGCCGGTGCCCTCCGCCCAGGAGCCTGGCCCACGCCCCGGCGCCGATGCCGTCGCCGGCCTCCCGGTGCCGACGTCCCCCGCCTCGCAGAGCCCCGTCTCCATGAGCGCGGCGCCGCTGTCGTCGCCCTCGGCGGCCTCCGTCTCCGCTCAGTCCTCAGCACAGCCGTCCGTCCAGCCCTCCACCCCGGACCCGGCACACGCCTTCACCTCCGGTATCACCTCCGCCATGCAGCGCCAGCAGGCTGACCTGTCGGCGCCAAGCGCCTCGGCCGAGACCATCTCGGCCGGGACCGTCTCGTCCCAGTCGGCCTCCGAGGCCAGCGCCCCTACAGGCACGCGCCGTTGCCCCCTCCGCTGCCCACCCCCGCCGACCTGACGGTGCCGGCCTCCCCGTCGATCGCGGTGCAGCCTTACACGGCCGCCCCCGACTTCCGGGAGCCACCGTTTCCCGGGCGCACCTGACGGTCCCACCCGCCGCAGCACCGCCCTGCCCACCGGGCAGACCGTCTCGGCCTCCTCGGGCCTCCCCGGGCCCCTCAGCCTCCCTGGCCTCCGCCCCCTCAGCGGGGCCCCTCCTACCAGTACCCGCCGGCACCGACGTCGGCCCGGCACCGATCACCTCGTCCGCCGGCTCCCCCGCCTCCGCCACGCCGGCCACCGGGCGCCGGCGCGTCTCGGGACCGACGTCGAGCCTCCGCGCCGAGCACGCCCGTCCGACGGCGCATCACCTCGCCCTCAGCGGAACGCCCGGTGTCATCGCCCGGCTGGCAGGATGCCTCCGCCCTGCCGACGACGACGGGCCGACGCCGGGCCCAGCCGACTCCTCGGCCCTGAGCCCCGGCCGCCGCCGGAGTCTCGCGCGTGGCGGCGCGCACGCAGGACTCCGGCCTCCGAGACCGACTCCCTCCCTCTCGACGTCGATGCGTCAGCAGGCGCCCTCGCGCCGGCAGACCCTGGCTCGACGCCGGCGGATGTCCAAGCCGCGGCTGACCTCGTGACGCCGCTGTCCGAGGAGTCCTCCATCGAGCAGACCCGCCACTCACGCCGGTGTCGGCGTCAGCGGGCGGACGCCACCGCAGTCCTGATCGGCCGGACGCCCCGCCCCGCCTCCGCCGCCGTCGATCCAGCCCGGCCAGCAGATGGCCTCGGCGTCGTCGGCCTCCTCGGCCCGGCACACAGCCTCCGCCTCGGCTGCCTCTGCGGCCTCGGCCGGTCGCCGCAGGCAACCGACGCGCCGCTCCTGGTGAGCCGGCTGCCGACACCAGCGTCAGGGCGGGTCCGATGCTCGAGCATCGGACCCGCCCTTCATGTCTGCACCGGTCCAGGCGTTCCAGGCCAGGGACCCGCCTGGCCGGAGCGCTCAGTTGTCGTCCTCCTCATCGGTGGCTCTGGTCCTCGTCGGCGGCCTGCTGGTTGCCGTCCTGGTCCGCGTTGTTGGCAGCGTCCCTTCGCCTCAGCGGCGGGGCTTAGCCTCTTGCCCTTCTCTCTTGTTGTTCTGCGCCGTCTTGGGGACCGTGAGGCTCGGGATCTGGGCGGTGATGGTGCTGCTGCTGGGGTCGGAGACCACCAGGCGGTAGGTGTGATCGCCGGGCGAGCAGGTGGTGTCCTCCAGGGTGTGGCTCTTGAGGGCCCAGCGGGTGTCGCCGATGTTCTCGGTGGCCACCGGCGCGGTCTCGTCATCCCGGTAGAGGCTGTAGGTCAGGGTCGGGTCGTCGCGGTCCCAGGTGGCGTTGAACCCCACCCTCACTGAGCCCGAGGTCGTCACCTCCGCCTTGGCCGCCAGGGTCTCGGCCTTGCCCTCGGGGGGCAGCGTGGGCTGGCCCGCGCGCCTGGGGTAGCGCACGATCCCCTGCTGGACCTTGCCGTCGGCCTCGATGAACTCACCCACCATGAGGATGTAGGAGTCGGTGACGTCGACCTTGAAGGCGGCCTGGGACGTCTTCGTGAACTTCCCCGCCTCCAGGTCCGGGTACCAGCCGATGATCGTGGGGCTCTTGAGACCCGAGGTCGACCAGTCCTGGTAACCGTCGACCACCCCCTGGTGGCGGATGGTGATGTCGGGGCTGTTAGTGAAGGCCATGGCCCGCACGTACAGGGGGTGCTGACCATCTTTGCGCACCTCAGGCATGTTGGGGAACCCGTAGATGGTCTCGCAGGAGTGGGCGTGCCCCACCGTGTAGACGGTGTCCTTGGTGGGGGCGATCCCGTAAGTGTCCCCGTGGCAGGGCTCGAGCCAGACGAGGTTGCCGTTCCAGTCGGCCTTGAAGCTCCCTTCGAGGTTGGCCTCGTCGAGGCGTCCGACGGCGGAGTAGGCAGTGCCGTAGAAAGCCGTCCCTCGTCGACGGCGATGTCGAAGATGGCGGCCTTGCTCACCGGCCGTGCGCACGGTGTCGTTGACCGGCATGGGCAGCACCTCACCGGTGGAGGCGCTCAGAAGCGCCATCCCGTATCCGGGCTTGCTCGAGCCGTTGACCGTGGAGAAGGAGCCACCGATGACGACCTTGGAATGGTCCGGGGAGACCTCGATCGCGTAGACCTGGGCGTTGGGGCCCTCGGCGGAGGCGGTCCAGTCCAGGAGCTCACCGGTGGAGGCCTTGAGGGCGGCCAGGCGAGTCCGCTGCTGGTTGTTCACCTTGGTGAAGTAGCCCCCGACGTAGAGGGTGTCGCCGGCCACCGCGATGTCCTTGACGGTGGTGCTGGAACACGGGCTGGAAGGAGGAGATGAGGGTGCCGTGCCCGTGGGAGATGTCGAAGGCGGCCAGGCGGCTGTGCCACTCGTTGTTGACCTTGTCGAACTCCCCGGCGACATAGAGGGTCTTGCCGTCCTCGGAGAGGGCCAGGCTTCGTCCCGCGCCGTTGAGGGTGGGGGCGAAGTCCTCGATGAGCTTCCCGGTGTTGAGGTCGTAGGCCAGGATGTTGGAGCGCGGGACCTCTTGCTGTCCGGCACGGGCCCCAGCCGGGCGGGCGTTGTTGAAGTTGCCGACGACGTAGACCACGTCGCCGACGACGAGCTGCCCCCAGGCGACGCCGTCGATCTGCACCGTGGGCAGGGGCGCGGCCGTGTAGGCGGGCTCCCGGGAGGACTGGCCGGAGGGGTCAGTACCAGCGGCAGCGGCGGCCTCGTTGTCACCGACGTCGCCGGAGCCGTCGCCCCGGCCGTCTCCGTCGGCATCGGCCTCGGTCTCCTGAGCCGAGGCCACCGGGGCGGCGGGGGTCAGGACAACCATCGAGGCGAGCAGGAGCGGCAGGAGGGAGACAATGACGGCAAGACGGGGGATGGTGGAGAGACGACGCACAGGAACCTCCGGTACATATGTCGAGCAACGCGCAAGCGGATCACAGATCATCGCTGGTACCGGGACGGATGAGGCCCACATGAGTCACCAGATGAATATCTGCGATAACGATTAATGTAACTGGTAGCGCTTTGTTAGTTCGAGGGAGCGCATCCGACCATGCGGAACACGAAAAGGCAACGAAAGGAACACAATTCGATGACGGCGCCACGCTACGTGACCGCAAGGTCGGTTTGCAACGAAATCGTTATCTGAAGGTTACTGCACACTTCGAGCGCGACTCGCCGTCATGGGGCGGGCTCCCCATGAAACGCCCTCGCCGGGCCCGGTGAGGGGCCCGGCGAGGGCGGGGAGCGCGGCGGCCGGAGCCGGGCGCGCGGTGGCTCATGGGGGTCCTGCGAGGAGCGGACCCAGCTGTCTCAGTCGCCGGCGACGCCGACGGTGTCGAAGAGCTCCGCCACTGAGCCGTCGTCGAAGACGGCCTTGATGGCGCGCGCCAGCAGCGGCGCGATCGGCAGAACCGTCAGCTGCTCGAAGCGCCTGCCGGCGGGGATCGGCAGGGTGTCGGTGACGATGACCTCGCGGGCCCCGCAGGTGGAGAGCCGGTCCACGGCCGGCCCGGAGAGCACCCCGTGGGTCGCGGCGACGATGACGTCCTTGGCCCCGGAGTCCAGGAGCACCTGGACGGCCTTGGCGATGGTGCCACCGGTGTCGATCATGTCATCGACCAGGACGCAGGAGCGTCCCTCGACGTCGCCGACGACGCGGTTGGCCACCGACCTCGTTGGGGCGGGTGACGTCGCGGGTCTTGTGGACGAAGGCGAGCGGGGTGCCGCCGAGCTGGTTGGCCCAGCGCTCGGCCACCCGGATGCGGCCGGCGTCGGGGAGACGACGGCGGCGTTGGCCGGGTCGACGCGGGTGCGCACATAGTCCACGAGCACCGGCTGGGCCCACAGGTGGTCCCAGGGGCCGTCGAAGAAGCCCTGCTCCTGGGAGGTGTGCAGGTCCACGCTCAGCGAGGCGGTCGGCGCCGGCGGTCTTGTAGAGGTCGGCCACGAGGCGGGCACTGATGGGCTCGCGCCCCAGGTGCTTCTTGTCCTGACGGGCGTAGGGAAAGAAGGGGGCGACCACGGTGATGCGCTTGGCGGAGGCGCGCTTGAGGGCGTCAACCATGATGAGCCTGCTCCATGAGCCAGTCGTTGACGCGGTCGCCGTGGGACTGGACGACGAACACGTCGCAGCCGCGCACCGACTCGTTGAAGCGGACGTAGGTCTCCCCGTTGGCGAAGTCGTAGGCCGTGGAGGACAGCACCTCGGTGCCGAGCTCGCTGGCCACGTCCCGGGCGAGCTCGGGATGGGCGCGTCCAGAGACGACGACCAGCCGTTTCTCACCCTTGGTAATGATGCCCGTCATGACGTGGTTCCTTCTCACGGCCGGTGCGGCCCTCGATGCGACTGTTGGAGACGGAGGTGAAGGTCAGTGATCGCCCCGGCTGGCACGCCCCGGACGGCCTCACCGGTCGGGGCCGAAGCTGCGCTGCGCTCATGCATCAGGCCTGGGCGGCGTCGGCGTCGAGCTGGCTGAAGGGGGCCACGACACAGCCGGCCGGGATGACGGCGTCGGTGAGGATCGCGTAGGCGCCCACGCGGGCGCCCTGGCCGATTCGGGTGGTTCCGCGCACGAGGACGCCCTGCTCGAGGGTGACGTCCTGGGCGAGCCTCGGCGGTGACGTCCACCCAGGTGGAGGCCGGGTCGACGACGCCGACGCCCTGGGCCATCCAGCCGGCCAGGACGCGGCGGTTGAGCCTCGGCGCCGAGTCTCGGCGAGCTGGGCGCGGTCGTTGCAGCCCCTCGACGAGCCAGTGGTCGGTGGCGACCAGCGCGCTGGTGGACCGGCCGGCCCGGTGGGCATGGGCGACGACGTCGGTGAGGTAGACCTCGCCCTGGTCGTTGTCCGTGCCCAGGGCCGCCAGGGCGGTGCGCAGGTGGGCGGCGTCGAAGACGTAGACGCCGGCGTTGATCTCGCGGATGGCGCGCTGGGTCTCGCTGGCGTCGCGCTGCTCGACGACGGCCGAGACGGTGCCGTCGGCCTCGCGCACGACTCCGCCCGTAGCCGGTGGGGTCCTCGAGCTCGGTGGTCAGCAGGGTGACGGCATCCCCGCGCTCATGATGCTGAGCCAGGAGCTCCTTCAGGGTGGCGGTGTCCAGCAGCGGGACGTCGCCGCTGGTGACGACGACGGGCCCATCCAGATCCTCGGGCAGGGCGGCCAACCCGCAGGCGACGGCCCGCCCGGTGCCGGGGACCTCGTCCTGGTCGGCCGGGACGGCGTCGGGGGCGACCTCGGCGAGGTGGGCGATGACGGCGTCGCGCTCGTGACGCACAACGACGACGAGGTGCTGGGGCTCGAGCCCCCTGGCTGCAGTGACGGCGTGGTCCACGAGGCTGCGACCGCCGATCCGGTGCAGGACCTTGGGGGTGACCGATCGCATACGAGTTCCCTTGCCTGCGGCCATGACGATGACGGCGGCGGGTGCGGTTGACGTCACGTGTCCTCTTCTCACAGGTTCGCGCCCGGGCTCCCGACGTCTCCGGCCGCGACCGGGCGGAGGCCGGGGACGGACTCCAACGGTTTCTGAAATCAGGTACGGATGGACGGTTGGCGCGTATCCCACCGGCGACCGGGTGACCGCCGTCAGGCGTGAGAGCGAGGGAACCCCAACGCCGCTCATGCTACGCCGCTCCGCCCCCAGGATTCGAACCCGGGCCTCAAGGCTCCAAAGGCCTGCGTGCTGCCGCTACACCAGGGCGGAAGGACATCCTCGACCCGGGCCCGACGGCGAGGGGCGAGACGCCGGGACAGTCTCTCATGTCCCGGTCGCACTCGGCACCTTCGCGGCGGCTCAGCGCGCCCCGGTCGCGCCCGGTTGCGCCCCGGTCGCCTCCAGGACCGGACCTGGCACCGAGCCTCCCACCGGTGCGGGGCGCATGCCACACTCCTCGGACTTCGCAGTCGGCTGGGAGGACAGGGCAGGATGGGGGCATGTCCAGTTCCCCCTCCGCTCCCTCCCTCCTCCGGCAAGCCGGCAGCGGTGCGACTCATCGAGCCTCGACGGGCTGCGCGGGCTGGCCGCCGTCGTCGTGCTCATCCACCACGCCCTGGAGACCGTCCCCGCACTGGCGGAGGTCAGCGCGGCCCGGCACCGTGCCCACCGGCACCTTCAACCGGATCCTCACCCAGAGCCCCTCCACCTGCTGTGGGCGGGCCATGAGGCCGTCCTCATCTCTTCGTCCCGTCCGGTGTGGCCCCTGACCTACCCGGTGGCCCGCCGCCACGCCCAGGGGCGGCGCTTCGACTGGGTCGACTACGCCCTGAGGCGCTTCGTGCGCCTGTGGCTGCCGGCGGCGGCCTCCACCACCTTCGCGGTCATCGCGATGCTGCCTCGTGCCGCGCTCGGAGGATCCGGCGCTGGGGCACTGGATGACCGTCACTCACCCCGTGGGGCCTCGGGGCGCGCCAGATGCTCATGGAGTACCTGCTCATCCCCAAGCACGCCTACCGCAATACCGTCCTGTGGTCCTTGCACGCCGAGGCGATCTTCTCCCTCGTGCTGCCCCTGATGATCCTCGGGTGGCCCTGTGCGCCCGCTGGCGGATCTCCTGGCTGCCGGTGGTGGCGGCCTGGCGGTGCCCGTCATCACCGCCAGCCCCGGCTCGGGCAGCTACCCTGCCGGTCTTCACCGTCGGCGCGGTCATGGGCTGGGCCTGGGGGCACAACCCCGCCCCGAGTGCTGCAGCGCCCCCAGCCCCTGGGCGACGGCGCAGGCCCTGGCGTGCCTGCTGCTCATCACCCTGGCCTGGTGGCCGGGGATGGAGAGCCACACGGCTCAGCGTCTGGCCAACGCGGTCACCCCGGCGGCCGCGGCCTACCCGTCCACCTCGTGGTGGGCCGGGAGCTGCGCGGCCCTGCTGCGCTCGCGCACCGTGCAGTACCTGGGGCCCGCGTCCTTCCCCTCTACCTGGTGCACGAGCCGGTCGTGGTCTCGCTGCGGCGCTGACGCACCTGATCTCGCCGTGGTGGGTGCTCAGCCTCCTCTCCCCGGTGGCACTGCTTGGTCTCCACCTGGCGGAAGGACTTGCCATCGTTCCACAGGGGCTGCTCGCGCAGCCGATGTCTCCGTGGTGGGTGCTCATCCTGGCGCCGTTGGTCTCGGCGCCGCTGACCTGGTTGTTCCAGCGCTACATCGAGGCCCCCAGCCACCGGCTGGCCCGCCGCACCGGGGCCCTGGCCTCGGCGCGCTTCGCTCCAGTGGTCCGAGCGCCGTCGCCCCACCCGGCCGGCGGACCACAGCGAGAGGGGCTAGGGCCATGGCGGCCAAGCGCACCCGCATGAGCGCCAGCGAGCGGCGCGAGCAGCTCATCGCCGTGGCCCGCGGACTGTTCGCCGAGCGCGGCTTCGACGCCACGAGTGTGGAGGAGGTGGCGGCCCGCGCCCAGGTGTCCAAACCGGTGGTCTACGAGCACTTCGGCGGCAAGGAGGGCCTATACGCCGTCGTCGTCGACCGGGAGATCACCACGATCTCAACCGCAATCTCCTCGGCGATCGCGGACCCGGCCGCGGACGCCGCGGCGGTGCCGGAGGCCGGGCGGCGCGCAACGGAAGGGCCTGACGCCTCCGGATCGGCCTCCCGGATCGCCGAGCGGGCCGCCCTGGCCCTGCTGACCTATATCGAGGACTCCCCCGACGGTTTCCGCATCCTCTCGGCCGGCTCGGACCGCGCCGCCGGCACCTACTCCACGCTGCTGGCCGACGTCGCCATCGAGGTCTCCGGGATCCTCGCCTCGCAGTTCGCCGCCCACGACCTCGACCCGCGCACGGGCCCCGCTGTACGCCCAGATGCTGGTGGGTATCGTGGCCATGCCGGCTCAGTGGTGGTTGGAGAACCGATCGATGAGCAAGGAGGAGGTGGCCGCTCACATGGTCAACCTCGCCTGGAACGGCCTGCGCGGAATGAAGGCCGAGCCCACGCTCCACTCCGGGCCTGCAGACAACTCACACGGCTCCGAGGGCGCCTCGGGGCCGGGGACCGACTCGCGCACCGAGGGCCCGTCCACCGCCACGCGCCACCAGCGCCACCGAGTCCCCCGACGCCCCTGAGCGCTGCCGAGGAGTCACTCGCCCCTGCATCGTCGTTGGTCCCACTGCGCCTGGCGGCGGCTCGTCGCATTGGTCACTACCCGACCGGTCGATCACCCTGCGAGTGCCAGCAATCCTCAAACCCCAACGACCCAACGAGTTCTGAGAAGTGCCCGGGAAGGAGGTGAGTCACTTCCCGTGCCCGGCTCTCGCCCCAAACGGCGCGCTATTCTGTTGCTCCCGCAATCACCGAAACGGAACCCATGGACCCGGAAACCCTCATCATCGCGCTGCGCAAGAACGCAGTCCTGGTGGTCATGCACGTTGTGCTGGGCACCATCATCGGCACTATCTTCGGCCTGTTGACGCCGGCGCAGTACACCTCCACCGCCAATGCGAATCTGGGTGTGGAGAACAGTGAGGCCAACCTCCCCAACACCTTCAACTACCTGACCTCCATCATGCCGACGCTGGTGGAGATCGGGACCTCGGAGAGCACCTTCGCGGAGGTCTCCAAGGACACGGGGATCAGTCAGGACGAGCTGCGCAAGTCCGTCTCGGTGACCAGCAAGACCGGCACCACCCTGGTGGAGATCCGAGCCTACCAGCACGGATCCCGAGCGCGCCCACAGGATCGCCGAGGCCGAGCTGACCGCCCTGGACTCGGTGGCCCGCGACCCGTCCAGCTCGGGGCAGGCGGGAAACACCACCGCGACCCTCAAGGTGGTCGACTCCACGACCCCTCCGCCCCTCGAGCCTGTCGGCCATGTCGACCGCGCTGATCGGGACCGCCATCGGGCTGGCCGCCGGCGCCATCATGGCGATCCTGCTGTACTTCCTGAGTCAGAAGAACCCGCAGGACAAGGTCGAGGACCCGCTGCTCATCATCGGGCGTCGTCGCTCTCGGGAAGACGCCTGACCGGCCGTGGCCCAGACATGGTCGCAGGGCACCTCCCACCAGGACTCGCGGACGCCGTCGGACGCCAATCCTGAATCGAGCCGCGAACCGGGGACGACATGGCGGCGGCTGGAGATGGCGATCGCCGTCGTCCTGCTGGTCTGCGTGGGTGTGCGCCGCGAACTGGCGGCAGCCCTGAGCGTCGGGGACTGTGTCGCACTCGCCTCGGTCCCCATCACCTGGACGGCCGTGCGCAAGGCGCGCCGCTTCTCGCTGCTGCTCGTGCTGTCCATCCTGGCGTCGGGCACGGCCTACATCATGTCCCTGCTGGCCGAGAGCAGCTTCGTCGTCGAGGCCTGGGCCCGCCGGGTCACCACCTTGAGCCTGCTGGCGGTGCCCTGCGCGGTGGCCGTCTTCGTGTGGGGGGCCCGCCGGCTGGGCGCGAGACGCGCGGCCCTGGCGGTCGGCTTCGGCATGTTCCTGGACGCGCTGCCCCTGCTGCAGACCAACTCCAACCCGTGAAGTTCGGATCGGTGCGGCGGTGACGATCATGGTCCTCAGCCTGGTCGGCCGACCAGCGCCGGCTGGTGCAGATCGTGGCACTGCTGGTACTCAGCGGCGTCTTCCTCGTCTCCGACTCGCGCTCCACCCTCGCCTTCCTGGCCATCATCCTGGGCACAGTCATCTGGCAGGCCCTGGCGTCCTGGGCCCGATGGCACGTGCCCACTCCCAGCGCCTGGCGATCTCCCAGATCCTCGTTCTGGCGGTCGTGGGGATCGTGGCGATGGTCGGGGCGTGGTGGCCTCGGAGTCCGGGACCCTGGGCGAGGACGCCCAGAACCGGACCATTGCCCAGTCTCCAGCTCGGCGGGCCTGCTCCTGTCCGCCCGCCCCTGAGCCTGGGAGCCTCCTGGCGCTGTTCCAGAACCGGCCCTGGGGGTACGGCGCCGGCGTCAAGCCCGTTTCGAGGACCTGTGGGGTGGCCAAGCAGGGCATGGCCGCCCTGGGCTACGACCCGAGAACGGTTACGTCGAGAATCATGCGTCGGCGGCCGCATCGAGCTGCACTCGGGTCTCATGGACATGTGGGCGGCGGCCTCGATCCCGGGCGGCCTGTTGCTGCTGCTCATTGCGGGAATGGCGCTGGCGGCGATGATGCGTGACCTGACGCCTAAAGGCACGCCCTGGCTGTTCTTCGCGGCCCTGACCGTGGTGCAGAACGTCTTCGTGGGGCCCTGGACGGTGCTGCCCGCGCCTACCTGCCCGATCGTGCTGGGGCCGCTGTTCTGCAACCTCTTCGCGAGGCCGCCCAGCTGGGCGCCGACGACGAGCCGACTGCCCTGACTGCGAGCGCGCCCGCCGACGCTGCCGCGGAGACCGCCCAGGAGGCGTGATCCCAGCGCACTCCACGAGGGGTGGGGGACCCACTGGCCAAGCGCGCGCGCATACTGCACGAACCCCCTGACCCCCATGGAGTACGCGCACCTCCAGTAGCCCCCGGGTCCTGCAGTGATGGGCGGGACTCGGGGACACCCGCTACTCGTTGGTGGTCCTGGGTGGTCCAGAGGCTGGGCCAGCCTGCTGTGGCATGATGTCTTTGCCCTGCTTCTAATGATCCGGGGGCGAAAGTCACCGGCGGCAGCCTTACGACAAGTCGGGTGGTTGGATGACATAATCGTTCATCGTAGGGCGCCCGAGGATCCACACACCTGCAGCAGTGCAGATCGAGGCTCTACTTACATGCAACCTGTCGCAGTTACTGCTACTCAACCTCAGGGGCCGGGCCGTAAAGAGTGACTGAGTCACGGGAAATTATGGACGTCATCAACCGCCAGATGCCAGCAGTACAGCAGATCGATTTTTACTGGCGGGGAGTATTTGATGACCCCGAGGTGGCGCGATCAGGGTGGCGTATGCGCGGGAACTTGGAATGATCGTGACTGTACACACCAACGGCACCCTACTCACACCTGCTTCATCCAAACTCTTTCATGATCTCTCCCGATGGCATGCGAGGTGTCGGCGGATTCATGACTGACGGTCCGGAGCACGCCGACTTACCGAATTTACCGCTGATGGATGGACGAGCAGTACCGGATGTTTTGATGCCATGAAATAGCCCTCGCGAGCGCACGGGCTCATGTAATACGTGTGGGGCGATTGCGCTCGCCGCAGTGTCTCTGGGATCGAACATCGTCGATGGATCAGGGTCGCCGCCTTCGCGCAATGACCACCGCATATGCCGACTCACCTCCGGAGGTCGCGCTTTACGCTGCTACCGTAGCAACGTTGCCCAAAGGTGTTCCTCTCCATACCGATCGAGCGTCATGCTTGATCGATGGAGCAAGTTGCGCACCCTGTACCCTGCTAACTCCAGCCCGTGCGCTCATTTTTATTGGGGCTCGCAGTGACGCTCTACCTGAGGCGCCGGTTCCATCCTTCTGCTCTGCGCGTTCGCCTGCCTTCGGCAAGTTGAAGAATTCTAGTGACGCAGCATCAGTACCGGTTGTCCTCGGATTTAACGGAACCCCAACGAGTACCTGAGTCGAATGCCACCATCCGGTGGATGCAAGAGCCTTGGCAACGGAGCCATCGGCTCCGTTTGTTGGCGCTGCATTGGTAGAGGGTGTCGTGCGACAACGCCATTCACTTTGATGCAGGAATGTTGCTCATCATTGCGTCCCGCACCACGCCTCTTCAGCGCTCACACTTACTGATACCTGATCAGTCGTCAGCCGAGGGACAACACGACGAGGGGTCAGACTAGGGAACACTTTGGGACGAGAGTACGGCGGAAGTTAATATCCAAACTGACGACCACAACTGCTGAAAATCGGCTACGC
>BNJS01003655.1_pt1 | contig 96421 bp, 163 predicted proteins | sample 8540461 | NCBI WGS metagenome assembly BNJS01 (sample SAMD00202454, study PRJDB9452) | human saliva metagenome | isolation source: human saliva | place: Japan | reverse complement strand
ATGGAAGTTACGTATTGCTATCAGGAGAAGGTCGATCTTAGACTCTATAAGGTCATCTATCAGGCTATAGAAGATGTTGAAGCTGCAATGAGGGTATGCTTGAGCCTGTTTATGAAGAAAAAGTTATAGGACATGCCGAGGTAAGACAGATATTTAAGGCTTTCAGGCGTAGGTACTATAGCCGGCTCTTATGTAAAAAGACGGTAAGTTTGTAAGAGGATGCAAGATTAGAATTACAAGAGATTCAGAGCAGATTTATGAAGGAGCACTTGCCTCACTTAAGAGATTTAAGGATGATGTAAAAGAAGTCAATACCGGATATGAGTGCGGACTGGTGTTCGAGAAGTTCAACGATATAAAAAGAAGGCGACTATGTGGGAAGCTTTATGATATGGTAGAGGTTTCAAGAGGCTAGTGCCAAACTAATATCAGCTTAGGAGTTTATGAGAAAAAACAGTATAAAGAATACTAGAATTAATTCTGAGGTTATGCGTGAGATATCTCAAATTATAAGAACTGAGTTAAAAGATCCGAGAGTCAGTACTATGACCAGTGTTACGGATGTTAATGTAACTACAGATCTTAAGTACTGCACAGTATATGTAAGCGTGCTTGGAGGTAAGGAAGAGGCTGATAAAACCTTAGAGGGCTTAAGAAAAGCCGGAGGATTTATCAGATATGAACTCGCACACAGACTTAACTTGAGGAATACACCTGAACTGAAGTTTGTTATAGACAATTCTTTGGAGTACGGAATGAAGATGGATAAACTTATAGATGAGGTAATCAGTAAGGATACAAAAAAGCATAGGGAAGAGGGTAAGGAGGATGAAGAAACGCTTTAGGGCGTTTCTTTGTCTAAAAATACCGCTTGTAATCACTATAGTGCTTGTGATTTCAAAAACATAAACATTTAACAGGCATTTCCATAAAATGCAAGATTAATAAAGAGGTATAAGAGTGAATATATTAGAAGAAAAATTATTATCGGCAAAAAAAGTTGCCATAACCGGTCACGTCAATCCTGACGGTGACTGTATAGGTTCTGTACTTGCTATTTATAATTATATAGGGCTACAGTTTACCCTGAAATTAAGTTGAGTGCATTATTTGGAAGAATTCAGGCGATAAATCTACATGTTGAAAACAGTGAAAATATAAAGCAGAGCGGAAGAAGACGAGAGTTTGATCTGGCTTATATGTGTAGATTCGGCTGATATACAAAGACTTGGATTGTCAGAGGTTTTATTGCAAAAAAGCAAGGAATCAATAAATATAGATCATCATGTAACCAATACAAAGTTTACGGATGAAACCTGTCTTGAGGCAGACGCAAGCTCTACTGCCGAAGTTATATATACCCTTTTGAATAAAGAAAAGATAGATAAGGCTGTAGCGGAGTGTCTGTATACAGGTATGGTTCATGATACCGGTGTATTCAGCTATTCCTGCACATCACCAAAGACTATGAGGATAGCTGCCGATTTAATGGAAAAGGAATAGATTACACAACTATTGTGGATGAAAGCTTTTTATGAAAAGAGTTATTTACAAAATCAGATACTCGGAAGAACTCTTTTGGAAAGTATATTAATACTTGACGGAAAGTGTATATTCTCATATGTGAACAGAAAAATGATGAATTTTTATGAGGTTACTAAAAAGATCTTGATGGTATAATAGAGCAACTGAGACAGACAAGAGGTGTGGAAGTGCTATATATTTTATATGAGGTGGAAACACAAAAATACAAGTGAGCTTTTACGCCTAAAACCAAGGTGGATGTAAGCAAGATTGCTGCATTCTTTCGGAGGCGGAGGATGCAAGGGCGGCAGGCTGCATCGATGGACGGAACAGTGCATGATATTGTCAATACTATTTCAATGCATAAGAACAGGCATTGCTTTAAGGCTTTAACAGTTTGGAACACAGTTTTGATACAGTACTTTAGAAAAGATGCAACTTTCGCTGCTTTGTTACAAAGACTAATAACAGTTTGGAGATCAAGATGATAGACGGCATATTACCTATATAAAGAAAAATCCCATACTTCTCATGCGATGTGGTCTGGGCAGTTAAGAGGCATATTAAAAGCAGAAAAAGATAGGCCATACAGGCACACTGATCCTGATGCCACCGGAGTTTTACCGGTATGCCTCGGGGCCGCTGCAAAGGTGTCGGATATGTTGCGTACGGGCATAAAAGAATACAGTAGACTACTATGCTTTTTGGGCATAGAAACCGATACTCAGGATATAGGCGAAAAGTCTTAAGCACAGGTACTGCTGATATAAGCGAAGACAGGCTTATAGGGCCATATATTCATGCATGATAGTCTGCAGGACGCCCATGTACTCGGCTATAAAAATAAACGGTACTTGTTGATTTGGCAAGGCAGTGGCATATAGAGGTTGAGCGAAAAAAGAGAAGTTGAAACTACAGAAATAGATATAGAAAGAATGGAAACTCGGAAGTTGATATGAGGGCTGCTTTTGCTCAAAGGGAACTTATATAGGACTTTATGCCGATATAGGTAGTTTTAGGACGGTGGCCTGTATGAAGTCTTTAATAAGAACAAAGCACGATATGTTCGAGCTGTCTGGAGTGCATAAGTTTGAAAAGAAGTTGAAAAATTTAAGTAAAGAAGACTTAGATAAACATATAGTTAGGATTGAAGATTATTTTAACTATTTGAATAAAGTTGAAGTTTTGGAAGAGTATCATCGTTACGCCACAAACGGCAATAAGATAGAATGGGATTTTATTAAGTCGGATAGTGAGAAAATAAAAGATTGTAAGACGGTACGCTTATACAGTATGGGACTTTTTATAGGAATTTATGAATATATAGCTGAAAAAAAGCTTTATAAACCGCTTAAGATGTTCTATATTAAGGATAAGTAGAGAGGTTTTGAGTATGCATTTATAAATAGAATTCTAATATACCTGATGGCTGCATGTACTTAGTATAGGTAAGTCTTGACGGGGAGCATAGAGGTCATAAGAAACTTTTTAAGAAGATGCAGGAAATTGCCAAGACAAAACAGCTTAAACTTGCCATATTTACCTTTGATACGGCACCGATCAATATACTTAAAACAAATACCTTAGTGTATACACAGATCAGTACCAACCCGGAAAAAAGAACTTATTTTGAAAAAATAGGCATAGACTATCTTGTAGAGTATCCGTTTGACAAAGAATTCTCAATGCTTAGAGCCACTGATTTTGTCAAAGACATACTTATAGCAAAGATGAATATGAAGGCGATAGTGGTTGGAGAGGATTGTGCCTTCGGACTATAAAAAGTCGGGGGATTTGAATCTGTTAAAAAGACTTTCCAAGGTATATAATTATGAAGTGTACCCTATAAAAAAAGAGGTGGATGCACTTAACAGAGATATAAGCTCCAGCCTTATAAAGCAGCTTATACTTAAGGGGGATATCAGCATGGCAAATGAACTTTTAGGATATAATTATAATATCTCCGGAAAGGTGGTTCATGGCAACAAGATAGCAAGTCAGGTACTGTAAAAGCCCTATGCACAATATCTTTGTTTTGATGAAAAGACCCTGCCTAAGTTTGAGATATGCTACACTTATTAAAGCTTGCAGGAAGCTCCAAGACCTATCTTGGGCTTAGCAATGTAGAGTACCAATCCTACAGTAAAGAATGATAGGAAAAATCATAAGGCAAGAATAGAAAGTTATATATATGATTTTAATGAAGATATCTATGAACAGAAATAACGATCAGTTTTATTGAGTTTATAAGAGAGCAAAGAAAGTTTGCTTCTTTAGAAGAGTTAAAAACTCAGATAGAAAAAGATAAGGTTGAGGTTTATAATAAATACGGAAAACAATATGATCAAGGGGGAGAGCGAAGATGAAGAAAATAAGAACAAGATATGCACCGAGTCCTACAGGAAGAATGCATGTAGGCAATCTAAGGACGGCACTTTATGCCTATCTTATAGCCAAACATGAGGGTGGAGATTTTTTACTTCGTATAGAGGATGCGGATCAGGAAAGATTTGTAGAAGGAGCACTTGAAATTATTGAAAACACCTTAAAATATGCCAATCTTATACCTGATGAAGGTCCTGATAAAGACGGCGGTTACGGTCCCTATGTGCAAAGTGAAAGGCAAAAGCAGGGTATATATATGGAGTATGCCAAGAAGTTGATTGATAAAGGTGAAGCCTATTATTGCTTTTGCGATCAGGAAAGACTTAACAGTCTAAGGACAACTGTGGCAGGTGAGGAGATAATGACCTATGATAAGCACTGCCTTGGTTTAAGTAAGGAAGAAGTAGAGGCAAATCTTGCAAAAGGTATTCCCGTTGTCATAAGACAAAATAACCCGAGAGAGGGGAAGACTACCTTTATAGATGACATTTACGGTGAGATCTCTGTAGAAAACAGCCAACTTGATGACATGGTTTTGATTAAGTCTGACGGTTATCCTACCTATAACTTTGCCAATGTTGTGGATGATCATATGATGGAAATAACCCATGTGGTAAGGGGTAACGAGTATCTGTCTTCCGCACCTAAGTATAACAGACTTTATGAGGCTTTTGGATGGGAGGTGCCGGTGTATGTACACTGTCCTACCATTACCAATGAGGAGCATAAAAAGCTGTCTAAAAGATGCGGACATGCTTCATTTGAAGATCTTTTAGACCTTGGATTTATACCCGAGTCAATACTTAACTTTGTAGCTTTACTCGGTTGGTCTCCTGAAGACGATAGGGAGATCTTCTCATTGGAGGAGCTGATTAAGGTATTTTAATTATAAAATATCAGTACAAATCTCCGGCTGTATTTGACATGGTAAAGTTAAAATGGATGAATTCGGAGTATTTTAAGGCTATGGATGAGGATAAGTTTTTGAGCTTGCAAAGCCTTATATAGATGCGGTAATATCAAAACCGCTTGATAAGAAAAAAATCGCTTCAATGCTAAAGACCCGTATAGAAGTATTCCCTGAATAGCTGCACATATAGATTTCTTTGAAAAGCTTCCGGAGTATGATAACGAATTGTATATAAATAAGAAAATGAAAACCGATACCGAAACCTCACTGAAGGTGCTTAAGGACATATCAAAACTTTTGGAAAATCATGACGACTACAGCAATGATGCCTTATACGCCCTTATTTCTTCCTATGTTCAAAAAGAGGAGAAAAAGACCGGCTATGTGATGTGGCCTATAAGAATAGCACTTTCAGGTAAACTCAATACTCCTGCCGGTGCTACGGAGATCATGGAAGTTTTGGGTAAGGAAGAAAGTCTAAAAAGGATAAAGGAAGGAATTGATAAACTACAGTCCTAATCAAAAAGCGGCTATAGAGCATGAAGGAGGTCCGCTTATGCTTATAGCCGGTCACGGCTCAGGTAAGACCTTTGTTATCACACATAAGGTAAGGTATATGATAGAAGAGCTTAATATAGGGCTTCCAATACACTGGTGCTTACCTTTCTCAAGAGCTGCAGCTATGGAAATGAAGGAAAGATTTGCAAAATTTAAGTTCCGACTTGAATCTGCAAGAAAAAGTTACATGGGAGTACCTTTTCATTCGGTGTTTTTAACTTACTTTAAAACTGTGCACGGCTACAGAGGATCAGGGTTATAAGTGATGAGGAAAGATACAAAATAGTAAAGGAACTTATAATAAAAAGCAAACTGGGTACGGAAGATTTAAAATAACTTTATCTTCTTCCGTACTTAGCGAAATTGCTTTTTGTAAAGCAGGAAAGTATAGATATAGAGCATTATTATTCAAACTCCTGTTCAGCTGAAGTTTTCAAGAGTTTATATAAGGGCTATGAAACTATAAAATCCTCTCTTAAAAAGATAGACTTTGAAGATATGTTGGGGCTTCACTTTTGAGCTTTTTAAGTAGAAAAGAAGATATAAGACTTGCCTGCCAAAGAAGGTATGCCTATATATTGATAGATGAGTTTAGGATATCAACCGTATGCAGTATGAGATAGTTAAACTATGTTGGGACCTGAGGCCAATATAAGCATAGTCGGTGATGATGATCAGTCCATATACAGATTCAGAGGGGCAAAACCTGAGATAATGCTTAATTTCCATAAAAGACTTTCCAAAGCTTACTAAGATAGTACTTGATATAAATTACCGCTCAAGCAAGAAATAGTGGATGCGGCATCCATACTTATAGCCTATAACAAAGAAAGATTTCCTAAAAAGATAACTGCATTCAGAGGATTAAAAGACCTGTTTCTTTTTGACTGAGTTTTTCAATCCTCTGGCGGAAATAAAAATGCTTATAAAGGATATAAGGATTATACTGCTGTCTACGAGTACAATGATATAGCAATTCTTTATAGGACTAACTTACAGGCAAGGCTGCTTACCAAACTTTTGCTGGAGAACAACATTCCATTTATAATGAAGGACAGCATACCCGATATTTTTGAACATTGGATATCAAAGGATATTAAATCCTATATAAAGCTGGCACTCAGAAGGAAACAGAGAAGATGTGCTTAGAATTATTAACTGTCCGAACAGATTATAAAAAGGGAAGCAATAAGAAGCTCGGACAATATATTTTCTGGTTTGTATGATTATTATGAAGAAAAGCCCTTTATGCTTAATAAAATAAAAAACTTGGCGGAGGATCTTAAGAGAATAAAAGATCTTACCATGTCAAGGGCTGTAAAGTATATAAGAAGGGTTGTAGGCTATGATGATTTTCTTAAAGAGATTGCAAAAGAAAGGGGCATAGACGAGCAGGAGCTTTTCGATATACTGGGAGAGCTTGAAGAAAGTGCTTATGAATATGATACTTTTGCCGATTGGGTAAGTCATATGCAGGAATACAGACAAGAGCTTATTAAAAAAGTTAATGAGTCAAAAAAAGAAAATGATAAAGAGCTCAAGGGAGTAAGGCTTATGACCTTCCATTCTTCAAAAGGTCTGGAGTACAGCGTGGTATATATAATAGATGCCAATGAAGGCTACAGCCCTTATAAGAAGGCAAAGAGCAAGGAAGAAATAGAAGAAGAGAGGCGGATGTTTTATGTTGCCATGACCAGAGCGAAGGACATACTTAATATATGTTATTGCAAGATGGGCTTTCATAAAAGGATAAAGCCTTCCATATTCTTAAAAAGAAATCATTAAATAATAAATATAAACTGCTGTATGGTATCATTGATATTTAACCTTATTAGTTTGTTAATGGATTGTAACAAATATATAATAAAGAAATTTAAGTTTAATCCTATTATTTCCGATATTAATTGAAAACTCAGTGATACATTACACTCTTTGCTGTAGCTGTCACGTTATGTATTGCTTTATTATACAGATAAAACAGCTAAATAAAAGAATATTTGTTATAGCATTTTTATGCAGCCTTACAGGCGGCAGTTTAGTTTAAAAATTCAGGGAGTTAAGATGCAGATTAAAAATTAAGTATTTTTCCAAAGATATAGAAAAATTAAGATATAGAAAATAAGAGTGACTGGATAGATTTAAGAGCTGCAAAGGATGGAATTAAAGGCGGGAGAGTTTGCACTATACCGCTTGGAATAGCTCATGCAGCTGCCTAAAGGGTATGAGGCACACGTACTTCAAGAAGCTCTACTTTCAAAAATTTCGGAATTATTCAAACCAATTCCATGGGCGTTATAGACGAAAGCTATTGCGGTGATGAGGATCACTGGTATTTTTCCGGCATAGCACTTAGGGATACTAAAATAAAAACCAATGAGAGGGAATTTGCCAATTCAGAATTATGAAGCATCAGGAAAGCTAGACTTTGAAGAGGTTGAATTCCTGGAAAAATAAAAACAGAGGCGGTTTCGAAGTACAGGTGAGGTATGATATCTAATAAAAATATATAAATCGTATTTTTGTTAATACTTATATTATCCGCTTTATTTTTAAGTGCCTGCACTACTAAAAGAAGCAGGGAAGAGGCATTAAAAAAAGAAGCTATAATTTTAATAGATGAGAAAAAATATGAAGAGGCATCCGATAAGATAGAAGAGGCGATAAAGTTAAGAAATTCAGGTAAGATAGACAGATCAAAGCTTGACCTTTCGAAAATACAGAGCCGAACTGCAGTTTCTGATGGGAGAGTATGAAAAGGCGGAGGCAAGTTGTGCCCTGCTTTTGTGATATAGACAGTGAGACCATGTGGTATAATTATATGCGTATTATCTCAATAGTAAGAGGAAGCAAGGATATAGATAAGGCAAGGGCTGTATGATAAAATAAAGGATACCGCTACCAATGAGGCTGCCTTTTGAGGATGCAAAGTATGAGTTTATAACTCTTATGATGGAGCAAAAACGAAAGTATAGAAGAGTGCTTTCTTATTACGAGGTTAATATGAATGACGAAAGCAGAGTCCTGACGCCATGAGTATATAATAACATTGCAAAATATTTATTTTCACTATAAGGAATATGATAAGGCTTTATACTACTATGACAGAGGCATAGCCTATGTTGACGGACCTCAAAGGAACTGCTTGAAGACTACAATAATATTAAAAAGAATATTAGTTTATAATAAAGCATGCCTTTATGAGTTTATGCATGATTACAGTAAGGCTTTGGAAACTTTTAACACCTATAGAGATGCTTACGGCAGTGATGAAAAATATAGAGCATGAGATAGAATTTTAAAAAGCAGGATCAGATAAGGAGAGGCGGATGGCAGGAGCTTATAGGCACAGAGGAAAAAAAGAAAGTTTATACTTGTGGCTGTATCCACTTCCAATGAGAAAAAGAACTAAAAAGTTCTTTTTGGATGAGCTTGAGGAGCTTGTATACATTGCATGGTGCCAAGTCTGTAGGGAAGACTTGTGCAAAACAGGGAAAGGATACATGCAGTAACTTATCTTGGAAAGGGCAAGCTTGAAGAATTAAAAGAAATGCTTTTATACATGGAAGCTGACGGAGTGCTTTGTGATGATGAACTAAGTCCGGCACAGCTTAGAAACTTGGAGCGTATACTTGATACCAAGATAGTGGACAGAACTATGCTGATACTTGATATATTTGCTGAAAAAGGGCAGGGTACGTGAGGGTAAGATACAGGGTGGAGCTTGCTACAGTTAAAGTATGCGGCGGTAAGGCATTGTAGGACTCAGATCCTCCTTTCAGGGCTTGGAGGAGGTATAGGTACAAGAGGACCGGGAGAAAAGAAGATAGAGCTTGACAGAAGACTTATACATAACAGAATATCGGTTCTAAAGAAGAGCTTAGAGAGTGAAAAAGCAAAGGGATATAAGAAGAAAGGCAAGGAAGGATAATTTTGTAATAGCCATAGTAGGCTATACCAATGCCGGAAAGTCTACTTTTCTTAATAAACTTACGGGTGCTGATGTTTTAGCGGAAGATAAGCTTTTTGCCACACTTGATCCTACTACAAGGAAACTGAAACTCCCCTCAGGCAATGAGGTGCTGCCTACCGACACTGTAGGTTTTATCAGAAAGCTTCCGCACCATTTGATAGAAGCTTTCAAGTCTACTTTGGAAGAGGCAAAGTATGCCGACCTGATAGTGCATATGATAGATGCGAGCAATCCCGAGGCGGATACGCAGATGCTTATTGTATACAATACTTTAAGAGAGCTCGGTATAGAGGATAAGGAAGTAGTAAGCCTTTATAATAAGATAGATGTAATGCCTGAGGACACGATACTTCCAAGGGATTTTCATGCGGAGCATACACTAAAGATTTCGGCAAGGACAGGAGAGGGCTTGGAAGAGTTTAAGGAGCTGGTGGATAAGATTTTAAGGCAGCAGCGAATATACCTTGAAAAGCTTATACCTTATAAAGACAGTGCCAAGCTTGCACTTATCAGAAAGCATGGGGAACTTGAGCTTGAGGATTACAGAGAAGACGGTATCTATATCAAGGCGATGGTACCGACCAATATATATGATTTGTTATAAGAAGGAGCTAATATGAAGTTTGTAAAAATGCAAGGTGCAGGCAATGACTATGAATATGTGGACTGCTTTAAATATAAGGTAAATGATCCGAAAAAAGTTGCACGGATCGTAAGCGACAGACACTTCGGAGTAGGGGCTGACGGTCTTATATTGGTATGCCCTTCCGATGTGGCGGATGTAAGGATGGATATGTATAATGCTGACGGCAGCAGGGAAAAGATGTGCGGAAACGGTTCAAGATGTGTAGCCAAGTTTGCCTATGACAGAGGATATGTTAAAAAAGAGGAGTTTGAACTTGAAACTTTGGCAGGTATCAGGAAGATAAAGCTTAGAAGCTGGAAAATAATAAGGTAAAAGTAGTACGGTTGATATGGGAAGTCCTAAGCTCTACAGTAAGCTACCTGAGCACATAGTTATAAACGGTATAGAAAAAGAGTTTATAGGTGTAGACATGGGCAATCCTCATGCGGTGTACTTTGTTAAAAGTTTGGAAGAACTTAATTCTTTTGGACTTGGAAAAATAGGTTATGAAAAATCATGAAAGATTTGCTCCTGACAAGGTAAATTCGGAATTTATTTATGTTGAAAATGATGAAAAATATACATATGAGAGTCTGAGAGAGGAAGCGGAGAAACTTTGGCTTGCGGTACCGGAGGCAGTGCAAGTGCTTATGCCTGTATTTTAAGTAATTTGTGTAAAGATACAACAAATGTTTATTTAAGAGGTGGACAACTTAAGATAGCTTTATGATAGAATATCAGACAGCATATTTATGACCGGAGAGGCAGTTGAAGTTTTTACTGGTGAAATAGATATAGCCGGAGAGGAATAGACTTTGTATGTTTTACCCGGATGGAAGATATTTGCTAAAAAGAATACAGTTGCATTACAGAAGAGTGTAATAATTCAAATTTCAATCTCACAAACAGTAGGGTTTATGTTTTTCTTTTTAAAAAGAGGCTGTTACGAAAATATTTTTATTAAAAGAGGTAGTATAATCTCTGGTAAAATCTATTTTGTAACAGCCTCTTTTGTGTGAGGAAAAACAACATATATTGATTACTGAAGAAAGGGTATTGGATTTAGAAAGCATATCTTATATTGGAAGACGGTACGGTATATCAGGGACTGGGTTCCATAGGGGAGGTTATAGGTGAGATGAGTGTTCAACACCTCTATGAGGCGGTTATCTCGAGGTGCTTAGCAGACCCTCAGTATGCAGGTCAGGCAGTGGTAATGACCTATCCTTTCAATAGGTAACATCATGGTGTGTGTGAAGAGGATATGGAGTCCGAGAGACCTTGGATATCTGCATTTATAGTCAGAGAGCTGTCCAAACACTACAGCAATTTCAGAGCAAGATTCGGTATAGAAGACTTTTTATTAAAAAATGACATACCGGGAATATCCGTATAGATACAAGTGGATCCTATAAAAGACTCAGAGAAAAAGGAACTATGAACGGTTTTCTTACCACCAAGGAGTATAGTGAAGAAGAAAATCAAAAACTGCTTGAAAAATCAAAGAGTATAAGGTAGAGGTGTGGTTGCAAGGGGTAAGCTGTGATAAAAAGCACATTCTAAGGCCGGAAAAGACCTATAAAAAGTGGCTCTTATGGACTTCGAAGTAAGAAAATATAGCAAATAATCTGCTTAAAAGAGGTTGTGAGGTAACGGTGTGCACTTATAATACCAAGGCAAGCGAGATTATAGCCGATAAAACTCTGACGGAATTATGCGTAAGTAACGGCCCCGAGATCCTAGGAAAAATACTCAAGCAATAGAAGAGGTAAAAATTTATATAATTCAGATATACCTATATTTGCTATAGCTTTAGAGACACCAGCTTATGGCACTGGCTAATGGAGCCGATACCTATAAGTTAAAAATACGGGGCATAGGGGGTAACCATCCGGTAAAAAGATCTGGAGAGCGGAAGAACTCATATAAGTTCACAAAATCATGGTTATGCGGTAGATGGTAGACAGTAGATAAGAATATAGCAATAGAGGCTTTTGTTAATGTTAACGACTCAACTAATGAAGGATTAAAGTATCTTAATAAGAATATATTTACTGTGCACTACACCCCGAAGCTGCTCCGGGACCTAAAGACAGCGAATATTTGTTCGATAAGTTTATAAAGATGATGGAGGAAAATTTATAATATGCCACGCAGATCGGGATATAAATAAAGTATTGGTTATAGGGATCAGGACCTATAGTTACAGGTCAGGCGGCAGAGTTCTGATTATGCCGGAAACTCAAGCCTGTCGCTCTTTAAAAGAGGAGGGAGTGGAGGTTATACTTTTAACCCAATCCGGCAACAATTATGACTGACAAGGATATAGCGGATAAGGCAGTATATATGAGCCCTGGTAGAGAGGTACTTTAAGGCGCTATCATAAAAGAAAAGCCCGACCTCAGTACTGCCTACTCTTGGAGGACAGGCAGGACTTAACCTGCAATGGAGCTTGCGGAGAAAGAAGTTTTTGGAAGAACAAAGGGTTAGGGTTAATAGGAACAACGGAGCTATACTACAGGCTGAGGACAGAGAAACTTTCAAAGAAACTATGGAAAAGATAGGTGAGCCTATAGCTGGCTTCAAAGGTGAGTTGAAAATGTTGAAAGCGGTGTAGAATAGTGCAAAAAGATAGGCTATCCTTAGTTTTTGAGACCTGCATATATACACTGGGAGGCTCCGGCGGAGGTATAGTTAAGAATGAAGAAGAGCTTATAGAAACTTTACAAAACGGACTGAGGCTTTCAAGAGTCGGACAGGTACTTGTGGAAAGATGCATCTCAGGTTGGAAGGAGATAGAGTACGAGGTTATAAGAGATTCTATAGGTAATGTTATAACCGTATGTAATATGGAAAACTTGGATCCGGTAGGAGTGCATACAGGAGATTCACTAGTTGTTGCTCCAAGTCAGACCCTGTCGGATAAAGAGTATCAGATGCTTAGAAGTTCCGCACTTAATATAATTCCGGAGCTTGAGATTACCGGTGGCTGCAATGTCCAGTATGCACTTAATCCTGACAGTTTTGAATACTGTGTTATAGAAGTAAACCCGAGGGTAAGCCGTTCTTCCGCCCTTGCAAGTAAGGCAACAGGCTACCCTATAGCCAAGGTGGCTGCAAAGATAGCTCTGGGTTATACCTTGGATGAGATTAAAAATACGGTTACAGGTAAGACCTACTCAGCCTTTGAGCCTATGCTTGATTACTGTGCAGTAAAAGCCCAAGACTGCCCTTGATAAGTTCATATCTGCCAAAAAGAGTGCTTTGGAACTCAGATGAGGCTACAGGTGAGGTTATGAGTATCTGTACCAATTTTGAGGCTGCACTTATGAAGGCTATACGCTCACTTGAACAGCACGTAAACTCACTGATAAGTGAGGATCATGCCAAGCTTGATGATGAGGAGATTATTAAAGAATTATATAAGGTAAATGACAGGCGTATATGGGCTATAGGAGGCTTTTCAGAAGGGGCATGAGCTATGGAGCTTTGATCAGACATAACCAGAATTGATATATAGTTTATAAGTAAGATAGACAATAGTAGGAAAATTGGAAGCAAGACTTAGAAGAAAGTTAAGCGAAGAGCTTTTAAGAGAAGCTAAAGGATGGAGTTTCCTGATGAGTCTATAGCAAGTCTTAGCTCAAAAACAAAGATGAAGTTAAAAAGTTAAGACATGACTGTGGAATAAGAGCCAGCTTTACAAGATGGTAGATACCGCATGCAGCGGAGTTTTCCCGCACAGACGGCATCACACTATTCTTGTTTTGACGGATGCCATAACGAGGTTGAGACGGCAAGTGATAAGAAGAAAATCTTGGTGCTCGGGTTCAGGACCGATAAGAATAGGTCAGGGTATAGAGTTTGATTTTGCAGTGTATTGCATGGGCATTAGAAGGCTTTGAGACCATTATAGTAAATAATAATCCGGAAACTGTGGGTACATTGATTTTGATATAGCCGACAGACTTTACTTTTGAGCCTTTTAACCGATGAGGATGTAGAGTCTATAGTTGATTTGGAAAAACCCTATGCCGCTGTGGTACAATTCGGAGGACAGACAGCTATTAAGCTTACCAAGGCTTTGATCAAGATGGGGGTAAATATACTGAGAACCTCTGCCAATGATGTGGATGCTGCCGAAGACAGAAAAAGGTTTGATGCCATACTTGAAGAGTGTAAGATACCAAGGCCTATGGAAGCCAGTTTATACTGCCAAGGAGGCAAAGGAAACTGCTGCAAAACTCGGCTATCCGGTGCTTGTAAGACCTTCTTATGTACTGGGAGGTCAAGGTATGCAAATAGCCATATCGGATAAGGACATAGACGAGTTTATGGCAGTTATCAATAAATATACTCAGGAAAGTCCTATACTGATAGACAAGTATGTGGTAGGTAAGGAACTGGAAGTTGATGCGGTATGTGACGGAAAAGATATACTTATCCCGGGTATAATGGAGATATAGAAAGAGCCGGAGTTCACTCAGGGGATTCTATAAGCGTGTATCCGGCTATGAGTATTGACGAAGAAATCAAAGCAAAAATAGTGGATTACACCGAAAAGCTGGCAGCAGCGCTTCATGTAATAGGCATGATAAATATTCAGTTTATAGTAAGTGGAAGAGAAGTCTATGTTATAGAGGTAAATCCCCGTTCTTCAAGAACTGTGCCTTATATAAGCAAGGTTACAGGTATTCCTATAGTAGAGCTTGCTACAAAGGTAATATGCGGCAAGAAACCAAAGGATATGGACACAAGTAGGTTTAGCAAAGGAGGCGGATTACATAGCCATAAAGATGCCGGTATTCTCATTTGAGAAAAATAAGAGGAGCTGATATAATGCTAGGTCCCGAGATGAAGTCTACAGGAGAGTGTCTCGGTATATCAAAAAGCTTCAATGAAGCCTTATATAAGGCATTTGAAGGAGCGGGAGTAAAGCTTCCCAAGTACAAGAGAATGGTAATTACCGTAAAGGATGAGGATAAGAAGAGGTTATAGAAATAGCAAAAAGCTTTGAAGAGCTCGGCTATACCATATTCTCTACAAGGGAGTACTGCAAAGAGTCTTGCTGCCGGTATAAAGGCACCTGCAAATCAATAAAATTGAGCAGGAAAGTCCCAACTTAGGACCTTATATTGGAACATGAGATGATCTTTGTAATCGATACCTCCATCCAAGGCGTGGAAAGAAAGCAGAGACGGATTTATATGAGAGAAAATGCAAGAGACCGAGTAAGTGTGTTAACTCACTTGATACTGCAAGAGTGTTAGCCGAGTCTCTAAAACAGGAGGAAGAATTATCCTTAATAGATATCATGCAAAGATAGAGGGATATTATAAAAATAATAATAATTATCGAATTCATAAGATCATACTTTTTGTATTTACGAAACCTCATGGGGTAGGGTAATATTTTGCTTGTGGCAAATTTAATTGTTACAGATCAATAATCAGCTATACACATTAGCTTAATAAATATTCATTATAAAATTTATAAATCTACTTATAAGTTATATGATATTTTGACCGGAAATGAAAGTAGGCAAAACTGTAATCTTTAAATATTGCCGCAGGCATTTTTATTATGCTTAAAAGAGGTAAGTGGTTCAGCATATATTTATGGGAATAGTGAGTTTATTCATCTTGCCCGCTTTATAAAATAAAAATTTCAAAGCGCTTATACTATTTTTGGATGGATATGAACTACTCAGCTGAACTGTTACAGAAAAAGTAACAATATAAAGGATGGGGAATATTATGTTGGAGAACAGGTTTTCAGAGTTCGGAGTATTTCTGGCTGGTATACTTTCCTTCTTTTCACCCTGTACTTTTCCTATATTACCTGTATGCCATAGGTATACTGAGGATGAAGATAAGAGTATAAGAAGTTAAAGATAGGAAATATACAAGCATACACCGTGTAATACTGAAAACTATAGCATTTGTGCTTGGTTTAGGAGTGAGTTTTGTATTGCTCGGTTTTTGGAGCTGATTTTTAGAGCAAATTTCGCTTAATAAAAGTGGGTATTTGTAATTGCAGGTTTAATACTTATAATTTTCAGGTATACATCAAAATGGATATTATACCATATCAGCCAGTGGATAATATGCCGGGATTTAAGTTCAAAGTACAAGACTAAGGCACTGGGAAGCTATGAGTTTCTTTTCAGTCGGGCTGGACACCCTGTATAGGTCCGATATCTGGCTACCAAACTTGCCATATCGGCAACAAGAGGTACGGCCTTTCACGGTCTATATGATGCTTTTATATACTTCTAGGGCTTGCAGATACCTTTTAGTAGTATTGGTCAAGGTTTCTTTGCTGTAGGTATGCTGAAAAGCAAATGGATCTTTTATGAAAAAGCACCTTGTACTTTATAAAAAGGATAGGCGGAGCCTCAATAGTACTTATGGGATTGCTTATGATGCTTAATCAACAAATTCAATACAGCATTTATCACAGGGCTTATTCAGATATGAAATAGTGTATCGCTCTTAAATAACTATACCAAACAACTTGTATCTTTCCTCGATTACGCCAGACATCACTCCTCAGCGTAGCCCAACCACGCTCTGGCAAGTTTTTCAGATGTAGCACACTCAGATGATTACATTGTGGGTATGCTTATTTTAGATGATATGCACTGGAGTGCTAAAAATGTAAGATTTGTAGAAAGAAAGGAGGATAATGTATATTGATTATATATACAGGCAGTTATATGGTGGCCATAATGCTCGTAGCTACGCTGGTGCCTCGTGCAGGAGGTAATGCTTCAAATAATCACAGTTCTGCAGCTACAAAGATGCTGCAGAGGCAGAAGTCTGAGAGCAAAGCAGGCGATGAGGCAAAAGAGACGGGAGCTTTTAATTCGGGAGTGTTAACGACGAGAGCCGGCCTCGACCAATGGTGCGACAGATTGGGACGCAATGAGCCACAAGGCTTAGCGATCAAAAAGGCAAGAAGGTTTGTATGTGAAGCCTTTTGGGCTTTCCAGCAGTGCAGTGTATGCACAAGAAGCCACTAAGCCAGGAATTTGAAAGAGGTGGTTGCACATAATCATGAGGGATTTGACATAATTACAGTGAGTCGGCCCACGAAACTATAATGAACAAAGCAAAGAAAAGTTCAAAGAATGGTTTACCAAACAGGTTACAGCAACATACCTCAGCATGTTTGATGACAGCGGCCAAAGTGGCACGGAAGCTTACTGTGAGAGCCTACCCTACTGCTGCATATATGAGTTCAGACTGTGTACTTGTAGGAACTCTTTGCCAGGGTGCGGTTGACAATGCTCAGAGCCACAGGAGAGCATTTAACACAGTGGTTAAGTGGTGTCCAAATTTGATTCAGAGTATCGTTTGAGCCGGAAAGTTTTTAGTAAAAATAGTTTTACCAGACTATAGCATTTCCCCACTTAAGATACCGTGGGTCTCAGACGTTTGTGATCGTTTTGGCTTCAGGTGTGCCTCTGATCTTTTCGGCTATGAGCAAAGAGATAACAAAATAGCATGTACATCAGTATGCCGTTACAGCGGATCGATCGTTTGTGCCTGTATGATCTAGAGCTTACAAGCGATCAGCTGGATTTTCGCAAATGATACAATAGTTTGGACCCATTTAAGAAAGCGCAATACAGGAAAAGACGAAACTCTACTTATAACAGGTTTGCTATATCCCTAAACTGCACGTTTTACGCCGCTTTTAGCTCTTTGGCGAGATGCAGCACAAAAACTCGTCAAAGGCAGTAAAAGCTTACAGAAGCGGTAGAAAGTCCTCAGAAGCAGTGAGAATCTACGGATCAATGATGATCAGGATGCAGACCATATAATGGTGATAGCGGCTCATAAAGTCTGATTAAAGTCCAAGGTTACGCTCATGATATATACAAAGACAAGGTACGGTTCGCAGCTATGTAGAATTGAGGTATAAACAGTGTCTGCTGGAGCCATGCAGATAATGGCGGATGATATTCTAGAAAGGAAGGGATAAAAACTCACTGCCGGAGTCTTCTTCTAAGGCACGCTCATGAATTTCAGCATATAAGGATGATCAGCAAGCAAGATGAGAGTATCCACCGAAAATAGTAAGGTGACTACTGGGTAGATGACTCCTGAGAGCAAGTGACCACAACAAAGCGCGAGTAAATACTAGAAGGATGTGCAAAAAGGTTGGAAGTCGGCAGAAAATATATGATCAAGCAGCGAAGCACCGTTTGAACTGACGGTGCAGCACTTGATTGCAACAGTGCCACAGGTTCAACATGATAAGGGCTCAAGCCATGCTAGCCACGGTGGCACCAAACTCTCACAATAATTCCAGGGTACCTGAATTACAGCAGCGCAGGATCTGGCAGGATGTATTCCGTATACCTGAGAAGAATCTACTGATAGAGAGCTTATATACGGATAAGAATACAAGATTTTACATTGTGCGGGAGGCTGAAACATGATAATTCAAAATATATGAAATAAAGGTTCTACAAGTATTACTAAGTAAACTTATATGGAGATAATTATGATTGAGTTAGGGGTACATAGTAGAGACATAGTGGTTCCGCTGCGCAAAACAGTACGGAAGTATTGGTCAGATCTGCCATGGAAGGGTCATGGGAAGGGGTCTCGGTGTATCAACGAGAATCCAGGCTTTGTAGTATCAAGTTAGAAATTATGTTTATCCCATGGTTTAACTCCTACCGGCGGTGAAGGCTTTTGCAACTTAGAGCTTTGATTATAAAATGAATGTAACAGAGCATATATAACTCGCAAAGAGCGAGGGCATGGGAATCGTGAAGCAAAGAGAATCTTGATTGTAATTATAGAATGGTAGCAGATATGCACTAAGGATGAACAGCACTTTGATAAAAAGGTGCTGCAGTCCCATGTGGACAGCCTCAATGAGGATGATGAAGATTATGATATTGATAAGTACGCATATAAGGTTGCCTTGGCTGAAGACTGGAGCAGTGATTTCGTCTCTAATTTTGAGGTGAGTCTAAGATTTTTAGAGCATGGGTATGGGTTAGTTATTTATCATAACAGACAACTTGGATGTTCAGCGCACGGAGTTTCAGAGGGCATGATGGAGTAACTTGTGCTAACCAGAAAGGATTACGAGGAGGAAGGTCTTGTAGCCTGTGCGGTAAGTTCATCTTGATTGTATGGACAAGCATATCTATCAAACTGGGATCTGCTAATTTTCCATTCTGTAGAGCTTTGCACAAAAGTTGGGTTATGTGTTTGATAAAGAATGCACGAGGTATTTCAGATAGATATATAAAGAGAGATTGGGGAGAAAAAGTCTGTAAAAATAAATCTGCTAATAATTAATAAGTAATGACCATGACACATTTGTGCTCGCTCTTGCATTATTTGTGGGATATTTTACAAGACTCAAAGAAATACCATAAAATTTTAATCTCAAAAGGGCTGTTGTTCTATAGATGCAATAAAGTGCACTCTATAGAACAACAGCCCTATATCTATCAAAAGAAAGGAGTTGATTTATCATGAGGTTTCATGATTTTTAACTCCTTTAGTATAATATATTTTTATATACAAAATATTAAGTTGTTTTAGTATTTATTGATTAATATATCTTTGCCACTGCTCGCTACCAAGGTAGAGCACATGTAAGTATCCGATTGCAGAACCGACACTTTTATTGCTTTGATTTTGTGGAAAGTTTTGCAATACTCCTACATTTCTTACCTCATAACGCTTCATACCAAGGTCTGTTTCATCAGTTTCCTCATTCTGATCATCGGAATCACTATGTAGACTGCGCTTAAGTTTTCACGAATTAAGGTCATACTCCGCACCCATAAGGTTACTATATGGAGCTGTTTCAAAGGTCTTGTGAGATATACCTATGATACCTCTCATTTCCCAATATATCTTTTAAGTTTTTCACTTAAGTCCTCGTAGCTTCCTCCATAGGTACGCTCAGTAAGTTTAACTTCTTTAAATACATTATAGAAAAAGCCGCCACGGTTATCGGGAGTCATATCTTCGTTCTCAATATTGGTTGCACCGCTTATTTTTGGAAGCATAATCGTTAATAAACAAGTCCATAAGTAAATCTGAATAAAAGCCCTTATCATTACTAACTGAATAAAACTTTTGGCGAGTATGATTGAAATAGGGAGTGTTTCTAATGATTACTGTTTAATCTGCCTATTGTTTATGTTATCAAGCTGCCAGCTTAAGGACTACATTTTACTATATAGTGATATGCTATAATTCACGTGATATTGTTCATAAAATAAGCATATTAAAATACAGAATATTTGTAGTGGACAAATGTCTCACCTGCCTAGCAAGTAATAAAAATATGGAGCAGGTTAAAATATTTGATAAGCCTTTGTTACCGGACATCAGGCTATGTATCAATATAGCTTTTCAGAAGTAAATAAAATATGTCAAAGACGGTAAAAAGTAGTGTAGGGCTTGAGAAAGCAGAAAGGTGATTATAATGAAACCCTTAATTGTATATTATTCATATTCGGGAATAACCAAGAGACTGGCAGAAGATATATGCCTAATTACAGATGGAAAAATTAAGAGAATTAAAACCCGAAAACCTTATTCTTTTTCATATATATGCAGCAGTAAAGAATTAAGACAGGAAATTGACAGAGATATTGTCCGCCTCTCATTGAAGGAGCGGAAAGTGTTGATGATGAGGAGTTGATTTTATAGGTTCTCCCCATTGGATCAAGAACCTTTGCTCCGCCTGTTCTTTCTTTTTAAGAGCGGTTGATTTCAAAAGGAAAACTATAATTCCTTTTGCACACATGGCGGAGGCGGTTTGGGCAAATGATAGAAAGTTACAAAAAGAGTGACAAAGATTCAATTATAAAAGAAAGGTATAGCCTTAAAAGGGTGATTATAGTTTTTGATGAGCTAAATGATTTGTTAAAAAGGGTTATGTAACGCTTTGCAAGGAATTGTATGATTTGTAACCCCTTAGCTATAGCCAAGGAAAATTATAGTCAGGCTAAGTATGCTACAGCAGATTGTAAACAATAATAAGCGGAGGATTTTAGTTATGAAGATTGAGCATATAGCATTGTATGTAAATGATTTGGAGGCTGCGAAAAAGCTTTTTATAAAATATTTCAAATGCAAGTTCAATAAGCTATACCATAATCGGGCAACTAACTTTCGTTCAGCTATTTTCTTTCCTGTATGATGATGGAGCAAGGCTTGAGCTTATGAACAAGCCTGAGATGTCGGATTGCAAAAGATTTTAACCGCAGCAGCTATGCACATTGCCATTAGTGAGAAGTAAAGAAAAGGTGGATTTACTACAAAAAGGCTTAGGGCTGACGGCTATGAGATAATAAGCAGTCCCAGGACAACGGGAGACGGGTACTAGTGAAAGCTCTAGTTGTTGGCATTGAGCAAAACCAAATTGAAATAACTGTTTAGGCTTAAAAATATTAAGTAAAAATTAATTGTGATTTTTGACGATTTTGATTTAAGTTAAAAATACAAAAGAAACTTTACAAAACTGATACGAGTATCAGGGACTATAAAGCTAAAAGGAGAGAGAAAATGCAGGAGAAAGGTATTGTCAGTTCAGGAGATGAGAGGCTGACAGGTATACAACGAAAACTATACAAACAGCAAGGAACTTATGTATAGGGCAGGTAAAAGCTGTCTTTGATGAGCTATATAGAAGATGTAAGGAGATGTGGCAATAGTATGCGGAAGCGGCAATAACGCCGGAGACAGCTATGTGCTGGCAGGTCTTTTAAAAGAACACAGTATAGACTGTAAACTTTTCTTATAGAAGATAAATTTTTCTGAGGACGGAAGCTATTATTTTGATAAATGTAAAAGAAAAGGGCGTGGAGTATGAGGTTTATCAGCGAAAAAGAGCCGATTATACGGACTTTGACTATATGAGTGGATTGCATATACGGAACGGGTTTTAGGGAAAAGTAAAAAGATGATATAAGGCTGATTATGGAAAGGATCAATTCCTCAAAAAGCCTATAAAGTCAGTGTGGATATAAACAGCGAGAATGAGACGGAGACAGCGGAGAGCGGATATTTAGCATTAAATCCGATTTGACAATTTCCGATAGGTTATTCCACGGACTTTTTAAGTGAAAAATGCAGCCAAGAATATAGGAAAAGCTTATAAATGTAGATATAGGAATAATTTTACCGGAAAAGAGCTAAGATGCCTTATAAGGAATTAATTAAAAATTTTGACAGTATAAGAATGTATATGAGGGATTTTTGTATATGGATTTAGAACAAGGGAAGGCTATGCAAAAAAGTCTAAGAAGCTATGATAATGAAAAGCGAAGAATACAAAAACTATTTAGGCGACTTACTATCTCTTTTAAACAAACGGAGAAAGCGGAAAAAGTATTTATATCGCTTGACGGAAAAAGTGTAGTCAGTCAATCCCTCAAGGCATTTAAGGTAAAGTCTTTTTACATCAAAGGACATAAGTCTTTATTTTATAGTTATGGATATTCTAAAAGAGTGGAGAAGATATAGCCTTACAGATATCCTTAATAAGATAGATTCGGATTATCTGTCATACTTTAATAAGCCCCTGCTTTTGACGAGTCCACATTAAGAAAAAAGCTTAAAGAATACGAGGCTTTAGGTTTGATAAAAATCGGAAAAACTTCAAAAAGCTTGAATACAGCCTTGTAAATAACGATATTGAAGCAAAAGATTATAAAAGATGTAATAAGATTCTTTACTGAGGAAAATATTCTGGGAGTAATAGGAAGTTATATAGAAGATAAATTTGAAAATAGCTTGATGAATACTTAAGTTTTAAAACCGCTATATAATGAACGCTTATGATACCGAAGTGGTTTTGAAATCCTAAGAGCTATAAAAATGAAAATAAGGTAAAAATTCAAACTTTTTGCCTCTATGCCAAACAAAGGGAATACATACCACTTAAACTGTACGTGAGTAAGCAGGGAGGAAGGAATTATCTTATGTGCAAGGCATGGAAGATAATAGATTTTATTCAATACGAACAGATTATATAAAAAGTGTAAGCCAAGGCTTAAAGGCAAATGATTTTTCCATTGTAAAAATGAGATTTGAGGATATTTCAAGACATATCTGGGGAGTAAGCTATAGTGCCGGCAAGCTTGAACATTTGGAAATGGATATATATGTAGGCAAAGGAGAAGAATACATAGTAAGCAGACTTGAAAGAGAGAAGCGCTGCGGAAAAGTTACAAAGCTTGATGAGGAGACTTACAGATTTAGTGTGAGACTTATATGACAGTTATGAGCTTGTTCCATGGATACGAACTTTTTTCGGAAGAATAAAAAGACTTAAGTGCAGTAATAGAATGGTGAGTAATCAAATAAAGTTTGATATTGTAAAGATGTCAAAACAGTATGGAGAAGAGAATGGTTTTTAACGAGGTCTACAGTGCTTATTACAAGGCAATAAGTAAAATGCTTAAATATGCCATAAAAAAAGAGCTTAACAAAGAGCTTATGTATAAAATCATAAAGGAAGTTGCTTTTGAAGAAAGCAGCTTAAATATAGTACCTTCTATAGAAAAAGAAGAATGGCAACTTCTTACAAAAGAATTTAAAACACCCATTATAAATGAACCGGCGCTTTGTCTTACCGGAATAGAAAGAGAGTGGTTAAAAACTATACTCTCCGATCCGAAGGCTGCCCTTTTTTATGATAAAAAGGAAGAGTTAAAGAAGAGGGCTTGTTTTCGTTAAATGATATTGTATTCTTTGACAGGTATACAGATGGTGATGATTATACCTCGGAGGAATACATAGGTATTTTCAAAACTTCCCTAAGAGCTTTAAAAGAAAGAAGAAAGCTTCGCATACGCTTTGTAAGTGGAAAGGGCAGGGCAATGAAGGGGCTTATATATTCCTTTAAAAATAGAATATTCCGATAAGGAGGATAAGTTCGAGGCTTTTTATGTGTATTAAACAGGGAAAGTTTATACTATAAATTTTTGCAAGGATAGTTAAATGCAGTCTCAGTAAGGAAAGTTTCGCTGAGAATATAAAAGGTAGGAAAATACCTTTAAGAACTCTTGTTTTTGATGTAAGAGACGAGAGGAAGGCACTTGAGAGGGCGATGATGAAGTTTTCTCATTACAAAAAGAAATTGAAAAACAGAGGGATGACACTTACCAAATTGTGCTTGAATATGACAGAGATGATGAAACGGATGTACTTATACAGCTTATGAGCTTCGGTTCTTATATAAATGTTATCTCACCTCCCTAAAATAAAAAAGAAATATGCAGCCGCTTAAAAAGACAGGTTGAGCTCTTTGAGTGGTAGTTCGAAACTTTTTTTCCGTGAACTTTTTCTTTTTAGGGGCTATAATAGCCCTACAAACAGAAAGGAGGAAAGATGAAAACTATCGAGATAAAAGGAAGAGTGTCTACTGCCCTGTGCTATGCCAATATAGTGGAGGAAGATGCACTGGAACAGATCAAAAAGAATGTGCGATTATCCGATGAGTGAAGGCTCACAGATACGCATCATGCCGGATGTGCATCTTGGAAAGGGTTGTACCATAGGCTACTATGACGATTAAAGACAAAGTTGTTCCCAATGTAGTAGGCGTTGACATAGGTTGCGGTATGTATACAGTTAATTTAGGTAAGATCGACATAGATTTGGAAAGCTTCGATGATATAGTCTACACTATTCCTTCGGGTAGAGAAGTTTGGGAAGGAAGGCAGGAAAGATATGATTTGACGAAGCTGCTCTGTTATAGGGAACTTAAGGATACAAAAAGAATACAAAGATCCCTTGGAACTTTGGGCGGAGGGAATCACTTTATAGAAATAGACGAGGGCAGAGGATAAAACAAAATATCTGGTAATCCACTCAGGAAGTCGCAGCCTGGGAAAAACAGGTGGCTGAAATCTATCAAAAACTTGCTGTTGATCTGGATAAGGGTATAGGATATTATTTGGAGGCGAGAGAGAGGATTATAAGAAGCTACAAAGAGGCAGGAAGAAAGAGTGAAATACAGGAAGCTCTTAAAAATTAAAATGGGTACAGGAAAAGGAAAATCCGTCAATGCCTGAGGATCTTTGCTACTTAAGCGGAAGATATCTTGAAGACTATCTTCATGATATTAAAATCTGTCAGGATTTTGCAAGAAAGAACAGGGAGAAGATGGCTGAAATAATTTTTGGAAAAAGCTAAAATAAAAAGCTTTGGAAAGCTTTCCTACAACCCATAACTATATAGATACGGATGAAATGATTCTTAGGAAAGGCTCTATTGCAGCACATAAAGGAGAAAAGGTATTGATTCCGATAAATATGCGTGACGGCAGTGTCTTGGCAGTCGGAAGGGGAAATCCCGAATGGAATTATTCCGCTCCGCATGGTGCAGGAAGACTTATGTCAAGAACAAAAGCCAAAGAAACCCTGGCTATGGATGCGTACAAGGAGAGCATGAATGGCATTTATACAAGTTCAGTCAATGAAAGTACTATAGATGAAGCACCGATGGCATATAAGTCAATAAATGACATAATTGATGTTATAGAGTGAGTCTGTTGATATAATTGGAGTAATAAAAAGCCTATATATAATTTTTAAAGGCTTCATAAGAAAAGAGGTGTAAGATGATGGAAATGACCTCGACTTATTACTGTTTAAGGTTAAGGAAAAGACTAAAAATCTCATTTTACATGGTGAATACCTTGGAAAAACACGTATTTGTAGAAAACTTAGGGTAAAATCCGCAGGCATGGAAGTAAGGTTATAAATGCCTATTCATAATAGTATAAAAAAATATTTTTGACAGTATCTTGCTTTCTTTTGAAGAACAGGATACTGTATATAGAGTATTTGTTTTATAAATGTTAAGAAAGCAGGGAGATAAAAATATTACAGTTTGGAAAGGTTATTATGCTAAATTATGCAGAATAACAGGGTTGCAAAGAGATGCATACATAATAGTAAAAAATTTTAAAAATTTATTGACAAAAGCAACTCGAATGTAATATTATATAAACATGAGTTAGCACTCAAATAAGACGAGTGCTAACAAATAAGAAAGAAAGGCAGGTGAAGAAGTTGGAATTAGATGATAGAAAAGTAAGTATACTGAAAGCTATCATCCAAAATTATATGGAGACCGGAGAACCGGTAGGGTTCAGAACCATATCTAAGTTACCGGATCTTAAAAATAAGTTCGGCAACTATAAGAAATGAGATAGAGCGACTTGGAAGATATGGGCTACATGGTCCAACCGCATACATCTGCCGGACGCATACCTTCTGATAAAGGCTATAGATTTTTATGTGGACAATATACTGAAGGAAAAGCAATTGGAGCTTGACGGGTTTAAAGGATTTAATGCTCAAAAGGTTGACGAGGCTTGAACTTGTTCTAAAAGCAAATGGCAAAAGCTTATAGCGACCAATACCAATTATGCGGCACTTATAAGTGCACCGAGTTATCAAACCAGTAAATTAAAAATTTATACAAATATCTAAAATTGAAGACTGTGAGTTACTTTTGGTAATAGTACTTGAGGGCAATATGTATTAACAACAGGATAATAGATATAGAAAGGAACTTAAGTGATAAAGAGATCCTCGATCTTAGCTTATTGCTCCAATACCAGTCTTAACGGTTTAAGTGTAGCGGATATGAATATAAATATAATTACCAGGTTACAAAAAGTACCTTAGAGCTTAGGTATGTGGTTGATAAGATACTGCGGAGATATCAAGCAACTTTAACAGTGATGAAGAATTAAATATATATACCAGCGGAACTACAAATATTTTCAAATATCCGGAACTTTCGCAAAGTGATAAAGCCAAGCGGCTTATAGATACTTTCGAAGAAAAGGATAAGCTTAAGGAAATATTTGCCGAAGTAAGAGACTTGGAATCGGATAAAGACGGTATACAGGTACACATAGGGGAGGAACTTCCCATACAAACTATGAAAGACTGCTCGGTAGTTACAGCCAATTATGAGCTGGGCGAGGGTCTTAGAGGAACTATAGGTATAGTAGGACCTAAGCGTATGGACTACGAGAAAGTTTTGAAAACCATACTAGGGACTCTAATGCTTAAGTTGGATGAGCAATTTAAGCAGGATAAAACTTAAGAAAGGTGTAGATGTGGTAGATAATAAGAATTCAGAAGATGATGAGGATAAAAGATAGGATCGAAGAAGAAACTTTAGAAGAAGTTAAAGAAGAAGAACAGGATTTGGAGGATATAAAGAAAGGTCTTGGAAGAGGCTTTAAAGTGCTGAAGAAAGCAAATGCTGCGGATAATAATCCAAAAGACAGTAAGGATGCAAAGATTGCCGACTTGGAAGACAGACTTAAAAAGACAGATAGCTGAATTTGATAATTTCAGGAAGAGAACCGAAAAAGAAAAAGTCCGCAATGTTTGATATGAGAGCAAGGCATATTATAGAGGCTATACTTCCAACTATAGATAATTTTGAAAGAGGTTTAAAAACAATACCCGAAGATAAAAGCCAAGGCTTTTTTATGACGGTATGGAGATGGTATATAAGCAAATGCTTAGGTTTTTATCCGATGTAGGTGTGACAGCTATAGACTGTCTTGATAAGGAATTCGATCTCAACCTGCACAATGCGGTAATGCATGTAGAAGATGAAGCCTACAGCAATAACATTATTATAGAAGAATTCCAAAAGGGTTATAAATATAAAGATACGGTAATAAGACACCAGTATGGTCAAAGTTGCCAACTAACAGGAGGATTTAATTTATGAGGTAAAATAATAGGAATAGATTTAGGAACAACAAACAGTTGCAGTAGCAATAATGGAGGGTGGTAAGCCGGTAGTTATACCGAACTCAGAAGGATCAAGAACCACACCAAGTATAGTGGCATTTACAAAGACAGGAGAAAGACTGGTAGGGTGAGCCTGCAAAAAGACAGGCAGTGACCAACTCTGACAGAACAATATCTTCTATAAAGCGTCATATGGGTACCGATTATAAGGTAACTATAGACGGTGAGCATATACCACCGCAGGAGATTTCAGCAATGATACTGCAAAAAAGCTTAAGGCTGATGCGAAGCTATCTCGGAGAAAAGGTTTCAGAGGCGGTTATCACAGTTCCGGCATACTTTAATGATGCTCAGCGTCAGGCGACAAAGGATGCAGGTAAGATTGCTGGGACTTGATGTAAAGAGAATTATCAATGAGCCTACGGCAGCAGCACTTGCTTACGGACTTGATAACGAAAAAGAGCAAAAAGATTATGGTGTACGACCTTGGAGGCGGTACATTTGATGTATCCATAATAGATATCGGAGACGGAGTTATAGAAGTACTTGCAACCAACGGTGATACACATCTTGGCGGTGATGACTTTGACAACAGCATTACAGACTGGCTTGTGAAAGAGTTTAACAATGCAGAGGGCGTTAACTTATCAAATGATAAGATGGCTATGCAAAGACTTAAGGAAGCGGCTGAGAAGGCTAAGAAGGAGCTTTCAACAGCTACTACAACCAATATAAACTTACCTTTCATCACTGCGACACAGGACGGACCCAAGCACCTTGATGTAACCCTTACAAGGGCTAAGTTTGATGAACTTACTTCAAGCTTAATTGAAAGAACTGTTACTCCGGTAAAAAATGCATTAAATGATGCAGGTATAACCGCTTCAGATCTCGGTAAGGTACTTTTGGTAGGCGGTTCAACCCGTATGATCAATGCACAGGAAAAGGTAAAACAACTTACACAGCATGAGCCGAGCAAGACCTTAAACCCTGATGAGTGTGTGGCTATAGGAGCTTGTATACAGGGTGGTAAGCTTGCAGGTGATGCAGGTGCGGGAGATATACTCTTACTTGATGTAACTCCGCTTTCACTTTCTATTGAAACTTTGGGCGGTGTGGCTACAAAGCTTATAGAAAGAAATACTACAATACCTACAAAGAAGAGTCAAATCTTCTCAACTGCGGCAGATAATCAACCGGCTGTTGATATACATATGAGTTCAGGGGTGAAAGACAGTTTGCAAAGGATAATAAATCTTTAGGACAGTTTAAACTTGACGGTATACTTCCTGCAAAAAGAGAGTGTACCACAGATGAGAGGTTACCTTTGATATAGATGCAAACGGTATAGTTAATGTATCAGCCAAGGACTTGGGAACGGGCAAGTCTCAGCATATAACAATTACTTCGGCTCAATATGTCAGAGGTGATATTGAGAAGGCTGTTAAGGAAGCGGCAGAATTTGAAGCACAGGATAAGAAGCGTAAAGAAGCGATAGATACAAGAAACGAAGCCGACTCAATCGTATTCCAGACTGAGAAGTCACTTGAAGAAGTGGGAGACAAAATCGATCCGACAGACAAGCAGACAATAGAAGCAGACCTTGCCGCACTTAAGGAGCTTGTAGAAAAAGCTCCGGTAGAGACGATAACCGATGAGCAGGGTTGAGGAAATAAAGAAGGCTAAAGAAAAAAACTTATGGATACCGCACAAAAATTATTCTCAAGGTATATGAGCAGGCACAGGCAGCCGGTGCCACAGCACAGCAGGACGGCACTGTACAAGATGGAAACGGCGGCAGTGACGATGTGGTAGATGCTGAATTCAAAGAGGTATAATATTAAACTAGGGGAAGATTATGGCAGAAACAAAAAGAGATTATTATGAAGTACTTGGTATAGATAAAAAGTGCCGATGATGCAGCTATAAAAAAGCCTATAGAGTACTTGCCAAAAATATCACCCCTGACGCCAACCCGGATAATGCTCAAAGCCGAGAAGAAATTCAAAGGAAGCCAGTGAGGCGTATTCAGTACTTATAGATCCTGAAAAGAGAAAGCAGTATGACCAGTTCGGTCATGCTGCCTTCGACGGTATGGGTGGCGGTACAGGTGCAGGCGGCTTTGGAGGTTTTGAGGGCTTTGATTTTGATATTGGAGATATTTTCGGAGATATTTTCGGAGGCGGTTCATCCTACAGAAGAAGGACAAGTAACGGACCTATGAAGGGTGCCAATGTCAAGACCTCGGTACGCCTTAGTTTTGAAGAGGCTATATTTGGAGCTGAAAAAGAAATCAGCATTAATTTCAAAGGGAAACCTGCGGTAAAATGTAACGGAAGCGGTGCCAAGCCGGGAACTGCACCTGAAACTTGCACAAAGTGCGGCGGTAAGGGCAAGGTAATGTATACACAGCAGAGTTTCTTCGGTACTATGCAAAATGTGCAAACCTGTCCGGATTGTGGCGGTAGCGGTAAGATAACCAAGGAAAAATGTCCCGACTGCCATGGAAACGGTTATATAAGTAAGAGGAAGACTTTGCAGGTCAAAGTTCCGGCAGGTATAGATAACGGTATGTCCATAAGAATGGAAGGACAGGGTGAGCCGAGGTGTAAACAAAGGACCAAGAGGAGACTTGCTTGTTGAGGCGGTAGTAAGTGCACATCCTATATTTAAAAGACAGGATGAGAATATATTTACTACAGTACCTATAAGTTTCGCAAAGGCTGCACTTGGAGGTACTATAAGGATCAAGACGGTAGACGGAGAGGTAGAGTATGAGGGTAAAGAGGCAGGTACTCAGACCGATACTAAAAATCAGACTTAAAGGTCAAAGGGTGTTCATATATAAGAAATAAGAATACAAGAGAGATCACTATGTAACACTTGTGGTTTCCATGCCTACAAGTATGACAAAAGAGCAAAGACAGGCGCTTGAAGCCTATGACCTTACTATGAATCCGGACAGTAATAATAGTACTCAAGGTACAAAAGAAAAAGGTATATTTAAGTAGTATTTACAGGCTATTTATAAAAGGCTGTGGCAATATTAAGAGGCTGTTGCAAAAATAAAAGATAGTGTACAGGATATAGCGGCATTGCAGTATAGTGTCGTCATATACCTGTGTAATAATCCTAAATGCAACAACCCTAAGGCTACAGTCTCTTTTATTTAGTATTTCAGCCTTCGGGTATCTTGATTAGAAGGCATGTATATGTTATATTTGATAAGGTTATGGATGTATTTACCATATCATGATATTGGATATGTAAAACATATACAATTAAGTAAAAACTTATTTAATAAAAATAGTTACAGTTCAGATAGCTCATTCATCTTCGTCAAAACAACCCAAAAATGTTTAATCTTATTTATAGATTAGACGAAGATGAATATTGAGCAGCAGCCTGTTAGATATACATGTATAATATGTAGCTGAAAGCAAGCTTTCATTTGATATATTATACATATTTTAGGCTACCTGAACTGTAACATAAAAATACATTGATAATTTTTAATAATTTATATAAAACTCTAAATACAATACTTGAGTTATGAAAGGTTAAATATATGAGTGAAGTAAATAATGAGAGCGGTGCTTCTAAAATTCCGCAAAAAGCTTACAAAAGCTTATTCTTAAAAAGAAGTTAAGCCCTAAAAAGCAGTGTAAAAACTGATAGCTGTAGTGAGCGGTAAGGAGGGTAGGAGAAAATCTCTGGTTACAAGTATGCTTGCTTCGGGACTTAGTGCAAGAAATTACACTACAGCCATACTGGATGCCGATATGACGGGACCTTCCATACCGAAGTCTTTCGGGCTTAAGAATCAAGTCTTTGCAAATGAAGATCAACTTATGCTGCCTGCAAGGACAAAGAGCGGAATAAGTGTAATGAGTATTAACTTACTGCTTAAGAATGAAACGGATCCGGTGCTTTGGAAGGGACCTATAATATCGCAGAGTATAAAAACAGTTTTGGTCAGAGGCATATTGGGAAGATGTAGACTTTATGTTTGTAGATATGCCACCGGGTACGGGAGATGTACCGCTTACTGTATTTCAGTCACTTCCCGTAGACGGAATAGTAGTTGTGGCAAGCCCTCAGGAGCTTGTATCAATGATAGTAAGTAAGGCTGTTAATATGGCTATTAAGATGGATGTTCCTATAATAGGTCTTGTTGAAAATATGAGTTATTTTGTATGTGATAATTGTGAAAAGAAGCATTACATATACGGAGAAAGCCATATAGATGAGATTGCGAAGGAGTATGGACTTAAAGTTTTAACAAAAGCTGCCTATGGATCCTAAAATTGCCAGGCAGTAGATAAAGGCAGAGGCGGATGATTTGAGACTGCCTTACCTTGACTGAAGCTTTAGATGAGATAGAAAAATGCTGTAAAATGAATGTTTGATACTAAGACCTGATTTAATATTATTGCCTGTGATTATATTAAGATATTTCAGAGCAATGAATTTTTGATATTGAAATAATGCTACCTCAATCCCACCGGCTTTAGACGGTGGAGTTAAGAATATAAGAAAAAACAATAGGGTAGGGACTGCCCGAATTAACACCTGTGGAGATAGTAGGTTGCGAGGGTCGGCAGAAGCAGGAAGCCCGTGAGCTTTAGACTATGGGCAGTTCACAAATTTAGATGAGCATTAAACATTACTCAAATTTATTGATAGAAGGACACACATATACAGATGAGATCTAATGATGAAGTTGATCGTTCTATAGTGCAGGTGCCCGAAATAGTGCAGGTACCCTCAGGTATGCTTGCTTTTGCAAAGCAGTTTCAGGAAGTGATGATGATGTATACCTGTGCGATAAGAGAGTTAAGACAAAGTTTGAAGTTTTTAAAATGATGGGCTCTCTGTGAGAAATAAGAGAAACCCTATAGAAATGATAAAATCAAGAGTGAAAAAGCCTATAGGTATAGTGGAAAAAGCTCAGTAAAAGGGCAGACCTATAACACTTGAGTCAATGATAAGCAATCTCGATGATGTGGCAGGCGTAAGAGTTATTTGTTCATTCTTGGATGATATATATGAAGTTTCAGATATGATAGCAAAAACAGGATGATATTAAAGATCATATCCATAAAAGACTATAAAAAAATCCCAAAGAAAACGGATATCGTTCTTATCATATGATTATAGAAATACCGGTATTTTTCGACAGGAAACAGCCTATGAAAGTAGAAGTACAGATAAGAACCATAGCTATGGACTTTTTGGGCAAGTCTTGATCATCAGATAAAATATAAGAAAGAATTTCCGGGTGCGGAAAATGTCAGTATGGATCTTAAAAGAATGTGCTGATATTATAGCTGATACCGACAATAGGATGTTAAAAATCAGGAAGATAATAGAAAGTAATATAGCAGAAAATAATGTAAAATGACGATGATGTGTAATTTGATAAGTTTATTTAAAAGAGTTACAGTTCAGGCAGCTTGGATATATGTATAAGATACCGAATGAAAGCTTGCTTTTTGAGTGTATATTAACATATATCCGACAAACTACCACTGTCATTCATCTTCATTTAATTCATAACTGAAATTAAAAATACTTTTAGGCTTTTTGGCGAAGACGGATGAGATATCGAACCGTAACTTCAAAAAGTAAATTTAGAGATTTCTGCCATTTCCAAAAAGCAGTTTTTCGCTGTTATTCCAATCAAGGCAGGGGGTCTGTGATAGATTTGCCGTATATATGTTCGCCTATCTTTTGATTGCCGGCTTCAATATAGCTTTCTATCATAACTCCTTTTACAAGATTTTTCTATGTCTTTGGAATATCTTCTTGAGTGCAGTACTTCTTTTTACAATACGTATTTGCTCCATATGCTTTTTATTGGAGTTTGCATGGTTGGCATCTACTATCAGGGCGGGATTTTTTAAATCTCTTTCCATATAGAGGCTGTACAGATGCTCCAGATCCTCATAGTGGTAATTAGGTATATTTAAAGCGTTTTTATCAACCGCACCTCTTAAGATGGCATGACTGAGAGGGTTTCCTGTAGTCTGTGCGGAATAGCCTCTGAATATAAAGTCATGTGCCTGCTGTGCCGCATATATTGAATTAAGCATAACAGTAAGGTCGCCGCTTGTAGGGTTTTTCATACCTACAGGTACATCACAGCCGCTTGCTGTAAGGCGGTGATGTTGATTTTCCACAGATCTTGCACCTACGGATATGTATGACATAAGATCGTCAAGGTAAGAAAGATTTTCGGGATACAGCATCTCATCGGCAGTAAAAAGTTCACTTTCTTCTATAACTTTAAGATGCATGCGTCTTATGGCTACTATACCTTCGTGTATATTAGGCTTTTTTTCGGGGTCGGGCTGGTGTAACATTCCTTTATAGCCGTCTCCGGTAGTTCTCGGTTTGTTGGTATAGATTCTTGGGATCAAAAGCAGTTTATCCCTGACCTTTTCCTGTACCTTAGCAAGCCTTGCAGCATAGTCATCAGACAGAGTCTTCATTATCTGCAGAACAGGGACCGATAATAACTAAAAATTTATTGCTTTTACCCTGCAAAAATATCACTTATTTCCTTGTCGAAAGTGCTTTTTTTGATATATAATCAGAACTTAAAGGAAATTCCTTTTTATATCGTCAGGACCCGGAAGTTCTTCTACATATTTTATACTCATACTTTTGCCCTTTCTTATGTAAGCTTATTAGAGGTGTCTAATATCACTGATTATTTTATAATAATTATAAAATTGCTTTGCAAGTATTAAAAGGTTATAGTTTGGGTAGCTACGGTTTTGCGGCATTAAAACTGTGTTTGTAAAAGCATTGAACAGGCTGTATATATATGATATAATACGAGTTTGAAATAATGCTATCTTAACCCACCGACTTTAGACGGTGGGTTAAGATAGTATAAGAAAAAACAATAGGGCAGGGACTGCCCGAATCAACGCCTGTGGAGATAGTAGGTTGCGAGGTCAGTGAAGCAGGAAGCCCATAGTCTTTAGACTATGGGCAGTTCTCATAAGCCTGCCATGTTTTACCGGTTTCAGACGGTAAGTTAAGGTGCGAAAAATTAGGGCAGGGACTGTCCGAATCAAAGCCTGTTAAGACGTTATCTTAGCGGTCTTATAAGCAGGAAGTTTATTGTTTTGTATACAATGAGCAGTTCAGATGCGCTAAAGTAGAGTGCATAATAGATTATTAAGGAGAATTCTATGAGTTTACAGGTAGAGAAATTAGAAAAAAATATGGCAAACTTGACCATAACAGTTAGTGCAGAAGATTTTAACAAGGCTATTACACAATCTTTTAATAAGAATAAAGTCAAGATTCAATATACGGGTTTCCGTAAGGGAAAAAGCAACCCAGGCATTGGTAGAGAAGTTCTACGGTTTTAGGTGCGTTGTTGGAAGATGCCGTAGATATAGCTATAGACCAAAGCTATCCTACAGCAGTTAAAGAATCTGAACTTGAGATAGTGTCAAGACCGCAGATAGATATTAAAAAAGTAGATAAGAATAAGGATTTTTGTGTATGTAGCAAAGGTTTGCAACCCGTCCTGAAGTCACCTTAGGTGAGTATAAGGGTGTAGAAGTAACAAAGGCTGATGCTAATGTAACGGAAGAGGACATAGCACAGGAACTTTTGGCACAACAGGAGAAGAATGCCAGACTTATATCTGTAGATGACAGAGCGGTGGAAGATAAGGATCAACTCCTTATAGACTTTGACGGAAGTGTAGACAGTGTGTGCATTTTGAGGGCGGAAAAAGCCGAGGACTATCCTTTAACAATAGGTTCAAAGAACTTTATTGCAGGCTTTGAAAGATCAGATAATAGGTCACAGTCTTGGAGAAGAGTTCGATGTCAATGTAACCTTCCTAAAGAATTATCATTCTAAGGAACTTGCCGGAAAAAGCCGGCTGTATTTAAAGGTTAAGGTAAAAGGAAATCAAGAAAAAGAGCTTCCCGAGTTAAATGATGATTTTGCAAGTGAAGTAAAGTGAGTTTGATACATTAGAGGCTTATAAAGAAAGCATAAAGGAAAGTCTTGCCCTAAGAAAGCAGAAAAAGCTGCCAATGAAAATGAGCATGCTGTAGTTCAAAAGGTAGTTGAGAATGCAACTATGGATATACCTGAGCCTATGGTAGAGTTACAGATCGACAAGATGGTTCAGGACTATGCTTCCCGTATACAAAGCCAGGGCATATCTTTGGAGCAGTACATGCAATTTACAGGCATGACCATTGATAAACTGAGAGAACAAATGAGGGAGCAGGCAATTAACAATATCAAAAACCAGACTTGTTCTTGAGGACATAGTTAAGGCGGAGAAGATAGAAGTTGATGAGGCAAGAATGGAAGAAGAGTTTGCCAAGATGGCAGATCAATACGATATGGAAGTAGAAAAATAAGAGAGCACTTTGCTAATTCCGACAGCGATATCTTAAAGAATGATATAGCTATACAGGAAGCTATAGATATGCTTGTAGCGGAGGCAAAGCTGGTATAGACGGAGGTTAATATATGAGTTTGGTACCTACAGTCATAGAGTCAACAAGTAGGGGTGAAAGAGCATTTGATATATATTCAAGACTGTTAAAAGACAGAATAGTTTTTGGGGGAAGAGGTTACAGACATAAGTGCCAATTTAATAGTTGCACAATTGCTGTTTTTAGAGTCTGAAGATGCCAATAAGGACATACATTTATATATAAACAGTCCGGGAGGCAGTGTAGTTGCAGGTATGGCAATATATGACACCATGCAATACATTAAGTGTGATGTATCAACAATATGTATGGGTATGGCGGCAAGTATGGGAGCTTTTCTTTTAGCCGGAGGTAAAAAAGGCAAAAGATATGCACTGCCCAATTCCGAGATCATGATACACCAGCCTTCAGGCGGAGCCAGAGGACAGGCAACGGAGATACAGATAGCGGCTGAGCAGATACTAAAGAGTAGGAAAAAACTTAATGAAATGCTGGCAGCCAATACCGGAAAGCCATTGGAAGTTATAGAAAGAGACACTGAAAGAGACTTCTATATGTCTGCTAAAGGGCTTTGGACTACGGTATTATAGATAATGTTATAGAACATCATTAGGAGAAAAAGATGGCTAATAATTCCGATACAAAACCCTGCTGTTCATTTTGCCGCAAGTCTAATGAACAGGTAAGGAGATTATTATCAGGTCCGCCCGGAGTATATATATGCAACGAATGTATTATGCTCTGTGCAGAAATTTTTAGATGATGAATTTGCCCAAGAGGAAGAATATGAGCTTGAAGGCATTAATCTTTTAAAACCCAAAGAGATTAAAAAGTTTTTGGATGAATATGTAATAGGTCAGGAAGATGCCAAGAGGGTATTGTCGGTGGCAGTGTATAATCATTATAAGAGAATAACCCACAGCAGATCTTCCGATGTGGAGATACAAAAGAGTAACATACTCTTACTCGGTCCTACCGGTTCGGGAAAGACTTATCTTGCACAGACTTTTGGCTAAGATACTTAATGTACCTTTTGCAATAGCGGATGCCACTACTTTGACGGAAGCCGGATATGTAGGTGAAGATGTAGAAAATATATTGCTGAAACTTATACAGGCTGCCGGAGATGATGTAAGAAGGGCAGAATACGGCATTATATATATAGATGAGATAGATAAAATTACCAAAAAGTCTGAAAAATGTATCTATTACAAGAGATGTTTCAGGTGAGGGCGTACAGCAGGCATTGCTTAAGATCTTGGAGGGCAGTGTTGCCAATGTACCTCCTCAGGGTGGAAGAAAACACCCGCATCAGGAGCTTATACAGATAGACACTTCAAATATTTTTGTTTATCTGCGGAGGAGCTTTTGACGGGCTTGAGAATATAATAGAAAAAAAGACTCGGTGCAGGAAGTATAGGCACTTTAACTCTGAGGTGGCAGCAAAAATTCTCACAGCATAGACGAGTTATTTAAAAAGACCCTACCTCAAGATTTAATAAAGTACGGACTTATACCTGAGTTTATAGGAAGAGTTCCTATTACCGTATCTTTGGAGATGCTTGATGAGGAAAGCCTTATAAAAGTGCTTACCGAGCCTAGAATGCTTTGACCAAGCAATATGCTAAGCTATTTGAATTGGATGATGTAAAACTCAGGTTTACTGAGGATGCGATACATGAGATAGCTAAGCTTGCACTTGCCAGAAAAAGTAGGTGCGAGAGGTTTAAGATCCATTATTGAAAAATCCATGATGGATATGATGTGTGAGATACCTTCCGATCCTAATGTAGGTATATGCATTGTTAATAAAGATACTATAGACGGTCAGAAACCTGAACTTATATACAGGGATAAGGCTGTTAAGAAAAACACAGAAAAACGATGGGAAAACCTGAGATAGCATAAGATTGGGGCTGCTGCAAAAGTATGGATTTGATATGTATTACATATATTGAATTCTGTTATGTGGCAGCTCCATTGCTTTATCTATAGGAGATTAAAACTAATATGAGAGATAATTACAAGAATATGCTCAGGGTCATAACTGTACCTCTTAGAAATATGACCGTATTACCGGGGAGTATACAGTTTTTGATGTAAGCAGGGATAAAATCAATAACTGCTATAGAAAAAGGCTATGTCTTTAGATGAAAGAGTATGTCTTTTTACTCAAAAACAATCCGAGCTTGAAGTACCTAAAAAAGAAGAACTTTATGAAAGCGGCTGCTATGTTGTCATAAAGCAGCTTGTAAGATTACAGCAGGGAAACCTTAGAGTTATGGTAGAAGGTTTGTCCAAGTGCAGTCTGCTTAAACTTGAAGACAACGGTTCTTATTTGAACGCCTATGTGGCACAGGATGAAACTTACGACATACATACCAAGAAAGTCTATGCGGATCCGGCAGCAGAGCAGCAATGGTAAGCATTATTAAAGAGCAGCTTGCAGAATTCGCCCTTTTCCAATCAGAAGTTTGCAGCCGAGAATATGCAGGATCTGGTTGAGACTGAGAGTATATATGAATTATGTACTAAAGTAGCAGCGGAACTTCCCTGGGATTACAAGATAAAGCAGGCTATACTTGATGCACATAATATTGATGAAAGATATGAGCTTATAGTAAAGCAGCTTTTTAAAGATAATCAGGTAAAATCAAATAAAGTTTGAGTTCAAAAAGCAGCTTAGGAAAAATATAGATCAAAACCAAAAAGAATACATACTCAGAGAGCAGATGAAAATCATTAAGCAGGAACTTAACGAGGACTTTGAAAAAGAAGGAGAAGAGTACGAGAAAAAGCTTGAAGAACTTAGTATAGATGAAGTTTCAAAGGAAAAGCTTTCCAAGGAGATAAGCAGGCTTAAGAATATGCCCTTCGGATCTCAGGAAGCCAATGTCATAAGAAACTATCTTGATGTGGTATTTGATATCCCTTTTAATAAGTGTACCGAGGACAATACAGACATAGTTCATGCTTCAAAAATACTTAATGAGGATCATTACGGGCTTGAAAAAAGTAAAGTCCAGGGTGCTTGAGTATCTGTCCGTACGTATATTAAATCCAAAAAGTGGCGGCTCAATACTCTGTCTCGTAGGTCCTCCGGGAACCGGTAAGACTTCCATAGCAAAAAGTGTTGCAAGGGCTATGGATGGGAAGTATATCAGAATAAGCCTTGGAGGTGTCAGAGATGAGGTTGAAATAAGGGGACACAGAAAGACCTATAGGTGCTATGCCAGGAAGATTCGTAGAAGGATTAAGACAGGTTAAGGTGTCAAATCCTCTTATGCTTTTTGGATGAGATAGATAAGGTGTCAAGTGATTATAAAGGGAGATACCGCTTCGGCACTTTTGGAAGTGCTTGATGCCGAGCAAAATTATAAGTTCAGGGATCATTATGTGGAACTTCCGGTAGACTTATCCAAGGTTCTCTTTATTGCCACTGCCAACAATGTATCAACTATACCAAGACCTTTGCTTGACCGTATGGAGCTTATAGAAATAAATTCCTACACTGAAAATGAAAACTTCATATAGCCAAGGATTACTTAGTTAAAAAGCAATTAAAAAGCCAACGGACTTGAAAAGTACAAGGTTAAGCATGTGAGGATACACTTAAAAATAATACATAACTATACCAAAGAGGCAGGAGTAAGAACGCTTGAAGACGAATAGGCGAGGTATACAGAAAGTGTACAAAGGAAGATACTGGAAGAAAATAAAAAGAGTATAAGTATAACTGCCAAAAAACTTTCAAGCTATCTTGGAAAGCCGAGATATAATTATGAGTCTGCAAATGAGGTCGATGAAGTGGGTATATGCCGTGGACTTGCCTGGACTGCAGTGAGGCGGAGACACCTTGCAGATAGAAGTAAAGCATTATGCCGGGTAAGGGCGGTCTTTTGCTTACCGGACAGATGGGTGATGTTATGAAGGAGTCCGCCCGTATAGCCTTAAGTGCTGTAAGGTCAATGTCCAAGGAGTACAAGGTGGCGGATGATTTTTATGATAAGCATGATATACATTTGCACATACCTGAAGGAGCTGTGCCAAAGGACGGTCCCAGTGCAGGTATAACTATGGCGACAGCCATGCTTTCGGCTGTGATCCAAAGAAAGATAAGAGCTGATGTGGCTATGACCGGAGAGCTTAGCCTAAGGGGCAGGGTACTGCCTATAGGAGGGCTTAAAGAGAAGATACTGGCAGCAAAGATGGCGGATATCAAGACTGTTATAGTACCTTATAAGAATAAGATCGATATAGAGGAACTTTCAAAGGAAATTACGGACGGTTTGGAGATAGTCTATGTTAAAGAATTAAAAGAAGTGCTTAAAAAGGCATTTGCTTAGTATAATCGGGAGGGTTTATGCATATAAAAACAGGCAGTTTTTGGAAAACAGTGTGCGGCATAACAAGCGTATTGCCTAAAATGACTTGCCGGAGATTGCTTTTTGGGCAAGTCAATGTCGGAAAAATCAAGCTTAATTAATACACTTATGCAAAGAAAGTCCTTGGCAAGAATCTCTCAAGCACCAGGAAGACACGAACTATAAATTATTATAAAGTAAATGACAGTTTATATTTTGTTGACCTACCGGGCTACGGATATGCAAAGTGTCACAGGAATTAAGAGCAAAAGTGGGGGAAAATGATAGAAAAGGTATATTACCTCTTCACCTACATTAAAAACTTATCTGTCTTTTGGTTGATATAAGGCATGAGCCTACTGAAAACGACAGATTGATGTATGAATGGATAAAAATACCACGGCTATAAGTACTTCTTATATTGACTAAGGCGGATAAATTAAAAGAAGTGTATTAAATAAACATATAAAAATAATAGAAAAAGCTCTTAAAGTGGCGGATGAAGATATGGTAGTGGCTTTTTCGTCGGAAAACCAAACAGGGCAGAGAAGAAGTATATGAGATTATAGACAAGATAAACAAATAAAAAGGGGATGTGAAAAACTCAATTGAGTTTTTCGCATCTCCCTCTGCACTTATTGTGTATAAATGACTGAAATCATACGCAAAGCACACTTCCCCTACCCCATAGAAGTTCTTTTTGAATCTATGCAACAGTTCTGTTTCTCATCTTTTTCTGATATTTATATAAATTATGGCCTATCGCCACGAGTAAAACTTCCAGTTTGACTGAATGAATACCTCTTCGGACAATTCTCTTGTACCAACGGTCATTTTTCATAATTCCGAAAGTGCCTTCTGCTTGTATCGAACGGTTCATTCGTAATAACGCACCGTGGATACTTTCTAGGTTTTTAATTACTTCCTGATGCATGGAAGTTAGTTCCTGATTGATCCGAACGGTTCTATTCTTATCTGTCTTCTTACATTTCTTTGCATATGGACATCCGCTACAGTCTTCGCATTCATACAGTTCTTCCTTGCGTCCGTACTGATTTTTCCCTCACATTTTTCTGCATAAAAAATGGAATGCTTTATCGTTAGGACATCTCATGACTCCTTGCTCATCAATTCTGAAGTTAACTGCACGAAATGGATCTTCATGATATTTCCGATCCTTAGTTTCCTTTTTAAACATTGGAAATTTCATATACTTTTCAATTCCGTTCTGTTTACAGAAAATATAATTGTTGTATGAGCCGTATCCGGCATCTGCCACAGGATATTTGGGATAGAATCCATAAGTTTGTTTGAAGTGCTCCATCAAAGGAACGAAACAATCCATATCCGAACGATAATGGTTCACGTCAACAACTACAATATATTCATCTGCTACACCAATCTGTACATTATATGCCGGCAGAAGCTGATCATTGCCCATGTAATCCGTTTTGATACGCATAAAGGTAGCTGAGTTATCTGTTTTAGAGTAACTGTTTCGGTTAGGACCACAGATTTCAATTTTTTGTATGTATTCTTGAAGTTTCTGACAGAATGTAGTCAAGTGTTCATAATGACGCTGTTCTTTGGATTTTCGCTTTCCGCTTCCGTAAACAAATGTACTTGTATCCAGTTCCCATAAAAGTACCAGCTGCTCAACGATTTCATTCAGATAATCCGGTACATACTCCGGGTTTGTTGTGATCTGCACCCCACTCCATGCGATTTCTACATTAATTTCCTCAATCTCCGCAGTGATTTTTTCGTAAAGCTTGTAACGGAACTTTTCGGTAGCCTTCTTCCATACCCAAGTATACTTGTTTGCGTTTGCTTCAAACTTGGAGCCGTCGATGTAGAGATGTTGAAGATCTACATGCTCCTCGTTAAAGATAGCGTGATTGATGTCGTTAAAAATGTTTTCAATATTATCTTGAAGTATTTCATTGATGAAATATCCAAAGGTTCTGTATGACGGAGTCCGGTGATCCATGAGATACATGAACCTGATATTAACTTTGCAGTTGTCTTCCAGTTCTCTCAGAGAGCAGTAACCGCTAGTCATAAATCCGAAAAGTACTGTTTTTAACATGTTGACCGGATTATATCTGAGTCGTCCGGTTGTGTACTCCGGAATACCCGTCAGATACTTGTTTAAATCGATTCCTCCCATCAATCTGTCAAATGTTAAAACAGGATCCAGCAGATCCAAACAATCTGAAAGAAACAGTGGTAAATATCCTTGTTTTGAATTACAATAATTATTGTGTAAAGTTTTCATTGCAAGTTAATTTTACCACAAAAATAGGACCTTTCGCATGAACGAATGGTCCTATTTCTTTTAGGGACTTGTTTCACAGCCCCTTTTTAGCGAGTAGGTACAAGTTTAATTATTATAAATTCTATTGTCCTGCTGCCTGTTTTTGAATTATAACCGGATCTGTAGGGATCGAACTTTTGATTAGTCGGAATAGGAGTATCTATAGCCGGTTTTTCCACAGGTCCCTTATCATGCAGGTTGGAATATATTTCCACAGGAGTTCCCAATTTACAATTATGGTAAGCCCAAACGGCATCACCCGCTTTGAAGTCTTAAGCAGCCTCCTGATTCAGCTATATCCATATAATTATATGTGTTGGCGTCTAAGGCATAAGGACTTGCGGAATTATAATAAAGTAAAGAATGTATTATAAATCCGTTGTAAAAATCTTGATAAATATTGACAATAAATATCATCATGCATAAACTTCAAGCATATTTTACATAAGTCTTGAAAAAAGAGCCTAAAGGAGTATCAGGACCATCTGAAGACATAAATGTCTTATATGGGATAATATATCCGTTACCTCCATCTCTTGCCATAATATACATAGTAGCTGTAGCCTTGTTATACTTGATTACATAGTCATTGGTAAGTCCCATGATAGGGCTCAAATCGGTAACAAGCTGTCCGTCTTCAGCAAAATAATACTTGTAACCGTCTATATATTGCCAACCGGTCTGGATTGCTCCATCTCTAAAATAGTAAGGAGTATTATTTTCAAAGCCCCAACCTGTGTAAGCGGCATCATCGGATTTTGAATACTTAAGAGCACCTGAAGAATCTCTGTAAACTCCCTCATAGAAAGGAGCAAGCAAAAGTCCGCTTGTACTTTCGGGAAAATCCCTTGTTTTATCCCACATAACTACTTTGAGAGCTACTATGTATGCGTCAGTGCCTATAGTTCCCACTGTTTGACCGTTTTTGCCCCAACCGGTCACAGCACCGTTACTAAGTACCGCCTTGTAATAAATATCGTTAAGTACTCCGCCGTAACCCTTTGCACGTATTTGTACAGCTTGAACCTTATTGTTGGGATCGCCGTTAGGTGTAGCTTCTCCCGAGTTGATCAAGGGAGACCAACCTGAATTTTGGTTAAATGCTCGTGCATAATATCTGCCTATACCCGAATGGTGTATTTGCAATCTCGGAAATCCGCCCGGAGAGTATGCAAAAGCCTGTGCATTACTCGGTGCACCTGAAATCTCACTGTTATCTACATTCCACATACCGTACTTAAACATAATAGGTGCTCCTGTAATATTATCCGGTGCGGTAAGATTATCCCCTAAAGAATTAAGATTGGCAGCATTGACAACCTCATCCAAATTCAGGTTTTTCAGGTTGAGTATAATTTGTTATAGCTAAACTTGACCTTACATCAATCGCAGCTTCATTGTTAGAAGTTTCTGTAGAATTGGTGTCAGTCGTTTGACCTTCGGTTGATTGACCTGAAGTCGCCGGGCTTTCCAGTTACTGCATTGGCATCTACAGAACTGGCATAAGTTGCAAATGAAAAAGATAAGAGATAAGCTTGAGGCTACAATAAACAAACCTCCTCTTACCTTATTTGATAAATACATAATAAACTTCCTCCTAAAAATGATTTGAATTGACTTAACCATTGTAACATAAAAGCTAAATAAATAGAAGTGAATTAAGATTAAATAAAATAAAAATTGATTACTATTTAGTAACATATTTCTAAAAGATTTTTACATTGAAAATATATTCATTATCTGCTAGAATTTTTAAGGTTTATTTAGAGAAAGATAAAACTTGGGGAATTATGAACAAACATAATAAATTCACTGCTAAAAGACTATTTGCTCAGCGTACAACATCTTTTGCCATGTTCGGTGCAACTGTACTGGTACCTTTAATTACAGGACTGAACCCTTCGCTTGCCTTATTTTTCAGCCCGGAGTAGGCACTTTAATATTTCACCTTTGTACTAAGGGGCAGGTTCCTGTATTCCTTGGCTCATCATTTGCATTTTTGGCGGCACTGAGCGCAGTTATAAGACCTGAGGGCAAGGTAGTTATAGAAAATATATCTTTGGCACAGGGGAGGTATATTTGTAGCTGGGCTTATATATTTACTGTTTGCATTACTTGCCTATCTTATAGGTGCCAAAAGGCTTAGAAGAATCTTTCCGGCAGTTGTAACCGGACCTGTAATAATAGTTATAGGCGTTTAGCTTAGCCCGTTGCCATATCGGACTCTATAAACGGATTAAGTTTGGCAGACGGCGTAAGTTCTGAAATACTTATGAATTTTTCTATTGCCTTGTTTACCTTATTTGTAGTTATCATATGTTCTATATTTTCGCATGGATTTTTCAAACTGGTTCCGATTTTTAATTGGTATATTATCAGGTTATATATTATGTGTTATACTTTTCCTTAACAGGGTTATTACAAAATGGATTACTCCGCTATAGTAAATGCTGCATGGATCAACATCCCCTTTGTTTCAGCAGATTCCAACAAAGTTCCCTTTATGTCTTTGCCAAAGTTTAATATGGGGCTATACTTTCTATCGCTCCTATAGCTCTGGTTACTTTTATGGAGCATATAGGGGATATAACAACAAGCAGTACCGTAGTAGGTAAGGGACTTTATAAAAGAGCCGGGACTGCACAGAACTTTGATAGGAGACGGATTGGCTACAGCCTTTGCAGGTCTTATAGGAGGTCCGGCTAATACGACCTATTCCGAAAATACCGGTGTTTTGGCGACTACTAAAAATTATAATCCGGCACTGCTTAGAATGACGGCTGTATTTGCAATAGTTTTAGGACTTTTAGGAAAGATCGGAGCGGTGCTGCAGACCATACCAGGGACCGGTAAAAGGCGGAGTTGAGGTTATGCTTTTTGAATGATAGCCGCTGTGGGTGTACGCTCACTTGCAGAGTCCAATCTTGACTTTACCCACTCAAGAAACTTAACAATAGTGGGACTTATACTGGTATTCGGACTTGGATTTTCACAACTTGGCGGTGTCAATGTCCATGTAGGAGACATTACACTTAATATCTCAGGACTCTTTATAGCAGTTGTAATAGGTGTTATAATGAACCTGATACTGCCGGATGTAGAGGACAGGTAATCAGATCTTATCGTCTTAGCTATAATAAAAATCATAAGTTTTATCATAGAAATAATAAAGGTGGGCTTTTTAAAGCCCGGAATTTATGGATAATAATATGTTTATAAACAATCATCCCTTAGTTCAGCATAAAATAACAAGGCTTAGGGATAAATCGACCGGAACCAACGAATTTCGCTCTTTGGTAGGAGAGATAGCCATGCTTATGGGATATGAGGCACTTAGTGATCTGCCTACGGAGGATGTAAGTGTAAGTACTCCCATAGAAGACTGTATGTCTCCGAGATAGCAGGCAGGAAACTTGCCATAGTACCGATACTTCGTGCCGGACTTGGCATGGTTGACGGAATTTTGGCTTTGGTACCTACAGCAAAGGTAGGTCATATAGGTCTTTACAGGGATGAAGTTACTCATATACCTCATGCATATTATTGCAAACTTCCAAAGCCTATAGAAGAAAGAACGATAGTTGTTACAGATCCGATGCTTGCAACCGGAGGTTCGGCAGTGGATGCTATTACTCAAATAAAGGCACATGGAGGGGTGAATATAAAATTCATGTGTATAATAGCCGCACCGGAAGGGCTTAAAAAGCTTCATAAGGAGCATCCGGATATTCAGATATATGTAGGGCATCTGGATAGGGGAACTTAATAAAGATGCTTATATATGCCCGGGTCTTGGAGATGCCGGAGACAGGATTTTTCGGAACAAAGTAAATAAAAAAGCTGCTGCAGGATAAAAATGCAACAGCTTTTTATGCCGATAGCGAGACTCGAACTCGCACATCCTTGCGAATAACAGATTTTTGAGTCTGTCGTGTCTGCCATTCCACCACACCGGCTTGGCATCAGTAAGTTATAACATAAAAGTAAAAATAGCAAGAACTTAAGATTTAAAACTTAATGCGATTTTTCGTAAAAAATTGTATACAAAGGGAAATGATACTCAAGCCTGATGAAAAATCTGCTTCTTGGGCTAAGCTCTGCAAAAACTTTTATACTTTTTGGATAAAACTTTTTATAATCCTTAGTATTTACAAGGATAAGATCCTGTTTATGGCATTTTTAACAGCCTGAGAGTAGGAAAAAGTTAGTATATTTATCAAATGCCTCGTAAGTTGCCTTTATCTCATTGAAATATTTATGCTGTTTTTGATATAGTCGCCTTTTTGTAAATCACAGGTCCAGGAACAGCAACGCCAATCCTGTGAACAGACATAAAACTGTCAATGTAAAAACTGAGCCCTCTGGCAGCCAAAATAATCTGTAAAGGTATATCCATGACCGGGCGGTGGCAAAAAGTCAGGGAAGCTCTTTATATGCTTGCTTGGAAACATTAAAGAGGCGGTCGGATATGCCGAGGTTTTTATCAATAACCTCAAAAGCCGATACGAATCTGTCGTTTTTATAAGGTCTTATATTGCTTTCCGGGTAAGACTTATCCATAGCTAAAAGCCTTGGCGGCATGAAAGCAAAAGGCTTATATTGGGGTCGGACTCAGAGTACGGCAACCTGTTTTTGCAACTTATGCTTATCTGTCCAATAATCATCGCCTTCGCAGATAGCTATATACTTACCTCGTACACGAGGGAAAATTATACCTTTGAGTAACATTTGTAATGCCTATTGAATATTGATTAACACTTTGATATACGGGTTTAACAATGTCCGGAAAGAGTTTTTCATACTTTCTTATAATATCGGCGGTTTTTGTCGGTAGAGGCATCGTCATGTATAAGTATTTCGTATTTGAAATCCACTTTTTGCTCCAGAAAAGACTTAGAGTCTGTTCTATATACTTCTCGTGGTTGTAAGTAACACAGCAGATACTTACCGTTATATTATCATTTATCATAAAAAAATTACCTAATTCATAAGTTTCTTAAAAATATATTGATATATGTCCTGACTTTTACTATGCCAGTTGGCACACATATTTTTCAACTACAGTCTCATCCGGAACGGATATATCAATTGCTATAAGGTCATACTTGGCTTCGGAAAATCTGAGAGTGACTATATATTCCTTTGTCACGCTGTCATGGTAATAGTCCGCTATACTGCTCACCTCATCACGCATCTTAAACTTATTTTCCTTAAGATATTTATCAAGATCCGATATAACAGCCTCAGGGATATCACTGCGAAAAGATCAAGGTTTCAGCTCCGTCCTTGGTTAAAGTATGCCTTGAAGAGTTATGAAGTTTTTGTATCAATATTTATAAGTTTTGCTTCCTGAAGTTCCGAGGAGCACCTTTTTGAACTTCAAAAATTAGTATACTCATAACTTAGGAAAAGCCCGCAAGTTGGGTTTGTGTAAGTGGAAAAATTAACCTGTTTGAGCATATAAAGCACCATTAATTTATACAAGGTTGAAGAGTTTAAATCCATAATATTCTCCTGAAATTTAATAGGTAAAACCTTTTTATAATTATATTATAAAATAAAAGCTGCCTATTAATATATCACAATATTCTTTTTAATTCAAGTATGGTAAAATGTGCTTTTACATTATGCAATAGGGTTACAGTTTGGGTAGGTTATTCATCTTTGTTAAAAAATATTTAATTTTTATTCATACATCAAACGAAGGTGGATGCCAGCAGCAGCCAGTGATATAAATATACAATATACAGCTGAAAGCAGGCTTTCATCCGGTATATTATATATTTATATCTACTATAACTGTAACGCAATAGGTGAATGAATATTATGATAGAGAAAATAAATCAACTGGCAAACGGTATTGTAGAAAGTGAAGTTGCAAAGCTTAGAGTAAAACCTGCATATATAGATGTACAGCTTATGTACGGAAAAAGAAAACAGGCTGGAACTTGAGATACAGTCCTTAAAATCACAGGTATTTTAAAGCACTGGCTTATACGGATGACTTAAGAATTAAAGTACTTGAGCCTCAATTTGGCGGACTGAGAACAAAAATTCATATAAAAGCGGATGATACTTGCTTTTTAAGTAAAGAAGATATAGAGGGCAATATATATCTTGTTACTAATGCAGGGAGAGATAACTGTTCCTTATGTGTTTAGGCTAGGGATGACCCAGACGGAAAGACTGCTTAAAAATCTCGACAGCATAGATGCATTTGTAAAAATAGCGAAGGTGGATTATGATACGGCACTTCGTTTATTTGAATACAAAGATTTCACCTTAGCTGAATTTATGAAGGATACAAGGTTGGGAGCTATATATAATGCACTTAAAAAGAAAGATGCATCGGCTTTGAGGAGGTTTTTATGTGCTTGTGGAATAAAAGGAAAGAATAAGCCTTAATTTTGCAAAGGAAAAGTATGTATTTGCCTATAACGGTACAGATAAAACTTTTAGTATTCCGATAAGAAAGCAAAGTTGGGGATATTGCAACTTTGATGTAAGTTAATGAGACCGACTTTATACACTTAAGTCAAAGCAGCTTGAGCAATGAAGACTTTAATAAGGATACATGTTATTTTTAACTTCGAAGTCTTAGATAAGCTTCCCAATTCAAAGCACAACAAGGCTGTAATAATATTTTCCAATGCAATAAGCAGGTATAAGATTGAAGTTGAATTAGTCTCAAATCAGGCAAAAAGAGATAATGTTAATAATTCCTATAAGAAGAACGTAAGTTCATACTTTAATTTGCGTCTGCAATATGAGTATGAGCCGGATGATATTATCCCTGAGCTTATGATATTGGAACTTGACGAACTTATATCAAAGGAAGTGGAGCTGAAAAAATACAGTTTCTTAAAGGCGGAGGCACTTTGTCTTTTAAGAAGGTATAAAGAGGCTGAGGAAATACTTGAGAGATATAAGGACAGTGTTGTGGCGCTCAAGGATGAAGAAGTTCTCGACTATGTATTATTTGAGTATATTGTCGCACTTATGGAAGATGATGACAATGTAAACCATGATTTTACCAAATTGCTCAGAAGGATGATCAACGAAGGGGAATATTTACTTTATGCCTCTTTTGATCAAGTTTGACAGAAGATGCAAGTATAAGCCGTCCCTGGTGTTTGAACTGATTAATGAGGCATTTTATGCAGGAAGCAGAAGCCCCTTCCTTTACCTTGTGTATATTAAGTTTATCTCAGAGAACCTGGACTTTCTTCATGATTTAACAAACTTGGAATTGCAGGTATTTAATTTCGGTTTGGATAGAGGTATTTTAAGCAAGGAACTTGTAGATGAGATAGTGCAAAGGGCTAAGAGTATCAGGAAATATTCAAGCCTCACCTATATACTTTTTAGAAAAGATTTATGATAAGTATAAGGAGGATGCATACCTTGAAGCCTTATGTGCCGTACTTATCAGAGGAGATATCAGGACAACCTGTGTCAATGAATACTTTGAAAAGGCAATTGATAATAATCTTGAACTTTTCGGTATATATGAGCAGTACATATACACTGGGCAAGGAAAAACCGGGCTTTTAAAGAAAAATTTTAAGATACTTTTTAGGAGACAATGCCTTATCGCCCGACTATAGAGCTTTATTATATGAAAATGTGGTTCTGTATGCAGGCAGGGATGCTAAAATTTATGAGGAATACAAGGCACTTATATTCCAGTTTATGCTTGAACAAATTAATGCACATGCTATAACTAAGCCTTTGCTCAGCATATATAATGAATTTATAGATGCCGATATAGTTGACAGCAGACTTGCCAAGGTATTGCCGGATATCGTATCTGCACAAATGCTTAAGCTTGAGCAGGAAGGAATTGATAAAGTTATAGTTGTATACCCTGAACTTAAGGGAGAGAATGTATACAGGTATAATTCAAACCTGCATTATATTCCGGTATATTCCAAGGATGCGATAGTATTTGTAGAAGATGAAGACGGTATAAGGTATTATGTTGAAACGGATAAGACAACTTTAATAAAGAATAAAGAAGAGGTGCTGAACCGTTGCTATCTGATATATCCGGAGCATGTGGTTTATAAACTTGCAAAGTTAAGCTCCATCCTGGCAGCCGGGCATGTAGCTGCGGAAGATGTAACCTTGATACAAAGGGCGGCAGCCGATAACAGCCTTTCGGACATATACAAGGCGAATATTTTATCCAAAGCTTATTGATTACTTAAGGGAGGACAGTAAGACCCTTCCGGTCCGGATATATGGAATGTAAGCAACAATCATGACTTTCTTTTAAGAGCCAGCTCGGATACCCATATTTCCGTAGCGGACAGAGGCAAGATATGCGATACGCTTATTAACCTGGGGTATATAAATGAAAGTTACCAAATGATACAGATGCTCGGTATAGAGGTTATAAGCCCTGACAGTGCAAGAAGGCTATGTAATAAACTTATAAGTGATAAGTCAAAGTATGACCCCTAATGTCATAAAATACCTTGCTTTTTAAAGGTGTTCAGACAGGAAATTATGATATAAATATAATGGAATACCTTTGCAGAAGTTTTAACCATTGTATTAAAGATATGTATGAGCTGCTTGAAAGAGCGGTTATTGATAATGTAGATACCTATGATTTAGAAGAAAGGGTGCTGATATATATGCTCTTTACCGGCAACCTTTAGCAGCATAGATCAAGTGTTTGCATGGTATGTGAGCAGAAAGAAAACCGGTGTATCAATAGTTAAAGGCTTATTTTGCAGTCAAATGTGGAGGATACTTTATACGTGATGAAAAATATCTGCACATGTGTTCGAGAGACTTGAGCAATCCATTCTGAGTTTGGACGATTATACAAGTATACCTATGATATACCAATTGGCAATTACAAAATATTATTCCGAGCTTGCAGTACTTGATGAAAGACAGCAGAAGGTGGTAAGCGATATTATAGATAACCTTATGGCTTATCCTATAGTGTTTCCCTACTTTAAGAAACTTACAAAGTATAGTAAGTCTGCCGCAGGATATAATGGATAAGGAGTTTCTTGTATATAAAAGTTCTTTCGGAAAAAGCCCAAGGCTAAAAAGCAGGGTGTATCCTTATGATGCAAGCTTTACTGAAGAGAGGTTTGATTATCATTATATGAATATATATATCAAAGAAAAGACTGCTCTTTTAGCGGAGACAGATGGGAGTATATGATATATGAAGAAGTTGAGGGACAGGAAAAATTAACGGAAAGTTCGACTATAGTACATGAAGAAGCTATAGAGCTCTAAGTTTCAGCAGATTTGACAGAATCAATGAGATTGATATATTGTTAAATGATGATGAAGCTGATATATATGAGTGAGAACCTGATTAAAGACAGATTGGTAAAGTACTTGCTTGATGATGAAATTGCCAGAGAAAACTTTTTAATTTGATGATGTAAGAAATGAGGCTACTATAATGACAGCACATGTTTTTGGAATTGATATATGTGATTATAGCACATCCATAGTCTCCTATGCCGATGATAAGGCATTTCGCTTTCCGACAGCGATATGCAAAGAAAAAGACGCAGAGGGTTGGTATGTTGGAGAAGAAGCTATGCGATGGCTCTAAGCGGAAGAGGTGTTATAGTTGATAAATTACTGAATCTTACTATAAGAGGAGGTACTGCCACATTAAACGGAACCAAGTACCAGGGGGCGGAAATTCTCAAATACTTTTTAAGGTTGATCATAGATATCAGTTTAGAAAAGTTAAAAGTCGGTTATCCTGATAAGATAGTTGTATCTATACCGAAGATTGATATGGATATAGTGGATAGAATTACTTCCTGCCTGGTAGATCTTGGGTATTTAAAAGCAAAATATAAAGTCATAAGCAGGTGTGAGAGTTTTATATACTATGTTATGAGCCAGGGAAAAGAAATATGGAATAATCAGGTGGGCTTGTTCAGTCTTACCGATGCAAAGCTTACCTACTATGAGTTGAAGGTAAGTAAAAGTGCAAAAAGGTTTATAGTATATGCCGAAAGTAAGGATATGGATGAGGGATTTAACCTTGATCTTTTAAAATAACTCCGCCAGTGCGAAGATGGCGGATAAAATCCTTACCGCCTGTGCAGACAGAATACTTAAAAGAAAGTATTTTCCACTATAATGTTGACCGAAAAGGTTTTGAGACCTTGGACTGGGCTGAGAATTTTAAAAGGATAATTTGCAGCAGGCGGAGAGTATTTTCCGATATGGATCTTTTTGCAAGAGGAGCCTGTGTAAGAGGAGTGGATCTTGCAAGTGATAAACCTATATTTAATTTTATATGTATATGTGACGGCAGGCTTGACACCGATGTCAGTATAAATATACAAAGAAAAGATAAAGGAAGTCCCTCTTATGCTTGCAAAAGCAGGTCAAGCGTGGAACGAAGCAAAGGCATCTTTAGAATTATAGCCGATTCCGTACCTGATATAGAATTACATTTGCAACCTATAGACATATATAGAAAAACGAAGTATAAAAATACAGCTTAATTTCATGCCTGCAAGAGCACAAAAGGCTATGAGGCTTGATATAAAGACGGGTTTAAGAATGCCGGTACTATGGTACTTAGCTTAGAAGATGCGGGTTTGGCGAATATATAAAAAAGTGAGGCAGGACTGGTACAAGAGGTTGACTTATGGGATTAATACTATGTAGCGAAAATGAAGCTAAGAGCCTTATTATATAGAAGAATTATCTGTGAATATCTACAGTATAGAGGAGCTTTGTTATATAATATACGAGCATCCTCTATTAGTGCTTGATAATTTTATATCTCCGGGTCTGATAGAGTTTATAAAGACAGATCTGGATATGAATATCCTGGCTGCTCAACTTACTAAGATGAGCCAGGAAAGACATGCGGAAGACAGTATGCTTATTTATATACTTGAGTTTGCGGAGATATGCAGAAGTCGGAAATCAGCAGGTACAGGTCGGAGCTTAATAATTTAAGAAAATTAAAAAGGCTGATTTTTAAAAGAAAAAGCGGACTATATGTTTAGGCTCAGAAGATACGGTAAGGCTATAAGATACTATAAAGGCAGTTATAAAAGATGTCGGCGGAAAAAAATCCGAGGGATAAACTTTTAGCCAAAACCTATCACAATGTAGCCAGTGCTTTTGCCAACCTTTTTATGTTTGATAAGGCATATGAATACTACGTGCAGGCTTACAATATACTTGGAGATAAGCATATATTAAAAAGGCTTTATCTTTTGTCATACCTTGATAAAAGAGACGGGCTTAGATTAAAAGTCACACCGAAAGTCTGGGAAGTGATATCATGCAGTATTGGGATGATGAGTTTAATCAAACGGTTACAAAGGTAAAGCAGGCTATAGACAAAGAAGAAATTGACAATATATTTTCAAAAAGATCCCATAAAGCTCAGAAAAACTTCTTATAGAAGAGATTTCCAAAAGGTTTAAAAGTGGATTACAGAAATATGATATAATTAGCGGAATAAAGAATTAGGACAGGACGTTTATGAAGAGTTGGAAAAAGAACTATGATCCTTCTAAGATAGAAGCGAAGATATATAAAAATTGGCTGGAAAAGAAATATTTTTCATGCCGAGGTCAACAGGATAAAAAGCCCTTTACTATAGTTATGCCGCCGCCTAATATCACAGGGCAGTTGCATATGGGACACGCCCTCGACAATACCATGCAGGATATACTTATAAGATATAAAAAGAATGCAGGGGATTTGAGGCATTGTGGCAGCCAGGAACCGACCATGCGGCTATAGCTAGCGGAAGTAAAGATCATAGATAAATTAAAGGCTGAGGGTTTGAGTAAGGAGAAGTTTAGGAAGAGAAAAATTCCTGGAAAAAGCCTGGGAATGGAAGGAAGAGTACGGCTCTAAAATCATAAATCAATTGCAAAAACTCGGTTCGTCGGCAGATTGGGACAGAGAAAGATTTACCATGGATGAGGGCTGCTCCAATGCAGTTGAAAGAGGTATTTATAAAACTTTACGAGAAGGGATATATATATAAAGGATCAAAGATCATAAACTGGTGTCCGGTATGTCAAACTACGATTTCCGATGCTGAGGTTGAACATATTGAAATGGATTCTTATTTTTGGCATATTAATTATCCTATAGAGGGTGAAGAGGGCAGGTTTATAGAAATAGCCACCACCAGACCTGAGACTATGCTTGGAGATACTGCGGTTGCAGTGCATCCGGATGATGAAAGATACAAAGATCTTATAGGCAAAAAGCTGATACTGCCGTTGGTGGGAAGAGAAATTCCTCTTATTGCCGACAGTTATGTTGACAGGAAATTCGGTACAGGTTGTGTAAAAATAACCCCTGCACATGACCCTAACGACTTTGAAGTAGGTAAGAGACATAACTTGGAAGAGCTCAACATATTGTATGATGACGGTAAGATCAACCTTCCGGGCTCAAAGTATCATAATATGGACAGGTATGAGGCAAGAAAGGCGGTAGTTGAGGATCTTAAGAGTCAGGGACTCTTGGTTAAGACCGTGGCACATAAGCACAGCGTAGGTACTCATGACAGATGTAAGACGATTGTTGAGCCTATGAGTAAAGCCGCAATGGTTTGTCAAAATGGAAGAAATGGCAAAACCCGCCATAGAATCGAGTTTAGAACCAAAAGCTTAAGTTCGTGCCCGAAAGCTTTTGCAAAAACATATCTACACTGGCTTGAAAACATAAGAGACTGGTGTATCTCAAGACAGCTTTGGTGAGACACAGGATTCCGGCTTATTATTGCAGTGAATGTAAACATATGGAAGTAAGCGGTAAAAAGCCGACATATTGTCTAGTATGTAGCAAAAGAAAAGACTTTATACAGGATGAGGATACCTGATACATGGTTTTCATCCGCACTTTGGCCTTTTTCAACCTTAGGCTGGCCCAAAAGAAACGGATGAGCTGTCTTATTTCTATCCTACAGATGTACTTGTTACAGGTTATGATATTATATTCTTCTGGGTCGTAAGAATGGTATTCTCCGCTTTGGAGCAAACCGGTAAGGAGCCTTTTTAATACAGTACTTATACATGGGCTTGTAAGAGACTCTCAAGGAAGAAAGATGAGTAAATCCTTTAGGAAGCAGCATAGATCACTGGAAGTTATAGATAAGTACGGTGCTGATGCGCTTCGTATGACCTGATGACGGGTAATGCTCCGGGTAATGATATGAGATTCTACTTTGAAAAGTAGAGGCAAGCAGAAACTTGCCAATAAAATTTGGAATGCATCAAGATTCATAATGATGAATGTAAAGGATGAGAAGGAGCCTGTACTATGACAAGAGAAAGCTTAAAATAGAAGATAAGTGGATTTTATCAAAAAGCAACAATATAGTAGAAAAGAAGTTACTGAAAATCTGGATAAGTATGAACTCGGTATTGCACTTTCAAAGATATGACTGCTTTTTATGGGAAGAGTTTTGTGATTGGTATATAGAGATGCTGAAACCGAGACTTTGGAATGAGGCTGATGAAAGCAGAGAAACCGCACTTTGGGTATTAAAAAGTGCTTATAGATATGCTTAAGCTTTTACATCCCTTTATGCCGTTTATTACGGAAGAGATCTTCTTGAACTTAAGTGATGAAGAAAGTATTATGATATCCAAAGTGGCCTGCATATGAAGAGGACTTTTGGATATGAAGGCTGATGAAGATAAGGTGAGAGAGTATAAAGGCGGCTGTAAGAGCGATAAGAAATATACGAACTTCCATGAATGTAGTTCCAAGTAAAAACTAGGAGTATATCTTATAAGTAAGGATACAGGTAAGCGATGATGTGTTCAAAGAGTCAAGGGTTATATTTATGAGTTTGGCGGGTGTCAATGAGCTTTATATAGAGGGCAGACAAAGGTGAATGTTCCTGATGATGCAGTATCCGCAGTTATAGCAGGTGCTGATATATACATATACCTTTGAAGACCTGGTAGATGTGGAGAAGGAAAAAGAAAGACTTAAAAAAGAAGAAGTAAGATTACTGGCAGAGCTTGACCAGGTTAATAATATGCTTGGAAATGAAAAATTTATATCCAAGGCTCCCGCAAAGTAAGATAGAGGAAGAAAAAGAAAAAGCTTGATAAGTATACTAAGATGCTAAAGCAGCTTAGGGAACAACTTATCGCTTTGGAGAAAACGCTGATAGGAGGTTTCTATATGATAAATTTTGATGAAGAATTGGCTCGTTTTAAACCCAGTCTCGATATATCCAAGGTTGAAGATGAGATAGTTAAAACAGATATGCATGATATGGCAGACATTATAGTAAGAATTATACAGCTTGAATCAGAGGGGCGTTCTTAATGAGTATAAAAGCGACGTTGTGTATGTATATCCAATAGCTACTATAACCTGGCGCTCAGCCATGCTAAAAAGCAGAAACCTATCAATGGCTGTTACATATATAAAGTACTCTTTACAATTTAACAAACAAAATATTCCGGCAAGGAACCTTTTAGGTCTTATATATTATGAGGATCGGTGAGCAGCTGAAGCCCTGGTTCAATGGGTTATAAGCAGCAATATAAACAGTGAAAACAATATAGCTATAAAGTACATCAGGATACTGAGAGACAGCAGGGTGAACTTGAAAAGCATGAGCAAAATATAGGAAAAATATAATGTAGCTTTATCCAATGCCGCCTCAAACAGTAAGGACTTATCGATTATAATGCTTAACAGGGTTACGGAATCCAACCCTAAGTATGTCAATGCGCAGCTGCTTTTTGGCACTGTTTAGCTATGGAATACGAGGATTATAAAAAGCCGGAAAGTGTATAAAGCAGTGCTTAATGTGGATAAGAGCAATCCTATAGCACTGTCTTATGCCGCTAAAGCTTAGAAGGTGGGAAACCTGATGCAAGCAGAAAGCGAGACAGTTTGAAAGCAAGCGTATGTCTAAACTTTGGAAGAGGACGTTATAATACCTAAGGGATATTCTGAAGGTTTTTGGCTGGCATACCGCAGTCAATATATTGATAGGGCTTTTAATAGGTGCTGCAAGCATTGTATTTTATATATATGCCTACAGTAAAAACAGAATGAACATGGTACATAATTCCGAAATTATGGCAATAAGTGATAAATTAAGCGCATCCAATGCCAAGATAGATGAGCTTACAGAGTCTGAAGGACAGCCTTCAGGCGGAAATAGACACCGTCTGACGGAAAATGCCAATACCTCTGACGAATCAAGTACTTATCAGATTACACAATATCAACTTTTAATAGGTATACTTGATGCATATAGAAAGGAAGATTTTTACAGAGCGGCATTTCTTTTTGCAGGGCTTGATACGGAAAAAGCTTTTGGATATAGATGACGGCAGCAGGGTTTCACCTAATTCCATATATAATGAGTTAAGTGCCAAAGATAAAAGCAAGGGACGGTCCCAAACTCTTGCTTGACAAAGGAGATGAGTATTACAGGGTGCGGGACTATGCCAATGCTATAGTTTTATTATGATAAAAAGTCTTGCAATTTCACCTTCCTTTGTAGCTGCCCTATACAAGAAGGCTATGGCTTACAAGCTGAGCGGAGACTCACAAAATGCCAATACTATATTCGGAGATATAATTATTAATTATCCGGACAGCAATGAGGCTAAATTAGCCAAGACTGAAAGAGGATATTAATAAGCGAAGTATATATTGTATAATAAAAACTTCTTCGTTTCTAGAAACCGGAATTTACTTAAAAAGTTGAAGTTTAATTTAATGTATCGTGTCTTAAATACAGCAGAGTAAATAACCCTTCTTTATTTATCATAGTAAAAATCCTCAGCATAGCATGCACTAAGCTGAGGATTTTTATTTTAGTTTGCATAGCCCGGACCGTAACCGGCAGGGCTGTTTGTACTTGGACTTGGTGGGGAGTTTATATCCGAGGCATCCGATTCTGACGGCTCCGGAGCCGAGTGCTCGTGTGTATACTACATTTTCTGGGGGTAGGCAAAGTATGAATCATCAGTAGTACTGTCACTGTCAGGAAGTTTCACATAGTTTTCACTCCTTGTGCTCGGGCAAAATGCCGTAGGGTCTTTGACCTGATTCGGAACAAACTCTTATACTGCTGTGAACATCACATTTTTCTGTAGGTACGGTACCTTTGGCAAAGTATTCGGTATAGGTAGCATTACCTCTGGGGTCGGAGGAGCATACTCCCGATATAGGAAGCTTGCCTGATTTTCTGCATATAGTTGCAGTCTCTATATCTGCAGGCTTTAGTGAATTCAACGTTTTGAAGTTGCTTGATATCATCGAACTCTGGTCATGATCTTTTTCCAAATAATTTTATGGTGGGAAGTACCGCTGTCTTCCTCACCCAGCTTTTTGGTTCTCATCAAAAGCCCGACCATGTTCCGCCGGTATAATAAGGAGTATAGCCGACAAACCAAATATCGTTACTTTTTGAAGTAGTACCTGACTTTCCGGCACAACTCATGTTATCGAGATGCGCTTTTGTACTTGTTGATTGACACTTTACACTTGATCTTGCAAACTTTCGGTTGCTTATCATAGACTCCCTCATGGCATCCGTAAAGCAGAAAGGCTGTAGATTCTTTTTATAACCCTACGTGTGGCAGGTGTATTGTCTATTAATACTTTTCCGTTATAGTCTACTATTTTTGTAAAGAAAATGGCTCGGTGTACAGTACCGCCATTGGCTATGGTTGCATAGGCTGCGGTAAGTTCAAGATTGCTTACACCGTTATACAAACCTCCAAGTGCTACAGAAGCGCTGTAATCATTGTCTGTCAAGGTAGTAATACCGAAAATTTTTACAATATTCCACACCGAGACGAGGTGTTACAGTTTCCATTAAACAACGTGCAGCCACTATATTCATAGAGTATATGATACCCTCCCTTATATTGGAGTAACCGAGGTATCCTCTGGAAGAGTACCAGTTGGAAATAGTTTTCTTGCCTACGGTATATTCTTCATCATAGTAGGTGGTTGCAAGTGTAGCACCTTTTGCATCAATAGCAGGGGCAAAGGCTGAAATAACTTTGAAAGTTGAGCCGGGTTGTCTTAAAGTATTACTTGCTCTGTTCAGTGTAAGAGAGGCATTTTTAGGTCCTCTTCCTCCTATTAAAGCCTTGACCTGACCGGTTTTTGATCCATTAGTACAAATGATGCCTGTGGTATTGAAGTATGGGCGAGAAACTTTCACCTATTACCCTGTCGCCTTCCTTCACTACATAAGCCTTGTACTTTTCAACATCATCTTTTGCGGCTTCTTCGGATTTATAAAGCCCGTCAAAATCATCATGCAGTACATTTTTATGGTATTGCATAATATCCTTTTCAGAATAATGCTGTATTCCGCTGTTTATATGCTCAACTGACAGTCTGTATTCCGCTCGAGTATTTTGTAATATCATAATTATCAGGATTATTCACCTCTTCCTCAACAATTTGCTGCAAATCCGGATCAAGAGTCGTATATATTGAAAGACCGCCTCCATAAAGCAAATTATAGCTTTGAGTTTCAGAGTATCCGAGTTTATTCATAAGTGTACTCATCACCTGTTCTGTCAATTCATCCGTAAAGTAACTGTAAATATTAACCGGAGTTTCCTTTGTTACCGTATTAACATTTTGAATACGGTCATATACATTATCAGCCAGGGCTTTATCCATATCTTCTTTAGTAATATAACCCTATGTGCCAGCATGTAACTTAAAATTACTTTTCTTTTTCTTCATTCTTTTCCCCTGCCGCTTATAGGGTTATACTTACTGGGATTTTGAGTGATTCCGGCAAGTACTGTAGCCTCTGATAAAGTCAATTCTGAAACTTCCTTACCGAAATACCTTCTTGAAGCCACTTTGACACCGAGTGCATTGTTACCGAGGTTTATGGTATTAAGATAATTGGTAATGATTTGCTTTTTATCCATGGTCTTTTCAAGCTCCAAGGCAAGTGCTGTTCTTGCAACTTCCTTTCAAGTTTGGCTCCAAAGCTTGACTCCTACCGCCGTTAAATACATTGTAATAAGCTGCTGGGTAATAGTAGAGCCGCCGCCCAGGTTGCTGTGTTTCAGTACGCCATAAACAGCACGCATTATTGATTTGGTATCAATACCTTTATGCTGCCAAAATCTTTCATCTTCTATTGCTACAAAGGCATTGATAAAGATCCTTGGGAATTTCTTCATAACATGCTTCTTCACGTTTGGCTCCTGCCATTACCAAAGTATCGGTAACATTTCCTTTAGAGTCGTATACCGTAGTAGCAAAACCTAAAGGTGCTATACTTTCTATATTTATCTTGGGGTATTGTCTCATAATGCCTTTTATTACACCGAAGGCTAAACTGATACCGAGAATACATAGTACCAAAATGATACAAATAAGGTTTTGAAAAAGTTACTATCAATTTATTGATGTATTTCTTCTTTTAGATGTGGAATTATTTATTTTACAGTGTGTTATGACGTTTACTATAATTCATATATTATTCGTCTCCTAATACATTTACATTAAGTGTGTCATTGATCATATTATACAGTGGGATAAAAAGATATAAACGATAACTGTATAATCTATAAGTATATCAAAGTATAAATAAAAGTTCCAGTATTTACCGAATTTATAGAGTAACTTTTATAATATATATATTAAATCAAAGCTTGTAAAAAGAAACATTATTTGATAAATTTTTAAATCGCTATATCGTCTGCAAAATGATTTGACTGATTTTTGTACTTTCTTTTAAGTATAAGTCTACAGGTAAATGTGCAAGCAGGAAATATGAGTAAGCATAAAGGCTTACAGGATTTGTGTATTTTAGAAAAGATTAGCAAGTTTGTAATGAAAACAAAAAGGATCAACAGATATGGAAAAGATGTTTATTGTCTTTGCATGGGTGAGGCTCATGGAGAGATTATTGAAAAAAAGTCAAGATTTATAGCTGATATAGTACCTGTCAAAGATGAGGAAGAGGCACTTGGATTTATAGAAGGAGTGAGAAAGAAGTTTTTGGGATGCAAGACATCATTGCTATGCTTATATAGTGGGGGATAAAGGCAGCATACAAAGATGCTCCGGATGACGGCGAACCTTCAAAACCGCCGGAAGACCTATGCTTGATGTACTGCTTTCAAAAGAAGCTGATAAATATCTGTGCTGTAGTTACCAGATATTTCGGAGGCACTCTGCTTGGTACGGGGGGCTTGGTTAGAGCCTATCAGTCTGCGGTAATTGACGGGCTTGAGGGGACGGAGATCGTAAAAATAGAAGAGGCATTCAGACTTTATATAAAGTCAAGTTATGATATGTATGCGAAATTTTAAAGAAAGAATGGAAGAAAGCCTCGGTATATATATAGAAGATGTAGAATATACTCGAAGTGGATATGAAAATAATAGTAAAAAGAGCTTGAAGAAAGTTTTCTAAAAAGACTTGCAGCAGAGAGTGCAGGAAGTATAAGTCCTTATAAAAACAGAAGAAATAAGTTTTTGTTATAAGTAAAGAGAAAATAACAGTTGTAACTTTTTGACTCTGATAATGCTATATTATACCCCGTGGATTTTATGACAAGTTATAATAGAAAGAGAAGTGTATGTTGGAAAGTAGAGATGACATAGAAATATAGCTATAATAGCACACGTGGATCATGGCAAGACTACCCTGGTAGATCAATTATTAAAACAAAGCGGTAGTAGAGATAATCAAGAAGTAGCGGAGAGGGTGATGGACTCTAATGACTTGGAAAGAGAAAGGGGTATTACCATACTTTCCAAGAATACGGCAGTTGACTATAAAGGGCATTAAGATAAATATTATGAGACACTCCAGGTCATGCAGACTTTGGAGGAGAAGTCAGAAAGAGTCTTTAGAAAATGGTCAATGGTGTCGTATTGGTGGTAGATGCTTACGAGGGAGCCATGCTGCAAACAAAAATTCGTACTTAGGAAGGCTCTGGATTTGGATTTGGACGTAGTATGTCTGATTAATAAGTGTGACAGAGAAGAGGCAAAGAGCTAGGAAGTGGTAGATGAAGTTTTTGGAGCTGCTGATAGAGCTTGATGCCAATGACAGACAGCTTGACTGTCCCGTTTTATATATGCAAGTGCAAGAGCGGGTTGGGCAAAGAAGGTTTTGAAGACGAAGCGATAATATGTCGGACCTTTTTGAAACGATCATAGAGCATATACCCGCACCTACAGGGGACAGGCAGGCAGGTACACAGGTTCTTATAAGTACTATAGATTACAATGAATATGTGGGGAGAATAGGAGTAGGTAAGGTAGATAACGGAAGTATAAAGGTCAATCAGGATCTTATTTTGGTAAATCATCATGAGCCGGATAAGCTTAGGAAAGTTAAAGTAGGACGTCTGTATGAATATAACGGTCTCGACAGACAGGAGGTTCAAAGTGCCGACATCGGCTCTATAGTTGCAATATCCGGTATTTCGGATATACATATCGGAGATACCCTGGCAGCTCTGAAAATCCCGTTCCCATACCTTTCCAAAAGATATCGGAGCCTACCATATCTATGAACTTTTTGGTAAATGATTCTCCGCTTGCAGGTCAGGAGGGCAAATATGTAACTTCAAGACATATCAGGGAAAGGCTTTTTAAAGAGCTTAATACGGATGTGAGCTTAAGGGTTGAAGAAACCGAGTCGGCTGATTGCTGAAAGGTTTCAGGAAGAGGAGGTTACATCTGTCCGTACTTATAGAGAATATGAGAAGAGAAGGTTTTGGGTTTGCCGTAAGTAAGGCTGAGGTAATATATAAGACGGATGAGAGAAATCAAAAGCTTGAGCCCATGGAGCTTGTGTATGTAGATGTACCGGAGGAATTTTCAGGCAGTGTAATACAAAAACTAAGCTCAAGAAAGGGAGAGCTGCAAGGTATGAGTCAGATACAGGGCTCATATACCAGACTTGAGTTTTCCATACCTGCAAGAGGACTTATAGGTTACAGAGGTGAATTTTTAACCGACACCAAGGGAAACGGTATTATTAATACCGAATTTGACGGATATGCTCCTTATAAGGGTGATATGTATTACAGAAAGACCGGTTCTTTGATTGCATTTGAAAGCGGTGAGTCCATAACCTACGGACTGTTTAATGCACAGGAAAGAGGTACTCTTTTTATAGGTGCAGGAGAAAAAAGTGTATGCCGGCATGGTTATAGGGACAGAATGCAAAGGCTGAAGATGTTGAGATCAATGTTTGTAAGAGCAAGAAGTTGACCAATACCAGAGCTTCAGGCTCGGATGATGCTCTAAGCTTGTAACCCCTAAAATCATGAGTTTGGAGCAGGCTCTTGAGTTTATCGATAAGGATGAGCTTTTGGAGATTACACCTAAGAATTTGCGTATAAGAAAGAAGATCCTTGATTCGACTTTGAGGAAGAGAAGTCAGCTTAAGTCGAAGGAAAGTGTGTAGTACGGGAGTTGAATCAATATACTTGATATTAATTAAGGCGCAAGTGAATACTTTCGCCTTAATTATGTAACTGTGCCGGTATGAATAAAAGCAAGACAGCTTGATTAAACAGAAAGAAAAATCTTCTGTTCAGGGTTTTTAGTATAACGAGTAGTCCTCATCAGCAGTAAAAACACCTGTAGCTTTCTTTTTCCTTATCAGACAGATAAAAGATTTGTTCTATATAAGTTTCCGAACAGCTTATACATCTTGGGTTTTTACATTTTATTATGTTGTGTAGTTTGTTAGGTAGGGTAGGGTCTTTTTCTATGATTTTATCGTTTTCTATATGTTTATAGTGATGTTGCAGTCTATATAGCCAAGCACTTCAAGGTTTATAAGACTTAGAACATCCCCTTCTATTTTTATTATGTCCTTACTTCCCATTTTATTACTTTTTGCATTTTTATTATCGCTACAGGGCAGTTTATCTTATCAAGTCCCAGTTGGTAATAAATATCAAGGCTTTTTCCCGCTTTTATGTGATCAAGAACTATTCCTTTGTTAAGTCCGCTTATGTTTAACATATACCTACCTCCAATAAAGTCATAATTAAAGCCATGCGTATGTATACTCCGTACTGCGCCTGTTCAAAGTATTTCGCTCTTTCATCATTGTCAAGTTCAGGGTTTATCTCATTAACACGAGGAAGAGGGTGGAGTATATACATATCATTTTTAGCACTTTTGCATCTTGTGTTTATCTAAAATATAGGAGTCTTTAAGTCTTATATAATCTTCTTCATTAAAGAATCTTTCCCTTTGCACTCTTGTCATGTAAAGTATATCAAGCTCGGGTATGCTAGCTTCAAGGCTCGAAGTTTCTATAAACTCGACATTATTTTTATAATTATATCCTGTCTTATATAATCAGGGTATTTTAAGTTCATCCGGAGATATATATGAATTCTATACTGCTGTATCTTACAAGTGCCGATATAAGGAGTGTACTGTTCTTCCGAATTTGAGATCGCCGCACATACCTATGGTCATGTCGGAAAGCCTGTGTTTTTAATAAATATATGGTAAGTAGGTCTGTAAGTGTTTGGGTGGGATGTTGATGACCGCCGTCTCCGGCATTGATTACAGGTATTTTTGAATACATTGAAGCAACTCTAGGGAGCACCTTCCTTAGGGTGTCTTATGGCTGCAATATCGGCATAGCTTGAAATTACCCTTATAGTGTCGGCTACACTTTCGCCTTTAGTTGCAGAAGAAGAGTCGGCAGAGTGAAATCCCAGTATACTGCCGCCAAGATTAAGCATTGCGGCTTCGAAAGAGAGTCTGGTTCTGGTACTTGGCTCATAAAAAGGGTGGCAAGTTTCTTACCTTCACACACTTTAGAATATTTGTCAGGCTCTTTTATAATTGCCTGTGCAAGGTATATAAGCTCATATATCTCTTCCACAGAAAGGTCAAGAGGATTTAAAAAGATGTTTCATATCGGGGACTCCTTATTTTTTTGCACCTAATTATAACTAAAAGCTTTCTTACATAGCAAGAGTAATTTATTTACTTTATCTGTCTGTAACATGGAAGTCGTTACAGTTTAGGTAGCTCGGATATATAGTATAATATGCCGAATGAAAGCTTACTTTCAGCTATATTATATATCAATAGGCTAATGCCGACATTCATCTTTTATCTGATTTATAAATAAGATTAAATATTTTTAGGTTGTTTTGACGAAGATGAATGAGATAGCGAGGTGTAAGCGGAAATCCTGGATAAAAAATTAAAGATAAGTAATATGGTGTTTCTGAAAGTTTTTGTTATTATCTTTACGAATAAGTTATGGTTAAAGCTTTATTATAGAAGTTTTTTAATTATATTGCAATCAAATTTATACCAAATATATGTAATTAATTTTTAGTTAGTGATATAATCATAGCCTGTGAGAATACTATTTTTGATTGAAATAATGCTACACCAATCCCACCGGCTTTAGACGGTGGGTTAAAAGTAGTATAAGAAAAACAATAGGGCAGGGACTGCCTGAATTAACGCCTGTGGAGATAGTAGGTTGCGAGGTCAGCGAAGCAGGAAGCCCATAGGTTTTAGACTATGGGCAGTTCACTGTTTTAGGCTTAGAAGATGAAAGCTGAGCTTTATTAATTGATTTTGCAGGTAGAATACAGACATAAAGAATGCAGAGGGATAGATACAGTGACAATAAGGTAAAAGAACTTAATCCCCCATTGACTTATTTTACAGATAAAAGGACAGTATAGAAAATTTCAGAAAGCCGGTGCATCGTTTCTAAAAATAAGTATACTAAATAACTTGCCTCTTTTTCTGATTGCATACATCAAAAATCCTCAGAGTAGCCTCACTACGCCTACGTCTTTTGATGTGCACACTCAGAAAAATATTTATCGTTTTTGATATAATTATTTTGTGAATGGTGCACCTGGATTAAAGGCTGAGATAAAATTACTTTTAAAAGAAAAGACTATTAGTTATAAATATATGGAAAAATAATACTAAAAGGTTGCCGAAAAAGAAAATATAATAGAAGTAAGAAATTTATATAAATATTATAAAACCGGTCAGGAGTATGTTCATGCACTTGACGGGTGTTGATTTTAATATAAAAAGAGGAGAGTTTTGTGCCATAGTAGGACCATCGGGTTCAGGAAAATCAACTCTTCTTAATATGCTTGCAGGCTTGGAAAAACCGAGTAAGGGGTGAGGTTATAATAGCTGGCACTCATATAGAAAAACTGTCTGAAAAATCAGCTGAGAAGTTCAGAAGACTTAATGTAGGTTTTATATTCCAATCCTACAATCTGCTTCAAACCATGGATGCGGTGGATAATGTAGCTATGCCGCTTATGTTTAGAGGAGTTGAGACTAGAAAAGAATTGGCTAAAAAATATCTTAAAGCTTGTAGGTTTGGAGAAGTATATGTATCATAAGGGTTTCTCAAATGAGTGGAGGTCAGCAGCAAAGTAGGAATAGCGAGGGGCACTTGCCATGCAGCCCAAGATAATATTTGCGGATGAGCCGACAGGAAATTGGATACAAAGACAAGCGGCGAGGTCCTTGAGCTTATGAGAAGTATTGTAAGAGAAGAAAATCAAAACGCTGATCATGGTTACTCGCATGATGTGGGCATAGCTGAGTTTGCTGACAGAAAAATAAGAATAGTAGACGGGAAGATAGCTAATTAAGATAGCTAATTAAATTTACTCAGGAGACTAAAAATGGAAAGATTAAAAAGAAAATTATATATTTTTTGCACATACATACTTATAATTGCAAGTATGTTCAATATATCTTCAAGGGCTGAAATAGTTAATATAGAAGCCAATGATTATTTTACTCAAACCAAGATACCTACCGGAAAGACAGGTAAAATGATGAATATTACCTTTACCTTTACAGCGGATAGAGGATTATGAAAAGGCATGGATAGGTATAGCTTATGATGACCAGATAAATGCGAAGTTCAGACAGGGAAAACCCCGAAGCGCAGCATTCCCATTTGAAGTAACTTCCGAAACAACGGAAAGAAAATATATAGGAAAGATAGCAAAGGGCAAAGTCAAAGTCCGTATCTTTAAGTGCAAGAGTAAGAAGGGACGTGCCGGACGGATATTACGGTATAATGGTATATGCAGCCGACTCTAAAGAAGGCGGTACCCATGGTCCTCAAGAATATGTCAATATATGGATAAGTAGGGTCCAACACCAACGAATCTGAAACGCCGGAGACCGCAAAGGCGGTAAGATTTTTCTGTAGGAGACGGTCAGGCTACACCTTACGGAGAATATCCGAATGTTATGAATTTCAGTATTCCGCTTAAAAACAACGGTAAAGTAACTGCCTGATGATGTAAGAGCGGAAATGGTTTTGGATAAGGATCTAAGGTATTTCCTTTTGATATAAATGATGCAAACTATGATAAAAAGTTTTGATAAAGTAGCTAATGGAGAGAGTGTGTCACTTGATTACAGCTTTCTCGATAAGAAAGGAGACCCATACCGGCTTTTTACCCTATAAAAATGAAGATAAGCTACAGGAGTCGGTGGACGGTGACATACAATCGGTAGAAGATGAGTTTTATGTGCATGTGAAAAATAAAGAAGAAAAGGAAAAAGAGACTGAAGAAAGCAAGGGAGACTTTAATGCAAATGACAGAACCAGAGCCCGTATAATAGTAGACAGTTTCAGAACCGAGCCGGAGGTTATAGTAGCCGGTGAAGAATTTGAGCTTATTGCGGTTATGAAGAATGCTTCCGATACCATAACTGCAAGTAATATACTGTTTTCTTTTGAGGCGGAAAAGGCGGCTGAAAGTCCCGTATTGTCAACTGTGTCAGGAGCCAACTCGTAGTGGTGAATTCACTTGGAGCAGGCAAGACTACTGAAATCAGACTCAGATTCAAATCAAAGGCAGGTTTGGATCCTAAAGCCTATGCACTTACAATAAAAGAAAAGTATGACTCACCTGATTTTAAGAATGCGGAAGAAAGTGTAGTTATCAATATACCTATTACACAAATAGCAAGGGTAGGTATAGGAACTATAACAGCCCTGCCGGATGTAGTAAGCGTAGGTTCAGACACAAGTGTAAACTTTTCCGTAAATAACACCGGAAAGGTAACTCTTTATAACACTACGGCAAAGCTTGAAGCCTCTTATATAAAGCCTGTGGATATGTATCTTGGCAATATAAAGGCGGGAGAGTCAAAAACAGCTGATTTGATGGTATCCGTAACCGGCATGAGTACTGAAGATGAAAAAATAAAAATCACCATATCCTATGAGGATGAAGAAGGCAAGGTCTCAACTATGGAAAAAGGATATGGATCTGACGGTTGAAGAAGCTACGGAAGAGATACCGGATGGCGGTATGCCCGCTATGGACGAGCCGGTTAAGAAACCCTGGTACAGCAATGTGCTCTTATGGATAATTCTTGCAATAATCGTGCTTTCTACAGCAGGTTTTGTAATATTCAAAAAGATTAAGGCTAAGAAGTCAGAGGACGAGATATAGATGAAATTTATTGATTTACTTTTAATGAGCCTTGGCAATCTTTCAAGAAGAAAGATGAGAACGGTGCTTACCATACTGGGAGTTCTTATAGGTACAACTTCCGTAGTTACGATGATTTCTCTGGGAATAGGTCTTAACGAGCTTACTTTTGAAACTATAGACAAATCCGTATCATTAAAATCTATAGAGGTTTATCCTATGAGTATATACGGTATGGATGGAGCACAGCAGTCCAAGGATGTGTATATAAAGGATGAAACTATCAATAAGCTAAAAGGGCTTGAGCATGTTGAGTCGGTATCTCCCATATTGGAGCTTGACGGAGTAACCTTAAAACAGGGGGTTTATGAGGCAAGTGTAACTATTACCGGTGTAAGTGATGAATATCTTGAGAATATGAAACTTGCCTTCGGCACTAAGCCAAGCCGCAATGATAAGGAGCTTAAATTAGCAGTGGGTAAGTCTTTAACGGAAAGATTCTATAATGTTAAAACCAAAAAAGCCTTTGCCTATACCAATGATATAAAAAAGACCTTGCAGATATAGATTACAAAAGGGAACTTTCTTTATAGTATATCCCAATCCTGAACAGACAACTCCACAAACCAACTCTTCGTCAGATTCAGGAACTTCGACTTTCAGAAGGCGCTGTGAAGCACCGGTTAAAAATATATAGTAAATATTTCAGGAGTTGAAGCCGGGAGAGGGAGAGCAGGTAGGAGACTATATGAGCAATGACTATGTACAGTTCAGGAGTGTATGCCAATGTAGATGTACTTATAAGTAACTTAAGAAGAATCTACGGAAAAACCCATACCTGGACAGCCGGTATATAAAAACGGCAAAGCCCTACAGCTATATCATATATAACAAGGCTATAGTCAATGTTGACAGTATCGATAATGTAGTCAAGGTTCAAAAACTTATAAAAGAGATGGGATTTGAGGCTATGGCTGAAATGGAGTGGCTTCAGCAGTCTCAAAACCAGACCAAAACCATGCAGGCAACACTGGGAGGTATAGGTGCGGTATCCTTATTCGTAGCAGCCATAGGTATAGCCAACACCATGATGATGTCCATATATGAAAGAACCAAGGAAATAGGTATTATGAAGGTACTCGGTTGCGATATGAACAGAATCAGAGATATGTTCCTTATCGAGTCCGGTTTTATAGGGCTTTTTGGAGGAGTATCGGGAGTAATACTAAGTTATATAGTTGCTTTTTATAATTAATAAACTCGGTGTTGGAAGTTTTCTATATGACGGGAGATCTCGCAAGAATACCTTTGTGGCTTGCGGCGGTAGCGATAGTATTTGCGGTAATAGTAGGATGCTTGCAGGAGCGCTTCCGGCAAGAAGGGCAATGAGTCTGAGTCCGCTTGCGGCACTTAGAAATGAATAATTTTATATAACAGGGGAAGGATAATGTCCAAGTTATCTTTATATGAGTTACTTAAAGCATATCCGGGAAGAGGGCATAGTTATCGGAAAGACGGATGCAGGTAAAAAGGCTGTAGTGAGCTTACTTTATTATGGGAAGAAGTGAAAATTCAAGAAACAGAGTATTTAAGGAAGAGGGTGAGGGCATAAAGACCGAAGCTTATGATGAGTCCAAGCTTACAGACCCTTCACTTATAATATACTCTCGGTAAAAACAATTGACAATAAGCTTATAGTAAGTAACGGTGATCAGACCGATACCATATACGAGGGATTAAAGTTTGGGCTTGGTTTGAGAGTAGTCTTAAAAAAGAAGTTTTGAACCTGATGCACCGAACTATACTCCAAGGATATCAGGTCTTATGGAATTTAATAACAAGAGTTTTTCCTATACCCTTTCCATACTAAAAAGCAACGAGGGTGATCCTGACTCTGCCAAAGATTTATATTTGACTATGATGAACCGTTAAATGAAGAAGGGCATTTCATACATACCTACGAGGAAAGTAGTGAAGTACTTGAAAAGCTTTAAGGGAGTACCTCTGCGTGTAAGTTTGGAAGATGAGATAGAAGAATTTACCAAAAAGCTTTGGGAAAGCCTTGATGCCGATAATAAGGTATCTTTGTTTGTAGATATATTGACCTTGAAACAGGGAAAAAGTGAAACCAAAATTATAAATAAGAATAAATAAGACTTAAATAAAAGCCTCTAGCAGTGCCTACTGTCTAAAGGTCTTTGTTGTATAGAGTTATAAGATATTTTAAGAATCTGTAGGGCTTCTTACATCACTTAAGACAGTTAAAGAAGCATAATAGCTGAAAGGATTTTTATTGTAGTGAAAAAGTTGGAACTAAAATACGGTTGTAACCCCAATCAAAAAGCCTGCCTGTATATATGAATGAAGATAAAGAGCTTCCCATAAAAAGTACTCTCAGGCAGCCCCGGTTATATCAATTTACTTGACGCACTTAATGCATGGCAGCTTGTTAAGGAGCTTTAAAAAGCCGCCGGCTATCCTGCAGCGGCTTCATTTAAGCATGTTTCACCGGCAGGTGCGGCTATAGGTTTGGAGCTTGATGAGACATTATATATATTTTATAGAAGAGAATGATTTTAAGTCCTCTGGCATGTGCTTATGCAAGAGCCAGAGGTGCCGACAGAATGTCTTCTTTCGGTGATTTTATCGCTCTTTCGGATGAGTGTGATGTACAGACGGCAGTACTTATCAAACCTGAGGTATCAGACGGTATCATAGCACCCGGATATAGTGATGAAGCTTTGGAAATCTTAAAAAGTAAAAAGAGCGGAAAGTATAATATTATAGAGATAGATAAGGACTATATTCCGCCAAGTACGGAAGTGAAACAAGTATTTGGAATAAACTTTGAGCAGGGAAGGAAATAATATCGAAATAAATGAGGAATTACTTAAGAATATAGTTACGGATAATAAGAAAAGTATGACCGAGGCGGCAAAGAGGGATTTGCTTATTTCTCGATTACCATAAAGTATACCCAGTCCAATTCGGTATGTTATGTAAAAAGACGGACAGGCTATAGGCATAGGAGCCGGGCAGCAGTCAAGAATACATTGCACAAGACTTGCCGAAGTAAGGCGGACTTTTGGTATCTTAGGGCAGGCTCCCAAAGTACTTGCTCTTGACTTTGTCGATGGCATAGGTAGCGGACAGAGACAACACTATAGACATCTATAGGTGGTGGTAACAGTGTTGAAGAACTTTTTGTCGGATGATAGGTGGAAAAGGGTTCTTAAGACAAAGCCCGATGAGTTTACAAAGGAAGAGAAAAAGGAGTTTTTAAAGAATTTAACTGATGTTTCATTAGGCTCCGACGCCTTTTTTCCTTTGGAGATAATATAGAAAGAGCCTACAGAAGTGGAGTAAAATATATAGCTTACAGCCGGGGGCTCAGTAAGAGATGACAATGTTATCGAAGCCTGCAACAAATACGGAATAGTTATGGCACATACTGGTCTTAGGCTTTTTCACCATTAATTAAAAGAAAGGAATGTCAATATGGCAATATTAGTTACAGGAGGTGCCGGATTTATAGGCAGCCATACCTGTGTGGAGTTGCTTAATGCAGGTTATGAGGTGGTTGTAGTAGATAATTTGATCAATGCTTCCAAAGTTTCCATACAGCGTATAGAAGAAATTACCGGAAAAAAGCTTAAGTTCTATGAGCTTGACTGTATAGATAAAGAGGGGCTTTCTAAGGTTTTTAAAGAGGAAAAATATAGAGGCTGCCACATTTTGCCGGACTTAAGGCAGATGGAGAGTCGGTTCAAAAACCGCTTGAATATTATTATAATAATATAAACTCGGGACTTATTCTGTGTGAGGTTATGAGGGAGCATAATTGTAAAAAATTGGTATTTTCCTCAAGTGCTACGGTATACGGTACTCCAAGCAGTGTTCCGGTAAGTGAAGCAAGCCCTATGGAGAGATTACCAACCCTTACGGAAGAACCAAGGCCATGCTTGAACAGATTTTTACTGATATCAATCTGGCGGATAAGGATTTTTCAGTTACGCTGCTAAGATACTTTAATCCTATAGGAGCACATAAGTCGGGGCTTATAGGAGAAGACCCCAAGGGCATACCAAACAATCTGCTGCCCTATATAACACAGGTGGCTGTCGGAAAGCTTGACTGCCTTGGAGTATTCGGTAATGATTACGATACCCCTGACGGAACCTGTATAAGAGATTATATACATGTAGTTGATCTGGCAAAGGGTCATGTAAAGGCGCTTGAGCAGCTTTTTAACAAAGAGCCTAAAGTTAGGATCTATAATCTGGGTACAGGTATAGGTTATTCTGTAAAAGAAGTGATTAACGCCTTTGAAAAAGGCTAATAATTTAACAATAAAGTATGAATATAAGCCAAGAAGAGCCGGAGATGTGCCTGTGCTTTATGCCGATACGAAAAAGGCTAAGGAAGAACTTGGCTGGGAGGCTTTGGAAGATATAGAGTCTATGTGTAGGGACAGTTTTTAATTGGCAGGTAAAAATCCCGGAGGTTATGAGTAGCTACAATTCAGTTAGGTAATTCATCTTCGTCAAAAACTAAAAATATTTAATTTTTATTTATAAATTAGACGAAGATGAATTACGGAAGACAGCCTGACAGATATACATATAATATACAGATGAAAAGCAAGCTTTCATTTGCTGTATCATATGTGTATATCTGAACTGCCTGAACTGTAACCTGAGTAGCACATATCTGCAAGGTATCTCAAATTAAGCTATATACATATTGCCAAATCAATGATACACTATATTTATAAACTTGTTTTTGTGTTTCGAGGTATGCTATGTTTTTATGAACAGGATTGGATCTTGCGGCAGATAAGCATTATTATTAAGTTTATAAGAAGTTTATTATCTAAAGAGGGCAATGTTTATGAGCAGGATGAAGAACAGACAGTCTTGAAGGAAGAAATAGAGAAATTGATTGAGCTTAACAGACTTAAAGAGGCTAATTCCTTAATTGTTAAAATCTCAAAGTATAAGGATGTGTTAGCTCTCGGTCTTTGGTTTTATGATCTGTTAAATGATTTGTCCGATAAAAGATTGGAAGAGGGTGCTCTGGCAAGAGAGATATATTAAAAGGTCTAAGGACTCTCTTGTATAACTCGGATAGAGTTGATAATAGTATAGTTGATATTATTATTGATAAGTATTGAATTATATATTGTATTATAAGAGAATGCCGACTAAAACCGGTGTTTCCTTATATCTTAAAATCTCAAGGTGGTAGTATTCTATCTACTGCCCGTCTTATAGGATTAATTTTGAATAATAGTGTTACAAAGAAAATCTGTTTTTAAATCAATATTTTTATGAGTATTTAAGGTAAGAGAATATTTATTTTTAAAAATCAGCATGTTTGTGTCGGTTTTAAAACAAGATATTAGTTAAGTAAAAGTCAGGAACTTGCTGTTTTTAGTATACTGAAAAATCATTTGATTAAATCTTATTAAATACAAAAAGGAGGGCTATGTTAAGTAGAATTTACGGAATAGGTCTTAAGGGAATAGAAGGCTTTATGGTTTCTGTGAGGTTGATGTGGGAGCGGGACTTCCTCAGGCTACCCTAATCAGGCTATGCCAACAGTGCGGTTAAGGAGTCGCATGACAGGATAAAACCGCTATAAAAATTCAGGTTTTGAACTATGCGAGGAAGATGGTAATTAACCTTTCGCCTGCCGATATAAGAAAAGAGGGCTGCGCCCTATGATCTTCCCATAGCGATAGCCATGCTTGAAGCCTACAAAATTATAAAAAGTGAATTATTAAACAATTCAGCTTTTTATAGGAGAGCTTTTCTCTGGAGGCAATCTTTTGCCGGTGAGGGAGTTTTGGCACTTGTTATGGCAGCAAAAAGAAGCCGGTATTAAGCATATCTTTTTACCGAAGGAAAATGCCAAGGAGGCAGGAGTGGTAGAGGGTATAGACTGCTATGGAGTAGGCTCACTGAAAGAAACCTGCGATTTGATTAAAAGAAGTCTAAGAGGGCAGGAACCGGTCAGGTATGAGTATAACGAGTTTGACGAGTATGACGAAAAACTTGACTTTTCAGATATTAACGGTCAGGAATTATCCAAAAAGGGCGACAATTATAGCGGTTTCAGGCAGACATAACATACTTTACATAGGTCCTGCTGGTACGGGAAAAAGTATGCTTGCAGCAAGGATACCAAGTATTATGCCGGGGATGAGCATGGGTGAAAGAGTAGAGATATCAAAGCTGCACAGTATATGCGGACAACTTCCGCCGGATGAGGCTTTGGTAAGGGTAAGACCCTACAGACATCCTCATCACACTATCTCCCCGCAAGCCTTGGTCGGAGGCGGCAAATATCCAAAGCCCGGAGAAATATCCTTAGCAAGCGGAGGTGTTTTTATTCTTAGATGAGCTACAGAGTTTTAAAAAAGATGCTCTGGAAGTATTAAGACAGCCTTTGGAAGAAGGTGTAGTATCAATATCAAGAGTACAGGCATCGTATACATTTCCGGCATCTTTCCTGCTTTGTGCGGCAACAAAACCCTTGCAAATGCGGCTTTTATCCGGACAGGAGCAGATGCAGCTGTGATGAGCGTATGGTAAAAACTATCTTTCTAAAATCAGCAAGCCCCTGCTTGACAGAATTGATATATACGTAGAAACAAATCTTATATCCTATGAGGAAATCAAACAAAGTTCTAAAAATAAAACCGGTAAAGAGATAAGAAAAAGTGAAGAAGTAAGGCAGATCCAACTTGAAAGACTTTCAAAGTACAGGGATTTATTTTTAATGCACAAATGAATAAACAGCATATAGATATATTCTCGCCCCTTGCAGATAAAGATGAAGAATTCTTAAAAGACATTTATGAAAAAAAGGGAATGAGTCTTAGAGCCTTTGCATAAAATACTGAAGGTGGCAAGGACCATAGCAGATTTTGAAGGCAAGAAAAATATAAAAGAGAGAACATTTGTGCGAGGCTATAGCTACAGAGTTTTGGAAGAAAGGTATTGGAAGTAAGTTAAAAGAATTTCGAGAAATTAGACTCAGTAAGCATTAGTTTTTGGAAGAAAGGTATTGGAAGTAAGTTATGGAAAATATTAAGTACAGTAATAAAGTAATGTTGCATTTTTATCAAGAATAGAAAGTATAGGCGTTGCAAGTCTTGGCAAATATATGAAAATATAAAAACCTTTATCAAAAACTTCTTGCTATGGAAAAAGAAGAGATAATAAAATTTTTCGGGTATTGATGAGGCAAAGGCGAACGATATCATTTATTGTACTATGAGCAGATGTATGAAAGTTATCTGTCCCTTAAAGATAAGGGAATAAGTTTTATAAGCATAGAGGATGAAGAATTCCCGGATAAACTGAAATCAATACCGCAAGCCCCTTTTTATCTTTATGTTAAGGGAAGGCTGCCGGACAGCAATAAAACCTGCGGTAGCCATAGTAGGCAGCAGGGTATGTTCAAGTTACGGAGAAAGTATGACCAAGCATGTAACTGCACAGCTTGCACAAAATGAATGTAGATATTATAAGCGGTATGGCAAGCGGTATCGACAGAAGAGCACATTCGCAGCACTGTATGAGGGTAAGAGTACCTACGCCGTGCTTGCACGGCGGTGTGGATGTGTGTTATCCCAAGCAAAAATATTGACATATATGCAGGGTATACTGGATATGGGCTTTGGAATAATAAGCGAGCTTCCACCCTCGGCTCCTTCACTGAAATTTAATTTCTGTATGAGGAATAGAATTATTTCGGGGTTTTCCGACTTAGTGCTTGTAATGGAAGCAAAGGAACGCTCCGGGAACATTTATAACAGTAGGGTCATGCCTTGGAGCAGGGGAAAAGAAGTTTTTGCACTTCCGGGCAGGCTCTCAGACCCTTTAAGCAAGGGCTGCAACAAGCTGATAGAAGGAGGAGCAAGTATCTTACTTTCGGCTGACAGTATTATAGAAAGTTTAGGTCTTATTTACGATAAAAAGCTGTCTTTAATAAAAAGATATTAATAAAGCTTGCAAATAAAAGAAAAAGTGTATAGTGTCATCGGTTTAGAAGCAACAAGCGTAGAAGAGATTTTAGCAAAGACAGGTATGAAAAACCGGTGACTGTATGTCCGTATTGTTGGATCTGGAATTAAAGGGCTATATATCTCAGCTCTTTGCTAATTGTTATATTAAAAAAATTTGATTAAGTAGTTAAAGGGGAGTCATATGTCAAATAATCTCGTTATAGTGGAGTCGCCGGCAAAGGTTAAAACTATCAAAAATACTTAGGTTCATCCTGTGAAGTTATGGCATCTAACGGGCATGTCAGAGATTTGCCTAAAAGTACTATGGGTGTTGATGTGGAAAATGATTATGAACCGAAGTACATAACTATAAGAGGTAAAGGTGATTTACTTTCAAAAACTTAGAAAACAGGTAAAAAGTCGGATAAGATATACTGGCAACAGACCCGGATAGAGAGGGTGAGGCTATAAGTTGGCATTTGACCAAGGCACTGAAACTTGAAGAAACGGATAAAAAGGTATACAGGATAAGCTTTTAATGAAATTACTAAGCCTGCGATAAAAAGAAGCTATAAAAAAATCCCAGAAAACTGGATATGAATTTGGTTGATGCACAGCAGGCAAGAAGAGTACTTGACAGGGTCGTAGGTTATAGAATAAGCCCGCTCCTTTGGTCAAAAAAATAAAGAGAGCTTTCTGCCGGAAGAGTACAGTCCGTAGCCCTGCATATGATAGCTGAACGAGATGCGGCTATAGATGCCTTTATACCCAGTGAATATTGAGTATAGATGCCGATTTGGCATTAAAAACTCAAAAATAAATATCTGGCAAAGTTTCAGGGTAAGTACAATGAAGACAGTATTGAAAAATTACTGTAGCAAGTGAAAAAGAGGCCCAAAAATTGAAAAAGAGCTAAGTAAGGCAAGCTTTGAGGTGCTTCAAATAACAAAATCAAAAAGAACCAGAAAGGCACCCTTGCCGTTTACCACTTCTACCTTACAGCAGGAAGCAAGCAAGGTGCTTAACTTTTCACACAAAAGACTATGAAACTTGCCCAGCAATTATATGAGGGTATAGATATTAAATCCAAAAGGTACTATGGCACTTATAACCTACCTAGAACCGACTCAACAAGAGTTTCGGATGAGGCGGATAAGGCAGCAAGAGAGTTTATAAAAGTAATTATTCGGAAAAATATGTAGCACAAGCTCAAGCAAAAGTCAAGTACAGGAACAAAGATACAGGATGCACATGAGGCTATAAGACCTGTAGATATCAGCCTGACACCTGTGTTTGTAAAGGATCTGATAAGCAGGGACTTGTTCAGATTGTATCAGTTGATTTGGAAAAGATTTTGTGCAAGTCGTATGAGCGATGCGGTATACAGCACTCTTTCAGTTAAAAATAAAGGCAGGAGAATATGCCTTCAGTTTGGCAGGATCCAATCTTTTTATTTGACGGATTCTTAAGCGTGTATACTGACGGAGAGGATGAGAACCCTACAGACAAGAATTTAGAAGCCTTAAAAGAAAAAGATATACTTGAGTTAAAGTCAATAGATAAAAAACAACACTTTACTCAGGCTCCGGCACATTTTACGGAGGCGGCGCTTGTCAAGGCACTTGAAGAACAGGGTATAGGGAAGACCTTCTACTTACTCACCTACCATAAGTACGATAATTGCAAGAAGATATGTTGAAAAAGAGAAGAAGACTCTTTATATTACGGAGCTTGGTCAAATCGTAGATAAAATTATGGTTGAGCATTTCCCAAAGCATAGTAAATAAAAGAATTTACTGCCAACCTTGAAAGCCTTTTTGGATAATGTAGGAGACGGTAAGCTTGACTGGAAGATAATTATAGAAAAACTTCTATCCTGATTTGGATACGGCGGTACTTAAGGCAGAAAAAGGAACTTGAGAATGTCAAAAATAGCGGATGAAGTCACCGATGTTGTCTGTAGAAAAACTGCGGTAAAAATATGCTTGTAAAAGTACGGTCCGCACGGTAAATTCCTTGCCTGTCCCGGTTTCCCGGAGTGTAGAAATACAAAAACCCTATCTTGAGAAAAATAGGAGTTGCCTGCCCAGTATGCGGCTGCAGGTACTGCTTAAAAAGACTAAAAAGGTAGAATTTATTATGCTTGTGAGAAAAAAATCCCGACCTGCAATTTATGTCATGGCAAAAACAGACAGATAAAAATGCTCAAAAATGCGGCTCATATACGGTGGTTAAGGGGAATAAGGTGATATGTGCGGCAGAGAATTGCAGGCATGTGGAGGATGTGGAAAAGTAGAGATGTAGAGAAGTAGAGAAGTAGAGAAGTAGTGAGAAAACCATCTTGTATTCAATGAATGTAGAAAGTAGTGAGAAACCATCTTGTATTCAATCTTACTCGCAGTACTTTTCTCAAAGCTTCGATAAATTGTCACAGACTGCGGAACCTCACTTGTCTGCCAAAAACCGGCAGACTGCGTTCAAACAAGTCCTCGTCTGTGCAATTTATAACTCGCTTTGAAAAAGTCCCTAAACGCTAAAAAGATTGAAATACAAGATGGTTTCTCCTACGACGGGAGATACGCTGTGCAAGGGTATGGGATAATATTAAAGTGTCTTATATCCAATTGTTGTAGAGAGTAGCAAGTGTTAAAAAGATTGAAATACAAGATGGTTTCTCTATACCTACGGCAGGAGATACGCTGTCAAAAGGGTATGGAGGTAATGTTAAAGTGTCTTATATTCAATTGTTGTAGAGAAGCAGCAAGTGTTAAAAAGATTGAAATACAAGATGGTTTCTTTATACCTAAGGTGGGGAGGTGCTTTATACTATGATTACATACGAAGTTGATGAAAAGAAATTAAGATTTTGGAAAGAATTATATGAAAAGAATTTTAATTCTCTTAAAGTAAATAGAATAAGTGGAAGAGAGTTAAATATATACTTTCAAAAATATTCGAGCAGAAATTTATGATAATGAAAAGTTTAAGGAAGTTGTGCATTTAAATTAAAGGAATATTGTTATGAAAAATACAGGTAGTATAAATGATGTTGTAGCATATACACTTAATGGTGATATTTTTATTGGTATTGATTTAAAGACAGGATTTTTCATATTGAAAGCGATGATGTAAAGCAAGTCTATTCCGATTTTTGATGATTTGTTTATCACAAGAGGGTTGAGTGAAGATGAACTTCAAAATTTTGTGATTGTAGGGTCAATATTTAGAGTTAAAAAGGTCTATAGATTCGGTTCGTCTAACTTATCAATAAAAGTTAAATATTTTAATTTTCTAAAAAGAAGATGCATATTTATAATATCACTTATACCACGCTATCCAAATATAGCCCGCATACTAAGTTTAAAAGTTCAAAACAACTTTCATAAAAATTGCCTAGAAGATTTCCACTTTATAGTATTTGACGATAAATAAATGATACAATTGACAGTTTTCATAATAAAAAGCTTGTCTATATTGCCTACTTATGGTATCTTAGCATAGTAACTGTAATCAATTACATGTTTTATAAGGTTTATACAATGGCAATGATGGAGGAATTGACATGGGCGTAGAATTGTTAGATAAAACCAGAAAAATAAACAGGCTTTTTACAGCAGCAGCTCAAAAATTACAATTTAATGATGTGTGTGATACTTTATCTGAGATACTTGACTCAAATATTGTGATAACAAGCAAACGTGGAAAAGATATTGGGTCAACATATAGATCAGCAAAAATAGAAAAATATAGGAGAACTTATAGATGTTGAAGTAGGGGAGTTTATAGACAAGCTTCTTAATGAAAGAATACTTTCCATACTTTCAACAAAAAGAAAACTTAAATCTGGAAATACTCGGTTTTAGTCAGGATAAGGTTGAAGAGATTTAAGGCAATAGTTTGCCCGGTAGAAATAGCAGGAACAAGGCTTGGCAGCCTATTTATATACAGAACGGATAAAAACTACGGTTTGGACGAGATCGTACTTTTAGCGAATACGGTGCAACCGTTGTCGGATTGGAGCTTACAAGATCCATTAATGAAGAAATTGAAGAAGATGCAAGAAGCAGACATGTGGTTAAACTCTGCCATATCAACACTCAGTTTTCTCGGAACTTACGGCAATATCCTGTGTGTTTGACGAGTTGGAAGACGGAGAAGGCGTACTTGTAGCAAGTAAGATTGCGGATAAAGTGGGTATAACACGCTCGGTGATAGTTAATGCTCTTCGTAAGTTTGAAAGTGCAGGAGTGATAGAGAGCCGTTCATCAGGAATGAGGGGAACATATATAAAGATACTTAATGACTATGTATATGAAGAACTGGAACTGATTAAAAAGAACATGAAAAAGAAATAGTCTAAAAATAATGTAAAGAAAAATATTCCATTAATAATCGGAGGAAGTATTCTTGAAACTTACCGCTATGAAAGTGCCCAAATTGCGGGGCAAGTGTTGATGTGTATGAAGAGGGTGCGGTCAAATGTGAGTATTGCGGTCAGGCACTTTATGCAGAGTCCGAGAAAGAACCTGTTGTTAATAATACAATTATCAATAATTATAATTATAAGGAAGAGGCAAGAGAGTTTAATTCAAAGTTCGATGAAGAGGGGAATAAACTGTACAATAAATTGCTTTGGGGATAGCTGTATTTGGAATTATTTTTATTATAGTGATAGTTGTAATTACATCACAGATTCCGAGTAATGAAGTTGTTGAGGAGGATTCACAGGGAAGTCTTTGTTTTTGATAATTGGATGGATGTGACAGCCTCTGAGTATGAAGTATCAGATGAGGTAGGGGATATAAGTCATTTACGTTTTATGGTTAATTTAAAAGCTTTGACTATACCCGATGCTTCAAATATTATGGACTACTCAGTACTTTATAATATGCCGAGTATAGAAAGATTGACTATCAGAAATGCTAAAGAACTTGAAGATGCAAGCTTTTTATCAAGTTTGGTTAATTTACAGTATTTAAATATAGAAGGCAGCAGGATTGATGATTTATCAATGCTTGAAGATAATTTGTCAATTACAGAACTTGTCTTGGAAAATAACGAGACTTTTGCTATGATTATACTTTTTGGATACCTGCCCTCACTGAAAAACTTATATTGACCACAGTCCAAGATGCTAAAAATACCCGATTTTAAGTCAACACAAGTTTCTTTATCAAGTATAGAAATAAACGGTGAAACTAAATAAATTTTTGGAGTTTACTTAAAAATGGAAATTGTTAAAATAAAATGTCCGAGTTGTAAGGCTGACATAAAAGTGGCTAAAGAAGGAATGGCTCGTTGCCCGTATTGCGGTACGGGCATTTATGCTGAAAAGAAAAGATGAAAAAGGTAATTATTAATACGACTATTAATAACTACAATATGGCTACACCTCAAACTACGGTACATAATCTGGGAGTTTGTATAGAAGTTATAGTAATAGTTGGTGCTGTTATGATAATCTTGTTTTTGCTGCAAAGATATATATTACAAGTATATCTACTGGGAATAACTCAGAAGTTTCTGAAGAAAGTCTTTACTCCAAGGACAACGGTTAACTCCGAGACTATGGTTAAGTTCATGGAATTGGTATTTCAAAAGCCTATAGAAAATATCGGTTCGGATGATTATGAGTAAAAATAAAATCAGTTAAGTTTATGGACTCCTTTGGAATCAGCGGTTTTGATAAAAAAGTGCAATATTGCCTATGAGCTTGATGACGGATCTATAGGCGAGGTGAATATTTTTCTAAAGAACTTATCAATGATACTTCCGTTGATTTTGAAGACTTCCAGTGCTTTAGCAATTTGCAAAGCCTTGATATAAGCAGGGTGGAGATCTTAATAAGAGTATGGATATACTGTCGGTGACAGCGCCACCCTATCCAATCTGACTAAGCTTGAAAGTTTTGCTTCAAATAGTTTTACATACTTGGAAGAACTTGAAAATATGTTTGCCGATACAAAAGCAAATAAAAGAACTTTCCATAAATATATATAGAAGGTTTTGATATGGAGGAGTTTGTAGATAAGTTCAGTAACTTGGAAAAACTTACATTCTATTATGTGGATGATGATCTGGATATTAAAGTGCTAAGCAGTCTCTTCCAAGCTTGATAAGCTGGAAAGCCTCTGCAATACGATAGTCAGAGATAATTCCTACCTTTCAAGCCTCTGTAGGTCTAAAAAAACTTGAACTTGCAGGAAGTACTACATTCAGCGATTACTCGGTACTGTATGGTATGCCGCAACTTGAAAGCCTAATATTAAATAAGGCGGACGGTCTTAAGAGTATAGATTTTGTGAAAAATATGTCTGATTTAAGCTATCTGTATGTGGACGGTTCCGATATTAACAGCATAGAAGTGCTTTCAGCTAAGCCTATTAAAAACTTTGATACTTAAAGATAATGAAGAGCTTAAGGACTACACAAGTTTACTTACACTGTCTGAACTTAGCGAGCTTGAAATCAACTTATATTATGTAGAACAAAGCATGAATATACCTGAATTTTCATCACTCGGCAATCTGAAAAAGGTTAGTGTAAGCGATAACTTACTGGATAAAGTTACAATAATACTCAGCTTGAAGAACTCAGTATTGATGTAAGGCTTAACAAATGAAGTAAGTATGGAAAAGCCTTGCAAATATGGGAAGTTTATCAAAAGCTTAATTTATATGGAGACGGAAATGTCGGAGATTTTACAGGTATAGAAAAAAACTTACTAATTTAAGAATCAGTAAAAATGCGTATAGGTGCTTATAGTGACATAAGTCCTTTGTTAAATCTTCCTTCCTCTTGATAGTATAGATATTGATGCTGAAAATGCGGTTCATATAAGTCCTGAAAACATAGTTGATAATCCACACTTGAAAGAATTAAATCTCTATGAGATAAAATATATGTATAAGGACTCTTTGGATGACAGGAGAGAGATTAAAATAGGCGATATAGCTGAGATACTTAATAAATTTCACTGCCTTGGAAAGACTGATAATCAGGACTCAAGGAATCTCAGATCTGAGCTTTGTGCAATATATGCCTGATTTAAGTTATATTGATATCAGTGATAATTATGTACAGGATATATCACCGCTTGATTGACTTAACTAACTTAAAAAGTAGTGGTATGCCCGAAGAACCAAATAGCTAATGTAAGCTTTACTTAACGATACCGTAACGGTGTTAAGGTAACAAGGTTTATAGTAATTCGTATAGATATATCATATATAATATACACCTGAAAGTGAGCTTTCATTTGCTATATTATACATATATCTCAGTGCATCGTTTTCTCAAATAAGTATACCAAAATAACACCTGCTTTTCCTGATTGCATACATCAAAAATCCTCAGCGTAGCCCTGCTACTCCTACATTTTTGATGTACACACTCAGAAAATATTCATCGTTTTTGATATACTTATTTTGTGAAAGATGCACTAGGCTACCTGGATTGTAACTTTATTTTACACACTTTCAATACTTTCAAAAACTATTGAAATATATATTTTTATAGTACAATAATGCAGTTAAAAAACACGTTTATCCTTTATGGGAGAGGTGCTTAAAGAGTACTCCCATATTTAAGATAGGCGGAAGTATAACCAAAAGGAGAAAAATATGAGCGTTATATCAATGAAGCACTTGTTAGAAGCCGGTGTTCATTTCGGACATCAAACAGAAGATGGAACCCTAAGATGGCTCCATACATTTTACACCGAGAGAAACGGTATCCATATCATAGACTTACAAAAGAGTGTGGGTATGGTTGACACCGCATACAAGGCTATAGCGGATGTAGTGGCTGAAGGCGGAAGTATACTTTTCGTAGGTACTAAGAAGCAGGCTCAGGATGCTATTAAGGAAGAAGCACAGCGTTGCGTATGTACTATGTTAACGAGAGATGGCTTGGCGGTATGCTTTACCAACTTCAAGACGATTCAGCTTCGTATTAGAGATTACAAAAGATTGAAGAGATGAGCCAGGACGGAACCTTTGATGTACTTCCTAAAAAGAAGTTATCCAGCTTAAGAAAGAGTGGGAGAAACTTGAGAAGAACTTGGGCGGTATCAAGGATATGAAGAAACTTCCGGATGCTATGTTCGTAGTAGATCCTAAGAAAGATTTGTGTACAGGAAGCTCATACACTCGGTATAAAGCTTATAGGTGTATAGCTGATACAAAACTCAGATCCTGAAGAACTTGATTACATAATCCCGGGAAATGATGATGCTATAAGGCGGTAAGACTTATAGTTGCAAGCATGGCAGATGCGGTTATAGGGCTAAATCAGGGTGCGGCAAGCACAGAAGAGCTTGAGTCACAGGCGGCGGATGCAGAGCTTGAAGCGGCAGAGCAGACAGAAGAATAATCAGAGGTTAATATAAATTAAATATTTGGAGGTAGGTCAATGGCAGAGGTTACAGCAGCGCTGGTTAAAGAGCTTAGAGGATCACCGGTGCAGGTATGATGGATTGTAAGAAGGCACTTCCAAGAGACTTCAGGAGATATAGATAAGGCAATTGAATTCTTAAGAGAAAGAGCTTAGCCGGAGCGGTTAAGAAGGCAGGTCGTATAGCTGCCGAAGGTATTGTAGAGACACTTGTATGTGAATGTGGACATGATGCCGTTATCGTTGAGGTTAATGCGGGAGACCGACTTCGTAGCAAAGAACGATACATTCAAGTCTTATGTTGCGGAAGTTGCAAAGCAGGCACTTGAGTCTAAGGCAAACCGATATGGAAGCATTTTTAGATGAGAAGTGGTTACTTGATGAAAAGTCTTACAGTAAAGAGAAGCTTTCAAGCATGATATCAATAATCGGAGAGAACATGAATATTCGTCGTTTTGAGAAGATTCATGAGGAGAACGAGACTTGTAGTATCTTACATACATGCAGGCGGTAAAATCGAGGTTCTTATAGATGTAGAAACCGACAAGAAGTCAGATGCTATAACTGGAAAATGGGCAAGAACATTGCTATGCAGGTAGCGGCTCTTAAGCCTTTATATAACTTCTTCAACCGAGGTTAGTGCTGATTATATAGCAAAGGAGAAGGAGATACTTCGCGCAGATTCAGAACGATCCTAAGGGAGCAAGTAAACCGGATAATGTTATCGAAGGTATGGTAAACGGGCGTATTAAAAAGAGCTTAAGGAAATATGCTTGCTTGATCAGACCTATGTAAGGGCTGAGGACGGAAAGCAGAGTGTGGCTCAGATATGGAAGAAGGTTGCTAAGGCAAATTCAGCTAATATAAAGACAAAAAGGATTTATTCGTTTTGGAAACAGGTGAAGGACTTGAGAAGAAGAGTGAGGACTTCGCTGCAGAAGTAGCAAAAGCAAATGGGTGTGCATAATAAAAAGGCTGTCGTATAAATGTTGCGACAGCCTTTCAAACTACAACCCTTTTAAGATAATTGTTTATAAAAGATGGAGGTTTTTATGGTAAAAGCATATGTCAATGTGGAAGGTTAAAGAAGAGCATAATAATTCTGATATAAAAGAAGGCAATGAAGGAAAATCTGGAAGCTTTAAGCAAAGAAACAAAGGAAATTAAGTCTTTGGTGTTCTATACGGACTTGGAAGAGGGCAGTACACATGATGTAATTTTAGTAAGTGAATTTGAAAGTATGGAAGATTTACACAGTTATGCTAAAAACCCTAAGCGTACACGTTGCGGAAACCTTTATAAAGCCATATGTTGAAAATCGTGTTTGTGCGGATTTTGTAAGTTAATAGAGCGAGTTTGTGAAAAATACTGCATACCTTGGCGCAGCTGCCGGCTATGACCGGCAGCGGTATTTATTTTTCGGTATTGATAGACGGTCTTAATAAATTAGGGTATGAAAAATGCCGCTTTTATATGCGGTACAGGATGAGTTTAGCTCCGCTTTATCCGGTAATATAAAAATACGAACTGGAGTTCAAGTCTAAAAAATATACCTTTTCCGATAGCCGGAATGAGTGATGAAATGCCCTATGATTCTACCGTATATTCTAAAAATGAGTGAGCATGATTATGAAGTGTGGATCAATAACTTCAAAGAAAAGTTGTTGTATATAAAAAGAGGATTTTGATCCTGACATTGTATAGCACACCATGTTTTTATTTTAAGTTCTTTAGTATGTGAAGTTTTTGCCGATAAAAAGGTTATAACTTTTATCCCATAGCACTGATGTAAGACAGCTTATGAAAAACCCGTGGATCTTAGAAAAATATATGCCTCATATAAAAGAAGCAGACGAGTGCATCTGTGTATCATTAAATGACGCAGAAAGCATAGTAAATAAAATAGGCATAGATAAAGATAGACTTAAAGTATATGGCGGAGGTTTCAGGCAGGATATTTTTACCAGCGACACTAAAAAGAGGATAATATTATAAGGCTTCTTATGTTGGCAAGATATCAGCTTCAAGGGAGTTTATGAGTTGGTACAGGTATTTCTGAGACTCAATGAAAAGTATGAAGGTTTGGAATTTCATATAGTGGGAAACTGTGATAAAGAGCAGAAAGAGGAGCTTTCAAAAGCTTAGCGAATATGTAGGCAATATGCATATACATTCAACCATGCCGCAAAACAAATTGGCAGATATGATGAGGTCTATGGATATTTTGTGCTGCCGTCATATTATGAGGGCTGGGACTTGTAAATATAGAAGCCCTTGCCTGCGGTATGAGGGTGGTTACAACTCCTATAGAAGGACTTATCTATCTTTTGGGTGAAAAATAAATACTTCGGGACTTATTAAGTATGTTAAACTTCAAGACTTTATGATGTGGATAAGGCTGTCGAGGAAGATAAACCTGAATTTATAAAAGACTTAGTTAAAGAAATATCCACACAAATAGAAAGTATTAAAAAGCAAAGAAACGGCATCTGAAGAAATTATGGAAATGATAAAGGGAACACTCTGGGAGGGATAGTGCATAAGGTTGATTCTGATATAAAGAGGTTGGCAAATGCTTTAAAACATTATTTAAAACAACTCGGCAAATACAAGGTTGAGTCGGTGATCTGCACCACATTTTACCTTACTGGAAGTATTGCTTGAGACTATGATACCCATACTGATCAAAATCATAGACTTGGGTATACAAAAATCAAAGGATATATCAGGTAATTCATTATGGAATGATTTTGGTTGCCTTAGCTCTTTTGGGACTTATTTGCGGAATTATGTCGGAATTTACGGAGCAAGGGCATCATCAGGTTTTGCAGCCAATCTAAGGGCTGCAATGTTTATCAATATACAAAATTTTTCTTTTTCAAACATGGACAGATATTCAACCTCGGGTCTTATTACAAGGCTTACTACCGATGTTTCAAATATACAAAATTCCTACCAGATGGTTATAAGAATGATGAGGGCACCGGCTTTAATGTTTTTCTCCATGATCATGGCGATTATTATGCCCCAAACTTTCAATAATATTTTTAGTATCATTAATAGCCCTCGGAATCGTAGCTTGGGCTTGTGATCAAAAAGGCAGGCAAGGCTTTTGGGAGAGGTTTTCAGAAAGTATGATGAACATGCCAGCATACAGGAAAATATCAGAGGTATAAGAGTGGTAAAGTCCTTCGTGCAGGAAGATAAGGAGATTTCAAAGTTTGAGAAGTCTATGGGTGTTATATATGATCTTGGTAAAGAGGCTGAAAAATTATGTGCAAAAATCAACCCTGCAATGTATCTGTGTATATTTGCGGCTATAATAGCTCTTTTCACTGCAGCGCAAGACTTATAGTTAATAATGAGCTAAGTACCGAGAGCACTTCATTATTTACCTATATAATGACCATGCTTACCATCTTTTTTATCTTTCTTTTATTTCGGTTATGGTGGCTATGTCGGAGGCAAGCGCTGGAAGAATAGCACAGATTATAGAGAAAAGTCGGATATTGTGAGCAAAGAAGATGCTGTAAAAGAAGTAAAGAGAAGGCAGCATAGACTTTAACCATGTGTGTTTTTTCTTATACAGAGGGCAAGGAAAACCTGTGCTTGAGGATATGAATCTGCACATAAAAGAGGGTGAGACCATAGGGTATCATAGGCGGTACAGGAAGTGCCAAAAGTACACTTATATCTTTTAATAAGCAGGCTTTACGATGTGAGTGGGGAGATATTAGGAGTAGGCGGGTATGGATGTAAGAGATTATGACTTGGAAGAGCTTAGAAATAAGGTCAGTGTACTACCCAAAAGAATATACTTTTCTCAGGAGTATACTTGAAAACCTAAGATGGGGTAAGGAGAGATGCAAGCCTTGAAGAATGTGTAAGTTTGTAAGACAGCCTGTGCGGACGAGTTTATAAACGGATTTGAAAAAGGCTATGATACATGGCTTGAGCAAGGAGAGTGCCAACCTTTTCAGGAGGTCAAAGACAGAGAATTTGCATATGGAGCCTTGCTTAAATCCCTAAGATACTATACTTGATTGATTCTACCAGTGCGGTAGATACTGCAACGGATGAGGAAAGATAAGGCAGGGGGTTTGAGAATAATCTCAAAATTGTACCAAAATAATAATAGCGCAAAAGAATACTTCCATAAAAAGATGCGGACAGGATAATTGTGCTGAAAGACGGAAGGGTGGTGCTTTGATACATGATAATCTGCTTAAGAATAATGATATCTATACGGATATAGTCAATATACAGCTTGAAAGTTCAGCGGATTTTGATAATGCGGAGGTAAGAAATGAATAATTTATCAAAGTCAAAGGATGAAAAGAAACTGAATTTATTTTGGGTAATTCAAAGAATAAAAAAAGGATATCCTATACAAATATTTGCAGGTAGCTTGTGTGATTGTAATTGTAGCTATTACAACTTTGATCGGAACAACATTTTTCAAAAGCTCTTATAGATGATTACATTACACCAATTCTGCAAAGCGGTCAAAAGGACTTTTCCAATCTTGATAAGGCTATAGTAAGACTGAGCTTTGTATGTGCCGTAGGATATGTAGCTTCTTATGTGCAAAGTACTACCATGGTAAAGATTGGTCAGGGAACTATGAGGGGCATAAGAGAAGAACTTTTTTCCCATATGCAAAGGCTTTCCGTATCATACTTTGATACACACCCTTACGGTGATACTATGTCAATATATACCAATGATGTGGATACATTAAGGCAGTTTATAGAGTGTCTTTTGCCTCAATATATTAAGCTCTATAATAGAGTCTTATAAGTGTGTTTATAACCATGCTTATACTTAATGTACCCTTACCTTTCTAAGCCTTGGAATGATACTTATGATTATGTTTATAAGCAATAAGTCGGCTTCCATATCAATGAAACACTTTGTGCGACAGCAAGCTCAGATAGGTGGGGATCAATGCTTATATAGAAGAGATGATGAGCGGACAAAAGGTAATAAAGGTGTTTTGCCATGAAGATGCGGTGAAAAGGACTTCCTTGTAATGGAAAAGCTTAGACAAAAGTGCAAAGTAAGGCAAATTCTATGCGAAATATACTTATGCCTATTATAAAATCAATTAGGTAGAATTTTCTTACTGTAATAATTGCCATAGCAGCCTCAGTAGCTTCTGTAAAGGGCTATATGAATATTACTGTCGGAGAGTAGTTACCTTCCTTGCTTTGGTACAAAAGCTTTTGCAACCACTTTCTCAAGTCGGTCAGCAGGTCAATGCTCATACATGGCTTCGGCAGGCGTATCAAGACTTGAAACCTCTTATATGCACAGCCTGAGGATGCTGGCGGAGATATAAAGTCTAGTAAAATGTAGTACATAAAGACGGTGCTGCTGGAAGAAACCGCCGACAGATCGGGTATGGGCATGGAAAAGGGTGACAAAAAGTATGTTGAGGTTAGGGAGATATAAAATTCGAAGATGTGGACTTTTCTTATGTGGAAGGTCACACCATACTTCACGATATAAAGCAACTTCACGCAAAACTGCTCATCGCCTTTATGGGCTCTACAGGTGCAGGTAGAAACCACTATCACCAACCTGTTAAAACAGGTTCTATGATATAGACAAGGGCAATATTATATATGACGGAATAAAGATAAAAAGACATTAAAAATCCGATCTTAGAAGAGTCTGGGTATAGTGCTTCCAGGATACATCATCTTTTACCAGTACAGTCATGGATAACATAAGATACGGAAGACCTTCGGCAAGTGATGAGGGTGTATAGGGGCAGCAAGACTTGCCAATGCACACATGGCTTTATAGAAAAGGCTTCCAACTCCTATGATACGGTAATCAGTGCAGACGGCGGTTCACTTTCTCAAGGGGCAAAAGGCAGCTTTTGGCAATAGCCAGAGCGGCTGTAGCAGATCCGCCGGTACTTATGCCCTGACGAGGCGACCTCTTCCATAGATACCCACCGAAAAGCTTGTTCAAAGAGGTATGGATGCACTTATGTCGGGAAGAACGACCTTTGTAATAGCACATAGACTTTCGACTATAGAAATGCTGATTGTATTATGGTTTTGGAGCATGGTAGGATAATAGAAAGAGGCAGCCATGAAGAACTGCTTAGCCAAAAGGGAAGATATTATAAGCTTTACACAGGTACGAGCGTTGTCGATTAGTACGAGCTTTTGGAATATATAAAGTTTATCTCTCTCGGTGGTCAATATAGATAAATATCCTTTAATAAATTGCGGTATTGAACCATAAGCGAAGCGGTGAACGATCCGGGAGGATCTATATTTATAAATACTATACTTTTTATAGCGTCTTTTCAAAACATCTATATATGCTATAATAAATCGACTTAAAGTTATTTTTAAGGATAGCTACACCTTCCTTAGTTGAGTTTGTAAGCAGAGGGTAAATCAGTGAAAAGAGTTATGTTAAAACTTGGCGGAGAGGCATTATCACTTGAAGGCTCAAGAGGTTATGATGAAGCTAAGATAAGAGAATTGCTTGCAGATAAAAAGAAGCAAGAATGAAAACGTAGATATAGGTATAGTCATAGGCGGCGGAAACTATTGGCGTGGAAGAACTTCCGAGAGAATGGAGACAGAACCAAGGCTGACCAGATAGGTATGCTTGCAACGATTATGAACTGCATATATGTATCTGAGGTTTTTCAGAGCGAGGACTGATACGGAAATATTTACACCCATTATTTGCGGAACCATGACGGAGCAATTTTTCTAAGGACAGGGCAAACAAAGCATTTTCCAAGGCAAGGTAGTATTCTTCGTGGAACCGGTCATCCGTATTTTTCAACGGATACGGGTATCAGTACTGAAGGCTATAGAATTGAGGCTGATATAATACTGCTCGCCAAGTCTATAGACGGAGTATATGAGACTCGATCCTAAAGCAATAAGGATGCAAAAGGTATGAGAACATACATATATCCGAGGTTATAGAAAAAGGACTTGCAGTTGTTGACCTTACCGCTTCGGTAATGTGTATGGAAAATAAGATCGGCATGGCAATATTTGATTTAAATGAAAAAAATTCTATAGCAAATGCACTTAAGGGTAAGATCAACGGTACCATAGTAAGTGTGTAAAAGAGAGGACTATATGCAGGACAAGATAAAGTTACATGAAGATGGGTAAAATCTATAGATGTTCTACAGGAAGAGTTTGCTACTATAAGAGCAGGAAGAGCCAATCACATGTATTGGATAAGATTAAAGTGAACTATTACGGAACTCCACGCCATTGCAACAGCTTGGCAATATCTCGGTGCCTGAGGCAGAATGATGAGTTATACAGCCTGGGAGAAGGCTACTTAAAAGAAATAGAAAAGCCATCAATATGTCTGATTTGGGGTATACATCCGACTAATGACGGAAGCGTTATAAGACTTGTATTTCCGGAACTTACAGAAGAAAGAGACATGAGCTTGCAAAGGATATAAAGAAAAGGGCAGAGGCTGCTAAGGTTGCGGTAAGAAATATAAGAAGAGATGCTATAGAACTGATCAAGAAGGCTGAAAAAGCCGGTGAGATCAGTGAAGATGAAATGAAAAAGATTTGATGACAAAGTTCAAAAAGCTACGGATAAGTCTATAGAAAAATAGACAGTTTTGGTTGATGCTTAAGACAAAGGAAATCATGAAAGTTTAGAGTATGAAGGTATAAGGTATATTGCCCTTAACTTCTATCAAGCAAAGGTGTTTTGAGTATGCAAAGATTAAGCACTAGCCTGTAAAGATATGTGCCTTGAGTTTCCTATACTTTAGAATACCCTTTTATACTTTTATTATCTACATATATATGTAGAATATGGGGAAAATTATGTCAAAAATCTTGGATGATTTATATGTGAAAGAAGTCAAAGAGCTACTAAATGAAGATTTGAAATCAAGAGGCTTATGTAGTTCAAGTCATATTCATAATACTTGACGGTAACGGACGCTGGGCAGCTAAGAGGAAACTGCCAAGAGCTATGGGGCATAAGGCAGGCTGTGAGACTCTTGAGCTGAGATAGTTGAAGATGCGGCAAGATAGGTCTACTATTTGACGGTATACGGTTTTTCAACCGGAGACTGGAAAAAGAAGTGAGCAAGAAGTATCGGCTCTGATGAAGCTTTTTAGATTTATATGGTTAAACTTATTAAGGTTTGCCAATGACAATAATGTAAAAGTTAAAATGATAGGAGACAAATGAAGATTTGTAAAGAGACATAGTTGAGGGTATAGACAGACTTGTAGAAAGCACTAAGGCAAATACCGGAATGACCGCTTATCTTTGCGGTAAATTATGGCGGAAGAGATGAGATTGTAAGAGCAGTAAAGGATAGCATCACCTATAAGCATGATGATCTGGATATTTCTGATATGAGGAATGTACTATGAGTTATACCTTGATACGGCAGATATTCCCGATCCGGATCTTTTAATAAGAACGAGCGGGTGAGCTTAGGATATCAACTTTTTACTATAGCAGATAGCATATTCGGAAATTTATATCCTGAGATGTATTATGGCCGGATTTTAACAAAGAGAGCTGTTAAGGCTATAGTAGACTACAACTCAGAAAGAAGATTCGGTGGAAGATAATGTTTATTACAAGACTTATAAGCTATCATGCTACTTTTTGATAGCCATAGTATAGTTGCCTCGGAACTGTGCCCTTATGGTTTCAAGTATTTTACTTTCAGGTATAGCTATGTATGGCTATAAAACGCTTTCAAAGCAGTGCCTAAGTTATGTAAGTTATGTATTGTCCGTATTTTATTATGCTACTTTTTAATGTTGACGAATACATAGGAATATTCATAACTATTGCCATATTGATAGCTTTTGGTATATATGTTACCTTTTCCCAAATATAATATAAATGATGTGGTGAGAATTTTGTTACTTTTAATATACATACCTGATGATGTTTTCATTTTTATATAAAAAATAAGGGCATTAAGACATGGCGAGTATCTTATATGACATATTCATATCAAGCTGGGGAAGCGATGTCTGTGCAGCTATTCTGTAGCGTATGCTTATAGGAAGGCATAAGATAGCACCAAACTAAGCCCAAAAGTCTGCAGAAGGCTGTCTTGGGAGGGAGTCTGCGTGCGGCTATAATAGGAGTATATATTCGGACTTGTGTTTAAGAGCTATGTCCAGCCTATAAGTTATATAGAGGCAGTTTGACCGTTGCCTGCACTGCAGCTCGGTCACTGTCCCAAATCGGAGATTTTGCCGCATCCGAATAAAAAGAAATCAGGAAATAAAAAGATTACGGCAATCTTATACTCGACTGGCGGAATACTTGACAGGGTGGACAGCATACTTTTTACAGACTCAGGTCATATGTAATAATGTTTCTTTCAAGAATATAAGGAGTAAATAATGAGAAAAGATAGCATACTGGGTTCTGGGCTCTATAGGAACACAGGCTCTTGATATAATAAGATATAATAGGATGATTGTTTGCGCTTGCAGCAGGTAGCATATCTCTTAGAAAAACAGATAGAAATTTCAGCTAAGTTTGTGCTCAGTAGCTGATGAAAAGTTGCTGATAGAACTGGGACCAAAAGTTTGAAACAGGTTTTGAAAAGAGGGGCTTATAACTGCGGCTTCGATATCAGGAGACGTGTACTGAGTCAGTGGTGGGAATGAGGGGTATAGAGCCCTACCCTAGCTGCAATAAAATCAGGTAAGGATATAACTCTTGCTAATAAAGAGACAATAGTATGTGCAGGGCATATTATTATGCAGCATGTAAAGGACTTCTGGGTCAATCTTTTTCGGTAGACTCGAACATTCTACGATATTCAATGTTTGGATAAAATACAATCCTATACAAAAATACTTCTTACAGCTTCAGGAGGACCTTTTAGTTATACGAGTAAAGAATTGGAAAAAATGTTACCTTAGAGCAGGCATTAAAAACATCCTAATTGGAGCATGGGCAAAATCACTATAGACTCTTCCACCATGGTCAACAAAGGCTTGAAGTAATAGAAGCCATGCATCTTTTTAATGTGGATGTTTCTAAGATAGAAAGTACTAGTACAGCCCACTTCCATCATACACTCTATGGTTGAATTTGAAGATGGTGGGGTAGTTTGCGCAAATGGGCACACCGGATATGAAACTGCTCATACAATATGCACTATATTATCCAAAAGAAAGTATATTAAGGGAGAAAGACTTGATTTTAAAGCTTGGAAGATAGAGTTTGAAGATGTTGATATGGATGTATTCGAGGGCTTAAAGTACGCTTATGAGCTGCAAGCTTAGGGGCAGTATGCCGGCAGTTTATAATATAATAATGAGTATGCGGTTGAGTTGTTTTTAGAAAAAGAATAAAGCATAAGGATATAACAAAGACTGATAAAGGCTGCTATGGATAAGCATAAAAAGTACAGCTCATCCTTCGGTGAGCTAATACTTGAAATAGAAAAAGAGATTAAGGCGGATATTAGGAGAGATTAGTATGAGCATAATAATTGCTATTTTGATATTTAGGAATAGTATTGATACATGAGTTCGGACATTTTATTGTTGCGAGATGGTCAAAAATAGATGTTTGGAGTTTTCATAGGAATGGGACCAAGTATTTATATACCTGTTAAAGACAGAT